>VOFE01000878.1_pt1 | contig 512000 bp, 562 predicted proteins | sample 5384071 | NCBI WGS metagenome assembly VOFE01 (sample SAMN12384724, study PRJNA508395) | human gut metagenome | isolation source: healthy gut D | host: Homo sapiens
GGTCATGATGATGGGGGTGCCCTCCAGGCCGAACACACTGCGGATCTGGTTTTCCAGATACCGGCGATAGGAGAAGTGGAAGAGCTTCTTGTCGTTGCAGAACACCACGAAGTGGGGCGGGCGGATGCCCACCTGGGTCATGTAGTAGATCTTCAGCCGGCGGCCCTTGTCCGTGGGGGGCTGCACCCGGGTCTGGGCGTCGGCCAGAACGGAGTTGAGCATACCGGTGGTGATGCGCATGGAGGCCTGCTCCCGGACGTAGTTGATCAGCTCAAACAGGCGGCTGACCCGCTGGCCGGTCATGGCGGAGATGAACACGATGGGGGCGTAGGGCATATAGCTCAGGTCCCGGCGGATGTCCTCCCGCATACGGTCCATGGTCTTGCCGTCCTTTTCCACCAGGTCCCACTTGTTCACCACGATGATGCAGGCCTTTCCGGCCTCGTGGGGCCAGGCCCGCCACCTTGGTGTCCTGCTCGGTGACACCGTCCTGGGCGTCGATCATGATCAGGCACACGTCGCTGCGCTCGATGGCCATGGTGGCCCGGAGGACGCTGTATTTCTCGATGGCGTCGTCCACCTTGGACTTTTTGCGCATACCGGCGGTGTCGATGAAGTTATACTTGCCAGCAGCATTTTCAAAATAGCTGTCGATGGCGTCCCGGGTGGTGCCGGCCACGTTGCTGACGATGACCCGCTGCTCCCCCAGGATGCGGTTGGTGAGGCTGGACTTGCCCACGTTGGGCTTGCCGATGATGGCCACCTGGATCACGTCGCTGTCCTCCTCCTCGTCGGTCTCCGGCGGGAAGTATTGCAGGCAGGCGTCCAGCAGGTCGCCGGTGCCGTGGCCGTGGACGGCGGACACGGCGATGGGGTCGCCCAGACCCAGGTTGTAAAACTCATAGAACTCCGGGTCGGCGGGGCCGGTGGAGTCCATCTTGTTCACTGCCAGGACAATGGGCTTCTTGGACCGCTGCAGCATCCCCGCTACCTCCTGGTCGGCGGCGGTCATGCCGGTTTTGATGTCCGTCACCAGGACGATGACCGTGGCGTTGTCGATGGCAATCTGGGCCTGCTGGCGCATGAAGGCCAGGATCTCGTTATCCGTATTGGGCTCGATGCCGCCGGTGTCCACCAGGGTGAACTTCCGGCCGTTCCAGTCGCTTTCGCCGTAAATACGGTCCCGGGTGACGCCGGGGGTGTCCTCCACAATGGAAAGACGCCGCCCGATGATTTTGTTGAACAGCATGGACTTGCCCACGTTGGGGCGGCCCACGATGGCGATCAGGGGCTTGGACATAGGGGGTACCTCCTTTTATTTGGGTATGGCGGTCATTCCGCCGCGAACATGGCGTCCACCAGGGCGAAGCCGTCCTCGTCCACCACCTGGACGGGAACGCCCAGCTCCCGGCTCAGACGCTCCACGGTGTAGTCATCCAGAAACACGGTCTCGCCGTGGCGCATCATGTGGATGGGGATCAGCACCCGGTCCCCCAGGTCCCGTCCCCGCAGCTGGGCGGAGATATCCTGCCCGGTAAGCAGGCCCGCCACGTCGATGGTGTGGCCGAAGAAGTCGTTTTCCACGGCGATGACCTGGCCCCGCAGGCCGGGATAGTCCCCCATGGCCCGCTGCACCAGGCCCCGGAGAAACGGGGCCGCCGCCGTGCCGGTGGCAATGGTGAAAGGGGAGAAGCGCGCAGGCACGTCCACCGTGGCCAGTCCCGCCAGGAAATCGTCCTCCAGGGAGCGCATCAGGCCCACGCCGTTTTCCAGCTGACGGTAGCCCTCGTAATACTCTGCCTGGGGCAGGGGACGGCCCGCCCGCAGATACAGCTCGTCGGCGCAGAAGAAGCGCCGGGTGCCGAAGCGGCGGAGGTTCTCCCGGCCGTATTCGTCGGCGATGTCGATGATCTCGGCGGCGGTGGCGGCGTCCACCGGCCGGAGCTTAGCCAGGCCCCTGGCGGTATTTGGTGATGCCCACCGGCACCAGGGAGCAGCTGGAAAACTGCATCTCCGTCAGGTCCCGGAGGGTCCGGCGCAGCTGGTCCCCGTCGTTCCAGCCGGGGCACACCACGATCTGCCCGTTCATCACGATTCCCGCCTTGCAGAAGGCCCGGATGTAGTCCAGGGACCGCAGGGCGTTCTTATTCCCCAGCATGGTGCAGTGGAGCTGTGGGTCCGTGGTGTGGACGGAGACGTTGATGGGGCTGATGCGCAGGTCGATGATCCGCTGGGCCTCCCGGTCCGTCAGGTTGGTCAGGGTGATATAGTTGCCCTGCAGAAAGCTCAGCCGGGCGTCGTCGTCCTTGAAATACAGGGTCTGGCGCATACCGGGGGGCATCTGGTCCACAAAGCAGAAAATGCAGTGGTTGGCGCAGGAGCGCATTTCGTCCATCAGAACGGTGTCGAAATTCAGGCCCAGGTCCCGGCCCTCGGGCTTGCGCAGGGACACGGTCCGCACGGCGCCGGAGGGCTCCCGCAGCTCCAGGCAGCAGTCGGTATCGTAGCCGTAAAAGCGATAGTCCAGCACGTCGATGATCTCGTGGCCGTTGATGGTCAGCAGCTGCTCTCCGGCGGCGATCCCGGCCCGCTCCGCCGGGCTGTGCCGGTCCACGGAGGTGATGATGGTGCTCATTTGTTGTTCCTCTTTAGCTCTGGCGGCATAATACCGCAGTTTATCCAAACTATTATACCCAAGTTTTCCCGGTTTTGCAAGACCGATTCCGGTCATTTCTGCCGGGAAAAAATCACCCCTTTTCTTTTGACAAAATATACGCTATAATATGATTTTAGATTGACTTACACCGGGAGGGAATCATATGTCCTCACAGCTGCTTGAGATATTGAACGGCGTGAAAACCATGTCCATTGTGGGCATGTGCAAAAACGCGGGAAAAACCACCATGCTCAACTGGATGCTGCACCATGACCGGCTCCGGGGGACCCTGGGGCTGACGTCCATCGGCCGGGACGGCGAGTCCACCGACGTGGTGACGGGCACGGAGAAGCCCGGCATCTTCGTCCGGGAGGGAACGCTGATCGCCACGGCCCGGGATATGCTGCGGCTGGGCGATGTGACCACGGAGATCCTGGCCACCACCGGCATCCCCACGCCTCTGGGCGAGGTAGTGATCCTCCGGGCCCGCAGCGCCGGAAACGTCCAGCTGGCGGGGCCGTCCATCACCAGCCAGCTGCGGGAGGTGTCCCGGATGTTTTTTGAGCTGGGGGCGGACAAGTCCATCATCGACGGGGCACTGGGCCGGAAATCCCTGGGAGCCCGGGCGGTGGCCGAGGGCGTGGTGCTGTGCACCGGCGCGTCCTATCACATGAGCATGGAAAAGGTGGTGGCGGACACCGCCAACATCTATCGCATCATGAACCTGCCCAAGGCGGAGACTCTGCCGCCGGAGGCGGAGGAGGGCCTGGAAAAGTGCCTGAAGGAGCACGGCGAGGCCCTGGCCCCCGGGGCGCTGACGGACTCTATGGTGGTGCCCCTGCTGCGCAGCGGCGTGCTGCGGGGCGGCCGCCTGGTGGTCAAGGATCCCAGCCGGGTGCTGCTGACGCCGGATACCCTGGATAAGCTCCGGACCCGCCAGGTGCGGCTGGAAACCGCCGAGGCCGCCCGGACCCTGTGCGTCACCATCAACCCCGTGTCCGCCTATGGGTGGAAATTCGACAAGGACGAGTTCATGGCCCGGATGAAGGAGGCCGTGGACGTACCGGTCATCAATGTAAAGGAGGAGCTGGCATGATCCAGATTCGTTTTGAGGAGAGAGAGAAGATCGGCCTGCAATACATCCTGGAGAGCCTGCACGGGTGCAGTCCCTTCGGCCAGGAGCGCATCCGCCGCCTGCGGTACTATACCCCGGACGAGCGGGAGGAGCTGGAGCAGGAGCTGCGCAACGTGGAGCGGGCCGCCGCCCACGCCGGGGAGCTGAAGGACCTGTATGACCAGATCTGCGTGGTGCTGTGCCAGATGAAGGACATCCGCGGCTCCCTGCGCCGGTGCCGGGAGCTGGAGGTGCCGGACCATGTGGAGCTGTTCGAGCTGAAGGGCTATCTCCAGCGGCTGGAGACCCTGCGCCCCCTGTTTGAAAAGCTGCGGGACACGGCGGGCCTGACGGGCCTTGCCTTCCACGATCCGGCGGCGGCCCTGGCCATCCTGGACCCGGAAAACACCCGCAGCCGGGGCTTCTACATCCCCGACGCCGCCACGCCGAAGCTGCGGGAGATCCGCGCCGCCAAAAAGCAGGTGGAGGAGCAGCTGTACCGGGCCCAGACTGACGCGGAGAAGGACGATCTGCGGCAGAAGCGGGTGCGCATCTGCGCCGAGGAGGACAGTGAGGAGATGAAGGTCCGCCGGGCCATGGGCGCGGCCCTGGCTCCTCTGGCCGACGATCTGATGGCCGACGCCGACACCGCCGGGCGGCTGGATTTTCTCATTCAGAAGGCGCTGTTTGCCCACCGGTACGGTGGGGTACGGCCGGAACTGACCGACACCGCCCTGGAGCTGACGGATATGATCAACCCGGAGCTGTGCGACCTGCTGCAGGAGCAGGGCCGGGCCTTTGTGCCGGTGTCCATCTCCCTGGACCGGAGCGGCGGTGATCACCGGCGCCAACATGGGCGGCAAGTCCGTGGCCATGAAAACCGTGGCCCCTGAACGTGCTGCTGCTGCAGGCGGGCTTCCTGGTCTGCGCCAAAAGCGCCCGGATGCCCCTGTTCTGGAGCGTACATATGCTGTTTGACGATCTGCAGTCCATCCAGTCGGGCCTGTCCGGCTTCGGCAGCGAGATCGTCCAGTTCCAGAAGGCCCTGGCGGAGGTGGAGCAGGGCTACTCCCTGTTCCTGCTGGACGAGTTCGCCCGGGGCACCAACCCCGACGAGGGAGCCATCATCGTCCAGGCGGTGACCCGGTATCTCAACGACGTCAACGCCATCTCCCTGCTGACCACCCACTATGACAAGGTGGCCGAGCACGCCCGGGTCCACTATCAGATCATCGGCCTGCGGGACGTGGACCCCGAGCAGATCCGCCGGGAGCTGGCCGCCACCAACGAGGACGGCGTGGCCGTTATCGCCCGGCACATGAACTATGGCCTGTACCGGGTGGAGGGCCGGTCCGACTGCCCCCGGGACGCCCTGAACATCTGCCGGATGCTGTCGCTGAAGCCGGAGATTCTGGAGAAAATCGAACAGAGCTATTGATGCCTTCACAGGGGGAAATGTCCGCGCACGGCGGACATTTCCCCCTGTGCGTTCTGTCGCCCCCGGCGTTTATTCAGGAGAAACGGAGTGCGAAATTTTGTCAGATGTGCAAAAAAGTTATTGTGATTTCTGTCACAAATTCTATTGACAAATTCGAGGCCATCGCGATATAATGAGTGCAACAGAAGTTCATACTACAATCAATAGAGGCGCGGGCGACAGGGTACTGCTTCGCAGGGGACAGACATCCGGTATAACCGGAGCAGGAAGGGGCCGCCCGCCGAAAGGACAATGCCGGTCTGTGACTTTGCCCTTGGGGACGTCTGCGTAAGCGGCGTTACTGTCATGTTATCGTGTTTGTAACATGGAGCGCTATTGGTCAATGACCTTGACCGATAGCGCTCTTTTTATGCCCGAAGGAGCGCCGGAGAGAAGGAAGGCCTGTTTGCAGCACGGCTTCTGTTGAAGGCGATCCCAAAAATCTGAAGGAGGAAAATACTTATGGAAAAGATGACTTCTCTGCTGCGTCTGCGTATGAGCGCCAAGGATGCTCATTACGGCGGAAACCTGGTGGACGGCGCACACATGGTGCACCTGTTCGGCGACGTGGCCACCGAGCTGCTGATCAAGTGCGACGGCGACGAGGGCCTGTTCTGTGCCTATGACAACGTGGAGTTCCTGGCTCCCGTGTACGCCGGCGACTACATCGAGGCTTATGGCGAGATCGAGAAGGTCGGCAACACCTCCCGCACCATGAAGTTCGAGGCCCGCAAGGTCATCGTGTCCCGTCCCGACATCAGCGCTTCCGCTGCCGACGTTCTGGAAGAGCCCATCGTGGTCTGCCGCGCCCACGGCACCTGCGTGACTCCCAAGGACTGCCAGCGCAAGAAGATCGAGAAGTAAGGGAGCGGCAGAAATGGAAAAGCTGATTATCACCGCTGCTATCTGCGGCGCCGAGGTCACCAAGGCGCAGAATCCCGCCGTGCCCTACACCGTGGAGGAGATGGTCCGCGAGGCCAAGTCCGCCTACGAGGCCGGCGCCGCCATTCTGCACATCCATGTCCGCGAGGACGACGGCACCCCCACCCAGGACCGCGAGCGCTTCCGGGTGGTCATGGACGCCATCCGCAAGGAGCTGCCCGACGTCATCATGATCCCCTCCACCGGCGGCGCCACCGGCATGTCCCCCGAGGAGCGTCTGCAGCCCACCGAGCTGTTCCCCGAGATGGCCACTCTGGACTGCGGCACCTGCAACTTCGGCGACGAGGTGTTCGACAACACCATGCCCACCATGCGCGCCTTCGGCAAGCGCATGCTGGAAAACAGCATCAAGCCCGAGTACGAGTGCTTCGAGCTGGGCCACATCGACACCATCCTTGGCATGGCCAAGAAGGGTGAGGTGCCTGCCCATCCCATGCAGTTCAACTTCGTCCTGGGCGTCCACGGCTGCACTCCCGCCACCGTGGAGAACCTGGCTTTCTTCGCCAGCAAGATCCCTGCCGGTTCCACCTGGACCGTGTCCGGCGTGGGCCGGGCCGCCTGGACCATGGCGGCCGCTGCCATCGCCATGGGCGGCAACGTCCGCGTTGGCTTCGAGGACAACATCTATCTGGGCAAGGGCCAGAAGGCCGCGTCCAACGGCGAGCTGGTGGCCAAGGTGGTCCGCATCGCCAAGGAGCTGGGCCGCGAGATCGCCAACCCCGCCGAGGCCCGCGAGATCCTGAGCCTCAAACCCCTGCAGTAACCCGACAAACAATTAAGAGAAATATATTAGGAGGATTTTTACAATGGCTGAACTGAAAGGCAACAAGTACGGTACCCACCGCGTTATCGAGCCCAAGGGCGTTCTGACCCAGGCTGCTTGGAAGGTCGACAACGACATGTCCAAGGTCTATTCCAACGAGATCGTCTGCGACGTCACCTCCCTGAACATCGACTCCGCTTCCTTCACCCAGATCTCCGATGCCTGCGGCGGCGACGAGAAGAAGATCGGCGAAATGATCCTGGGCATCGTCGCTGAGCGCGGCAAGCAGCAGAATCCCGTCACCGGTTCCGGCGGTATGTTCAAGGGCGTCGTCGCTCACATCGGCGAGGACCTGAAGAACAAGCCCGGCTTCGACCTGAAGGAAGGCGACAAGATCGTCTCCCTGGTGTCCCTGTCCATGACCCCCCTGAAGATCGAGAAGATCCTGGCTATCCACAAGGATATCGACCGCGTGGACATCGTGGGTAAGGCTATCCTGTTCGAGTCCGCCCTGTATGCCAAGATGCCCGAGGATATGTCCGAGCCTCTGGCCCTGGCCGCCCTGGACGTGGCCGGTGCTCCCGCTCAGGCCCGCAAGCTGCCCAAGGAGGGCGACAGCGTCCTGATCCTGGGCGCCAACGGCAAGTCCGGCGTTCTGTGCGGCTGGGAAGCTATGAAGAAGGTCGGCCCCAACGGCAAGGTCGTGGGCGTCGTCCGCAATCCCAAGCAGGTTCCCGGTCTGCTGGAGCTGGGCGTTTACACCGACGTGATCGTGGCCGACTGCACCAAGCCCGTTGAGGTTATGGAGGCTGCTCTGGCTGCCAACGACGGCAAGGAGTACGATCTGTCCATCTGCTGCGTGAACATTGAGTCCTGCGAGATGTCCGCCATCCTGCCCGTCCACGATGACGGCCTGGTGTACTTCTTCTCCATGGCTACCTCCTTCACCAAGGCTGCCCTGGGCGCCGAGGGTATCGGCAAGGACGTCACCATGATCATCGGCAATGGCTACACCAAGAACCATGCCCAGATCACCCTGGACGTGCTGCGTGAGAACCCCAAGCTGCGCAAGCTGTTCGACGAGAAGTACTGCTAAACGAAGTTACGCGAGTGCAGGGCGGCCGGGTCTCTGGCCTCCCTGCCCTCGCCCTATCCATCTTTTGGAATCCATTTTTATTAAGGAGACTTAAATATGAAGACTCGCAATGGTCTGTTCGCCGATGTCCCCGAAAATCTGTGGAATGACTGGCATTGGCAGGTTGCCAACCGCGCCGAGACGGTTGAGGATCTGAAGAAGTACATGAACCTGACCCCCGACGAGGAGGAGGGTGTCCGCAAGACCCTGGGCAAGCTGCGCATGGCCGTGACCCCCTACTATCTGTCCCTGATCGATCTGGACGATCCCTTTGATCCCATCCGCAAGATGGCCATCCCCCGGGCCGAGGAGCTGGAGTATGCCGACTATGAGGACGCCGATCCCCTGCACGAGGATACCGACTCCCCCACCCCCGGCCTGACCCACCGCTATCCTGACCGCGTGCTGCTGCTGATCACCGACCAGTGCTCCATGTACTGCCGTCACTGCACCCGCCGCCGTTTCGCCGGTCAGAACGACTGCGAAGTGCCCATGGCCCAGATCGACAAGTGCATCGACTATGTGGCCGCTCATCCCGAGGTCCGCGACGTCCTGCTGTCCGGCGGTGACTGTCTGATGGTCTCCGATGAGAACCTGGAGTACATCATCAAGCGCCTGCGGGCCATCCCCCACGTGGAGATCGTCCGTCTGGGCTCCCGCACCCCCGTGGTGTGCCCCCAGCGTATCACCCCGGAGCTGTGCGCCATGCTGCGTAAGTATCATCCCATCTGGCTGAACACCCACTTCAACACCCCCAAGGAGTTCACCGATGAGGCCGCCAAGGCCTGCGCCATGCTGGCCGATGCCGGTATCCCCCTGGGCAACCAGTCCGTGCTGCTGGCCGGCGTCAACGACTGCTCCCATGTGATGATGGAGCTGGTCCATGGCCTGGTGAAGATGCGCGTGCGTCCTTACTACATCTATGCCTGCGATCCCTCCCTGGGCCTGAGCCACTTCCGTACCCCCGTGTCCAAGGGCATCGAGATCATGGAAGCTCTGCGCGGCCACACCTCCGGCTACTGCATCCCCACCTTCGTGGTGGACGCCCCCGGCGGCGGCGGCAAGACCCCCGTTATGCCCAACTACCTGATCTCCGAGACCCCCCGCAAGGTTATCCTGCGCAACTTCGAGGGCGTCATCACCTCCTATACTCAGCCTGAGCACTATGTCCAGAACTGCCACTGCGACGTCTGCACCGGCAAGAAGAAGGCGGAGAAGACCGGCGTGGCCTGGGTCGCTGAGGGCACCAAGCAGCGCTATCTGGAGCCCACCAAGCTGCTGCGCAACGAGCGTCACGTGAAGAAATAAGAGGTAAAACTATGGAAAGCAAACTCGGCTTGAACTTAGAGCTGGTCAACCAGGCCCGCCAGTCCGCCGCCCATGTGGCAGACGACACCCAGCGGTTCATTGACCAGCACACCACGGTCACCGTGGAGCGCGCGGTTTGCCGCCTGCTGGGCATCGACGGCGTCAACGAGATGGACGTCCCCCTGCCCAACGTGGTGGTGGACCACATGATGGCAACGTCCTTCCTGCCTATGGGCGCGGCGTGGGCCATCGGCAACGCCATGCTCGAAACCGGCAAGGATCCCCAGGCCGTGGCTGAGGCCATCGACAAGGGTGAGCTGGACCTGTCCAAGGTTCCCGCCCACTCCGACGAGGAGATCCGCGCCGCCATCACTCCCGTGGTCAACGCCACCGTGGAGCGCATCAACAAGAACGTTGCCAAGCGCAATTCCTATCTGAAGGAATGGGGCGACAAGGAAGGCCCCTACCTGTATATCATCGTGGCCACCGGCAATATCTATGAGGATATTATCCAGGCCAAGGCCGGCGCCAAGCAGGGCGCCGACATCATCGCCGTCATCCGTACCACCGGCCAGTCCCTGCTGGACTATGTGCCTTACGGCGCCACCACCGAGGGCTTCGGCGGCACCTATGCCACCCAGGAGAACTTCCGCCTGATGCGCGCGGCTCTGGACGAGGTGGGCGAGGAGCAGCACCGCTATATCCGGCTGTGCAACTACTGCTCCGGCCTGTGCATGCCCGAGATCGCCGCCATGGGCGCTCTGGAGCGCCTGGACGTGATGCTCAACGACGCTCTGTACGGCATCCTGTTCCGCGACATCAACATGCAGCGCACCATCGTGGACCAGTACTTCTCCCGCGTGATCAACGGCTATGCCGGCGTCATCATCAACACCGGTGAGGACAACTATCTGACCACCGACGACGCTATCACCGCCGCCCACACCGTTCTGGCCTCCCAGTTCCTGAACGAGGCCTTTGCCAAGGACGCCGGTATGCGCGAGGAGCAGATGGGTCTGGGCCACGCCTTCGAAATGGACCCCGCCGTGGAGAACACCTTCCTCTATGAACTGGCCCAGGCGCAGATGGCCCGCGAGATCTTCCCCAACGCCCCGCTGAAGTATATGCCCCCCACGAAGTTCATGACCGGCAACATCTTCCGCGGCCACATCCAGGATGCCCTGTTCAACATGGTGACCATCCTCACCAACCAGCGGCTGTGCCTGCTGGGCATGATGACCGAGGCCATCCACACCCCGTTCATGTCCGACCGCGCCCTGTCCATCGAGAATGCGCAGTATATCTTCCGCACCATGAAGGACCTGGGCAGCGAGCTGACCTATAAAGAGAACGGCATCATCCGCAACCGTGCCAACGAGGTGCTGACCAAGGCCACCGATCTGCTGAAGGAGATCGAGAAGCTGGGCCTGTTCACCACCATTGAAAAGGGCATCTTCGCCGACGTGAAGCGTCCCAAGGACGGCGGCAAGGGCCTGGCCGGCGTGGTTGTGAAGGACGACAAATACTTCAATCCCTTTATTGAAGTCATGAAAGGGAAGGTGGCAGCAGAATGAGCAGCGGACTGTATAATACCCACAAGATCGATTTCGATACCACGCTGGACCTGACCCGTCTGAAGCCTTACGGCGACACCATGAACGACGGCAAGGTGCAGACCAGCTTCACTCTGCCCGTCAAGGACGATGAGCGGGGCGAAGAAGCTGCCCGCCAGATCGCCAAGAAGATGGGCCTGGAAGAGCCCAACGTGGCCTATCACGCCGCCCTGGACAAGGAGTTCACCTTCTATGTGGTCTACGGCAGCTGCGTCCACTCCGTGAACTATGAGGACATCCACGTCATCACCGTGGAGTCCGATGTCATGAGCATGGAGGACACCAACGACTATATCCGCGAGCACATCGGCCGGAAGGTCGTTATGGTGGGCGCTTCCACCGGCACCGACGCCCACACCGTGGGCATCGACGCCATCATGAACCGCAAGGGCTTCGCCGGTCACTACGGCCTGGAGCGCTACGAGATGATCGAGGCTTACAACCTGGGTTCCCAGGTGCCCAATGAGGAGTTCATCAAGAAGGCCCTGGAGCTGCACGCCGACGTGCTGCTGGTGTCCCAGACGGTGACCCAGAAGGACGTGCACATCCAGAACCTCACCAACCTCATCGAGCTGCTGGAGGCCGAGGGCCTGCGCGACAAGTTCGTTGTCTGCTGCGGCGGTCCCCGTATCACCCACGAGCTGGCCAAGGAGCTGGGCTACGACGCTGGCTTCGGCGCCGGCAAGTATGCCGATGACGTGGCTTCCTTCGCTGTGACCGAGATGGTCAAGCGGGGCATGAAGTAAAATAAACCATCACGCCAGACGGTCACTTTTTCCGGTGGCCGTCTGGTCGTGTTGCCAAACAGACAATTCGCCACATATCGGACACTGTCCAAGTTATTTGACGACGAACCTGTCTGCTTGTGAAAAAATCGACCAATCATCTCTTGTATTTTCCACACAGGAGTGTTATGATTACAGGTGAGAAAATAGAAGGGATTCTATTTTTTGGGAGAACGACAAATAACAAGGAGGAACTGAAATGGCAAAGAAACCTGTTATCACTGCCAAAGAGGCAGCGGCTATGATCCCCAATGGCGCCACCATTATGTGCGGCGGCTTCCTGGCCTGCGGCCAGGCCAGAGCGATCGTCAAGGAGCTGGTGGCTCTGGGCACCAAGGACCTGACCCTGATCGCCAACGATATGGGCCGCGCGGTGGGCCCCAAGGGCGAGGAGTTCTTCGGCATCGCTGAGCTGATCCACAATCATCAGGTCAAGCGCGTCATCGCCACCCACGTCGGCATGACCCCCGAAGTCGGCCAGCAGAACACCGAGGGCACCCTGGAAGTGAACCTGCTGCCCCAGGGCACCCTGGCCGAGTGCGTCCGCGCCGGCGGCGCCGGCCTTGGCGGCGTGCTGACCCCCGTGGGCATTGACACCCTGGTGGAGGAGAGCCCCTTCTGCCTGGGCCGCAGAACCATCGAAGGCAAGGATTACCTGCTGATGAAGCCCATCCACGCTGACTTCGCCCTGCTGGGCACCTATAAGTGCGACGAGTTCGGCAACTGCTGGTACAAGGGCACCATGCGCAACTTCAATGTTGTCATGGCCACCGCCGCTGACACCGTCATCGCCGAGACCGAGTATCTGGTTCCCGTGGGCGAGATCGAGCCCGAGAACATCCACACCTATGGTATGTGTGTTGACTACATCGTGGAAGGAGAAAGAAAGTAATGGAAAAGAGCGAGATCAAAGGCTTTATCGCCAAGCGCTGCGCCAAAGAGCTGAAGAACGGCGACGTCGTGAACCTGGGCATCGGCCTGCCCACCCTGATCCCCAACTATCTGCCCAAGGACGTGGAGCTGATCATCCACGCTGAGCTGGGTATCGTCTCCGCCGGCAAGTCCCCCAAGGAAGGCGATGACAATTACGATCCTTACCACGTGGTGGATGCCGGTGGTTCTCCCTCCTCCGTGGCTTTCGGCGGCGGCTTCATCGACTCCGCCTCCAACTTCGGCCTGATCCGCGGCGGCCATGTGGACGCCTGCTTCCTGGGCGCTCTGGAGGTCGACGCTGAGGGCAACCTGGCCAACTGGATCATCCCCGGCAAGAAGATGCCCGGCATGGGCGGCGCTATGGACCTGTGCGTCGGCGCCCGCAAGTGCATCGTCTGCATGGAGCACACCGCCAAGGGCAACCCCAAGATCTTCGAGAAGTGCCGCCTGCCCCTGACCGCTTCCCACTGCGTCAACAAGATCATCACCGAGATGTGCGTGCTGGAAGTCACCGAGAACGGCCTGGTCATGACCGAGATCAACCCCGAGTTCACCGTCGAGCAGGTGAAGGCCGCCACCGCTGCCCCCATCACTGTCGCCGAGAACCTGAAGTCCATGATCGACTGATTGATAGAATCCCTGCAAACAGAGGGGCTGCCGGAAGGCAGCCCCTTTTGCCGTTTATTTCAGACTTGTCAAAAAAGCCTTTTTTGACAAGCTGAACCGGACTCCGGCAGACGCCGGAGTCCGGTTTTTTATACCCCGGCGTACCGGGAAAGGAACTGGCGGGTGCGCTCCATCCGGGGATGGTTGATCACCTGCCGGGGGGTCCCCCTGCTCCACGATGACGCCGCCGTCCATGAAGATCAGCCGGTCCGCCACGTCCCGGGCGAAGGCCATCTCGTGGGTCACCACGATCATGGTGGTGCGGCGGTCGGCCAGCTGGCGGATGACCCGCAGCACCTCGCCGGTAAGCTCCGGATCCAGGGCGGAGGTGGGCTCGTCGAAGCACAGCACGTCCGGCTCCATGCACAAAGCCCGGGCGATGGCCACCCGCTGCTTCTGGCCGCCGGAGAGCTGGTGGGGATAGTGGCCCGCCCGGTCGGACAGGCCCATCTGCTCCAGCAGAGCCAGCCCCCGGTCCCGGATGTCCGCCTCCGATTCGCCGGGTGCCTTGACCAGACGCCTGGCCAGGGTCACGTTTTCCAGGGCGGTGTATTGTGGAAACAGGTTGAAATCCTGAAACACCAGACCGAAATGCAGGCGCCTTTCCCGCAGCTCCCGCTCTCGCACCGGGGGGCGGGACCCGTCCAGCAGGGTCTGGTCCCGCAGGGAGATCACCCCGGCGTCCGGCCGCTCCAGGAAGTTCAGGCACCGCAGCAGGGTGGTTTTCCCGCTGCCGGAGGAGCCGATGACGGACAGCGTCTCCCCTTCCGGCAGGTCGAAGCTCACATCCCGCAGCACCCGGGTGCTGCCGAAGGATTTTTCCAGGTGCGCAACGCTCAGATAGGACATGTGCTCCCCCCTTTCAGCGGAAAAAGCTCAGACGGTGCTCCAGATACCGGAACAGCAGCGTCAGAAGCCCCACAAACAGCAGATAGTATACCCCGGTATAGAACAGGGGCCAGGTGATCCCGGCGGACTTCACATAGTCCTCACCGGCCTTGGTCAGCTCCACAATGGCGATGATCCGGGCCAGGGACGTGTCCTTCACCAGGGTGATGATCTCGTTGGACATGGGAGGCAGGATCCGCTTCACCACCTGAAGCAGGGTGATTTTGAAGAAGATCTGGCGGCGGGTGAGGCCCAGCACCTGACCGGCCTCCCGCTGACCCGCCGGGACGGCCTGGATGCCGCCCCGGTAGATCACGGAGAAATAGCAGGCGTAGTTCAGTACAAAGGCCACGGTGCACGCCAGCATCCGGTTGCTGCCCCAGATGTTGTGACCGAACCACAGGCCGGGGCCGTAGAAAATGATGATCAGCTGCAGCACCAGGGGCGTGCCCCGGATCACCCACACCAGGGCGTCGAACAACGCCCGCACCGGGCGGCAGCGGCTCATGGAGCCCAGGGCCACCAGCAGCGCCCAGCGGCAGGGAGAACGCCAACGTCAGCCCAAACAGGACGGCGGCCTGGCGCATCCCCTGCAGCAGGGAAAGGGTTACGGTGCCCAGAACATGGCCTTATGCGGCGGGAATGACCACGATGACCTGGGCGTTGCGGCAGTAGGCGGGGGTGCAGGTCATGGCGGTCTGCACGCCGTCGGTGAGGGTCATGCCGTTCCACACCACGTCGATGGCCTTGCTGTTCAGCTCATTGACCTTCTGGCCCCACTCGATGACGATGAACTCCACGTCCACCCCCAGGCGCTGGGCCACCAGCCGGGCCAGCTCCGCGTCAAAGCCGGTCCACTGGCCGTTGTCGTCCTTATAGTCCATGGGGGCAAACTCCGTGATGCCCACCACCAGGGTGCCCTTGCCCCGGATATAAGCCACGTCGCCGCCGGCATCTTCGGTATAGCCGGTCTGGGGCATCTCCGCCAGCAGGTCCTCCCGGATGCCGAACTGCCGGGCCAGGGTCTGGGTGGTGCCGTCCTGATAGGCCTCGGCCAGAACGGAGGTGATGAAGTCGGCCAGGTCAGAGCCCTGGCGGCAGCCGATGCCGTACTCCTCCTGGGTGAGGCTGTCGGTATAGGTCAGGTTGGGATAGCTGGTGTCGGGCCCGATCATGGCCCCGGCCATCAGTAGGTCGATGACGGCGGCATCGGAGGTGCCGGCGGCCACCTCCATCAGGGCGGCGGCCTGATCCTGGACACTGTTGACGGTCCAGCCCTTCTCCTTGGCCACATCCTCACCGGCGGACCCGGCCTCCACGGCGTAGACCATGGTTTTCTCGTCGGCGTCGGTGTTGGTGTTCTTCGGGCCGCAGGCGGCCATGGTGGCGGTCATAGCCAGCAGCAGGAGCAGGCACAGTCCGCGGCGGATGATATTTTTCATGATTTCCTCCATTCCCCGGCCCCTATCACCGGGCGATTTAGTATGCTAATACGCTACCACACTACCGAGATAAAGTAAAGATGGGAAAAGCCACAAATTTGTCCGGCGGCGGCTGCGTAATTTGCACGAACGACACAAAATGGCAAAAAGTACGCGCGACACGGACAAATGCCTGCGATTTGGACGGACGGTAGCGGGGCATGCTAAAGGGGAGAGGAGGCGCGCATGGATATTTTTGACGGATTGACCGCCCTGGGCGGACTGTGCCTGTTTCTGTTCGGCATGCAGATCATGGCGGAGGCGCTGCAGCGCCGGGCCGGGGGACGGCTGGAGGGCCTGCTGCGGCGGATGACTCGCAGCCGCTGGGCGGGGTTTTTCACGGGCCTGGCGGTGACGGCGGCGGTGCAGAGCTCATCGGCGGCCATGGTGATGGTGGTGGGCTTCGTGAACTCCGGCATGCTGACCCTCCGCCAGGCGGTGGGGGTCATCATGGGCACCAACGTGGGCACCACGGTGACGCCCTGGCTGCTGAGCCTGGGAGGTCTGGAGGGCGGCGGCGTCCTGGGGCGGCTGCTGCGCCCGGCGGGCTTTGTGCCCCTGCTGAGTCTGTGGGGCATTGCGGCGTATCTGGCCGGAAAGGGCAGCCGCCGGGACACCGGCCAGGCCCTGCTGGGCTTTGCCGTTCTGATGCAGGGCATGGAGATCATGACCGCCGCTGTATCGGGCCTGGCCCGGGCGGAGGGCTTCCGGCAGCTGTTCACGGCCTTCGGCAGCCCCCTGCTGGGGGTGCTGGCCGGGGCGGTGCTGACGGCGGTGATCCAGTCCAGCTCCGCCTCGGTGGGGATATTGCAGGCCCTGGCCGCCAGCGGACAGGTGACGGTGGGGGCCGCCATCCCCATCGTCATGGGCCAGAACATCGGCACCTGCGTGACGGCGATGCTGTCCTCCGTGGGGGCCAGCCGCAGCGCCCGGCGGGCGGCTCTGGTGCATCTGCTGTTCAACCTGGCCGGGGCGGGTATCTGGCTGGGGGTGTTCTGGCTGGTGAAGGCGCTGGCGGCTCCGGCCATTCTGGACCGGGCCGTGACCCTGCCGGGGGTGGCCGTTATCCACACGGCTTTCAACCTGCTGTGTACGATGCTGCTGTTTCCAGCGGCGGGACTGCTGGAGCGGGCGGTGCTGCGGCTGCTGCCGGGAGAGGAGACGCCCTCCGCGGAACCGGATCCCCGTCTGCTGGCGGCTCCGGCGGCGGCCCTGGAAAGGTGCCGGGAGCTGACCTTAGAAATGGCGGACCTGGCCCGGGACAACCTGCGCCGGGGGATTCAGGCCCTGACGGAGGTGCACCCCGACTCGGCCCGGGAGCTGCGGCGGCAGGAGGAGCGCATCGACGGCCTGGAGGACGCCCTGGGCACGTTTCTGGTGCGGCTGGGCGGACGGACCCTGACCCGCCGGGACAGCGCCCGGGCGGCGGAGCTGCTGATGCTCATGGGCGACCTGGAGCGGCTGGGGGATCACGCCATGAACCTGCTGGAAAGCGGGGAGGAGCTGCGGGACCGGAAAATTGAGCTGCCGCCGGAGGACCGGCGGCAGCTCCGGGTGCTGACGGAGGCGGTGGAGGAGATCGCGGACCTGGCGTTGGCGGCCTTCCGCCGGGAGGACGCCGCCGCCCTGGGGCAGGTGGAGGCCCTGGAGCAGGTCATCGACGGCCTGCGGCAGCGGCTGCGGGCCCGGCGCATCCGGGAAACGCAGCCGGGGGAGGGGGCCATGGAGCTGAGCTTCGTGTGGTCGGACGTGCTGACGGACCTGGAGCGGGCGGCGGACCACTGCTGCAACATCATGGAGTGCGTGGCGGACCTGTCCGCCGGGAACCGGAATCTCCATGCCGCCCAGCTGGCGGTCCGGCAGCGGGACCCGGCCTTCGACAGCCGGGTCCAGGCCTATGAGCAGAAGTATCGAATATAAAAAGCCTGTGTATTCGGTGCAATTGCACCGAATACACAGGCTTTTTTTATCCGTTCAGCAGGGCCAGCTGGTAAAAGGCCACGGCGCTGGCGGCGGCCACGTTCAGGGAATCCACCCCGTGGGACATGGGAATTTTCACGGTATAGTCGCAGGCGGCGATGGTGGAGGAGGCCAGGCCGTCCCCCTCGGTGCCCAGCACCATGGCCAGCTTCGGCTCCGCCAGCAGGCGGGGATCGTTCAGGGCCAGGGAGTCGTCCCGCAGGGCCAGGGCCACGGTTTTGAAGCCCAGTTCATGCAGCAGCTCCGGCCAGCGCTCCCCCTCCGGCAGATATGTCCAGGGCACCAGGAACACGTTGCCCATGCTGACCCGGGCGGCCCGGCGATACAGGGGGTCGCTGCCGGCGGCGGTCAGCAGCACCGCGTCCACGTTCAGAGCGGCGGCGGACCGGAAAATGGCCCCGATGTTGGTGGGATTCATGATGTTTTCCAGCACGGCAATGCGCCGGGCATTGGCGCAGACCTCCGCCACGGAGGGGAGCCGGGGCCGCCGCATGGCGCACAGCATCCCCCGGGTCAGGTGGAAACCCGTCAGCTGGGTCAGCACCGGCAGGTCCGCCGCGTATACCGGGATATCCGCCGGGCAGCGGGCCAGCACCTCCGCGCCTTTTCCCTCGATGTGCTTGCGCTCCATCAGGAAGGACACCGGCGTGCACCCGGCGTCCAGAGCCCGGCCGATGACCAGGGGACTCTCCGCCACGAACAGGGCGTTTTCCGGGTCGGCCCGGTTCACCAGCTGGTTTTCCGTCAGCCGGGCGTAGATATCCAGCTCCGGGGCGGAAAAATCGGTGATTTCGATGATATGGGCCATGTTACTTGGCTTCTCTTGCCCGGCGGGCGGCTTCCTCCCGTTCCCGGCAGATGTCGGCCCAGCTGGGGATCTTTTTCAGCACCTCGTTCAGGTCCGCCAGGGCGGCGGGAATGTCGATGTTCTGGGGACAGACCCGGGCGCACTGGCCGCAGCCCACGCAGGCGGCGGGGCGCTTGTCCTCCGGCAAAGCCTCCACCCGCATGCCGATGTTGAAGTTGGGGGAGAACTTGGCCTCGTTATACAGCTTCAGCAGCATGGGAATGTCCAGGCCCATGGGGCAGCCGTCGCAGCAGTAGCGGCAGGCGGTGCAGGGCACGGCGCCGTACATGCCCTGAGCGATGTCCAGCAGGACCTTCTCCTCCTGGTCCGTCAGGGGGCGGCGTTCTTCAAAGGTGCGGACGTTGTCCTCCATCTGGGCGGGGGTGGTCATGCCGCTGAGGATCATCTGGACCCCCTCCACCCCCTGGAGGAAGCGGAAGGCCCAGGCAGCGGTGGACTCCTCCGGCCGCAGGGCGTGGAGCTCGGACTCCGCCTCCGGCGTCAGGGAGGCCAGGCGGCCGCCCCGGACGGGCTCCATGACCCAGATGGGGATGCTGTACCGGCGCAGCAGCTCGCACTTGGCCTTGGCGTCCTGCATGGTCCAGTCCAGATAGTTCAGCTGAATCTGACAGAACTCCATGTCCTTGCCGTAGCGGGACAGGAAGCTCTCCAGCAGCTCCACGCCGCCGTGGGAGGAGAAGCCCAGGTGACGGATGCGGCCGTTCTTCTTCTGCTCCAGAAAATAGTCGATGATGCCCCAGCGGGGATCGGTATACGTCTCGATGGACTTCTCGTACACATTGTGCAGCAGGTAGAAGTCGAAATACTCCACGCCGCACTTCTGGAGCTGCTCCTCAAAGATGGCGGCGGGGTCGTAGCTGTCGCTGATCTGGTGGCCGGGGTATTTGGTGGCCAGATAGAAGCTCTGGCGGTCATAGTCCTTCAGCACCCGGCCGATGACCCGCTCGGACATGCCGCCGTGGTAGGGATAGGCGGTGTCGAAATAGTTGACGCCGTGGTCCATGGCATAGCGGACCATGTCCGCCGTGGCCTTTTCATCGATGTCCGCCGGGCCGCCGCCGGGAACCAGCGGCAGACGCATGGTGCCGAAGCCCAGCAGGGACAGCTTCTCTCCGTGAAAATCGGTGTAGATCATGTAAGGTTCCTCCTTGGTTGGGATGTTTCCCCCATTATAGCACGGAGGGAAAGGACCCTGCAAGGCGGATTTTCACCCCGGGGGGCGGTCTTACAGGAAAAATTCCTCCGGCTCCGCCGGCCGCATGATGGACACCTCATAGGCGGTGCGCTCCTGTCCCACGCCGTCCACGGTTTTCGTGTAGCCCCGGCTCTGGACCCGGCCCTCCACCGTCAGCCGGGAGCCCACCGGCAGGATGGCCGTCTGCTGGGCGATGGCGCCCCAGGCAATGCAGGGCAGATAGTCCGCCCGGCCGTACCGGCGGTTCACCGCCAGGATCAGGTCGCAGATCTCCCGGCCCAGAGGCGTCCGGCGCAGGGTGGGAGTTTTGCACAGAATGCCGGAGAGCTGAATCTGGTTAAAGGGGGCCGCACCTCCGGGAATCAGCTCCCGGACGAACACGGAGATCACCAGCCGGGGACCCTGGCCGCTGCGGTTGTTGAAGGAGCGCAGCTGGCCGGTAAGGGTCAGCACGTCCCCGGTATGTACGGGGTGGGCCTCCAGCAGCGGCCGGGGCAAAATCACCGGCAGCCGGTCCTCCTGGCCGGAAAGCCGCTCCACCGACAGGGGAAAGCGGTAAAAGCTCTCGCCGTGGTTTATGTGGGACAGCTCCGGCTCCCCGGCGGCCCGCCCGCACAGGCGCACGCGGTTGAAGTTGTTGTCCATAGTCATCCTCCTCGTTTGTTGAAGCTGGTCCAGCTTATGCCGGAGCGGCACAAAATAGACCCTTTTCAAACCGGGAAAAGTATGCGATAATAGCGGGGAAAAGGAGGAATTGCCCATGCGATACAAGGGAAAGGTCTATCGGCCCCCCAGCGAGGCCTACAGCCTCATCATCCAGGTGACCTACGGGTGCAGCCACAACCGCTGCGCCTTCTGCGATATGTATGACGATAAGCGGTTTGCCCTGCGGCCCATGGAGGAGATCCGGGAGGATTTCCGCCTGGCCCGGCAGGTATACCGCCGGGTGGAGCGGGTGTTTCTGGCCGACGGCGACGCGCTGATGCGGAAAACCGATGAGCTGCTGGAAATTCTGGCCATGGTATACAGCCTGTTTCCGGAGTGCAAGCGGGTGACGTGCTACGCCTCGCCCCGGAGCCTGCAGGTGAAAACCGATGACGAGCTGCGTCAGCTGCGGGAAAACGGACTGAAAATGGTGTATATGGGCCTGGAATCTGGCTGTGACGCGGTGCTGGAGCGGATGCGCAAGGGCCACACCGCCGCGGCCATTGTGGCGGCGGGGCAGAAGGCCCGGCAGGCGGGCCTGGCCCTGTCGGTGACGGCTATTTCCGGGCTTGGCAGCCGGGAGCTGCTGCGGGACCACGCTGTGGACACCGCCCGGGCCCTCAGCGCCATGAAGCCGGAATATATCGGCCTGCTGACGCTGATGGTGGAGCCGGGAACGCCGCTGGAGCAGTGGGTCCGGGAGGGCAGCTTCCGGGTGCTGGGCCCGGCGGAGATTCTGCAGGAGACGGCCCTGCTGCTGGACCACATCGACAGCGAGGGCAGCGTATTCCGGATGAACCACGCCTCCAACTACCTGACCCTGAAGGGGACCCTGAACCGGGACCTGCCCGCCCTGCGGCAGCAGGTGCAGGAGGGCCTCATGGGTCACGGCCTGCGGCCGGAGAGCTGGCGGGCCCTGTAAAGAATAAGCAAACGCCCCTGTATCCTGCGGGATACAGGGGGCGCGGGCAGCTTGTCAAAAAAGGACAAAGACCTTTTTGGACAAAAGGCTTGCAGTCTGCCGCGCGCATAATTTGTTCGCCATGGGCGAACAAATTCCACACTTGCAGACTGAGAAGTATTTTTTGCCAGGTACACGCCCCGGCAAAAAAATGGATCTCACTTGATTTGCCGCCTGCGGGCGGCAAACTCTGCGAGGCTTTTGGACAATATCTACACCCCCTGTATCCCGTGGGATACAGGGGGTGGGCGTTTATTCTTCTGAAGATTCTTCCGGCACCTCCGGTGCTTCCGGCGCCTCCGCCGGTTCGGCTGCTTCCGGGGCTTCGGCGGGCTCCTCCGCCTGGGCGGCTTCCCGGGCGGCCACGATGTTCACATACAGCTCCTCCGGCTTGTGGGGGTGGAGCCTGATGTTGTAAAACAGCACCGCCAGGGCGGCGATCATCAGCACCAGGCTCAGCACCTGGGACACCCGGATGGGCTGCCCGGCGATGGTCCAGTCGAACAGATACAGGCTGTCGGTGCGCAGACCCTCGATCCAGAAGCGGCCCACACCGTACCACAGGAAGTAGAAGCAGGTGTTCTCACCATCGAACCGCCGGGCCTTGGATACCACAAAAACGATCAGCAGCAGGCCGATGACGTTCCACAGGCTCTCGTACAGGAAGGTGGGATGTACCTCCACCAGTTCCCCAGCAGTGGTGGTCAGCTGCATGCGCCAGGGCAGGGCGGTCTCCGCGCCGAAGGCCTCCCGGTTCAGGAAGTTGCCCCAGCGGCCGATGGCCTGGCCGATGAGCAGACCCATGACCACCAGGTCCATCATGGCCCCAAGCTTGATGTGGCGGCTGCGGCAGAGGATCACGGCCACGATGACCACAGCAATGACGCCGCCGTAGATGGCCAGGCCGCCGTCCCAGATGGCGATGGCCTTGGGACCAGCTGAAGTGGCCCTCATGGTCCTTGAACTCGCTGAGATAGAACAGAACATAGTATAGCCGGGCCCCCACGATGGCCGAGGGGATGCCCCACAGCAGCCCGTCGATGAGGTCATCCTCCCGGATGCCGTATTTGGTGCGCTGGCGCATGCACCACCACAGGGCCACCAGCATACCCAGGGCGATGAGGATGCCATACCAATAGATGCCGTTGCCGATGTCGATGGCCTTGGAGCTGATGGTGATGGCCCAGTCGCCAAAAAGCCCCGGGAAGCGGATGGGGCTGTCGGTCATGATCTTCATAATGTCACTCCTTGCTCAGAAAACTTCCTCTATTATACCGCAGAGCGGGGCCGTTGAAAAGCCCTATTTTTCGGAGGAAGGGGAGCAATCAGGCGGTCCGGTATTTCCGCCGGAGCCACCGGGCCAGCAGGAAGCCGCCTGCCGTCAGGGCGGCGCAGAGCAGGAAGTCCGGGATCTGGGACAGGATCAGCGCCTGTCTGTACCGGGAGGAGAGATCGGTGAAGATCGGACTTGTGCTGAGTCCCTCCAGCCACTGGGGATCGACGGATCCGAAGTCCGCGATGCCGCCCAGCCGGAAGCCCGCAGCCAGAGTGGCGGCGATCCGGACCAGGCCCAGGATCCCTATCAGCGACATCAGGTATCCGGAAACGAAGCCGTATGTACGCCAGAAGCGGGCAAAACCGGTTTTCCTCGGCCCGGCGGAGGTGGGAGCGGGGTCCGTCTGTTCATCGTCCAGCAGATAGTCCACCGTGACGCCCAGCAGACGGCCGATGGCCAGGAGCTTGTTGGTGTCGGGCAGGGACTCGCCGGTTTCCCTAAATTAAAGATATTGGTTATGTATGAGTGCCTACGCCTACTTGCATAGGTACTCATATTCGTTGTTTTACTCAATTTTGCCGATAAATCGGTAGTAGATGTCAATATCCTGCTCACGCATACCGTCCACGATGGCTGCTTCGTGAATGACGATTTCCTCAATCAGCGTATTCAGAAGCTCCGCTGTCAGTTCGGTGGGATTAGCGTATCATAGTCTGCTACACTAAATTCAATCTCATAAATACATATCCATCTTCAACGGAATCTGAATAGGCAAATCCCAACTTTGTCCAAAACTTCTGCGCAGCTGTATGGCGCTGATTTACAGGAGCTGAAACTCGTCTTGCTTTGTATTCCTTATAAAGGAAAAAAAGAAAGGTCAGTCGATTTTGCCGATGAAGCGGTAGTAGATTTCTACTTCCTGCTCACGGCTTCCGTCCTCGCCCTTGACAGCTTCGTGGACGGTTATTTTTTCAATTAGAGTGTTCAGAAGTTCGGCGGTCAGCTCCACAGGGTTGACATACTGTTTCATCAGGGCAATCCACTTTTCAGCATCCGCTGCGGTCTGTACGGCGGCTTCCATCGTTTCGTGAAGCTGTCTTATTTTTGTTTCAAGCTCCTTTTGCTCGTTCTGGTACTTCTCGGACAGCATATTGAAGTTATACTCGGTTATGCGTCCGGCAGACCAGTCCTCATACATTTTAGCAAACAGCCCGTCAACCTCGGCTTTACGCTTCTCTGCCTTTTTCAGCTCCGCAGCCTGCTTTTTCTTCGCAGAGTTTCTTTCCCTGTCGCTGGCATTGAGCAGGCGTTTCAGCAGCTTGTCCTCGTCTTTCTGTGCCAGCATAGACCAGTATTGCAGTCTTGCAAGCACATAGGCATACAGTACATCATAGCGGATATAGTGCATGGAACACTGGCGTAATCCCTGTCCGTTCTTGCTGCAATGGTAGTACCCGTATGGGTTCTTATTCTGCTTGTTTTCCCCATAGGCTAAAGACCATCCGCAGTCTGCACATTTTATCAATCCTGCGAAAATCTGTGTCGTACCGTTTCTGCGTTTCCTGCGTCTGCTTGCAATCAGCTCCTGAACTTTTTGGAACACTTCTTCAGAAATGATGGCTTCGTGGGTATTTTCCACACGATACCATTCTTCCTGCGGCTTCCGCACCTTTTTCTTGTTCTTGAATGAAATGTTGCTCTGCTTGTTGTGAACGCTGTGACCGATGTAGGTTTCCTCTTTCAAAATGCTCTTGACCTGTGCTATCGTCCACGCATAGGCTTTTTCTGCGGGCGCACCGGCGTAGATATTGGCGAAAGTCCCGTATCTTTCATAGTTCAGCCAGCCGGGGGTAGGTACTTTTTCCTCCACCAGAATCCGTGTAATGCTGGCGGCTCCACGCCCGTGTACAGCAAGGTCAAAAATCTTCTCTACAATCCAGCGTGTTTCCGGGTCGATCAGAAGATGACCTTTTTTGTCCGGGTCTTTTACATAGCCCAGCGGTGCATAGGCTCCATAGTGTGCGCCATTGGCAAATCTTGTGTGCATGGCAGCCTTGACCTTTTTGCTGGTCTGTCGGGCGTGCATTTCATTCAGGATGTTTAAGAACGGTGCAAGCTCGCTTTCTCCGTTGATGGTGTCCACATTGTCATTGATGGCAATGTAGCGTACTCCCTTGCTGGGGAAATAGATTTCCGTGTACTGACCGGTCAGGATATAGTTTCTTCCCAGACGGGATAAGTCCTTTGTGACAACGCAGTTGATTTTCCCGTCTTCGATGTCATCAATCATCCTTTGGAAACTTGGACGCTCGAAATTTGTCCCACTCCATCCGTCGTCAATGTACTCGTCTACAACGGTCAGCCCATGCTCTGCGGCATACTGTCTAAGCATCATGCGCTGGGTCTGGATACTGCCGCTTTCCCCCTGTAATTCATCGTCACGGCTCAATCTCAAATATAGTGCAGTGTTATAAATCGTTGTATTGTATGGTTGTTTCACGGTTAAAAATCCTCCTTCTAAAAGAAACAACCCACGCTTATACAATACTCGCTGGTACAAGTATATCATAAGCGTGGGCTGATTGACAGTCGTTATTCCGTATTTTTTCAGGAAGCGGCGGCAGCGTGCTGGATCACATCTTCCAGCAGGCTGTCAAGCGGCTTCCCATCCTGTGCGAAATGCTCCGATACCTTGATACGGACTTTCCCCATGACAAAATACTGGGTGCCGTCTTTTTCGGTAAGCAGGGTGCCGCTGTTTTTGTTATTGCTCTCGTTTTTGTTCTTTTTGCCATAGGCAGTTACCTCCATAAATGAAATATGCCCGACAAGGGAATGTCAGACAGGTGTACAGCCGCAGACTGTCTCCGTGTCAACCAAACCGTGTCAACCGGCAGAAAAGACTTTGAAAACAATCCATAGGCGCTCTATTATTACTTTTTACTTTTTCTTTGATTTCTTGGTTGACATGGTTGACAAAGGAGAGAAATGCCCCAAATATCAGGCTTTTCCCCGTCAACCGGCTGTCAACCAAAGCGTCAACCAAACTGTCAACCGGTGGCTTTTCAGAATGGAAGTTCCATTTGCCGGGCTTCTTCTTCCGTGATTTCCTGAAAACCGTCCCCCTCCGGCGGAGCTTGGTTGACACGCTCCCAGCCTTTTTGAGAACCGTATTTCTTATACCGCTTCGGGCTTTTGTAGGCTACCCAGCCCTGTATGATGCCGCCCGCAATGCCGGTATTCATAATCTCGCAGATTGCCCGTGTCTCCCAGTCTGCCGGGGAATTTAAGTTCCCCAGCGCTTCCTCATAAAGCTGCTTGGAACATACCCTGTCGCCGGTGTAGTCCTCCAAATAGGCGTAGATCATGCCGGCCTGTGTGTCTTCCTGCATAAAGTCCTGCTGGTGGGCGTTCAGGTATCGGTTCATTTCCATGCTGAATGACAGCTTATACTTCCCACTGCGATAAACCGTCATGGCTTCCGCCCACATCTGTTCGATATACGCCCTCGCCGCCGCTTCATCGTCCAGTATGTGAACCTCCGCCCGTTCCGGGTACACCGTCACGGGGAGAAAGCGCCGGTTGCCGGTGCGGTCACGGGGCAAAAAGTCCTGCCGGTTGGTCGTCCCTCCAAATACACATTGCCGCAGCCGGTCTGCCGGATGTGTCTCATACGGCACTTTGTAGGTTTCTTTCTGGCGGCTTAAGAATGACTTGATTTCCTCAATACTCTTGGCGTTGGCTGTGGCAATCATCTCCGACATCTCGATAATCCAATGCCCTTGCAGCTTGCGGTACACATTTTCATCGTCCAGCTTTTTCAAATCGTCTGAAAACCATTCGTCCCTGCCTGCCAGCAGCCGGAAAAAGGTAGATTTCCCGGCTCCCTGACCACCAACCAGACAGAGCATGACCTCAAACTTGCTCCCCGGTCTGAATACCCGCCGGATGGCTCCCATCAGGAACAGTTTCAAGGCTTCATAGGTGTATTCGTCCGTATCGGCTCCCAGAAAGTGATGCAGGGCGTAACGGATGCGCTCTGTGCCGTCCCATTGCAGGCTGTTCAGGTAATCCCTGACTGGATGGTAGCGGTTTTCATTGGCAACAATCTTGATGGCGCTCTGCACCTTTTTCTCGCTGGTAAGCCCGTAATTTTCTTCCAGATACAAAAGCAGGTAGTTCATGTCCATGTCGGTCAGCGTGGTACTGGTGCGCTCCCAGCCCAGCGGCTTCACAATGTCAATCTGCTCCGTCAAAAGGTTCAGGCGCAGCGCCCCGCGAAACAGAGGGTCACGCTGGAACACCGTCAGGCAGTTTCGGATGCTGTTCTTCACGCCGCCTTTCTGCGTCCCCTCTAATGTTTCCCGGATTTCTGCCGGTGTCTGCGCCGGTTCCATTGTGTCCATCGTCCTTTTGACCGCTTCCTGCGTTTCCGGCGGCAAGCTCTGAAATTCGCTGTTCAAGTCGCAACACCTCCTTTCCCTGTGCGGCGATCAATGCCGCTTTTTCTTCTATTTCTCCGTATAACAAAATATCCAAAAGGTATTCTGTGTAGCTTATCCTCTGCAACGCTTCCACAAAAAGAGGATGCCAGATGGCATCCTGCGGCTGTGGGGCGTGTGCTGTTTTCCAATGCTCCAGCAGGCGCAGATAATCGCATAGCACCCGGAAACAATACCGTTCCGTTTCCTGAAATCTCTGCTCCGCTGATTTTTGTCGGGGCTGTGACCTGTTGTGACGCTTCCTATCTGGCGGCGCATTGCCGGATTTCTCATAGGAAACGCCGAAGTCCTCCGCAAGCCTGACCGCAGCTTCCCGTTTCCCCAATCCATGCAGCAAAGCGGCAAAGTCGATCACATCCCCGGAAGCCCCGCAGCCGAAGCAGTAAAAGCGGCTGTCCACTTTCATGCTGGGCGTGCGGTCATTGTGGAATGGACAGCAGACCATGCCGTTTCTCCCCACCCGGCTTCCATAGAATGAAGCAGCCTGCCGGGTGGTAACAGACTGTTTCACCGCTTCAAATACATTCAAATGCTCCCTCCATAAAAATACTGGTAGCGGTAAAGCTGCCGGTTATATCATAGCTCCATCTCATGTTTCTTTCTCTGTACTGCCTGTGGCTGCTCCCTCCGGCGCAGTGCGGTATCTACGGCGTTCTGCACCTGCCGTAGCCGTATGACTTCCTCCCGGAGTGGCTTGTGCTGCGGAGACAGTTCGGCATACTCTGTTTTTAACTGTGCGTATTCCTGTTTCCATGCTTTCAGGGCAATGGGTTTTCCGTCCAGTTTTTCTTTCAAAATACGGCGGGCGGCATAAAACAGCCGTAACTCCGCATCGTGGGATGTTTCAAATTTCTCCCTCTGTTTCTTAAACTTGATATTGTTCAATTCCGTATGAACAGGTTTTAGCCGCTGGTAATTCTCGCCCTCCCGTATCAATTCCTGCAATTCCTTTATCCGGGCAGATTTCTTTTTCATGGAGTCGCTTAACGCTTCAAATTCTTCGTTGACAGAGGAAAGACGCTCCTGCAAATCCTCTAATGTGAGCAGCTTGTTTTCCGTCAGATAATTGACGGCTTCGGCAAACTGCTTTAAGTTTCCGGTTCTGGCTTTATTGCTCCATGCCCCTGCGTTGCGCTGGTTGTAATAAGCGATCAACAGGTCGGCAAGGCTCGGTGTCTGCGGTTTGGAAAGTTCTTCTTTTACCTCTGCCATCCAGACAAACAGGGCTTTGATCTTCTTCCTCACATCCTGCATGAGCCGGTTGGTAGCTTTAATCCAGCGGTTCAGTTCCCCTTTCTCGGTGCGGATGCCCTTTACTTCCATCTGCCGGACATTAGCTCCCTCGTGGACAGTAGGTATCAGGTCAAGCCCCTGCCGCACATAGGAACGGTGGTCGATACGCACATCCAGCCCTTTTTCCTCAAATTTTGTATTAACGGCAGCCGCCCACTGCTCCCGCCAGTGTTCCAGCGTTTCCGGCTCATGCCAGTCTGTTGTATGGACAGCGTTAAACATATAATCGCCGTTTTTATCCCGGATTCGGTTTCCATCTTCATCAAGAAGATATTCCCGACGCTGTTTTTGTCCCCATGTGCCATCCGGGTTCAAAGGGCGCATGGTTGTCATCACATGAAAATGCGGGTTAGGGATGCCGCCGTCCTCTTTCTCCGGGCTGTGAAAAGCAAGGTCGGCAATCATGCCTTTTGTCACAAACTGCTCCTGTACGAACTTCCTCGCCAGCTCCATGTTTTCTTCCAGCGTCAATTCATTCTGCATGGCAATATCAAAGGAATAGGCAAGCTGTGCTTTTGGATGTTTCTCGCAGTTCTCCACAGCATTCCAGAGGGTCGCCCGGTCAAGATATTCTTCCGGGGCATGGGGCGGCAGCATGATTTCGAAGCGATCACGCCGCCCTTTTTGGTGTAGTCGCTGACTTCTCCATAGTAGCTGCTGTAAAGACGCTCCCCGGCTCGATAGGCTGCGCTGGCAATGGCGCTCTGACCGGCGCTGCGCTTGATCTGTGCGATTGAAAAATGATAAAGTGCTATCCTTAGTCACCGCCTTTCTCCTGCCCGGAAATACGGGCGTGGTTCTCTGTGGCAGACCGGATGAAATGCTCCGCCTGCGGCAGATTCAAAATGCTTTCCATGAGGGAATAAAATTCCGCTTCGGATAGCTCCTTTGTCTGTGGTGCAATGCTCTCAATAGCTGCCCCACGGGTAATCAGCCGGTGCGTCCTCTGTTTCCGGGAACCGCTTTCCAGATACGCCTGCCGGTTTTTCAAACGCTGCATTTTCCGTTTTTCCTGTTCCAGCAGGACAGTGGTTTTTTCATATTCCTGCTTCAACTGTTCCAAAGATTTTTCCATGTTCTCACATCCTTTGCTGATAAGATAAAGAAAGACCATCCGCAGACAGTCCGTGTGTCAGTGCTTCTATAAAACCCGATGAAAAGGGAAAACCGCAGAGCGGATTTCTCTTTGCGGCGGGTACACAGGGGATAGCCGCTTTAGCGGCGCAGGGGGTGTAGCCACCTTGTCGGAGCGAAGCGAACGCAGACCTCGGATTGCTGATTTTATCAGCGGCAGAGGTAAGCTCCGCAGGACGCACGATACATGGTCTTTAGACTATGTATAGAAGTGCGCCCTTAGTTCCTAAGGGATTTTGCCGTTTCCGGCAGTCTTGTCCTTTTTCTTGGAACGCTTGGAAAGATACTTCGGGCAGTCAACCACAACCGCCCAGAAGCTCTGTTTACATTCGTGCTGGCATTTCCGGCACAGTTCGTTGTAAGTGATACGGCTGCGGTCATTTAAGAAGAAAGACCATTCCAACCGCCGCTTGTTACTCATTCTTGCCGTAACCGGCTCCTTTCTCCGTTTCTATCTGATGTACGCAGATAGGCTGTTTTGATGTAGCGTCTCGGTATCATTTTTAAGTTTTTTTCCCTCTGTATGCCCCTTTGGAAAGTGCGGCAGTATTGCAAGTCAGGGAATGATACCTCACGCTTATTTGTCGCTTCCCGGTACGGTTTCGGAGCCTTTTGCCATCCATTCAAAGAAAGCAATTTTGCTGACCTTGATAAGTCTGCCCCTGCGGAACGCTGGAAAGCCGGGTGTGTGTACCAGCTCATAGGCGCTCGCTCTTGAAATTCCCATAATCCGCTGAATGTCCGCCACATCCAGAACCAGCGGTAAATCCTCGTAGCTGTTCAATCTCTTTTTATCGTTCATTCTGTTCCTCCCATAAATCAAATAGGTTAAAATGCTTCCTGTTGCCGTTCTCCCCAAAAGCCGTTTTCCTGCCCCATTCCTGCGGTGTTTCCCTGCATTGGTGCGCCGAATGCGTCACTTCTCCTGCCGGTCATATCCCTTTTGGACGGTCATTCACTTGTCAAGGTACTGTGCGGTACGAAATTACCAACCGCAATCATCATAGCGTACTATCCTTGACAAAACAATGATTCTGCGATACCATGAGTGTAACGGATATAACTGAATTATATAATTACCATAAACAAAGGCAGGGGATAGGGATGGAGAATCAGTTTATACGGCATGAGCCATGTTTTGAGAGAATTTTGTTTGTCCTGACGCTGGACAGGAAGAAAATGAAAGAGCGGATTTTGATTGGGGAAGAACAGCAGATCCGCTTCCGTCTGAACGGGAGCCAAAACGCAGAGGTGCTTTGTGATATGACACGCCCACTGGGAACTTTTTTGATAAACTTGAGCGTGACACGGACAGAGACTGGAACTTATACGGGCTTTCTCCGCTGCGGCAAGCTCTCCACTCCAACCGATGGAAACAGCCGGAGCTGGAGCAGGCGGCAAGCGAATTTCTTTGGGAGAAATATCTTAGCAACGACCCTCTGAAAATGTATGTGGCGTTCCGTATCTGGAACAGCTATCGGCTGGCCAGAGAACCCCGTGACCGTAACGCTGCCTGTGACCGCTTCATGGATAAAATGAGCAGACTGACCGGGGTATTCCAAAACGAAACCATGAGCTCTGACAGGGAGACAGGAAAACCGAAACAATTTCAAGCTGGCAGCCTTTATTTCAAAGGCGCACCGTCAGAAGATACCCGGCTTGACCTCTGGTTCCCGGACAACCGGCGCACAGAAGAATGTGTGTCTGCCTATGCGTCCCTCTACCCCTTGATTACCTATTATCTGAACAGGCTGAATGACTGGGGGCTTTGCTTCCGGCGGTGCAAGGTCTGTGGAAAATATTTTCTGGCAAAGAGCCAGCGGTATGAGCTGTGCAGCAACAAGTGCCGAAAAGCACAGGCGCTTCAAAACAAGCGGGAATTTGACGAAAGGGCAAGAGAAAATAACTATGACCTGCTTTATAAAAATGAATGCCAGAACTGGCGCAACAAAATAAACCGGGTAAAAAATACCGCAGGCTTTCCGGCTGACCGTCTGGAAAAAATACAGGCTGCCTTTTCCGACTTTAAGAAAGAAGCCTTACAGAGAAAAAAGGCTGTAAAAACAGGAACAGCCAGCCCGAAAGAATTTGCGGACTGGCTGTATCAGTGAGATTCAAAATGCGATTGAAGTAAAGAACTTAAAAAAAGGTTTTGGTGGCAGAGTTTTGTTTGAGAATTTTAGCCTGAATGTAAAAGCAAATACAATCCATGCGATTATTGGCCCGAACGGTTCTGGAAAGACAACACTGCTACGCTTGATTACAGGGGTATACCAGCCAAATGCAGGGACAATCAACATTGTAGGGAAATATGCAATGCAGCTTGAAAATGACTATCTGTATGAAGAACAGACTGGTCTTGAAAATTTGAGAATTTTTGGGAAATACTTTGGATTTGAAATAAATGATCGTTCAGACAGTTATTGTACGCAATTAGGATTGACCGAGCATTTAGGAAAGCGTGTTAGCACTTATTCTAAAGGGATGAAAAGGAAACTGTCCCTCTTGATTGTTATTATGATGGGACGGGATATTCTGTTCATGGATGAACCAACATCGGGTGTAGACCCCATATCCAGAGTAGAAATCCGTAGTTTGATAGAGGCTCTAAAAGCTGACGGAAAAACGGTTATTATTACATCACATGACCTTAGCGAGATTGAAAAGTGTGCTGATGATGTATCTATGATTAAAAATGGCAGATTGCTGTTTGATATGGGTATTCAAGAAATGCAAGGACAATCATTGGAAGAAATCTTTATTAAGGAGGGCAATCGGTATGAGTAACATGGGAAAAGGCGCAGTCTACTATCTTACCAGAAGCAAAAGCCTCCTAATTGATACTGCGATTGTTGCCATTCTGGCAACTTTTATGAGCTTTGCAATGCAGATGGACGCCTTGCAGTCTAAGGGAGAAGATTATTTAGTCTTAATGCTCTATGCGGTTATTTTGGGTCTTACCTCCCTGCAATCCGGTGCTATGATTGTAGATTTGACAGCAAAGGATAAGTTAAGCCGGAGAATTGAATTTTTTGCAGCTTCTGGAATTGCGGTAAAAGAGATTATAAAACAGTATTCGATACAGATTTTCCGCTTTTCTGGTATTATCCCGTTCTTTGTTTTTATGAGTTGCTATTACTTTACCGACTGGACAATGAGCTTTGGGCGGATCGTATGCGTTTATCTTAGTATTCTTGTACTTAGTTTTTGTGAGATTGTCGCTTTGAATATCATTGTACTGGATGTGAAACGAGTAAAACTGTTCAAAAATGTTCTGTTCTTTGGTAATTTTGCACTGGTTTATTTGATTGCGATGTCGGCAGAACGAATTACAGAGCTTGTGAATCAACATCATATAGGAATTGACTATTTGATTATTGTGGTTGATGTTGCACTTTGCATGATGTTTGTACTATTAAGTTTCTTTAAGGCTCGGCACATGAGCAACGAAACAGTTATCAGGAGGGATGGCGAATGGGTTTGATAACCTTAAACCTTAAAAGGGTATTGAACTGGAATTTTATATTTATGAGTGCGGTAGCAGCTATCTTCGGCATGATCTTTCTGATGAACTTTGGGGATATTTCAGAGAACATTGTATTTGGTGTTGATATAAAGTATTTTATGCTTGATGGATACCTGTGCTTATTTATCTTTTTTGCCGGAGAAATAAGCAAGGATATGTTGCAGCAAGAAAAAATCACAAAGAGAATAGAATGGAAACTTGCTAATGGTATTAAAATCTCAAGTATTGTTAAGGAGAATCTGCTATCACTATGGATTGGAACGCTGATCCTTTTGTTTCCTCTACTTTTGATGATTTCCATTCGCCTGCCAAACCTTATCTTGTTATTAAGCACCTATTTTCTGATCCTTAGCATATTGTATTCGGCATTTATAAATGTTTTGATTCTCTGGATTAGAAATATGAACTGGTTTAAGAGTATTCCTATCTTTGCAACACTGCTTCATATTTTGCTGGTTGTCTTAAAATGTGGGATATTTATGAAAACGAATAATGTGTGGGTGTTGCTACTATTTTCTCCAGTGAGTATAATAGTTTTGACTGCGTGTGGTTTATGTCTGATGACTAAAGAACGGATCGTATCATCATATTACTAACATAATGAATTTTAGCTGAAAGGAGGGGGGCTATGCAGGATAAACGCTTCTATCCGTATCTGTTTCTTCATGCGGGTATTGTGACTTTATGGGTTATATTGGATAGAACACATAAAGGAATTGCGAATGACGGAGCCATCAACTTATTGTCGATTGCCGTCTTGCTTTGTTATTTCAATCTGCTCTATCTTCATGTAATGACATCACTGCAAAAGGCAACAATATCTGAATGTGGCTGGAACCTGCTTTCTGTTTCCTTTATTGCGGCGCTGATGTATGATGGATTTTCCACCTTATACACGGGTGCATTTCTGGTTTTTGCATTGATTATCGGAATAATGCTGGTAAGAACTGACGCAAGCCGGGGAAAAATGGTTCGCTTGCTGTTTGGAATTGCGTCTATCATACTGTCGTTTTTCAATTTCCGAATTCTACCTGCGATAACTATGTTAATTGGAATGTTCGTGGGAATTTTCCTTGATTATAAATATATAAATTTGAAACAGGTTAATATTCTTCCGATTGCCCAGAGGAAAGCAAGATATGTCCTCGCTCTTATGATTCCCTTGTTTACAGTCGTACTTTATTGCTTTGATTTGTCCACCCTACAAGTCAATGTATTTTTTCAGCTTATAATGCTTTTATTTGAGGCTTTTGCTGTCATTCATCTTGGCGACATGGAGGCCCGTTACAAGGAGTTGACAAAGTATTATGAATTAACGAACTATATTGCAAATGAGAGGGAAGATTTCTCAAGACTGCTTCATAACGATGTGCTTCAAGACATTGGAGGTGCCAAAAATCTCCTGTCGCTTCGCTCACCAGATGTTGATGAAACAAAAAGGATATTGTCTGATTTGGAATTGCGGGTAAGAAATATGATGAATTTCTATTCCTCTAATATCTTTTCGGGGTATGCTTCATGGGAACATATCGGATATATGCTTGACGCGATTAAGAAGCTGTACCCAAAGAAGAATATACTTGTAGATTTCACGATTGACAGCGAAGCAAGGATTGCTTTGAAAAAAGATAACAGTTTGGAACAGACTATGCAGATAATCAAAGAACTTGTCAACAATGTTTATAAACACGCTGCCGCTACTTTTATTCATTTGGAAATCGCGCTAAATGAAGAAAGTAGACTCGTAATTACCTGTCAAAATGATGGAGCGAAACCAAATGACATTGAAAATATTCTTTCTTCCAAAGGTGGTATGCTGTTCTTGACGGTGTTGATAAATGGGAATGGTGGTAACATTCAGTATTTAGAGAAAGATGGTATTTTAACTGCAACGGCAGTTTTGGGGAGAAAAAATGAAGATATTACTATTTGATGATCACAGGATATTTGGAGAGAGTTTAAGCAAACTTCTGGAAGATTGGGATGAAATCTCTATCTGTCGCTATGTAAGTAATGAAACAGAGTTTTGGAATATTCTTTCCGTAGACGAATGGGACATTGTATTACTTGATGTCAACCTAAGAGAGCAGTCAAAAAGTTCTGGCATTGATCTGATAGAAACGATATATAGTAAAAAGCCAAAAATAAAGGTGGTTATGCTATCCTCTTATGATATGCCAGTTTATAGACAGGAGGCACTTAAAAAAGGCGCCGTAAGTTATATTGATAAGTCTGCTTCTGCTGACGAGTTGGTAAAAAAACTCACAGCTATTAGTAAAGGTCACAAGTCCACTACGCCCCCTTTATTAGATCCCCTGACAGATCGTGAAGCGGAAATTATTAAGGCGATTGGAACAGGGAAAACAAAGCATGAAATAGCGCAAGAACTGTATATCAGTGAACGGACACTTTACAACCATATCCAAAGCATCTATGATAAGCTGGGGGCTAAAAATGCTATCGAAGCCTATAACAAGGCTATTGCACTTGGATATATCACACCCTTAATATGAGTTTAGGCAATAAGAGGGACAGATATATCAGAACACAAGTGACAAGTATGCACATTATGTAAGCAGATAGCAAAAACAAGTATCATTGAACGACTTCATCAAAACAATAAAGAAAAGCCGGGAGCAAAATTAAGCCTGCTTCCAGCTTTTTTGTATTTGTTATTGTATGTGGTTGACTAAGGAATATTGTTTAAGCGTGAGTTTGTGATATTGGGTGTGGTATCTTTAACTATGGGAAACTCCGGTTTCCCACTTGCTGACGGCCTGACGGGACACGTCCAGCTGCTGGGCCATCTGTTCCTGGGACAGACCGGCTTTGCGGCGCAGGTCGATGAGCTTTTCACACAGGGTCATAGAGAATGCCTCCTTTGATGTTGATGGCGTCAGCATACCGAAAAAGGCCGCAACTGTCCACCAAGTGGGGCTGGAAGTTCCGCAACCGACGGTTGCGGGCCGTTTTTTTCAGCCCCAGAGCTGGCGGGAGAGGTCCTGGGCCAGCTTTTCCACCACGCCGGGAGCGTAGGGCAGGGGCAGTCCGGCGGCGGCCAGGGTCTCGGCGTAGGTCCTGCTGCCGCCGGAGGCACACAGGGCGTGATACCGGGCCCAGCCGTCTGCGGGGTCGGCGTCATAGGCGGCCTTCAGCTGCTGGGCGCAGACGATGGACAGGGCGTAGCTGATGACATACCGGGGGGACATATACAGGGCCATGTTGGTGAATAGGTCGCACCCGGCCAGCACCTGTTGCCGCCAGGGCTCGTTGTTCTGGGCCCGGCCGAAGGACTTCTCCGTGCGGTCGAACTCCGCCGCCCACTCCGCCAGGGAAGCGTCCGGATGCTCATAGAGCCACGTCTCAAAGGTGTGGATGGAGCAGAAGGCGCACAGCTCCTTGATGAAGTCATAGCGGTGCTCCGTCAGGAACTGGGGAGCGTGGTTCCCGAAGAAATCCCGGGCGTAGGGCTGGGCCAGCAGCTCCATGGTCTTGGAGTGGACCTCCGCCAGGTCCGGACTCAGGCCCCCGCATAGTCCGCCACCGGCTGGCTGCGGATGGAGAGATACCCCTGGAGCCCGTGGCCCAGCTCGTGGGTGTATACGGTGACGTCACCGGAGGTGCCGTCGCAGTTGGCAAAGATGAAGGGCATATCATAGGGCGCGCCCAGCATCTCGCAGAAGCCCATGCCGGAAATTTTATTGGGAGAGCCAGTCACGTCCAGCAGGTCGTGGCGGACCATCTCGTCGAAAAACGCACCTGCCTCGGGGCTAAGGCTGTGATACATCCGGTGGGCGGCCCGGGGCAGCTCCTCCGCCGCCACGGGGACAGCGTTGCCCTCCGGGAACACCAGCGCCCGGTCATAGGGCATCAGCGTGTCCACTCCCAGGCGCCGGCGCTGTTCCTCCTGCAGCCGCAGGTACAGGGGGGTGATATGGGTCTGCACCTGGCGGCAGAACGCGTCCAGCTCCGCCCGGCCATAGCCCAGGCGCTGCTGGGCCAGGTCGCCGTAATCGGCGAAGCTGTCGAAGCCGTTGGCCCGGGCCAGGTCGATGCGGGCATGGACCAGCTGCCGCAGGATGTCCTCCAGCTGTCCGGCGTTTTCCAGCACCGTCTGCTGCTGGGCGTCATAGGCGGCCTTGCGGCGCGCCCGGTCCCGGCTGGCCAGAGCGGCCCGCAGCTGTCCGCCGCTGAGCAGCTCCCCATGGACCGGATATTTGGCGGAGGCCGTCAGCTGCTGGTATTGGGGCCGTCAGCCGGGAGATGCGGGCCTGCAGCTCCTTGCCGCCGGTGTGGAGCCGCTGATCCAGCATCAGCAGGCGGCGCAGCTGGGGGCCGAAGGCCCGGTCCAGCGCCGGGGCATAGGGACTTTCGGCAATGGCGGCGGCCAGGGACTGGCTGTCCAGGCTGCCCTCCAGACGGGGCAGGGTATCCTGCAGCTCCGTCTGGTAAAATTCGTCGGTGACGTCGTGGAAGGCCCGGATGAAGGCCACCGCCTGGCACAGGGCCACCTCCTGCTGCAGGGCGTCCCGCTGCCGGACCACGTCCAGCAGGTCCTCCGGGCAGGCGGCCTCCCTGGCCCGGCGGGTCAGGGCGTCATACCGGGCCTGGAGGGCCTCCACATCGGGACGGTGATAGGGAATATCGGAAAATTTCCAATTCTCGTTCATAGCGTCACTCCTTTGGATAGATGATGGACAGGGCCATGCGCTCCGGGCGGATGTTGTCCCGGATGAAGTCCAGCAGATCCTGCTGGGTAATGGAATCGTACACCTCCGGGAAGCGGAAGGGATCGTATCCCTGGAAGCAGCCCTCGGACACGGTGGAGGCGATGGCCTCGAAGGAGTTCAGACTCTTGATGGACGCGCCGAAGCTGGCCCGGCGGAGCCGCTGGACATAGGCCGGGTCCACTCCCTCCCGGACCACCCGGCGTGCCTCGTCCAGAACGGCCTGCTGCACGGCCTCGGGGTCGTTGCTGTCGCCGCCGCAGAACACATAGGCGGCTCCCGGCAGCAGGTCATAGGCGCTGTCGAAGGTGCCGTTGATCAGCCCCTGGCTGTACAGCCGGGTGAACAGGGTGCTGGATTCGCCCATAAGCACGTCGCAGGCCAGGTCCCCCAGAATGTCCAGGCGCATGCGGTCCGGCCCCTCCGGCACCGGGGGGCACTTGAAGCCCAGCAGGAAGGTGGGCATGGCCACCTCCATCCGGTCCTCGATGCGGGTCATGTGGGGGGTCAGGTCCTCCTCCCGGCCATAGTCTCGGGGGATCACGGGGCCGCTTTCCCGGGGCAGAATTTCCCGGGCGGCCCGGACGACCTCCGCCGGGTCCACGTCGCCCACCACCACCAGGCACATATTGGCGGGGGTATAGAAGGCCTTGTGGCAGTCGTACAGGGTCTGGGCGGTGATCTGGCGGATGCTCTCCACGGACCCGGCCACGGACTGGCGGACGGGGCTGTGGCGGTACAGGGCCTGCATCATCTGGCGATAGACCTGCCACTCGGGGTTGTCCTCGATCATGCCGATCTCCTGGGCGATGATGCCCTGCTCCTTCTCCACGCTCTCGTCGGTGAAGTAGGGGACGGACACGAAGGACAGCAGAATCCGGAGATTGTCGTAAAAATGCTCGGTGCAGTCGAAATAGTAGGCGGTGACGGCGTTGCTGGTGTAGGCATTGGGCTCGGCCCCGCCCCGGGCCAGGTCCTGCATGGCGCTGCCGTCGGCGGTGTCGAACATCTTGTGCTCCAGATAGTGGGCGATGCCGGCAGGGGTGTCCAGCCACTGGCCGTCCAGCCGGAAGCGCATGTCCATGCCGCCGTAGCGGGTGGTGAAGAAGGCGAACCTCCGGGCATAGCCGGTCTTGGGCACCACGCAGACGGGCAGGCCGTTGGGCAGGGTCTCCCAGATGGCCTTTTCCCCGATGCGGGGGTAGGTAAGGGTTTTCATCAGGCCTCCTCCTTTCCGTGCAGGAAGTATACGGTGTCCAGGGTCACGCTGCCGGCGGCGGCCCGGATGCGCTCCGGCGTCACCTGGTCCAGCAGGCGCTGCATGGTCTCCGGGTCCTCGCTCTGGCCGGTGGCTGCCTGACCCAGGCAGTAATTTTCCAGGGCGCCCTGGGAATCCGACAGGGAGGTCAGGGCGCTGCGCATGGTGCTGCGGGCCCCCTCCAGCTCCCAGGGCTCCCAGTGACCGTCCCGGATCTCATGCAATTGGTGAAGGATCTCGTCCAGGGCCCGCTGATAGTCGGCGGTCTCGATGCCGGAGGACACCGTGAGGATGCCCTTGGAGCGGACATAGGTGCTGGAGGCGTAGTAGCACAGGGACAGCTTCTCCCGGACGTTCATAAAGAGCTTGGAATTGCTGGTGCCGCCGAACAGAAGGTTTGCCAGGATCATGGCGGGCACATCGTCGGTGGCGCAGCGGAAGCCCATGGACAGCTTCCCCTGGGTCACGTCCATGGCCTCGTGGATGATGCGGGGCTCCGCCGGGGCGGCCACGGCACGGGGCGGCTCCGGGTCCAGGCCCGCGCCCCGGGGCAGGGCGGCGAAGGCCTCCAGCAGGGCGTCCTCCACCCGGGAGATGGGGGCGCTGCCGCAGTAGAACAGCTCCAGCCGGGAGGCGGCCATCATCTGCTGGCTGTAGGCATGGAGCTTCTGGTTGTTGATGGCGGCGGCGGTGGCCTCGTCGCCCAGGCGGCTGACGCCGTAGGGCTCATAGCGGCACATCTCCTGCAGAAGCCGCAGGTCCGCCCAGTCCCGCTTGTCGTTGCGGATGGAGCGGATGCTGTCCAGCAGGTTGGCCCGCTCACTGTCCACATATTCCGCCAGATACCGGCCGTTGCGGGTGACGGGGTCCAGCAGCAGCTCCCCCAGCAGGGCGGCGGTGGGCTCCAGCAATTTTTCTCCCTGGGGGGCGAAGCTGTCGTCCATTACCGAGGCCACAAAGCCGATGCACTGGCACTCCGCCCGCTTGCGGATGGTGGGGTTGATCTGGGCGCCGTAGAGCTGGTCCATGGCGGCGGACAGCTGCTGGATGTCCGGGCAGCTCATGGTGCCCCGCTGGAGCACCAGCGGCAGCAGCGCCCCATAGGACGCCGTTTCCCGGCACAGGGGGGTGATGAACTGGGCGGACAGGCAGCTGGTTTTGAACTTTTTGGCAGGCAGATAGGTGAGATATACCCGGTCCATGATCTCGCGGCGGGTCTTCTCCATATGCGGCACCTCCAGGATATAATAATACATTATTATATCGCAGGCGGCGGGAAATGAAAAGGGCTTTTCCATAAAATAAGGCTCCCGGCCGGTTGGCCGGGAGCCTTGATAAATTTAAGGGGAATCAGGCCACGCGCTTGCCCTTATAGCGGGACTTGACAGCCACGGCAATCAGCCCGCAGCCGCACAGACCGGCCAGGGTGGACCACAGGGCCACGCCCATGTCGCCGGTTTTGGGACTGTTGCTGCCAGCGTTGCCAGTGTTGCCAGAGTTGCCGGTGTTGCCGGTATTGCCGGAGTCGCCAGTGCCACCGGAGCCACCGGTATTGCCGGTATTGCCGGAGTCGCCGCCCTGACCGGGCTGACTGGGCTGGCCGGGCTGACCGGGCTGACTGGGCTGGCCGGGCTGACCGGGCTGGCCGGGCTGACCGGGCTGGCCGCTTCCTCCGGCGTCACCGCCGGAGCCGCTGCCGGTTTGCTGATAGCCGCAGACGGAGCACACGCCGTTCACATAATCGTGGGCACCAAAGCCGTCCTTCTGGGCGTTATCCGTAACGGTGCAGCCGTCAGCCAGGCAGTCATGCCAGTGATTCTCGCCGTCGGAGGACCAGGTATCGGACCACTGATGCGTATGCTCCTTCACCAGGGGCTTGTCCTCGGCGCTGTACATGCGCCACAGCTGGGTGCCGTAGAAGGGATTGGCGGTGCCCATATACACGCCGTTCTCGGTGGAGCAGATGGTGCGCAGACCGTGGTTGGAGCCGTCGCCGAAGCCGTCCCGGGTGATGGCGTCGAAATTCACGCCGTCCTTGGACACCAGCAGGTCAAAGCCGTTCTCGCTCTGCTGGGCATAATAGTTGCAGCCGAAGTAGTACACAAAGTTGTGGATCGTGTCGTCATACACAGCCTTGTCCAGGGCGGCAAAGATGGCCTTCACGGCGCTTTTCAGGTCATCCTTCAGGCCCTGGGTGTCGGCGCTGCACATAGCCACGCCGGTGACCTGGGCATACTCCCGGGCGAAGTTGGCACTGTCCAGCTTGATGCCCAGGCCATCGAACACCTTCTGCTTGAAGGCCTCATACTCCTCCAGCATGTTCCGGTAACCGGGCACGGGGTTCTTGTCAGCGGACATGTCCGTGGCAAAGCCTGCCAGCTGCTGGAACAGGGAGGCGGTGTACTTGTTAAACAGGAAGGTATCCAGGAACCAGTTCAGATACTTGTTGTCGTGCTGCTGCAGAACCTCCAGCACGGCGTCCTTCAGCATATCGGCCCGGCCGCTGATGTCGGCATAGTCCATATTGGCCACCTGACCGTCGGTGATCTGGGTGAACTGATAGGTCAGAGTGGAGGTGTCATAGGTGCCGATGTACAGCTCACCGTTGTGCTCGCCGTAGCGCCAGACATACTGGTTGGAGTTGTTGCCCAGCCCCGCGCCCAGGTTGCCGATGGGGCCGTCGGGGAAATAGGGGTTGTCGTCCTTACCGGCCACCTGCTGGAAGTTGCCGTCGGCATCCATGCGGTACAGATAGATGGAATGGTCCAGATCGTTGTACAGCAGCTCGAAGTTGCCGGAGGCGGGGACCTCCGCCAGGTCCAGCATGGGATCGTTGTAGGTGCCCAGGTACAGATAGCCGTTGTACACCCACATGTTGCAGCTCATGGAATAATTGATGCCCAGACCGAAGCCGTAGCCGCTGGTGCCGTGGTCGCCGATGACCTGGGTCCAGGTGAAGCTGCCGTCCTCATGCTTGTCGCCGCGATACATGGCGAAGCCCTGCTTGTTGATGTGGCCGTCGATGGACTTGTCGGTGACCACGGTGACGTACATGGAGCCGTTATACTCGATGATGTCCCAGATACCGCCGCCGTTGAGGCCGTCGGTCTTCATAACGGCGGGCAGGCCGTCAAAGTCGTCCTGATCTGCCACACGCCGCCAGGAGCTCAGACCCGCGGTGGGATCGGAGCTGGCCACGATGATGCCGCCGGGGGTACCCTTGCCGTCGTAGTTGTCGGAGGCCAGGCACATATAGATCTCGTCGTCAAACACCAGCAGGCCGTGAACGCCGTTGGACACGCCCTGGGTGTAGTTGATGTTGTGATAGGCGATGGAGCACTCGTTGGTCTCGGGGTCCACCTCGATGAGGGTGGCGGTGGGGTTGCCCATGCCGGCAAAATAGATCTTGCCCTTGAACTCAAAGGCCATGCGATAGCCGGCCAGATAGTTCACGCCCTTGAGATAAGGGGGATAGCCGGGGAAGATGTCGGGGTAATCCTTCAGGATGTCCCGTTCCCGGAAGATCACCTGGGCCTCGCCGGTGTAGCGGTTCACAGCCATGATCACGGGGGTCCACTGGGACATGGGGGTTTCATCGAAGGTGTCCGTGCCGAACATGACCTTCACAAAATCTGCCGCGGCCCGGCTGGTGTCCACGTTCTGGTCCAGCTTGCCCTCCTTCTTCATGGCGTCCAGGGACGTCTTGACGTTGTTGTGATAGATGTAGTAGGTGGAGTTGTAGCAGGTGCCGATGTAGACATAGTCACCGGCCTCGGCCATGGACCAGGAGTAGCTCTGACCGCGGTCCTGAAGGTCGCCGGTCAGGATACCGTCCACCTCTCCGGCGCCCAGCGTGGGGTGGGAGACCTTGTCGATGGTGTAGCCGCCCTTGGAGTAAACACCCTGCTCCAGGGGCTCGTAGCTGATGGTGTCGTCGTCATTGCGGACGACGGCTGCCAGTGCGCCGTTGACCAGGCTGACCGTCATAACCAGGGCCAGCAGAACAGCGGTGCAGGCTTTGAACGCTTTGTGCATGTTATCCCGCTCCTTTGAAATAATTTACCTGTCCTTGCACGAAGAACACTTTGTCTATCATATGTGCACCGACAGGCACACATATGATTTAACATAGTTTCCATGCTTTTACAATAGATAAAAACTGAAAACGCAATAATTTTTTCTTATAACAGAAAAAAGAACGGGCGATGACGGCGTTTTTTGCAGAGTTTTCCAATAAAGGCAACGAAATGCGGAAAATTTTGACCAAAGGCGGTTGCCAAAGGGCGGCAAGGGGTGGTAAAATAAATGTATCCTATTCCAACCGGCGGCGGCCACTCCACTTCTTGGCCCCCTGCCGGAAAAACAAAGGAGGAACCAGGTCCCGCTGAGACTGGCGGTGCGGCAGTGTGGAGACCTGCCGTAAGGCGCTGCGGCTTCGCCGGGCGCGAGACCGTTCCATGCGGAGGCAGAACGGTTACAGTCTGTATATTATGGCAGAGGTCATTCTGAAAAACCTCAAGAAGGTGTACCCCAACGCGGAGAGCAAGAAGACCAAAAAGGGCGAGCCCCAGAAAAAGGGCAATCTGCAGATCACCGACGAGGGCGTGGTGGCGGTGCAGGATTTCAACCTGCACATTGCGGACAAGGAGTTCATCGTGCTGGTGGGCCCCTCCGGCTGCGGCAAGTCCACCACCCTGCGGATGATCGCCGGTCTGGAGGACATCTCCGGCGGCGAGCTGACCATCGGCGGCAAGCTGATGAACGACGTGGAGCCCAAGGACCGGGACATCGCCATGGTGTTCCAGAGCTACGCCCTGTATCCCCACATGACCGTGTATGAAAACATGGCCTTCTCCCTGAAGCTGAAGAAGCTGCCCAAGGACGAGATCGACAAGAAGGTCCGTGAGGCCGCCGAAATTCTGGACATCACCCAGTATCTGGACCGCAAGCCCAAGGCTCTGTCCGGCGGCCAGCGGCAGCGTGTGGCCATTGGCCGGGCCATCGTCCGGGACCCCGCCGTGTTCCTGATGGACGAGCCCCTGTCCAACCTGGACGCCAAGCTCCGCAACCAGATGCGGGCCGAGATCATCAAGCTGCGGGAGCGCATCGACACCACGTTTATCTACGTCACCCATGACCAGACCGAGGCCATGACCCTGGGCGACCGGATCGTCATCATGAAGGACGGCTTCATCCAGCAGATCGGCACCCCCCAGGAGGTGTTCGACCACCCGGCCAACCTGTTTGTGGCGGGCTTCATCGGCATGCCCCAGATGAACTTCTTCGACGCGAAGCTGACCCGGCAGAACGGCAGGTATGCCGTCACCGTAGGCGGCGTCACCGTGGAGCTGTCCGACGAGAAGCAGCAGCGCCTGGCCGAGCACAACGTGGCGGAGCAGGACGTGACCCTGGGCGTGCGCCCGGACCACCTGATGCTCTGCGCCGATGGCATCAAGGGCACCGTGGACGTGTCCGAGATGATGGGCTCCTCCGTGCACCTGCATGTGGCGGCCGAGGGCAAGGACGTGATCGTCATTGTTCCTACCAACGGCGCCGCCGCCCACTTCCCCATGGGCAGCGAGGTCAACATGATCTTCGGCGGCAACGTGGCCCACGTTTTCGACAAGGAGACCGGAAAGAACCTGGAGTGGTAAGTAAATAAGGCTATAGAACAGGCATCCCCCGGCGCATTGCGCCGGGGGATATATTTATACGATGAGCGGATGCTCAGGCCCGGCGCTCCTCGTGAATGAACATGACCAGGAAGCTGACGGTCAGCAGGGCGCAGGACACCCAGATTCCCCGGACGGCGGATGCGCCGGTCAGCAGGGCTCCCAGACCGGCACCCAGGGCGAACAGGCCGATGACGCCGAAATATGTCAGGGCATTGCGCAGGGCCTCCGGCTCATGGGTGTGGAAATAGGCGCACAGGGCCTCTGTGCCGCTGCGCATGTTGCCGATGCACATGGTGCTGGCGTAGGCATGGCCACGGACCTTGCGGAAGGTCTGCAGCTGCATGGCGCAGGAGAAGGACACCAGGGAGTTGGCCACAGTGTTCAGTGACTGGGGCATAAAGCCCACCGCAAACAGCACGGCGATCTCCGCCAGGATAATCAGCTGACGCCAGTGGACCTTTTCCATGTGCTTGAAGCGGCGGTGGATGCATTCCGCCGCGAAAATTCCCGCCATAAAGGACAGAACGGGGATCAGATACCGCAGGCAGTGGTTCCAGGCCCCCTCAAACAGATAGGCGCTGAACAGCACAATGTTGCCGGTCTGGGCGTTGGCAAAAACGCCGCCCCGGCAGAGATAGGTATAGGCGTCCTGAAGGCCGCCGGATACGATGATGAAGGAGGCTGTCAGCATGGATTCGGACATCTGGCCCCGCAGTCGATGGATAAACACAGCTTGCACCAGGCTTTCTGAGAATTGACCGCCCTTCGGCGGCCCACTGATTATACGACAGGGGAGGGGATCCGTCAAGAGTCCGCCGGGGGAGGGGGTTGGAGGGAACGGAGAGGTGAATTTGCGGCCAAATGGTGAGAGAACAGGAGGATTTTTTCGGTTTTTCCGCGTAAAATCCATGTAATAATTCGAAATATTTATCAAATGACAATTTTCAGCAGTTGACAGGTATGGTACAATGGTTTTTATTATGGAATAGAATGTTTTCTCATCCATGCCGCGATCGGTGCGGCGCATACACCAGTAACAGAGAAAGGAAGGTGCCCTGTCTATGAACAAAGACAACCAGCCGAAAAAGACAGAGCAGAGCGCCAAAACAGGGAAAAAGTCCGGAAAGGGCCGCCGTGTGGGGCGGACCATCGGCATCGTCCTTGGTACCATCCTCCTGGTCACCGTGCTGACCTCCGCCATCTTCGTGGGGATCTTCATGACCTACGTCAACACGTCCCTGAAGGGGCATGTGGAGGTGGACATGTCCGAGTACGACCAGAAGGTGTCCACGGAGCTGTACTATCAGGATCCGGATACCAAGGAGCTGGTCATGTACCAGACCCTGTTCGGCGACGAAAACCGCATCTGGGTGGATTTTGATTCCATCCCCAAGAACCTCCGCAATGCCACCATCGCCATCGAGGACAAGCGCTTCGAGAGCCACCACGGCGTGGACTGGCACGGCACTGTCCGGGCCGTGTTCCGTACCCTCACCAACGGCAATACCCAGGGCGGCTCCACCATCACCCAGCAGCTCATCAAGAACGTCACCGGCAACAACGAGAACACCGTCAAGCGCAAGGTGACGGAGGTGTACCGGGCTCTGGCCCTGGAAAAGGACTACTCCAAGGACGAGATCCTGGAGATGTACCTGAACACCATCTACCTGGGCAACCAGTGCTACGGTGTGCAGACCGCCTCCCGGACATACTTCCACAAGGACGTGTCCGAGCTGACCCTGGCTGAGTGCGCGTGTCTCATCAGCATCACCAATAACCCCTCCCAGTATGACCCCCTGCGCAGCGACTGGACCCGGGAGCAGAACCGCAACCGGCAGCTGGACGTGCTGGACGCCATGCTGGCCCAGGAAAAGATCGACCAGGCCACCTATGACGCCGCCAAAGCCGAGAAGGTGGTATTCACCAACGGCTACACCAACCTGGGCAACTATGTGGGGCCCCAGGAGGAGGACGAAAAGCCCGCCGTGGTCAGCACCGCCAACAACTCCTACTTCACCGACGAGGTCATCACCGATGTGGCCGAGAAGTTTGTGGAGGTCTTTGGCCTGACCGACGACCCCGCGGATGCCGACGGCTATGTCCGCACCGCCTTTGAAAAGGCCGTCAGCAAGGTCTATAACGGCGGCTACAAGATCTATACCACCCAGAACCCCAAGATCCAGGATATTGCGGAGTCCGTGTTTGAAAACACCAACTATGCGAACTACACCGACTCCAAGGGCGAGCCGCTCCAGGCGGCCATCACCATTGTGGACCCCTACACCGGGGATGTGGTGGCCATGGTGGGCGGCACCGGCGCCAAGGAGGTGGACCGGGGCTGGAACTGGGCCACGTCGGCCCGGCAGCCGGGTTCTGCCACCAAGCCCGTGTCCGTGTACGCCCCGGCTCTGGATAACGGCACCATCACCGCCGCCTCCGCCATCGACGACTATCCCGTCCGGGACCTGCCCGGCTACGGCGCATGGCCCTCCAACTCCGGCAGCGGCTTCCGGGGCCTGACCTCCTTCTATACCGCCTTGGTCCGCTCTCTGAACACCTGCGCCGTGCGCACGGTGGAGGAGCTGGGCACCTATCAGTCCTACACCTTCATGGTGGAGAAGCTGGGCTTCACCACCCTGACCCAGGCCGACAGCCAGCAGTCCGGCAACATGGGCCTGGGCGGCTATGAATACGGCGTCACCACCGAGGAGATGGCGGCGGCCTACGGCGCCTTCGTCAACGACGGCGTGTACACCCCGCCCCGGACCTTCTATCGGGTGGAGGACTCCCAGGGCAACCTGGTCTGCGAGAACAACAAGGAGTCCAACGTGGCCATGAAAGCCACCACCGCCTATATCATCCGCCAGACCCTCAAGAGCGTCATCACCAGCGGCACCGGCGGCGAGGCCCGGTTCTCCGGCATGACCATCGCCGGCAAGACCGGTACCACCGATGAAAACCGCGACCGTTACTTCGCGGGATTCTCCCCGTATTACAGCGCCGCTGTCTGGACGGGCTACAAGTCCAACGAGCGGTTCTCCGAGTCCCTGGGCAACCCCTCCGCCGTGCTGTGGCGTGAGGTCATGCGCCGCATCCACGACGGCCTGGAGAACAAGGACTTCAACAGCTGCTCCGGCCTGGTCCAGGTCACCGTCTGCCAGGACAGCGGCCTGCTGGCCACCGAGGCCTGCACCCACGATCTGCGGGGCAATCGGGCCACCACCGTCACCGTGGCGGCAGACACCGCCCCCACCCAAAGCTGCAACGTCCACAAGATGGTGCGCTACTGCAAGGACGGCAAGCACCTGGCCACGGAATACTGCCCGGCCAGCAGCGTGGTGGAGATCGCCGCCCTGGATTGGAACCGCGAGATCATCAAGAACATCAAGGCCCAGGACGACGAGTACCTGCTCCAGACCCTCACCGGCAAGGAGGAGGGCGAGCTGTGCCCGGTGCACAACAAGAAGCCCTCTATCTTCCCCATCATCCCCGGCGATGACGACGATGACGACGACGACACCCGCTTCGGCTCCTGGTCGGATTGGTGGGACAAGCTCCTGCCGTAAGCCCAAGATTTTTCCCAAAATCCCCGCCTCATCTACTGAGGCGGGGATTTTGCAAGGACTTTCACTGACTCCCTTTTCACATTTCTAATAAAAAATTAAAAATTAAATTATAGGCTTTGTGTATTGCTTTTTACAGAAAAAGGCTGTATGATAGGCATGCAAAGCAGAGAGACAAAAAACAAGGATGAATGGTGAATTATATGGCGCTGAAGAAGAACCTGGACGTGACGATCCACGAGGCATTTCTGGAGGAGATCCTGCGGGGAAACTGGTTACCGGGCCAGGCCCTGAACCTGGACGAGCTGGCCGAGCGCTACGGCGTCAGCCGGACGCCGGTGCAGCAGGCTCTGAAGCGGATGCATACCCAGGGCATGGTGGTGTTTTCCAGCAAGGGACATTTCTCCGTGCCGACCTTCAGCGAGAAGGAAGTGTGCGACATCATTGAGATTCGCCTTCTGCTGGAGCATCAGGCACTGACGGACATTCAGCGCAAGGCGCTGCCGGTGGACTATCAGACGCTGGACCGTCTGGCCAGGGAGTGCATCCTCTCCAACGAAACGGACGATGTGGTCAGTGCCCGCCGCACGGACCTGGACTTCCACCGGGTGTTGGTGGAGCAGGCCGGGAACCGGTGTCTCAGCGAGGTCTATGACCGGATCCAGGGCCAGTTCATTGTGGCCAACTATCTGCTGGCCAGCCACACCCGGGTGCAGCAGGAGAGCGCCTCCGGCGACCATGAGATGGTGCTCGATGCCCTGCGGGCGGGGGATTTCTCCCGGGCCCACAGCATCATTGAGGAGCATATCCAGGGCGCCTGCCAGAAAATCCTGATCAAAATGCACGCATAAACGAAACGATATCCCCAACCATGAGTTGACGGCGGTCCGGAACAAGCTCCGGACCGCCGCGCCGTTATCCGCTCCACTGCACAATGGGATAACCTTGAGCCATCGGAAAGGGATATCTTTTTTCAGACCAAAAAAATTAAAAATTAAAAATTTTTGTTATCCTTTCCTGCGAAGCAGGTTACATAAAAATTCAACAGATAAAAATGGGAAAGGAAGAATCATCATGAAAGTGAAAGAAACCGCCAAGAAGCCTTATGGTATCTGCCCTGCGTCCATGACCATCTGGAACGCCGACCAGACCTATAACAAGAAGGGCATGGAGAAGTATCTGACCTGGCTGCTGGACAACGGCGCACAGTCCATCTCCATCTGCGGTAGCACCGGCGAGAACGTCGCCATGAACATGGAGGAGCAGCGCGAGATCATCGGCCACGTGGCGTCCTTCCTGAATGGTCAGGTGCCCCTGATCTGCGGTACCGGCCGGTACGACACCCTGAACACCATCAAGATGAGCAAGTATGCCCAGGACTGCGGCGCCGACGGCGTGATGGTGATCCTGCCCTACTACCTCAATCCCCACAAGAAGGCCGTTATGCAGCACTTCCGCGACATCCGCGCCGCGCTGGATATCCGCATGATGATCTATAACAACCCCTGGTTCGCCGGCTATGAGATGACCGTTCCCGAGATCGAGGAGCTGGTCAACGACGGCACCATCCAGGACATCAAGGCTGCCCACGGCGATCCCAACCGCGTCCATGAGCTGAAGTTCCACCTGGGCGACAAGCTGAACGTGTTCTATGGCCACGACTACTGCGCCCTGGAGGGTCTGCTGGTTGGCGCTGACGGCTGGCTGTCCGGCTTCCCCGCCGTTCTGCCCAAGCAGTGCCGCGCCATCCTGGACGCTGCCCAGGCCGGTGATATTCAGGGCGCCATCAAGGCCCAGAACAACATCCAGCCCTATATCGACTACTTCTTCCACGACAAGGTCGACGGCGTGCCCCACTGGCAGGAGATCTGCAAGTACACCCTGCAGGCTCAGGGCCTGGACTTCGCCGGTCTGCCCCGCAAGCCCCTGGGCGAGCTGGATGCGGCCAACAAAAAGAAGGTCGAAAAGCTCCTGGCCGACATGGACTGATCCGGCAGCAGCCGGAAGGAAAGCTATCAACCCCACATACATAATTAGGAGGATCAAGCAATGAAATCCAGCTTTGTGAAAAAGTTTTTGTCCCTGGTTCTTGCCTCTGTGATGATTCTTACGCTGGTGGCCTGCGGCAGCAAGCCCAGCGATAACAACAACAATACGGATTCCACCGCCTTCCCCACCAAAACCATGACCATTGTCTGCCCCTACGGCGCAGGCGGCGGTACGGACCTGGCCCTGCGGATCCTGGCCGAGTGCGGCAAGGACACCTTCGGCCAGACCATCAATGTGGAGAATAAGACCGGCGGCTCCGGCACCGTGGGCCTGACCGAGGCTCTGAACGCCGCCGCTGACGGCTACACCCTGGGCACCTGCTCCGTGGACCTGATCACGCTGCCTCTGCTGGGCCTGGCTCCCGCCGAGACCACCCGCGACGCCTTTGATCCCATCTGCGTCATCAACGGCGAGCCTGCCGCCATCATCATCCGCGCTGACTCCTGCTGGAACACCATCCAGGACTTCCTGGCTGAGGCCAAGGAGAAGCCCGGCACCGTCCAGCTGGCCAACTCCGGCATGGGCGACATCTGGCACCTGGCTGCCATCGGCATCGAGCTGGAAACCGGCGCCAGCTTCAACCACGTTCCCTTTGACGGCGCTGCTTCCGCCCTCACCGCCGTTCTGGGCGGCCATGTGGACGCCGTGACCTGCTCCGCCGCCGAGGCTGCCTCCAGCATCGCCAGCGGCGAGCTGAAGGTCCTGGCTGTGGCCAACACCGAGCGCCTGGAGGCCTATCCCGACGTGCCCACCTTCCAGGAGGTCGGCGTGGATCTGACCATCGTGGCTCTGCGCGGCCTGTGCGTCAACAAGGCCCCCCCGACGACGTGAAGAAGGCTCTGTGCGACGGCTTTGAGAAGGTCATCAACAGCGATGCCTGCCGCGAGAAGATCGAGGCTGCCAACATGACCTACATGCCCCTGAACGCTCAGGAGACCAACGACATTCTGGACAGCATGTCCGGCAACTTTGAGAAGATCATCAACGCTTATCTGAATTCTGCGAACTGATCGTCTTAACCGACTCAAGTGGGCGGTACGCACAGGGGTGTGTACCGCCCACACTCGAAAGGAGAACTTATGAAAAAGCTGAATATTGTATTCTCCGTGGTTCTGATAGCGGTTGCCGCATTTTTCTTCTTTTACGCCGATACCTTCAAGATGCTGCCGGGTCAGACGGAGATCGGCCCCGGCGCTTTCCCCAAGGCCGTTTGTGTGGGCCCGGCAGTGTGCGGCGTCCTTCTGATCATCCAGGAGCTCCGCAAGGGCGGCAGTGAAAAAGCGGAGCTGTTCAGCAAGAAGCTGCTGATCGGCATTGCCGCCGCCGTGGCCTATTTTGTTCTGCTGAAAATTCTTGGCTTCGTGCTGGACAGCATCTGGGTCGTGTTTGTGATGATGGCCCTGCTGCTCAACGAGCCGTTCAAAAAGGCGTGGCCGCTGATGCTGACCGTGTCGATCCTGGCGCCTGTGGTGCTGTATGCCATCTTCGGTATGTTCCTGAAGGTCCCTCTGCCCAACGGAATCCTTTCCGGCCTGTTGGGCTGATATGAGTTAGAACGGAGGTTTATATGGGAGTAATTACAGCGCTGGGTGAGCTACTGTCTCCTCAGTATCTTTTGATGATGATCGCCGGTACTATGGGCGGCATCATGATCGGCGCAATGCCGGGTCTGACCTCGGTGATGGGCGTGACGCTGCTGCTGCCCTTTACCTATGGCATGGACCCCGCGGCCAGTATTTCCATGCTGCTGGCCATCTCCTTCGGCGCGATTTACGGCGGCTCCATCACCGCCATCCTGATCGGCACACCCGGCACGCCGGCCTCGGCCGCCACCATCCCTCTGCTTCAAATTCCTGAAATTTTATCCCCCCGGGAGGCTTCCGCAGCGGGGCGGAAGCCGCTACAATAGAGAAAAATGCGGCGCACCATAGCCGCAAACGGAAATCGGAAAAGGAAGCATGGCCATGATTTCGGAATTGGAAAAGAGAGTGCAGCGCTACTGGACCCAGCGGTCCCACGACTTCGGAACCGTCCGGAGAAACGAATTGGAGGACGAGATGGGCCGGAAGTGGTTCCGGGAATTGGAAAAGCACTTACCGGAAAACGGAAAACTAAAAATTCTGGATGTCGGAACGGGGACGGGCTTTTTCGCGGTGCTGCTGGCCCAGGCCGGACACCGGGTGGAGGGGGTGGACCTGACCCCGGCCATGCTGGAGGAGGCCCGGGCCCTGGCGGCCCAGCGGGGGCTGGACATCACGTTCCGGGAGATGGACGCCCAGGCCCTGGACTATGAGGACGGATGCTTCGATGCCGTTATCAGCCGGAACCTCACCTGGACGCTGCCGGACCCGGAGCGGGCCTATGGCCAGTGGTTCCGGGTGCTGAAGCCCGGCGGGGTGCTGCTGAACTTCGACGCGGACTACGCCGCCAACGTCCGCAGCCGCAGCACCCAGAACCGCCGGGTGCCGGCGGACAGCCCCTATGGCCATGTGGGCATGACCGACCGGCTGCAGCGGGAAAACGACGAGATCACCCTGACCATGGACGTGGGCCGGGCCCGCCCGGCCTGGGACCGGGAGGTGCTGGAGGGCATCGGCTTTGCGGACTGCCGGGTGGACACCCGGGTGGGGCGGCGGATTCTGGGGCCCCTGGACCTGGAGCACGCGCCCATGTTCGGCATTGCGGCCCGGAAGCCCTGACGGAAAGAGAGGAGCACATTATGCGTACATTTGCCACCTATGAGGAAGAAAATATCCACTACTGGACCCATCGGGCCTCCGGCTACTCCGCCGTCAACCGGGAGGAGCTGGCCACCGATCAGAAGGCCGTGTGGCGGGGCGTGATCGCCGGGAAAATCGCCGGAAACCACCCCGGGAAGCGCCCGGATGAGATCCGGGTGCTGGACGTGGGCACCGGGCCGGGCTTTTTTGCCATCATTCTGGCGGAGCTGGGCTATCAGGTGACGGCGGTGGACTACACGGCCTCCATGCTGGAGGAGGCCCGGCGCAACGCCGGGGCTTTGGCCGGGTGCATCCGCTTCCGGCAGATGAACGCCGAGGAGCTGACCTTTCCGGCGGACTCCTTCGACGTGGTGGTCACCCGGAACGTGACCTGGAACCTCTGGGACCCGGAGCGGGCCTACGGTCAGTGGTCCCGGGTGCTGAAGCCCGGCGGGGTGCTGCTGAACTTCGATGCCAACTGGTACCGCTATCTGTGGGACCGGGGGGCGGAGCAGGCCCATGCCCGGGACCGGGAGAACCTGTGGGCCTCCGACGTCCGGGACGAGACGGCGGGAACGGATGTGTCCGCCATGGAGGCCATCGCCCGGCAGGCACCGCTGTCGGCCCGTATGCGGCCGGGCTGGGACCTGGGGGTCCTGCGGGGCCTGGGGCTGCAGGCGGCGGCGGACACCGAGATCTGGCGGCAGGTCTGGACCAGGGAGGAGCGGATCAACAACGCCTCCACCCCCATGTTCCTGGTGGAGGCCCGGAAGTGTCCCCTGCCGCAGTAAGGTGGCGGCATGAGGCGATACATTCTCAAGCGGCTGCTGCAGCTGATCCCGGTGCTGCTGGGCGTCACGTTTCTGTCCTTCGCCATGATGCGCCTGGCCGGAAGCGACGCCATCACCGAGCTGTACGGCGACAAGGGGGCGGTGTCCCAGGAGATCATCGACGCCAAGCGGGCGGAACTGGGACTGGACCGGCCGTTTCTGAGCCAGTATTTCTCCTGGCTGGGGGGGCTGCTGACCGGCGACATGGGCACAAGCTATGTGTCCGGCCGGGACGTGTTCGGCACCTTCGTGTCCAAGCTGCCGGCCACCCTGCTGCTGACGGCCCTGTCCGTGGGGGCCACAGTGCTGCTGTCGGTGCCGCTGGGCATCCTGGCCGCCGTGCGCCATGACCGGTTCACGGACTATTTCCTGCGATTCTGCAGCTTCATCGGCAACGCCCTGCCCAATTTCTTCGTGGCTCTGCTGCTGATGCAGGTGTTTTCCATCCGGTGGAGGCTGCTGCCGGTGCTGTCGGAGGGGACCTCCCTGCGCAGCGCCGTTCTGCCCACCCTGACGCTGGCCATTGCCATGTCCGCCAAGTATATGCGCCAGGTCCGGGCCGCCGTGCTGGAGGAGCTGAACCGGGACTATGTCACCGGCGCCCGGGCCCGGGGCGTCCGGGAGGGGGTCATCCTGGGCGGAAGCGTGCTCCGGTGCGCCATGCTGACCATCCTCACCCTGCTGGCCCTGTCCGTAGGGAGTCTGCTGGGGGGCACGGCCATCATCGAGAGCATTTTCCAGTGGGACGGCGTGGGCAAGCTGGCGGTGGACGCCATCACCATGCGGGATTATCCCATGATCCAGGCCTATGTGGTGTGGATGGCCGTGATCTATGTGGCGGTGAATCTGGTCACGGACCTTTTATACCACGCGCTGGACCCGCGGATCCGACTGGGGGTGAGCCGGGAATGAGACAGCCATCCATCCGGCGCGGCGTCAGGACCCGGCTGGTGATTTTCGGGATCCTGGCCCTGCTGCTGATTCTGTTTTCGGCGTTTTCCGCGTATCTGACCCCCTATGACCCCTATTTGCAGGACCTGAGCCAGGCCAAGGCCCCGCCCTCGGCGGAGCATCTGCTGGGGACGGACCGCTATGGCCGGGATATGCTGTCCCGGGTCATCGTGGGGAGCCGCACCAGCATTTTCTCCACGCTGCTGCTGGTGGCGGCAGTCACCGTGCTCGGCACCGCCGTGGGCCTTTGCGGCGGCTTTTTCGGCGGATGGGCGGATGCGGTGCTCATGCGCGTATCCGATATATTCCTGGCCTTTCCCGGGCTGGTGTTCGCCCTGGCGGTGGCCGGGGCCCTGGGGGGCGGGCTGCACAACGCCATTCTGGCGCTGGCCGCCGTGTCCTGGCCCAAATATGCCCGGCTGGCCCGCAGCCAGACCCTGGCCCGAAGGGAGGCTCCCTGGATGCAGGCGGCGCGGCTCTCCGGCAGCGGCACGGCGGGGCTTCTGCTGCGGCATATGCTGCCCAATATCCTGGGCCCCATTCTGGTGACGGCCGTGCTGGATATCGGCACCATGATGATGGAGCTGGCGGCCCTGAGCTTTCTGGGCCTGGGGGCCAGGCCGCCTATCGCCGAGTGGGGCAGCATGATGAGCGATGCCCGCAGCCTGATGACCACCTCGCCGTGGATCACCTTTTCCCCGGGAATCGCCATTTTCGTGTCGGTGATGATCTTCAATCTGCTGGGGGACGCCGTCCGGGACTACGCGGACCCCAAAAACCGGGGGAGGTGAGGCCGTGGAGTCGCTTTTGGAATACCGGCAGACGGACGTGTGCTACGGCGGCGTCCGGGCGGTGCGTGGCGTGAGCTTTACCCTCCATGCCGGGGAAATTCTGGGCGTGGTAGGGGAGAGCGGCTGCGGCAAATCCACCCTGCTCCGGGGCCGCCATGGGCCTGCTGGGTCCCGGGGGCCTGGTGACCGGGGGAAAGATCCTCTATCGGGGGGAAAATCTTCCGGACCTGTCCCACCGGGCCCGGCGGCGGCTGAACGGCCCAGAGCTGGGCATGATCTTCCAGAGCGCGGGCAGCTCCTTCTGCCCGGTCCGCAGGGTGGGAGATCAGCTATACGAAATGATGCGGGCCCACGGCCCGATGGATAAGAGGGCCTTCCGGCAGCAGGCCGGGGCGCTGCTGGACCGGCTGGGCCTGGAGGACGGCCCCCCGTATCCTGAATAGCTATCCCTTTGAGCTGTCCGGCGGGATGCAGCAGCGGGTGGGCATTGCGGCGGCTATGCTGCTGCGGCCCCGGGTGCTGCTGGCGGATGAGCCTACCGCCGCCCTGGACGTGTCCGCCCAGAAGCAGGTCCTGGAGGAGCTGCTGCTGGTGCGGGAGAGCTTCGGAACGGCCGTGGTGCTGGTGTCCCACAATCTGGGGCTGGTGGCCGCCATGGCGGACCGGGTGCTGGTAATGCGCCGCGGCGAAATCGTGGAAGCCGGAGAGACCCGGCAGGTGCTGCGGCAGCCCCGGGCGGACTATACCCGGCGGCTGCTGGAGGCCGTGCCGAAACTGAGGAGGGCGTGAAATGGAACCGATCCTGTCTGTTCGGAAGCTGACCAAAACCTTCTCCCGCCCGGGGCAGGGGAAGCAGACGGCCGTAAACGGCGTCAGCTTCGACCTGCGGCCCGGGGAGCGCCTGGGGATCATCGGCGAAAGCGGCAGCGGGAAAACCACCGTGGCCAACCTCGTCACCCGGCTGCTGGACGCCGACGGAGGGCGCATCCTCCTGGACGGGGAGGACATCACCTCCGTCACCGGCCGGGACCTGCGCCGGGTGTACCGGAAGATACAGATGGTGTTCCAGACCCCGGCGGAGTCCTTCGACCCTCGCCGCACCTTAGGGGACGGGGTGGGGGGAAAGCCTGCGCGGCCTGTCCCGCCGGGAGGCCCGGCAGGAGGCGGTGCGCCTTATGGAGCGCTGCGGCCTGCCGGGGGAGCTTGCCCGGCGCTATCCCCATGAGGTCAGCGGCGGGCAGTGCCAGCGGGCGGCCATCGCCCGGGCCCTGGCCATGGGGCCGAAGGTGCTGATCTGCGACGAGGCCACCTCGGCCCTGGACGTCACCGTTCAGAAGGAGATCCTGGACCTGCTGCGCGGCCTGGAGGGAGACCTGGCCATCCTGTTTATCTGCCACGACATCTCCCTGGTGCAGCAGTTCTGCCACCGGGTGCTGGTGATGCACCGGGGCGAAATCGTGGAGCAGGGGACGCCGGATGAGGTGATCTGCCGCCCGCAGCACGTGTATACCCGGCACCTGATCGACAGCGTGCTGTGATATAGAAAAACAGAAAGGAAACAAGAGAGATGAGAGGAAAAAGAGCGCTTCTGCTGCTGACGGCCCTGAGCCTGGTGCTGACGCTTCTGGCCGGCTGCGGGAATACCGCGCCGGAGACCGGGGAGAAGGCCATGGTCATCGGCGACACTACCTTCAACTCCGAAAACTGGGAGGAGACCGTGGATCCCCATCGGACCTATAACGGCTGGGCCTGCATCCGCTACGGCATCGGCGAGACCCTGGTGCGGTATACGGACTCCATGGAGCTGGAGCCGTGGCTGGCCAAGTCCTGGAGCAACGACGGCGACCGGACCTGGACCATCGTTCTGCAGGACGATGTCACCTTCTCCAGCGGCCGGAAGATGGATGCGGCGGCGGTGAAGCAGTGCCTGGAGCACCTGCTGGAAAATCACGACCGGGCCCCCGGCGATACCAAGATCGCCGATATGCAGGCGGAGGGCCAGACTCTGACCATCGTCACCAGCCAGCCCAATCCCGCCCTGATGAACTATCTGGGGGACCCCTACGGCTGCATCATCGACGTGGACGCCAGCGACTTTGAGAAGGGCATCGTGGCCGGTACCGGCCCCTATGTGGTGCAGGAGCTGGTCACGGACGACCACCTGACCCTCACCAAAAACGAAAACTACTGGAACGGCAGTCCCAAGCTGGACAAGCTGACCATCCGCACCATCTCCGACGGCGACACCCTGTCGGCGGCCCTGCAGGCCGGGAACATCGACGCGGCCTACGGCATGGCCTATGAGGCGTATCCCAACTTTGAAAACGACGACTATCAGTTCTCGGCCATCCAGACCTCCCGGGCTTTCTTTGCCTCCATGAACATGGCCAGCCCCGTGATGCAGGACCCCGCCGTCCGCAAGGCCATCGCCATGGGCATTGACAAGCAGGGCTTCGTTACGGCTCTGCTGGACGGCCACGGGGTCGTGGGTACCGGCGCTTTCCCGGACGGCTTTTCCAGCTTCGGCGGCGAGCACGTGACCACCGAGAGCTATGACCCGGAGGGCGCACGGCAGGTGCTGGAGGCCGCCGGGTGGCGGGATACCGACGGCGACGGCATCCGGGAGAAGGACGGCGTGAAGCTGACCGTCCGCTGGCTGACCTATCCCAGCCGCCAGGAGCTTCCCCTGCTGGCGGAGTCCGCCCAGGCCACCCTGAAGGACATCGGCATGGAGGTGGACATCAACTGCACGGCCAACCGCCGGGAGTTCCTGGCGGACATGAACAGCTGGGACGTGTACGCCTCCGCCATGGTCACCGCCCCCTCCGGGGACCCCCAGTATTTCTTCACCTCCTGCTGTGTGCCGGGGATGAGCTATAACTTCGGCGGGTATGACAATGCGGAGGTGACCGAAATGGTCAGCCGGCTGGCCGGGGAGTTCGATACCGCCCGCCGGAGTGAGCTGGCCATCCGGCTGCAGCAGGCCATTCTGGACGACAACGCCTATGTGTTCTGCTCCTTCCTGGAGATGAACATGATCTCCCGCAGCTATGTCACCGGCTATACCGCCCACGCCTGCGACTATTACCAGGTGACGGCGGACCTGGATATTCAGCGATAAGAAGAACAGCGCAGCGGCGGCACGAAAGTGCCGCCGCTGCTTTTTGCAGTGATCCTCCGGCTTCATGTGCCGGTGCACTGCGCGGATTCATTTTTCAACGGTATTTCAGTCCGGGCGAATTGTGAAGTCCACGATACCGGACCCTTCATAGCTGCGCAGGTGGGTGATCGTGATCCGGTAGGTCCGGCCATCCGCCGATGCGCGAAACTCGGCGGTGGTGTAGTGGTCCTTGTCCGATATCTCCGTCTCGTGGCCCGTCATACGCTCCAGCTGCCAGTCGCCGCGCAGGGGGAAACCCAGCTCAGACAGAAAGGCGTCCATGTCCCGCAGCTCATCCGCCGCCTTGGTGGGGTGGAGGCAGGACTGCCAGCGTTCCGCGTCCCGCTGGGTCAGAGCCTCCAGGGCCTCCTGGCAGACCGGCTGCATTTTATTCTGCGCATTCCGGCCTGCAAATGCGATCGCCAGCATGGCCAGCACAAATACCGCGGAAAACAGAATGACATATCCCAGCTTCTTCCGGGAGTCGGGGGAGGCGTCCAGCAGCTGCTGCTGGATGCCGATGCCGATGCACGTCAGAACATGTGCAAACACCGCGCCAAGGAGCCACCCGGTTGATAAGCGGATCAGCAGACTGCCGATGGCCAGCAGAAGGACGGTCTCCAGAAAGAGGGCGAATCTGCGCTGTCTGGCTGTGACCAGGGTCAAAAGGTAATAGATCACGTTGAGAACGGGAATGAAGGCGATGGCCCCCACCTGGTTGTCCAGGTGGAAGATCTCCGTTTTCTTCCCCCCAAAAAGCCTGATTCTGTTTCTCATGGTGAAGCCTCCGTTCTTGGATGGAGCAGATGACACTCCTCTACTAGTGTAAACACCGCACCATCCATTCTGCAACGCACGTTTACGCGGGAATTGCATATTTGGAGGATTTAACAGACTGAAAGCGCTGTTTTTGGGAGCTTTGCCGAAGAATGTCCGGGAGCCCGGCTGTGCATCAATCGACAGCTGGGCTCCTGGCGTATTCAGTTGGCGATGCCGTGGTGGACGGGCTTGGTGGCGGGAGTGATGGGCTGGATGCTGTAGCCATTGGCCAGGCAGTAGCGGATGATATCCGGCAGGGCGTCGGCGGTGGTGCCCTTGGCCCCGGCGTCGTGCATCAGCACCACGTTGCTGCGGCCATGGCGCAGGGCGGAGGTGACGTTGTTATAGATCTGGCCGGAGGAGGCGGGGGTACCGGCGGCATCGCCGCTGGACACATTCCAGTCAAAATAGGTGAAGCCCTCCGCCTGGACCCGCTGGGCCAGACGGCTCATGATGCCCACGCTGTACTGGCGGCTGACGGTGTTGGAGCTGCCGCCGGGGAAGCGGATGATGGCGGCCTCATACCCGAAGTCCGAACGGAGCCGGTCCCGCAGACGGTAGATGTTCTGCATAAAGGCCTCGTCGCTCTTATAAATGGCGGCGTAATCGTGGGAGTAGCCGTGGATGGCCACGGTGTGGCCCTCGTCGATCATCCGGCGGATCAGGGCCTTGCCGGACTCCCCATAGTTGACGATGAAGAAGGTGGCGTGGACGTTATACGCCTTCAGGGTGTCCAGCACCCGGGGGGTCACCCGGTCGCTGGGGCCGTCGTCGAAGGTCAGGTACACGGGGCTTCCGCCGGAGGAATTCTCATACACCGACACCTGCCGGGTGGCGGTGGCGGTGTTGCCGGCCTTGTCGGTGACGGTATAGGTCAGGGTATAGACCCCGGGGGGAGGCGGTGTTCACCGTACCGGCCCGGGTGACGGAGGCGGTCAGATCGCCGTCGGCGTCGTCCTGGGCGGTGAAGCCCGGCTCCTGATAGGCGCCGCCCAGGGGAACGAACAGCTCCCGCTGGCCGGACAGGGTGATCACCGGGGCCACGATGTCCCGGACCGTCACCCGGCGGGTGGCGGTGGCGGCGTTTCCGGTCTTGTCGGTGACGGTGTAGGTCAGGGTGTGGACGTCGCCGGAGGCTTTGTCCGTTACCTGGATGGAGGCGGTCAGGTCGCCGTCACAGCGGTCTCGGGCGGCGGCTCCCGGGTCCTGGAACAGGTCAAAGCGGGAGACGGTGACCTCCGTATCCCCGGCCAGCGTCAGCTCCGGGGCCTCCCGGTCCTCCACATGGATCAGACGGCGGGCCGTGTAGCGCTGCCCCCGGTACTCCGCCTGATACGTCAGGGTATAGTCCCCGGGGACCTCGGTGTTCACCCGGCCCTCCACGGTGACGGCGGTATCGGTGCGGTTGCCGCCCCGCAGCAGCTGGGCGCCGGGGTCCGTGTAGGCAGCGAAGGCGGCGATGCGTTCCTCGGACGGGCCGTTGAGCTGGATGTGAGTGGGCGGTGTGAGGATAAAATAGCCCTTTGCAAGGCTCAGAACGCCGATGACGGCGGCTGCCAGCAGCAGAGCTCCGCCTGCCGCCAGAGCGGCGATGGTTTTCTTTTTCATGAGAAGGTCCCCCTAAATCAATTCTGTTTTATATTGTAGAAAACCGTCGGGGGAAATGCAAGAACGATTCGATTACAAGACGGTAACAAATGATTACGAAAAAATTTTATCCGCGAAAGTGCGGGGTCATCCCGGCAGTGCAGTAAAGCGGCGGGGGCCGGGGGTTCCGGATTTGGCCGGGATGGTGAGCCGGAGAAAACTTTTGGGGGAATATTATAAAAAAGCACAAATGGAATGGGCAAAACCATTCTTTTTTTCGATGAATTGACAGATTTGCAGCAATCGAATATAATATTGAATTGGAATAATCGTAATACAAGACAGGAGGCAGCATATGGCATTTTATGATGTGGACAACGCAATGACGGTGAAATTGGATTACGACCTGCCCCCATATCCCACCTTCCGGGAGGGGATCCGGCGGGCCCCCAGGCGGGAGGCCCATCTGTCCCAGGCAGACAAGGCGCTGGCCATCCGCAACGCCCTGCGGTACATCCACCCGGACCATCATTTGCAGATGGCAAGGGAGTTTGCCCGGGAGCTGGAGGAGCATGGCCGGATCTACGGATATCGCTTCCGGCCGGAGGGCGCGCTTCACGGCAAGCCCATCGACCAGTATCGGAGCAACTGCATAGAGGCCAAGGCCTTCCAGGTGATGATGGACAACAACCTGGACTTCGACGTGGCCCTGTACCCCTATGAGCTGGTGACCTACGGCGAGACGGGGCAGGTGTGCCAGAACTGGATGCAGTACCGGCTCATCAAGAAATATCTGGAGGTCATGACGGACGAGCAGACCCTGGTGGTTATGTCCGGCCACCCCCTGGGGCTGTTCCACAGCCATAAGCTGGCCCCCCGGTGCATCATCACCAACGGGCTGATGGTGGGCGCCTTTGACGACCAGAAGAACTTTAACCGCGCCGCCGCCCTGGGCGTGGCAAACTATGGACAGATGACGGCCGGCGGCTGGATGTATATCGGCCCCCAGGGCATCGTCCACGGAACCTTCAACACCCTGCTCAACGCCGGGCGGCTGAAGCTGGGGATCCCCGCCGATGGGAACCTGGCCGGGCGGCTGTTTGTGTCGGCGGGCCTGGGCGGCATGAGCGGCGCCCAGGGCAAGGCGGCGGAGATCGCCGGGGCCGTGTCCATCATCGCGGAGGTGGACGACTCCCGCATCGAGACCCGGTATACCCAGGGGTGGGTCAGCCAGCGCACCGACAGCCTGGAGGAGGCGTTGGCCATGGCCCGGCAGCACCTGGCGGACCGGACTCCCTGCGCCATCGCCTATCACGGCAACGTGGTGGACCTGCTGGAATACCTGTATGACAACAACGTGCATGTGGATCTGCTCAGCGACCAGACCTCCTGCCATGTGCCCTATGACGGCGGATACTGCCCCCAGGGGCTGACCTTTGCCCAGCGGACGGAGATGCTGGACCATGACCCGGAGAAGTTCCGGAAGCTGGTGGACAAATCCCTGCGGCGGCACTATGAGATGATCTGCCGGTTTCATGACCGGGGGACGTATTTCTTCGACTATGGCAACAGCTTCCTGAAGGCCGTGTTTGACGCCGGAGTGCGGGACGTGTGCCGCAACGGGGAGAACGACCTGGACGGATTCGTATTCCCCTCCTATGTGGAGGACATTCTGGGGCCGTGCCTGTTCGACTTCGGCTATGGGCCCTTCCGGTGGTGCTGCCTGTCGGGAAAGCCCGAGGACCTGGACAAGACCGACGCCGCGGCGGCGGAGTATATCCTGGAAAACAACCGGCGGTATCAGGACTATGACAACTATGTGTGGGTGCGGGACGCCAAGCGCAACCGCATGGTGGTGGGCACCCAGTGCCGCATCCTGTATCAGGACGCCATGGGGCGCATGAACATCGCGCTGAAGTTCAACGAGATGGTGCGCAACGGCGAGATCGGCCCCGTGATGCTGGGCCGGGACCACCACGACACCGGGGGAACGGACTCCCCCTTCCGGGAGACCTCCAACATCAAGGACGGCTCCAATATCATGGCGGACATGGCAACCCAGTGCTACGCCGGAAACGCCGCCCGGGGTATGAGCCTGATCGCCCTGCATAACGGCGGCGGCGTGGGCGTGGGGAAGGCCATCAACGGCGGCTTCGGCATGGTGCTGGACGGCTCGGAGCGGGTGGACACCATCCTGCGCATGAGTATGCCCTGGGACACCATGGTGGGCGTGGCCCGGCGCAGCTGGGCCCGGAACGACAACGCCGTCACCACGGCCATGGAGTATAACCGCCTGTACGCCGGGCAGGACCATATCACCCTGCCCTATACCGCGCCGGAGGATGACGACATCATCGCCGCCGTGCTCCACGGGGCCCGGTAAGGAGGGGCTATGACCACCTATATCACAAACATCGGCCTGCTGGCCACCCCCCGGGGGGATTCCGCCCGGCGGGGACGGCAGCAGGGGGAGATCACCCTGCTGCGGGATGCCTGGGTGGCCGTGGAGGGCGGAAAAATCGCCGCCGTGGGACAGGGACAGCCTGCCCCGGAGGACGGTGACACCCTTCTGGACGCCGGAGGGCGGCTGATGACCCCGGGACTGGTGGACGCCCATACCCACCTGATCTTCGGCGGCTGGCGGCAGAACGAGCTGGGGCAGAAGCTCCGGGGCGTGCCGTATCTGGACATTCTGGCCCAGGGAGGCGGCATTCTGTCCACCGTCCGGGCCACCCGGGCGGCATCGGAGGAGCAGCTGGCGCACAAGGCGGAAGCGGTCCTGGCGGAGATGCTGCGGATGGGCGTGACCACCTGCGAGGCAAAAAGCGGCTACGGCCTGGAGCCAGAGCAGGAATACAAGCAGCTGCGGGTGATCCGGCGGCTGAACGAGACGCAGCCGGTGGAGCTGGCGGCCACGTTTATGGGGGCCCACGCCCTGCCGGAGGAATACCGGGAGCGGCGGGAGGACTATATCCGCCTGCTGTGCCGGGAGATGATCCCCTGCGCGGCCCGGGAGGGCCTGGCGGAGTTCTGCGACGTGTTCTGCGAGGAGGGCGTGTTCACCGCCCGGGAGAGCCGGACCATTCTGGAGGCGGGACTGGCCCACGGGCTGCGGCCCAAGGTCCACGCCGACGAGATCGCCGCCATCGGCGGCTCCCAGCTGGCGGGGGACATCGGGGCCATCAGCGCCGAGCACCTGATTGTGTGCCCGCCGGAGGGGATCCGGAGTCTGGCGGCGGGAGGCACCGTGGCGTGCTGTCTGCCGGCCACCAGCTTCTATCTGGGGGCGGCCTATGCCCCGGCCCGGGAAATGATCGAGGCCGGGGTGCCGGTGGCGGTGGCCACGGACTTCAATCCCGGGTCCTGCCCCGGCAGCAGTCTGCAGCTGGCCATGAACATCGCGTGCCTGAAATACCGGATGACACCGGAGGAGGTGCTGACGGCGGTGACGCTGAACGCCGCCGCCGCCATCGGCCGGGCCGGGACCATCGGCTCCGTGGAGCCGGGGAAGCAGGCGGATCTGCTGCTGTGGAACGCGCCGGACCTGGACTATGTGTGCTATCGGTTCGGCAGCAACCTGGTGGGCACGGTGATGAAGAAGGGACGGATCGTGCATGAAGAGTAGGAGGAACGGAACATGATCTATATCAACGGACACGACCTGACCATTGAACAGGTCATCGCCGTCTCCCGGCAGGGGGAGACGGTGGCCATCGCGCCGGAGGCGGCGGAGAAGATTCGGGCCGCCCGGGCCTATGTGGACCGGAAGCTGGCGGACAAGGCCGTGGTATACGGCCTGACCACCGGGTTCGGCAAGTTCTCCACGGTGTTTGTGCCGGAGGAGGAGACGGCCCAACTACAAAGGAATCTGATCATCTCCCACGCCTGCGGAATGGGGGAGCCTCTGGACACCCGGGTGGTGCGGGCGGCTATGCTGCTGCGGCTGAACGCCCTGGCCCGGGGCAATTCCGGCATCCGCCTGTCCACCATGGAGACGCTTTTGCAGATGCTGAACCGGGGGGTCCATCCGATCATCCCGGAGAAGGGGTCCCTGGGGGCCAGCGGCGACCTGGCGCCCCTGTCCCACATGGTGCTGGTGATGCTGGGCGAGGGCGAGGCGGAGTATCAGGGCCGGGTGATGCCGGGCCGGGAGGCCATGGCCGCCGCCGGCATCGACACCATCCAGCTGGCCGCCAAGGAGGGCCTGGCCCTGATCAACGGCACCCAGATCATGACGGCCATCGCCTGCCAGGCGGTGTATGACGCCCGGGACCTGGCCAAAACGGCGGACATCGCCGCCGCCATGACCTGCCAGGCCCTGCACGGCATCCGGAAGGCCTTCGATCCCAAGGTGCACGCCCTGCGGGGCCAGCCGGGGCAGATCACCACGGCGGAGAACCTGCGGCGGCTGCTGGAGGGCAGCGGGCTGTCCTTCGACCTGAATCCGGACAAGGTGCAGGACGCCTACGCCATCCGCTGCACGCCCCAGATTCACGGGGCCAGCCGGGACGCCATCGGCTATGTGTGGGGCGTGGTAAGCCGGGAGATCAACGCCGTCACCGACAACCCCCTGATCTTCCCGGAGGAGGATGAGGCCATCTCCGGCGGCAATTTCCACGGGCAGCCGGTGGCCCTGGCCATGGACTTTCTGGGCATCGCCCTGGCGGAATACGCCAACGTGTCGGAGCGGCGGCTGGAGCGGCTGGTGAATCCGGCCCTGTCCGAGGGGCTGCCGGCCTTCCTGACCAGACACGGCGGGGTGCACTCGGGCTTCATGATCGCCCAGTACGCGGCGGCCTCCATGGTGTCGGAGAGCAAGGTATACGCCCATCCGGCATCGGTGGACTCCATCCCGTCATCGGCCAACCAGGAGGATCATGTCAGCATGGGCACCACCGCCGCCCGGAAGGCGCTGATGATCCTGGACAACAGCCAGAAGGTGCTGGCCATTGAGCTGTTCGCCGGGGCACAGGCCCTGTGGCTGCGGGATGAGGACAAGCTGTCGCCCGCCACCCGGGCCGTGTACGACCGCATCCGGACCGTGATCCCCCCCATCGATGAGGACGTGGTCATGCACCCGCTGATGGTGCAGGCGGATGAGCTGGTGAAGGCCCACGCCATTTCTCAGGCGGCGGAGGCCGTCTGCGGAGAATTGCAGTAAATTTCCCCCAGGGCGGGGCCTGTGGGCCCCGTCCCGGGAAGCGCATAAAAAGAGAGGATAGGGAGGAAAAACATATGATGAAGCTTGTGGAATGCATCCCCAATTTCAGCGTCAGCCGGGAGCGGGACGAGGCCGCCTTCAACGCCCTGGTGGAGACTGCCCAGGCCGTGGCCGGGTGCACGGTGCTGGACGTGCAGTCCGACGGCACCCACAACCGGTGCGTGTTCACGCTGGTGGGGTCCCCGGAGGGCATCGGCGAGGCGGCGTTCCGGCTGGCCAAGCGGGCCATGGAGGTTATCGACATGACCAAACACCAGGGCGCTCATCCCCGGATGGGGGCCACGGACGTGATCCCCTTTGTGCCCACCATGGACATGACTGTGCAGGAGTGCGTGGAGCTTTCCCGGCAGGTGGCCCAGCGCATCTGGGAGGAGCTGCGGATCCCCAGCTTCCTGTATGAAGAGTCGGCCACGGCGCCGGGGCGGGTGAACCTGGCCAAGATCCGGAAGGGGCAGTTCGAGGGAATGCCCGAGAAGCTGCTGGAGCCGGAATGGGCCCCGGATTTCGGAGAGCGGAAAATTCACCCCACCGCCGGGATCATCGCCATCGGCGCGCGGATGCCGCTGGTGGCCTTCAACGTGAACCTGGACACGGACAACGTGGAGATCGCCAAGTCCATTGCCAAGGCCATCCGGGGCTCCTCCGGCGGGTTCAAGTTCTGCAAGGCCATCGGCCTGCTGCTGGAGGACCGGAACGTGGCCCAGGTGTCCATGAACATGGTGAACTATGAGGGAACGCCGCTGTACTACGCCTATGAGATGATCCGGGCCCTGGCGGACCGGTGGGGCGTGCGCATCATCGGCACGGAGCTGGTGGGTCTGACCCCGGCCAAGGCGCTGATCGACTGCGCGGAATACTATCTGAAGCTGGAAAACTTCGACTGCCACAAGCAGGTGATGGAGTATCACCTGGTGGGGATGGAATAAGGAGGACGCTATGCAGCTTGCTGAATTGACGGTGCGGGGGTTTGCGGACCTGCTGGGTTCCGACGCGCCCGCGCCCGGCGGCGGCTCCGCCGCCGCTCTGGCCGGGGCCTTGGGGGCGGCGCTGACCGCCATGGTAGGGTCCCTGACCGTGGGACGGAAGAAGTACGCCGAATTTGACGGCCTGGCCCGGGAGACCCTGGAAAAGGCCCGGGACCTGGAGCACCGGTTTCTGGACGTGATGGAGCGGGACACGGAGGCCTTCAACGCGGTGTCCGCCGTGTTTGCCATGCCCAAGGGCACGGATCAGGAGAAGGAGGCCCGGGCCGCAGCCATGCAGGAGGCCCTGCAGGGCTGCACAAAGACGCCCTTTGAGATGATGGAGCTGTCTCTGGAGGCGCTGCGGCTGACGGATGGGCTGGTGGACCGGTCCAACGCCAGCGCCGCCAGCGACCTGGGCTGCGCGGCCCTGCATCTGGGGTCCGCCGTGCAGGGGGCGTGGCTGAACGTGCTCATCAACCTGGGGAGCATCCGGGACGCGGCCTTCGCCGCCCAGTACCGCACCCGGGGGCAGATCCTGCTGGATGAGGCCCTGCCTCTGGCGCAGAGCATCTATGACCGGGTGCTGAAAGCAGTGCAGGGATAAGCATATAATAAGCCCTCCGGCCACGCCGGAGGGCTTCAGTCTGTCAAAAAACTACCCAACCGGCCCTATTTCTGCTATAATAGAGGAAACAGAGGTGTTTTCATGGAAGGCTGGAGAAAAGACGCGCGGCACGAGCCGATCATTGTAGATTTGGATGCACTAGTTCCGAAAGGCCATCTGCTGCGGAAGATTGAGAAGGTCATGGACTATGAGTGGCTGTATGAACGACTGAACCCGTACTACTGTCATGACAACGGACGCCCTGGAACCGATCCGGTGGTGCTGATCAAAATGGTACTCATTCAGCACCTGTTCGGCATTGCCCGCGCCCATGATGCCCATGTCCAGGGTGAACACGAAGAAATAGTCGCCGAACACGTTGAACACGCCGCCGAACAGCACCGCCTTGGTGGCCAGGGCCGGGTCGCCGTCGTTGCGCAGAAACGCCGACATCAACTGGGTGAACAGGAAGCTGGGCACCACAAACTTGATGGAGAACAGATACGCCCGGGCCAGCGGCAGCAGGGTCTCCTCCGCGCCGAACAGCGTCAGGAGCTGGCGGTCAAAGAGAATCAGCGCCGCCCAGGAGAGAAGGGACAGGACCGCCGTTGCCAGGACTGCCGCCGTGAAATACTCGTTGGAGCGCTTTTCGTTGCCGGGGCCTGACCCCGCAGGGTGCTCAGCAGCACGCTGCCGCCGATGCCGGTGAGAAGGCCCAGACTATAAATAATGTTCCAGACCGGGGCCACCACGGCCAGGGCTGCCGTGCCGGTGGGGCCCTGATACTGGCCCACCATGGCGGCGTCCACCACGCCGTAGATAGAGGTGATCAGGGCGCTGCCGAAGGCGGCGGCGAGATACTTAAAGTAGATGGGACGAATTTTGTCCGTCAGGAAATTCATACGGCTGCCTCCTTGGGAATGAAGATGCAAAGCGCAGGCCCGGAACGAAAAAAAGCCGGATAAAGCACAGGCATTTCAGCCTGTTGCCTTATCCGGCTCGTCATTTCCAGCGAATGACTTGCCCTCCGAGCAAGCGAGGGGTGTTATAGCCGCTTTTGCCCGGAATGTCAAGCACTTTGCGGAACTTATGGAGTTACTTTTCGCCGTACCAGCAGCGGACGAAGGCGGCCAGGCCCGGGATCAGGTCCTTGATCTGGTGGCCGGAGGTGTTGACGCACAGGTGGTACGTCTCCTTGGCGCCCCACTTGGAGTCGGCGAACATCTGACGGTACTGGGCGCGGTTCTTGTCCACCTGCTTCATGCGGCGGGCAATGTCATTGCGGGACAGGTGCTCCCCCTCCGGGGCCCGGTCGATGCAGCGTTGGATCTTGGACTCAGCGTTGGCATAGACGAACAGGTTCAGGGGATGATAGTCCTTCAGGATCACGTCGGCGCAGCGGGCCCACGATGACGCAGTCCCCCTGCTTGGCGAAGTTCTCAATGATCTGCTGCTGGGCGGCGGCTACCTGGAAGCCCTGGTCCATGATCTGCACCGGGGGCATGGCGAAACGGTGGCCGATGGTCGTGGGGTAGGCGGCCTCGATGCACTTTTCAGAGATGTTGGCCACATACCGCTCATCGAAGCCGTGCTCCTTGGCGATGAGCTCGATGATCTCGTGATCGTAGCAATGGATGCCCAGCTCCTCGGCCAGGCGCTTGCCCAGCTCGCGACCGCCGGAGCCGAATTCACGGCTGATGGTGATGATTTTCATGATATTTCCACTCCTCTCAAAGCATCAAAAGGTGACAGGTTTAATACTCATAGCAGCTGCCGCCCACGAACTCGCGGACGATGGAGTTGCGGGGAACATAGTGGGTGTGCAGCGGAGGAACCCCGCCCACCACCTTCATCAGGTCTGTCAGGCCGTGCTTTTCCAGATATTCCGGCGTCAGCTCCTGGCGGAACTGGGGAATCTCGTTAAGGTATTTGGCCAGGATGCAGGGCTCGTAATCGTGGAAGGTGTCGATATGAATGGCGGCGTTGCCCTTGTGGGGCATGATGTAGTTGATCTCACCCCGGTCCACGCTTTCGGCCCGCTCCACGGTTTCCTGCAGGGAGTGGCCCCGGGTGTTATAGTCCCGGATCAGGCGGCGGGCCACCCGCAGCTGCTCGGGGCGGACGATTCTGTCGTCGTTGGTGATGATGCGGGTCCGGGGGGCCACATACACGCCGTTGGCGATGCCCCGGAGCTTGTCAAAGATCAGGGGGTTGAGCATGTGGATGCCCTCGGCGATGACGATGCAGTCCTTTTCACCCTGCATCTTCCTGTAGCCGCCGGTGACGCCATTTTTGAAGTCGTACCAGGGGATATCGGCCTCCATGCCGTCCAGCAGCTGGGAGATGCAGGTCAGCAGGGTGTCCACGTCCACGCAGTAGGGAGACTCCCAGTCCGTGGCCTCCGGGGGACGTTTGTCCAGCGGCAGGAAGAAATTGTCCATGCTCAGCAGACACACCTTGACGCCCAGATTCTGCAGGTATTCCTGAAGCCGCATGGCGGTGGTGGTCTTGCCGGAGCCGGAGGGACCCGTCAGGGCAACCACGGGCTTTTCCTGGCGATTGGACAGGATCGCCGCCGCAGCGGCGCTGATCTTGTCGTGAAATACTTCCTCGCAGCGCAGAACGAACTGCGTCTCATTGCGCATGGCGTAATTGATGTTTTCCAGGTCGATGACGCGCATTAACAGATGCTCCTCTCGTAAAATACTACCTATCCATCCTATAATACAGTACATTATACCACGAAGCGGCGGCGGCTGCAAGTGAAAAAACCCACCGGCGGGCGGGGGATTCAATCCTGCCGGGTGAAGGACACGGAGTAGGCTCCCAGCACCTGGCGGCAGGGGATGGCGGCGGCGTTTTCCGCCGTCAGCGGCAGGCGGGGATAGGCGGTCCTGCTCCACGCCGTAGGCCATGACAAATTGCGTGATGTCCATGGGAGTATCTCCTCGTATAGCACAATTCCCCGGACGGCGCAACGGCTGCGCCGCCGGGGAGGCTTTTTCATTGGGGAAATTCCAGGCTTTTGCGGAAGCTGTTTTCTCCTAGGGATGTGATGTCCCCGGCTATGACCTGGTCGCCGCAGACCAACAGGTTTGCCTGGACCCCCTGGGGAACATCGGGATAGTTCAGCACCGTATAGGTATATCGGGTAACGGTTTTGCCGCCGCACCGGTCAAAGGGCAGGCCCAGTCCCTTTTGCAGGGCCGCATACTCCGCATGGGCGGACAGGTCCTCCGGCAGCAGGAGACTCAGCGTCTCCAGAGGCTCCGGCGTCACCTGCCAGCCCAGGCTCTCCAGATAGGCTACCCGGGCGGCATTGTCGGCGGCCTGTACCGGCTCCGTCCCGCCGCTGTCCCGCTGACAACCGGGAATCACAAACAGTAGCGTCAGGGCCGCCAGGACCCCCAGGGCGGCGGCTGCCAGCTGCCGCCGCTTCATGAATACCACCATACCATCACCTCGTACATTTCTTATTCCATTTTGCCCAAAACTATGCTATGCTTACGGAAGAAATTGCAGGAGGTGCAGATATGGAGCGGCTGGACAAAATCCTGGCCGGGACCGGACGGTGGTCCCGGCGGGAGGTAAAGGAGCTGGTGCGCCAGGGCCGGGTGCGGGTGGACGGACAGACCGCCCGGACGGCGGAGGAGAAGGTGGACCCGGAGGCGGCCGCCATCACCGTGGACGGCCAGCCGGTGGAGACGGAGCGGTTCACCTATGTGATGCTGCACAAGCCCGCCGGGGTGCTGTCCGCCACCGAGGACAGCCGCCAGCAGACGGTGCTGGACCTGCTGCCCGGGGAGCTGCGGCGGCGGGGCCTGTCGCCGGTAGGGCGGCTGGATAAGGACACGGAGGGCCTGCTGTTGCTGACCAATGACGGGGCCCTGGCCCATCGGCTGCTCTCGCCCAAGTCCCATGTGGACAAGGTGTACTATGCCCGGGTGGAGGGGGCGCTGGAGCCTGCCGATGCTGCGGCCTTCGCCGCCGGAATGACCCTGGGGGATGGACTGGAGTGCCTGCCCGCCGGGCTGGAGATTTTGTCGCCGGGGGAGTGCCTGGTGACCCTGCGGGAGGGGAAGTTCCACCAGGTCAAGCGGATGCTGGCGGCCCGGGGAAAGCCGGTGACGTACCTGAAGCGGCTGTCCATGGGCCCCTTGCGGCTGGACCCGGAGCTGGCTCCCGGGGCTTTCCGGATGCTGACGGCGGAGGAGAAAAAAGCTCTTGCGGACTGCCGGTAGAGGCGTTTATCGACATAACTGCAAAAAAATTTCCAGGAAATTTGTAGAAAAGATAAAAAAATACTTGCAAATCCGTGATTCTGACGATATAATAGGGGTAACGGCCTGACAGTTTGCACAAAATACCCACAGCCCAAATCATCGGCGGGAGGAACAAGAATGTCTGGAAGAATTTTTCAAAATGTTGTGCTGCAATTCAAGGAGACCACGGACCGCACCATCGGCGTTATCGACTCCGAGGGCACGGTGATCGCATGCAGCGAGCTCACCGGTATCGGCAAGAAGTGGACCAAATATGTGGAGCCTATCGCCGCGGCGGAGGGCAACTGCGTGACCATGGAGGGCAAGACCTTCAAGGCTATGCCCGGCTGGGGCACCCACTTTGACTATGCGGTTTTCACCAGCGGCGACGACAGCGTGGGACGCACCGTGTGCTCCATGGCCTGCGTGGCCCTGAACGCCGCCAAGGTCTATTATGAGGAAAAGCACGATAAGGGCTCCTTTATTAAGAACATCATCTCGGATAATATCCTGATCAGCGATATCTACATGCGGGCCAAGGAGCTGCATGTGGCGGCGGAGGTGCCCCGGGGCGTGTTTGTCATCCGCCCGGTGGACGACCGGGCCGAGGCCATTCCCGTGGACGTGGTGCAGAATATGTTCCCGGACCGGCAGAATGATTTCGTGCTGAGCGTGGGCGACGACGATGTGGCCCTGATCCACCAGATGCCCGAGGGCGCCTGCGGCAAGGACCTGGAAAAGGTGGCCGCCTCCATCGAGGAGGCCCTGCGGGTGGACGGCGAGAGCACCGTGTTCGTGGGCATCGGCACCCTGGCCCTGCACCTGCGGGATCTGGCCAAGGCCTATAAGGAGGCCCAGATCGCCATCGAGGTGGGCAAGGTCTTTGACACCGAGCGCTATGTCATCAACTATGAGAATCTGGGCATCGGCCGGCTGATCTATCAGCTGCCCACCACCCTGTGCGAGATGTTCCTGCAGGAGGTTTTCAAGAAGAATCCCATTGACGCCCTGGATCAGGAGACGCTGTTCACCATCTATAAGTTCTTCGAGAACAACCTGAACGTGTCCGAGACGGCCCGGAAGCTGTTTGTCCACCGGAACACCCTGGTGTACCGGCTGGAGAAGATCAAGAAGCTCACGGGGCTGGACCTGCGGGAGTTTGACGACGCCATCACCTTCAAGGTAGCCCTGATGGTGAAGAAGTACCTCACCAGCCGGGGAATCGACGCGTAAAATGCCATAAAAAATCCTGTCCCTGTGGGGACAGGATTTTTTGCGCCGTCTTACCGCCTCCAGGACGACAGAAGGTCCAGATGATCCCGCAGCTGCTCCTGGCCGCAGTATATGTATACGGCCACCTGGCCGCCCCGGCCCAGGGCCGCCATCTGCCAGAGGCCCTCCGGCTCCCGGGCCAGAAGCACAAAGTCCAGCCCCGGATGCTCCAGGGTCTCATAGCTCCAGGACAGATTCACCAGCCGGTACTGCTCCATCTGGGCCTGGGCCACGGACCGGGCCATGGAGGGCAGCAGCAGGCGGAAATACATGGCCTCCAGCTGAGGCGCGTAGTAGCTTGCGCCGTTTTCCGGACTGCGGGCCTGCTGGGTGACGGAATACCAGGCCGGGGCCAGCAGGGAATGCTCCCTGTAAGCCCGGGAATCGTGTCCGGAGGATGGGTCAAACAGGACCACCGGGGTGCTCTCCAGCTCCTGCAGCTCCACATAGGGCTGCCGGAAGTCCTCCAGGGGGACGCCCCGGCGCTCCATCCACTGTCCCGCCAGCAGCAGTGCCAGCAGGAAAACCGCCGCCAGGGAGATCACATTTTCCCACACGATCCTTCTGCTGGGTCCGGCGGAGGGCGGCATATCCATCCCCTGTCGCAGGGCCTGACAGGCCCGGCGCAGCAGTCCCGCGTTCCGGCAGCTTCTGCCGAATGCCACCCCCTGGCACAGCAGCAGCACCAGAAACGTCGGGTCAAATACCCGCAGCCACACCAGCGGCAGACCGCCCCGGGCCGCCATGCCGCCGCTCCAGAACAGCAGCAGCCACACGGATACGGCAGCCAGGACCACCCCCAGCAGCAGGCTGCGCTGCCAGGCCCGGCGCGCGGCCCGCTCCAGCCGCTCCAGGGAAAGGCCCCGGCTTTCGTGGTCGGAGTACAGCTCCACGGCGGCGGGATCCGCCGTGTAAAACAGCCAGCACCCGGCGGGGGCCACGTTCAGGGCATATGACCAGCCCGCCCTTCGATACAGCTCCTGCTGCTCCTCCGTGGGAGCCGTCCTGCCCCGGTCATAGGGCTCCAGGCGGAACCGGGTGCCGGGCACGCCGTCGGTGGTAAAGACCGCCCAGCTGCCGATGGACACCGGAAACAGCCCGGCGTTGGCCTGCTCCTCCAGCCAGGCCTCCAGCCCCCGGATGTCACAGGGGGATACCGGAAGTATTTTCCTCACTTTTCTTGCTCGGTCCATGCGCTCTCCTCCTCTCCGTCCTCCACGCAGGCCCTCAGCCGCGCCAGCTCCTCCCGGAAGGCGGCCCGGCCCGCTTCCGTGATCTGATACGTCCAGATAGATGAACACCGGGTTGCCCTCCACCACTTGACCTTTGCCGGGGTCCTGACGCGCAGGTGGTTGGGGTCGGTAAACATGGACTTGACCTTCTTCTCGATGTCCTCCGGTTCCTCGGACAGATAGATGCAGTTGCCAAGGCTCTCGCTCATCTTGGCCTTGCCGTCAATGCCGGGCAGACGCAGGCAGGCGGCGTTCTGGGCCAGAACGATCTCGGGCTCTACCAGCGTTTCGCCGTAGACGGAGTTGAACTTGTGCACGATCTCGCAGCACTGCTCGATCATGGGTTTCTGATCCTCACCGGCGGGCACGGTGGTAGCCTTGAAGGCGGTGATATCGGCAGCCTGACTGATGGGGTAGCAGAAGAAGCCCACCGGGATGCTGGCTTCGAAGTTGCGCATCTGGATCTCGCTCTTCACGGTGGGGTTGCGCTGCAAACGGCTGACGGTGACCAGATTCTGGTAGTAGAAGCTCAGCTCGGTCAGCTGGGGCACCATGGACTGGATGAAGATGTGCACCTTGTTGGGGTCCAGACCGCAGGCCAGATAGTCCAGCGCCACCTGCAGAATGTTCTGGCGCACCTTCGAGCGCGTGAAGATCCAGCAGCGCAACTGGATCGGCCGCTCCACCGGCGCGGAGATCACCTTCGACACCAACGTGGGCGACGATATCACGGTATACACCACCCGGGCCGACACCCTCTTCGGCACCACGTACATGGTCATCTCGCCGGAGCACCCCCTGCTCAAGGAGTGGCAGCCGCACATTAAGAATTGGGACGCCGTGGCCGCCTATCAGGAGGAGGCTGCGCACAAGTCCGATTTTGAGCGCGGCGAGCTCAACAAGGAAAAGACCGGCGTCCGGCTGGAGGGCATCGAGGCCATCAACCCCGTGACCCACAAGCCCCTGCCCCTGTTCGTCTCGGACTATGTCCTCATGGGCTACGGCACCGGCATCGTCATGGGCGTTCCCGGCCACGACCAGCGCGACTGGGAGTTTGCCACGAAGTTCGGCCTGCCCATCATCGAGTCGTTGCCGGCGGCGACGTCACCAAGGAGGCCTTTGTGGCCAAGGACGACAGCGCCGTCATGGTCAACTCCGGGCTTCCTCAACGGCATGACCGTGAAGGAAGCCATCCCCGCCATGAAGAAGTATGTCGTGGAGCAGGGCTTCGGCAAGGAGAAGGTCAACTACAAGCTCCGACTGGGTGTTCTCCCGCCAGCGGTACTGGGGCGAGCCGATCCCGCTCGTCAACTGCCCGAAGTGCGGCTGGGTGGCCCTGCCGGAGGAGCAGCTGCCGCTGGTCCTGCCGCAGGTGGAGAGCTATGAGCCCACCGACGACGGCGAGAGCCCGCTGAGCAAGATGACCGACTGGGTCAACACCACCTGCCCCTGCTGCGGCGGTCCCGCCAAGCGCGAGACCGATACCATGCCGCAGTGGGCCGGCTCGAGCTGGTACTTCCTGCGCTACATGGACCCCCACAATGACAAGGCCCTCGCTTCCAAGGAGGCCCTGGAATACTGGAGTCCCGTGGATTGGTACAACGGCGGCATGGAGCACACCACGCTGCACCTGCTGTACAGCCGGTTCTGGCACAAGTTCCTGTATGATATCGGCGTCGTGCCCACCAAGGAGCCCTATGCAGAAGCGCACGAGCCATGGCATGATCCTCGGCGAGGGCGGCGAGAAAATGTCCAAGTCCCGCGGCAATGTCGTCAACCCCAACGATATCGTGGCCCAGTACGGCGCGGACACCATGCGCCTGCACATCATGTTCATCGGCGACTTTGAGAAGGCTGTCACCTGGTCCAACGAGGCCGTCAAGGGCTCGAAGCGCTTCCTGGACCGTGTCTGGAATCTGGCCGAGAGCTGCACGGACGATCCGGCCATCTCGAAAAGAACGAGGCCCTCATCCACAAGACCATCAAGAAGGTCACCGACGATATCGACGACCTGAAGATGAACACCGCCATCGCCGCCCTGATGGCCATGGTCACAGGTCAACGGCAAGCTCAAGGGCGCTGTCACCGTCCCCGCCGGCAGCGGCCAGGAGACCGTCATGGCCGCCGCCATGGAGCTGGACAAGGTCAGAAAGGCCGCCGAGGGCATGACCGTGGTCAAGACCATCCTGGTGAAGGACAAGCTCATGAACCTGATCGTCAAGCCCGCGAAATAATCGGAATCGTAAAAAATGTTGGAAAACGGCTTGACAAGGCAAGGCCTACACAGTATAATGCTATTGTTAAAGTCATGTCCAATGACTCTTAAAGAGTATCCTGGATGAAGCCGGATACATCGGAGGGAGGGAAAATAGATGTCCGAAGTCCACGTCAAGGAAGGCGAGTCCCTGGACAGCGCTCTGAAGCGTTTTAAGAGAAGCTGCGCCAAGGCAGGCGTCCTGGCTGAAGTGCGGAGAAGAGAGTGCTACGAAAGCCCCAGCGTCAAGCGCCGCAAGAAGTCCGAGGCTGCCCGCAAGAACAGAAACAAGAGATATTATTAATCGTCTCAAAAGCGTGCTGGACGTTGTGTTCAGCACGCTTTTTGCCGGTTCAGGGGACAACACCCCTTTTTGGGGTGTTATTCTGACAGGCGGCCCGGTATGCCGGCGCATCTGCGAAGTCGGAGGTATAAAAATGTCATTACAGCTGAACATCCGGAAATATGAGGAAAAAGATTTTGAGCGCCTGTGTCAGGTCCACGATCCGGCCCGGAAAAGTGAGCTGGAGTATGCCGGCCTGCCGGCGGCCTTTCTGCCGCTGTCCATCGCCGCGGAAAGAGAGGGCTTGTTTGAATATCAGGTCTATGTGGCCGAGGATAAGGGACTGGTGGTGGGCTTCATAGCATTTTCGGACACGGAGCTGGCGTGGCTTTATGTGGACCGGAGCTGCGCCCGGCAGGGAGTCGGGTCAGAGCTGATGCGTTTTGCGCTGGAGAGAGTGCAGGATGACGCGGAGATCGAAGTTCTGGACGGGAATGAACCGGCTCTGGCTCTGTATGCCAAATTTGGATTTACCACGGTCCGGATGGTGACAGGCGTAATGCCCGGAAATGAAAGCTTTCCGGTGACCGTACATGTGCTGGAGCGGCAATAACCGTGCGCGGCTTATAAAAAGGGAATCCTTCCGTTTGGGTACGATGTATCAAAACGGAGGGATTTTATCTTTCCCCGGCGAACAGCGGCTCCAGAAGGTCCTCCACCTCCGGCAGCATCACCAGGGCATCCCGGATGCCCAGCTGACGGGCCAGGTCCAGCTTCCGGCGAAGGGTCCGGGCGTCGTCAAAGAGGACGAAGTGGGTCTGCCCCTGCCGGGTCAGGGTGAAATACCGGGCGCACAGGGCGTCGGAATAGAAGGTGGGGCGGCCTGCGGCCAGGGCCTCCAGCTGGGGAAGGGTCAGGGGCGTGCCCTGACCTCCGGGGCAGGGGAGAGGGAAGTCCATGGCCAGCCGCTGCAGGTCCAGGGCCAGGTGCTCCGCCCCGTATTGGTCCACCGCCTGGGTCAGCCGGCCCTCCAGCGTTCCGCCGGACAGGGCGGTGCACAGCAGTATCGTCGCCCCGGCGACGGGGCAGTGCTCCGGGACATACAGGGTCCGGCCGCAGGAGGCCAGCAGGGGAGAAAGCGCCTCCAGCAGGGCCAGACGGTCCGGCCTGGCAGGCGGGTCAAAGTCCGCCGCCGCCCCGGCGTAGCCCCGCCGCAGGCAGGTCCGGGCAATCTGCCGGGCCAGGCGGTCCGGTTCCTCCACCGGCGGACAGTCCCAGTCCGACAGCACCATCAGCCCGCCCCGCAGAGCAGGCGGAAGCGGCGCGGCCAGCAGCTCCGAGCCGGGGCCCAGACGATAGGCCACGTGGGCCAGGCGCGGCGTCACGGCCCGGGCCCGGGTCAGACGGTCCGGTGTGGCGGCAAGATACAGCGGCATGGAGATCCCCCCTTGCGTTCCCATGAAAAAAATGCTACACTATAGCCAAAGCTATGAGAAAGGGAACTGGTGTATGCGCATTTCTCTGGTGCCGGACGGGGTATACGAAAGCTATCAACAGATCACGCCGGAGCTGCTGCAGAGCAGGGGCATCCGGCTGCTGCTCAGCGATCTGGACTATACCCTGGCCCCCAAAAGCGTGTCCCGCCCCGACCAGGCGGTGCGCGATTGGCTCAGCCGCTTACAGGCGGCGGGGATCCGGGTGATGATCCTGTCCAACAACCGCAGCCCCCGGCGGGTGGAGCAGTTCTGCCGCGACCTGGGGATCACCTATGTGGGCCACGCCAAAAAGCCGCAGACGTCGGGCTTTCGCCGGGCCATGGACCAGGCGGGGACCGACCCCGCCCACACGGCCATGCTGGGGGATAAGCTGCTGACGGATATGCTGGGGGCCAACCTCAGCGGCGTCACGGCCCTGATGGTGGAGCCGGCCGGCGGGGCCAGGACCCCGTGGCAGAAGGTGCTGCATGCCCTCCAGGCCCCCTGGAAGCATTTAGCCGGTGGTGTTCACCGGATCTGAAAGGAGTTTTGATTATGAACCATTTTGCGAAAATTGCGGAAAAGCTGTCTGCCCATGAGCTGGACGGTATGCTGCTGACCTGCGAGGCCAACCGCTTCTATGCCTCCGGCTTCCACTCCACCGGCACCGACGGCGTGGCCCCTGGTGACCCGGGAGGGGAACTTCTATTTCACCGACTCCCGCTATATCGAGGCCGCCCACAACAAGGTGCAGGACGCCGAGATTGCCATGACCGACGCCGCCCACCCCTATGTGGACCTGATCAACGCCGCCATGGAAAAGGCCCATGTGCAGAAGCTGGGCTTTGAGGATGCGTACATGACCGTGGCGGACTATCGCCACTATTCCGAGAAGCTGCACTGCCAGCTGGTGCCCGCCACGGAGCTGCTGATCTCCCTGCGCCAGAGCAAGGACGAGGAGGAGATCCAGCGGATGATCGCCGCCCAGCGCATCGCCGAGGCCGCTCTGGACCAGATCGTCAAGGAGATCAAGCCCGGCGTCACCGAGAAGGAGATCGCCGCCCGGCTGCAGTACCTGATGCTGGCCGGAGGCGCGGAGAATATGTCCTTTGACCCCATCGTGGCCAGCGGTCCCAACGGCAGTATGCCCCACGCCGTGCCCACCGACCGGAAGATCCAGGACGGCGACTTCGTGACCATGGACTTCGGCTGCATCTATCAGGGCTATTGCTCTGACATGACCCGCACCGTGGCCGTGGGCCACGTCACCGAGGAGATGGAGAAGGTCTACAACGTCGTGCTGCAGGCCCAGCTGGCGGGCATCGCCGCCGCCAAGGCCGGCGCCACCGGCCACGACGTGGACGCCGCCGCCCGGAAGGTCATCGAGGACGCCGGTTACGGCCCCTATTTCGGCCACAGCTTCGGCCACAGCGTGGGCGTGGAAATTCACGAGTCCCCCAACGCCACCCCTGCCAACAACAAGCCCCTGCCCCTGGGCGCGGCCGTGTCCGCCGAGCCCGGCATCTATCTGCCCGGCCGCTTCGGCGTCCGCATCGAGGACGTGGTTGTGCTGCAGGAGGACGGCTGCCAGGATATCACCCTGGCCAAGAAGGACCTGCTGATTCTGTAAAATAACTTGGTAGAAAGGGCACCGCCCTTTTTCTACCAAAAGAGATTTCGCTCCGAACCGCGCGTTCCGATGGGCACGCAGCCCATCGGAACACACTCTCTCCGCGCAAAGTGTTTTTTGCGACGTACACGCCGCCGCAAAAAACGGATTGCACTTGATTCACGGCCTGCGGGCCGTGAACTCTGCGAGGCTTTTTAACTTTGCTTTGTTGGAGACTGATTTTTCGGGAAAACCGGGAAAAAATCCCGTCTGGCTCTTGCAATAGCGCCTATTATCGTGTAAAATAATAGAGCTGTATAGGCAAATTTTTGAATACGAGGAAATACTCCCGCTGAGGATTATTTTCTCATGACATGGGAGGATACACATATGGCAACCATTACCGCCGGCGATTTCCGTAACGGTAAGACCTTCGAGATGGACGGCAAGATCATGCAGGTCGTGGAATTCCAGCACGTCAAGCCCGGCAAGGGCGCGGCCTTCGTGCGCACCAAGATGAAGAACATCGTCACCGGCGCCGTCACCGAAACTTCCTTCAACCCCACCGCAAAGTTCGAGGAAGCCTTCGTGGAGCGCAAGGACATGGCTTACAGCTATAACGACGGCGATCTGTATTACTTCATGGACCAGGAGACCTTCGACATGGTGCCCCTGGGCAAGGATCTGCTGGGAGACGCCTTCCGCTTCATCACCGAGAACACCGTGTGCAAGGTGCTGAGCTATAAGGGAAGCGTGTTCGGCCTGGAGTGCCCCAACTTCATGGACCTGGAGGTCACCGAGACGGAGCCCGGTCTGGCCGGCAACACCGCCACCAACACCCTCAAGCCCGCCACCGTGGAGACCGGCGCCGAGGTGAAGGTGCCCCTGTTTATCAACATTGGCGACAAGATTACCATCGACACCCGCACCGGCGAGTATCTGGGCCGCGCCAAGTAAGGACTGCGGTTTTCCCACCACCACCCATATCAGGAAAGGAGCATGAACATGGAAATTTCTGAGAAGGTAGCTTATCTGAAGGGCCTGGCCGAGGGCCTGGCGCTGGACACCGACACCAAGGAGGGCAAGCTCATCGCTGCCATCATCGACGTGCTGGACGACATGGCTGAGAAGTTCGTGGACCTGGAGGACGAGTTGTGCGACGTGGAGGACGGTCTGGATGCCGTCAGCGACGATCTGTCCGACGTGGAGCAGGCCCTCTACGAGCTGGATGACGACGTGGACGAGGATGAGGATGAGGACTACGACGATGACGACGAGTCCTATTTCGAGACCACCTGCCCCGTGTGCGAGGAGGAGATCGTCTTCGACGAGGATACTCTGGAGAGCGGCGAGATCCGCTGCCCCAACTGCGGCGAGAAGCTGGAGTTCGATCTCAGCGACCTGGCCAACGCCCAGGACGACGAGGACCAGGAGTAAGCCAAAACAGTTCAAAAAAGCGTGCTGCCTGCGGGCAGCACGCTTTTTTTCAGGAATCGGAGCGGTCACTCCCGGTACAGGGGGCCGCTGATGTCCACCTGGCCGAAGGAGGCGGCCACCTGGCCGTCCAGCAGCAGCTGGACCCGGTCCACGCCGTTGGCGGAGCACAGGGAGTTCACCAAGCCCCGGACCAGCAGCTGCTGGGCCTCCAGGCCCTCCGGCAGCAGGGACACGTCCGACCGGGGCAGATTCAGATAGCAGGTGCCGCTTTCCACCCGGACCGTCAGCATCTGGAAGCCCTCCGGCAGCAGAGGGGACAGGCTCTCGGCCTGGGGGCCCTCCATCAGGGCGGACATGATGGCCTCCACGGCGCTGTCGCCCTCGTGAAGGGTCAGGGTCCGGGATTCCGACGTCAGTAGGCCGCTTTCCCGGGCGGGGAAGAACAGGCGCACCCCCAGGGTGCGGGTCACGTCGTCCTCGCTGGTCATCAGCACCTCCCGGGACTGCAGCAGGCTGTGGGTCCGATAGGCCAGGTCCTGGCCCTCCACGGTGATGCGGACCACAGAGATGCCGGGCAGCTGGGACAGGGTCAGGGTGACGCAGTAGTCGGCGATGGTCAGGTCGATGCCGGACAGCTGCTCATACCCCTGGGAGAAGTCCACCAGGGTCATGCCGCCGGTAAGCTGGCAGCTGCGCAGCGTCACCCCCTGGGGGATGGGCGTGCGGTAGCCCGGCTCGGTGCACGCCCCCAGCAGCTGCTCCAGAGCCGCCTGGGCCTGCTGGTCCACGGTGAGGCTTTTCCGCTCCGACCAGTCCACGTCCACGGCGGAGATGGCGTCGCCGCCCGGGGCGCCGGACAGGCCGTAGATCCGGAAGGTCTGTTTGGGCGTACGGCGGCTGGCGGCGCAGCCGGTAAGCAGCAGTGCCAGACAAAGCAGCAGGAGAAAGATCCGTTTTTTCATTCGTCCGCCTCCTCTCGCCGGGCCAGGGGCAGCTCCACGATGAACACGGTGCCGCTGCCGGACTGCCGGTGCTGGGCCCGGATGGAGCCGCCCCGGCGGCGCACGGTGTCGCTGACGATGCTCAGACCCAGACCCGTGCCGCCCACGGCCCGGGAGCGATTCTTGTCCACCCGGTAGAACCGCTCGAATATGTGCTCCATGTCCTCGTTGGGGATGCCGATGCCGTTGTCCTCCACGGAGATCACCACGGTGTCGCCGACGGTTTTCAGGGTGGTGTGGACAAAGCCCATGGAGCCGGAATACTTGATGCCGTTTTCCATGAGGTTATAGAGAATCTGGTGGATGTCGTCCTCGGTGGCCCGGACCACGGCGTCCTCGTCCGTCTCATAGGTCAGGGTGACCTCCTTTTCCCGGGCCACCACCCCCAGCATACGGACCACCCGCTCCAGCACCCGGGACACGGACACAGGATAGGCCGCGTCCTGGATACCGCTGTCCAGCCGGGTCAGGCGCAGCAGGTCCTCGGTGATGCGGCTGAGCCGCTGGGCCTCCCGGCCAATGTCCTCCACAAATTCCCGGGTGGTGTCGGCGTTCATGTCCTCCGTCTGGAGGATGGAGTCCGTCAGCAGACGGATACCGGCCAGGGGCGTTTTCAGCTCGTGGCTGGCGTCGGACACAAAGCGGCGGCGGGCGGCCTCGGTGGTCTGCAGGCGGTCCGTCAGGCTGTTGAACTCCGTGGCCAGCTGGGCGATTTCGTCATTTCCCCGGACGGAGGCCCGATGGCTGTAGGCCCCCTCCCGGACCTGGCGGATGGCCTGGAGCAGCTCCCGGATCTTCCGGGTGAAGGCCCGGGACAGCAGAGCGCTGAGGGCAACCACCAGAACGCCGATCAGCAGGGAGATGCGGGTCAGGTTGGTCTGGAAGCTCTGCAGCAGCTCCGCCTGCTGGGTGTCGTATTCATAGGCGTACACCGCGCCGATGATGCGGTTGCGGTATACCACCGGGGAAGCGCCCCGGCTTAAAAAAGCATGGCTGTCATACCGGCAGTAGAAGGCGTCGCTGCCGTCCAGAGCCTGGACGATCTCGGTATACATGGCGTACATGCCCTTGGCGCTGCCGCCCTCCCGGGTGTCGAACAGGATGCGGCCGGAGGTGTCCGTCACCAGCAGGCGGGACACACCGGTCTCCTCCACCGAGGCCAGGGCCTGGCCCACGTTTTCCTCCGTCAGCTCCGGCAGGCCCGACAGGGCCGATTCCACCATCTTGACGCTGCTTTTCATGGCCGTCTCCTTGGTCTGGAACACCAGACTCTGGGACACCAGCAGCGGATAGGTGTTCAGAAGGGCCAGCACCGCCAGGATGATGAGGATATAGCTCATGCCGAACTTAAACTGTAGGCTGGTTTTCCCCCGCAAAATAGTAACCCACTCCCCACTTTGTCATGATGTATTCCGGCTCCGCCGGGACCCGCTCCAGCTTCTCCCGCAGGCGGCGGATGTGCACGTCCACGGTGCGGTAGTCCCCGGCGTAGGAATAGCCCCACACCAGGTTCATCAGGCTTTCCCGGCTGTAGACCCGCCGGGGATTTTTCATCAGCAGCTCGATCAGGTCGTATTCCTTGGCCGTCAGGTCGATGGTGCGGCCGTCCCGGATGGCCACCCGCTGCTCGGTATCCAGGCTCAAGTCCCCTGCCGTCAGCAGGGCGGGATTGCGGCCCGGCCGGGCGGGACCCTTGGCCCGGCGCAGCAGGGCCTTGATCCGGGCCTTCAGCTCCAGGATGTTGAAGGGCTTGGTCACATAGTCGTCGGCCCCGCAGGCAAAGCCCATGAGCTTGTCCGCGTCCTCGCTGCGGGCGGTGAGCATGATGATGGGCACGTCGGAAAACTCCCGGATCTTCATGCAGGCCTCGCTGCCGGACAGCTGGGGCATCATCAGATCCAGGATGATCAGGTCCAGGCTCTCCCGCCGGGCCAGCTCCACGGCTGCGGCCCCGTCATAGGCGGTGAGCACCTGATAGCCCTCGTTTTCCAGGTTGAATTTGATGCCCTTGACCAGCAGCTGCTCGTCGTCTACTACTAAAATTTTCATGGTTCCTCCTCTGCGGTGATCTGGGGGCGGATGGCTTCCAATATGCCGGGTCCCAGGCCCTTGACCTCCAGGAGTCCGTCCACGGAGGCGAAGGGGCCGTTGGCCTCGCGGTATTCCACGATGCGCTGGGCCAGCACCGGGCCGATGCCGTCCAATGTTTCCAACTGGGCGGCGGTGGCCGTGTTGATGTTCAGGGGGCCGGACTGCGGCTCCTGGGGACCGGCGTCGTCCCGCTGGGTGGTGACGGTGTACCCCTCGGACCGGGGGCGGCCGGTGAAGAACAGCGCCGCTGCCGCCGCCGCAAACAGAAGCGTCAGGACCAGCAAAAATATTTCCGTTTTTGTAACTTTTCCCATAGGCTCTGTTGTTGACTCCCTGTTGGATTTTGCTTATAATGAGAGGTGATAAGCAGGGATCGGGCACGCTGTCCCTTATCCCACCACCATTATAGCATAGATGGAGAAAAAGAAAATGAAAATTCGCCGGTTTTTATCTGTTTTTTTGCTGACGCTTCTGCTGACGGGCCTGTTCTGCGTGCCCCAGGCCAGTGCGGTGGACCTGCCCCAGGTGAACGCCAAGGCGGCCCTGCTGATGGACTATGAGTCCGGGCGGATGCTGTACGGCCTCAACGAGCGGGACACCGAGTATCCCGCCAGCATCACCAAGGTCATGACCGCCCTGCTGACCCTGGAGGCCGTGGACCAGGGGGTGCTGACCCTGGACCAGCAGGTGGCGGCGCCGTCCCTGGTCAACGACATGGACCCCACCGGCAGCTCCGCCGACATCAAGGAGGGCGAGGTGCTGACGGTGGAGCAGCTGCTGTACTGCATGATGCTGGTGTCCGCCAACGAGGCGGCCTGCATCCTGGCGGAGACGGTGGCCGGATCCCAGGACGCCTTTGTGGCCCTGATGAATCAGCGGGCCCAGGAGCTGGGCTGCACCGGTACCCACTTCGTCAACCCCAACGGCCTGCATGACCCCAACCATTATTCCACCGCCTGGGACATCTATCTGTTCACCCGGGAGGCCATGAAAAACGAAACCTTCATGAAGATCTGCAGCACCGCCTCCTATGTGGTGCCTGCCACCAACATGTCCGAGGAGCGGGAGCTGTACACCACCAATTCCCTGATCTCCAACTGGCGGATCATGGGCTATCAGTACGACGGGGCCGACGGCATCAAGACCGGCTCCACCGAGGAGTCCGGCTATTGCCTGGTGTCCACCGCCAAGCGCAGCGGCCGCCGTCTGGTGGCGGTGGTGCTGGGCTGCAAGGGAAACGGCGCCACCGTGGAGAGCTTCTCCGAGTCCGCCAAGCTGTATAACTGGGCATACAACAACTTTTCCATGCGCCAGGTGGCGGCTACCGACGAGCTGTACCGCCAGCCGGTGGCTCTGTCCAAGCAGACGGACACGGTGATGCTGTATCCGGCCCAGAGCGTGGAGGCCTTCCTGCCCAAGGACGCCAAGGATGAGGACATCCGCAAGAGCGTCACCCTGAAGGAGGACGTGGTCAACGCTCCCATCACCGCCGGGCAGGAGCTGGGCACCCTGACCATTACTTATAACGACCAGGTGTGCGCCCAGGTGCCGCTGCTGGCCCAGGCGGACGTGTCCGCGTCACGGTTCCTGGTGGCCAAGGCTGCCGTGGAGGCATTTTTTGCCAAGACGTGGGTGAAGCTGGCGCTGGTGGCCGTTGTGGTGCTGGTGATCGTGTTCATTCTGTGGCTGAAGCTGGGCCGCCGCAGCCGGCGGTACGGCAGCCGGGGCGGGAAGCGCCGCCAGCGCCGGGCCTATCGGGGCCGCCGCCGCTGGTGAGCCATGGAGCCGCTGAAGATTCTGTATGAGGACGCTCACCTGGTGATCTGCTGCAAGCCCGTGGGGGTGCTGTCGGAGGACAGCGAAAGCGGCCGGTGTATGCCGCAGCTGCTGCGGGAGCACTACCTGGCCCAGGGGCAGAAGAACCCCTATATCGCCACGGTGCACCGGCTGGACAAGATCACCGGCGGGGTCATGGTGTTCTCCCGGCGGCGGGAGGTCACCGGAAAACTCACCGCCGCTGTGCAGGCCCATGAGCTGGTGAAGGAATATCTGGCGGTGCTGCGGGGCCATCCGCAGGAGCCTGCCGCCACCCTGACGGACCTGCTGTTCCGGGACGCCGGGCGCAACAAGAGCTATGTGGTGAAGCGTCCCCGGAAGGGCGTCCGGGAGGCCAGCCTGGAATACCGGGAGCTGTCCCGGACGGAGGAGCTGTCTCTGGTGCGGGTGCGGCTGCACACCGGACGCACCCACCAGATCCGGGTGCAGTTTTCCTCCCGGGGGCTGCCGCTGCTGGGGGATATCCGATACGGCAGCAAGGACCCCAACTGCACGGCGGCCCTGTGGTCCTGCCGCCTGGCCTTCCGCCATCCGGTCACCGGCAGAGCGGTGGACGTGTTCTGCCCGCCGCCCCGGACCTACCCCTGGGACTTGTTCCCGGCGGTGGAGGGCTGACCGAAAAGCGAACCAACGGAATGGAGGATTTTTATGGCCTATACGGTGGGTGAAATGGCAAAACGGCTGGGGGTGCCTGCCTCCACGCTGCGATATTATGACAAGGAGGGGCTGCTGCCCCAGGTGGAGCGCTCCCCCGGGGGGATCCGGGTGTTTCAGGAGTCGGACTATGAGTGGCTGCGGATGATCGGCTGCATGAAAAAGGCGGGAATGTCCATTCGGGACATCCGGCATTACATCCAGCTGTCCGCCCAGGGGGACGATACCATCGGCGACCGGCTGGAGATGTTCCGGAACCAGCGGGAGGTGCTGCGCTGCCGGATCGAGGAGATGCAACACACCCTGGAAACCGTGGAGTACAAATGCTGGTTTTATGAGACGGCCAGAGAGGCCGGAACCGTGCAGGCTCCCAAGAGCATGACGGAGCAGGAGATCCCGGAGCGCTTCCGGACCATCCGGCGGGAGCTTAAGGGAGAATAACAGAAAAAATAGCGAGCGCCTCCGGCCTTTTCGGCCAGAGGCGCTTTGTTATGTGCGCAGCTTGAAGGTTCTGGGGGCCAGGCGATAGGCCAGCAGCAGGGCCGCGGCCACATACACGGCGGCAAAGACGATCATGCCGATGCCGAAGGCCATCGTTGCCCCGTGGACGTTGGCGTAGATCATGTAGCAGACAAAATAGGTCAGGCCCGTGATCAGGCGATAGCCGAAGCTGGTGTTCTCCAGCCCGGCGGTGTAGGGCTGCAGCAGGTAGTACAGCACCAGGTAGTGCACCGAGAAAAACACGGACATGGCCAGAATGGCCAGGGGCAGCACCAGATAATCCGTGGGGGTGTCCGTGCCGCCGCTGCACAGCAGAAGCAGGGGAAGCCCCAGGGCGATGACGGCGGTGGGCAGCAGGTTGATGGCCGTCAGGGATTTCAGCCGGGCGGCGAAAATGCCCAGGATGACCCGGGGCTGCCGGTAAAACCGGTAGGACAGCATACTGCTGTCGCAGTTGAAGAACAGGATCTGGGTCACGGTATTGCCCCGGTTGATGAAGTACATCAGAAGCAGCATCATCGGCAGCGCCGGAACCAGTGCGCCGTTGATGGCGGCGGCTATCTCCGGCAGCGCCAGACAGGCGGCGCAGCCCAGGGCCAGCGCGGCCCCGGCAATAACGGCGGTGCGCCGGGCCGGACGCATCAGAAGCCGGTAATTGCGGCGCACAAACAGCTCGTTGAACCGGGCACAGCCGGTTTTCCGGCTGTCCGGGCCTGCGTCCAGGGTCAGCTTGCTCTGATACTGGGCCTGGGTCTCCCGGGCTGCCGCCTGGAGACCGTCGCCGCTGAGCAAGGATACGGCGTCCGCCGTGAACAGGTGCCGGTACACCCGGCGATAGCCGGAAAAGCGCAGCAGATATGCGGCTCCCCACACGCCGCCAGCCGCAGCCAGCCCGCAGACAGCGTATACGGCGGCGGAGGGCAGGGCCCGGTTCAGCAGGAGAGGGGGCAGGTACGCCGCCGCCAGCAGAAGAACGGAGGTTCCCTGCAGCAGGGAAAACCTCTTTTCGTCCCGGGGCAGGATACCCCGTCGGTGGAAATGCCGCAGCTCCAGTCCCGCAGAGAGGAGCTTGACGCCGCACACCAGCACCGGGGTCAGCAGACACAGGGCCAGCCCCTGGCCCAGGATCAGATGCCCCACCAACAGCGCCGCCGCCAGGAAGCCCACGGCGGTTTTCAGCAGATAGTACCCATACGCTGACAGGGTGTAACGCCGGGCGTCCATCCGCAGGAGGATCACGGCGTAATAGGCGTCCCGGCCGCCATTCAGCAGATTGTTGTTGAAAATACCGCCGATCAGCGTCAGAAACACCAGCAGGTGGCCGTACAGCTCCGGCGGCAGCTCCCGGCGGATCAGCAGCAGGGGAGCGGCGAAAAACACCGCCATATACAGGAGCTTTCCCAGCAGTATGCCGAAAATCTCCCGCAGGACGGCCAGCACCAGCCCCAGGGTCTTGGCAAAGCTGTTTTCATAGGGCAGGCGCAGAAACCGCAGACGGTATAAAATCCCATTGACCCGGTAGGCCATGTGCAGCCGCAGCTGGAGGATCAGGGTGTCAAACCACATCCGGCTCCTCCTTCAGGGCGGCGATGATGCGGTCCTTGTACGCTCATCGGCCAGGTCCTCCCGCCGCACCTCCTGCAGGACCCCGTGGTGCAGGATCACGATGTCGTCGCACAGGTCCAAGGCCAGGTCCATGGTGTGGGTGGACAGCAGGATGATATGCCGGGTCTTGATCCGCCGCAGCAGGGCCTTCATCTCGTCAGCCACCACCACGTCAAAGGAGGTCAGCGGCTCGTCCAGCAGCAGCACGGCGGGGTCCGCCATGATGTTCACCAGCATCTGCATCTTGTTTTTCATGCCGTGGGAGAAATCCTTCAGCAGCTTTCCCCGGTCGGCCGGGTCGATGCACATATAGTCCAGATACACGTCCGGGGCCTTGGGATAGGGAATTTTGCCCCGGTTGATCTCCAGGAAGAATTGCAGAAATTCCCGGGCGGTGAGAAACTCCGGCACCACCGGGGTGGAGAGCACATAGCCCATGTCGTCGGCGGTGACGGGCCGGGCGGCACCGGTGTCGTCCTCCAGGTGGAAGGATCCGCCGTCGGCGGCGAGGTCCTCATTGAGGCAGTTGAAGAACGTGGTCTTGCCTGCGCCGTTGCGGCCGATGAGACCGTAAATCTTCCCCTGTTCAAAGGTGAAGGACGCGCCCCGCAGCACCTCCTGGGTCCCGAAGCGCTTTTGCAGTTGGTCGACAACCAGCTTCATGGCTGTCAATCCACCACGCCGGTCAGGTCCAGGGGCTTGCCGTCGCGCCACAGGCGCTCCAGGCCGTAAAACTCCCGGGCCTCGGCGTTGAAGACGTGGATGGCGATGCAGCCGTAGTCCAGCAGCACCCAGGTGCCGGCCCGATAGCCTTCGCGGTGCAGGGGCTCCTCCTGGGCCTCCTCCCGGAGGACCTTTTCCACGTTGTCCACCAGGGCGTTGATCTGGGTATTGGAGGAGCCGGTGGCGATGACGAAATAGTCCGCCAGGGTGGTCAGATCGCCGATCTTCAGCACCTGGATCTCCCGGCCCTTCTTGTCGGACAGGGCCCGGGCCGCCATAAGGGGCCAGTTCCTTCGCAGTTTTCATATCTGTTTACCTCTCAATAAATAGTCTCGGGCGTCCAGGGTGTTGTGATGCACGGGGCTGCCCCACTGCTGCATATCCCGGATGCTGTCATCCAGCGCCTTCAGCAGGCCCCGGTCCAGGTCGGCATGGACCGCCCGGCGCAGGTCCTCCACGCCGGGAAAATCCCGGCTGGGCTCGATATAGTCCGCCAGATAGATGATTTTTTCCAGCTTGGTCATGTTGGGGTGGCCGGTGGTGTGCCAGTAGATGGCGCGATAGACCGCGTCGTCCACGCCGAACACGTCCCGGGCGATGGCCGCCCCGGTTTTGGCGTGCAGCAGCTTCAGGGCGTGCTGCTCCAGGTCGTCCAGGGGGATGCCGTACTGCCGGCACAGGGCCAGCTGCCGGTCCATGTCCAGCTTCTTGGTGCAGTCGTGGAGCAAAGCGGCGATCCGGGCCTGGGTCTCGTCGGCCCCATACTGCCGGGCCAGGCGCACGGCCTCCTGCTCCGTGCCCAGAACATGGGGCATGCGCTTGGGCTTGAGATAGCTCAGGGCGATGGGCCGCAGCTGGTCCGGGGTCAGGTGATGCAGGTCCGTATGGACGCCGTAAAGCCCCCGGCGCTGGATATAGCCGTATACGGGGTCCGTCACCAGATCCCGGCCCCGGCCTGCGGCAAGGGCCTCCCGCACCTGGGTGGAGGACAGGTCGATGACCTGCCGGTTGGCGATGATGGCCACAGTGGCCCCGTATTTCGTCTCCAGCAGCCGCTTCTGGCCTCCAGATCCTCCCCCGGCTGGGGTGGGCTCGGTCAAAGGCCCCGATGTGGCCAGAGACAGAATGTCCGACGCATGATACCAGCGCTCCAGGGACAAAAACATATCCGTCCCCATAAGAAGCCACAGCTCATCCTCCGGATGCTCCATGCGCAGCTGGCGCAGGGTATCCACCGTATAGCTGGGGCCGGTGCGGTGCAGCTCCGTGTCCAGCCTGGGTGGCCCAAGGCCCAGCTGGGCACAGGCCAGGCCGCCATTTCCAGGCGGTCGGCGGGCTCGGCGCTGCCCTGGGGCAGGGCCTTGTGGGGCGGAATGCTGGCGGGGATCAGCAGCAGACGGTCCAGCCCCAGAGCGTCCATAGCCGCCCGGGCCGCCGTCAGATGGCCCCGGTGGATGGGGTTGAAGGTGCCGCCGTAGATGCCGATCTTCATACGCTGCGCTTCCTGTCTTTTTCCAGCTCGATCTTCCGCTTGTCCTTGTTGTGCTGATAGCGGAAAAGGACAAATTTGCTGCCGATGACCTGCACCACCTCGCAGCGGGCGGCCACCTTCAGCTCCTCTGCCGCTTCCCGGGCGGTGTACATGGAGTTTTCCAGCACCCGGCCCTTGACCAGCTCCCGGGCCTCCAGGGCGTCGTTGACCTGCTTGATCAGGTTCTCGCCGATGCCGTCCTTGCCCACGTGGACGATGGTGTCCAGGTTGGCGGCCATGCCCCGCAGCTGGGCTCTCTGCTTGCTTGTCAGTTCCATAGATGCTCCTCAGTTCTTTTCCAGATAGGTTTTCAGCTCCGCAGCGAAGGCCCGCAGGGCGTTGCCGCGGTGGCTGATGGCGTTCTTCTCCTCCGGCGTCAGCTGGGCAAAGGTCTTGCGCAGCTCCGGCACGAAGAACACCGGGTCATAGCCGAAGCCGTTGTCCCCCTGGGGTGCATAGGCAATGGTGCCGAAGCAATCTCCGGCGGCGTCCAGCCGGTCCCCATTGGGGAAGCAGCAGACGATGGCGGTGTGGAAATGGGCGGTGCGGGCCCCAGCACCCCGGAGATTCTCCAGCAGCAGGCGATAGCGGGCCTGGTCACTGTCCACGCCGCCGTATCGGGCGGAATAGATGCCGGGAGCGCCATTCAGCGCGTCCACGCACAGGCCGGAGTCGTCGGCAATGGCGGGCAGACCGCTGGCCTGCATCACGGCCATGGCCTTGATGGCGGCGTTTTCGGCGAAGGTGGTTCCATTTTCCTCCGGCTCCAGGTCCAGGCCCACGTCGGACTGAAGGACCACCTCCACCCCCAGCTCACGCAGAATCTCCTGCATCTCCGCCAGCTTCTTGCGGTTATGGGATGCCAATACGAATTTCATAGAATCTCCCCCAATATGTTTTTCTCCAGCTGGATCAGCCGGGCGTTGCCCTGGGCGCAGAGGGCCAGCAGCTCCTGCTGCTCCCGGGGCGTGAAGGCCCGGCCCTCGCCGGTGCCCTGCAGCTCGATGATGCCGCCCTGCTCGTTCATGACGCAGTTCAGATCCACCATGGCCCGGCTGTCCTCGGAGTATTGCAGGTCCAGCATGGGTACGTTGTCCACGATACCGGCGGAGATACCGGCCACATAGTGGCGGATGGGCATGGCCTTCACCAGCCCCTGCTCCAGAAGACCCCGGCACGCCAGGGCCAGGGCCACAAAGCCGCCGGTGACGGAGGCGGTGCGGGTGCCGCCGTCACCCTGGAGCACGTCGCAGTCGATGGTGATGGTGCGCTCGCCCAGGCGGCGCATATCCACCGCCGCCCGCAGGCTCCGGCCGATGAGCCGCTGGATTTCGGCGCTGCGGCCGGAGAGCTTCAGCTTGTCCACGTCCCGGCGGGACCGCTCCCGGTTGGCCCGGGGCAGCATGGAATACTCCGCCGTCACCCAGCCGCAGCCCGGGCGCACATGAGGCGGCACCCGGTCCTCTACCGAGGCGTTGCACAGCACCACCGTGTCGCCACAGCGGATCAGGGCGCTGCCCTCGGCAAACCTGATAAAGCCCGTGGTGATCTCCACCGGGCGGCTTTCGTCATACTTTCTTCCGTCGGCACGGATCATATTCGTCCCTCCCATCAGAACAGATCGCCCACAAATTCCTTGGCGTCGAAGGGGGCCAGGTCCTTGATGCCCTCGCCCAGGCCCACATACTTCACCGGCACCTGCAGCTCCTGGGCGATGGCGATGACGATGCCGCCCTTGGCGGTGCCGTCCAGCTTGGTCAGCACGATGCCCGTCAGACCGGCGGTCTCCTTGAACTGCCGGGCCTGGATGAGGCCGTTCTGGCCGGTGGTGGCGTCCAGCACCAGCAGGGTCTCCTTGGCGGCCCCGGGCAGCTCCCGGTCGATGATCTTCCGGAGCTTGGCCAGCTCCTTCATGAGGTTGGCCTTGTTGTGCAGCCGCCCGGCGGTGTCCACCAGCACCACGTCGCTGCGGCGGGCCTTGGCGGCGGCCAGGGCGTCGAACAGCACGGCGCCGGGGTCCGCGCCCTCGTTCTGGCGGACGATGTCCACCCCGGCCCGGTTGGCCCAGATCTCCAGCTGATCGGCGGCGGCGGCCCGGAAGGTGTCACCGGCGCACAGCAGGACCTTCTTGCCCTGCTTTTTCAGCTGATAGGCCAGCTTGCCGATGGATGTGGTCTTGCCCACGCCGTTGACGCCGATGACCAGAATGACGCTGGGCTGGGTGGACAGGTCCAGTCGGCTGTCGCCCACCTCCAGCTTCTCGGCCAGGATTTCCCGCAGAGCGCCCTTCACCTGGTCCGCCGTCAGCAGACGGTCGTCATAGGCCCGGCGGCGCAGCTTCTCGGTGGCGTCCAGGGCCACGTCCATGCCCACGTCCGCCAGGATCAGGGATTCCTCCAGCCGGTCATAAAAATCGTCGTCCAGGGAGTCAAAGGACATGGGCGCAAACCACGCGTCCCGGAATTTTTTGAACAGTCCCATAATCGTGTCTCCTTACCTTATATTCAGCTCTTTGGCCATATCGTTGAGGTTGATGGTGAGGATCCGGCTGACGCCCCGCTCCTGCATGGTGACACCGTAGAGCACGTCGGCCTCCTCCATGGTGCCCCGCCGGTGGGTGATGACGATGAACTGGGTCTTCCCGGCGATGCGCCGCATATAGCGGGCATAGCGCACCACGTTGGCCTCGTCCAGGGCGGCCTCGATCTCGTCCATCACGCAGAAGGGGGTGGGGTGGACCTTGAGAATAGCGAAGTACAGGGCGATGGCCACAAAGGCCTTTTCGCCGCCGGACAGCAGGGTGATGGTTTTCAGCTGCTTGCCCGGGGGCTGCACCTTGATCTCAATGCCGCAGTTGAGGATGTCCTTTTCATCCTCCAGCTCCAGCCGGGCCTTGCCGCCGCCGAACAGCTCCAGAAACGTCTCCTGGAAGCTGTCGTTGAGGAGCCTGAACTGCTGGGCGAAAATTTCCGTCATCTGCTGGGTCAGCTGGTCGATGACGCCGGTGAGCTCGCCCTTGGCCTGCTCCACGTCCGCCCGCTGGTCGGACAGATAGGTATACCGCCCGTTGACCCGCTCATACTCCTCGATAGCGCCGATGTTGGGGGTGCCCAGGGCCTTGATGGACCGGTTCAGCTCGCCGATGCGGCGGGTGGCCTTGGGGACACTCTCCAGCTCCACCCGCTGGGCCTGGGCCTCGGAGTGGCTCAGCTCATACCGCTCCCACAGCTTGTCCAGGATGGTTTTCTCCTCCATGGCGGCGGCGCTGCGCTTCTGCTCCAGCCGGGACAGCTCCTGCTGGGCGGCGATCACCGCGTCGTTGCAGGTCTGGGTCTGGCGGTTCAGGGCCGTGCGCTTCTGCTCCAGGTCCAGCTTCTCCTGCTGGAGGGTCTGCAGCTGGCCACGCAGGTCCTCCGCCTGCCGGTGCAGGGAGTCGCAGCGGGTCTGATGCTCCGCCATCTGCTCCCGTGCCCGGACCTGGGATTCATGCAGCTGCCGGGCCAGGTCCTCCCGGCTGCGGCAGTCGCCGTCCAGGTCCGTCATCAGCTGGCGCAGGTCCGCCAGGCGGCTCTCCGCTCCCTGACGCTCGGCGGCCAGGGCGGCCTGCTGCTCCTTGCAGCGGGTGATCCGGTCGGAGATGCCGCCGGTTTTCGATTGCAGGTCGCTCTGCCCGGCCAGGCAGTTCTGGGCCTGTTGGCGCAGCTGCCGGGCCAGGTCCTCCTGACCGTCGATCTTCGTCTGAAGCTCCCGGCGGCGGGCGTCGCCGTCTGCCGTCTGCCGGGTCAGCCGGAGGTTTTCGGCGTCCAGGGCCTCCAGGGTGGCATTCAAAGTCTCCCGCAGGCTGTCATAGTGCTGGCCGCGGGTCTCCAGAGCCAGCACCTGCTGGGCGGCGTTCTGCTGCTGCTCCCGGGCCACATCCAGCTCATACTGGGCCTTTTGCAGGTCTCGGCCGGTTTCCTCCGCCCGGTGGGCGGCCTGGTCCAGGGAGGCTTTCAGCCCCGTCAGCTGCTCCCGCAGCCCGGACAGCTCGCTGGCCCGGGACAGGACCCCGGCGCTGCGGCTGACGCTGCCGCCGGTCATGGAGCCGCCCCGGTTGATGATCTGACCGTCCAGGGTGACGATGCGGAAGCGGTTCTGATACCGACGGGCCATATTCACGCCGCAGTCCAGGTCCTCCACCACCACGGTGCGGCCCAGCAGATTCTGGAAAATGCCGTCATACCGGGCGTCATACGTCACCAGCTGGGAGGCGATGCCCACGAAGCCGTATTCCTGGTCCAGGCGCGGCTCCCGGAGCATATCGCCTCGGATGGCGCTCATGGGCAGGAACGTGGCGCGGCCCGCGTCCCGGCGCTTCAGAAAGGCGATGGCCTCCTTGGCGTCGGTGTCCCGGTCCACCACGATGTTCTGCAAAGCCGCGCCCAGGGCGATCTCCAGGGCCACGGTGTATTGGGGGTCGGTGGTCATAAGGCTTGCCACGGGGCCGTGGATCCCGGACAGGGTGCCCCGGTCCGCCGCCTGCATCACGCCCTTCACCGCCCGGGAGAAGCCCTCGTAGTCCTTCTCCATCTCCGTCAGCAGACGGATGCGGTCCTCCATGGCGGCCAGCTGCCGGCGCAGCTGTTCGGCTTGCTGGGCGGCCTCCTGGGCCCGGCGGCGCCGGCCCTCCATCTTCAGGCTATGGCCCTGGATGACGTTGGCGGCGGCCTGCTCCTCCTCCCGGGCGGCAGTCAGGGAGGCGTTGTTTTCTTCGGCCTCCCGGCGGCATTGGTCCAGCTTTTCCCGGGCGGCGGCGCTGTCGGCGGCGATGGCGGCCTGCCGGGCCTGGGCCTGAGTCCGGGTGGCGTCCAGAGCGGCCAGCTCCGTCCGGCCCCGGGCGGCATCGGCCACGGCCAGGGTCTCCTTGGCCCGCAGGGCCTCGGCCTCCTGCTGGGCGCTTCCGGCGCTTTCGGCCAGCTGCCGCAGGGCGTCCATCAGCTCCTCCAGCTGCCGGGCCAGGTCCTGGGCCTCTGCGTCGATCTGGTCTATGCGGTCTGTCAGGGCGTCGGCCTGGGTCCGGAGATTACCGGCCCGCTGCTGGGTGTCTGCCAGCTCCCGGTCCAGCCGCTCCAGGGTCTGTTTATCGTGGCTCAGGCTGTTTTCCAGCACGGCCATGGCGGAGGTCTCCTCCTGGGCGGCGGCGTCCAGCTGGGACACCTGGCCCCGCAGGGCCTCGGCCCGGACGTCGTTGTCTCGGATCTTCTCCAGGCTCTCCTCCCCGGCGGCATACACGGCGTCCAGGTTCGCCTGGGCACGCTGGCGGTCCTCCTGGGCGGTCCGCAGATCGGTCTCCAGCTTCAGGGCACCGGCCCGCAGGGTCTGGAGGTTTTCCAGCCACACGGAGATCTCCAGCACCCGCAGCTCGTCCCGCAGCACCAGGTATTTTTTCGCCGTTTCCGCCTGCTGCCGCAGAGGCTCCACCTGCAGCTCCAGCTCGGCGATCTTGTCGTTGATGCGCACCAGATTCTCCTCCGTGCGCTGGAGCTTCCGCTCGGACTCCTCCTTGCGGTGGCGGAACTTGCTGATGCCCGCCGCCTCCTCGAACACCTCCCGGCGCTCGCCGCTTTTCACGGACAGGATCTCGTCGATCTTGCCCTGGCCAATGATGGAGTAGCCCTCCCGGCCCATGCCGGTGTCCATGAACAGCTCGTTGACATCCTTGAGCCGCACGGACTGGCGGTTGATATAGTATTCCGACTCGCCGCTGCGGTAATACCGGCGGGTAACGGCCACCTCACTTTCGTCCCGGGGGAAGATGTGGCCGGTGTTGTCGATGATCAGCGTCACCTGGGCAAAGCCCATCTGATTGCGCTTTTCCGTGCCGCCGAAGATCACGTCCTCCATCTTGGCGCCCCGGAGCTGGCGGCTGTTCTGCTCGCCCATGACCCACAGGATGGCGTCGGAGATGTTGGACTTGCCGGAGCCGTTGGGGCCCACGATGGCGGTGATGTCCGCGCCGAAATTCAGCACCGTTTTGTCGGGAAAGGATTTGAAGCCCTGAATTTCCAGTGCTTTTAAATACACGTTTCTGTCACTCCTTCCGCATATCCTGCATATCCCGGATGATGCGGTCAATTTGGCGGGCCACGGCGATGAAGTCCTGCTCCGTGTAGCCCTTGGTGGTCATGGCTGCCGTCCCGATGCGGACGCCGGAGGTCTGCTGGGGGGAGCGGGTCTCGTTGGGGACGCAGTTCTTGTTCAGGGTGATGCCGTGGCGGTCCAGTTCGTCCTGCACCGCTTTACCAGTGAGCCCGGTGTCCGTCAGGTCCAGCAGGAACAGGTGATTGTCCGTGCCGCCGGTGACCACCTTGTAGCCCATGGAGATAAATTCATCGCACATGACTTTGCAGTTGCGGACAACGGCGTGGATGTATTCCCGGAACTCTTCCGTGGAGGCCTCCTCCGCTGTGACGGCCTTTCCGGCGATGACGTGCTGCAGCGCACCGCCCTGTCCGCCGGGGAACACGGCGCTGTCCACCCGCTTGGCAAGCTCGGGCCTACAGAAGATCAGGCCGCCCCGGGTGCCCCGCAGGGTCTTGTGGGTAGTAGTTGTGATGATGTCTGCCAGGCCGAAGGGGGAGAGATGGTCCCCGGCGGCCACAAGCCCTGCGATGTGGGCCATGTCCACCATGAAATACGCCCCCACCTCCCGGGCGGCGTCGGCAAAGGCCGGGAAGTCGATGATGCGGCTGTAGGCCGAGGCCCCGGCCAGAATCAGCTGGGGGCGGCAATCCCGGGCCTTCCGGCGGATGTCCTCATAGTCGATGAAGCCATTTTCGTCCACCCCGTAGAACTCCATGTGGAACAGCTTGCCGCTGAAATTCACCGGAGAGCCGTGGGTCAGGTGGCCGCCGTTGTTGAGACTCATGGCCAGAATGGTGTCGCCGGGCTTCAGCACGCTCATATAGGCGGCCAGGTTGGCGGAGGAGCCGCTGTGGGGCTGGACATTGACGTGATAGTCCGTCTGAAAGACGGCCTGCCACTGGTGGCAGCAGTATTCCTCCAGCTCATCCACATACTGGCAGCCGCCGTAGAACCGGCCCCGGTTGCCGGAGGGATGCTGGGCGGGATAGCCCTCGGAATATTTGTTGGTCAGGCAGGAGCCTACGGCCTTCATGACATTTTCGCTCACGAAGTTTTCGCTGGCAATCAGCTCCACGGTGCTGTTCTGCCGGGCCTGCTCGGCGGCAATGATCTCAAAAACTCTGGATTTCAACGGTGTTCCTCCTCCATGGGACCTACGGGAGGGGACGCTTCCGCAGCCTGCGGCTCCCGTCCCGCTTGTGTGCATATATAATCAGCTTATGATATCATAAATCCCGGTTTTTTTCAAGAAAAATCGCAGGACGGGAAGCCGTCCTGCGAAAATCGGTTATTCCGCCCATGCCGGGTTATTTTCCGGCGACAGGCATTGGGTGACCCGGGCGAAGGTGTCCCGGTCGGTGTAGTAGGTGTAGGTTTTTCCCTCCGGATTTACGAACCGGACGAATATGCCCTCGCTGCGGTCGGAGCCGTCCGGCAGGTGATAGGGCCACAGCTCCAGCACCGCCCCGTCGCCGTAGTCCAGGCGGAGGCTGTCCTCCTTGGGGACGTCCCGGCTGAAGGTGGCGTTCATGTTGAAGAGCTTCCCGTACAGGGCATAGCCGTTTTCCTGGGTGATGCGCAGGTCCTGGCCGTCCACCCGGGCCCGGAGGGAGGTGAATTTTCCACTGAAGGCGTAGGTGGTGCTGCTGGAGATGTCGCTCATGCAGCGGATGAACCGGTCATGATCCCGCTGGGGCTTGCTGATGGTCAGGCCCAGCACCGTCACCAGCGCCGCCGCAAAGGCCAGCGCCACCACCCACATGGGGTGCCACCGCCGCCGGGGCGTCTTCTCCCGGCGCACCGCATCATAAAGACCCATATCGTTCCTCCTATTCTTCGGGCAGGCACCGCACCAGCGTTTGCCATTGCATCCGGTCGGTGTCATACATATAGATTTTTCCGTTGGCTCCCCGGTACCAGACGAACACGCCGGGGACCCATTGGCGGTTGTATCCGTCCCACACGTCCAGGCCCCAGAAGCGCAGGATGCACCCGTTGCCGAACTCCAGCTCCGCATCCGGCACGGACTTGGGGGCGCTGTTCTGGCGCTTGCCCATGCCGGCGGCACTCACCTCCAGATACAGCCGGGAGGCGGGCTCCCGGGCCCGGAATTGCCGCCCGTCCTGCCGGACGTACAGGCCGCCCTGCTCCTTGGCGTATTGGACGCTTTCTCCCAGCCCGCTTATAAAATGGCGGTACTGCCGCTGTAAATGGGCGGCCCATAGAATGGGGATAAATGCCGCCAGCACCAGGATCAGCCCAATGGCGATGAGTATGTGCAGCTTCCGGTCCCGTTTCCGGGGCCGGGGTGCGCGAACGGCGTCGTACAGAGGCATGGCGTGGACCCCCTTTTTTTCTCCTTATTATACAGGCTGCCCCGCCTCTTGTCCAGCAAAACAAAGTTGCGCCGCCTTTTGGGCAGCGCAACTTTTACTTTACAGGTTACTTTTTGAAGCTGTCCTTCAGGGACACGCTGCGGTTGAACACCCATGCAGAAATAGCCTACGCGCATGAACTGGAAGGTGGGGGCGTTGATGCCGGTGCGGTTTTCCACCCGGTCGAAGTCTATTTTCGCACGTCCACCATGGCCCGCTCCACCTTGCAGCCCTCCAGCACCATCAGGGAGTCGGGATTCAGGCAGTCGAGGAAGTCCTTGTCCGGGCCGTCGGGCTGTGCGTCAGAGAAGAGGTTTTCGTACAGACGCACCTCGGCGTCAACGCAGTTTTCGGCGTCCACCCAGTGCAGCGGTTGCGCCCTTGACCTTGCGGCCGTCGGCCGGGTCGCCGCCGCGGCTGTCGGGGTCGTAGGTGCACAGGATCTCCACGATCTGGCCGTTTTCATCCTTGACGCAGCCGGTGCACTTCACCAGATACGCGCCCTTCAGGCGGCACTCGGGGCCGTCGGGGTACAGACGCTTATACTTGGGAATGGGCGTCTCCAGAAAGTCCTCATGCTCGATCCACAGGTGGCGGCTGAAGGTGATCTCATGGGTGCCCTGGCTGGGATCGGTGGGGTTGTTCTCCACGGTGAAGGTCTCGCTCTGGCCCTCCGGATAGTTCGTGACGACGAGCTTCACCGGATGCAGCACCGCCATGGTGCGCTCGGCGGACACGTTCAGATCCTCGCGCAGGCAGTGCTCCAGCAGTGCGTATTCCACGGTGTTGGCGAGACTTTGCCACACCGATGCGCTCACAGAAATCGCGGATGGAATGGCTGGTGTAGCCTCTTCTTCTCAGACCGCAGAGCGTCGGCATGCGCGGGTCGTCCCAGCCGGAGACGTAATGCTCCTCCACCAGCTTGCGGAGCTTGCGCTTGCTCATGACGGTGTGGTCGATGCCCAGCCGCGCGAATTCGATCTGGCGGGGCTTTGCGGGGACGGACACATTGCTTACCACCCAGTCATACAGAGGCCGGTGCGCTTCAAATTCCAGGGAGCAGAAAGAGTGCGTGATGCCCTCCAGTGCGTCCTGAATCGGGTGTGCGAAATCGTACATCGGATAGATGCACCACTTGTCGCCCTGTCGGTGATGGTGCATGTAGCGGATGCGGTAAATGACGGGGTCGCGCATGTTGAAGTTGCCGGAGGCCAGGTCGATCTTCGCGCGCAGCGTGCGGCTTCCCTCGGGGAACTCGCCGTTTTTCATGCGCTCGAACAGGTCGAGGTTTTCCTCGACGGAGCGGTCGCGGTACGGGCTTACGGCGGGCTTGCCGATATCGCCGCGGAACTCGCGGAACTGTTTCGGCGTCAGGTCGCAGACGTAGGCAAGGCCCTTTTTGATGAGTTCCACGGCAAATTCGTAGTCCTTTTCAAAATAATCCGAGCCGTAGAAGAACCGGTCGCCCCAGTCAAAGCCCAGCCAGTGGAGCGGTCGGATTGGATGGCGTCAAGTCATGAGCTTCCCGTTTTCCGACACGCCGGTCACGGTGGCCGTGGCCCGGACGGTCATGCCCACGGGGGTGGGAGCCAGGTGGCTGGACTGAATATCCACGCCCATTTGGTCTTCCTTCGTCGGGTTGGTGCTCCATCATGGCCATCATAAACGGGGTGCCGAACACCTCCAGGCCGCCGGAGCCGATGGCCCGGGCGGTCATCTCCGGGGTGACCACCTGCTCAATGGTATAGGATTTGCCGATTTCGATCATATCCGTTCCTCCTTTATACGCCCAGCCGGGTCCACAGCCGGTCATACAGCCGCAGGGTGTCCTTGGGCAGGTTTTCATAGATCTCGCAGCGGTCCAGGGTCTCCGCCGGGGGCGCCATGATTTCGTAGATCTCGGGGTCCAGCTCCTCCTCGTTGACCTCCTCATAGTAGGCCGGGTACTGCTCCAGGGCTTCCCGGTTGGGGGATGCGTACCAGATATAGTCCATGTTGGCCAGGTTGGAGTCCGTGGAGGCGATGAAGTTGATCCACTCCTCCGCCTCGGCCATGTGCTGGGTGTCCTTCAGGACGCACATGGCGTCCACGAACCAGTTGCTGCCCTCCTCCGGGATGACGAAGGCCAGGTCCTCGTTGTTTTCCAGCATGGTCAGGTAGTCGCCGGCGTAGTACATGGCGATGGCGGCGTTGCCGCCCTCCATCTTCTGGAACACCTCGTCCATGACGAAGGCCTGATACACGCCGCTGTCCTTGGCGGTTTTCAGCAGGTTGAAGGCCTCCTCCAGCTGGCCGGGGTCCGTGGTATTGATGCTGTAGCCCAGGTCCAGCAGAGCCGCGGCCAGAGCGTCCCGGGAGTTGTTGATCATCAGCACCTGTCCCGCGTACTGGGGATCGAACATGGCGTCCCAGCTGGTAATAGGCTCGGACACCATGCTGGTGTTGTAGATAATGCCCAGGGTGCCCCAGGTGTAGGGCACGGTGTACTTGTTCTCCGGGTCGTAGCTGAGGTTCTTGTAGGTGTCGTCAATGAGTTGGAAATTGGGAATGTGGCTGTAGTCCAGCTCCGCCAGCATATCCTCCTGAATCAGGCGGGCAATCATATAGTCCGAGGGGACGATGACGTCGAAGTCCGCGCCGCCCATCTTGATCAGGGAGTACAGGGCCTCGTTGCTCTCCGCCGTCTGATAGTTCACCCGGATGCCGGTTTCCTCCTCAAACTGGGTGATCAGCTCCTCGTCGATGTACTCGCCCCAGGAGCACACGTTCACTACCCGCTCCGACTGGACGGAGTGTCCGGTGACCACCAGCACCGCCACTAAGGCGCAGGCCATGGCTCCGGCCGCCACCCGGCGCAGCAGCTTGTTGGGCCGCCGGTGGGGCTTCACCGGTCCGCCGGAGGCGGCGGACACCGCCGCGTGATGCTCCCGCCGGGCGGCGTGGCTGTCACGCAGGTTGATGATGGCCAGCAGCACCAGCACCGTCACAAACAGCAGGGTGGAAATGGCGTTGATCTCCGGACTGACGCGCTTTTTGGTCATGCCGTAGATGGTCATGGCCAGGGTGGAGGCGCTGGTTCCGGCGGTAAAGTAGCTGATGATGAAGTCATCCACGGACATGGTGAAGGCCGTCAGCGCGCCGGACACGATGCCGGGCTTGATCTCCGGGATCACCACCCGCCAGAAGGCCTGCATCCAGGTGCAGCCCAGGTCCTGGGCCGCATCGATGAGGTTGCGGTCCATCTGGCGCAGCTTGGGACCAACAGACAGGATGACATAGGGGATGTTGAAGCAGATGTGGGCGATGAGCAGGGTGCCGAAGCCCATGGTCAGCCGCTCCGGCAGCACCACCGCCGACTGCCAGGAGTTCACCCACCCGGCAAAGGCGCCCCAGCCGTTGAAGAACACCACGAACAGCAGGCACAGGCTGACGCCGGTGACGATATCCGCGTTCATCATGGGGATGTTGTTGACGGAATTGACGATGGTCCGGCGCCGCCGGCTCATGGCGTACAGTCCAATGGCGGCAAACGTGCCCGCAATGGCCGCCACGATGGTGGACAGCAGCGACACCATCAGGGTGGTGTACACACTGTTCATGATCAGGCGGTTAGACAGCAGGGACTCGTACCATTTCAGGGAAAAGCCCTTCCAGACGCTGGAGCTGGTGCCCGCGTTGAAGGAGAACACGATGAGAATGATAATGGGTGCATAGAGAAACAGGAACACCAGCGCCATCAGCACCCGATCGCCGATGCTGTTCTGCTTGCGGCCGGTCATAGCATCACCGCCTGTTCCTCGCCCTCACCGAAGCGATTCATCACCAGCATGCACACCAGCACGATGATCATCATCACCAGGGAGATGGCCGCGCCCAGCTGGGGGTTATAGGCCCCGCCCAGGAACTGCCGCTCGATGAGGTCGCCCAGCAGAAGCTCCGTGCCGCCGCCCAGCATCCGGCTGATGGCGAAGGTGGACACCGACGGCACAAACACCATGGTGATGCCGGAGATGACCCCCGGCAGGCTCAGGGGCAGGATCACCCGGCGGAACACCGTCATGGAATTGGCCCCCAGGTCCCGGGCGGCCTCCAGCAGGGAGCCGTCCAGCTTGATGATGACAGAGTAGATGGGCAGGATCATAAACGGCAGGTAGTTATACACCATGCCCAGCACCACGGCCCCCTGGGTATTCATCATGGAGAAATACTCCAGCTCCGTGCCGAAAATGTGGTTATACAGGCTGATGAGGCCGATTTTTTCAAACAGCTGGTTCAGCAGGCCGTGGTTTTCCAGGATGGTCATCCAGGAATAGGTCCGCAGCAGGAAGTTCATCCACATGGGCAGCATGATCAGCACCATGGCCGTCCGCTGGAATGCCGGACCCTCCCGGCTCATGAGATACGATACCGGGTACCCGATGACCAGACAGATCAGCGTGGCGATGATGGCCAGCTTGAATGACCGCAGAAACACCTGGGTATAGCCGCCCATCTGCACAAAATTGTCCAGGGTGAAGCCCCCTCTGAGGAGGAGAAGGCATAGATCACCATGATGAGGATGGGGGCCACCACGAAAATGGCCATCCACACCTCATAGGGCACGGCGAACCGGGAGAGCTTATTCTTCATCCCCGCTCTCCTCCTCATCCGTCTCCCAGGAGGCGTCCGCCAGCTCCTCATACTCCTCGGAATAGGAGCTGTAGTCGCCGAACTGACCGGAATATTCGCTCTTTTTCATGATATGGAACCCGTCCGGGTCGATCTTTACGCCGATGCGGGCCCCCACCGGGGAGTGGTCCGTGGTCTGGATCAGCCACTTGAAGCCCCGGAAGTCCACGATGATATCGTACTGCATCCCCTTGAAGGTGACGTTGGTGACGGTGCCCGCCAGCTGCCCCTGCTCCACGGGGACAATGTCGATGTCCTCGGGGCGGATGACCACGTCCACCGGCTCGTTGGGGGCGAACCCGCCGTCCACACAGGGGAACTCCTTGCCGTACATTTTGACCACGTTGTCGCGGACCATGGTGCCGTTTAAGATGTTGCTCTCGCCGATAAAGTCCGCCACAAAGGCGTTTTTCGGCTCGTTATAGATGTCCTCGGGGGTGCCGATCTGCTGGATGCGGCCCTTGTCCATCACCACCACGGTGTCGGACATGGTCAGGGCCTCCTCCTGGTCGTGGGTCACATAGATGAAGGTAATGCCCATCTGCTGCTGGATACGCTTCAGCTCGTTCTGCATATCCTTCCGCAGACGCAGGTCCAGCGCGCCCAGGGGCTCGTCCAGCAGCAGGACCTTGGGCCGGTTCACCAGCGCCCGGGCGATGGCCACCCGCTGCTGCTGGCCGCCGGACAGCTGAGTGATTTTCCGGTGCTCAAAGCCCTTCAGACTCACCACGCCCAGCATTTCCGTCACGCGTTCCTCGATTTCCTCGGCAGGCACTTTGGCGATCCGCAAGCCAAAGGCGATGTTTTCAAACACGTCCAGATGCGGGAACAGCGCGTATTTCTGGAACACCGTGTTGATCTGCCGCTTATGCGGCGGGACATCATTAATCCTCACACCGTCAAAGGTGACGTCTCCCGACGTGGGTGTCGTGAAACCGCCAATAATCCTCAGCGTTGTGGTCTTGCCACAGCCGCTGGGGCCCAGAAGTGTGAGGAATTCAGAATCGTTGATATACAGATTGATGTGATCGAGAACCAGCTCGTCGTCAAACGCCATGCAGAGGTCCCGCAGGCGAATCAACTCTTTGGACATTTATCCTCCCCCGTTCGTAAAATATTTTTTTCTTACCTCTTTTCTCTGTTCAAAGGGAGGCCTTTGCGGATAGGCCTGATATCTCTCGTTGAAATTTGGCAGATACAATATATAAAAAATGAAGACAAATGTCAATCATTATTTTTGCGAATATCAAAAAGGGCAGGAAAAAGCAAAAATCCCCTGTCCCGGTCTGTACCGGGACAGGGGAAAACGCGTCATGTTACTTGGTGCCGAAGATGCGGTCGCCGGCATCGCCCAGACCGGGAACGATATAGCCGTGCTCGTTCAGGTGATCGTCCACCGCACCCACATAGATGTCCACATCGGGATGAACCTTCTGCAGGTGCTCAATGCCTTCAGGGGCAGCCACCAGCACCATGAGCTTGATGTTGTGGCAGCCGCGCTTCTTCATCTCGGTGATGGCGGCATCGGCGGAGCCGCCGGTGGCCAGCATGGGATCCACGATGATGATGTCGCGGTCAGCCACGTCCTTGGGCATCTTGCAGAAATAGACGTGGGGCTCCAGCGTTTCCTCGTCCCGGAACATGCCGATATGTCCCACACGGGCGGAGGGCACCATGCGCAGCACACCGTCCACCAGACCCAGACCGGCCCGGAGAATGGGCACCACGGCGAACTTCTTACCGGCCAGAGTGGGCAGCTCCGCCTTGCACAGGGGAGTTTCCACCACCTTGGTGGTCAGCGGCAGGTCACGGGTGGCCTCATAGGTGATGAGCATGCCGATCTCGGACACCAGCTCCCGGAAATCCTTGACACTGGTGTTCTTGTCCCGGAGGATGGTGAGCTTGTGGGGGCCACCAGGGGATGGTTCATGACGTGGACTTTTTCGCTAAACATGGTGCTTCTCCTTTATATATAAAATTATTAATCCAAGGTGATCTTCAGGCCCCGGGCCAGCCGCTCCCGCTCCGCCTGGCTCAGCCGCAGGTACACGGGAACCAGGTCCCGGGCCGTGGTGACCTGTCCGGCGGCAGCCATTTCCTCCGCCGCCAGGGCCACCCCCACGGCGTTCTGCATCACCAGCTGAGGCGGGGCCATCCGGCAGGGAACATCCTGCTCCAACAGATAATTATAACACAGCCCGGCCCCGTCGCCAACAACAAATTTCGGCTCCGGGCGGTTTTTTATCTCCTCCGCCAGCTCCGCCAGGCCGATGGCCCGGTCCGGACACTGCCGGGTCAGAACGCCATCCTGGGCCAGGAACAGGGCATTGTATACCTGATTGCGCCGGGCGTCCATGGCGCAGATGATGAGGCCCTCCATATGGGCCAGGTTCCGGGCCATGGCGGCCAGGGTGGACACGCCGCAGCAGGGCTTTTCCAGGGCCCAGGCCAGGCCCTTCAGGGCGGACACGCCGATGCGCAGGCCGGTGAAGCTGCCCGGCCCGTTGGCGGCCGCCAGCAGGTCCATATCCTGGACCCGCAGCCCGGCGGCGGACAGCATACCGTCTACCAGGGGCATCAGGGTGCGGCTGTGGGTCAGGCCCATATTCTGATAGGCGCTGGCCAGGGGAACGCCGCCCTCTACCACGGCGGCGGAGACGCTTTTGGCCGAGGTCTCGATGGCAAGTATTTTCAAAGCGGCTCCCCTCCTTCAATGGTAATGCTGCGCCAGCCGTCGTTTTCCGGACAGCGGGCGATGGTGACGGTAACGGCGTCCGGCGGCAGGGCCTCCCGGACGTTTTCGCTCCACTCCACGGCGCACACGCCGCCCCGGTCCAGATAGTCCTCCCAGCCGATGTCAAACAGGGCGTCAGCGTCCGCCAGGCGGTACATGTCGAAGTGGAACAGGGGCGTGGGGCCGTCGTATTCGTTGACGATGGTGAAGGTGGGGCTGGTGACCCGGCCCCGGCAACCCAAGGCCCCGGGCCAGTCCCCGGGTGAAGGCGGTTTTGCCCATCCCCAGGCCGCCGAAGTAGGCCACCACCGCACCGGGGCCCAGGGTCCGTCCCAAACGGCAGCCCAGCTCCTCCGTTTCCGCGGGACTGTGGGTGATATACTCCATAGGTGGCCTCCTCTCCGTAAAATCAACTGATTATATCACAGGAATTCCCGCTTGAAAAGAGAAAATTCGGTTTACAGAAAAAGTTTCGTATGCTATACTAAATTGATATCATGTTCCATGCAACCGGTTTTACAAGAGGAGCCTTTCATGCTGAAACGAATCAAGGATAGCATTTTCGATATTTTGCGGCAGGCCGACTGGCTTGCTGTGTCTCTGCTGCGGCGCGGCCCCTGTTCGGGCTGGTGATGATCGCCAGCGCCACGAACTTCCTGAACTCCTGGAAAATGGTCATCGTCCAGGCCTGCGCCATTGTGCTGGGAGTGGGCATCTATTTTCTCATGTCCCAGATCGACCTGACCGAGGCCGCCAAGCGCTGGAAATGGCTGCTGGGCTTCGGCATCGTCATGTTCCTGCTGCTGAAAACGCCGCTGGGCATCGAAAACAACGGCAACCGGGCCTGGCTGGGGATCCAGGGCTTTCCGGCCAATATCCAGCCGGCGGAGATCGTGAAGCTGACGTTCATCCTGGTGCTCAGCCGGCAGCTGGTGTGGGTCAAGGAGAACTGGGGGCTGAAATCCCTGCGTTCCATTGCGTTTCTGGCGGGGCACGTGCTGCTGATGGTGGGGCTTTACTACGTCATCTCCTCGGACATGGGCAGCGCCCTGGTGTATATCTTCATCTTCGCGGCCATGGCCTTTGTGGCCGGAGTGGCGGCCCGGTGGTTCATCATCGCCCTGCTGGGCGGCGGCGCGGCGTTTTACCTGCTGTGGGAGCTGGACAAGATCCCGGACTATATGAAGGAGCGGTTCATGGTGGTGTTTGACCACAACCTGGACCCCCTGGGGGCCGGATGGCAGCAGACCCGGAGCCTGCTGGCCCTGGGCGGCGGTAAGCTCACCGGCCAGGGGCTGTTCCACGGGATACAGACCCAGGGCGAATACTCCGGCAGCCTGCCGTTCCGGTACACGGACTTCATCTTCTCCGCCATCGGCGAGGAACTGGGGATGCTGGGGTGCCTGGCGGTGCTGCTGCTGCTGGCGGCCATCATCGTGCGGTGCCTGATGGTGGCGCGGAAGGCCCGGAACACCACGGAGTCCTACGTCTGCGTGGGGGTGGCAGCGGTGCTGATCTTCCAGACCATCAGCAACGTGGGTATGTGCCTGTTTGTGCTGCCGGTGATCGGCCTGACGCTGCCGTTTTTCAGCTATGGCGGCTCGTCCATTGTGACCTTGTTTGCCGCCATGGGCATGGTCAGCAGCGTCCAGAGCCACTCCCTGCCGGATTGGCTGCGGTAAGGGAGGCAGGCATGGAGCGTAAGTCTGCCGGACTGCGGGTCCGCCGGATGACAGAGGGAGACCTGGAGTCCCTGCACCGGCTTCTGTCGGACCCGGAGGTCATGCGGTATCTGGAGCCGCCCTTTTCCCGGGAGCAGACCCGGGCCTTTCTGGACCGGGCGGGGCTGACGCCGGAGCCGCTGATCCTGGCGGTGGACGACGACGGCGGCTTTGCGGGGTATGTGATCTGGCACCCCTATGACGATGTGTCCATGGAGCTGGGATGGGTCCTGGACCGCAGCCGCTGGGACCGGGGATACGCCGGGGAGCTGACCCGGCTGCTGACGGACCGCGCCCGGCGTCAGGGCCGGGGCGTGGTCATTGAGTGCGTCCCGGAGCAGACGGTGACCCGGCACATCGCGGAGAAATCCGGCTTCCGCTTCTGCGGCATGGCGGAGGGCTGCTGCGTGTACCGGCGGCAGCCGGACGAAAAAGAACCGCTTTGATCGGCCGACTCAAGCGCGGCAAAAAATCAGAATGGCGCAGCGTAAGCTGCGCCATTCTGCATAATCCGGAACTATGTATCCAGGTATGCCGGAAAGCTGACTTGTTATCTGATTATTTACACGATGAAGTACAGCACCAGCGGGATGCACAGCACATACAGCACCGGGTGGACCTTCTTTGCATCGCCAGTCAGCACCTTGATCAGCACGTCCGTCAGCACGCCCAGGCAGATTGCCGCAGCGATGTCGCCGGTGAAGGTGCCGAACAGGATCATCACGAAGGGACCGAAGCAGCTCTTGAAGTCGGAGAAGTCCAGCTTCGTAAAGCCCGACAGCATGGAGAAGCCCACGAAGATCAGCGCCACGCCGGTCACGGCAGTGGGGATCATCAGAAACAGCGGGGACAGGAAGATGCACACCAGGAACAGCCCGCCGCTGACGATCGCCGTCAAACCCGTGCGGCCGCCTGCTTCCACGCCGATGGTGGATTCAATGAAGGTGGAGATAGTGGTGCATCCGGTGCCGGAGCCCACCACCGTGCCAACGGCATCCACCAGGAAGGGCTTTTCGATCTGGGGGAAGTTGCCGTCCTCGTCCAGCATATTGGTCTGGGCGCCCACGGCGATCAGCGCACCGAAGGTGGCAAAGAAGTCGCTGGTGAACAGGATGAAGATCCACACCAGCGCGCCGGAGATGTCTGCCAGCACGGACTTGAAGTCGTAGCACAGCACCAGGTTGCCGATTTCGCTCATATCCGGCAGGGACACCAGCGTGGTGGGCAGCGTGGACACGCCCATGGGGATGCTGATGACGGTGCCGACAATGATGCCGATCAGAATCGCGCCGCGCACCTTATAGGCCGTCAGCACGCCCATCACCGCCATGGTGATCAGGGCCAGCAGCACCGCGGGCTGGGTAAAATCACCCAAGGCCAGACCGCTGTCGCTGAAGGCGGCAAGGCCGGTGTTCTTAAAGCCCAGATAGGCAATGAAGAAGCCCACAGCGGTTGGTATGGCGATCTTCAGGTTCTTCGGCAGCAGATCCACCACCATTTTCCGCACGCCCAGCACCGTTACCAGGATAAACAGAATGCCGGAGCACAGCAGAAGCGCCATGGCCCAACCAAAGGACACCGTGCCGCTGTTGACCAGCCCGCCGAGAATGAAGTTGCTGCCCATGGCGGTGGACAGCGCCAGCGGCAGATTGGCATACAGGCCCATAAACAGGGTGATGATGCCGCTGACCAGTGCGCACATCACCAGCAGCGCTGACTTGCTGATCACCACGCCGTTTATATCCGTGATATAGGGATCGGGGCCGAAGCCGCAGATGGCGGAGGGCTGCACTGCCAGCACATAAGCCATGGTCATAAAGGTGGTGATACCCGCCAGCACCTCCCGCCGGACGGTGGTACCGTGATCCTTCAGCTTAAAAAAATCGTTTTTCATGTTGCTCCTCTCTGTGCTCTTTTGCAAGTTGGATTTTGGGGGATTCGGTTTTATTCCACGACCTCCAGAATGGGGTCGATGACCTTCTGCTGCACTACATCAATGAATCCGCAGTCGGTGATGGCGTAAGCGGGGATCGCCGCCAGACAGATAAAGCTGAGGAACATGAAGGGAATGGCAATTTCCGTGCCCATTTCATGGGCCACCCGGTTCAGCTCCTTCTTCTTCTCCGCCAGCTCATCCAGAGGCAGGTCGCTCAGCAGACCACAGATGGGATATGCCACCTCGGCGGCCACCTTGCCGCTGCGGACGATCACCTGTCCGCCGCCCAGCTCCACGCAGCGGTTCACCGCCAGCGCCATGTCCTCGAAGCTGTCGCCCATGACAATGATGTTGTGATTGTCGTGGCCCACGGAGGAAGCCATGGCGCCGCCCCGGATGTGGAAGCCGCCCATAAAGGCCTTGCCCACATTGCCGTTCTTGCCGTGGCGCTCTACCTGTGCAATATACAGCACATCCTGCTCCACATCGCACTGCACCACGCCGTCCACAACCGGCAGCTCCACGTCCCGGCGATTGGTGAAGGGCATGTAGGGCAGCGTATCCATCACCAGGGCCTTCACCTTCTTGGCGCCTGCGGGGGCATGGATCTTGAAGCTGTCCGCCGTGATGGGGTTTTTCAGGTGCATGGTGTTCAGCACACAGGGCTCATGCTCTGCCGTCTCATAGTGCACCAGCAGCTTGCCGTTGTCTGTGATCTGGCGGCCGCCGGCGAAGGTGGTCAGCACGCGGAAATCCTCCGGGCCGGTGGTGATGTTGACGTCTGCCCGGCGTCCGGGTGCCAGTCCGCCGATTTCCCGGTCCAGATTGAAAGCCCGCGCGCAGTTGACGGTGACCATCTGAATGGCCTTGACAAAGTCCAGACCCATGCCCAGGGCCGTGCGCAGCGAGTCGTCCAGATGGCCCCGCTCCTGCAGGTCCACCGTGTGCAGGTCGTCGGTGACGATGCTGACCATGGCGGTGTCCAGATGATTTTCCATCACGGTCTTCAGCAGCACCGGCATATTCCGGGCGGCGCTGCCCTCGCGCATCATCAGGTGGCAGCCGTTGCGCAGCCGCTCAAACACATCCTTTTCGCAGAAGGACTCATGGTCGGTGGACACACCAGCGGCAATGCAGGCGCTCATGGCCGGGCCGTACATATCCGGCAGATGGCCCTGCAGGGTCTTGCCGGGCATGGACAGCGTGGTGTCAAAGGACTCCAGCAGATCGGGGAACCCGGCTGTGATATAGGGGCCGACACACTCGGACAGGCCCACCGCGTCCGGACGCTTCAGGGCCTTGCGGATGATCTCCGGATTAAAGCGCCCGCCGCTGGTCTCCAGATTGGGGGAAAACGGCACGTGGGACGGAACCACGAAATAAATTTTCAGGTCTGTGGCCTCGGCCTCCTTCAGGATGGCCTCGATGCCCTCCAGCCCGGACACCACGCCCACTTCATGCAGGTCCGTCATAATGCCGGTGGTGCCGTGTGCCAGCACCGCCTCGGCAAAGGGCCGGATGGCCAGCGAGGAGCTTTCCGGATGGATATGTCCGTCCAGGAAGCCGGGGGTCAGATACTTTCCCTCCGCGTCCACCACCCGGGTGCCCTCGCCGATGCAGTATTCCACATCGCCCACGGCAGCGATGGTGTCGCCGCAGATGGCCACGCCGCCGTCATAGATCTCACCGGAATAGACATTGACCACCTTGCCGTTCCGGATCACCAGATCGGCCGGAGTCTCACCCTTCGCAACGGACAGTAATTTCTGATTCATGCTGTACCTCCATACTAAACGCATAATTCCGCTTGCTGCTTCTATGTTCTGGTGCCCCGCACCGTTGAAACCCTTTAAACCTTCACCACCGGGAAGCGGTCCGGCAGCTCAATGCCCGCCCGCTTATAGATGGCCTTGGCCCGGTCGCAGGCCTCCTTCAGGATAGCCTCCTCGTCCAGGGTCAGGATCTTCCGGTCCCGCATAAGCCACTTGCCGTCGCACATGGTGGATTGGATATTGGCCGAATGCATGGCCGTTACCAGGGCGGCGATTTTGTCGTTCACCGGCATCATCGACGGACCGTGGGGGTCAATGACGATCAGGTCCGCCTTCTTGCCGCATTCCAGACTGCCGTACAGGTCCTCGTCCAGCAGTGCGCGGGCACCCCACTTGGTGGCCATCCGCAGAATATCCTGCGAGGGAACCACCGTGGGGTCCAGACGCCAGCCCTTGTGGATCAGGCTGGTCAGCCACATCTCGTCCACCATGTCCATGTGATTGGAGGAGGACGCACCGTCTGTCCCAATGGAGGGCCGCAGCCCCATCGCCAGCATCTTCGGGATCCGCGCAAAGCCCAGCACGCGCATGGCGGAAGCCGGGTTGTGGGAAATCTTCACTTCCCGCTTCTTGAACAACTCCAGTTCCTCATCCGTCAGCCATACTGTGTGAACGGCCAGCAAATTCTTATCCAGCACGCCCAGCCGCTCCAGATGCTTCACCGTGCCCTCGCCCCAGCGGGCGTAGGTATATTCCTTTTCCTCCTTGGCCTCGGCCACATGCATGTGGATGCCGACGCCGTATTTGTCCGCCAGCTCCTTGGTGCGGACGCACAGCTCATCGGTGTTGTTGAAAATGGTGCGCAGACCGAACCACACCTGCACCCTTCCATCGGCCGTATTGTGGAATTTCTCCAGGTCCGCCACCTGCTGCTCCAGCTCCTGCTCCATGGTGCGCTGCCAGATTTCCGGCAGGCCGTCGCCGCAGTCCATCACGGATTTGGCCAGCTTGCCGCGCAGGCCGGACTCCGCCGTGCCCCGGGCCATGCCGGAGACGAACTGTCCGCCGGGCTCAGCAAAGGAGGTTACGCCGGAGCGGATCAGCTCCAGGCTGGTCATCAGCGTGGACACATAGGAGTCCTCCTCCGTCATGCTGCTCTCAAAGGGCCACATCCGGTCGTGGAGCCAGCAGATGAAATCCACATCATCGCCTACGCCCCGGGAAATCTGCTGGGAGGTGTGCACATGGGTATTCACAAACCCGGGCAGCACATACCTGCCTTGCAGGTCAATGACCTCCGCGTCGGGCTTCACCAGCCTGGGGTCAACCTTACCGACCGCCGTAATGCGGTCATCCTCCACCAGCACGCCGCCGCCGTCAAAAACGGTGTCCTGCTGATCCATGGAGACGATGTAGCCATTCTTCAAATAGGTTTGCATGAGATTCCTCCATCCAGATACTTGTCAAGCTGTTTCATAAATGATATACTCACCCTACAACCTATAACGGTTATAGGTTCAAGCCCTAATTTTGATTTTTCCGGATTTTCTGGTGTTCTCACAAAATCCTGCTGTTATACCCCGGAAAAATGGGAGGTTTTTTATGAAAGAATTTTTGACCATCGGGGAGCTTGCCGACATTTTCAACATGGATGTCCAGCTGCTGCGCCATTATGACGCCAAGGGCCTGCTGGTGCCGCAGGTGCGCAACAGCGAAAATAACCGCCGCTTTTACCACTTCGACCAGGTCTATCCGCTGGCCACGATCCGGTATCTGCGGCGGCTGGACTACTCTCTTGCCCAGATCAAGGCCTTTCTCCACAGCAACGGCCTGCGTGATAACCTGCAAATGCTCTCTCGGCAGGCGCAGCAGCTGCGTCGTCAATGTGATGAGCTGAACGCCACCATCCAAATCATCCAGCAGAAGGTGGAGTTTATCGAGCGGGAGCAGGCCGCCAGCCAACGGGATAAATTCTATGTCCGCTCCTTCCCGCGCCGGGCCTTTCTGCACATCGGCGAGGAAATCAACCTCTTTACCCATGAGCTGTTTTACTTCTATCCCACCGTGGGCTTTTATCAGGGGCAGCGGAAATGGTTCGGCGCCTACCTCTATGAAGATACTCCCGCCGAGGCCCGCCGCCTGCCGGACCTGATGGCCGACCAGCCCGTTTCCTATATCCCCGCCGGGGACTATCTCTGCGGCTATCACTACGGGCCGTATCTCACCATTCAGGACTCCATCGACCGCCTGTTTGACGAAGCCCGCCGCCGGAAGCTGCCGGTGGATGACTGTGTTATCACCCCCAACATCGTGGATCAGTGCTGCGAGGGACACCCGGATAATTATATTACCGGTCTGGAGGTGCGCATTCTTTCCTCTGATGAACAAAATGAAAAAACGCCCTCTGCGGCCATTTCCAAGCCCGAGGACGTGTAAGCTGCTGCGTATACCGGTGGGAGCCGGAGAACCGCCGGTTCAAACGCGGTATATGCCGCGGGTACATAGGACCATCCCCTCCGGGCATAGGATTGCCGTGAAGGAGGGATGACCTATGTTATCGGCGGCATTGCTGCTGCTGTCCAACAGCCTGTTTTTGACCCTGCATTTGTCCGGTAATCCCGGCTCCTTTCCCCGTCCCCTGTCCCGGCAGGAGGAGCGGGAGTGCTTGGAGCAGTGGGGGCCCAGGGCGATCTGTCCGCCCGCAACCGCTTGGTGGAGCACAATCTCCGCCTGGTGGCGCACATCATCAAAAAGTATTATACCCAGGCCAGCAATCAGGAGGACCTGATCTCCATCGGCACCATCGGCCTGATCAAGGCGGTGAACACCTTTCGGCCCGATAAAAAGATCCGCCTGGCAACTTATGCGTCAAGATGTATTGAAAATGCTATCCTATCGCAGCAGAACAAACGGCGGTTGAGGTGGCGGAACGGGTGTCTTTTGAGGCAAAATGGCGCCTGCTGGCGAGAGTGGGAGTCCGCTGCTATATTCTGATTTCCAATGTATCGGGTGCAGTAAAAGTAGCCCCACTGCAAATTCTTCAATTTCCGGTGGTGCTGCCGCACAAGTTTCAGGACGCGGAAAAGTTCAATTTGCAGTTCCCGGACTTCTCAGAAATCACCGAAACAGCGGACAAGCTGCGCTGGCTTCGCTACCAGAAAGGCCTGCGGCAGAGAGACGTAGCTGACTGTGCCGGGATTGACCGAAGCACGTATGTTCACTATGAGGAATCCGGGAAAGATTTCTACCCGCCGGAACATATAGAACGGATCGCGCGGCTTTTTGAGGTGCCGGTGGAAACGCTGCTGGATGACTATAATCTGTTTCTGCGAAACGGTCAGGGGGATCAGATCAAGGCGATCCGAACGAAACTCGGTCTGACGCAGAGAGAATATGCGGACAAGCTGGGCGTCAGCCTCGGCAGCCTGAAACAGTGGGAGCAGAATCGGAAGCAGATTTTCAAATCCACATGGGAGAGGTATTTCAAGCAGAGACTTGAAAGCTGCAAAAAAGTCCGATAGAATTATTACAGAATCATTCAGGAGATGCTGACCCATGATTATCAAATCTTCGACCACGCTTCGCAACGACTATGGCATGATCTCTGATTTGGCGCATGAAGAAGCTGAACAGCGCGAGGAAACCTTGAAGCTGCGCGCAAAGCTGGAGGCAGCAGAGGCCGCCCGACTTTCCGGTGCGCCTGCCTATACGCTGGAGGAATCCAGAAAACGGCTGGAGGCGATCTATCATCGCAGATAATTTTGCCCCTCCCAGCAGAAGATTGAAGAATTTGCGCTGCTTCACAGAAAACTTGCGGCGTCAAACTCTGCGAGAAGTATCTGAAAAACGGGCAGACTGGCTGTTGAGGCTGGTCTGCTCGTCTGCTATGTATTATTGCTGCGCTTTTATATGCTTCACGGCGGCGTCTACCAGTTCCAGCTTCTGCTCCGTGGAACAGGGCAGCTTCTGGATGGATTTCAGTGCCTGCTCGGACTGGAACTTCGACAGCTCCTGCCCAAGCTCCTGCTGCGCCTGCTTTGATTTCGGGAAGATCAGAAATACGTCCATGGCTGCCCTCCTTTCCGGAGCGTTTCCTGCTTCAATTTATGCGTGTTTTTCGGTGCGTATGTAGACAGATATGAAAATAGTCCTTCTACTAACCAGTTGCTGAATTTTTCCGTGAATTGTTAGTAACTGCCTTAAACATTTTCACCCAGCATTTCTCTGAGTTTCTCTAACGCACTTACTTTGTAATAGTGGACCGTACACCTCTTGACACCAAAAGCCTTTTCAAACTCGTGCTCGGTCATAGGCTCATCTGATAAATACAGATGGGTGATTACTTTCTGCTCAATCTCCGACAAATGGCACATTGCATCGAGCATATTCTCCGTGAGAATGCTGCGAAGGACATCGTCCTCCACATGGCAATCAGGGTCCTCCAGCAAGGCCTCTCCATTTACTTCCCAATCCTCAACGTTAAGAGAAACATTGTAGGAGATCACCTCGATGCCCAATGCATTCATGGTTTTCTGTAGATAACAGGCTCTGTTGTTTTCACGCTTCCACTCTTTTGCGGTTTGGCTGTCAACTTCCATATAGATGATCGGTTCGCCGGGCTCGCCGCCGGGAATCCTAGCGATATTCTCCTTGCGGGACTTTCCGTCTGCCGTTTCCATAAAACGGGCAAACTCATAGCTGCTCAGCTTTTTCCAGTTGTCCTGACCATCCTTGACAGGATCCTTCTTGATCCAAAATTCTTTCTTCATGATTCGTAGCTCCTTGTTTTGAAATTTGGTTTGTTGGTTGAAATCCAAATTTCGGAGCTACGGATATCGGCCTATGTAGCAAAGCCAGGCATAAAACATAAAGGGCCTTTCCCAAGCGCGAGCTTTGAGAAAAGACCTTCTAACGCAGTACGAAGCAAAACCGTGCAAAAAAAGCGCCGCAGAAATCGGAAAGAGACATCAGGATACAGTGATCCTGCAATTTGTCTCAATCCGGCTTCGTACGGCGCTTGGAAGTTTTTCAGCCCTTTACGGGTCCTGCTCCTAGAAATCGTATTGTTTTCAGATATTCAGTTATAGGTTATCTGGTGACGTTCCGCTTGCGTTTATCGAAGCGGATACACCTATGGTGCCGATGCTGCCTTCTGAAGTAGGCCAGGTTGATGGGACCTTCAAACTTGCATTTGCGGCATTTCACTTCCGCATGACCGTTTCGGTCAGCATACACACCAAGGATGCGAAAGCCGCAGATGGGACAGTTAAGATTCCGCTTTTCCATGGATTCTACTTCCATGCGTGATAGTTCCAATTTTCGGAGCACCTCGTCGCTGGGGGTACCGAAACGCGCGTCATACTGAATCATATTGATCCCTTCGGGAAAAGAGAGCGGTCAATATATTCTTCGATCGGTCTGCATTCCAGCAGCCTCAGTTCTCTAAGCCGGTTGATAAGTGCCGAATAAGATACGCCAAGCGCATCTGACATGGACTGAAGTCTAATCTTTGTATCCGGCGCAAAGACGCCTTCGGCCCACCAGGAAAGGCGACATTAAAACAGCGGCACCCAGTCTGTTGGTCAAGGTTTCGTTGAGAGAAAACATCTTTGCCAGTTCCATACCGGAATAATGTGTTCCTGCTTCATGGGTGTGGATCTGGACGTAACGGCCACGCCCCAGCACATCGACAATCACAAGGCCTACGTTCAGGCCTGGATCCAGTCCATTCGGGATAAGCCCGAGACCCTGATCCGTGCCATCAAGGACGCACAGGCGGCAGCCACCTATATGGACTACAAGGCCGGGCTCATCACCGACAAGGAGTATGAACAGGCCTGCGGGTCCGTGCTGGAGGTGAAGCAGAAGGAACGGGATCGGGAACGCTGATTCGCACAGTTGACGCCGCCGTCCCCTCCGGCTACACTGGAGAAAAAACGGAGGTGCCCGCTATGTTCTTTCGTAAGCGTGACAAAGTTGTCCTGACCCTGACGCCGCAGGAAGCCCGCTATGCCCGCAGCATCCTTCTCCGCTGGCGCAATAAGCTGCTGAATGCCGGAAAGCCTACGGAGGATGTAGAGGAACTGATTCTGAGGCTGGCAAGGTAATTCAGAAGGTGCAAAAGCAACTCGTTATATGCGGAAGGAGCCTTGCAAAAATTTACAAGGCCCCTTCACATCATAACAATTCTGCCATGTAAAGAGGCAGATGAATGATGCCGTCTTTGATCATAACATCTTTGGTGTAGAGAATATAGGAATTGCCAATTACAGATGAGAAGTGCTTTCGAAATTTATCTAAAGAGGAATGGGAGCGATAATTGCCGGATTTAACTTCTACCGGAGCAATCTTTTTCCCTTCGGTAATTAGAAAGTCGATTTCCATGTGGTTTTCCCGGTTTTGGCTGTCGGAACGAGAGTAAAAGTACAGGCGCGAACGGCTATGGCGAAGCATCTGTGCAACAATGTTTTCCATCAGCATTCCTTCGTTGATATTAAGTTTATCGAAGAGAATTGCACGATAAAGTTCATTGTCTGTGTATTTTTTATCCTGGAAAGTGTGCGTTACAAGTAATCCGGTATCTGCCATATAACACTTCTGCGTGGCGTTATCAGCACTCAGCGCAAGCCCAACATGAGGATCCGTTGCATTAAAGCAGGTATTTACGATCATGGCTTCGTTCAGCCACACAAATGAATCCTCATAAGTGCGAAAACGAGCCTGCTTTCCGAGAGACGAAAGCTTGTATTTCTTTTCTTTTTTTGAAAGCTGACCCGGAATGCCATCGAATACGGCAAACACTTTATCTTCATATCCCTCTGCAAATTTTGCCACATCCTCATGATACAGCTTCAGAATCCTGCGTTTGGCAACATCGGATGCCTCGAAGTCCTTGCCATTCATGTAAGCAAGAACGGACTGAGGCATCCCCCCAACCAGAATGTATTGACGAAAGTCATTCATGATCTTCCGGTGAAGTGCTGCGCCAAGGGGTTGCTTTGCTTCAAAACAATGCCGAATCAGTGGATATGTGGCCTCGTCTCCCATTGCCCAGAGAAATTCCTCAAAATCCAGCGGAAACATCTCAATGTGATCCTCTTCCGAAGGAATAATGATATCTTGGACATTCTTTTTCAGCCGAATCAGCGATCCTGTTTCAAGGTAATCAAACCGGCCATCCGCTACAAGATATTTGATAAGCTGGCGTGCTCTCGGATATTGTTGAACTTCATCAAAAATGATCAGCGATTCCCTTCTGTGGAGAGGCGTTGCATAAAAGGCTGCGAGTTTTGCGAAGAATAGATCAAGATCAGAGCTATCGTTGGCGAATAGATCCAGTACGTCTGTGGGAGCTCGTCCAAAATCGATCAGGATATAGCTTTTGTATTCAGCCTTTGCAAACGCTTCGGCAATATAACTTTTGCCGACACGGCGTGCGCCATCGATCATCATGGCAGTTGTTCCGTTGCTGCTGCTTTTCCACGCTACGAGTTCATCGTATATTTTTCGTTTCAGCATCTTCTCACTCCTTATGCAGATAGCTTACCCTATTTATATGCCAAGTATAACACGGGGAACACAAAAAAGCAAGTTCGTAGGAGTTTAATTTGCACGAAAAAGCAAGTTCATGAGGTACGGATCCGCACGAAAAAGCAAGTTCAGCCTTTGCCCGTTCAAATACAAAAATCAAAGGAGGCAAGCCTATGCTCTATCTCGGTGCGCTGTTTCTGGCCAAGGTGCTGGACAACGCCCTTTCCACTACAAAAACTATACTGATCCAGAGAAGTCGGTGGGTTCCGGCGGGTATCGCCGTGATCCTGTCCGACTTCATTTATTTCTGGATCACCAAGCGTATCGTGTCGGCGGACAGTATGCTGGCACTGCTGGTAGTCGCCATCGCGGGCGGCGTGGGCTGCTCGCTGGCCTGCCTTGTGAGCGATCAGCTCAGCAAGGACAGAACTTATGTGAACGTCATTATGTCGGATAATCTGGTGGCTATGCAGGCCTTCCGGGGCTTCCTGGCGGAGCACCACATCACCAATGTGGCCGCCGACACCTATACGCTGGACTGGAACACCAAAACCATCACCATTACCGCTTATCCCGAAACCAAGGCCGAGAGTCGGCTGATTACCCGCTACATTGCGGAAAGTCCGCTGAAGTTCAAGCGTCTGGTGCAGCCGGGATGAGAGAAAGAGAGGAACAATGACACCTGAAGAACTGAATACTGCCATCTACCACAAGATGGAGGCGGAACAGGACAGCTACCGGGACTGGCTGCTGACCCTTCCGCCGGATGAGATCCTGCAGCACGCTTATGAGTACGCCGTGCGGCAGGATATTTTATTTGCCATGGAGGATCTGGAACTGCAGCCCGAGCAGTGCCAGGCCCTGATGAAATCCCCGTGCCCCGTTGCCGACGTCCTGCGGGATTTTGAAAAGCTGGAGCTGGGCTACATGGAGACCCTCCGGGACTGCATTGAGGGCCGTGCTGATAAGCTGAAATATGGCGCTCTTTTTGAACAGAACAATGACTTCGTCGGTTGGATCTCCATTGACGAAACGAGCATCCACTATCCCGTCATGCAGACGCCGGATAATCCGGATTACTACCTGAAGCACGGCTTTGACAAGGCATACAGCAACTATGGCGTGCCCTACATCGACGAGGGCTGTGCGCCGGGGCTCAGCAACAACATCGTTATCTACGGTCACCATATGAACGACGGCACTATGTTCGCTGACCTCTGCGGCTATGCGGACAGGGGCTTCTATGAGGGGCACAAGACTATCCGCTTTGACACCCTATCCGGCTCCGGCGAATATGAGGTGGTGGCTGCCTTCCGGTTCAACACCAACCGGGACACCTTCCGGTACAACGAGTACACCAACATGGATGAAGCGGAATTTGCCGAATTTCTGGAGAATGTCCGGGCCCGGGCGCTGTACGATACGGACATGGAAGTGGAATACGGCGATACGCTGCTGACTCTCTCCACCTGCGAATACACCTACAAAAACGGCCGTTTCGTGGTGGTGGCAAAGAAGGTGGGCTGATGGCGGAAATCAAGACCCGGGAGAAATCCAAAGGCATCAAGGCACTGGACAAGGCGGTCGTGGCCGGAGAACGGATGAAGCGGGCCTTCGTCCGCTCTAAGGATCAGGCGGAGAACCTGCTGGATGACGGCCAGATCAGCCCCTCTGAATATGCGGAAGACAAGGTCCGTTATATGGCGGAGGATACCGCCCGGGAGGTCGGCCACGAGGCAGGCAAGCTGACTGGCAAGGCAAAAAGTGCCTGCCGATCTCATCGGGAAGCCAAACGCACTGCCGATGCTGCGCAGCAAGATAGGACCCGCATCCGTCATGCCCGGAGCCAGACCATCAAGACTGCCGAGGCCCGGCAGCGCACCGTAAAGCAGACGGCAAAGTCCACTGGGCAGGCCACAGTGAAAACGGCCAAGGGCACCGTCAAAACGGCCCAGAAAAGCGCCAAGACCGCTCAGCAGACCTCCAAAGCGGCTATCAAGACGGCGGAGGCCACGGCAAAAGCCACGAAGGCGGCAGCGCAGACCTCCGCCAAGGCGGCCCGCACCACGGCACAGGCCGCAAAAACGGCAGCCCAAACCCTTGTCGCTGCTGCAAAAGCAGCTGCGAAAGCCATCGCGTCCGCCGCCAAGGCCATTGCCGCAGCGGTTAAGGCACTGGTGGCCGCCATCGCCGCAGGCGGCTGGGTGGCGCTGATCGTCATTGTGATCATCTGCCTGATCGCCGCAGTGGTGGCATGCTTCGGCATCTTCTTTTCCAGCGAGGATACCGGCAGCGACAAGCCCATGCGGACGGTGGTGCAGGAGATCAATCAGGAGTATCAGGCGCAGCTGGACGATATCAAAGGCTCTGTAGTCTACGACACGTTGGAGATGTCCGGTTCCCGGGCCGTCTGGCCGGAGGTGTTGTCGGTCTATGCAGTGAAGGTTACCTCCGATCCGGATAACCCGCAGGAGGTGGCCACGGTCACACCGGAAAAGGAGCAGATTCTGCGGGATATTTTCTGGGCGATGAACACCATCTCCCACTCCACCACCACGGAAAGCGTGACGACCATCATCGAAAGCGACGACGGCCACGGCAACATTCTGGAGGAGACCGTCACGGAGACCAAGACCACACTGCACATTGTGGTCAGCCACAAAACGGCAACGGAGATGGCAGCGGAATACGGCTTCGGAGAACGGCAGCTGGAGCATCTGGATGCCCTGCTGGAGGAAGGCACCTCCGGAATGTGGGCGGCTGTGCTCTACGGCGTGTACGGTGCAGACGACCAGATCGTGCAGGTGGCGCTGACGCAGGTAGGCAACGTAGGCGGCGAGCCCTATTGGTCATGGTATGGCTTCGGCAGCCGTGTGGAATGGTGTGCCTGCTTTGTTTCCTGGTGCGCCGACCAGTGCGGCTACATCGACACCGGTGTCATTCCCAAATTCACAGGTTGCGTCAACGGCGTCCAGTGGTTCCGAGACCGTGGCCAATGGGCGGATAACGCCATCGAGCCTGCGCCCGGCATGATTATCTTCTTCGACTGGGACAACAAGGGTCACTCCGGCCCGCAGGACGGGCAGTCCGACCACGTGGGCATTGTCTGGAAGGTCGAGGACGGGATCATCTACACCGTGGAGGGCAACTCCGGCGACAGCTGCCGGGTGAACCAATACCCGGTGGGATACTATGAGATTCTGGGGTACGGTGTGGTGGCCTATTAACAGCGTAAGACTAGTTATCAAGTTACTCAGCTGTATTATTTGAAATAAGGTGGGTGCTATAGCCGATATACCACCCGTCACATACTAAGACGGAGACGGCAACAGCGGGGGCAACTTTTCCGCCGCGTGCGGGCGTATCCGAAGGGAGTTGATGCAAATGCCTGAAATTAAGATCAAAATCCGGGACAAGCGGGCCGGAGGCACGGGGACCATCATCTGCGGCAACAGCGACTACACGGTGGTGTGGGACCTGGACGACGAGTGGACCCCCTACGGCACCAAAACCATGCGGGTAAACCTGGCGGACGGGAGCTATCAGGACGTGGTGTTCACCGGTAGTACGGCGGCTCTGCCGGTGCTCAGCACACCGGGGTGGGCGTCCGTGGGCCTGTACGCCGGGGACCTGCACACCAGCCGGGCGGCGGACCTGCGGGTGCTGCCGTCCGTCACCACGCCCGGCGGCGCTCCGGCGGACCCGCCCGAAAGCGTGTACGATCAGCTGATGGAGCTGATCCGTGGCATGGGCGGTGCGTCTGAGGAGGACATCGCCAAGGCGGTGGCAGGATACCTGACCGAGCATCCGGTGAAGGAGGCGGACCCCACCGTACCGGCGTGGGCCAAAGAGGACAGCAAACCGACCTACACGGCGGCAGAGGTGGGGGCGTTGTCGGCGGACACGCTGCAGGCGGCCACGGAGGCGGCGCTGGCACAGGCCAAGGCCAGCGGAGAGTTTGACGGAAAAGACGGTAATACCGGCCCGCAAGGCCCCAAAGGCGACACCGGCGATACCGGTCCGCAAGGTCCCAAAGGCGACACCGGCGGCACCGGCCCGCAGGACCCCAAAGGCGACACCGGCGACACCGGCCCCAGGGGCACCGCCGGTCACACCCCGGTGAAGGGGGCGGACTACTGGACGGCAGCGGACAAGGCGGAGATAGTCGCTGATGTGCTGGCGGCCCTGCCGGACGGGACGGAGGTGAGCTACTGATGGCAAAGAAGCTCTATGAGGAGGCAAGCGTCCAGGCCATCGCAAATGCCATCCGGGCCAAAAACGGCAGTACGGCCACCTATAAGGTCGCCCAAATGGCCGGTGCCGTTTTGGCGATCGCCCCGCTACAGCCTGACGTGGAGGAGTACCCGCAAATGAGCACCACGGTTGCGGCCTATCTGACTGCGGCGGAGGCCGCTTATACGGACGCCAACGGCGGCAGCGTAAGCGTGCTGGACAGCTACACGGGAGCCAGCGGAATCAAGGATGCTCCGCTGGGCAAAGCGCTCACGATGCAGGGGGGAACGCGTTACCAGCAGGATGAGACCACTGGCATCGGGGGAAAGATCAACAATATCCTGGGAGGAGAATCCGTGATCTACAACGCAGTCCCCGGGCACGTCCTCCGCTACATCGTGAAAGGCAGCGGAGGGGATGTAATCGACAGCGGGCGCGTGAAGCCGACCGGATCGGTGCGCATGATGAAGTTTATCGGCTATGTGAAAAACTGCCGGGACCTCGGTGGATGGGCGTGTGACGGAGGCACCGTCAGGTATGGGCGGATGTATCGTTGCGCCGCACCCGGGGCAGCGGAATCTGCAGATGCCAATATCGCCCAAAATGCAAATATCCGCTACCACTTTGATCTGCGGGATAACGCGTCTCTGGAAAGCTCCCCGTTTGGGAGCGAGGTGTATTACAAGCGGTATCCCCTGTCGGCCTATTACAGCGACCTCGTTGACCTGACGAAATCCCATTACGCAGAGATGGCCGCACTTCTGCGGGCGGTGTTCGATGTGGTCATCCACGGGAACGGGGTGATCTATCACTGCTCACTGGGGCGGGACAGAACGGGGACCCTGTCGTTCATCCTGCTTGCGCTGCTTGGCGTTTCCAGAAAGCACGTGGACATGGACTATGAGCTTTCGGGCTTTTCCTCTCTCTCGGATGCCGGAACGCCGCAGAAGCGGACCTCGGCCAACTACACCGGCCTGGCCAATTATTTCGCGTCATTCGGAAAGTCCTCCCTCCGGGATAATGTCGTGAAGTGGGCATTGAAAGCCGGATTGACGATCGACGAGCTGAACGCATACCGTTCAGCAGCCATAAACGGAACGCCCGCCGCGCTGAATGCCTCCGACTACGTTACGCAGTATACTCTGACGCAGCATCTGACGGACTGCACAAGCAATGCTGCGGGGACGGAAATCAGCGAAGGCGCGGCGCTCAGCGTCACGATTACCCCCAATGCCGGGAAGAAACTCGGCAGCATCTCGGTCACCATGGGCGGCACAGATATCACGGTCACGGCGGTGTCCGGCAGCACCGTCCATATTGCAAGCGTGACCGGGAACGTCGTTATCACGGCTGTGGCGACTGCGGCGTATACAAATCAGATTCCCATTTCGACGGACGCCGGCGGGGCGGTATTCAACGGCGTCGGATACCAGCAGGGATACCGGCTGAGCAGCTCTGGTAGCCCGTCCCCGCAAGCATCGACATACATTACCGGATTCATCCCGGTCCATTCCGGGGACACGGTACGATTTGAGGGGATGAACCTGAAGGAAGGGTCTGCCCCTATCAACGAACAACGCATCGCATTTTATGATGCGAACAAGGCGGTGATAGCAGCCCCGTACTGGAAGGATACTGGAACGAATACCATGTCGGGCGGGTATCTTGCCAGCCTCACGGTTCCGGCCTATTCCGGCAAGACGGTGGCCTTTGCCCGATTCGGGTGCTACTGGATAGATTCGCATTCGATCATTACGGTAAATGAGGAGATCGGGTAAGCCTGACACTTTCAGTTACTCAAAGGTCGTGGACTAGACGGTTTGAAACTCGTTGTCGGAGGCGAATACATAAACAAGAGCATGTCTCACCGGTAAATACCGGCGAGACATGCTCTTGTTCTACACAAATATCAGAATATAAAAGTCAATATATGCTTAGATTATAAACAGATATGGCATCACTCCTTGAGAATCATGCGATAGACTGTACCAGAACCCATAGGCGATAAGGAGAAATATCCCACAGGAAATTGGAATTTTTGTGCCCCGTTCCGTATTTTTCAATAGGGCCCCATAAAATACCCCTTCATAAACATAAAAGTACCAACTGATGCGTTCGATAAAAGTCGGGAAGAAGTATCCCAATGAGACGAGCAAAAGCCCAAAAAGATAAATTATGTACGATATGCGCACGTCGAATTTTTCGGAAGCATGGATGGATGACAGGAATTCCTGATACATTGCACTGTGCGCCATTAACAGCATACACAACATCCATAGTGCAAGCTTTACCGGCACGATCAGCCCTATGTTAATGGAAAGATCAGAAAAATAGCGGCTATATTGGGCCATCTTATTTGAAAGCAGGACAATGATTAACGGAACGCAAAGAATGAAAAGAATGTACAGGAGCTTTTGCTTCTGCTGCAATTCCTTCCACTGAAATGCATTCAGCAGCAGAAGAAGGAAGCCTACGATTGCAGTCTGGTGGAACAATGCGGCGATACAAATGCACAAAATAAAGCGCAGGAACTTTTTCTGCCCCAAATAGCGCGTTCCCCAAAAAACGATTGCCACAGCGACAAATTGCCTTATCCCGTTGAGGGACATGAAGTAGAAAGACATATAATAGAATACGACCATGCATGGAAAGGACGCGATCCCGCGCAGCTCCCAAAATCGTAAAATAATGCAGGCGTGCGTAATCAGCGCCAATAGCCCAAGCAAAAACGATGCATTCGGGATCACGTGCAAAATACCATAGCAGATGTATTTGAAGGACTCCTCCAGACCGTAGGCATAGGAAAACATCCCCTTGTATATGTACGAAAACTTCTCAACATAGCTCGGGGTATCAAGACCTACCGAATAGGCTCGCAGACCGGCAGCCATGGTAAGGGATAGAATGATTACCCATATGAGAAGCTTGCGGTTTCGCTTCTCGGCAAAATAAGAGAATATCCAGCACTCTATCAGTAAGCCGAAATAAACAATATAGGATAGCAGCATCACAGTGTCCCCTTACAATGTAGTGAAGATATTCTTTTCAGAATGACGTGCAGCATTTGACTAAACTCGCGCCAATATAAGAAAATAAGTACGACGAAAATGCAGATCTGCAGCAGCAAAAGACGATTTCCCCAGTATGCGGCGAACATCTGTCCCCAAAGCAGCCCGTAGCTGAGGGGTTCCTTTATGCGTGCGTTCTTCAATTGAATGTGCCGCAGGATCCAAATATAACGCATCATCCATACGCAGAAGAAGCCTATAGCCGTGGCGACCGCTGCGCCATAGCTTCCCAAAAGGGGGATCATGCAGAGGTTCAGAAATGTATTAATGCCCGCTCCTATCAGCGCCGTTGAAGATATCAGTCTCGTGCGGTTCAATGCAAGGCACATATTTTCACAGGAAAGCGACATGTAGTTAAATAATGCCGATAAAAGCAGAGGAGGTACGAATTGCCAGGCCGCATAGAATTCTTTGGCAAATAGCAGCCGCGATAACGGAATGTTTATCAGCATCAGGGCGGAGGAACACAGCACCATAGAAAAGCTGATGACCGCATAGCTTTGCCCCAAGAATCCATCCTTATCTGTTGGATCGAAATTTTGCAGCACCGAAACGGAATACGCTTTGGAAATGGTTGCGCCAAGGGTGGAGATAATAGTCGGAACCTTATAGGCCACAGCCAAAAGCCCGGTTGCAGAGACGCCGCAGAAAAAGGAAAGAATATACTTATCCAGCGAATTATTGATCCACCAGGAAAGTGCGCTGACGATCATCGGCAGGCTGAAGACAATGATCCGGCGGGTCAACTCCGGATCATTTATCCGGAAAGAGATGTATCGTCCCAGACGAGCTGCGAGCATCAGATACAGCAGACTCAATACATGCCCGAGAATATTCGCCAGTAAATATCCGTTTACACCCCAACGGAAGATCAGCAGAAACAAAAGATTGCATGACACAGTTATCAGACAAGTAATAACTGAGGCGATCGTGATTTCTTTGACCTTGTCCAGGGCTCTCAAAAAATAGTTCACAACATTGCCCAGCGCACCGGTGAGATAGCTTGCAAGAAAAAAAGCAATGTAAGCTCCGTTCAGGTCCACAACTCCCAGCATGGTCAGCAAAAATGTTGCAGACGCCAAAAAAACAAAGCCAGCTGATACAATACGCAGGCCAATGGAAAAGACTTTGCGGGGATCATCTTGTCCGGCAACGGAAAAACGCAGAATGGCATCCTGAACTTGCAGAGTCAATATAGGAAGAAGCAGCTGAACGGTTGTCGTGATCAAATCTATCGTTCCGTATTCCAGGGTGGACAGGCACTCTGTATACAGCGGAACCATGAAAAATGAGATGGTTTTTGGGATAAAGCTTGCTAAAAAAAAGAGAAAGACGTTTTGGATCAGTTTCTTGCTTTTTTCGAGTTTATTATTCATGCTTCCTCTGCTTTCTGCAAAAATCGGAAAAAGTTTCTGCAAGAGAACTCCATCCGCGATATCGTGCAATTGCGATCGCTTTGCCCAGCCGTTTGGCCGTTTTTACAGGAAGGATGCGATGCAGGCGACGGGTGATTTTCCATGCGTATTTTTCCTCGCTGCTCCACCAGCTTCCTGCGAACCAATGAATGGCGACCGTGTTTTCTGTCTGTTTTAAAAGGCCGGTATCCAATGCCAAAGGGCAAAAGTAATCCGCAGGGTAAATCGTAAGTCCTGCAACAGACTGACATTGACCATTCTGGAGCATCCCCCGTTCGAGACAGATATCTGTCAGGCGAGATACATTCGTGGTCGTGTTCAACGTTCCGTCCGGATTCAAAAACTGCATATTGCTGTACTGCAGCAGAAATTCTTTAAAAAGAGGGAATTCCGGCTCACAGGCCATGACACATGTTGCAACATGCGAGGCATCCTCAAGCCCTGCAAAAGCTGCCTGGTTCATAAAACGATCCAGAGGGGCAACAAGCTCTACATCCGTATCCATATAGACTCCGCCATACCTGATCAGAGCATAAAGGCGTACATAGTCTGCAACAAATGCCCACTTTTGTGCTGCATATGCCTGTTGGACATAGAGAGGCAGGGCGGAAAGATCGATCTTCGTTTCATTCCATTCCACAATCTCATAATCAGGGCAAAACTTTTTCCAACTGGCAATGCAGCGCTGCGCATCCTCCGGCAAGGAAGTCTTACCAAACCAACAATAATGGATGATTTTAGGAATTTGATGCGGCACTTCCATACTACGCCCTCCTTTGTTTTACCCAGTTATTCACGTGCCAGTATAATGGGGGGCTTATGGCAAATAACAACGCTTTGCAAACGGTCTTTGGACGCCTGGCATTGCATAGTACGAAGCGCTTGTGAATATAAGCTTTCCCATATTGCTGGAGTCTGCCGGCCTGAAACAGGCTCAGGTATTTTGTTACAAGCGAATCCAGCAGGCGATTTTTCAGCTTTTGATCTGCAAGTTGTTTATACAAATCGGTTAGCTCCAAAATGCTGTCATACAAATCGGCGGCATTTTTGCGCAAGTCCTGCTGCGTGGTGATGGAGTCATCTCTGGTGATATAGTGGTAAAAGCAAATACCACTTTCAATTACCCTTTCGGCAGATAGAAATGCACGGGGCGTAAACTGTTCGTCTTCATGGAGAATTCCCGGCTTGAAAACAAGCCGGTTCTCCTGCAGAAATTCACGCCGGTAAATATACAGTACCGCCGCCATAGGCATAGAGCCTTCATGCAGCGCCAGCTTCAGGTACATATCCCCGCGGACACAGGCTGCGGTATATCCATGGGAGAGCTTTTTCCAGGAACCAACGCTGATCCCGTCGCCGATGATGATATCTGCGCTTTTATCGACGAAGGGGAGCAGACGCTGACATGTGTCGAGGTCGATAATGTCGTCTGAGTCAACAAAGAGAACATAGGACCCGGCAGCATGTGCGAGCCCCGTATTTCGCGCGACAGATAGTCCGCTGTTCGGCTGATGAACGACATGCACGCGGGAATCTGCGGCGGCATATGTATCACACATAGCGGGGCAGTTATCCGGGCTGCCATCATCAACTAATATGATCTCAATATCAGAAAAAGTTTGATTTATAAGAGACTGAACGCAAGCGTTCAGATAATTTTCCACATTATAAACCGGAACGATGATCGAAAAAACAGGTTTGTGTATCACTTGACCGTACCCATTCCTTTCACCATTTGCTTAACAGCGTTTTTCCAACCATACTCATGATACCTGTGTCGGTGACGGAAGCAATGGATCCACGCGTGCAGACGTCCCCACTTACCATCCAGCGCATAATAGAGAATCCCTTTATCCTGAAAATATTTGTCGGAATAGCCTTGAAACCAAGATGAACTGCTGTCATCAATCTGCGCGATCGATGCCGGAATGCCATAGATACGGAGACCTTTACGCAGACAGTCCCGCAGAAAAAGGGTATCTTCGCCGCAGCTGTATCGGCAGCCGCCGCCGAACATGGTATGGAACATCACGCCGCTGAAGTGCACCGCCTCGCGGCGGAATGCTATACGGGCGGCACCGTATTTTCCGTAATTCATAGTGGTGATCCGCGTCACCTTTGTGTTGCGGTGCCGAGCCTTACCGCCCTCCAGATTCAGAAGCAGGATGTCTGCCTGGGGGAGCTTCTGGAACCAGGTACAGATCGTTTTCTCGTATCCGTCCAGAAAAACCATGTCATCATCTGCTAAGACACAGATGTCCCCTGTAGCGCGCATTAAGACTTCGTTTCGATTGATCCCGACACCATGGGTAGAGGTGTTGATATAGCGGATTTTGTGGCCGAGATAGACATGCTCTGACAGACTGTCTTTGCCGCATTGATTCCCGATGAGGGCATCTGTCTGAATATGCATCTGCTGGGGGAGGTGGTTATCACTTTGGCCAGTCGTTACAACCAGTGTTTCAACATTCATCGTAATGTTCTCTTTCATTTTCGGGCTGGCCGGGAAAAAGATTCCCAGCCAGCCCGAAATTTATTTTGGATATGCGTTATCTGCCGACCATTTTACCGCTGGCATCAAACTGATAGTTCGCGGCAGGCAGAAGGTCGTTGGTCTTGGTGATCCAATAGATGCGGTCAACCACCAGCTGACCGTTGGAGCGGGCGTAATAGTAGTTGCCGTCAAGCTGGAACAGACCCGCATAATAGCGGCTGCCATGCTGATAGCAGTACAGCACGCCGTTTTCGCTGACGATACTCAGAGCATCGGGATCCGGCTTGGGATCAGGGTCCGGTTTGGGATCGGGATCCGGCTTGGGATCGGGGGTCGGAGCGTTCAGCATTTTGCCGCTGGTATCAAACTGATAGTTCGCGGCAGGCAGAAGGTCGTTGGTCTTGGTGATCCAATAGACGCGGTCAACCACCAGCTGGCCGCTGGAGCGGGCGTAATAGTAGTTGCCGTCAAGCTGGAACAGACCCGCATAATAGCGGCTGCCATGCTGATAGCAGTACAGCACGCCGTTTTCGCTGACGATACTCAGAGCATCGGGGTCCGGCTCGGGATCAGGATCCGGCTTGGGATCGGGGTCCGGCTTGGGATCGGGGTCCGGCTTGGGATCGGGGTCCGGCTTGGGATCGGGGGTCGGAGCGTTCAGCATCTTGCCGTCGGCATCAAACTGGTAGTTCGCAGCAGGCAGAAGGTCGTTGGTCTTGGTGATCCAATAGGTACGGTCAACCACCAGCTGGCCGCTGGAGCGGGCATAATAGTAGTTGCCGTCAAGCTGGAACAGACCCGCATAGTAGGGATGGCCGCCCTTGTAGTAGTACAGGACACCATTTACAGTTACGATTCCGCCGCTGATCGGTGTGCTGGTCAGCACATAGGGAATATTGTAATTGATGGCATAGTTTTGTGCGTAACTGCCCTCCACTACATAGAGCGTTGCCTTCGCACTGTTGCGGAAAGTATTGTAGTGCATGGCGGTTGTCTCGCTGGGGATAACGACCTTGCTCAGGACCGGGCAGCCGGCAAACGTATTGTTGCCGATGTGCCTCACGCTGCTGGGGATCTCGATGGATTGGAGGTAATAGCACTGATAAAAAGCGGCGGGGCCAATGTAGCTCAGTGCTCCGTCAGGAGCAAACTCAACGGAGGTCACATTTGTAAATGCAAACAAATATGTACCGACGTATTGGATGCCGCTCCCGATCCGAATGGACCTGATCTGCTGAATATAGTGGATGTAGGGACGCATACCATTGCTTTGGAAGTCATAGGTCCTGCCCGTGCCATCAAGGACCATCCTGCCATCCTTATAGATGACATAAGCAATGTCATCGCCAAGCTTGCCCGCATTGAGCACATCGGCGTTGGAGCTGCTGATGTACTTGCCGGACTCAAAGAAGCAGGATTCACCGCAGAGGTCATAATTGCCCTCATAGGCCAGGCCGGTCTCATCAAACAGATAGAACTGATCGGAAAGCTTCACATAACCCGTAACCGGCTGCCCGGCGGAGAAGAACATCTTCCGGCCGCTGTCCTTATCAGTGGCCCATCCGTTATACTGCAGCTGAGCTGCATTCTCCATGTGGCCGCAGACGGAGCATTCCAATTCGCCGGTGGTCCGGTCATACACATAAGAGTGCTCGTCGTCTGCACAGACGGGAGCCGTGCGCTTGGTAAACTGATCCAGCACCGTCCGGGTGCCGTCGGCAGCCACGTTATAGGCGGTGACGGTGGCCTGGAAGCGGTCGGCGGTGACGTCCACATAGACGCTGTCGAAGTCCAGGGTGGCCACGTCAAAGTGGAAGTCGGGATTGTTCACGATGGAATAGGACTTGCCGCCGGTGGAGCCGCAGATGTAGTACACCGTGCCGTTTTCGTCCACCTGACCGCCGGTCATGGGGGCGGTGCGGGCATAGCTGTGGTCGTTGCCGGAGAAGTAGAAGTCGATCCCCGCCGCATCGCAGGCAGCGGGCAGATACTGCACATAGGTTTCGCCGCCGCCGGTGGGATTGGTGTAGTAGGCGGGCACGTGGGTTACCAGCACCTTCCAGGTGCAGGTGCTCCTGGCCGCATCCTCCACCAGCCACTGGGTGAACTGCTGAAGGGTATCCTTGTCGGAGGTGTGGTTCAGCACGGCAATATACACATCGCCGCGCTCCACGGAGTACCAGGCGGCGGGCACGCCGAAGACGCTCTTGGCGGCGATGGCGTTATTGCCGCCGTCATCGGCCTCGTGGTTGCCGATCACGTGGATCATATCCGTGTTGCGGATGCCGTCCAGAGTGAACAGGGACAGGGCGTCCTCCCACTGGTTATAGTAGCGGACGTTGTCCACCGCGTCGCCCAGCTGGACGCCGAAGGGATACTGCCCGGCCAGATGATTGGCAATGCGTCCCATGCCCTCCAGGGCGGCCTCCTCCTGGATATCGGCCAGCAGGAAGAACCGGGTCTGCTTTTCGGCGGCGGGCACGGTGAAGCTGCGGACCTCCGACCAGACGGAGCCGTCGCCCACCTGGTAATAGTAGGTGGCCCCGGCCTCAAGGCCCGTCAGAGACACCGCGTTGACGCGGTTGATCTGCTTGCTGGAGGAATAGGAGATCAGGCGGCTTTCGCCCTCCACCTCCGCAGCGCCGGTCATGTCGGCGCTGGCCGAGATCCGGGCCACGGCCCGGGCGGCGCTGTGGACGGGATTGCTCATCCAGGTGACGGTCTTGCCGTCGGCGCTCTGGGACAGGTTATAGATCACATAATAGGGAGCGCCGGTTTCATCCCCCACAGCGTCATAGCTGTACAGGGTAATCTGATAGGAGCAGTTGCCCTCCGCGTCGGCGGCCCGCAGGTTCACGCTGCCCTGGGCGGCCGTCAGGCTGGAGATGTCGATCCGGCCGTTTTCATCGGTAACGCCCAGCAGCACATCGTTGGCGTACACGCTGACGCCGGAGGCGGCCTTGCCGTCCCGGATTACGGTGACGGAGGCGGCGGCTGCGCTGCCCACCACGGCGGTGTCCGCCTGGATGCGGTACATGGCCTCAATGGGGCGGTTCGTCACGGGAGTGGTGAAGCCGGTGGCGTACTGGTTCAGGTCGCTGATGTCCAGGCCCTCCGTCTGCTTGCAGCCGTAAGACCCCTTGGTGACCTGCACGTTGACGCTGCTGCCCTCGGTGACGGAGGTGGGGATGCTGACGGAGATCACGGCCAGAGCACCGGCGGTAAACAACTGGTGGTCCACGGCGGTGATGCTCACGGACACAACGCCCGCGTCATAGGACCAGGTGCCGGTTACGCCCTCCGGGAAGGTCACACCGGTGACGGGATAGCTGCGGGAAACGGAGACATTGGCACTCAGGGAGGTGATGGACGCCGGGTCGCTGCTGCTCAGCGCCAGCTCCCAGGTCTTGCCCACAGTGGGCTGGCCCTGAAGCTCCAGGGACACGCTGGGCACGTCCGTCTGCTCCGCGTTCACGGTAAAGTACCGGGTCTCCCGGGTGACGTTGCCGTAGCCGTCCTTCAGATAGAAGGTGATGGAGTGCAGGCCGTTGCCGAAGTGCATCAGACCGGAGGTGCTGCCCAGGTTGTCCCGGTCATACGTGCCCCGGTAGGTGCCGTCGAAATAGAAATAGGCGGACTCCACGCCGGTGGCGTAGGGGTCGGTCTCCTCACTGTCGTCATAGGTGACGAAGAAGCGGAGATTGCCGGAATTCAGGACCGCGCCGTCCTCCAGCTCCGTCTTGGTGCCGTCATCGTTGACCAGCTGGATGGAGCTCACCACCGGGGCGGTGACATCCTGGTTGTTGGCGCCGTACACCACGCACAGGTTGTCCAGCAGGATATAGCCCTTCAGCTCGCTCTTGTCCAGCTTCACCCCGTCGGTGGTATACCAGCCGATGCCGCCGGTGGTGACCATGGCCCGGAACAGCATGCCGCTGTTGACCCGGATCTTTGCGCCGGCATAGGAGGTCAGGTCAGCCTCCAGATACTGCCAGCCGGACTTCAGCCCCTCACCGGCGCCGGCGCTGCCGTTGCTGAAGTTGATATAGGCGTTGGTCCAGCTGTTGCCGCCATCAGTACTGGTGGCAATCTGGGCCCGGAGCCAGGGGACGGGAACGCCCTCGGGGATGTAGACCCACACGCCCAGAGCGGTGGGGCTGCCGTCGATGGCCAGATTGTCGCCCAGGCCCAGGCAGGCGCCGTCGGTTCCGTTGATATTCGTCCAGTCATACTCCAGCTTCACGGCTTTGTGGCCGAAGCGGACGATATCAGCATAGGCCTCGTCGGTGTCGGACACCACGGAGCCCTTTACCACGCCGCCGCGTCCGACAAGTGCATAATGGCCAACGGCCACAGCGTTGGACGCTATGCCGCTGAATGTCTCATCCACGGTGGTGCCGATGGTGGAGTAATCCCAGGGATCCGCGTCGCCGCCGTCAATGATCATGGTGGGCTCCATGCCGATGTTCACGGTGACGGAGGCCGTCAGGTCGCCCCGCACGGCGGTGACGGTGGGACTGCCGGAATACTTCACATTGTCGGTAACGGTGAACAGGTTGCCGCTGAAGCTTCCGGCGCCGGGGTCGGAGATGCTCCACTGGATATCGTTATCCTGCAGATGGACCGTCTCCGTCTGATAGGTGGCCTTGAAGCCCAGATCGCTGACGTCCTTATAGTTCAGGTTCACCTCGTCAGAGGCAAAGGCCAGCCGGTCGGGGTTCTGCACATGCAGCACGGCGGAGCCCACCGTCTGACCGCCGCTGACCAGGTTCACCGTCACATCCCCGGTCTTGCCGGAGGAGGTGAACACGGCGCTGGCGCTGCTGCCGGACAGGTCGGTGGCGGTCACCGTGCCCATGGACGCGTCGCTGACGGTGAAAACCGCGTCCTCCGGCAGGGCCTTGGCGGCAGCGCCGGAATAGTCCATGGCCTCCGCCGTCAGGGTGACGGAGGAGCCGGGGGTATAGTACTCGTCGTCGGGGGTGACGGCGGCGTGGTCAAACTCGCCGGAGGCCGCCACGGTGGACACCACCAGGATGGTGCCGGACACCACGCGCTCGCTGCCGCCTGCCGGGGTGTTGCGCATGGTCACATCCTGCTCACCCTCCCGCTGGGAGATGTAGGTGGAGGAGCCGCCCTCGTCCAGCTGGATGGCCGCCACGCAGCCCAGGGCCACCATCATCCGGCCTCCTCGGCTGCGGTATAGCCCACGGAACGGGGGGCCATGGTGCCGTCGGCCTGGAACAGCACCACGGTGCCGTCGGCCTTGATGCCCACACAGGTGCGGGGATAGTAGCCGCTGTTGCCGGACTCGGTGATGACCACCTTACCGTCCCAGACCATGGCCACCAGGGCGTCCACGGCCTCCAGGATCTTCACGGTCTTGCCCTGCTTGGCGCTCTGATCCGCCTCGGCCTGGGCCAGGGTGGTGCCCTCCCGGAACACGTTCACGGAGCCGTCGTCAAAGGCGGCGATAAACGCCCGGCTGGAGCTGTCGTGGTGCACCACGCCGTTCATCACCAGATAGCCGGAGGGCTCGCCGGTGTTGATGTTGAACCAGGAGGCGTTGACGCCGCCCACCACGTTCAGACCGGACTCTTTTTCATAGACATGGGCCTGGTCCGTGGTGGTTTTCAGGGTCCAGCCCCTCCTTGGGGTTGCGGTTGCCATAACCGGCCACGATTTTGGCCCCGGCCGCCGGAGGTGTTGACCTCCATGACGTTTGCAACCGTCTGGGAATTACCCGCATCGTTATTGGTGATAATAACTCGCTCGGAAATGTCGGGTGCAATGGAGTAGTTTTTTACCGACGTGACATGATATCCCGTGCCGTCAATGGTGCTTCCCTTGCCAAGCTCCACGCTCTGCGGATCCAGGCCGAAAGCCGTCACTGGGAGCAGCGATACCAGCATGCAGAGCGCCAGCAGCGCTGCAGTCACTTTGGTTCGTTTCCTGTGTTGCATGTTTTCCCTTCCTTTTTGTGTGATTTATATGCTTATTGCAGACTGCAAGCATACACTTGTTCAAACAGAGCGCGCTGAAGTTCACCGGACGGCAGGAAATGGACCGCGAACCCCAGCTATGTACCCTGATTTTATATCAGCGAATACTTCTCGTATGATCTTCGATCCGCATGGTTTGCTGTATCTCCAGATACTCCGTATGGGGACGCTCCAGATCGAGAATAGCGACATGTTCTTTGCACTTACGCTCAGCCGGCGGAGAAGGCGTATGCCAATCACCATATAGCTGCGTCAGGAGTGCATCGTAGTGCGACGATATGGGGAAATCGGCGTCCTCAAAGCGCATATAGACCGTATCTTCGATCCAGGCACGAGGGAAAATGTTCTTTTTATATTTTCTGCCGCCAGCCAGAAAGGCCTGTACCATACCCGATCCGGAGCCGCTTCTGCACACGCAGAATTCTTCAAGAGGGCCTCTGGGAAGCAACCGGCAGAACTGCATGAACAGCTTTTTCGCAATACTGTCCGTCTCATAGCCCCGCGCATAGAGCGCCTTCGCGAAGATCGCCCTTGATGCGGCAAACTGCAGCCATCCTGCGGCCGGGTGACCGGACAGATTATCGCAGGGAAAAATATCTATGTAAACGCCCTGATGCATTTGCGGATCCCGCGAGTGATATTTTTCTATACAGGTGGTATTGTTCCGCCGTAGCTTGGAAAAGGGCATCGGCCAATGCGCGCCGTGCTCCTGCTGTACATAATAAATTTCCGGGTCAAAGTCACCAGCGGCCTCGTCAAAAAAGCGCTGATACTCACTGCGGATCAAAATAACATCAATATCGTCGTCCCACGGAATAAACCCGTGGTGGCGTACAGCGCCCAAAGCAGTTCCCGCAAATAGCTGATATGAAATATGATGCCTTCTGCATACTGCATCGAAATCCTTCAGCATTTCAAGCAGAAGTTCCTGGTGCACAGTCATCTTCTCAAGTTGAACTGCCATTGATCTCCTCTCCGCCGTGGCTCAGAAAATCCGCTGCGCCTTCGGTCATGCCGCCGCGCAAGCGGTGTTCGTTGATGATTGTGTGAATCTGGTTTATATATATTTGGATCGAGGCATCTCCCCAAAAGTATATTGCTGTCAGCCTCCTGTAGCATGCTGTTTCATTTCCGCCTGCTGCAATATACGTGTCTCGACAGAGTCTCCGACGGGCTTGTGCAGGATTTTCCTGTAAATCAACTTCTGAAGGAATGCCGGAGATAAGAAAACGACCGTCTGTGCGCCGCAGGCAACCAGGAAATCCCACGGTGACGAGAAGCCTGATCGAAGCGCGCTCCATCTTGTTTTTATAAATCCCCGGTAGGTTACATATGAAGTCCTTCTGTCTGCCGCGTTTTCCTTGATCCTTGCAAACACCAAGTCGTCGTTGATATTTTTGCAGTAGTAGCCCTCGTGCAGGATCCTGACATACAGATCATAGTCTTCGCTGCGGGTCATCGCCTTATAGCCACCGACTTTCAGAACAGCGCTCCTCTTGTACATGACCGTCATATTATTAAACGGCTGCCGTCTCCTTGCGTATTTTTGTATTCCTTCATTATCGCAGGGAACAAGTCTCCGGCTGACAGGCTTTGCCGGGTCCTCCGTGAATTCAAGAATGTTTCCGCCGACTACCGTCAGCCTGTCATCTTCAGCAAACTCCTTCAGCTGCCGTTCGCACCGGTCCAAGACGGAGATATCATCCGAGTCCATTTTTGCGATCAATTCATTTTTGCAATGAGTAAGGCCGATATTCAATGCTGCCCCGGTGCCAATATTCTGCGGAAGGCGGACAAGATGAAGTACGGCAGGATTTTGCGCAAGATGCCGTTCCAAAACCGCATCCAGCTCTGCTGTCAGCGGCCCATCGCATACAATTACAAAGTCGTCCGTTCTGACGGTTTGATCCAGCATGCTTTGAATGGCTGTATCAAGATATACAGGTTCTTCTTTTGCATACACAGACATTAAAACTGAGTACTCCATCCTAATTTTCTCCTCTTGGGCCGATATCAACTTTGAAAATACGCAGCAACTTTAAATTACGAAGCCAATGCTTTGCGTGATGAAAAAAACTTCGATTTCGCACATCTGAACGACACGCTGCTGCAATTGAAGCAAAACCTTATCGCATGATACAATTTCTTAACAACATCTACACATCTATGCTTCTTCACATATAATGGAACGTCCTGAGCGCACTTAGTAAGTAATAACGCTAATTATTATAGCATATAGAAAAGAATAATCAAGAGAAAATGCTGAATCAAGTATAATTTCGTTTTTTTATGCAGAAGTAAATCGAAAAGGAGCGAGGCGATAGGGGATTCAGCGCGCTACTCTTACGCAACACGGCACTGCTATGAAAAATACGCTGTGGTCACAAAGACGATCCCGATAGAAGAAGGGCCCTATTGCTGCGTTTGCTATGATTCACATACAGGACTCAATGTAAGTAAATGTGAAGAATAAAAACGTTGAAATCCGGAAAGTGTTATGCTACAATATTATCATTATTTCACGATTTACTGGATGCTCCACTAAAAACGGAAAGGAAAGATATTCATGAACAAGAGTGATGCATGCCGCGAGGTAGACATGATCACGCTGATGAGTGCCCTATGGCGCCGCGCGTGGATCATCGCCCTGATCTCGGTGGTACTTGGCGCGATCTGCTTTGCCTGGGCACGCTTTCTGATTACCCCCACTTATGAAGCCAGCGCCCTGATGTACGTCAATAACACACAGGATCCCGGCAAGCCGATCAGCAATTCCGAGCTTTCCGCGGCGCAGAGCCTTGTAGACACCTATATGGTCATCCTCAGCAGCCGCACCACCCTGGATCAGATCCGTTCAGCCGCGAAGCTGACCTATACGGACAAACAGCTCACCAAAATGATCCGTGCGCAGGCGGTCAACGGAACTGAAGTTTTCGAGATCACTGTTGCCAGCACCGATCCGCAGGAGGCCAGGAATATTGCCAACACGGTCACTCAGGTGCTTCCGGCCCGCATTGCCGACGTAGTGGAGGGCAGCTCTGTGCGGGTCGTGGATTATGCGCAGCTTCCCACCTCAAAGGCAAGCCCCAGCATTCCGTGCTATACGCTGCTGGGTATGCTGACCGGTCTTATTCTCAGTTGCGCGTTCTTTATCCTGCGGGAGCTTTTTGACAATCAGATCCGCAGCGAAGATCAATTGCTTCAGGCGTATCCTCAGATCCCGGTTTTGGCGGTTATCCCTGAGCTTTTGCAGCAAAGCAATGGCCATGACTACGGGTACAGGCAGAAGGAGGGATCCCACCAATGATCTTCAGGAAGGAACAGCCTATTCCGGAGGAAGCTGTCTCTTTAAGGGAACAGCGTGCCATGCAGGGGGACCGGCTCAGCTTTGCCGCCTCCGAGGCGTATAAGCTGCTGCGCACAAATCTGACTTTTGCCCTGCCGGATGAGAAAAAGTGCCGGGTCGTCGGTGTTACAAGCGCTATGCGCGGCGAGGGCAAGAGCACGACGTCCATCAACCTTGCCTATACGCTCGCCGAAACAGGCAAGAAGGTCCTGCTGATCGAGGCGGACATGCGGCGTCCCAATCTGGCGCGCCGTCTGGCGATCGATCCGGCTCCGGGTCTGTCCAATCTGCTGGCAGGTCTGTGTCAGGAACAGGATGTGGTTCAGGATGTCGGACTGCTGGACAGCCTCAAGGTCATTACGTCCGGCGATATCCCGCCCAATCCGTCCGAACTGCTTGGTTCGGAGCGTATGAACGCCGTAACGGCAAACCTGGTGCGAAGCTTTGATTTTGTTATTTTTGACTTGCCGCCGATAAACGCTGTTTCGGACGGCCTGGTTGTCGCCAATCTGATCCAGGGGATGCTCGTTGTCGTCCGGCAGGATTACAGCAACCGTCAGGATCTTTCGGCAACACTGCGCCAGCTGGAGTATCTGCATATCAAGGTGCTGGGCTTTGTTATGACCTGCGCCACGGCTTCCGGCGGCCGTTATGGCCGATATGCGCGCTACAGCCGCTACAAATACGGCTATGGCTACGGAGAGGAGGCACAAGCGGCTCCCGGTCCCTCCCCCAAATCCGATAAACCCCATATGAGGAAATAAAGCGCCATGATCGACTTCCATTCGCATATTCTGCCAGCCATGGATGACGGAAGCAGGAACATCGAGGAAAGCCTGCAGATGCTGCGTATGCTTCAGGAGCAGGGCGTCGAAAGGGTTATTGCCACGCCGCATTTCTATGCGGATGAAAACCCGCCGGACGTATTTTTGCGCCGCCGCGCGGACGCCTGGGAGCATTTACGGGCACACCTCACGCAGGGACTTCCTCATGTGCTTTTGGGTGCTGAGGTCCACTACTTTCAGGGGATCAGCCGCACAGCACAGGTCCGGCAGCTATGCATACAAGATACCGGTGTTCTTTTGCTGGAAATGCCTTTCAGCGGCTGGTCCTCCCGCACGGTAGAGGATCTCGCTGCGCTGGCTCAGCAGCAGGAGATGACGGTCGTGCTGGCGCATGTGGAGCGATATCTCCCCGACCAGCCCCGCGCCCTGTGGCCTAAGCTGCGGCGAATGGGCATTCTGTTCCAATGCAACGCGTCGTTCTTCCTTGACTGGCGCACGAAGCACAGGGCCGTAAAGATGCTGCGGAACCGGGAAATAGATATCCTGGGCTCGGACTGCCACGGTGTGTCCTATCGTCCGCCTCGCCTGGACGAGGCTGCGAAGTTCATTTGCCGGCATGCAGGGAATGAAGCTTTATCGCGGCTGGAGGACTGTTCCCGGAAGCTTATAGGTACGGACCGATAAATGTCAAATTCCCTGCTCTTTGAAAGCTGAACTGCACCCCATTTGTTAGATAGTATGATATAACATCTAACAAATGGGGTGCAGTTCAAGTGACATGGCCCTTTCATTGGAGAACTATTTTCTTCTGGCCGAACTGAACGGAAGAACTGTCCGGATTGCAAAGCTGTCCAAGGCCTGCCGGGAGCGGCTGGATCGTCTGCGGTCAAATGGATACACGCCGTGCTCGGCCGAAGTTCGCTTTGTTGTGGCGTGGAAAAAAGAAGACACAGATGAAGAGATCCCGGTGATCCTATCCGACATCCATCTGCAAAAGGACACCGCCGCACAATAAGTGCCGCGGTATTTCAAAAGGAGAACACTCATGAAAGCCCTGACCTACATAGAACACAACCATTTTGCGCTGCTGGACAAGCCGGAACCGGAGATCATTGATCCCCGGGATGCCGTCGTGCGGGTGACGCTGGGCTCTATCTGCACCAGCGACCTGCACATCAAGCACGGTTCCGTACCCCGTGCCGTGCCCGGTATCACCGTCGGCCACGAGATGGTGGGTGTGGTGGAATCCGTCGGTGCAGCGGTCAAAACCGTGCGCCCCGGCGACCGGGTAACGGTGAATGTGGAGACCTTCTGCGGCGAATGCTATTTCTGCCAGCATGGCTGGGTAAACAACTGCACCGACCCAGACGGCGGCTGGGCGCTGGGCTGCCGCATCGACGGCGGACAGGCGGAGCTTGTCCGGGTGCCCTATGCCGATCAGGGACTCAACAAGATTCCCGACAGCGTCACCAATGAGCAGGCGCTGTTTGTGGGCGATATTCTTGCCACCGGCTTCTGGGCCGCGAAGATTTCGGAGATCAAAAGTGAGGACACCGTCCTCATCATCGGCGCAGGCCCCACAGGCATCTGCACGCTGCTGTGCGCAGCACTGAAAGAGCCAAAGCGCATCATCGTCTGCGAGAAAGATCCGGCACGACTTACCTTTGTCCGGGAGCACTATCCGAAAGTGCTGACCTGCACACCGGAGGAATGCGAGGGCTTTGTGCTCTTAAATAGCGACCACGGCGGCGCTGATGTGGTGCTGGAGGTGGCAGGCGGCAAGGATACCTTCCGGCTTGCATGGCGCTGCGCCCGTCCCAACGCCATTGTAACGGTAGTTGCCCTCTACGACGAGGCACAGACGCTGCCGCTGCCGGAGATGTACGGCAAGAATCTGACCTTCAAGACCGGCGGCGTGGACGGCTGCGACTGCGCGGAAATTCTGCGCCTAATCGAGCAGGGCAAGCTGGACACCACGCCGCTCATCACCCATCGCTTTCCTCTGAGCGAAATCGAAGAAGCCTACCGCATCTTTGAAAACCGGTTGGACGGGGTCATCAAGGTGGCCATCACGGCAGATAAACCGCAAAAATTCGGCAGGCAATAATAAATGCTTGCCGTTCTAAAAGAAGAACATCCAAATTTTCCTGAGGGGACGGTGCTGTGATATGAAGGATCAGCAGAAAAAAGACGTGGCGATTCGCAGTTCAGCAGCTGAGTATTTGACTTTTGTGGCCTCCACCGGTGAGAGCGACGCCAGCTATGAAATGCGGTATGAGGACGAGAATATCTGGCTGACACAGAAGATGATGGCGGCACTGTATGATGTGACAAAGCAGACGATCTCTCAGCATATCAACCGAATTTACGCAGATGGTGAGCTTACGCCGGAAGCAACTGTCAAGAAATACTTGACAGTTCAAACCGAGGGGAATCGTCAGGTCAGCCGCAGTCAAGACCACTATAATCTCCAAATGATCATCGCCGTTGGCTTCAAGATAAACAACCAGCGTGCAGTGCAGTTCCGCAAGTGGGCCGGACAGATCGTCAAGGACCATACCATTCAGGGCTGGACTATGGATGTGGAGCGCCTGAAAAAGGGTCATATGTTCACGGACGAGTACTTTGAGCGGCAGCTGCAGCAGATCCGCGAGATTCGACTGTCGGAGCGAAAATTCTATCAGAAGGTCACCGACCTGTATGCCACGGCGTTTGACTACGATAAGGACGCCAAGACGACCCGGCAGTTCTTCCGGACCGTGCAGAACAAAATGCACTTTGCCGTTCACCGCCACACGGCAGCGGAACTGATCGTGGAACGGGCGGATGCCAGCAAAGAGCATATGGGACTGACCACTTGGGAGAATGCGCCAGAAGGGAAAATCCTGAAAGCGGATGTGACCGTCGCCAAAAACTACCTCAGTACAGAGGAAATGCGCTATCTGGAGCGCATTGTGTCGCTATATCTGGACTATGCCGAGCTGCAGGCCGAGCGTAAGATCCCCATGAGTATGGAGGACTGGGCGAAGCGGCTGGACGGCTTCCTCGAGTTTAACGGGAACCAGCTGCTGACCAGACCCGGGAAAATCAGTGCGGAGCAGGCAAAGCTCCACGCGGAAACGGAATATGAAAAATACCGCATCATTCAGGACCGCCTGTATGAAAGCGACTTTGACCGTTTTCTCCTGCTGGAGCAGGAAGTGAACCGGAATGACCAATAAGAGCAGGATGCGGCCACCCAAATTTAAGATAACAGCGGAGGAAACCGAAGGAGAAAACCATGCGTTCCATGAGACCTGACCCGGAGATTCGGGTGAAAAAAATCGCCATTCCCGCAGGCCGACGCCGGACTCCGGCGCTGGTGCTGTCGCCGAATGAGGCTCCGGTGCTGGCTACCGGCGTGCTGTGGATTCACGGCGGCGGGTACATTCTCGGCATGAAGGAAATGGTGCATATGTCCCGGGCGGTCGATCTGGTGAAAAAGTTCGGGGCGGTGGTAGTGTCGCCGGGGTATCGGCTGGCCTTGGCCGCGCCCTATCCGGCGGCGCTGGACGATTGCCATGCGGCGCTGGTGTAAATGAAGTCCCACGCTGCCGAGTTGGGCATCCGTGCTGACCAAATCATGGTGGGCGGCGAGAGCGCAGGCGGCGGGTTGTGCGCTGCCCTGTGCATTAAGGCCCGGGACACCGGTGCGGTGAATGTCGCCTTTCAAATGCCCCTTTACCCCATGCTGGACGACCGGGAGACGGAGACCTCCCGGGATAACCACGGCAAGGTGTGGAACACCCGGCGCAACCGGTTTGCGTGGTGCTGTTATCTGCGGGGGCAGAAGCGGGGCGATCTGTCGCCCTATGCCGCTCCCGCCCGTCTGACGGATTTTTCCGACCTGCCGCCTGCCTACACCTTCGTAGGGGATGGAGAGCCGTTCTATGCCGAGACGGTGCGGTATATCGAGAACCTGAAGAAAAGCGGGATTCCCGCCAGCGTGGACGTATACCACTCCGATATGCACGCCTTTGACATGATGCAGCCGGACACGCCCCTGAGCCGGGAAGCCGCCCGGCGGTTCAACGAACAGTTCGCCTATGCACAGGCGCATTATTTTGCGCCGCAGAGATGAGCGCAATGTGAAGAGACATCGACAGATCGGAATTTACGGAGTTGATGAAATGATTAGGAAATATGTTGACGGTGATATAGATGCAGTGATGCAAATATGGTTAAATACGAATATTCAGGCACATAGTTTTATATCTCCAGATTATTGGCAGAGCAATTTTGATACAGTAAAAGGAATGATGCCCCTTGCGGAAGTGTATGTATATGAAGATGATTGCACAAAGCAGATAGGCGGATTCATCGGAATGAACGATAACTACATTGAAGGAATTTTCGTGAAAAAAGCAGTACAATCAAAAGGAATCGGAAAGCAACTGTTAAATTACGCTAAAGAAGGCAAATCTACACTAAGATTAAGCGTTTATCAGAAGAACAAGAAAGCTATTCGATTTTATCTGCGAGAAGAATTTGCCATTCAATCCGAAAACATAGATAACAATACGGACGAAAAAGAATTTGTAATGGTATGGAATCGGTAACTTCCGGTTTGTCGTACCAACTGAGAAATGAGGCAGAAACCACCCGAACCGATCAGGGAGTAACACCATGGATATCGACGCAAAATTGAGACCGCTGTACCTTCTGCAGATCCTGCAGGAATGCACGGATGAGGACAACTATCTGACCACCGCCCAGTTGGCCAGCATTCTGAAGCAGCGCTCTGGCAGGCATCTATAAGGCCCGGGATCTGAAGCGCAATGTGGTTGTGGACGGCCGGGGAAAGCTGGAAAACAAGCAGATTTTCTACATCATCGACACCATCAACGAAGCCATCAACCGGCATAAGAAAATCCGCTTCCGGAAGATTGAATACAACGTGAAGAAGGAGCGTGTGCTTCATCACGGCGGAGAGAAATACACCTTCAGCCCCTACTCCCTGGTCTGGGACGGCGACAACTACTATGTGGTGGGCTATTCGGACAAGTACGAGAACATCGGCAGCCACCGGGTAGACCGCATTGCGGAGCAGCCGGAGATTCTCGACGAGCCTGCGGTGCCGCCCAAGGCCAGTTTCTCCGTCGAAAAGTATGTGAAAACCACCTTCCGGATGTACAACGCTCCTCGCAAAGAGGTGGAGCTGCTCTGCGACAACGGCGTGATGGATGCGATCATCGACCAATTCGGGCCGGATGTCCACACCTACGCCGGAGACCTGCAGAATTTCCGGGTCATTGAGGAAGTTGCCGTTGGCAAGGTGTTCTTCAACTGGATCTTTGGCTTCGAGGGCAAGGTGCGCATCAAAGCTCCGGCGGACGTAAAAGAGCAGTACCGGCAGATGGTGGAGAATGCGGCGAAGGTTCTTTGACGTATAGGAGGTTTCCCATGACAGAAGAAAAAAACAAGCCCCGCTGCCGGTGGTGCAATCTGGCTAACCCCCTCTATGTCCGCTATCACGATGAGGAGTGGGGCGTGCCGTGCCACGATGACCACGCTCTGTATGAGCTGCTGATTCTGGAAACCTTTCAGGCGGGGCTGAGTTGGGAGACGGTGCTGAACAAGCGGGCGCGGTTCCGGGAGGTCTACGACGGCTTTGACCTGGACAAGGTCTGCGCTTACGGCGAGGAAAAGATTGCCCGGCTGCTCTCTGACGAGGGCATCATCCGCAACCGGCTGAAAATCCGGGCCAGTGTCAAAAACAGCCGTATCTTCCGGGACATTCAGGAAGAGTACGGCAGCTTTGAAAAGTATATCTGGGGCTGGACAGACGGCAAAGTCATCTACGAAAATGACCCCGCCGTTACCACCGGCCCGTTGTCCGACGCCATTTCCCAAGACCTGAAAAAGCGGGGCATGACCTTCGTTGGCTCCACCATCATCTACGCCTATTTGCAGGCCATCGGCGTCATCAATGCCCACAGCGACGACTGCTGGCTGCATGGCGGGAATGGCTAAACAGTTCGAAGAAAATAATTATGCCCCATTATACCCTTGATTTCGCGGGTATAATGGGGCATAATTCTACATAGAATAGTATCTCGCAGGAGGTGCGCTATGGAGTTATCTGAGATGCAGGCACGTGCGGCGGAGCTGGAACAGCTGATTGCTGATCTGCCAGCCGGTTCCATTACGAAGAAAACCGTCAACGGCAAGGAATATTTCTACCACCGCTGGACAGAGGACAAGAAGCGGCGGGAGAAGTATATTCCGGCGGATGAACTGGAGGATTTTCGCGCTCAAATCGAGCAAAGAAAAGCTCAGGAACGGGAGCTGAAAGCGCTGAAGAAGCAGCTGCCCAAGGGAAAATCTGTGGATACCTCCGCATTTACGACCAATGTCCGCACTGGCGAGGCGCTGCGCTCCTTTGCATCGCCTGTTCGGGCCTATCGCAAGCGCGAGTGCTTCCGACAGCTGCACGACTACATTTATGGCGGGCAGCAGGACAAGGTGCTTATCCTCTACGGCCTGCGCCGGACAGGAAAAACCACCATGATCCGCCAGATTTTTGCGGAGATGAGCGGCGCAGAGCTTGCCAAGGCAGCGTTCATTCAGATCACTGCAAAAGACACACTGGCAGATGTGAACCGCGACCTCAAGGCATTGGAAGCGCAGGGCTTTCGCTATGTGTTCCTCGACGAGGTGACGCTGATGGAGGATTTCATCGAGGGCGCAGCGCTGTTTTCTGATGTGTTTGCGGCCTGCGGCATGAAAATCGTGCTCTCCGGCAAGGACTCGCTGGGCTTCCTCTTTACCGAGGACGAGCAGCTTTACGACCGCTGTATCCTGTTGCACACCACATTCATCCCTTACCGCGAGTTTGAGTCCGTTCTCGGCATCCATGGCATCGACGAGTATATCCGCTACGGCGGCACCATGAGTCTCGGCGGCATCCACTACAACGAGACTTCCACCTTTGCCAGTAAGGAAAGCGCCGATGAGTATGTGGACACGGCCATTGCCCGCAACATCCAGCACTCCCTGCGCTGCTACCAGTACGAAGGGCATTTCCGGCATCTGTGGACCTGTACGACAAAAAATGAACTGACCAGCGCCATCAACCGCGTGGTGGAGGACATCAACCACCGCTTCACGCTGGAGGTGCTGTCGCAGGATTGGAAGTCCCACGACCTTGGCATTTCCGCCAGCAACCTGCGCCGGGATCGGGGGAACCCGACGGACATCCTCGACTGCATTGACCTTGCGGCTGTCACCGATAGTCTGCGAAAGCTGCTGGAGATCCGCAACAAGGCGGAGCAGACCGTAAAACTGGACGATGTTCATGCGGCAGAGATCAAGGAGTATCTGGATTTGCTGGACCTGACGCGGGAGATCGACGTGCTGCACCTGCCGGATGTCGGCACGAAGTCCAGCCGCACGGCGATCGCGCAACCGGGTCTCCGCTATGCGCAGGCGGACGCGCTGATCCGCAGCCTGCTGCTGGATGAGACGTTCAGCGCGCTGTCTCTGGCGGAGCGCACCGCCGTGCAGCAGCGCATCCTGACCGATATCAAAGGGCGGATGTTGAAGGACATCGTCCTGCTGGAAACCAAGCTGGCAACCCCCAAGAAGCAGGTGTTTGTGCTGCAATTCCCCGTAGGTGAGTTTGATATGGTGGTGTTTGACCCCAACGCCGGTTCGTGTCGGATTTTCGAGATCAAGCACAGCGAAGAAGCTGCGCCGCAGCAGTATCGCCATTTGATCGACGCGGAAAAGTGCGCCCAGACGGAGCATCGCTATGGCCCAATCACCGGGAGGTTTGTCCTTTATCGCGGGAAAGATCAGGTAGTAGAGGGCATTCGGTATCAGAATGTGGAAGAATATCTGAAAACACTTGTATAACAGAGCCGCGATCCTAATGTATAGCTCAGGGCGGCGGCTTTCCATCGCTCATTTCATCAATCATTTTCTCGGCTCGTATGAGCGATGCTCTCAAATCCAATATTTTTTCAGATTTTTCCCTTGGGTACCTTTTCAAATGGAATCCAATCCGTTATAATGTGCTTATCAACCTAACGATATGCGCGAGGTGCCGCTATGAAGACGAAAGACAAGTCGAAGCAATATGTTATCTACTCCCGCAAGTCCAAGTTCACCGGCAAGGGCGAGAGCATCGAAAACCAGATCGAGCTGTGCCGCCAGTACATCGCCATGCACTTTGGTGACGACGCAGCGGAGAATGCGCTGGTCTACGAGGATGAGGGCTTTTCCGGCGGCAATCTGGAGCGCCCGCAGTTCAAGAAAATGATGAAGGACTCGCAGAAAATCGAGTTTGCCGCCATCGTGGTCTACCGCCTTGACCGCATCAGCCGCAACATCGGCGACTTTGCCAAACTCATCGAGGACTTAGGCGACCGGCACATCGACTTCATCTCTATCCGCGAGCAGTTCGACACCAGCTCCCCCATGGGCAGGGCCATGATGTATATCGCGTCGGTCTTTTCCCAGCTGGAGCGGGAAACCATCGCCGAGCGCATCCGGGACAACATGCACGAGCTGTCCAAAACCGGGCGCTGGTTGGGCGGCACCACGCCCACCGGTTACGCTTCGGAGAGCGAATCCAAGATAACGGTGGACGGCAAGGAGCGCAAGGCCTACAAGCTGAAGCCCATTCCGGAGGAAATCCAGCTGGTCAAAACGATTTTCTCCGTCTTCATGGAAACCGGCTCCCTTAGCAAGACCGACCAGTACCTGCTGGAGCATCGCTGCGTCACCAAGCGCGGCAAGCAGTTCACCCGCTTTGCCATCAGGGGTATCCTCACAAATCCCGTCTATATGATCGCCGACGAGACGGCGTACCAGTACCTCAAGGAGAACAACGCAGACCTGTTTGCCGAGCAGTCCGAGTTCGACGGCGAGCACGGTATCATGGCCTACAACCGCACCCTGCAGCGCCCCGGCAAGGCCAACCAGATCCGTCCCATGGAGGAATGGATCGTGGCAGTGGGCAAGCATCCGGGCATCATCTCCGGCAGCGACTGGGTGCAGGTACAGGCCATGCTGGATGTCAACAAGTCCAAGAGCTACCGCAGGCCACGCAGCAATGTGGCGCTGCTGTCGGGGCTTCTCCGTTGCGGCGAGTGCGGCGACTATATGCGCCCCAAACTGACCAACCGTACCAATGCCGATGGCGACCTAATTTATACTTATATGTGCTCCACCAAGGAGCGCAGCCACGGGACAGTGTGCGGCATGAAAAACTGCAACGGCAATACGCTGGACGCCAAGATTATCGAGGAGATCCGCAAGCTGTCCGCCGACAAGGAGACGCTTGCCGGACTTCTGGCGCAGACCAAAAAGGTTATCAGCGGCAACAAGGAGGGCTACGACGCGGAGCTGGCACAGCTGCGCGAAAAGCACGCCGAGACTGAAGAGCGCATCAAGAGATTGGTAGACTCTCTGTCCGTTGCTACTGACACCTCGGCTAAGTACGTCATGGAGCAGATCGACGAGCTGCACCAGCAGAGCGAGCAGGAGCAATCAAGGCTTTCTGAGCTGGAGGCCCTCACGGAGCAAAGCCGGATGCTCCATCAGGAGTTCGCCTTCCATCAAGAGATGATCGAATCCTTCGCCCATGCGGTGGATACGGCGACGCTGGAGGAAAAACGCCGCCTGCTGCGCACCATCGTCAAAAAGGTGGTCTGGGACGGCAAAAATGCCTATGTGTACCTGTTTGCCGAGGACGAAGAGGCCGATTTGCCGCCCGTAGACCAACTTATGTGTCTGTCAGGAGAGTATAGCGAATGAAATCCTCATGCACTTCCGCGCCCAGCGGAAGCTGCAGGGGGAGGTGTCACTGTCGGAGGCCATCGAGACGGATAAGGCCGGCAACGCCCTATATCTGCAGGACGTGGTGGGGGCCGACGACACCATGCAGGAGGACCTGGAGGGTCGGGAGGATCAGCGGCTGATCCGGCGGCTGGTAGGGGAGTGCCTGACGGACCGGGAGGCCGACGTGATCCGCCGCCGCTACGGCCTGGACGGCCACCCGCCCCAGACCCAGCGTCAGGTGGCCGCCGCCTACGGCATCAGCCGCAGCTATGTCTCCCGCATCGAGAAGCGGGCCCTGGAGAAGCTGGAGACGGCCCTGCGGGAGCACTGCTATCCATAAACAGCAAGAACGGGGGCTGCCGCCCCCGTTCTTGCTGTTTGAGCAGTCCGCAAGCAAGAACGTTTCGCATCACGGCGCGAAACGCTCTTGCTGCATAATCGGAAATGATATATATTCCTATGTATTCAACACTTATTCTTCATTGAAAGTGGCGCATGAGAGCGGAAGCGTATATGAGAAGATGTCCGCCGTCTACAGCGCCTATGATAACACCGGCGCGCTGATAAATTTGTTGCAAATGGTCTATCACAATGTGAAGCATTATTTCCAGATGCAGATCGACATGCAGGATGTGAACCAGGTGCTGGCGTCCCACTTCAATGATTTTGGGCAGAAGGTGATCGAGGCATACATACGCCCCCTGAAAATCAAGGACTCCGTTCCCAAATACCGCGTTCCCATCCAGTCCGTTCTGAGAAACTGGGCAGAGGACGATGTATTGCTGCTTGCCATGGCCAACGCGGCATTGCAGGATAAGCGCGGCGACACCGTGGAGAAGTGCCGTGCCGAGCTGCTGCGAAAAATTTTCTGGATCGACGAGCGATACGATAACATGGAGCACGACTATCTCGATGAGATCGCCGCGCAGGTTCGCCGCTATACAAGAGCGGCGACGCAAAAAGTGGAAAATCTGACGAATCGGGATCAGAACGTCCGCGGAAACCTAAATACTTTGCTTACGGCATTGTCACGAAATCGCCGCGCGGGTGATTTGGTGGACCGGATACAGCCGGTGTTTCAGCTCTATGAACAGTCCTTCCTTTCCGAAAAGAGCCTGTGGTACCGGAAGCGCCCCGGAAAACGGACAAGGGCTGCGCAGGTCCTTATCCGGGAGGCGGATCCTGATGCGGATGCTGCCGCCCAGGCCGCGAAGCTGCTGCGCTCCGAATATGGCCGCGCGGCCATAGCGGCTTATGTACAGGGGTGGTTGGGAGATGCGGATATCCGTTATTCCAAAGACCTGGGAATCCGGGATGATAAAGGATATATCATGAGCCTGCTGGCTGTGCTGGCAAGCGGAGAACCCGCTGCCGGATATCAGATCCAGGAGTTAGGCGGCGCCCTCAACGAAAATGGCTACTCCATCCCCCAGATGCAGATTTGCCGGAAGGAGAAAAAGAAATGAATTTCGACTTTATTCAGCAGGCAACCTCCAGGGAGCTGGAGCAGTTTAAGTCTGTGTGCAACCAGCTCCTCAGCCGGACCTATGTGGTGCGGACCCTGTACCGCCCCGGGAAAGGGCGGGTGAACAATCCGGACTATACGTTTCTGTCGCTGCATTATGAGGCCGTGCAGGACTATCTGGGCCTTCTGGGTTGGGACTTGCGCAAAGATAAGCCGACAGCTTGCGTTCTTAAGAGAAAGGATAGCCTATGGACCCACGAAAGCGCTTAATTATCATAAAGGGGAAAGACCAGACGGACTCGGTGGCTTCGTTCCGGTTTCATGACGGGAAGTGCGAGGTCGTCTATACCAGTGCGCCCAATAAGACATACGACTTTCAGAGCGGTAATGGATAAGCAGCCTGTACTGGCGATTGAGGTGGACGGAACGGGCTTCCATGAAGTCGGAAGCAAACAGGCGGAGCGGGATATAAAGAAGAACTCTATTTTGGAGAAATGTGCTGTTCCTCTGCTGCGCCTGCGCACAGACGGCAGCGGAGAAAAAGAGAAGATCAGGGATATGTTGAAAACTGCACCACAGAAGTAAGAGGATAAGGGTTCTATAACAAACGTTGGGGCCAGGCTGATGCCTGGCCCCATTGTCATAAAAAAGTTGAGGATAGAGATAAAATCGTCAGCCATTCTTGTTGCCCGTTATAGCCTTCATGGCATTGCGGGCGCGTTTTGCCACATAGGCATCCCGATCATTTGCATACTGTCGCAATAGCGCCATTCCATCGGGGATGCTCCTGCGTCCAAGCAGCTCGGCGCATTGCCACCGGGCCTGGGGAAATATGCTGTGCAGCCCGGCATGTGTCAGGACGGATATGAGCAGTTCGTCTCCCTGTGCAGTCAGACAGTCCAGAACGTCCTCGGTTTCATCGTCCAAAGCCATCATTGTCAGCAAACAGTCCATATCTGCCGGGAAGAGCCCGCCTCGCTTGATAAGTGAACACACTTCATCCAGCATCTTTTCCCATTCCGGAAACATATATGGCTCTGGATCCTCCGTTCCGCAGCATTCTGCGTACTGGCGCGGTGTCATTTTCAGCCAGTGCCACAGATTGTGTATGTAATTTTCCAGTGACTTCCTCATCGCTCACACTCCTGTCTGGGCTGGGGCATCGGATGCATCCTACACCGCCCCCTATTCAATGCACTCCACCTGAACAATTACATTTGTAAATTCATCAAAATAGATCGTATATTTCCGATCACTTACAAAGTCATCGGGGAGTATTTCTTTTTTGAGAAAATGTCCAGATAAAAAGCTTGTTTTTTTCCTTCGCCATCCCAAAACACATATTCATTTGTTACCGGCAGTGGGGGCGCGACTCTGGAATTGCGGTGACTGTCAATAAACTCACCTGTATACGATGATACGCTAGGGAACACGATCCTGGATGCATACAACAGGCTCAGGCCGATCGCAGCAGCAATCATAATCAGTCCCAATTTACAATCTTTGATTTTAACTTTTCTGGCCCACGGTCTATTAAGCAGGATGCACGCAACTCCCAAAACCAGGATCACCCCGCAGACGCCCCATATCCCATACAATACTCCGGAAAAATTGAACATACCATGCCCTCAACTGAATCAATATAACATCACTCTGACAATATCAAATCCAATAGTAACCGACCTGGAATCGATTAAGAATTGAAGCGCGTATTATTTTCTCTTATAAAGCAAAGACATAGTTATGAAAAATATCTCGTTCACTATTATCAGACAGCTATGAAACACAATTTTATATTTTGGCGTTAAGCGTAGGCGATGCTGCTGCCGCTCTTGCTCATAGACGCCAGCTGGCGGCCGTGCTGCCAGGCGTAGGTCCATGTGCCGTCGGACAGGGGATTGCCTATGGCATCGTAGGTGATGGATTTCCCGTTATACGCCGTCAGCAGGTCCGGCCAATTGGCGTCGCCGTAGGTATAGGTGCTGCTTGCTGTCCGGACGTGGCCGACAAAAGACGGCTACGTCCGTCAGCCGGGATACTTATTCCTCCTCGTCGGGTTTCTGGTCCTCCAGGTCAGGAGGTATTTCCCCGCGCCGCAGGCTTTCAAATTGCATGCGTTCCTCGCCTGTCAGCGGTGGAAAAATCAAAACCTGCGGCCAGCGAAAGGTGGCACGCTCTATATTGATCCGTCCACCGGCTGTTCCTTCTAACATTACGGTGCTGCATACCATCATGAATGCCTCGCCAGGTGTTTCTTCTATAACTTTCGCTATGGGATACAGGCCCACCATCTGAAACCGTTCCCACGGATAGAGGTGACGGAAGATACCCAGCAATATCACGGTAATCCCCTTGGTGGATACAATGTATACCCGGCTGAGCGCAATAATCATGGTGAACACTACACCAGTGAATATCAAGAAAAAAGCTGTGATGGTAACGGTATCAATCGCTATACGTATGGGGGGGTCAATGACCCATGAAAATGTATCAATGTAGAGAACATCAACTCCTACACCGGATATAATGAAAAACATCATCTGGTCATGCATCCCAGATGGGGAGATGCGCATGGTGCCTTTTTCTAATTTCTTCATACAGTCATCCTTACCGGGCCCCCTCGGCCCATACCCATATTAGAACTCCCTCCGCTGCTTCTGCTGCTTCTGCGGCTCGACGAGTATGTTGTTGCCGCGATATATGCGGAACCGGCTAACTCACTAGGCAGACTATAATCCTTTAAATGTAAATGCGTAAAACCCAACCCCTTTGCATCTTTATTTTTCATTTTAAATTGATTGACTTCATCTTCAAATTTCTTCAAAGAACTTACCAACTTTTTTAATTCCTGATAGTCGAGTAATATCTCAACACTATCGGTTTCTGTGATGTTTGTAGTATAAATTTTCACAAAATCAACCTCCCCATCCGTGTTGTATTCCTTTCATAAAGTGGATGCAGGCCTGCGTCTCTACCGTATACAACACCGCAGCGATCGTTTTGCAACCGCTTTTTTGCAATTTTGTAAGAATTGGAATATGTCACAAAAGCAGGATGCTTTTGTGAGCATTGTGCCCAGGCGAAAAACCGGATTCCTGCCGAATACAGGCAAAAACGGGAATCGCTCCCCGTGGGGGGAGTGACATGGGTGGGGTTCGATTTCTCCTGATAACACTTTTGTCAAGCCCATTGGATTATTAAAAAATCCTCCTACCATCTCATTTCTGAGGGTAGGAGGATTCGCCAGCTTAACCTGCTGACATTGGGCCGCAGCCCCCGTTTTTCAGCTCATCTTTTCTGCCACCGACTCCAGCGCCTGGTCCATGGCGTTGCCCATGCGCTGCATGGCCTTGCCCACGGCGGTCCTTCTGGGCCGGGGACGCGGCAGAATAATGATCTCCAGCATGGCGCCCGCTACCATTCCGGCGGCCAGGCCCCACAAAAACGTACCGGTTTTACACATCCGTTACCCCTCCTTTTCATGACGCTCTTAGTATGGCCCGGGCCGCAGAAAATCATTCCGCCGCCCTTGCCAAAATCCGGAGAAGTGCGTATAATAATGAGGAAAATTTTGCGCGCACAAGGAGATTTTTTATGTCGATCGCACTTTTACAGGAGAAGATCCGCGCCCGGAAAACGCCCCTGGCCCTGGTGCTGGGGCCGGAGGCGGACAAGCTGCCCGCCAGGATCACGAAGAATTTCACCGATATGTACGGCCCCGGCGACATGGCCCAGGCGGAGGCTCTGCGCTATCACGGCAGCCAGCTCATCAGCCAGACGGCCCCGCTGCTGCCCGCCGTGGTGCTGCAGGCGGAGCGCTATCTGCGCTATGGCTTCATGGGCATGGACGTGCTGGCCAACCTGGTGAACATGGCCAAGGCCCAGGGGCTTTACACCATAGTGGACGCCCGCACCGCCTTCCCGGCGGTGTATGTAGAGGGCGGCATCCGGGCCGACGGCGTCACCGTGACCCCCTATCCCGGCAGCGACGTGTGCCGGGTAGGGGAGGACAAATCCGTGTTTGCCGCCGTCCGCACCGGCAACCCCTCCGCCCCGGAGATCCAGAATCTGCTGTCCGGTGACCGCCGGCTGTATTTGGCGGCGGCGGACCAGATGGTCCGCCATGGCGCGGCGCTGATGGCGGAGACCGATTACGTCCTGGACGTGAAGGAGCTGCGCAGCCGGGCTCCCAAGGCATTTTTGCTACTGCTGGGCTGCGACGGGGAGAACGCCCTGCCCGCCTTCGACGATTATGGCCGGGGGGCGCTGATCGCCGACACCGCCCTGCAATACGCCCACGCCGACGCCGTACAGGCTGCCGTCCGGCAGCTGAAGCAGCTGGTCACCGTGCTGTAAGGGAGGGCTTGCTATGACGAAAATCTATCTCATCCGCCACGCCGAGGCCGAGGGCAACCTCTATCGCATCGCCCACGGCCAGGAGGAGGGCCTGATCACCGACTATCGCGGCCCCAGGCAGATGCAGGCCCTGGCCCGGCGGTTCCGGGACATCCCGGTGGACGCCGTATACGCCAGCGACCTGATCCGCACCCAGACCACAGCCCAGGCGGTTTATGTCCCCAAGGGCCTGCCCCTGCACCTGGAGCCCGCCTTCCGGGAGGTGCACATGGGCGTGTGGGAGGGCCTGACCTGGCGCCAGATCGAGACCCGCTGGCCCTTGCAGATGATGGAGTTCAACCACCAGCTGGACCGCTGGCAGGTGGAGGGCTGTGAGACTGCCCAGACCGTGCTGGACCGGTATCTGCCTGCCCTGCGCCGGGTGGCCCGGGAGCATGACGGCCAGACGGTGGCCGTTTTCTCCCACGGCGCGGCCATGCGTATCGTTCTGGGTACGCTTCAGGGGCTGCCCCTGGCGGAGATCGGCCAGTCGCCCCACGGCGACAACACCGCCGTGTCCCTGATCGAGGCCCAGGGGGACGACCTGCGGGTGGTGTTCCGGGACGACAACAGCCACCTGACGGCCCAGGAGGGCCTCTCCACCTTCGGCAAGCAGACCTGGTGGAAAACCAAGGGCATGGTGGAGCCTGGCCAGCTGTATCGCCCGGCCAGCCATGAGCAGAGCCGCCTGTTCGGCGCGCCGGAGGGCGGACAGGGCACCGCCGTGTGGTACAACGGCCAGGAGCTGATCGGCCTGTACCAGGGCGTCCGGGAGCCGGACGCCCTGCGCATCACCTGGTACGCCATGGACCCCATGTGGCGGGGCCGCCGCCAGGGGATCCCGCCTATGGGCCAGATCATCCAGCAGGGGCGGCGGCTGGGCCTGCCTTACCTGCGGCTGACCTGCACCGACGAGAGCCTGCGTCCCTTCTGGCAGCGCCTGGGCTTCCGGGGCGACGGGGCGGAGCTGGAAAAGGACATCCGCCTGCAGATTCCCGACCTGCGGCAGTGGGTCATGGAGTGATCATATCCGAAAAAATGCACCCTCAGCAAGCGGCAAAAGTGCCGCTTGCTGAGGGTGCTGCTTCTTTATGGCTGGGTGTTACGCCTGGTTCGTCTCGCTGAAGCTCTCCTCCAGCTGCCGCAGGCCCGCCTCCATCTCCTGGAAGCCGGACAGGTCCGGCTCCGCCAGGGTCTGCTGGGCCAGGGCCAGCTTCTGGCAGAACTGGCGGTTCAGCTCGGCATACTTGGCCCGGGACTGGGCGCACCAGGTCTCCTGCTGCCGGGTCAGCTGCCGCAGCTGCTCGATGGCCTTGGCCCGGAACTCCTCCGTCCGCCGGTGGGCGCTGATCTCGATATCGGCGATGTGGTCCTTCAGGGACTGATACTCCGCCGCCTGGGCACGGAGGTACTCCGTTTCCTTCTGGAGCTTCTGGGCCTGCTCCTGGAGCTCCCGGAGCTGTGTCTGCAATTGCAGGCAGGTGTCCGCCGCCGCGCTGTTTTCCAGCACCGCCCGGCGCAGGGTATTCAGCTCGGCCTCCATGGCGCGGTTGCGCTCCTGCAGGCCGTGGTTTTCCTCCTCCAGAGCGGAGACCCGCTGCTGATTTTCCCGGGAGGTCTGCTGGATATAGCTGACCACGTCCTCCCGGTCGAAGCCGCCGAATAACGCTGTTTTGAAATTGGTGTTCATTCCATAGCCCCCCCGCTATTCCGTAAATTTGTACACAGTATAGCACAGGGCCCCGACAAAATCAACCGTTTTTCCCGATCATGCCGTAAAGAGCCTCCAGGGCGTCAGACAGAGTGCCCAGCCGGTCAATGAGCCCCAGCTGCACCGCCTGGCTGCCGTAGAGAATGGTGCCCACGTCGTTGGACATGTCCCCGTCGGCCAGCATCAGCTGGCGGAAGTCGTCCTGGGTGATGCGGCTGTGCCGGGCCACGAAGGACACGATGCTCTCTTGCACCCGCTCAAAATACCGATAGGACTGGGGTGCGGCGATCATCAGGCCGCTCATGCGCACCGGGTGCACCGTCATGGACGCCGAGGGCACGATGAAGGTCTGCTGTCCGGACACCGCCAGGGGGGATGCCGATGGAGTGTCCGCCGCCCAGCACCAGGGTCACCGTGGGCTTGGTCATACCGGCCACCATCTCCGCAATGGCAAGGCCCGCCTCGATGTCGCCGCCCACGGTGTTCAGCAGGAGCAGAACGCCGTCCACCTCCTCCGACTGCTCCAGATGGGCCAGAAGGGGCAGAACGTGCTCATATTTGGTGGTTTTCGTGTTATTGGGGGCCAGGCTGTGGCCCTCCACCTGGCCGATGATGGTCAGGCAGTATATGCTGCCCCGGCTGCTTTCCACCAGGGCCGCGCCCAGGTCGTAAAGACGCGGGGCGCTCTGGTCGCCGGACTGCTCCGGCTGCTGATTGGGTTCCTCCGTCATGGAACGCACCTCCTTATCGGAGATAGCATGTGCATTCCCGGCGAAAACATGCAGGGCGGCTCAGTGTCCGGCGTGGAGCTTCCGGAACTCCGAGGGCAGCATGCCGAATACCTTTTTGAACTCCGCGGAAAACTTACTCTGACTCTCGTAGCCCACCGCCCGGGCGATCTGTGCCAGACTGTCTCCGGTGTCCAGCAGCAGGAACGACGCCTTCTCCATCCGGTGCTGCCGGATGTGGGCGGCGATGGAGCTGCCGTACTCTGCCTTGAACAGCTCCTTCATGGTGGAGGGGTTCATGAGAAAGCGACGGGACAGCTGCTCGATGGTGATGCGGCTGTCCAGATTCTCCGTCAGCAGGTCGTGGACCTGGTGGATGGCGCTGCGCTGCTGGGGCGTCAGGCCGGCAGCGTGCTCCCCGGCGTGGGCGTCCACCGGCGGCAGGTGGGGTGCATGGGGCATGGCCTCCTCCCGGGGGCAGGTGACCTCCACCGTCCGCTCGATGACCTGGTGCAGCAGTCCCGCCACCTCCGTGTCCGCCGCCCGGTAATAGACCTCCTTGCCGATCCGGCGGCTGACCACCAGGCCGCTGTCCTTCAGCTGCCGCAGATGGTGGGAGGCGGCGGGACTGCTCATGCCTACCAGCGCCGCCAGATTCACCACGCACTCCTCGCAGTGGCACAGCAGCCAGAAAATCCGCACCCGGTTGGCGTCGGACAGCAGGCGGCACAGGCCCGCCACCGCCTGAAAGCTCTCCGCCTCCTGCATGCAATGCTCCAGCCGGGACAGGTCCCGGTCATTTCCGTGCCGGTGGGGCAGCTCCGTATATTCCATAGCGCACACGCTCCTTTTCAAAAGTCACCCGTTCGGCAGTTCTTTTCGCCCGAACGGCAGGAAAGGGGCAAAGACCGTTGACTTTCCCCGTTTCGTCCATTATAGTACAGTCATCAAGATTAAACAAGTGCTTAATGGTTGAATGCGCCGGCCATTGGGCAGGAAAAGGAGTTTGCCATGAAAAAGACCTATCAGATCGAAGTGGACTGCGCCAACTGCGCCAACCTGATGGAGGAGGCCGCCAAGAAAACCGAGGGCGTTGAAAACGCCGTGGTGAATTTCGTGACCCAGAAGATGATCGTGGAGTTCCGGGAGGGGTCGGACCCCAAGGCGGTGATGAAGGCCGTTCTGAAGAACTGCAAAAAGGTCGAGGATGACTGCGAGATCTATCTGTGAAACACAACGCGTGCCGGAAGCCATTCCGGCACGTCTGCTGAAGGAGGGGAAGAAGCATGACCAAGAAGCAAAAAAAGATGCTCTGCCGCATCATCGTCACGGCGGTGCTGGTCCTGGCCATCCGGCTGTTTTCCATCGGGGGCTTGCCCGGGACGCTGCTGTATCTGGCGGCGTACCTGATCATCGGCTATGACATTCTCCGCAAGGCCGGCAAGGGCATCCTCCGGGGCCAGGTGTTCGACGAGAACTTCCTGATGGCCGTGGCCACCGTGGGCGCCATCGGCCTGGCGTTTTACGAGAAAAGCGGCGACTTCATGGAGGCCGTGGCCGTGATGCTGTTCTATCAGATCGGCGAGCTGTTCCAGAGCTACGCCGTGGGCAAGAGCCGCCGGAACATCACCGCCCTGATGGACATCCGCCCCGACTATGCCAACATCGAGCAGGACGGACAGTTGACCCAGGTGGACCCGGACGATGTGCCCGTGGGGGCCACCATCGTGGTCCAGCCCGGCGAGAAGGTCCCTCTGGACGGCGTGGTGCTGGAGGGCTCCTCCACGCTGAATACCGCCGCCCTGACCGGCGAGAGTCTGCCCCGGGACGTGACCGATGGCGATGAGATCGTCAGCGGCTGCATCAACATAACCGGCGTGCTGAAGATCCGCACCACCAAAGCCTTCGGCGAGTCCACCGTGTCCAAGATTCTGGAGCTGGTGGAAAATTCCAGCTCCCACAAGTCCAAGTCTGAGAACTTCATCTCCAAGTTTGCCCGGGTATATACTCCCGCCGTGTGCGCGGCTGCTCTGGCCCTGGCGGTGCTGCCGCCGGTGGTGCGCCTGCTGGCGGGGCTTGACGGAGACTGGGGCACCTGGCTGTACCGCGCCCTGTCCTTCCTGGTGGTCAGCTGCCCCTGCGCCCTGGTGATCAGCATTCCCCTGAGCTTCTTTGCGGGCCTGGGCGGCGCCAGCCACGAGGGCATCCTCATCAAGGGCTCCAACTATCTGGAAACCCTGTCCAAAACCAAAACCGTGGTGTTTGACAAAACCGGCACCCTGACCCAGGGGGTGTTCGACGTCACCGGCGTCCACCACAATCAGCTTCCCCGGGAAAAGGTGCTGGAATACGCCGCCCTGGCGGAGTGCGCCTCCTCCCACCCCATCAGCAAGAGCCTGCAGCGGGCCCACGGCGGCCCCATTGACCGCCAGCGGGTCACGGATATCCGGGAATACAGCGGCAACGGCGTGGTGGCCAGGGTGGACGGTGTCAACGTGGCCGTGGGCAACGATAAGCTCATGGATAAGCTGGGCATTGCCTGGCACGATTGCCACAGCGTGGGTACCATTATCCACCTGGCCCTGGACGGCCAGTACGCCGGCCATATTGTCATCTCCGATGTGGAGAAGCCCCACGCTAAGGACGCCATCGCCGCCCTGAAGCGTATCGGCGTGGAAAAAACCGTGATGCTCACCGGTGACCGGGCCAAGGTGGCGGATCACGTGGCGCAGGATCTGGGGGTGGACGAGGTGCACAGCGAGCTGCTGCCTGCTGATAAGGTATCCCAGGTAGAGCGGCTGCTGAGCCGGGCCGGCGGCAAGCTGGCCTTTGTAGGCGACGGCATCAACGACGCACCGGTGCTGTCCCGGGCCGATATCGGCATCGCCATGGGAGCCATGGGCTCCGACGCGGCCATCGAGGCGGCGGACGTGGTGCTGATGGACGACGATCCCCTGAAGATCGCCAAGGCCATCCGTATCTCCCGCAAGTGCATCCGCATCGTATATGAGAACATCGCCTTTGCCCTGATTGTCAAGGCCCTGTGCCTGCTGCTGGTGGCCGTGGGCGCGGCCAACATGTGGGCCGCGATCTTCGGCGACGTGGGCGTGATGGTCATCGCCGTTCTCAACGCCATCCGTGCTTTGCGGGTAAGCAAGCTGTGATGAAACCACAAATTAAATAAGATCATGCCCGGTGCATTGCACCGGGCATGATCTTATTTTGCGGCTTTACTTTTTCTTAGCGTAGGGGGTGTTCTCCAGCGGCAGGGTCAGACGACGCTGGCCATCCAGCCGGTAATAGGCGTCGGCAATGGCGGGGGCCGTGGGGATGGAGGTGATCTCACCGATGCCGATGGCGCCGCCTGCTACCTTCAGGCCGGGCTTTTCCACCACGATGGCCTGGATCTCCGGCGGGATCTGATTGGCCCGGAACAGGCCCAGGGTGCCATATCTGGCAGTGGGCTTGCAGGTGTCGTCAATGGGATACTGCTCTGTCAGCGCATAGCCCATGCTCATGACCACGCCGCCCTCGATCTGCCCCTCGCAGCTGAGAGGGTTCACAGCCTTGCCCACGTCGTGAGCGGCCACCAGCATCTTGATGCGGCCGGTCTCCCGATCCAGGATACACATCTGGGTGGCGTAGCCGTAGGCCACATGGCTGACGGGGTTGGGTACGTCCGCGCCCAGGGGGTCTGTCTTGGCCAGATACTCGCCGTAAAACTCCTGTCCGGCCAGGTCCCGGAGGGCCTTGCCCTCCAGCGCGGCGCAGAGCTTTTCGCAGGCCCGGCGGGTGGCCTCGCCGGTGACCAGGGTCTGGCGGGAGCCGGAGGTGTCGCCGGAATCCGGGGCGATCCAGGTGTTGCTGCGCTCATAGACGATGTCGTCCCGGTGGAGGCCGGTGTTGGTGACCACCACCTGCACCAGCACGGTGCCCAGTCCCTGGCCGATGCAGGACGCGCCGGAGTAAATATGCACCTTGCCATCGTCCTCGACGATGAGCTTGCAGCGGCCCCAATCGGGGATGCCCACGCCCACACCGGCGTTTTTCATGGCGCAGGCGATGCCCACGGGGTCGCCGCTGCGAACGGCCTCGTCATAGGCGGGCTTGATGGCCTCCAGCGTCTCCACCAGGCCCGTGGACTCATCCACGATCTGGCCGTTGGGCAAAACGCCGCCGGGGCGGATGGCATTGCGATAACGGATCTCCCAGGGGCTGATGCCCACCAGATCCGCCATCTCGTTGAGCAGCGTCTCCGTGCAGAAGCAGGTCTGGGTCACGCCAAAGCCCCGGAAGGCCCCCGGCGGGAGGATTGTTGGTGTAATACGCGCGGCCCTCGATCTCGAAGTTTTCATAGGCATAGGGCCCCGCCGCATGGGTGCAGGCCCGCTCCAGCACCGGCCCGCCCAGAGAGGCAAAGGCGCCGGTGTCGGACACCACGCTGGCCTTGACGCCCTGGATGATGCCGTTTTCGTCGCAGCCCATGGTGAAGTCCATGTCGAAGCTGTGGCGCTTGGGGTGGACCAGGATGGACTCCTGGCGGGAGAGCTTTACCTTCACCGGCACACGGGCCACATACGCCAGCAGGGCGGCATGGTGCTGGACGGACATGTCCTCCTTGCCGCCGAAGCCGCCGCCCACCAGCATATTCTGGACCTGGCAGTGGTCATAGTCCACCCCCAGCATGGCGGCGCACTCGTGCATGGTGGTGTGCGCGCTCTGGTCCGAGGTCAGCAGCTTCACGCCGCCGTTTTCCAGGGGCAGAGCAACGCAGCACTCCGGCTCCAGGAAGGCGTGCTCGGTCCAGGGGGTGTGGAAGTGCTGGGTCAGCACATATTTTGCATTCTTGATAGCGCCGTCTGCGTCGCCCCGGGAGACGTGCTTATAGGCCTGGACGTTGTTCTCGTCCCCCTCGAACACCAGGGGCGCGTCCGGGGCGGCGGCCTCCCGGGGACTATGCACGGCAGGGAGGACCTCATACTCCACCTTCACCAGCTTCTTGGCGGCCTCCAGGGTCTCCTGGTCCCGGGCGCAGATCAGGGCCACGGAGTCCCCCAGATAGTGGGTGATCTCGCCCACGCCGATCAGGGTGGGCTGGTCCTTCTTCAGGTGGCCCACGTTGACCTTGCCGGGGATGTCCTTCTGGGTCAGTACGCACACCACGCCGGGCAGGGCCTGGGCGGCGCTGACGTCGATGGACAGGACCCGGGCCCGGGCGTACCGGCTGCGCACCGCGCCGCCGTAGCACATCCCGTCCACATACACGTCGTCGGGGTACTGGCCGGTGCCCAGCACCTTTTCCTCCACGTCCAGCCGGTGGACCCGGCTGCCCATTTTCCAGTCATCGGCGGAGGCCTTCGGCAGCTTCCCCTCCCGGAAAATCTTGGCCGCCAGCAGGATGCCGTCGATGATCTTCACATAGCCGGTGCAGCGGCAGATGTTGTTGCGGATGGCGAAGGCGGCCTCCTCCCGGGTGGGATCGGGATTCACGTCCAGCAGCCCCTTGGCGGAGATGACCATGCCGGGGATGCAGAAGCCGCATTGGACGGCGCCCGCCTCGCCGAAGGCGAAGGTATACACCTGCTTTTCCCAATCGGAAAGGCCCTCCACCGTGAGGATGGTCTTGCCCTCCAGCTTGTCGGTCTGGGGGATGCAGGCCTTGGTGGGCTTGCCGTCGATGAGGACGTGGCAGGTGCCACAGGCGCCCTCACTGCACCCGTCCTTCACGGAGGTCAGCTGCAGGGTATCCCGCAGAAAGCGGATAAGCTTCTGATTTTTTTCCACGGTCACGCTCTGCCCGTTAACGGTGAAGGTTGCCATGTGATCGTCTCCTTTGTCCCGGCCCGCCGACATATGGGGGCATGATCTCAAACATTACTGATAATTATACCATATTCATTCATTCTCCGCAAGGTGAAGCCTTATCCTTCTTTCAGAATAACCCGGGGCTTGCTTTTCCGGTCCAACGAGTGTATGATGGCAAAAATAATAAACATAGAGAGGAGTTCTGACAATGGATCTGACGGAAAAATGCCTGGAAAGCCGGGAGGTATACAAGGGCCGCGTCCTGCGGCTGCGGGTGGACGCGGTGGCCCTGCCCAACGGGAAAACATCCCTGCGGGAGGTGGTGGAGCACCCCGGCGGCGTGGGGATCCTGGCCCTGGACGAAAACGGCTGCGTTCCCATGGTGACCCAGTACCGCTATGCCTTCTCCCGGACGCTGCTGGAGATCCCTGCCGGGAAGCGGGAGCCCGGCGAGGAGCCCTTCGTCACCGCCCAGCGGGAGCTGAAGGAGGAGGTGGGGGCCACGGCGGCGGATTGGCAGCCCCTGGGGCAGATCATCGCCTCCCCGGGCTGCTATGACGAGGTGCTGCATCTGTACCTGGCCCGGGGCCTGACCTTCGGCGACACCCATCCCGACGAGGACGAGTTCCTGTCCGTCCGGCGCATCCCCTTTCAGGAGCTGGTGCAGCGGTGCCTCAGCGGCGAGATTCAGGACGGCAAAACCGTCACCGCCGTGCTGAAGGCAAAGCTCCTGCTGGGGCTGTGATTTTCCCGAAAAAACAGTGGACAAGCGGCATTAGTTGTGGTAATATGAGGAATTAACAAAAGAGATAGCGCTTTTGTAGTTTCGTTTCCGTTTTGCGCGGGAGAAAGGAAGGATTTCGTCATGGCTGTGAAGGAAAGCTACGCAGGGAAAATCAACCGCAAGCTCAACAAGAAGCTCCATGTCATCGACGTGGCGGCGGGCCGTGTCCCGGCAGACCTGGTGCTGAAAAACGCTGCATACGTCAACGTGTTCTCCAACGAGCTGTGCCGCGGGGACATCGCCGTGGCCGAGGGGCTCATTGTGGGCATGGGCGAATACCACGGCAAGGTGGAGGCGGACGTAGGCGGCAAGATTGTGCTGCCGGGCTTCATCGACGCCCATATTCACCTGGAAAGCTCCCTGGTAAGCCCCAAGGAGTTTGCCAAGGCCGTGCTGCCCCACGGCACCACCACCGTCATCACCGATCCCCACGAAATTGCCAACGTCATGGGCACCGATGGCATCGAGTATATGCTCCAGGCCACCGAGGACCTGCCGGTGGACGTGCGGTTCATGCTGCCCTCCTGCGTTCCGGCCACGCCCCTGGACGAGTCCGGAGCCAATCTGGACTATCGGGCCATCGACTCCTTCTATGACCATCCCCGGGTCCAGGGTCTGGCGGAGATGATGAACTTTGTGGGCATCATCAACGGCGACAGCCAGGTGGTGGAAAAGATCGTGGCCTCCCAGGCCCACCACAAGAAGATCGACGGCCACGCCCCGGGCCTTACCGGCAACGACCTGAACGCCTATATCGCCGCCGGCGTGTATTCCGACCATGAGTGCTCCAACGTGGAGGAGGCCATGGCCAAGCTGGAGCGGGGACAGTTCATTATGATCCGCGAGGGCACCGCCGCCCGGAACCTGGAGGCCCTGGCTCCCCTGCTGTGCGAGAAATACATCGAGCGCTGCATGTTCTGCACCGATGACAAGCACCCCAACGACCTGCTGGAAAAGGGCCACATCGACTACATCGTCAAAAAAGCCATCTCCCTGGGCGCGGACCCCATCATGGCGGTGAAGGCCGCCGGGTACACCGCCGCCCGGTACTTCCTGCTGAATAACCGCGGCGCCATCGCCCCCGGGTATCTGGCGGACTTTGTGGTCATCGACAACTGGGAGAACTTCGACATCGAGATGGTCTATAAGAAGGGCAAGCTCATGTACGACGGCGTTCTGCGGGACTTCGACACCCCGGAGATCGACCCCTATCTGGTCAAGCGGGCCCACGACACCTTCCATGTGGCCTCCCTGTCCGCCGCCGACTTCACCGACAAGCGCCCCCACGCCGTCATCGGCATGGTGCCCGGCGAGATCGTGTCCGAGGACGCGGGCTATGCCGACCACATCGACCTGGAGCAGGACATTCTCAAGATCGCCGTGATCGAGCGGCATAAGAACACCCACCACATCGGCCTGGGCTATATCAAGGGCTACGGCCTTAAGCATGGCGCCGTGGCCACCTCCATCAGCCACGACAGCCACAACATCATCGTGGTGGGCACCTCCGAGGAGGACATGGCCGCCGCCGCCAACCGCATTGTGGAGAATCGCGGCGGCATCACCGTAATGGACGGCGGCCAGATCCTGGGCGAGGTGGCCCTGCCCATCGCGGGCATCATGTCCGACGACAGCCTGGTGATGGTGAACAGCGCCCTGGAGGCCGCCAAGGACGAGGCCTTCCGGCTGGGCGTGTCCCGAGGCATCGACCCCTTCATGACCCTGAGCTTCATGGCTCTGCCGGTGATCCCGTCCCTGCGGCTGACCACCCGGGGCGTGTTCGACGTGCTGACCCAGCGGTATGTGTGATGGGCTGCTGCCTCTGAACCTCCTGGAGCTGACCTGGCACTGCCGAAAAAACTGACGATGAAAAACGGGATATCCGGCGTCTCGAACCGGGTATCCCGTTTGAATCCCTCATTATATAACAAACAGCCGCGCATGCCCAAGCGCGGCTGTTTGTTATGTTTGGGGTAGGAAAATCCCCATGGAAAAGATGGGCAGCAGGCGCTGCCAGGTATTTTCAGCGGCGAAGGAGGTAAACCATAGCCGCTCTCGGCTGCAAAATCAGAACTGGAGACGATTCTCCTTAGACCAGGTGGTCAGGTTCAGACGGGGGTAGCGCCGCCGCAACTCCTCGGCGGTCTCGGCGTCGCCGCCGGTCATCAGAATCCGGTTGACAGCCTCCACATCGGCGGCCGGCATACCGTGGTCGGCGGTCTTGCCGCAGTCGCGGCAGGTATAGGTCCCATTTTCGGAAACCGTCACCTCACTGCTGCCGCAGAAGGCACAGCGATGCATCTTTGTAATCAGAGCCATTTTCGATTTCTCCTCTCTTTCCTCAAGTCCATGGGTAGGATATCATAGAATTTTACATTTGTAAAACGCATATTTTCGATTGAAGTCATGAAAAAAAGGGTGTACAATGAGGAATACAGTCAAAGAAAGACGAGGTGGGGGACATGAGCGCCACAAAATACCAGATTTTCCTGAAAACCGTGGAATGCGGCAGCTTTACCAAGGCGGCGGCGGACCTGAATTTCTCACAGTCCGGAATCAGCCACGCCATCAGCTCCCTGGAGGAGGAGCTGGGGGTGACGCTGCTGAGCCGGAACCGGGGCGGCGTGACCCTGACCGGGGACGGCCGGGCATTGCTTCCGCAGATTCAGCAGCTCTGCACGGAATATCACCGACTGGCCCAGCAGGCGGCGGACCTGCGGGGCATGGATGCGGGCCTTGTGAAGGTGGCGTCGTTCTCCAGCGTCTCCGCCCAGTGGCTGCCTATGATCCTGAAGGCCTTCAGCAAGCTGTATCCGGCCATCGAGTTCGAAATTCAGACCTGCGACTTCTATGACCAGATCGAGGAGCTGATCATCACCGGGCAGGCGGACTGCGGATTTCTGCGGATGCCGTCCCTGAAGGGACTGCAGGTGTACCCCCTGCACCTGGACCAGTTGAAGGTCATTGTGCCCTGCGGGCATCCTCTGGCCAACAGCGATCCCTTTCCGGTGGAGGCCCTGGCCACGGAGCCGGTGATCCAGCTGGAGGAGGGAGACGATTACGAAATCCGGGCCGCCTTCGACGAAATGGGCGTGCGGCCCCATGTGCGATATATCGCACGGGAGGACCGGACCATTCTGTCCATGGTGTCCAACGGCCTGGGCATCAGTCTGCTGCCGGAGCTGATGGTGCGCCACAGTCCCTATCCGCTGGTGGTCTGCCAGCCGCCCAAGGCCTTTTATCGGCGCATCGCCATCGGCGTCAAGGACGAGAAGGCCCTGTCCAACTCCACCCAGCGGTTTGTGGACCACGTCCGGGCCTGGGTGCAGGTAAATGGGTTCAAGTAAGAATATCTCTTTACAAATGCGCCCCACTGGGATATGATGGAGAAAGTATAAAGAATAAAGGAGAAGCTCCCATGATCTATTTCAACAGCGACTATCTGGAGGGCGCTCATCCCAGCGTGATGGCGCGGCTCAACGAGACCAATATGGTGCAGACCGTGGGCTACGGCGAGGACCAATACTGCGCGGCGGCCCGGGAGAAGATCCGCGCCGTCTGCCAGGCGCCGGAGGCTGACGTGCACTTCCTGGTGGGCGGCACCCAGACCAACACCACCGTGATCGCCTCCATTCTGCGGCCCTGGCAGGGCGTGCTGTCCGCCGACAGCGGACACATCAACTGCCACGAGGCGGGGGCCATCGAGTCCACCGGCCACAAGGTCATCACCCTGCCTGCGGCAGAGGGGAAGATCACCGCCCAGCAGGTGCAGGATTATGTGGAGTGGCACCGGAACGACGAGTCCACCGAGCACATTGTCCAGCCCGGCATGGTGTATATCTCCCACCCCACCGAGGGCGGCACCCTGTATTCCAAGGCGGAGCTGACGGCTCTGTACGACACCTGCCGGAAATACGGCCTGCCGCTGTTCATCGACGGGGCCCGGCTGGGCTACGGGGTTATGGCCGACGGCTCTGAGCTGACCATACCGGAGATCGCCCGCCTGTGCGACGTGTTCTATATCGGCGGCACCAAGGTGGGAGCCCTGTTCGGCGAGGCCGTGGTGATCATGAACCCGGCGCTGAAGAAGGATTTCCGCTTCATCATGAAGCAGCGGGGCGGCCGCATGGCCAAGGGCCGTCTGCTGGGCATCCAGTTTGACTCCCTGTTCACCGACGATCTGTACTTCAAGATTTCTCGCCACGCCGACGAGATGGCCTATCAGATTCGCGACATCTTCGTGTCCGCCGGTTATCCGCTGCTGTTTGACTCTCCCACCAACCAGCAGTATCCTATCATGCCGGACGATGAGCTGGCGGAGCTGGGGAAGAGCTTCGGCTATGAATACTGGGAGCGGGTGGATAAGACCCATTCCGGCGTGCGCTTCTGCGCCAGCTGGGCCACCACCCAGGAGCACGTGGACGCCCTGCGGGCCGCCGTACAGGCCCTGCGAAAATAACAACAACCGGAACAAACTGGAACAATTTGAGGAGGAACGACACATGGAAACATACGGACTGGAAAAGCTGGGCATCATCAACGCCGGGGCGGTGTACCGCAATCTGACGCCGGCGCAGCTGGTGGAGCACGCTCTGCGCCGGGGGGAGGGCACCCTGTCCAACACCGGAGCCCTGGTGGTCAAGACCGGGAAATACACCGGCCGCAGCGCCAACGACAAGTTCATTGTGGACACCCCCGCCGTCCATGACGACATCGCCTGGGGCAAGGTGAACCGGCCCCCATGGACAAGGCCCGGTTCGATGCCATCTATGCCAAGGTCACGGCGTATCTGCAGAATAAGGACGTGTTCATTTTCGACGGCTTCGCCGGAGCGGACCCCAAGTATACCAAGGCCTTCCGCATCGTCAACGAGCTGGCCAGCCAGAATCTGTTCATCCACCAGCTGCTGCGCCGCCCCACGGCGGACCAGCTGAAGGACTTCCATGAGGATTATACCATCATTGCCGCCCCGGGCTTCAAGTGCATCCCCGAGATAGACGGCACCCGCTCCGAGGCCGCCGTTCTGGTGGACTATGAGGCCCATCTGGTGGTGATCTGCGGCACCCAGTATGCCGGCGAGATCAAGAAATCCGTGTTCTCCGTGATGAATTACGTCCTGCCCAAGCAGGGCGTGTTCCCCATGCACTGCTCTGCCAACATCGGCAAGGACGGCGACTCCGCCGTGTTCTTCGGACTGTCCGGTACCGGCAAGACCACCCTGTCCGCCGATCCCGCCCGCAAGCTCATCGGCGACGACGAGCACGGCTGGGCCGACGACTCCGTGTTCAACTTCGAGGGCGGGTGCTACGCCAAGTGCATCAACCTCTCTCCCGAGGGCGAGCCGGAGATCTACAACGCCATCCGCTTCGGCGCGCTGGTGGAGAACGTGGTCATGGACCCCGACACCCGGGAGTTCGACTTCGACGACGATTCCCTGGCGGTGAACAGCCGGGTGGGGTATCCCGTGGAGTATATCCCCAATGCAGAGCTCTCCGGCATGAGCCCCAGCGTGCCCAAGACGGTGATCTTCCTGACGGCGGACGCCTACGGCGTGCTGCCTCCCATCAGCAAGCTGGATAAGAACCAGGCCATGTATTACTTCGTCTCCGGCTTCACCAGCAAGGTGGCCGGCACTGAGATCGGCGTCACCGAGCCGGTGCCCACCTTCTCCACCTGCTTCGGCGAGCCCTTCCTGCCCCTGGATCCCTCCGTATACGCCGCCATGCTGGCGGACAAGGTGGAAAAGTCCGGCGCAAAGGTCTATCTGGTGAACACCGGCTGGAACGGCACCGGCAAGCGCATGAAGCTCCGCTACACCCGGGCCATGGTCACCGCGGCCCTGACCGGCGAGATCGAGAAGGCGGAGTTCGTCACCGACCCCACCTTCGGCGTCCAGGTGCCCACCTCCATTGAGGGCGTGCCCAGCGAGCTGCTGATCCCCGCCAACACCTGGGAGGATCAGGCGGCCTATGAGGCCAGCTGCAGGAAGCTGGCGGCCAGCTTTGTGGAGAATTTCAAGAAGTATACCCGCATGAGCGCGGAAGTGGTGGCCGCAGGCCCCAAGGCGTAACGAAACAGCAACCGGGCTGGGCGTGAAACCCAGCCCGGTTTTTACAAAAGGAGAACCTATGTTAGAACTGCGTATTCTGGTGGACGATATCGACTATGACTCCATTGCGGAGTATCTGATCCCTGCGGTGGCGGAGAAGCTGCGCCGGGAGGAAAAGGGCGGCATCCTGGGAAACGTCCTGGCCGGGAACCCGGACATGGCGGCCTCCATGGCCCGGACGGTGCTGGGGGCCATGAGCCAGGAGCAGAAGGACCAGCTGCTGGTGCAGCTGGTGACCAAAAACCGCGAAAAGCTGCTGGATAAGGGAAACCAGGCCGTCCGCAGCCGGGGCATCGGCGTGCAGCTGCGCGACGTGGCGGTGCGGAAGCTCTGAAAAAAACTGCTCAATATCGGCAGAGCAGCCGCCCCGCCGGGCGGCTGTTCTTTTTTGCTTGTAATCGAAGAGAATTTCTGATATAATGCACTTATATGCTAATTTGGGGAGGGAGCCCTGTGGGATATCTGGAAAATTTGTGGAATGCGCTGGACTTTGGCTCCCTGCGGGATATGGTTCTGCGGCTGGTGTCGGTGTTTCTGTGCCTGACGGTGCATGAGACCTGCCATGGCCTGGCGGCTCTGGCCCTGGGGGACCCCACGGCCAAACGGGCCCGGCGGCTGAGCCTGAACCCCCTGCGCCACATCGACTGGTTCGGCCTGCTGATGATGGTAACGGTGGGCTTCGGCTGGGCCAAGCCCGTGCCGGTGGACCCCCGGTATTTCCGCCGGCCCAAGCAGGGCATGGCCCTGACGGCCCTGGCGGGGCCGGTGTCCAACTTCCTGCTGGCGCTGGTGCTGCTGTTTGCCGGGCGGTTGGTGTATGACTATGCCCCGTATTCTGAAGCGAATCAGCGGCTGCTGACCTTCCTGCTGACCACGGCCATCCTGTCGCTGGGTCTGGGGCTGTTCAACCTGATCCCTATCCCGCCGCTGGACGGCAGCAAGGTGCTGTTCTCTCTGCTTCCTGACCGGGCCTACAACACCATGCTGCGCTATGAGCGATACGGCATGCTGCTGCTGTGGGCGGTGGTGCTGCTGGGCGTGGGGGACAGATGGATGAGCGCCGCCATCCAGTGGACCTATGAGCTATTCTGCCGCGTGGTCGGCTTTTAAGAGGGTACAGGCAATTGGAAAGTCCCATTTATAAGCTGGAAAAGGTGGTTCAGGGAAAAGAGGAGCTTCAGGATTTCGAGGGGCCTCTGGACCTGATCCTGTTCCTGCTGAGCAAGAATAAGATCGAGATACAGGATATCCCCATTGCCCTGATCCTGGACCAGTATCTGGCCTATCTGGACCGGCGCAAGGAGATGGACCTGGAGGTGGCCAGCGAGTTTGTGACCATGGCCGCCCACCTGATGTATATCAAGACCCGGATGCTCCTGTCCCTGGAGGACGAGGAGGCCAAAAACGAGATGGACGCCCTGATCCAGTCCCTGGCGGAGCGCCAGCGGGGCGAGGCCTATGCCCGGGTGCGCCGCCTGGCGGAGCTGCTGGGCCCCATGGGCGAGTTTGGCCGCAGCATCCTGACCCGGGACCCCGAGCCTATGGAGCGGGGCAAGGTATATGAATACGACCAGCAGCCCGCCGACCTGGTCATCGCCATGCAGGAGGTCACCGACCGCCGGGGCCAGGCGGAAACGCCGCCTCTGCGGGCCTTTGACGAGATCGTCCGGCGGGAGCCCTATTCCGTGGAGCAGAAGGCCAAGGAGATCGTCCGGCGGCTGAAGGAGGGCGGCATCACCCGGTTTCTGCTGCTGTTCCGGGGCAGCCGCAGCCGCAGCGAGCTGGTGGCCACGTTTATGGCGGTGCTGGAGCTGTGCCGCAGCCGGATCATCCGGCTGGCCGGACCCGCCGCCGACTGCACCGTTACCTGCCGGGAGGACCCGGAAAACACCGAGGAATAAAACATGGAAGCAATGGAAATGAAAGAAATAGAGGCCGCGGTGGAGGGAATCCTCTTCGCCTCCGGGGAACCGGTGGCGGCGGACCGCATCGCCGTGGCCCTGGACCTGGACCGGGACACCGTGGACCAGGTGCTGCGCCGCCTGGCGGACTACTACAGCTATGAGCGCCGGGGTATGCGCCTGGTGCGGATGGAGGATACCTGGCAGCTGTGCTCCGCCCCGGAGTACGCCGACCTGATCCGCCGGGCCTTCGAGATCCGCAAGCCTGCGAAGCTGTCCCAGCCGGCCCTGGAGGTGCTGACCATCATCGCCTACTATCAGCCCACCACCCGGGCCTATGTGGACCAAATTCGCGGCGTGGACAGCGCCTACACCGTGGGCCTGCTGCTGGACCGGCACCTGATCGAGGAGTGCGGGCGGCTGCAGGTGCCGGGACGGCCCCGGCTGTACCGCACCACCAAGGCGTTTCTGCGGGCATTTCATCTGAACTCGCTGGACGATCTGCCGGAGATCCCGGGGCCTGGAGGCCGACGGACAGCTGCGGCTGGATGACGACGGCGCCGTTCAGGAGTCGGAACAATAAGCAATAGAAGGGGGACCCCACATGGTTGCACTGTGGATACTGGGCATACTGCTGGCACTGATCGTGGCGGCGCTGTTTCTGCGGGTGGGGGTGCGCATTGCCTTCGGGCAGGAGCTGCGCGTTACCGCCGCAGCGGGGCCTCTGCGCCTGCAGATCGTGCCGAGTCCCCCGAAAAAGCCCAAAAAACAGAAAAAGCACAAGGAGAAAAAGAATCCGCCCGAAAAGCAGAAGGCAGCGCCCCGGGAGAAGCGGAAGCTGGGGCCTGACGCCCGGCGATATCCGGTCGGTGCTGCCGTACCTGTGGCAGTCCCTGAAAGGGGCCCTGCGAAAGACCCGGCAGCGGCTGCGGGTGGACCCCCTGCGCCTGTCGCTGGTCCTGGGCGGGGAGGAGGACCCTGCCGCCTCCGCCGAGACCTACGGCTGGCTCAGTGCGGCGGTGTGGACCTTTATGCCCCGGCTGGAGGAGCTGATGCGTATTCCTGACCCCTATATCCACCTGGACGTGGACTATTCCGCCGCCGAAACCCGGGCGGAGGGGGAGGTGGGCCTGTCCTTCCAGATCCGGGACCTGTTCGCCATCGGCTTTGCCTTCGGCATCCCGGTGCTGAAGTGGCTGCTCCGGTGGAAGAAGGAGAAGAAGCTCCGGGAGGAGGCCCAGAAGGCCGAAAATCCCGAAAAGCCCCAGGAACCTGTGACCAACGATGAAAAAAGCGCCTGATATAAAAACGAAAGGATGACACCCATGGAAAACAACGAGAGAAAGAACAATTCCCTGACGGAGCTGATGGAGGCCTCCATGAGCAAGATCCGGGATATGGTGGACTCCAACACCATCATCGGCGAGCCTATCCAGACCCCCGATGGCGTGACCCTGATCCCCGTGTCCCGGCTGAGCTTCGGCTTCGGCTGCGGCGGCGGCGATTACGGCAAGCAGGCCCCCAAATTCGGCGGCGCCAGCACCGCCGGTGTCAAGGTGGAGCCGGTGGCTTTCCTGGTGGTGAAGGACGGCGTCACCCGGGTGATGCCCGTGGCCCTGCCCGCCGTGGGCACCGTGGACCGGGTCATCGACCTGGTGCCCCAGGTCATGGACCGGGTGGAGAATTTCATCGACAAGAAGAAAGCGGCAAAAGAGACGTTCTGAGTGAATAAGATGGGGTCATCACGGATGGATTCGGGGTGATCTCATTGAGAAAACGGACGTGGCTGCTGGTGGGGCTGGCGCTGTGGTGGTGCCTGACGCCGGTGCGGGTGTGGGGCGTGTCCACCAGCGCCTCTGCCGCCGTGCTGATGGACGCGGACACCGGGCAGGTGCTGTTTGACCACAACGGCGGCCGGCGGATGCTCATCGCCAGCACCACCAAGATCATGACGGCCCTGGTGGCGCTGGAACGCGCCTCGCCTACGGACGTCATCACTGTAAAGCAGAAACACATGACAGAGGGTTCCTCCATGTACCTCAGGCCCGGAGAGCGGGTGACGGTGGAGGAGCTGCTGTACGGCCTGCTGCTGTGCTCCGGCAACGACGCGGCGGAGGCCCTGGCCGACGGCTGCGGCGGGACGGCATCCTTTGTCCGGCGGATGAACGGCCTGGCAGGGGAGCTGGGGATGGAGGATACCTCCTTTGAAAATCCCAGCGGCCTGGACGGTCAGGCCCACTATTCCACCGCCCGGGACATGGCCCGTCTGGCGGCCTATGCCGCCGGGAACCATACCTTTGTGCGCCTGTGCTCCACCCGGAGCGTCACCATCGGCGGGCGCACCATGACCAATCATAACCGGCTTCTGCGGGCGGTGCCCGGGTGCATCGGCATGAAGACCGGCTACACCAGAGCCGCGGGACGGACCCTGGTCAGCGCTGCTGAACGGGACGGCCGGCGGCTGGTGGCTGTCACCCTGCAGGACGGCAACGACTGGGCGGATCATGCCGCCCTGTATGACTGGGGCTTTGCCCAACCCGCCGGGCAGGAGACGGCGGACCACCGCCGGGAGGATACGCCGTGAAGGAGCGACTGCAAAAGATCATAGCGGCTGCCGGGATATGCTCCCGCCGGGCGGCGGAGGAGCTGCTGCGGCAGGGCCGGGTCCGGGTCAACGGACAGTCCGCCGCCCTGGGAGACCAGGCGGACCCGGAGTCGGACATCGTCACGGTGGACGGCCAGCCCCTGCGGCGGGACACCCGCCGGGTGTACCTGATGTTGAACAAGCCCCGGGGCTATGTCACCACCCTGTCCGATGAGCGGGGACGGCGGACGGCGGCGGAGCTGGTGTCCGGCTGCGGCGCGCGGGTGTACCCCGTGGGGCGGCTGGACATGGACTCCGAGGGCCTGCTGCTGATGACCAACGACGGGGCCTGGATGCAGCGGCTGCTGCACCCCAGCCACCAGATCGAGAAGGAATACCGGGTCACGGTGACGGGCCCGGTGGAGGGGGCCGCCCAGCGGCTGGCCGCCATCCGGGACCTGGAGGGGGAGCGCATCCGCCCGGCCCGGGTCCGGGAACTATGGCGGGACGGCAGCAAGGCCGCCCTGTCCGTCACCATCCATGAGGGAAAAAACCGCCAGATCCGCCGGATGTGCCGCCAGGCGGGACTGGCGGTGCGGCGCTTGCAGCGGGTGCGGGAGCACACGCTGACGCTGGGGGACCTACCAGTGGGGCAGTGGCGGTATCTGACGCAGCAGGAGCTGCGCGATTTGGAAGGAAGCGAGAAGTCGTGAGCAAAAACGTGCTCCAGACCATACGAAGCCGGACGGACAGCTTTTCCCGGGGGCAGAAGCGCATTGCCGACTATATTCTGATGAATTATGACAAGGCGGCGTTTATGACCGCCGGGCACCTGGGGCGCAAGGCCCAGGTCAGCGAGTCCACGGTGGTGCGGTTCGCCTCCCAGCTGGGGTACGACGGGTATCCCAATATGCAGCGGGCCCTGCAGGAGCTGGTCCGGGGCAAGCTCACGTCCCTGCAGCGCATCCAGGTGTCCCGGGATCAGATGCAGGAGCAGGATGTGCTCACCGGCGTGATGCAGCGAGACATGAACAGCATCCACACCGCCATCGAAAGCGTGGACCGGGCCGCCTTTGACCAGGTGGTGGACCGGCTGCTGACGGCCAGCCATATCTATCTGATGGGCGTGCGGTCGTCGGCATTTCTGGCGGGGTATCTGAACTTTTATCTGCACCTGATGTTCAAGAACGTCACCCTGGTGCAGAATGCCGCCGCCGGCGAGATCTTCGAGCAGCTCAGCCAGATTGGCCCCGGGGACGTGCTGGTGGGCATCAGCTTCCCCCGGTACTCCCAGATGGCCATCCACGCCGTGGAGTATGCCCGGGACCGGGGCGCCGACGTGGTGGCCATCACCGACGGGCAGATGTCGCCCCTTTACCGGATGGCCACGGTATCGCTGCTGGTGCGCAGCGATATGATCTCCTTTGTGGACTCCATGGCCGCTCCCCTGAGCCTGCTGAACGCCCTGATCGTGGCGGTGGGGCGGCAGAAAAACGAGGAAGTATCCGGCACCTTCTCCCAGCTGGAGAATGTCTGGTCCAAATACAACATATTCGGGAAAACGGAAGATGAATCATAAGCGTATCGCGGTGGTGGGCGGAGGAGCCGCCGGACTGATGGCGGCTATCGCCGCCGCCGAGGGCGGCGGACAGGTGACGCTGCTGGAGCCCAACGACCGTCTGGGCAAAAAACTGAACATCACCGGCAAGGGCCGGTGCAACGTGACCAACAACTGCTCCCGGGAGGAGCTTCTGCAGAACATCCCCCGGAACGGGCGGTTTCTGTACGGGGCCTTCGCCCGGTTCGACAGCCGGGACGCCATGGCCTTTTTTGAGAAGCTGGGCGTCCCCCTGAAAACCGAGCGGGGCAACCGGGTGTTTCCCCAGTCGGACTGCGCCTTCGACGTTTCCGGGGCCCTGCGCCGCCGGTGCGAAAGGCTGGGTGTGAGGTGGGTCCGGGACCGGGCCGTATCCGTGGACACGGACGGGGGCCGGGTCTGCGGCGTCACCGGACAGCAGGGGACCTACCCGGCGGAGGCGGTGATCCTGGCCACCGGCGGCGTCAGCTATCCCGCCACCGGCTCCACCGGCGACGGATACCGCATGACCCGGGACCTGGGCCACGAAATCGTGCCGCCCTGCGGCTCCCTGGTGCCTCTGGTCAGCGGGGACGACGCCTGTCGCCGGATGCAGGGCCTGGCCCTGAAAAATGTGGAGCTGACGGCCCTGAACGGAAAGAATAAGGTACAGTTCCGGGATTTCGGCGAGCTGCTGTTCACCCACTTCGGCGTGTCGGGCCCTCTGGTGCTGTCCGCCAGCGCCCACCTGCGACACTGGGACCGGGAGCAGTACCGCCTGTCCATCGACCTGAAGCCGGCGCTGGACCGGGAGAAGCTGGAGGCCCGCATCCTGCGGGACCTGGGGGAGAATCCCAACCGGGACTTCGAGAAGATACTGGCGGGCCTGGTACCCCACAGCATGGTGCCGGTGATACTGGAGCGGCTGGAGATCCCGGCGGGGCTGAAGGCCAACTCCGTGACCAAGGCCCAGCGCCGGGCCCTGGAGGAGCTGCTGAAGGGCTTCACCGTGTCCGTTACCGGGCCGAGGCCGGTGGCGGAAGCTATCGTCACCTCCGGCGGCGTGAAGGTGAACCAGGTGCAGCCGTCTACCATGGAATCAAAGCTGACCCCGGGGCTTTATTTTGCCGGGGAAATACTGGATGTTGACGCCTATACCGGCGGCTTCAACCTGCAGATCGCCTGGTCCACCGGGCATCTGGCGGGGACAAGCGCCGCCGTGGCGGAAGGAGAATGAGCATGGCCGAAAAATATTCCGTAGCCATAGACGGCCCCTCCGGGGCCGGAAAGAGCACCCTGGCCAAGGCGGCGGCAGCGGCGCTGGGCATCTGTTATGTGGACACCGGGGCCATTTACCGCACCATCGGATACGGGGTGTACCGCCGGGGGATCGACCCGTCGGACGCCGGAGCCGTGGCGGCGGTACTGCCGGATATGCAGCTGGAAATGCGCTATGACCAGGCGGGCCTGCAGCGGATGATGCTGGCCGGGGAGGACGTGACGGATCAGATCCGCCTGCCGGAGATGTCCCGGTACGCCTCCACCGTCTCCGCCATTCCGGCGGTGCGGGACTTCCTGCTGGAGCTGCAGCGGGAGCAGGCCCGGCGTCACAGCGTCATCATGGACGGCCGGGACATCGGCACGGTGGTGCTGCCGGATGCCACGGTGAAGATTTTCCTCACCGCCGCGCCGGAGGTGCGGGCCATGCGCCGCTTCCGGGAGCTGGAGCAGCGCGGCACCTCCCAGCCCTATGACCAGGTGCTCCGTGAGATCGTGGACCGGGACTATGCCGACACCCACCGGGCCATCGCCCCGCTGCGCCGGGCGGAGGACGCCGTGGAGCTGGACACCGGCGCCCTGACCTTTGAGGAGAGTCTGCGCCTGCTGCTGGAGACCATAAGGAGGCGGGCAAAGCTGTGAAAAATCCGCATTTTGTCCGGATTCAGAAAATCCTGGGGCCGCTGGTGCGGTTCCTGTTCCCCATTTCCCTGGAGGGGACGGAAAATCTGCCGGAGGACCGGCCGGTGATGCTCTGCGCCAACCACAGCAGCGCCTGGGATCCCATTTTGTTCGTGGCAGCCATATGGACGGGTTATCCCCTGCGGATCATGGCCAAAAAGCAGCTGCTGCGGATTCCCATCCTGGGCAGCATTCTCAAGGCCATCGGCGTGTTTGCCGTGGACCGGGGCAACTCGGATATCCAGGCGGTGAAAACCGCCATCCAGAGCCTGAAGCAGGGCTGGAACCTGCTGATCTTCCCGGAGGGCACCCGGGTGAAGGACCCGGGCCATGCGGAGGTCAAGGGCGGCGCGGCCATGATGGCCATCCGCTCCGGGGTGGACATGGTGCCGGTGTTCATTGACACCAAGAAGCGTCCGTTCCATCGGGTGCACATCATCATCGGCCGGCCCTATACCCCGGTGTACACCGGGCGCAAGGGCACGGCGGAGGAATACCAGGCCAACGCCGGCGAGATCATGCGGCAGGCCTATGCATTGGGAGGGATCGTATGCCGGTGATCCAAGCGAAAAGCGCCGGCTTCTGCTACGGTGTGCGCCGGGCCGTGGAGCTGGCGGAGAAGACCGCCCGGGAAACCGGCGGCTGCGTGATGCTGGGCAGCATCATCCACAACGCCAATGTGGTGGCCCGGCTGGAGCAGCTGGGAGCCCGCCAGGTGGATTCCCCGGATGCGGTCCGCCCCGGGGACACGGTGATCATCCGCTCCCACGGGGAGACAAAGCAGGTGCTGGAGCGGCTGGAGGCCATGGGGGCCCGGTGCGTCAACGCCACCTGTCCCAACGTTCTGCACATCCAGCATATCGTGTCCCGGGCCGGTCAGGCCGGGCGCAATCCCCTGGTCATCGGCGAGCCCCATCACCCGGAGGTCATGGGCGCGGCCAGCTGGTGGGACGGGACCCTGGTGTTTCCGGGGCCGGAGGAGCTGGAGCGGTGGCTGCTGGAGGACCCGGCCCGCCGGGACCTGCCCCTGACGGCGGTGGCCCAGACCACCTGCGTCCGGAGCATCTGGGAAAGTTCAAAAAAAATTCTAAAAAAACTGTGTACAAACGCGGAATTATTTGATACAATATGTGATGCTACGCATAGACGTCAGTCCGAGGCGGCGGAGATCGCCTCCCGGGTGGACGTCATGGTCGTGGTCGGAGATCGTAAAAGTGCCAACACCAAACATTTGACAGAGATTTGCCGTGAGCTGTGCCCCAGAGTGTACCAGATCGAGGGGGCGGAGGAGCTTACACCGGACCTTTTTATTGGATGTTCATTGGCGGGACTTACGGCCGGCGCGTCCACACCGGCGGGCATCATTAAGGAGGTATATACAACGATGAGCGAAGAAATCAAGAACAACGAAATCAAGGAAGAGAGCTTCGAGGAGCTGCTGGACAAATCTTTCAAGACTTTAAATACAGGAGAGAAGGTAACCGGTATCGTGACGGCTGTTGGTCCCACCGAGGTTCAGGTGGACCTGGGCTGCAAGCAGGCCGGCTACATTGCCGTGGACGAGCTGTCCGCTGATCCCAACGTGAAGCCCGAGGACGTGGTGAAGGTCGGCGACGAGATCGAGACCTACATCATCCGCGTCAACGACGTGGAGGGCTATGCCATGCTGTCCAAGAAGCGCCTGGACGCCGTGAAGGTCTGGGAGGACATTGAGGAGGCCCGCGAGAACAAGACCACCCTGGAGGGCAAGGTCACCGAGGAGAACAAGGGCGGCATCGTCGTCAACGTCAAGGGCGTGCGCGTGTTCGTGCCCGCTTCCCAGAGCGGCCAGCCCCGCGGTGCGGACCTGTCCGAGATGATCGGCCAGACCGTGTCCCTGCGGATCACCGAGGTCAACCGTGCCCGCCGCCGGGTGGTGGGTTCCATCCGTGCCGTGCAGTACGAGGCCCGTCAGGCTGCCCAGGCTGCCATCTGGGAGAGCATCGAGGTCGGCAAGCACTACACCGGCACCGTGAAGTCCATGACCAGCTACGGCGTGTTCGTGGACATTGGCGGCGTGGACGGTATGGTACATATCTCCGAGCTGTCCTGGTCCCGCATCAAGAACCCCGCCGAGGTGGTTTCCGTGGGCGACACCCTGGATGTGTACGTCATCTCCTTCGATCCCGAGAAGCACAAGATCTCCCTGGGCGTCAAGGATCACTCCTGCAACCCCTGGGACACCTTCATGAACACCTATAAGGTGGGCGACGTGGCCAACGTCCGCATCGTGAAGCTGATGACCTTCGGCGCCTTTGCCGAGGTCGTGCCCGGCGTGGATGGTCTGATCCACATCTCCCAGATCGCGGGACCGCCGCATCGAGAAGCCCGGTGACGTTCTGTCCGAGGGCCAGATGGTGGACGCCAAGATCACCGCCGTGGACGAGGAGAAGCAGAAGATCTCCCTGTCCATCCGCGCTCTGCTGAACGACGAGCCCGCCGAGGACGAGGAGTAAGCTTCCCTCCGAACCGGCCTGTGTCGGAACTGAATCGCTGACAAACGGCCCCCGGTGTCGTACCGGGGGCCGTTTTTTTGTACGTCGCGGAGGTCAGCGCTGGTTCTGGTTCTGCTGCTGGTTCTGGTTCTGGTTCTGATTCTGCTTGGAATTGCGGTTCTGACGGGTGTTCTGATTCTGATTCTGGTTGTTGTTCTGGTTCTGATTCTGGTTCTGGTTCTGGTACTTGTCCATGACGGACACCTCCTTCTGTACCTGCGGTACAGGGATAGTTTGGCCGGAACCGGCGGAATCATGCACAAGTCCGGGAAAAAATCGCAAAGCGCGGCGGCGGGGTTGTTCCGGAACAGGGAATCTGGTATAATACGGATAGAAATTTTTGCGGAGGAGGGAACCGTCATGCGGACGCTGGCCGCCATATCGCTGTCCTTTGCCGCCGCCGTTTTCGCGGCGGTGCTGCTGCTGGTCCGGGTGGACCTGGTGGGCGGCAATCGTCTGCGGGGCAATGGGCCTGGCGGCGGTGCTGCTGCGCCGCCGTCTGCCGGACAAGCTGCGGCTGCGGGCGGCGGTGATTCTGTTCTCCCTCTGCGGGGGACTGCTGTATTTCGGCGGGTATCAGGCCCTGGTGCAGCAGCCGGTGCTGGAGCGCTGCGGCCGGGAGGCGGAATTTTCCGCCGTCGCGGCGGACTTCGGCCAGCTGACGGAGCAGGGCGGCCGGGTGACGGTGTATCCGGAGGGGCTCCGGGGCGTCAAGGCGGTCTGCTACGGCGGCCAGGAGCTGGCCCAATTGGAGCCGGGACAGCGGATCACCGGCTACGCCCGCTGGCAGGATGCCGGGCGCATTCACGAAAACGACGTGACCACCTTCACCTCCCGGGGCGTGTTCGCCCTGCTGTATGTCCAGGGGGACGTGACGGAGGAGGCGGGCAGTGCCGGGAGCCTGCGCTGGCTGCCCCAGCGGACGGCCCGGGCCCTGCGGGAAAAGATCGCCGCCATCTGGGACGATGAGACCACCGCCGCCTTTGTCACGGCGGAGCTGACCGGAGACCGGGGCGGCCTGTCCGTGGCGGACGAGACGGACATGTCCCAGGCAGGACTTTCCCACCTGTTCGCCGTGTCCGGCCTGCACTGCGCGTTTCTGGTGAGCCTACTGGGCCTGCTGCTGGGCAGCAGGCGGCGGCTGTCCGCCGGGGTATCCATGGCAGTGCTGGCGTTTTATATGCTGGTGGTGGGCCTGTCGCCGTCGGTGGTGCGGGCGTGCATCATGCAGGCCTTCGTGCTGGCGGCGCCCCTGTTCAAGCGGGACAGCGACGGCCTCACCAGCCTGGGCGCGGCGCTGCTGGTGATTTTGCTGGCCAACCCCTTCGCCGCCGGAAGCATCAGCTTACAGCTGAGTTTTGCGGCCACCCTGGGACTGGTGTGGCTGTCGCCGAAGCTGTACCGGAATCTGTCCCGGTTCTACACCGGGACAAGCCGGGCCGTCCGATGGGCGGTGAACTTCCTGTGCGCTAACGTGTCGGCGTCCGTCTCGGCTCTGGTTTTCACCATTCCGCTGACGGCCATCTACTTCAACATCCTGACCCTTACCGCCCCCATCAGCAACCTGCTGGCCGTTCCGGCGGCGGGATGGAACTTCATGGCGGGCTTTGTGACGGTGCTGGCGGGCTTTGTGTGGCTGCCGGCGGCCCGGGTGCTGGGCTGGGTATGCTTCGGCCTGGTGCGGTATGTGCTGTGGGTCGCCGGGGTGCTGGCCTCGGCTCCGGGGCACGCGGTGTATTTTTCCAACGGCTTTCTGAAATACTGGCTGCTGTATGTATACGCCATGTTCGGCGGGTGCCTGCTGACCCGGGACCGGCGGCGGAAGTACGCCGTGGCCGGGGTTCTGGCGGCGGTGACGCTGGCACTGGCGGTGGGGCCTGAACACCGGACTGCACCAATATGGGGACCTGTCCGTGATGGCCCTGGACGTGGGCCAGGGGGAAAGCGTGGCCCTGTATACCCGGGAGAAGGCGGTGCTGGTGGACTGCGGATCCAGCAACAGCTATATCAGCGCCGGGGCCCGGGCGGCAGACCAGCTGGAGAGCATAGGCATCCACCGCCTGTCGGCGGTGGCGGTGACCCACTATCATGCGGACCACACCAACGGACTGGAGGAGCTGCTGGCCCGGATGCCGGTGGAGCGTCTGCTGCTGCCGGAGATCCAGGATGAATACGGCGTCCGGGACCGGCTGCTGGCCCTGGCCCGGGAGCTGGACATCCCCGTGACCATGGTGACGGACACCTATCAGTTCCCCATGGGCCAGGCCATGCTGACCATCTATCCTCCGGTGGGAGCCGGGGACCTGAACGAGCAGGGGCTGACCTTCCTGTGCTCGGCGGGGGATTTCGACGCCCTGATCACCGGCGACATGGCCGGAAACACGGAGAAAAAGCTGGTGGAGCGGTTCGACCTGCCGGATATCGAGGTGCTGGTGGTGGGACACCACGGCTCCCGGTACAGCAGCACCGACGCGTTCTTGCAGCAGGTGCGGCCGGAGACGGCCATCATCAGCGTGGGGGACAACAGCTACGGCCATCCCACCCAGGAGGCCATGGACCGGCTGTCCCGGAACGGGGCCGCGGTGTATCGCACCGACCGGCAGGGAAACGTCCTGGTCACAGTGAACGGAGGAACATAAATGGCGGCAAAGGCTACGAAAAAAAGCGGCGCAGCCCTGGAAAAGCTGCGGGCGGATATCAAAAGCGGCAGCCCGGAGAACGTGTACATCTTCTACGGAGAGGAGACGTATCTGCGGGACCGGTATCTGGAGGAGCTGAAGGCCCTGCTGGTGCCGGAGGGCTTCGAGGAGTTCAACTATCACCGGCTTTCCGGAAAGGGACTGACCGTCCAGGACCTGACGGAGGTGGTGGAGGCCATGCCCATGATGGCCCAGCACACCCTGACGGTGGTGACGGATATGGATCTGTTCCGGCTGGACGAGGGGCAGCGGGGGCTGCTGATCGAGCTTCTGGGAGATTTTCCGGAATACTGCACGCTGGTGTTTGTCTATGACGTGCTGGCATACAAACGGGACGGAAAGATGAAGAAGCTGTGCGCCGCCATCGGGGACCACGCGCAGGAGGTGGAGTTCTGCCAGCAGGAGCGGGACCAGCTGCTGCGGTGGATGAAGCGGCGGTTCGCGGCGGAGGGCCACGACATCGACACGGCCACGGCGGACCATCTGCTGTTCACCTGCGGCACGCTGATGACGGACCTGGTGCCGGAGATCGGGAAGATCGCCGCCTATGCCAAGGGGGAGCGCATCACCATTGCGGATATCAACGCCGTGGCGGACCCCATTCTGGATGCGCAGGTGTTTGACATGACCAACAGCATCACCGCCGGAAAGTACGACGATGCGGCCCGGGTGCTGGGGGAGCTGCTGCGGATGCAGACGGAGCCCATTGTGATCCTGGCGGCGGTGGGCAAGGAGCTGCGGCGGCTGTATACCGCCCGAATGGCCCTGGACGGCGGCAAGGACCGGTTCTGGCTGAAGCAGCTGTGGAACATGAGCAGCGATTACCCGGCCAAGCTGCTGATGCAGGCGGCCAGAAAGGTGGACCACGACTGGTGCCGGACGGCGGTGCTGCGGTGCCAGCAGCTGGACCGGCGGATGAAGAGCATGAGTATGCCGGATAAGCAGAAGGAGGACGAATTGAAGCTGTTTCTGATGGAATTGGCGGGGCGCAGATGAAGCCCCGGGTAAAAGAGGTCATCGTGGTGGAGGGGCGGTATGACCGCAACGCCCTTTTGCAGGCGGTGGACGCCACGGTGGTGGAGACCGGCGGGTTCTCCGTATTCAATGATCGGGAAAAGCTGGCGTTTTTGCGGCGGCTGGCGGAAAAGCGGGGGCTGATCCTGCTGACGGACCCGGACGGGGCGGGCTTTGTGATCCGGAACCACCTGAAGGGGGCCATCCCCCGCCAGCAGCTGAAGCAGGCCTATGTCCCGGATATCGCCGGGAAGGAGCGGCGCAAGCGCCATCCCGGCAAGGAGGGCAAGTTAGGGGTGGAGGGTATGCGGCCGGAGGTGCTGCTGGAGGCCTTGCGGCGCTGCGGCGCCACCCTGGAGGGGGCGGATGCCCCGGCCCCCGGCGGGGACCTGACCAAGGCGGACATGATGGACAAGGGTCTGGTGGGGCCGAACTCCGCCGCCCGGCGGCAGCAGGTGCTGCGGGACCTGGGTCTGCCGGAGCACCTGACGGCCAACGGCCTGCTGGAGGCCCTGAATCTGCTGCTGACACGAGAGGAGTTTGAGAAGCTGTGACGGAGCCATTGGAGATCGAGCGGAAATTCCTGATCGAAATGCCGGACCAGACCCTGCTGGACCGGTGCCCGGTGCGGTGGGAGATGTGGCAGACCTATCTGCTGTCCCGGCCCGGCGTCAGCGCCCGGGTCCGCCGCCGGGTGGGGGAAACGGAGCAGTTTTTCCACACCGAAAAGCAGCGCCTGACGGACCGCACCTGCGTGGAGCGGGAGCGGGAGATCGACGCCCGGGAATATGAGGCCCTGCTGGCACAGCGGGACCCGGCGCGGGTGACCATTCACAAGATGCGCTATTGCCTGCCGGAGGGCGGACTGGTGTTCGAGATCGACGTGTATCCCTTCTGGCGGCGGCTGGCGGTGATGGAGGTGGAGCTGCAGCGGGAGGACCAGAGCTTCACCGTGCCCCGGGGGCTTCGGGTGCTGCGGGAGGTATCCGGCGACCGGCGGCTGAAAAACGCCGCCCTGGCGGGCCATGTGCCGCCGGAGGAAGAATTGTTGGCAGAAGCCGCCGGAAATGGAATAACTGTAGAAGCCGCCGGAAATGGAATAACTCCCTTGCACGGAAGTCCGGAATGTGGTAAAATGACCTGAAAATACCGGCGGGGGAACAACTGCCGGTGCATTTTCGCGGAAATCGTGCTGCGGCACGGATTCGATATCTATACGCATACATAGGAGGAACCAAAAATGTCTTTCATGATCGAAACGTCTGCCCGCCATATCCACCTGACCCAGGAGACGGTGGAGAAGCTGTTCGGCGAGGGCTATCAGCTGACCGTTCGCAAGCCCCTGTCCTATCCCGGCCAGTACGCCTGCAACGAGCGGCTGACCATCGTGGGGCCTAAGAAGGAAATGGCCAACGTGTCCATTCTGGGGCCTGTGCGTAAGGCCGACCAGGTGGAGGTCTCCGCCACCGACGCCCGCACCCTGGGCATCGACGCTCCCGTCCGGGAGAGCGGCCATGTGGAGGGCTCCGGCGCATGTAAGCTCATCGGGCCCAAGGGCGAGGTGGAGCTGAGCCAGGGCGTCATCATCGCCAAGCGGCATCTGCATGTCCGCCAGGAGGACGCCGAGAAGATGGGCGTCAAGGACAAGGAGATCATCAAGGTGGCCTGCGGCGGCGAGGGCCGCAAGCTGATCTTCGACGACGTGGTGGTCCGCGTCAACGTGGGCGGCGCCACCACCATGCACATCGACACCGACGAGGCGCAGGCCGCCGGCAACCCCACCGTGGGCGAGATCTATCGGTAAATCATCCGGAACCAATGGGGGTGCGCACCGCGCACCCCCTGTTTTTACAGAAAAGGAGCGTGACCTATGGCGACCACTCTCATCCGCAACGCCCAGGCCATCGTCACCGTGGACCGGGAGGACCGGGTACTGCGGGGCGAAAACATCCTGGTGCAGGACAACGTGATCCGATACATCGGGCCGGAGGAGCGTCCGGCGGACTGCGTCATCGACGCCTCCCACTGCTTTGTGTATCCGGGCCTCGTGAACACCCACCACCATCTGTACCAGACCTTCACCCGGAACCTGCCGAAGGTGCAGAAAATGGAGCTGTTTCCGTGGCTGCGGACCCTGTACGAGATCTGGCGGGGCCTGGACGAGGACTGCATCTATTACAGCTCCCTGGTGGGGCTGGGCGAGCTGCTGAAATACGGCTGCACCACCTGCATGGACCACCACTATGTGTTCCCCAGGGTGGGATCGGAGCACTTCATCGACCAGCAGTTCCGGGCGGCGGACCTGCTGGGGGTCCGGTTCCACGCCACCCGGGGCAGTATGTCCCGGGGCAAAAGCGACGGCGGTCTGCCGCCGGACGATCTGGTGCAGGATGTGGACACCATCCTGCGGGACAGCCAGAGATTGGTGGAGAAATTCCACGATACATCCCGGTTTTCCATGCACCAGGTGGCCCTGGCTCCCTGCTCGCCCTTCAGCGTGACCACGGACCTGCTGAAGCAGTCGGCGGTCCTGGCCCGGTCCATGGGGGTGCGGCTGCACACCCATCTGTGCGAGACCAAGGACGAGGAGCGGTTCACCCTGGAGGCCGTGGGTATGCGGCCCCTGGCGTATATGGAAAGCTGCGGCTGGCTGGGAGAGGACGTGTGGTATGCCCACGGCATCCACTTCAACGGTCAGGAACTGCGCCTGCTGGCCCGGACGGGGACAGGCGTGGCCCATTGCCCGGTGTCCAACATGAAGCTGGCCTCCGGCGTGTGCCGGGTGCCGGATATGCTGGAGCTGGGGGTGCCGGTGGGACTGGCCGTGGACGGTTCGGCGTCCAACGACTGCTCCAACCTGCTGGCGGAGATCCGGGCGGCGTACCTGCTGCACCGGCTGACCTACAGCGCCAAGGCCCCCACCGGGTATGACCTGCTGAAAATGGCCACCATGGGCAGCGCACGGCTGCTGGGGCCGCCAGGACGAGATCGGCAGCCTGGAGGTGGGAAAGGCGGCGGACCTGTTTCTGCTGGACGTGGACCTGCTGGAGCTGGCCGGGGCCAAGCTGGACCCCGCCTGTATGCTGGGAACCGTTGGCTATGCCCGCCCGGCGGAGCTGGTGATGGTCAACGGCCGGGTGGTGGTGGAGCACGGCCGTGTGCTGGGTATGGACGAGGAACAAACCCGCGTCCGGGCCCAGCAGCTGGTGGACGGGATGCTGCAAAAAGCGGAATAAGCATGAAACAACCGGGTACGGCGCGCCGTACCCGGTTGTTGGTTATATGTGTTCAATCAGGGCCACGGCGTGGGCGGACATGCCGGAGCCGTCGCCGGTGAAGCCCAGGTGCTCCTCGGTGGTGGCCTTGACGTTGACCCGGTCCACGTCTATGCCCAGAGCGGCGGCCATGTTTTCCTGCATTTGCGTGCGGTAGGGGCCGACCTTGGGGGCCTGGGCGATGAGGGTGGCGTCGATGTTCACCACCCGGTATCCGGCGTTTGCCAGAGCGTCCCGGACCCGGGACAGCAGCACCAGGCTGGAGATGTTCAGAAAGGCGTCGTCACTGTCCGGAAACAGGCGGCCGATGTCTCCCAGGGCGGCGGCACCCAGCAGCGCGTCCATCACCGCGTGGGTCAGCACGTCGGCGTCGGAGTGACCGTCCAGCCCCCGGTCATAGGGGACGTGGACGCCGCCCAGGATCAGAGGACGTCCGGCGGTGAGCCGGTGGACATCGTAGCCGTGGCCCATGCGCAGATTCGTCATCTGTCCCGCCCCCGGAGGATGGCCTCGGCGATCAGCAGGTCCAGGGGGGTGGTGATCTTGATATTTTCCCGGCTGCCCGTGGCCAGGTAGACTTCCTTGCCCAGACGCTCCACGGCGGAGCAGTCGTCGGTGATCTCGGCTCCGGCGTCGATGGCGGACTGGAGGGCGGCCTTCAGCAGGCTGGCCTCGATGACCTGGGGGGTGTATACGGCGAAAAGGGTGGAGCGGTCCGGCGTGGAGAGGACGCGGCCGTCGGTGGGGTCCGCGGCCTTGATAGTGTCGGTTACCGGAACGGCGGGGGCCGCGGCGTTGGTGCGGCAGGCCAGGCGGATGATCTCGTCAAACTCTGCCGGGTCCACCAGGGGACGGGCGGCGTCGTGAACGGCCAGAAGCCCCGCCTTGGGGTTGGCCTCCAAGGCGGCGGCCAGGACGGACTGGGCCCGGGTGGAGCCGCCGCGGACCACCTTGACGGGCTTGTGCAGGCCGCAGCGGCCGCACAGGTCCGCCACGGTGAGAAGCAGCTCCTCCCGGGTGGCGACGATGATCTCGTCCACCAGCTCGGTCCGGTCGATGGCGCACAGGGTGCGCATCAGCACCGGTGCGCCGCACAGGTCCGTCAGCAACTTGTCCTGACCGCCCATGCGGGTGGAGGATCCGGCGGCGGGGATGATGGCCGTGCAGAAGGGGCGGGTCTTATCCTGGATCCGGCGGATTTTATCAAACAATTTTCCCATAGTTACGCTCCCAGCATCATGGCTTCGTTGATCCGCTGCTCCACAGCGGGGTAATCGTCCGTTCCCTCCACCAGCACCACCTCGGAGATGAGGATCTGCTTGGCGCTGTGGAGCATTTTGCGCTCGCCGTTGGACAGGCCCCGGCGGTGGTCCCGCCACATGAGGCCCTTGATGACCCAGGCCACCTCCAGCAGGTCGCCGCTTTTCAGCCGGGCCAGATTGTCCCGGTAGCGCTGGTTCCAGTTGGAGGACATCTGCACCTCCAGCGTGGGGATGGCGGAGAGCACCTGGCAGATGTGCTCCGCCGTGGACAGACACCGCAGGCCGATCTGACAGCAGGCGTCGATGGGGATCTTCAGCACCAGCCCCCCCGGCGGGCATGCGGAACACATAGTAGCTGCTGACCCGGCTGCCCAGGCGCTCATGGGTGATGCGCTCGATGATGCCGGCCCCGTGCATGGGGTGGACCACCTTATCGCCGATCAGAAACATGGCGGCGTCTCCTTTCCGGAATATAATTTTTCACAAATATATTATACCGGAACGGACCGGATTTGGCAAGAGGGAAAAAGACTATACGGAATCTTAGCAGGCGGGCGGATTGCATTCCCTACCGGAGGGGTGTATAATACCGGCGAGAAAAAATACCCGAAGGAAAGGGGTTTGAGGTACTATGCTGGAGTTTTTGGAGAAGGAACAGATCGACAAGGGGATCATTCAGGGGATCCGGGAATACCGGGAGAAGTATCCGGCGGCGCCGGAGCTGGCGGGGCGGGTGCCCCGGCCCCGGTATCACTATTACGGAAAGGACGTGTGGGAGGCGGCGGCTGCGGCTCTGCTGTGCGGCGAGAATCTGCTGCTGGCAGGCAGCAAGGCCACCGGCAAGAACGTGCTGGCGGAGAACCTGGCCATGGCCTTCGGCCGCCCGGCCTGGGATGTGTCGTTCCATGTGAACATGGACGCCGCCAGCCTCATCGGCATGGACACCTTCGTGGGGGGACAGGTCACCTTCCGGCCGGGACCGGTGTATCTGTGCGCCAAAAACGGGGGCTTCGGCATTCTGGACGAGATCAATATGGCGAAAAACGAAGCCCTGGCGGTGCTGCACGCCACGCTGGACTTCCGGCGGGCCATCGACGTGCCGGGATATGACCGGGTGGAGGTGGACCCGGCGGCGCGGTTCATCGGCACCATGAACTATGGCTATGCCGGGACCCGGGAGCTGAACGAGGCCCTGACCAGCCGGTTCGTGGTGATCCAGATGCCTACCATCGGGGAGGAGGGCCTGGAGCGGCTGCTGGAGGAGGAATTTCCCACTTTGGAGAAGAAATACCGCCAGCAGTTTGCCCAGCTGTTTCTGGACCTGCAGAAAAAGTGCGAAAGCGCGGAGATCTCCTCCAAGGCTCTGGACCTGCGGGGCCTGCTGGACGCGCTGCGGCTGATCCGCCGGGGCGTCCGGGCGGGGCTGGCCCTGGACATGGGCATCACCAACAAGGCCTTTGACAGCTATGAGCAGGACCTGATCCGGGACGTGATCGCCGGGCGCATTCCGGCGAAGCTGGACCGGGCCCGGCTGTTTACGGACTGAGCGCCATGGGTGTGCAGACCTACAGCGCCCGGCAGCGGCGGGCGGTGAACCTGATCTGGGCAGCGGCGGGGGAATATGGGTTCGAGCCCAAATTCCTGGCCATGAAAACCGACGGGACACCGGATTTTTACATGAATTTCGTCATCGGCCTGGTACACAAGTGGTTTGGCGAGGAAATGCCCCGGCGGCTGTTTGACTCGTGGCTGGGGGATGTGCGGCAGGCGGTGATGGACGATCTGGCGTGGCTGGCCCTGGAAAATGCGGCGTATGAAAAGGAGCTGCCCCAGCGGCCCGCACTGGAGGAGCTGCGGCAGGACCACGCCCGGGAGTTCTTTGCCATGGAATATCAGACCTCCCGGCAGGAGTGGATGGCCCGGAATCAGCTGGTATACTCCATGCAGGCGGCCCGGTGGAAAAACGTGCTGGGAAAGCCGGACCGGCTGGTGACCCCCTGGGACAAGGGCCTGTATCGGGCCCTGTGCTGCGGGGACGTCAGCGGGGAGGAGCTGGAGCGGGCGCTGCGGGCGTGCTTCCGGAAGTATCTGGGCTTTGACGGAAAGGTGCGGACCAAGGCGGAGCTGCGGCTGCACTTCGACAACCGGCGGTGGATCGCCTTTATGACCAAAATGGCTCCCACGGAGCTGGTGCGCACCGACGATCTGGCCATCGGACGGGCGGCCCATGCCGGGCAGGCGGGGTTTGTCCGGGCGGCGGACGCCCTGCGGTCCATGCTGCGCTCCAACGAGCGGGCGGAGGCGGACCGGGCGTATATCCAGCGGTGCTTCGGGCGGAGTATGTACGCCCCCAAGCAGCTGAGCGCCATCGAGCAGCAGCGGTGCACCGGGAATCACCTGGGGTGCCGGCTGTGGTTTACCCGGGGGGACCCGGCGGCGGACGTGCCGCCCAGCAGCGACAGCCAGCAGCTGTATGAACAGGCGGCGGAGCAGGCCCGGCTGAACCGGGCGGCCTATGCCGAAAACAGTGAGCTGTATGAAAGCGCCCTGCTGCGGCTGACGGAGCAGATTCGTAACTGTATGCTGGTGCACCAGCAGCCGGAGGCCGTGACGGCCCGGCAGGGCTGGCTGGACGGGGCCAGGGTATGGCGGGAGCCGGTGCTGGGGGACGACCGGGTGTTTCTGCGGCAGGATCAGGAGCCGAAGCCCGGCTTCAGCGTGGACCTGCTGCTGGACGGCTCGGCCTCCCGGCTGCACTGTCAGGAGACCATCGCGGCCCAGGGGTATATCCTGGCCAAGAGCCTGCTGAACTGCGGCATTCCCGTGCGAGTCACCAGCTTCTGCAGCCTGCGGGGCTATACGGTGCTGCGGGTGCTGAAGGAGTACGGCGACAAGCAGGGGGAGCGGCGGATATTCGACTATTTCGCGGCGGGCTGGAACCGGGACGGGCTGGCCCTGCGGGGAATGGAGGAGCTGATGCAGTCGGCTCCGGCGGAGAAGCATCTGCTGCTGATCCTCACTGACGCCAATCCCGACGACAGCCACCGGATTCCCCCCAACGGAAAGAACCCCATCAGCCGGGAATATGACGGCAAGGCCGGGGTGGAGGACACCGCCGACGAGGTGCGGGACCTGCGCCGCCGGGGCATCCGGGTGGCCGCCATCTTCATGGGGGAGCAGGACAGCGTTCCGGCGGCGGATCGGATATACGGAAAGGACCTGGCCCGTATCCGGCGGATGGACCAGCTGGCCCAGGCCGCCGGGCGGCTGATTCAGGATCAGATCCGGGAGCTGGCCAATTAAAAAAGGAATATTTTTGAAAAATGCGCTCTGTTGCCCTGTATACGGCAACAGGGCGTATATTTTTCCGGGGAAAGAGGGGGGATGCAGAACGACGAAAAAGGAGGGCGGTCAATGGAACAGAAGCAGGAGCCCCAGAGGCCGAAAATCGGCACGGAGGAGGTGCGCCGGGCGACGGATATCCTGAGACGGTATCACGCCGGGAAGCGGCAGCTGGAGCAGCGCATCATCGACAACGAGCAGTTCTGGAAGCTGCGGCACTGGCAGCAGATGGAGAAGACGGGGCAGGGCGGCAATCCCGCGGACCCGCAGCCCACCAGCGGGTGGCTGGTGAACTGCATCCTGTCCAAGCACGCAGACGCCATGGACTGTTATCCGGAGCCCACGGTGCTGCCCCGGGAGCCCGGGGACCGGGAGGAGGCCCGGAAGCTGACGAGAATCCTACCGGTGGTGCTGAAGAAGAACGGGTTCAAGCGGACGTATTCCAGCGCGTGGTGGTACAAGCTGAAATCCGGGTGCGCCGTGTACGGCGTGTTCTGGGACGCGGGGAAGCTCAATGGACTGGGGGACATCGCCATCCGGCGGATGGACCTGCTGAACCTGTTCTGGGAGCCGGGGGTCACGGATATCCAGGACTCGCCTCACTTCTTCTCCACGGAGCTGCAGGACCGGGAGGCCCTGGAGGAGCGGTATCCCTGGGCCAAGGGCAAGGCTGACCGGGGCGGCTGGAGCGTGAGCCGGTATCTGTATGACGATGCGGTGGACACCTCCGGAAAGGTGCTGGTGGTGGACTGGTACTATCACACCCGGGAGAATGGACGGAAGGTGCTGCAGTACTGCAAGTTCGTGGGGGATACGGTGCTGTATGCCACGGAAAACGACCCGGATATGCGGGAGAAGGGCTGGTATGACCACGGAAAGTATCCCTTTGTGTTCGACGTGCTGTTTCCGGAGGAGGGGACCCCGGCGGGGTACGGATATGTGGACCTGTGCAAGTCCCCTCAGAAGCAGATCGACCTGATGAACCAGGCTATCCTCAAGAATACCCTGGCCTCGGCCACGCCCCGGTTCTTCGTGCGCAGCGACGGGGCGGTGAACGAGAACGAATACGCCGACTGGACAAGGCCCTTTGTCCACACCAACGGAAATCTGGGCAGCGATTCCATCGCGCCCATCCAGACGGCGGGACTGGACAGCGTGTATGTGGCGATTTTGCAGAGCAAGATCGCGGAGATGAAGGAGACGGCGGGGAACCGTGACGTGGCCAACGGCGGCACCGCAGGCGGCGTTACCGCCGCCACGGCCATCGCCGCCCTGCAGGAGGCGGGGGGCAAGCTGTCACGGAACATGATCGACGACGGATACGAGGCGTTTTCCGACGTGGTGACCCTGTGCATCGAGCTGATCCGGCAGTTTTACAGCCTGCCCAGGCAGTTCCGGCTGCTGGGGGCCATGGGCCGGGAGGAGTTCGTCACCTATGACAGCCGGGGACTTCAGCCCCAGGCGGTGGACGACGGCGTGATCACCGGGTACCGGGTGCCGGAGTTCGACCTGGAGGTGTCGGCCCAGGACGAGAATCCCTACAAGACCATGGAGTATAACCAGCTGGCCCTGCAGCTGTTCCAGATGGGGTTCTTCCGGGCGGATATGGCGGATCAGGCGCTGCGGTGCCTGGAGCTGATGGACTTCAAGAACAAGGACCAGCTGATGAGCAGCATCCTTCAGGGACAGGCGGCGGCCATGGAGCGGCAGCCGGTTCAGCCGGGCTCCGCCGCCGGGGCGGAGGTGCGGCCGGTCAGCGCCATGGACCAGATGCGCCGGCAGACCCAGGAGGCGGTGAGGCCCCGGTGATCTGCGCGGTGTTCGGGGAGAACCGGATGATCCTGCGGGGTCATGCGGACTATGCGCCCAGAGGGGAGGACATCGTGTGCGCCGCGGCGTCGGCGCTGGTGTTTGCCCTGATCGGGGCGCTGGAGGAAAAGGGACAGCTGCGGGAGCTGGTGATCAGGCCGGGCCTGGTGACGGTGGCGGCGGAGGGGGACTGCCGGGCAGAGTGGCAGGTGATCCGCTGCGGGCTGGGACAGCTGGCGGGAAAATATCCGGCGTGCGTTCGCCTGGAGGCGTGAGCATAGAGGGTCGTGGCCTACCACGGAAAGGAGCAGATATGCAGGAAGCAGCGCAGCGGCTGGGGCAGCTGACCCGGCCGGAGGACCCGGCGCAGGCCGGAACACACACGGGCGGTACGGCTCCCGACGCCGGGGAGCGGCAGGAGGACTTTGAGGAGCTGATCCGGGGGCGGTATAAGGCGGACTTTGACGCCAGGGTGAAGAAAATTCTGGATGGACGGCTGCGGGGCCTGCGGCAGGAGGTCACGGACCTGCGGCAGCGGGAGAAGCTGCGGCAGGTGCAGATCCAGTACTACCTGGACCGGCTGCCGGAGCAGGAGAAGCAGGTCCGGATGGTGCACCCGGAGTTCCGGCTGCAGAAGGAGATGGAGAACCCCCGGTTTTTCCGGCTGGTGCAGGCGGGGGTGGAGCCCCGGGAGGCCTATGAGATGGTGCACCGGCGGGAACTGACCGCCAAGGCCATGCACTTCGCCGCCCAGGTGGCGGCCCGGCAGGCGGTGCGGGTGGTGGAAAGCGGCGGGCGGCGCATCCCGGAAAATGCCGGGCGCAGCGCCAGCGTCAGCCGTCCGGACCCGGGAAAGCTCACAAGCCGGGAGCTGGCGGACATCCGGAAACGGGTGATGGACGGGGAGAAGATCAGCTTCTGAACCTCCGGACAGGAACAATACGCGGAATGAAGAAAGGGGAAAACATATGATGAACGATCTGTATGACCTGCAGCTGTTTGCAGGCGAGGCCAATACCCAGACCACCGGTCACGGCGGTCTCAGCGCGGAGATGAAAACCTATTACGGCATGGAGCTTCTGGAAAACGCCAAGCCCCAGCTGGTGCACAACCAGTTCGCCGCCACCAAGCCACTGCCCACCGGCGGCGGCAAGACCGTGGAATGGCGCAAGTTCGGCTCCTTCGAGAAGGCGCTGACGCCTCTGACCGAGGGCGTGACTCCCGACGGCAGCGGCATCTCCGTCAGCTATATCACCAAGGAGCTGGCCCAGTACGGCGACTATACCACCGTGTCCGATCTGCTGGATCTGACCGCCATCGACGATGTGGTGCTGGAGATCACCGACCGCCACGGCAGCAACATGGGCCTGACCCTGGACACCGTGACCCGCAATGAGATCCAGCAGGGCAGCCAGGTGATCTATGCCCCCAAGCTGGGGGCGGACGGCGGCCAGACCGCCGTGCTGCACCGCTATGACCTGACGGAGGGGTGCAAGCTCACCAGCGAGCTGGTGGCCAAGGCCGCCACCCAGCTGAAGAAGATGAACGCCCCCACCTTTGAGGGCAAGTACGTCTGTATTCTCCATCCCAGCGTGGCCTTTGACCTGCGGCAGGACCCCGCCTGGGTGGCGGCCCATCAGTATGCCGCCGCCACGGAGCTGTTTTCCGGCGAGATCGGCGAGCTGCACGGCGTGCGCTTCGTGGAGACCACCGAGGCAAAGATCTTCCGGGGCGATGACCTGGCCAAGAACAGCCGGACGCTGAGCGTCAACGGGAAGGTGGAAAACGCCGCCGCTGTGGGCTTTGACGGCGGCACCGTGGCCGCCAATGCCCTGAAGGGCCGGTATGTGCTGGTGGGCGGCAAGCGCTGCAAGGTGGTGGGCAATACCGCCAGCCAGCTGACCCTGGACACCGCCGTGACGGCGGCGGACAACGACGTGATCTATCCCGGCGAGGGCGGCAGCCAGGGCTGCGCCGTGTACGGTTGCCTGTTTCTGGGCAAGGGCGCTTACGGCGTGGTGGATCTGTCCGAGGGTACCGAGGTCATCGTGAAGCCCAGGGGCTCCTCCGGCACCGCCGATCCCCTGGATCAGCGCTCCAGCGTGGGCTGGAAGGGCATCCATGCCGCCGCCATTCTGTATGACGAGTATATCGTGCGGGTGGAGTGCGGCTCGTCCTATTCCGGCGAGGACAAGGCCAACTGACACAGGCCGGAGGCGGGCCGGGGCCCGCCTCCGGGGGATGAAAGGAGCGATTTGCTGTGAAGAAAACCGTTTTGCTGCATCGGGGCAGAAAGAACGAGGAGAATTTCCAGATCGTGTCCGTTAACGGGCGCAGCTGGAAGATCATGAAGGGCGTGGAGGTCCAGGTGCCGGACTATGTGGCGGAGGTGCTGGAAAACGCACAGATGATGGCCGACACCGCCCGGCGCTATGTGGACCGGATGGCCAACTGAGAGAGGAGGCGCGGCAATGGGGCAGATGACGGCAGGGCAGGTGCTGGCCCAGGTGGACGACCTGCTGCCCAACAGCTATCCCGGGGAACAGAAGCGCCGGTGGCTGCGGCAGGCGGAGGGTTTCGTGCTGGAGGAGGTGGTCCGCGCCCACGAGGGCGGGGAGGCAGCGGAGCTTCCCGACGAGCTGGCGGACGCGGCGCCGCTGCTGGCGCCGGCGCCCTATGACGGGCTGTACCGCCACTATGTGGAGGCGCAGATCCACTATGCCAACGGGGAGCTGGAGCGGTACAACAACGCCATGGCCCTGTGGAACAACGGGCTGATGACCCTGCGGGACCACTGGTGCAGGGGGCATATGCCCCGGCGGCAGGCGCGGGCCCTGCGGCTGTGCTGAGAGGGGGAAGCGTATGTACTTTCCGAAGCTCAACGCACCCAGGCAGAGCCGGGTGACGGTGAATCGGTTCCCGGGACTGGACCGGCGGCCCAGAGGGCAGGAGGGCAGCTTCCGGGAGATGGAGAACCTGTGCGCCCAGGGGTATCCCACCCTGACGGTGCGCCGTCCCCGGGGGATAGCGGGAAGCGTTACCGCTCCCGGGGGCCTGACCGCCAAGGACGGGCTTATCTGGGTGGACGGGCACACCCTGTATGTAAACGGCAGCGCGGCGGGGCTGGTGCTGTCGGAGGGAAAGAAGCAGCTGGTCAGCATGGGTGCGTGGCTGCTGATCTGGCCGGACAAGCTGTACATCAACACCAAGGACCTGACGGATTTCGGCAGCCTGGAGAATAAGCGCGTCACCGAGGGGGGAGGTGTCCTTCACCCTGTGTCGGCCCGACGGCGCCGCGTACAGCGGGTATCTGGCGGCGGACACCGCCCCGGAGGAGCCGGAGAGCGGCAGCCTGTGGCTGGATACCGGCGGGGAGGAGACGGCCCTGCGGCAGTATGGCCAAGACGGCTGGACGGAGGTGGACGACGTGTGCGTGGGGCTTCACGCCGCCGGAATCGGCGTGGGCTTCCGGGCCGGGGACGGCGTGTCCGTCAGCGGGTGCCGGGAGGAGGCGCTGAACGGCAGCTTCCAGCTGCGGGCCGCAGAGGAGGACTGCCTGGTGGTGACGGCGCTGCCCGGCGGGCTGTCGTCCCAGACGGAGCCGGTGACGGTGGAGCGGTCCGTGCCGGACATGGACTATGTGGTGGAAAGCGGCAACCGGCTGTGGGGGTGCAAATACGGCATCGTGGACGGCCAGGCGGTGAACGCCGTCTATGCCAGCAAGCTGGGGGACTTCAGAAACTGGAACTGCTTCGCGGGACTGTCCACCGACAGCTATGCGGCCTCCCGGGGCTCCGACGGGAAGTTCACCGGGGCGGCGGACTATCTGGGAAGTCCGCTGTTTTTCAAGGAAAACTGCGTGGAGCGGGTGTATCCCAGCGCCAACGGGGCCCATCAGATCGTGACGGTGCAGTGCCCGGGAGTGAAGGACGGCAGCGGCGGCAGTCTGCAGGTGGTGGACGGGAAGCTGTACTACCACAGCCAGGGCGGCGTGTGCGTGTTCGACGGCAGTATGCCGGTGAACGTGTCCCAGGCCCTGGGGGAGGCGCGGTATCATGACGCCGTGGCCGGGGCGGCGGAGGGGTGCTACTATCTCTCCGCCGCCGACGAGGCGGGGGCGTGGCACCTGCTGGTGCTGGACACCCGGCAGGGCCTTTGGTACCGGGAGGACGGCGTGGAGGCCCTGGGCTTTGCTCCCTGGGGCGGCGACCTGTACTGCCTGACGGCAGAGGGGCAGCTGCTGGCCATGAAGGGCGCAGGGGAGACCCATGAAGGTCCCGTGCAATGGATGGCGGAGACCGGAGAGCTGGGGCTGGACGCGGCGGAAAGCCGGTATCTGGTGCGGCTGTCGCTGCGGCTTCTGCCGGAGGCAGGCAGCACCGTCCGGGCCTGGCTCAGCTATGACGAGGGCGGCAACTGGCGGCCTGCCGGAAGCCTGGAGGGCGCGGGGCGGGTGCAGGCGTGTACCCTGCATATACGGCCCAGGCGATGCCGCCAGCTGCGGCTGCGGCTGACCGGCCGGGGCGGGTGCAGGATCTACAGCCTGTCGGCGGTGTATGAGAAGGGAAGTGATGGCCCATGACCCTGACCATGCCTCCCGCCCCCAGCGGCAGTCCCCAGCAGATGGCCATGGCACAGTATGCGTATCTGTTCCAGATGGCTCAGCAGCTGAACCTGGCCCTGGGGCAGCTGGAAACCGGCGGGGCCGGGACTTCCTCCTCCGGCGGCGGAACGGCCGGCGGAGGAGGGACCGGAAAGGACAGCCGGGGCTATCAGGAGCTGAAGTCCATGATCGTGAAAACCGCGGGGCTTGTGAAACGGCAGATGGACCAGCTGTCCGCCCGGCTGGAGGGCGAATATGTGGCGGTGTCGGATTTCGGGACCTATGTGGAGCGGCTGAGCGCCTATCTGGAGGCAAATCCGGAGGCGCTGACCCAGTATTACAGCTTCTGCTCGGACCTGCAGGCCAATATGGAGGCCGTAAGCGCCGCCTTCGGCCAGTATAGGACGGAGACGGAGGGCTATATCCGCACCGGCATCGTGGGCTATGACGGGGCCGTGCCTGTATACGGCGTGGCCGTGGGCCAGGGGCTGACGGTGACGGACGTGGACGGGGAGACGGTGGTGGACCAGAACAACTTCCGGGCCACCTTCACTGCCCAGCGGCTGTCCTTCTGGCAGGACGCCAACGAGGTGGCGTATGTGTCCAACAACCGGCTGTACATCACCAACATCACGGTACTGGAGGGGGTGACCCTGGGCAAGTGGCAGATCACCACGGCTTCGGGGCTGGCCTTCCGGTGGATCGGAGGGTAAGATGGCGAGTATTTACGGGGCGGTGTCCGCCACCGGGTGGCGGCTGAGGCTGGATTATACCGTAAGCCAGGACGCGGCGGAAAACCGGTCTACCCTGGCCCTGGCGCTGTATATCTACGACGGGACGGGGGAGTCGTACAACCAGGCGGCCAACAGCTGCCGGTATGTTTTGCAGGGGAAAACCGTGTATCAGCCGTATCGGTATGAGAGCAAGGGGTGGTATAAGCTGGGCGGCGGGTCGGTGACGGTGGATCACCGGGCGGACGGCAGCGGCAGCGCGGCCCTGTCCGCCGCGTGGTACAGCGGCTTCTCCTCCCAGTGGACCCCGGGGAGTCTGTCCGTGTCCCAGACCGTGACGCTGCCGGTGATCCCCCGGGCGTCTATGCTGCAGGCCGGGGCCATGACCCTGGGGCAGAGCGGAACCATTACCGTGCAGCGGGCGGATGCGGGCTTTACCCACAAGATCGACTATCAGATAGGCAGTACCCATGGCGCGGTGTGCGGGAAAACCGGGGAGACAAGGGTGACATGGATGCCGCCCCTGTCCTTGGCGGAGGAAATCACCGATGCGGTGGCCGGGGACTGTGTGCTGACGGCCACCACCTATTCCGGCAGCAGCGTGGTGGGGACCAGCTCCTGCACAATAAAGCTGTATGTGCCGGAGGAGGTGAAGCCCACCGCCAGTCTGGCGGCCCAGGTGGTGAATGACAACGCCGTCATTGCCGGGTGGGGTGTGTGCGTCCGGGAATACAGCCGCCTGGGGTTCCAGGTGACGGCGGCAGGGGTCCGGGGCAGCAGCGTCCGGTCCTGCCGGGTGCAGTTTGCCGGGCAGACCGTGGAGGGCCTGACCGGCGAGACGGGGATCATCCGGCAGGCGGGGACTTTCACGCCGGAGGTCCGGGTGACGGACTCCCGGGGGCGGTGGACCACGGCGGCGGGGCAGGCCGTGGAGGTGCTGCCGTATGCCAATCCCACGCTGACGGCCCGGCTGCTGGGCCGGTGCGATGCAGACGGGGTGCTGCGGGATGACGGCGACTGCGTGAAGGTGGCGTGCACCGGCGGGTGTGCGTCGGTGGGCGGACATAACGCCGTGACGGTGCGATACCGGCTGCGACCGGTGGGCGGCAGCTACGGCGGGTATACCGTCCTGGAAAACGGGCAGGAGCAGGTGATCCAGGGGGTGCTGAAAACGGCGTCCTATGAGCTGGAGCTGTCGGCGGTGGACGCGCTGGGCTCCGTGCGGACCGTGGAATACGCCATCCCCACGGCGGCGGTGGCGGTGCATCTGGCCCAGGGGGGCACGGCAGTGGGCGTGGGCAAATATGCCGAGCACCAGAAGGCCGTGGAGCTGGCACCGGATTGGGACATCTGGTTCCGGGGAAAGCGGCTGCTGGACGCCGTGTGGCCGGTAGGCAGCATATATCTGTCCGCATCAGAGATTAGTCCGGAGACGCTGTTCGGCGGCACCTGGCAGCGGGTGAAGGACCGGTTTCTGCTGGCGGCAGGGGAGACGTCTATGAACCGGGGAAACCGGCGGCGAGGCCCAACACACCCTGACCAAGGCGGAGATGCCCGCCCATACCCACGGATATGACTTCACGGGGCAGTCCGACGTCACCGGCGTGACGGCCATCCGGCTGTATGACGCGGACGGGCGCAGGAACGAGTATCAGGGCGCGTCCGCCTCGGCAGGCGGGGGAGCCGCCCACAACAATATGCCGCCGTACCTGGCCGTGTATGTCTGGCGCAGGACGGCGTGAGAAGAAAGGACGAACGATATGGCATCAAGCTATCCAACGATACGGTACGGCTCCTCCGGACAGGAGGTGCGGCGGCTGCAGCAGGCCCTGAACCGGGCGGGCTATTCCCTGGAGGTGGACGGCGGGTTCGGTGAAAAGACCCGGGCTGCCCTGATGGACTATCAGCGCCGGGCGGGCATGACGCCGGACGGTGTGGCGGGCAGCAAGACCTGGGCCAGCCTGGGACTGCAGTCTGCCCAGGACCGGCTGGCGGACCTGGAGAAGGGGTATACCCCCTCCCGGGAGACCCAGGAGGCCCGGCGCAGCTGGGAGGAGCTGGCGGCCCAGCAGCCCGGGGACTACACCTCCCCCTACGCGGACCGGATGGAGGACCTGCTGCGGCAGATGGAGAGCCGGGAGGCCTTTTCCTATGACCCCAGCCGGGACGAGATGTTCCGGCGCTATGCCCGGCTGTATCAGCGGCAGGGGCAGACGGCCATGGAGGACACCTTGGGCCAGGCGGCGGGCCTGACCGGCGGCTATGACTCCTCCTATGCCCGGCAGGCGGGCCAGCAGGAGTATAACCGCTATATGCAGGAGCTGGCGGCGCTGGTGCCCCAGCTACAGCAGGATGCCTGGGACCGGTATGAGATCCAGGGTCAGGCGCTGCTGGATCAGTATAAGCTGCTGCAGGGCCAGGATGAGGACGCCTATGGCCAGTGGCGGGACCGGGTGGAGGACTGGCAGGACGCCTCCCGGCAGGCCCGGGACCGGTACGAGTCCCTGGAAAAGCAGGACTACAGCAACTATCTGGCGCTGATGAAGTACTATGCCAGCCGGGCCAAGCAGGAACAGGACGCGGCCCTGGCCCAGCAGAAGCTGGAGGCCTCCGCCGCCAGGAGCGGCAGCGCCCGCTCCTCCTCCGGCGGCAGCAGGAAGGCGTCTTTGAGCTCCACCGCCAGCGAGAGCCTGGAGCGGACCATGAACACCTATCTCAGCCAGGGGGACACCGGCCGGGTGAAGCAGCTGTTTTTGCAGTACCGGGACCGGATGACGCCCCTGCAGAAGCGGCGATTTGAGAAGCTGATGGGGAAGTATAACATCCCCATGACGGAGTAAAAAAGACAGCGCCGGAAACGCCAGGTTTCCGGTGCTGTCTTTTATGTTGTATATCGCTGCTCCCGGAACAGGGCGTCCACGGCGGCCTGATATTCGGTGAGGCCCTTTGCCTTGCGCATACGCTTGAGATACGGCTCCGGCCGGGCGAATCCGGCGGACAGGTAGGCCCACAGTTCCCACATCCGGTGCATCACCGGCTGGTCACCGGACAGCCGCTGGCGGTAGGCCTCCAGCAGGCGGTCGTGATAGGTCCGCAGCTCCTGCGCCGAGGCGGCGGGGCCGCCCCGCAGACGCCGCAGCAGAGCGGGGTCCCGCATCAGGCCCCGGCCCAGCATCGCCGCGTCCGTTCCGGGATAATCCCGGCACAGGGCGGCGGCGTCCTCCGGCGTGAAGATGTCGCCGTTATACACCGCCGGCCAGGGGCCGGATACGGCGGCCCAGGCGTCCCGGTGGGGGACACCCTTGTAAAACTCCTTCTGGATCCGGGGGTGGACGATCAGCTCCGACAGGGGATACTTGCGATAGATCGTCAGCAGGCCCGGCCACTCGGCCGGGTCATTTTTCCCGATGCGGGTCTTGACGGACACGGACATCCCCCGGGGCAGTCCGGCGAAGATCTCCTCCAGGCAGTGGTCCAGCTCCTGGGGATAGGCCAGCAGGCCCGAGCCCTTGCGCTTGGCGGCCACGGTGCCCGCCGGACAGCCCAGGTTGAAGTTGATCTCCCGATAGCCCCGGGCGTACAGCTCGCCGGCGGCCCACAGGAAGTGCTTTGCCCGGTTGGTCAGCAGCTGGGGCACCACATACAGCCCGGCGTTGTGGGCCGGGTCGATCTCGTCCAGCTCCTTGCGCTGGAAGGTGCGGGTGGCGTTGGGGGAAAGAAAGGGCGTGAAGTATTTGTCCGCCGGGCCGAACAGGGCGGCGTGGACCTGCCGCCACAGATAACCGGTAAGCCCCTCCATGGGGGCGGCGTAGAGCTTATTCATGAAATTCTCCCTCCAGACACATGACGAGGGTCACGCCCGGCACCGGTTCGGCGGCGACGCCCGGCAGAAGGTCCGCCGCCGTTTCCGGCCGGTGCAGAAGCGTCAGCTTCCCCTGCCGGGACAGCCGCTTCACGGCGTACTCCAGACGCAGGGCCTCTCTCCGGCTCTCCGTGCGCCAGACACCGGCCAGCTCCCGGGGCGGATGGGACCGGGTATACCGGGCGCAGGCGGCGCCGCCGTCCCGGTGCTGCCGCATCCGGCGGCACAGGTCCGACGCCGTGCCGGTATACAGGGTGTCGTCCCGGCACCAGAGCATATAGACATAGTACATTCCCTCACCTCACTGCCCCCAGCATACCACGATCCGCCGCCGGGCGCAACGGTCACGCCGGGGGATCGTCGTGAAATTCGATGAATTTCAGGGCGTACAGGTCGCAGCCGGTGGAGAAGTTCCCCTGCCGCAGCACCAGATAGTCCGTGCCCACGGCCTCCAGGATGCCCTCCTGCCGCACCAGGCGGTACGAGCCCACCAGGAAGCTGGCGGACGCGCGGCGGCCAATGTTCCGGCCCAGCAGGTCCCGCAGGGAGCCGCCGCCGGAGTCAGAGGCGTTATGTATGTTCATGGCGCACCTCACGCATACAGATTCCCTGCCGTTTCTCCGGCGCGGGTACTCCATCCTATGCCGGGGCGGATGAATGCGTTTCTGAATGCATAGCGCAATGGGCAAAATTGGCCTTAGTAGATGCATCGCACGGGACAAAAGGAAAAAATATCCATATGGATGGGAGAAAAAGTCGAATTCCGGTTGACAAAAAACCGGATATGTAGTAATTTTGAGCATGGAACCTTGCCTGTGAACGCAAACCAAACGGCGTTATTAAAAGAATACTAATTACTGTTACACGGGACTTTAAAATTTGCGAAAATAGGCAAACGAGAGGAGAAAATGCATGAGAAAGACCTTGAGAAAGAAATTGGTATGCATGCTTATGATGGCGGCACTGCTGCTGAGCGCGGCCATCACCTATGCGCAGCCGGCCAGCGCCGACAATCTGAATGCGGACGAGGTGAACCGATTTAACGTTATTTTGGTTATCGACGGCAGCGGCTCACTGGTTTCCGGCAGCAGTGCAACGGACAAAAGCGGACTGAGATACGATGCGATCAACCTGTTTCTGGCTCTGCTGACCAATGACGGAAACCAGGTGGGCGCTATCGTGTTTGATGACGATTCCAACAACTACTTGCTCAATACCGGGCTGACACCTGTGTCCGGCAAGGGGGATAAGGTGTCGCTGGGAGAGAAAATCCGCAGTGCGGGCACCAGAAATGATACCGATATCGGTTCAGCGCTTCTGAGTGCGGTGAGCATCCTGGAGGCAAGCGGAAACCAGGACGGGCGCAGCCCGGCGGTGGTCCTGTTCAGCGATGGGCGCACGGATCTGGGCGGCAATAAGGAAGCCTATGAGCAGTCGCTGGAGAATCGGGAGACGGCTATCACTAAGGCCCAGGATGCGGGCATTCCCATTTACAGCATTTGTCTGAACGCTTCGCCGGTGGCGGATCCCCAGGAGCTCAGCGAAATTGCCTCCCGGACCAGCGGCGGCTTCGTGTCCGTCAGCAGGGCGGAGGATCTGGCCGGCGCCTTTGAGACGTTCTATCAGCTGATTTTCAATTCCTCCGGCAGTGAAAAAAGAGATGTTCCCTTTGGTGCGGACGGAAAGCTGACCTATTCCTTTGACGTGCCTTCCGTGGGTGCTGAGGAGGTCAATATCATCCTGAAGCAGGCGGGCTTGCAGAGCATTCAGGTCAGCGGGCCTTCCCGGCAGATCAGCGCTGCGGAGCTGGAGGAAAACACCATGACCGGCGGTGATTATGAGGTCATCAAGCTGGTGAAGCCCCAGGTGGGCCAATGGAATCTGGATCTGTCCGGCACGCCGGGCTCTCGGGTAACCGTCAATGTGGTTTACAATGCGGACAGCGTGGCGGAGCTGGTAACGGCCGATGGAAAGTCCGAATACAACACGGGTGAAAGCGTCACCTTCCAGGCGTATCTGAAGAAGGACGGAAGCCGGGTGACGGACAGCTCTGTGCTTGGTGAATATAAGGCTGTGCTGCATCTGAGCAATCTGACGGATGGCACGACGCAGGACATCGACATGACGCCGGATGCCGACGGCATGTTTGTTTATGAATTCCGGACCAACCAGGAGAGCAGCTATAGCGCCTATGCGACGCTGGAGTTTGGCAGCCTGGTGCACCAGAGCGGCGACGCGGCGGTGAACTTCGGCAACACACCGCCGACGGCGGTGGGCGGCGTTACGTTGGTGGAGGAAAAGGTTGTGGTGACGCCGGTGTCCGGCCGCCACCGCAGCTTTAAGCTGGGAGAATATTTTTCCGATACGCCGGGTGATACGCTGCATTATGTGATCGTATCGTCTCAGCTGGTCAGCGATACCGCGGCCATCGATGGGGATACCTTAAACGTGGAGACCAGCAAGAGCCGCAGCGGCGATCTGGTTATTGCTGCGGTGGACGCCCAGGGCGCACAGACACAGATCACCTTCCGGTTTAAGGTCACCAACCTGACGTTGACCATTTTCATCACGCTGGCGGTGGCTGTGGTGGTGGGCATCATTGTGGCGGGTGTCACGATCTGGAGTGTAACGCACCCGCTGTGGAAGGGGGAACTGAAGGTGGTCAACCTGGATCGTTCCTGTGCCGGTATGTCGCGGAGCCATGCCAGCTTTCGGGGCAAGCTCAAGCTGAGCTATTTTATGGCCGGACCCTGCGGCCTGAATGCGGACCAGTGCTGGTTTACCACCAAGCCCGGCAGACGGCTGAAGTTCTGCTCCAAGACTCCGTTTTACGTCAATGGAATGGCACTGAAGGAGACGGATGTCTATGCGGGAATGACGCTGATCTATGCAGACGAAAAGAATCGCACAGGTATCCGCATTGACGCGGCACCCGGACGCCGATAAGCAATTACTGAAAACCGAACGATATACGACATACAGCGACAATGAAGGAGTATTGATTTATGAGCATGGAATCGAATATGTCCGGCATGATGCCGCCGCCCCCCGTGGATAATATGGTGATCCCCCCTGCGCCTCCTGCACCTCCCGCGCCCCCGGTAGGGGCAATGCCTCCGGTGCCTCCCGCACCCCCGGCAGGGGCTATGCCCCCTGCACCTCCCGCGCCCCCGGCAGGGGCTATGCCCCCGGCACCTCCCGCGCCTCCAGCAGGGGCAATGCCCCCTGTGCCTCCTGCACCCCCGGTTGGGAGCATGCCTCCTGCGCCTCCCGCACCCCTGGCAGGGGCTATGCCCCCTGCGCCTCCCGTGCCCCCGGCAGGGGCAATGCCCCCGGTGCCTCCTGCACCCCCGGTTGGGAGCATGCCTCCGGCTCTGGCAATTCCGAGTTTCCCGCCGGTTCAGTTGGTGGAGAAGAACGGAAAGTTGTATTGGATGATGGGAGATAACGGACGCGGCTGGGACGGAAACAGTTGGGTGCAGCTTTGACAAGCTGGCCCTGAAAGCAGGAAATAAAGGAGGACGTGAAAATGCCTAAGTATGATTCCCTGTTACTGAACTGCGGAGGCGGTATCATCAACCGCAGCCAGCAGTCCAAGCAGTACCGCGGTGCGGCGGCACTGGCCATCGGCATCGGCGGCACCGGCGTGGCGGCACTGGCGGAACTGAAGCAGCAGGTATATCTGCAGCTGGAGCCGGACAACCCCGATTCTCCGGTACCGGAATATCAGCACATCCAATTCCTGGCCATCGATTCGGACACCACCGATATCGACCGGATGCGCGGCAAGGCCAAGCTGGACAAAGGACGGGAGTTTTTCTCCATCAATAACCCAAATCTGGAAGCAGCCCTGCGGGCGAAAAACCTGATTGAGAGCGACGCCAGCCTGAACTGGATGGATATTGATCACATTGATGGTCTGCTGAGCACCCAGGGGGCCGGCGGCGTCCGCCAGGTGGGCCGTTACCTGCTGATCTCCAAGGCGGGTGCGCTGAAAAATGCAATCGAGTCCAAATGCTGGCAGGCACTGAATGGAATGAATGGCCCCAATCTGGACGTGTACATTTTTGCCGGCATTTCCGGCGGCACCGGCGGCGGCTGCTTCCTGGATACCTGCTATATCGCGCAGAAAGCGCTGGAGAATATGGGGATGGCACAGTTTGCCAACGTGATGGGCCTTTTCTTCCTGCCGGATGTGATCACCAGCAAGCCCCAGGTGGCCTCAGACCCCGCCAAGGTCAAGTATAACAGCAGCAACGGATACGCGGCCATGAAGGAACTGGACTACCTGATGAGCCTGAAGGACGCGGATGATTGGTTCCGGCAGGACTATGGTGCCTTTAAGATTGAGACCCAGGAGCCGCCTGTTAAGATGTGCCATCTGATTTCGGCCACCAAGTCCGATGGCTCGTTAGTACCCGACGGCTTCCGGTATTGCACCAATATGGCGGCGGACTATGTTATGGCCTATCTGGCCGACGTACAGCTTCCAAAATACGGCCTGACCATGCGGGGCCATCTGGCTGAGGTGGTTAACGTTGTCAGCGGGCTGCCTCGCATGCATGGTGCCAACCTGTCCTATCACATTCTGGGAGCGGCAAGCGCGGAAATTCCCGTGACTCAGATCTCTACCTATCTGGCAGCAGGCTTTATGCGCCGGTTTAAGGAAGCGGTGGGAAAGGATCAGCTGCAATTGAAGCTGTCCAAGGCTGTTGTGGATGATTGGGTGGAAGACATTGGCCTGACTGCCCAGCAGGTATACAACGACGTGACACATGGACGTCAGGACCTGGTGCTGCCGGATATCGACATGGAGGATCTGCGCTCTTACGGCGTCATGCCCAAGGGAGTGCTGCCGGGTCCCTGGGCCAAGTCGGGCAACACCTGGTGCGACGGGTGCGAGGGAAAACGCAAGACGAATCGCGCCGCGCTGGAGGGAGAACTGCCCAGGAGCCTCCTGGACGAAGATGCAACGAATGACTCCCTGATTGGCAGAACCTTCCGGAAGCTGTGTGATATTGCAAAGAATCCGGAACTGGGCCCCTATTATGCGGCATTCCTGCTTAGCCGCAACGGCGATGACCTGAAAGCGGCTGTAGAAGGCGCGATCCAGGAGATCCAGGGACAGAAACGGGACCAACAGACGTATCTGGACAGTGCGGCAGACCGGCTTGTCCAGGCCAGCACCAATTTCTGCGCGAAACGTTTCTTTGGCATCGGCGACAAGAGGGCCTATAACGACTACGTGGAGGCGGTCCGGGATTATATCAGGACCTATAATCGCGTGCGGGAATGCACAGACGTGGAGAACACGCTGCGGAAATTCCGGGAACAGCTGGAGAATCTGAACAGTGGGTACTTTGCCCTGTTGACGGAAGTGCTGGACAATCTGCTGGAGACCTTTGAGGCAGACGAGGAGTGGCTGGGAACCCCGGCGGCCAGCGCGCCCACCGCCTACACCAAGCGCAGTCTGCGGCTGTCGGACGTCAAGCCGAAGCTGGATAAGGCTATCAAGGGGCTGAATGGCAAACAGCTGGTGCGGAACTTCACGGAGTATCTGATGAGAGCGCCGGAGAAGTGGCGCACCAGAGACGACAGGAGGATCGGCCTGTATATCAGTGAATTCATGGTGACGGTTTTCCAGACTCAGACGAACCGCTCCCTGGAGGACTACCTGTATGAGAAGTATCCGGAAACCGGGCACAATTCCGCGCAGCTGGCCCAGGCTGTCAGCAATGACATTCTGGACGGCGTCTATAACGATGCAAAGCCTATGTTTTGGTGCAGCCCGACTTTCCCGCTGGGACGAGATGATAATACTGCGACCTATGACAGCGGCAGTCTGTCGGTGCCTGCGAATGCTTCGGCTGTCTGCGATGCTGCCCAGCAGTTCGAGGCGGCCCATTGCGGGTTACATGTCCGCAGAACTGGATTGAAGAATCGCATTTTCGCTCTGCGCTTTTGCAGCGGTGTGCCGCTCTATGCTTATGCCGGCATGTCACAGATGAAGAAAAGCTATGACGAGAACAGGACAACAAAGTCTGGAGTAGGTGCACACCTGTACGCCTATACCGGCCGGGGAGAGGACGATTCCGGCTTCCACGACTGGCGGAGCTTCCTGCCGGTGCCGGTGCCCTATTCCTACGAGCCGGACCTGGTGGATCATGCCCAGGAGCTGCTGGCGCTGTATGACGAGGGCGTGGAGAAGCAGATCATCTATACATCGGATGGACAGAATTATTTCGTTCGCCAGAGTGCTCCGCAGGCTATGTCGGAATATAAGCTGGAGGACTTTATAGCAAACTGGCAGCTGGATGCCGGACGCCTGCAAAAGGAGAAGAAACGTCTGCAGGATCTGCTGACGGGTATGTATGATCCGGCCAACGGAGGCCGGCAGGTGGCGCTGAAGAACGATGGTGATGTGTACGCTGGGACGGCGTGTGTCGACCGGGTTCGCAAGGACTACTTCATGCACTACCCCATGCTGCAGCGGATCGTCCGTCAGGAGCTGGAGAAGCAGGAGAAGATCCGCAGGGCTATGGAGCAGCTGGATCAGATCGAGAGAGAATACAGCGCAAGCTGACCCAAAGAGACTGAAAATACAGGAAAAAGAAATGTAAGGAGGACGTGAAAATGCCTAAGTATGATTCCCTTTTACTGAACTGCGGCGGCGGTATTATCAACCACAGCCAGCAGTCCAAGCAGTATCGCGGTGCGGCGGCACTGGCCATCGGCATCGGCGGCACCGGCGTGGCGGCATTGGCGGAGCTGAAACAGAAGGTATACCAGCAGCTGGAGCCGGATGATCCCAATTCCGCTGTGCCCACGTATCAGCACATCCAGTTCCTGGCCATCGATTCGGACACCACCGATATCGATCAAATGCGCGGCAAGGCCAAGCTGGACACGGATCAGGATTTTTTCTCCATCAATAACCCCAATCTGACGGCGGCGCTGAAGGCCAAGGGGCAGGTTAAGGGCAACGCAGCCCTGAACTGGATGGATATTGACAGGATCAATAATCTGCTGAGTACGCAGGGGGCCGGCGGCGTCCGTCAGGTAGGCCGCTTTCTGCTGATTTCCAAGGCGGGCGCGCTGGAAAAAACCATCGAGTCCAAATGCCGGCAGGCGCTGGAGGGAATGAATGGCCCCAATCTGGACGTGTACATTTTTGCCGGCATTTCCGGCGGCACGGGCAGCGGCTGCTTCCTGGATACCTGCTATATCGTGCAGAAAGCGCTGGAGGAGATAGGCAATGCAGCGTCCTCCAATGTGATGGGCTTTTTCTTCCTGCCGGATGTGGTTACCAGCAAGCCCCAGGTGGCCTCGGATCCCACTAAGGTCAAATACAACAGCAGCAACGGATATGCGGCCATGAAGGAACTGGATTATCTGATGAGCCTGAAGGACGGCGACGACTGGTTCCGCCAGAATTACAGCGATTTCAAGATTGAGACCCAGGAGCCTCCTGTCAAAATGTGCCACCTGATTTCGGCCACCAAAGCCGACGGCTCCATAGTGGCCAATGGCTTTCAGTACTGCATCAACGTGGCAGCGGACTACGTCATGGCCTATCTGGCTGATGTGGAACTGCCTGCTGCCACTAAGAACGGTACGGATGGGAGCAGTACGCCGACAACGGAATATGGGCTGACCATGCGGGGCCACCTGGCCAATGTGGACAACGGCGTCAGCGGCTTGCCTCGTATGTACGGTGCCAACCTGTCCTATCACATTCTGGGAGCGGCAAACGCGGAAATTCCCATGACCCAGATCTCCACCTATCTGGCGGCAGGCTTTATGCGCCGCTTCAAAGAGGCGGTAGGCAAGGATCAGCTGGAGCTGAAGCTGTCCAAGGCGGCGGTGGATGATTGGGTTGAGGATATCGGCCTGACTGCCCAGCAGGTGTACAACGACGTGATGAACAGCTGCCCGAATCTGGTGCTGCCGGATATCGACATGGAGGATCTGCGTTCCTATGGCGTTATGCCCAAGGGAAAGGCACCGGATCCCTGGGCCAGGACAGGCAATGCCTGGTGTGACGGGTGCGAGGGAAAGCGCAGAACAAACCGCGCCGCTTTGGAGGGTGAACTGCCGGACAGCTTCCTGTCCCGCCATGCGACAGATGACTCCCTGATCGGCAGAACCTTCCGAAAGCTGTGTGATATTGCCCAGGACCCCGATAAGGGGCCTTATTATGCTGCCTATCTGCTCAGCTGCAACGGCTATGATCTGAGAGCCGCTGTAGACGGTGCCATCCGGGAAATGGAGGAGAACGGCAAGACACAAAAGATGTATCTGGACGGAGTAGAGGATCGCATTGTCCAGGCCAGCACGAATTTCTGCTCCAACCGTTTTCTGGGTATTGGAGACAAGAAGGCTTATGCCGAGTACGCAGATGCCGTCAGAGAATATTTCAGGACCTACAACCGCGTGCGTGAGTGCGCGGATGTGGCAAACGCGCTGACTAAATTCCGGGAGCAGCTGGGCCGGCTGAACAGCGGCTATTTTGCGCTGCTGACGGAGGTGCTGGACAATTTGCTGGAGACCTTCGAGGCAGACGAGGAGTGGCTGGGAACCCCGGCGGCCAGCGCGCCCACCGCCTACACCAAGCGCATTCTGCAGCTGTCGGACGTCAAGCCGAAGCTGGATAAGGCTATCAAGGGGCTGAATGGCAAACAGCTGGTGCAGGACTTCGTGGAGTATCTGATGAAAGCGCCGGATGAGTGGAATACCCGGGATGACGGGAAGATCGGCCTGTATATCAGCGAATTCATGGTGGATCTTTTCCGGGATCAGACGAATCGCTCCCTGGAGGACTACCTGTATGAGAAGTATCCGGCAACCGGGCACAATTCTGCTCAGCTGGCACAGGCAGTCAACAACAACATTCTGAACGGTGTCTATAACGATGCAAAGCCCATGTTCTGGTGCGATCCCACCTTCAATCTGGATAACATTAACACGACCTTTGAAAGCAGCAGCCTGTCTGTACCCGCAAATGCCTCGGCTGTCTGCAGCGCGGCCCAGCAGTTTGGGGCATCTCATACTCACTTCTATATCCGCAAGACCGGCCTGAAAAATCGCATTTTTGCCCTCCGCTTCTGCAGCGGCATTCCCTTCTATGCGTATAAGGGCGTGTCTCAGATGAAGCAGGTTTATGATAGCAACACGCAAACGCAGTATGGCGTGGGCGCCCATCTGTATGCCTATACAGGCCGGGGCGAGGACGATTCCGGCTTCCATGATTGGCGCAATTTCCTGCCGGTGCCTGCGCCCTACTCCTTCAATCCAAGCTTGACGGACGGCGCCGATAAGCTGCTGGCGCTGTATGGCGAGGGTGAGAAGGCGAAAATCATCTATTCTCAGGATAAAACGGATGACAACGGCACGGATCAGGACTCCAATAGCACCACCCAAGGCACAGATCAGGACCCCAATAGCACCACCCAAAAGGCTCTGGACAACAAGGAGTACTTCATTCGCGAAAGTAAGCCGGTGACTGTGCCGGATTACAGGATGGGGGACTTTGTGGAGAATCAGCAGTTGTCTGCCGCCCGGCTACAGCGGGAGAAGCAGCGCATGCAGCAGATGCTGGAGACCATGTATGACCAGTCCAACGGCAGCCGGTGGATAACGCTGAAGAATGACGGCTTTGCAGATAATGGAAAGCAGGTCGTTGACCGGGTCCGCAAGGATTACTTCATGCACTATCCAGCGCTGCAGCAAATCGTTCGCCGGGAGCTTAGGAAGCAGGAAAAGATTCGCAGGGCTATTGAGCAGCTGGCTCGGATTGAAGAAGAATACAAGCGGTATGAGGCGGATATGAACGCCTTTACCAACATGCTGTTCTACGGTATGATCGAGTGTGTTGATGCGACCGGCAATCCTGATTATGTCCACATTGGCCGGGCATTTTACACGTATCACGACAGACGCGGTATGGAGACGGAAAAGGTCTTTGTGGAGAACTCCAAGGACTTTCTTTTCTGCGCACAGTACCCTCTGTACGAGATGTTCCGCACCTATCGGGCAATGGATCCCGAGGAAGAGCCTCGGCGTGAGATGGACGAAAAAGAGGCAGCTCTGCGCAAACAGACCCGCAGCCGCAACGATCATCTTATTGCAGCGGCGCTGGAGAAACGGTGGAATGCCAGAGCACTGCAGCAGCTGAGGCGTGACACGGCCAATGAGACGGCGGAGGACAAGCGTGAGATCTGCCGGTTCTATGAGGAACTTGTCAGCCGCATTCTGAATTATAAAGATATGTTTACGGACGCGCAATGGACCCAGTCTCAGGGCAGCCGTCCTGCTGCCCCGGCGCCTGCGGCTCCGGCTCAGCCCAGGGTTTGGACGGTCAGTGCCGGCGGAAAGACCATCTATGTGTATTCGAATCGCACGCTCCAGATGGGCTGGGACGCAGTGAACAATGCCTGGGTCCCGCTGACGGCAGATATGTGGGTGCTGAACAAAGCCGGCGACGGATGGGAGACGATCCAGCTGGACGCCGCAGGAAACATCATCAACGGATAAACCGCCGGGACGCCGCGCGGCAAATGAGGGAGAGAACATGACTTACGCAAGTGCAATCGAAGCATGCAGCCGTATGATTTCCGGCCGCGCGGCCAATTCCGGCGCAGCAAGGCGAATCAGCGCCCCGCTCCTGAACATTGTTTTGGGGGCGGGCGCTGAGGAGTGCCTGGAGACCATCCGACAGAGCTATCAGGATTGCTGGTCCGCTGCGGCGGACCAGCTGTGCTGGCTGAAAACCGAGGACTGCATGGATGAGGCGGGGTTTGAAAACCGCGTGGGAGACGCCTTCTACACGATGCGCAGCAATCCGGGAGCCTTCGGAAGCAACAGCACGCTGAGAATGGCTTATTTCTGGGACGTGATGGATGACAGGTTCCCGGAGCTTTTCCAGGCGGTGCAGCATCAGCCTGATTTTGGCCAGGCTGTCACCGTGGCGGAATATTATTTTCTGTTTGTGCGGCAGGTATTCAATTCGGACCGGGAGAGGATCGGCCGGCTGCGGGCGGTTGTTGACTGGGCCGAAAGAAACGGGAAGCATCTGATCGTGCAGAGTGACCTGACAAACGGAAATGTCTCCGGCAGCGGCCCCGAGGGATATCAGGCGGCTGCCAACGTGATGGTGATCGTCAACTCGCAGGATGACAACCGGTTGGGCCAGGGGCTGGAGGCAGCTATTTGGGGAGACGGTTCTTCCGCCGTGTGGAGCCTCAGCGCGGACAGAAAGGTCAAGGAGACGGATGAAATCGCCTGCGCGGCGATGGAACAGATCCTCACGGAGTGCCTGGAGCAGGCCGGTGCGGCCGGGGGACAGTCCAACATCCAGGAGACCCTCTGCGGAGTGCAGCAGGACTACGACAGCCTGTTCCGGGAGTACATAGACGAGAAGGAGCTGCTGCCGGATCTGCCCACATTTTTGCAGTATCTCCCGTACACCAAGGAGATGGAGGCGCTGGAGCAGAGCCTGTCCGACGCGCCGACCCGTGGACTCCTGGGAAGGCTCCGCGGCCGACCGTCGGATACGATCGACGGGGACAAGCTGATAAACGCGGTGGCCTCTGTCGGGGATATCTGGGGTCTCTGCGTGAACCAGTATTATGGACGGCGTGTGCAGGAGCTGAAGGAAAATGCGGAACGGGTGCAGGAGTATTTCAAGCAGCTTCTGTGCAGCCGCCTTTCTTACGGCGCGATGAACGCCACATTGCAGCAGGAGGCCGTCAATCTGGAGACCCGCACGGATTGGCACGCGCCCATGAACATGAGAAGGGGAACGCTTGCAGAGTGTCTGCATCGCTATGCATGCAGCCAGGTTCTGCCAGAGGTGTACGGCTTCCTGGCGGGGCAGCTTTGCGCAGCTATGAAGGATGTATGCAGAAATGCGAGGGACTTCGGAAACACACTGACGGAGACCCGGAACGGGCTGCGGCAATCCCAGGGGAACGTTGATGAGACCATCAGAAGGGCCTATACACAGGAGATTGCCAATCTGGCAAATCAGCCGGAGTATCGGGACATGATGCGCCTGACGCCGTGCAGCACAGTGGAGAGCCTCTTGGATCAGTTGGTGAAGCGATTCCGGTTGATCGCGGATAAGGATGATAATTTCCGGCTTTCCTTGTTTGATGAGCTGCAATTCCGGGCGGGAATGGCCGGAGGCGGTGCGGCCTATGGGGTGGCAGTCCAGAGTCTGTTCGATTTGAATATGCAGACTGCGGGCCGGCTGATGGCCACGGTTCCCCCCCAGCGGCGGACAGCTGTTCTGCATGCTGAGCCAGCCAACCCAGATCCAGAACGTGAACAATACCGGCGCGGCCTTCCGGATCCCGCAGCAGGACTATGTGGACAGGCTTTATGTCTATCCGGTGAATCCGGAAAATATTCTTTACAACGAAATTGCCGCAGCAAAGAAGGAGGAGTGAGCCGATGCCCATTACAAGGCCGAATGTGAACCTGTACAGCATCAACAATCTGGCGTTGGACTATGATCCGGGCAGCGGGCGGTATGGATTAAGCCTGGAATGCCCCAGAGCGGACGCCTTTACCCTGTGCCTGGGAAAAAATCTTCCGCTGGCCGATCCGGAGAAGCTGGGTCTGACAGAGGAGGAGCTTCGGCGCCTGCATAATGGCCAATCCATGGAAAAAAGGGGCTATCGGCTCATCGGCGTTACGCAGGGGACCTTCTATGCCATGCCTGTGTTCCGGGGATTTGAGGCGGATCCGCCCCAGACCATCCAGGTGTGGAGTATGATGGCGGTTCCGGGCGGGATTGTTCATCTTTATTACACACCGGGGCGTGAGGCCGTATGCTTTATTCCGCTGCGCTATTCCGCCGCGCTGCAGCGCAATGGCCTTCAGACTGTGCTGCAGGTGACTCTGAGCGATCAGTTTATCGGAAGCTATACAGATGGGGCGTTAATGTATCGGGTGGGGGAGTCTGATCCCATTCCGCTGCCCGGCGGCTGGCTCAACCGGGAGATACCGCTTCGGGTGTCCGATGGCGAGGAGGTCCGGGTCCTGCCGGCACCGGGCTTTGAAAATAGCTTCTTCCGGGAAGGCGTATAGCAGAAAGGATGGATGCGGAATGGGTAAAATTAAATGCCCCTATTGTTTTGAGGAGTTTGAAAGCGACAAGGTTTTGTTTCGGGCCAACACCGGCTTCACCCAGGAGGAACTGGACAGGGAGGAATTCACCAGCGGCGATGTGGACGAACACAAACGGCTGTTTGTGAAATTTTCCCAAAGAAATCCGGACGAAAAGTTGGACCGATACTGGACGAGCCGCGGAGGAACCGCCGGCTATTCCAGTGCAGACCCTCGCTGGAATATGCCGCACATCGACCCCAATGATGCCGACCGGTTTTGGGAGATGCTGGACCCTGACGCCAACGGCGTGGGCGCGGATGGCCTTGTGCGGGATCAGGATGGCTTTGCCATCAGGGTGTATGACCGGTATTCCGATCGCGCCACGCCGGTGACGCGGCTGTGCCCCCACTGCCACAATCCCCTGCCCTTGCCGAATTATGGCAAATATCCCACCATTTTTATCAGTGTTGTGGGCATTACCACCTGCGGCAAAACGGTTTATCTGAACCAGCTGCTGACCCGGCTGGCCATGGCCATGCAGAATACCGGATACTATATCACGGAAAACAATCTGCCAGATTTCAAGGAAAACGTGGAGGCCAATATGCCGCTGCCCGGCAGTACGGATGACAGCGTCATGCGCCGTCCTCTGGCGGTGAACCTGGTTGACCAGAACGACCGCAGCAAGGCATTTACCATTGTTTTTTATGATATTGCCGGTGAGAACTGCGTCAAGTGGAACGATGATTACGCCAAGCTGGGCGACCAGGACAGCCGGAACAGTCGGGCTAAGGAGGGAATCGCCAGCTTTATTGCCCGGGCAGACGGCCTGATGTTCCTGGTGGATCCCAATCAGGTCCCCGGCTTTTCGGCCTATCCCGATGTGAGCGGTGTCAACAAGGTGGTCGGAGTGGTGAATCAGATCCGCGTCGCCCTGAATATGAGCCAGAACACATGGGCGGATGTTCCGGTGGCGGTGGTTCTCACCAAAACGGATGAAATCCGGAATCAGTATCCCAAAGGAAACCAGAGTTCCATGTTCCGGCCTACGGCAGCTGTGTCCGGCGGCCTGAACCGGGAGGAGTATTTTGCTATCAGCCACGAGCTGGAGGACTATCTGAGCAACAATGCGGCCATGATCCTGGCGCAGCTGGGCCAGTTTGTCAGAAAAACCTTCTGCGGCGTGTCGGCCATCACCTGCGGCGTGGAACGGCGCTTTGTAAAATACAAAAACTGGTACATCCTGGACGATATCTGCGGCAGGAAGTATGACGAGCTTCGCGCGTGGATCAAGGGCTGGAATGAACGTTCACCTGAAGAGCGGAACTTTTATTATGCGTGCCCTGTTCAACGGATTACCTCGCTTGACCCGAAAACCCGTATGCCGGCGGTGGATCCGGTAACCCTGGAGCCGGAGCTGACCTCTATTGACATAGATATTAATGAGGATATCACAAAGGAGATTGCCTCCGGCATATGGACGGAGGTTTATGCCGACTGCGCCAGCGGACGGATCTATCTGAATATGTGGGAAATCTGGGAAGGGATCAATCTGGTTGGCTTCCCCAAGGGCGCACCGAATCCCCGCCGGGTGGAGGACCCGCTGAAATGGATCCTCTGGCGGCTGGGAAGGATCGGCCCCTATTTTCAGGCGGATCCTCAGCCGAAAAAGGCGCTGCTGGAGTCTGCAAGGAAATATCAGGGACGGCTTGACGACTGGATGAACGAACAAAGGTGCAAACAAGAGCGGTTTTATAACGGGGAGGATCTCCAATGAAAATGGAGCAGGCATGTCGGTTCCGGACGGATGAAGCCGGATATATGGTCTGCGCCAGATCCCAGGGTCTGACGGCGGATAATGAGAACAACCTCGGCTATTTCAACAGTACCATGACGTCCTTGTTTGAAAAGGACGGATCCGGCCCGAGAATGGGTCAGTCTATCCTCAGCTACGCTGTCAGCGAGGAGAACGGCGGCAGGCGGGATTTCCTGATTGCCAAATCTACCATGCGCAGCGATATCAAGGGGCGGGCCTCGATCTTTACCCACGCATACTTTATGGGGTTGGATGAATATGCCCGCTGCATGGAGACCGATCCCTCCGCTATTTACGGGATCGACACCGGCGACATGATGACGGCGCAGAGCGGCAGCCAGCTGCCGCCCAAGGAGACGGTCCTGCGTGGCGGCTTTGAGCTGTCTGTCCTGCGGGAGAAGTACGGCCTGACGGACGAGCGATATGCGCTGCTGCTCTATAACGTGTATCAGGCGGTGGCAGGCGGCGGGTCCCTGGCCCTGCTTACGCAGCTGCCCCTGAGCCAGACCCAGGATATGGTGCGGGAGGTGGCCTATTGCGCGGCCATGGGCATGCTTCCCGGTCTGCGCTGGAGACTGACGTGCAGCAGCGCCGCGGATACCCGGGCGGCCATCTGTGTTTCCAGCAAGGCCGGCGGAGGCGGCATGGGGATCCCGCTGTGTACCTTTGATCTGGACGATGGCGGCAGGCGGCTGGAGGAGGACCCGTTTGTTGCGGAGCTTTTCCGGTATCTGGCATCTGCCGCCCCGGAGGAGCGCCGCCAGATGCTGCTGGATATGCAGTATATTTTGGGGGAGCTGGTGCCGCTGGAGTATGCGTCACTGGAGATGATCGCCACCGCATATCACATGCGGAAGATGAACGATGGAAACCGGCCGGAAAATGACGTGTATGACCGCGTGGTGGGGAATCTGCTGCTTTGCGGCAGGGTTCCGTCGGCAAACCAGGAGACGGTGAACAAGCTCCTGATCTGGATGCTGAAAAGGCAGAACGCTGCGCTGCCCAAGCGGATTATGGAGCTGTCTGTGGACCGCTGCGTCAAACAGGTGCAGGCGGATGCGGCAGGCGGGCGGGAGCTCTGCGACTGTGTTTGCCGTCTTTTGCAGTACAGCAGAAGCGCTGAGCAGCTGGAGCTGCTGCAGAAAACGGTGAAAACCTTCGATGTGCGCTATGCCGGGCTTGTGCATGCCCTGCTGCGCGGCATCTTTTCGGACCGGGCATGCAGCATTGACCCGCAGACGGCGTGCAGTCTGATCCCGGAGATGCTGCGCTCCGGCGATGAAATGCTGACCGGGGATTGCGTGGAGCTGACCACCTGCCTGGATGCAGGGCAGTGCCGGCAGCTGGCAGAGAGCATTCTGCGGCATGTGGGGCTCCGCCAGATGACGCTGATGGAGCAGAACGTTCTGGCCAATATCCTGGACGAGTTGAGCCGGTCCGGCGGTGTGCTGGGAAAAGAGAGCTGCGAGATCCTGGACCGCAATTCCTGCGTTTATAACGGCAGACTGCTGGATGCCTGCGTGGGCTATATGGTGCAGGTGCGGCTGCGGCAGGAGCTTCCCGTGGAGGAGCGCTGCGCGCTGCTGGCCGGGCTGGAGCGGGAGTATCCGGCCCTGTATGATGACGTTGCGGCTGCGCTGAAGAGCGGCGGCAGCATCCTGTGGAAGAAATATCAGATTCACAAGCATCTGCAGAATTGCAGATGCTATGAGGACATTGTGGCTGCGCGCCGGAGCTATCAGGGGGCGTCCCCCATGGACGATTTTGAACAGGAGTGTGTTGCTCTTTGGATGCAGCTCCTGCGCAGGGATGTCTATCAGGGGATGCCGCTGAAAAACCTGGTGCCGCAGATGGGACGCGCAGTCGATGCGCTGCCCAGAGGCGTATTCTCGCTGGAGGCCGCTCATGAGCTGCAGCGGCGGCAGCGGGCCTATTTCTGGAGCTGCATGACCTATCGCACAATGATGGACTATGTGTTGGACGGCGCGCCCAGCAGCAATGTGCAGGCGCTGCTTCAGACCCGGGACAGCGGAGCGGATGGCAATAAGCTGCACTTTCTGGATGCCGTGTGGCAGCTGTACCGGGATCCGAGCCGGACTGAGCCGATGACAGAGCTGGTGCTGGACGGACACCTGCCTGCCAGGGACAGGGAGGAGATCTGCAATCAGCTGCTGCCGCTGGCGGCAAAGCTGAAAGCTGCCTCCAACCAGGCAATTTTCGCATGGGATCTGATGCTTCTGTCCTGCAGCCGGGTGGAAGCCGGACGGGTTGTTTATGACTGCGGCAGTCTGATTAAGAAAATTGAGGGGATTCCGGCGCTGAAAATGGGAGTTTCCGGCAGCCAGTCTCTCCAGCTGGAGCATTCCGTCATACTGCGGGACGAGAAGGTGCGCAGCGACCTGCGCAAGGCCGCCGGCCGCGGCGACAGTCTGCTCAGTGAGCAGCTGGAAAAGACGCTGAAGGCGTGGGGAAAGGCGCGCAGGCCCGACAATGGCCACGGGAAAAGACTGAGCTCTGATCCGCCGGCCGCGGAAAAGAAGGGGTTATTCTCTATTTTCGACCGCAGCGACAGAGGCGGGCGGACGGAGAAGTCGGACCGGGGCTTTATTTTTGACGACTACGACGGCGACTCGGGAAAAAGAGGAAGGAATAGGAGAAGATGAGCGACAGCGTGATGTATCCGGAAGCCGGCCGCTGGGTCAACAGCTACCTGGTGGGCGCCAACGCCTACAAAATTATGTCGACCCCCGAGGAGGCACAGCAGCTGCTGCTGGACGATAGCGGGGACTTTCTGCAAACAGGGACGGAGCACCACTATATTCAGGTGCGATGCCGGAACGAGAATAAACCGCTGTGGCTGGTGCCGTTCCGGGTCAAGCAGGAGGAGTTGCTGCGGGTATCCGACGTGCTGGAGCAGATTCAGATGGGACGAATCCTGCGGGAGGGCTTTTTCTGGCCGTTCGATCTGGTCCGGAGCGATGAAATGCAGGGATATGTGCTGCATCCCTTCAGCATGGATGCGTATCCCTCTGTCCGCCGGTTTTTGCCCAGCTCTGACACGCCCAGGTGGACCATTGCCGTCCATCTGTTCCGCAGGATCGGGCAGCTGCACCGTGAGGGCCTGACGCTGAACGGCTTTGGCAGGGATCAGGTGCGCGTGGAGTATGGGACAAACCAGGTGTATCTGGTTCCGGGTGAAACAATTTCTCGGGTTTCGCAGATCGGCGCGGCCTTTCGCGGCGACTTTCTGTCTGTGCCGCAGGTGGTGGAGCAGCAGCTGGAGAAAAATGGCATCGTGCTGGACGGGCGCGTGCGCGACATATTCTCGGCAGCGGTAATTGCCTTTTATCTGCTGTTCTATACCCATCCTTTCATCGGGGAGGAGTACAGCCACTTGATGCGGGAGCAATATCTGGAGTATTTTCAGAGTCGCCCGGTGTTTCTGTTTGACGCCGGAGGGCACAATGGAACGGGACATCATCAATTCGGCGCGGAGATAACGGCCCAATGGTGGAGAGCGCAGCCGGAGCTGCGGCAGCTGTTTTCAGATTTCTTTGCGGCGCTGTGTGCAGGACAGATCGATGAAAATGCCCCGTGGAATGACACGGAGAACTGGGTCCGCTGCCTTCTGGAGGATGCAGCCGTGAACGATAACGATAAGAGCCGCACAAGCTACGAGCTGGAGCTGGAAAAATTCCATCTGGTCTGAGGGGTAAGGCATGAGAGAGATATTGAAAGAAGTAGTCAACGAGCAGGGATTACAGATTTTACAGACGCCCGCGATGCTGCGGGCAAAATTGGAAGAAAAAGGCGACGACCGCAGCGATGCGCTGCTGTGGGAGCTTATCCTGACGGCCTGCCCCAGCGTGGCGGATGTGGCCGTGCAGCCGGAGCTTTCCCGCGCGGAGGTCAACACGGTGATCGGCGCGGTGACCAAGACCACCATGCTGTCTGCCTCCCTGGTGAGAAGGATGGTCCAGCAGCTGCTGGATGCCGCGCAGGTGAAGCTATCGCCGGTGCCGCGGTTTCTGATCCTCGCCAACGGCAGGCACGGCGGAGCGTGCTCGGTGGAGGATCAGCGGGAGGGCGAGGTCCTGCAGGCGGCTCTTGCGTCGCTGGAGACGGACACGGAAACGGCCCTCAGCGACCTGCAGACCCTGTCCCAGGCCGGGAACGCCTATGCCAGCTACCAGCTGGGCCTGTACTACAGCAGCCACGAGATGGAGGGGATGGATACCCAGCAGGTGGCGCAGAACTTCTTCAACTGCGCCGCGCAGCAGGGCTATGGCCCGGGCTATGGCGCCCTGGCGGATTATGCGCTGAACGGGCGGCGAAAGAATCTTCGCCGGGCGGCCCAATATTTTGGGTATCCCACATCCCTGGCGGGCCGGGACGGCAAAAGGTGGAGCAAAAACGCCGCGGACCTGTTGGCCTATCGGGAGCAGAACGTCCGCAGCGGAAGACAGACCCTACTGCTGGTGGTGGTCACGCTGGTGATAACGCTGCTGGCGGGTATTTGCAGTCCTCGCGAATTTGCGATGGCGGTTCCGGCGCTGGTGCTGGAGCTTGGCTGCGGGGTTCGCTGCGTGCTGGGGCTGGTTATGGACCCCTACGGCTCCTACCGCTTTGTGTATGCCGCCCTGGCTGCCTGCTGGCTGCTGAACATCCTATGCCTGGTCTGAGGGGAGGCACAGTATGAGTACATCTTATTTCATGAACATCGGCGCGTATGTGGCCACGGTGATTTTTGCGGCTGCGCGTCTGGCTGTGGGAGGAGTGCTGACCGAGCCCGGCGCGCTGGTTCCGGCACTGCTGGTGCTGGGGATCCTGCTTATCCCCTTGGCGTCTAAGGGTGGATTTCAGAAGAGTACCTATCAGACCGGGCCAGCCTTTGGGCTGGCATGGGGCGTCCTTTATGCCCTGACCCCGGCACAGCTGTCATCCGACCGGATATCCGGCGTGCTGGAGGCCAGCCTGGAAGGCCTTTCTTTCAGCTTCAAGGATAACCTGGCGGTATTCTGCATCGGACTGCTGCTGCTTGTGGGACTGAGCGCCGTGCGCAAGTATTTCCCGAATGCGGCTTTGAACGTCCTGCGGTATGCGATCCTGACTCTGATGCAGCTGCTGGCATTTGAGGGAATGTTCCGATACCTGCTGGATGCGCAGTCGGCAAGACAGCTCTGGCTGTTTGTGCCGCCGGTGCTGTTCTCGGGGCTGTTCCTGGCCCGCGAGCTGCGGGACGGTGAGGAAAAGTCCCGGCTGCGCATCTGCGTGCTGGCTAGCGTCCTTTACGCCTTTCTGACACCTGTTGTCCTGGCTGCGGTATCCTCCGGATGGAGCGACCTTTGCTCCCGCGTGGGAAAGCTTACGCATCTGGGCTGGCCTATGGTGGCCGGGGCGGTGCTGCTGGCTGCGCTGACGCTGGAAAAAGGCGCGCAAAAGCAAAGTATATATCGGGCGGCCCGGCTTCTGGTATGGGCGGCCTACATCCTGCTGCTGAACTGGCGCGCCGGCGCCATGCGGCTGGACGCGGATGATTGCTGGCTGATCAGCGTGCTGGGCGTTCCGGTGGCGGGCGCGGTGTATGAGCTGCTGGAGCAGAAGGGTCAGGTCACTGCCAAATGGTATCATGCGCCGTTGGCGCTGCTGGCGCTGCTGACCGTTTCTATGGCGGCCCTGCAGGATATGCGTTTTATCCTGCTGCTGGTGGGCCTGGGCGTGCTTTGGTGGATCTGTGCGCGATTGGGCACGCTGGCCGGAAAGTACAAGGTGGTGATGCAGGGCTTCTGGGGCGCTGCGGCTATGCTGCTTCTGGCGGCTTCGCGGCAGCTGGGCACCCGGGAAGCGATCCCGGCCAACTGGCTTGTTGCGCTGGCGCTTCTGGGCGTTTCCTGGTGTGTGCTGACGGTATTCCTATCCGTGCGATACAGGGCGGCAAACGCAATGGAGATCTACCCGGAGGAGTACAGCACGGTTTACAGGCTCTGCAATGTGGTGCCGCTGCTGGCTGCGGTGCTTGCTGCGCTGTGCGTGGTATTCTGACATAAGGAGGAGAGAGATTTGAAGCTTGATATCAGGACCTTGAGCGCATCTCTGGTGGCCGGATTTGTGAGCTGGTACCTGTGCGCGGGGATTTACAATAAGAACGCGGATTCCATGTGGACGCCGCTGCTGATGGCGCTGTTGTTTCTTGTGCTGGCGGCGATAACCTGCCTGGTGGTGCGCCTTACAACGGGGCGGCGCACGAGATTTATGCAATTCAAGGGTATCGGTCAGATCATGACCATGCTGGCTGTGGGCCTGGTGGCGCTGATGGTGCTGGCCGGTCTGTTTGAATTGCTCTTTGAAATCGGCAGCAGGGGAGATTCCCTTCAGTCCACTGCGGCCTGGGATATGCTTCATTATCGCCCGGCTATGGGCTCCGGATGGTTTCTTGGCGTGGTGCGGGTTCTTTTCCTGACCTTGCTGGGCGCCCTGGTGACGGCGCTGCGGGCGGTTGCCGTGGGCGGTGAGGAAACCGTGCCGATGGTGATCCTGGGATTGGGGCAGTCGCTGGCGGGCGCGCTGGTGATGGAGATCGGCAGCCGGGTGCTGTTTGTGCCGGCAGGCCGGTGCTGGCTGATCCTGTGGGTACTGCTGGCAGCTACCCCGGCCTGGAAGCCTGCACCCCGCACAGGCAGCTCTGCGGTTATGCGCGGGCATGAGCAGCCGAAGCAGAGCTCAGGCTCCGGCGGCGGATTCACGTTTCATTGATCATGGCGCTGGAATTCAGAGATCAGACAAGCGGGCAGCGGCCGTCTGGCCGGCGGAGTCCGCACAATGGCACTGGAATCCAACAGGGATACGGCGAAACCTGGCAGCCGGGTGTCGGCTATGGATACCCGGGAGGCTCTGCACCGAAAAAAAGACGCGGAGTCGGCGCTGCCTGGATTGCCGTGCCGGTCCTGTGCGTGGCCGCAGTGGTGATACTGCTGCTCAGCGGCGTACTGGGCGGGACATCTGCGCCGTTACCCGAGACAAAACCGACGCCTGTTGAGACACCGGAACCAGGCAACGAGGAGAAACCCGCCGGGGAGCTGAGTGCCATCCGGGAGCAGGCGGAAAAAATCATTCCGGGCTATCGCTGCCGGTATCTAGTGCAGCAGCTGGATGACCGGATGCTGGAAAACTTCCTGGCTATATACCAGGCAGTGGCGAATTTCCGGACGGAGGTCGAGTTTCCAAGCAGCATCAGCATGGACGAGATGGAGGCGCTGATGACGCTGATTTATGGGAACTGCCCGGAGCTGTTCCAGATAGATGGCAATGAGACCTATTACTACAATAGCGTTGATCGGGACGGAGAAAAGATGGTGACGGGGATCAGCGAACTTTCTTACCATATGGATGAGGATACCTATCGCCGGGCCTATCAGCAGTGCGACCGGATCGTTCAGGAGGTGGTAAGCGGGGCGGCGGGCCTTTCTGCGCGAGAGGCGGAGCTGCATGCCTATCGCTACGTCACCGGCCACTGTGTCTACGACCTGTCCACGCCGTATTGCGGGACGCCCTACGGCGCGCTGGTGGAAGGCCGGGCCAAGTGTGACGGAACCGGAAAAACCATGCAATGGATCCTGGAGCAGATGGGAATCGTTTGCCTGTCGATTTCCGGCGCGCCCTTGGACGGCGGGAACGGGCACCAGTGGAATGTGGCGGAAATTGACGGCATATTCTATGATCTGGATGCCACCGCTGACCTGGGAAACCAGGGGGACAAGCTGCTGTATGGCCGATTCAATGTGGATAACCACCTGATTCGGGACCTCTATCCCATCGGAGACGGCTATCTGTCCTGCTTCACTATTCCGGGCACCGACAGCATGTCGGGCAGCTATCATGCCCGCAATCATACGCGGGTGGAAAGCGACGCCGACTGCGGGCCGATTTTGGCGCAGCAGTTTTCACAGGTGATACAGAAGAACGGCGGAAGCTTTGCCATCCAGCTTGCGCAGAGTGCGCAGGTGGATGAGCTGAGCCGGATCTTCGGAAAATGGGAGGATGCTGAGCGCTTCCTGAAGGAGTATGGCGTATCGCTGCAGGGCTTCGGCTATTACTCGCTGACGCAGCCCGAGACAAACGTTTATCAGTTCACAGTGTACCGGGATTCGTGAGGACGAAAAGGACTCCTGCCAAGGCGGCAGGAGTCCTTTGAGTGTCCCCTAAAAGTGCTTTGACCTTTGGGGCTTTTTGACAAGAAACAGGGGTCCCGCAGTTCTGCGGGACCCCTGTTGGCTCTATTTGGATGATATCTTAGAAGCAGCCCTGCTCCATCATAGCCTCAGCGACCTTCTTGAAGCCGGCGATGTTGGCGCCAGCCACCAGGTCATAGCCCAGGCCGTACTCGGCAGCAGCATCGGCGGATTCCTTGTGGATGGTCTTCATCATCTTGTGCAGCTGAGCATCGACTTCCTCGGCAGTCCAGACCAGACGCTCGGAGTTCTGAGCCATCTCCAGAGCGGAGACGCCCACGCCGCCGGCGTTAACAGCCTTGGAGGGAGCCACAATGATGCCCTTCTGCTGACGCAGGAAGTTCAGAGCATCGTTGGTGGTGGGCATATTGGCAACTTCGATGTAGTACTTCACGCCGGAGGCAGCGATCTTCTCAGCGGACTCCATGCGGACGTCGTTCTGCATGGCAGCGGGCATGTACACGTCAACATCCTTGACGCCCCAGCACTTCTCGCCAGCCACGAACTCGCAGCCGAACTTGTCGGCATAGGGCTTGCAGTGCATAGGATCCTTGGCGCGCATCTCCAGGATGTAGTTCAGCTTCTCGTCGGTGATAACGCCGTCGGGATCGTGAACGTAACCGTCGGGACCGGCAAAGTAGGTGACGGCAGCGCCCAGCTGAGCGGCCTTCTTCATGATGCCCCAGCCCACGTTGCCGTAGCCGGAGATGGCGATCTTCTTGCCCTCGATGGTGTCATTCTCGTGCTTGAGCACTTCCTGCAGATAGTAGATAGCGCCGTAGCCGGTGGCCTCGGGACGGATCAGGGAACCGCCGTAGCTCAGGCCCTTGCCGGTGAGCACGCCGTTCTCCCACACGCCCTTCAGGCGGCGGTACTGGCCATACAGGTAGCCAATCTCGCGGCCGCCCACGCCCATATCACCGGCGGGAACGTCGATGTCGGGCCCGATGTAACGATACAGAGCCGTCATGAAGCTCTGGCAGAAACGCATGACCTCGGCGTCGGACTTGCCGGCGGGATCAAAGTCGGAACCGCCCTTGGCGCCGCCGATGGGGAGGCCGGTCAGGCTGTTCTTGAAGGTCTGCTCGAAGCCCAGGAACTTGATGATGCCCTCATACACGTTCTTCTGGAAGCGCAGGCCGCCCTTGTAGGGGCCGATGGCGCCGTTGAACTGGCAGCGCCAGCCGCGGTTGGTGTGCCACTGGCCGTTGTCGTCGCACCACACAACGCGGAAGGTGAACATACGCTCGGGCTCGACCATGCGGTTCAGCAGGTCGACCTTCTCATACTCGGGGTGCTTCTCGATGACAGGCTCCAGAGAGGACAGGACCTCCTCGACGGTCTGCACGAACTCGGGCTCGTTGCCATGCTTGGTTCTGACGTTCTCCAGAACGCTGGCCAGATAAGCATTCATAATAGTTGCCTCCTCAAAAATTGTTCCAAGATTGTTCAAAATCGAATGGGTAGATGAAATTTGCTCATACCCCCATCCGTTCTGATAATAACACCATTCCGGCAAATACTCAAGGGGGTTATTCCGAAAATCGTCCCTCGCGCCCGTAAAATCTTCGCGGTGTTTTTTGTGCATTTTGTAAAAAATGCACATTCCCTCCTTTGCACCCGGCAGCCGCCGCAAATTGTGGATTCCGGCCTATTTGATGATTATTTCACAATTTCGCGATACAGACTCTTTCGCCCGCAAAATTACCGGTATCCCGACTTTGTAGATTTTTTTCATAGGGATTCCGGCCTGGCCCGGCTGGCTTTTTCGGAATCCTGCACATTTTTTGCCGCTGGAGCTAAAATTTCTGTTGCATTTTTATACCAAAGCGTGTAAAATATAGGCAACAATCCAAGATTGGTAGCTGTAAGGAAGTGCTTCGCACACGGGCTGCAACTATCACTCGGCTTGCTTGAGTGTTTCAGATCTCCATCCGGAGGTTTGAAACATTTTTCTTTACCCGGAAGCATTGGAACAATTCAAAAGGAGGAACACACATGAATCTGGTCATCAACGGAAGACTCATCACCCGCGATGAGGACGGCAAGGGCTATTACGAGCACGGGGCCGTCGCCTATGAGGGCACCAAGATCGTCGAGGTGGGCCAGGAGGAGCGCACTGCGGGCAAAGTATCCCCAGGCCCGAGATCATCGACGCCAAGGGCGGCGTCATCATGCCCGCATTCATCAACGCGCATACCCACATCTACTCCGCTCTGGCCCGGGGCCTGTCCATTGTCGGCAACAACCCCACAAATTTCTACGAGGTCCTGGACGGCACATGGTGGGCCATGGATCGCAAGCTGACGCTTGAGGGGACCCGGGCCAGCGCAGATGCCCTGTACATTGACTGCATCAAGCAGGGCGTTACGACCATTTTCGACCATCACGCCTCATACGCCGAGATCCCCGGCTCTCTGCACACCATTGCCGAGTCCGCCAAGAGGTTCGGCATCCGCTCCTGTCTGTGCTACGAGGTCTCCGACCGCGACGGCGAGGAGAAGTGTCTGCAGGCCATCAAGGAGAACGCCGACTTCATCACCGAGTGCCAGAAGAACCAGGATCCCATGCTGGCTGCCATGTTCGGCGGCCACGCGCTGTTCACCATCTCCGACAAGACCTTCGATCGTATGGTCGAGGCCAACAATGGCCGCACCGGCTATCACATCCACGTCTCCGAGGGCATGAACGACGTCTATGACAGCCTGCAGAACTACGGCCGCCGCCCTGTGCAGCGTCTGCAGGACCACGGCATCCTGGGCCCCAAGACCATTCTGGGCCACTGCATCCATGTGAACACCGCCGAGATGGACATCATCAAGGAGACCGGCACCATGGTGGTCAACAACCCCGAGAGCAACATGGGCAACGCCATCGGCATCTGCCCGGTGCTCCAGCTGCACAAGCGGGGCATCCTGCTGGGCATGGGCACCGACGCCTATACCAACGATATGCTGGAGTCCCTGAAGGTGGCCCTGTGCTCCCAGCGCAGCCAGAACTGCCTGCCCAACGTGGGCTGGTGCGAGGTCACGGACATGCTGTTCCGCAACAACGCCAAGATCGGAGAAAAGTACTTCCCGGTGCAGCTGGGCGTGCTGAAGGCCGGCGCCGCCGCAGACATCATCGTCATGGACTATAAGCCCTTCACCCCCTTCTCCGACGAGAACATCGACGGCCACATGATCTTCGGCATGACCGGCCGCCAGTGCCAGACCACCATCGCGGGCGGCAAGCTTCTGATGCAGGACCGCCAGCTGGTGGGCATCGACGAGGAGGCCGAAAACGCTCATATCCTGGAGGCCGCCAAGAAGCTCTGGGGCAGCCTGAACAACCGGGTGTATTGATGCGCTGATTTTTACGATTCAAAAAGGAGGAACCCCCATGTCCGAGAAAATGTATCCTATTCCCTTCAAATCCCTGATGAATTGGGTAATCACCGAGTACGCCGGCTGCGGCGACGTGTTCGGCGTGCATAAGCAGTACCACGCCACCGGCAAGAGCCTGCCCATCTTCGGCGAGCGCATCGAGACCCCCTTCGGCCCCGCCGCCGGTCCCAACAGCCAGCTGGCCCCAGAACATCATCGCCGCCTATGCGGCCGGCGCCCGGTTCTTCGAGGTAAAGACCGTTCAGAAGATGGACGGCGCTGATCTGGCCGCCTGTGTGCCCCGCCCCTGCATTCTGGCCAACGACGAGGGCTATAACCAGGAGTGGTCCACGGAGCTGACCGTGCCCCAGGCCATGGACGAGTATATCAAGGCCTGGTGCGCTCTGAAGGTCCTCAGCAAGGTCTACGGCTTCGGCGATCCCGACGGCTTCGTGTTCAACATGTCCGTGGGCTATGACCTGGAGGGCATCAAGGGCGAGAAGGTCAACACCTATATCGACGGTATGATGGACGCCAGCCGCACCGCCATCTTCGGCGAGTATAAGGAGGTGCTCAAGGAGCTGTTCCCCCAGGAGACCGCCTTCATCGACGCCATCTCCCCCCGGGTGTCCCGCAGCGTCACCGTGTCCACCCTCCACGGCTGTCCCCCCGATGAGATCGAGCGCATCGCCGGCTATCTGATCTCCGAAAAGCACCTGCACACCTTCGTCAAGTGCAACCCCACCATCCTGGGCTACGAGACCGCCCGCCGCACACTGGACTCCATGGGCTATGACTACATCGTCTTCGATGAGCACCACTTCAACGAGGATCTGCAGTGGGCCGACGCCGTGCCCATGTTCCGGCGGCTTCAGGCTCTGGCCGATGAAAACGGCCTGGAGTTCGGCCTGAAGCTGTCCAACACCTTCCCGGTGGACACCATCCGGGGCGAGCTGCCCAACAACGAGATGTATATGTCCGGCCGCAGCCTGTTCCCCCTGACCATCGAGATGTGCCACCGCATTTCCCGCCAGTTTAAGGGCAGGATGCGCATCTCCTTCGCCGGCGGCGCGGAGTATTTCAACTGCGACAAGCTGTTTGCCGCCGGGATCTGGCCCATCACCGTGGCCACCACCATCCTCAAGCCCGGCGGATACAACCGCCTGCACCAGATGGTGGAGAAGGTGGAGCCCATGGCATACCGTCCCTTCTCCGGCACGGACACCCAGGCCATCTGCCAGCTGTCCGCCGCCAGCCACACCGATGTTCACCACGTCAAGCCCATCAAGCCCCTGCCCAGCCGCAAGAGCGACAAGCAGGTGCCTTGGATGGACTGCTTCACCGCCCCCTGTCAGGGCGGCTGCCCCATCCACCAGGATATCCCCGAGTATATGGAGCTGTGCCGCAAGGGCCTGTATGCCCCGGCCCTGAAGCTCATCACCGAGAAGAACCCCCTGCCCTTCCTGACCGGCACCATCTGCGCCCACCGGTGTCAGACCAAGTGCTCCCGGAACTTCTATGACGAGTCCGTCCGCATCCGGGATACCAAGCTGCTGGCCGCCGAAAAGGGCTACAACGCACTGATGGCCTCCATCCGGCCCACCGAGAAGGCCTCCGGCAAGAAGGCCGCCATCATCGGCGGCGGCCCCACCGGCATCGCCGCGGCCTATTTCCTGGCCCGGGCCGGTATCGAGACCACCATCTTCGAGCGGGAGAGCTGCCTGGGCGGCGTGCCCCGGCACGTGATCCCCGCCTTCCGCATCGCCAACGAGACCATCGAAAAGGACATCGCCCTGATGGAGAAGTACGGCGTGGACGTCCGCTGCGGCGCGCCTGCCCCCTCCGTCACCGAACTGAAGGCCATGGGCTATACCCACATTCTGTTCGCCGTGGGCGCCTGGAAGCCCGGCAAGCTGGAGATCGCCGGTGATGTGGCCGGGGCCATCCAGTGGATGAAGGGCGTCAAGGCCGGGAACATCAGCGTCGGCGGCAACATCGCCGTCATCGGCGGCGGCAACACCGCCATGGACGCTGCCCGCCTGGCCAAGCGCTCCGGCGCCAAGCAGGTAACCCTGGTCTATCGCCGCACCCGCAAGTACATGCCCGCCGACGAGCACGAGCTGGCCCTGGCCCTTCAGGACGGCGTGACCTTCGCCGAGCTGGCCGCCCCCGTGAAGCAGGCGGACGGCATGCTGACCTGTGAAAGGATGGTGCTGGGCCAGGCCGATGCCTCCGGCCGCCGCAGCCCCGTGGGCAGCGGCGAGTTCTTCGACATCCCCTGCGACCTGGTGATCTCCGCCGTAGGCGAGCAGGTGGACAGCGCCTTGATGGCCGCCAACGGCATCGAGGTGGACAAGAAGGGCCGCCCTGCCTTCCAGACCAACCTGCCCGGCGTGTATGCCGCCGGTGACGCCACTCGCGGCCCCGCCACCGTGGTGGAGGGCATTGCCGACGCCGCCCGCTTCGCCCAGGAGGTCATCGGCCAGGCCTACACCTATGACATTCCCCAGCAGGCCTATATCACCAGGACCGACGCTCAGGCCAAGAAGGGCATCCTGAACATGAGCGGCTGCGTGTGCCAGGAGGGCAGCCGCTGCCTGCAGTGCTCCACCGTGTGCGAAAACTGTGTGGACTCCTGCCCCAACCGGGCCAACGTGGTCATCGCCATGGCCGACGGCAGCCACCAGATCCTCCATGTGGACAAGATGTGCAATGAATGCGGCAACTGCACCCAGTTCTGCCCCTACGCCTCCGAGCCCTGCCACGACAAGTTCACCCTGTTCCAGACCGCCGAGGACATGGCCGACTCCCACAATGCCGGCGTCCTGTTCCTGGAGGGCGGCAAGGTCCGGGTGCGGCTGGCCGGTGCGCCCCAGGAGTATAACCTGGACGAGGCCAACGACCTGCCCCGGGAGCTGGAGACCTTCATCCTCACCATCCGGGATCAGTACGGCTATCTGTTTGCCTGATTCGTTCGCCCATAATGACAAAGCCCAGGGGGCGCTGCTATGCAGCGCCCCCTGGGTTATTATAAGGTGATCCAGTGTTTCATGCATCATACCGTGCCAGCACCCGGCGGCAGTAGTCCGCAAAGTCCCGGCGGACATCGGCAGGGGAGAGAAGCTCCGCCTTGTCCCCGAACTGGAACAGCCAGCCGTAGAAAGTGGGGCCGGCCTCCACCGGGGCGGTGAGGGCCACATGGTCCGCCCGTCCGGCCGGATGTGGGCGTCGGAGCCGAAGCGGTCCATGGCGGGGTTGATCAGCGACCGGTGCAGCCGCAGCCGGACGGTGACGGAGGCCCCGCCGTACATGTCGAAGATCTTCCGGACATACCGGCCCAGGTCAAAGTCCCGGGGCAGGGGAGAGCGGGGCGAGTCCAGCACCGTCAGGTCCGCCATCCGATCCACCCGGTAGTGGCGGTAGTCCTGCCGCAGGGCGTCGTAGGCCACCAGGTAATAGTACCGGTCCACGCACAGGGCCACTGGGTCCGTGACGTAGGCAGCCCCATCCCGGCGGAAGGCCCGCTGCCCCTCCGCCGTCCAGTCGAAGTAACGGAAGGACACCTGCCGGTCCCGGCTGATGGCGGTGTGGATGCCGTCCACGGCGTAGTACAGGGTCTCGTTGGTGGTCCGGGGTCGGCCCAGAACGTACACCTGCCGCCGCAGCTGCCGGGCCATGGGGCGGCTGGTGAGCTGCTCCAGCTTGCCGATGAGCTCCATGCTCTTTTTCTGCGTCAGGAAGGGGGCCGCCTGAACGGCATCCACCAGCAGCTTCACCTCCGGCAGCTGGAAGGTCCGCTCTCCCAGGTAATAGCCGAACTGCCGCCCCTTGACGGTCTCTATGTCCATGCCGAAGGACTCCAGCAGCCGCAGGTCGTCATAGACGCTCTTGCGCTCGGCGGAGATTCCGTTGGCGGTCAGATAGGCCAGAAGCTCCGGCATCCCCGCCGGGTGCTCCTGGTCCGTCTCCTCCTCCAGGTATTTTGCCAGATACAGCAGCTTCAGCTTCTTGTCCCCCATGGTTCCGCCTTCCTTTCCGGTTTTGACAACAGTATACCAGCTGCGCCCGCCGCTGAACAGGTAATTTTCGGAATTTGTGAAAGTTTTTGTTGAAACGGCGGCACGGTTGGGGTATACTATGGGCAGTAAATTCAACAACGGAGGTATTTTACTATGATCGAGATCACCAAGGACACCATCATCGGTGATATCCTGGATGTCGCGCCCCAGACCGCTCCCATCTTCCTGTCCATCGGCATGCACTGCCTGGGCTGCCCCTCCTCCCGCGGCGAGACCGTGGAGGAAGCCTGCGCCGTTCACGGCATCGACGTGGACAAGTTGCTGGCCCTGGTCAACGAGGAAGCCAACAAGAGCGCTCAATAACATCCCGCCCGCAAACAGGAACGCATACGGCTACCGTCCGTATGCGTTTATCTGTGTTATCAGGAGAGCCTATGAAACACTTACAATTGCAGCCCCGGCTGCGCCTGCTGGCGGATATGGTTCCGGCAGGGGCGCACCTGGCGGATATCGGCACAGACCATGGCTACCTTCCGGTGTGGCTGATGCAGCAGGGGCGGATCGCCTCCGCCATCGCGGCGGACATCGGGCCGGAGCCCCTGGCCCACGCCCGGCGCACCGCGGCGGAATACGGCGCGGCCCTGGACCTGCGCCTGTGCGACGGCCTCCGGGGCATTGCCGCCCATGAGGCGGACACGGTGGTCATGGCCGGTATGGGCGGCGAGACGATCATACAGATCCTGACGGATAGCCCCTGGCCCCGGACCTCCGGCTGCACCCTGCTGCTCCAGCCCCAGACCAAGGTGGAGCTGCTGCGCCGCTGGCTTTCGGAAAACGGCTATGCCTGCCGGGACGAGCGGCTGGTGTGGGACAAGGGCAAGCTGTATGTGGTGCTGCAAATGGCGGCAGGGGAGGCCTTCACCCCGGAGGAGGCCCGGCTGTACGCCGGCTTTTGCCTGGAAAACGACCCTCTGTACGGCGACTATCTGGATGCACAGCTGCGGCGGCTGCGGCGGAGACTGGAGGGCCTGCACCGCAGCCGGGAAGACGCGGACTGCGGCACGCTGCCGGAGCTCATTGCCGCCCTGGAGAAGAAAAAGGAGGCGCTTTCATGATCACAGTACGGGATATTGAGCAGTTTTTGTACGACTGGGCGCCTCCGGAAACGGCGGAGAGCTGGGACAATGTGGGCCTGCTGGTGGGCCGGGGGGACCGGGAGGTCCGCCGGGTGCTGGCAGCCCTGGACGTAACCCCCGCCGTGGCGGCGGAGGCAGCAGAGCAGGGGGCGGACCTGATCGTGGCACATCACCCGGTGATGAACGTCCGCTGGCATGAGCAGGAGATGCAGACCCTCCGGGATGACACCCGTCTGGGGGGGCTTCTGACATACCTGGTGCGCCATGACCTGTCCGCCATCTGTATGCACACCAATCTGGACGCGGCGGAGGGCGGCGTCAACGATCAGCTGGCCTGGGCCCTGGGGCTGACGGACACGATTCCGCTGAATGAACAAAAAATTGGCCGCATCGGCACACTTTCTTGCGAAAAACCCCTTGAACAGTTCCTGCATGATGTGGTAAAATCATTAGGCTGCAGGGGTCTGCGATACCGCGGCGGCGGACGGCCCGTGCACCGGGTGGCCGTGGGCGGCGGGGCCTGCGGCGAATATATCCCCCAGGCGCTGGCCCAGGGGTGCGATACCTTTGTCACCAGCGACCTGCGGTATAACGACTTTTTGGATACCCAGGGCCTCAACCTCATCGACGCGGGGCACTTCCCCACGGAGGATGTGGTGTGCGCCGAGGTGGTGCGCCGCCTGCAAAAAGCGTTTCCCGATATCCGCGTCTCAAAATCGGCGGTCCATCACGACGCCGTGCAATACTACATGACCGAAGGAGAGTAATCACATGTCCGGACATTCCAAGTGGCACAATATTCAGAAAACCAAGGGCGCGGCCGATGCCAAGCGCTCCGCCACCTTCACCAAGATCGCCAAGGAGATCATCGTGGCCGTCAAGCAGGGCGGCAGCGGCGACCCCGCCAATAACTCCCGTCTGGCCACCGTGGTGGCCAAGGCCAAGGCGGCCAACATGCCCAACGACAACATCAAGCGCACCATCGACAAGGCGCTGGGCTCCGGCAACACCGATAACTACGAGTCCGTCACCTACGAGGGCTACGGCCCCTGCGGCGTGGCCGTCATCGTGGAGGCCCTGACCGACAACCGCCAGCGCACCGCCCCCGAGATCCGGCACTATTTCGATAAGTACGGCAAGGGCATGGGCGCCCAGGGCTGCGTCTCCTGGTCCTTCGACCGCAAGGGCGTTATCGTCATCGACAACGAGGACGGCGAGCTGGACGAGGACACCGTCATGATGGACGCGCTGGACGCCGGCGCCGAGGATTTCTCTCCCGACGGCCCCGTGTTCGAGATCACCACCGATCCCGACAGCTTCAACGACGTGGTCAAGGCTCTGGAGGACAAGGGCTACACCTTTGAAAGCGCCGAGATCGAGATGGTGCCCCAGAACTACGTCACCATGACCGGCGAGGACGACGTCAAGAGCATGAACAAGCTCATTGATATGCTGGAGGACAACGAGGACGTCCAGAACGTGTGGCACAACTGGCAGCAGGACTGAGCCGAAAAAGAGTAACAAAAGGCAGCCGATCGCAGGATCGGCTGCCTTTTTTGGAAGCAGATGTCTTATTTCACGGAACCGTCCGGATTGAACAGGGGCAGGGGAGCCAGGAACCTGATGTCGTGGCGCTTGGCGGCGTCGCCCTCGGCCAGAACAGCGATGCGTGCCACTACGGTGCCCCCGGCCAGGGCCACCAGGTCCTCCATGGCCTTCAGGCTGCCGCCGGTGGAGATCACGTCGTCCATCAGGACGATGCGCTTGCCGCAGATCAGGTCCGCGTCATCCCGGCCCAGATACAGCTTCTGGGTGCCGGCAGTGGTGATGGACTGATCCTCCACATGGATGGGGTCGGGCATATAGGCCTTGGGACCCTTCCGGGCGATGAAGTACTTCTTGGCCCCGGACTGGCGGGCCATTTCGTGGATCAGGGGGGATGCTCTTGGCCTCTGCGGTGAACAGGTAGTCATAGCTGCCAGGCTCCAGCAGCTTCAGCAGCTCCCGGCCGCAGGCCTCGGTCAACTCCGCGTCGCCGAAACAGATGAATGCGCCGATATACAGATCGTCTGTGACCTTGCAGATGGGCAGCTCCCGCTGAAGCCCGGCCACGGTCATGGAATAAGTGGACATAACAAAATCTCCATTCTGCCGCAAGGAAAAAATGAAACGCTGCGGCTGTCGTTTTTCAGCGAACAACCCGCCTTTTCCGGCGAAAAAGACGGGTGTCCTATCGACTCTATTATAAAGGATATATGGCAAAAGTCAATACAAAAAGTGACATATCCCGCCAACAGCGGTTCTTCCTGTATTTCCGGCCCGGGCAGACCGGCCAGATTTATCAGCCCTGAACGAGCCGGGGCTGCGGCGCTCACCACCCGCGAGACACTTGCCACTATGTCCTGGGCTGTTTTGCAACCACATTTTTGCAATTTAAGAAGAATCGTAATATGTCACAAAATGAGGCGGCATCTCTTGGCTATTGTGCCCAAGCTGTGAGACGCCGCCGAGGGGGCGTATTTCAGCTTTTATTCGCTTGGCTGAGAATGTATTGCGGCCTGACAGATTTTTTTCAGATTTTTGTCAAATAATGCTTGCATTTTGCGCCGCAATCTGCTAAGATATCTATTGCTTGCGATGTAGGCAAGCGAGTTTCTCACAGCAAGGAGGTGCAACGGATGGCAAAGTGCGAGTTCTGCGATAAGGGCGTGACCTTCGGTATCAAGGTTTCCCACTCCCATAGACGCTCCAATCGTCCCTGGAAGCCCAATGTCAAGCGCGTGAAGGCTATGATCAATGGTACGCCTCGCCATGTGTACGTTTGTACCCGGTGTCTGCGTTCCGGTAAAGTTACCCGCGCGATCTAAGCTCGGACAAACAAGATGAGCCCTGTGCCGCAAGGCACAGGGCTTTTTTCTGCCTGTTCCGGCAAAAGCGGGGCCGAAGCCCCGCTTTTCAGCTTGTCAAAAAAGTCTTTTTTGACAAGCTGCGTGCGGTTTTTCAGAACTTAAAAAGTTCTGAAAAACCTGTGATTGCAAACGAAAGACACCCCTGATGGGTTTCTTTCGTAACTATCTTCCTTTTCGATGGCGAAAGATTCCCGAGTTTTTCGACAGTCTCAAAAGCGGGGCCGAAGCCCCGCTTTTGTCAGATTGTTATGGTGCTTATGCCTTCAGGCAGCGCAGGACCGCCAGCAGGATGGAGTAATACTTGCTGTCCGGCGTGTCGGCCCGGCTGGTGATGATCACCGGGCAGGAAGGCACCGCAGATGGTGCTGGCCATGGTCTTTCCGGCGATATAGGTGATGGACTTGTACAGCACGTTGCCGATCTCGATAAAGGGCACCAGCAGAATGTCCGCCTGGCCCGCCACGGGGTCGTGAATGCCCTTGTGCTTGACGGACTCCATGGAGATGGCGCCGTCCAGCGCCAGGGGGCCGGACACCACGCAGCCGGGGATGCCGCGCTTGGCGATCTCGGCGGCGGACACGGTGGAGGGCATCTTCTCGGTGACGTTCTCCACGGCGGACAGCACCGCCACCTTGGGAAGCTCCACCCCCAGGGCGTTGGCCACAGGCAGGGCGTTCTCCACAATGCCGATCTGGGTGTCCACGTCGGGGGCGATGTTGATGGCGGCGTCGGTGATCATCATGAAGCGGCCCTCATACTCGAAAATGCCGCACTGGCTCACCAGACGGCGGCCGCTGGCGGGGATCAGACCGGTTTCCCGGTTCAGAATGGCCTTGGCAAAGCTGGAGGTCTGGAGAATGCCCTTCATGGGGATGTCGGCCTTGCCCTCCCGCACCAGCTGCACGGCGGCCTTGGCGGCGTCCAGCTCCGGGCCGTCGAAGTCGACGATCTCATACTCGGCGGGGTCCTCGTTCATCTCCCGCAGCAGGGCCAGAATTTCGTCCTTCTTACCCAGCAGGGTGCCGTCCACCACGCCCCGGCGGTGGGCGTTGACCACGGCGCTGAGGGCGGGCTCGTCATGGGCGTTGGCCAGGACGATGCGCTTTTTGTTTTTATGAGACAGGACATAGGCTTCCAGTTCTTTGAAATTCGTGAACATATCCGTTCCTCCTATTTGACTTTTACGTTTTGCCCCCATTTTCCGGGAACAGAATTATTATACAACCCTCTTTCAGCAAAAACAACCAAAATTGCAGATTTTTTCTCCGCCTGTCTGGCGAAAAAATCTTGCCATCGGCGGCAATTTCCTGTATACTTTACCGTAATAAGGAGGGGCTGTCATGTCATTTGAAAAAATTCTGTTTTACGGCATCATCATCGTAGGGGCGCTGCTGCTGGTTGGTCTGACCTATTACCGCATCGACTGGGCCCGCCATCCGGAGAAATACCAGGACCTGGTGGAGCAGACGGAGAAGGACGAGCAGGAGGCGGCCCAGCGCCGGGCCATGAGCAAGCTCAGCAAGAAAAAGCGGAAATAAAAGCAGGGCAGGGGAGAGACTTCGTTGGAAATCTCTCCCCTGCTTTTTATGTGGTCATTGCCGGGGCCGTGCCGCAGGCGCGGCTCAGCCCACAAACACGTATTTTTCCAGCCGGCCCATGGCCTCTCCCGCACCAGGGAATGGGGCAGGGCGGCGTTGATGCGGATGCAGTCGCCATCGCCGAAGCCCGAGCCGTTCTGCCAGATGACGCCATGCTCCACGCCCCGGCGGCGGAGATCATCCGGCGTGATGCCGTGGCTGCGGCACCAGGCCCCGCAGTTGACGAACAGCATATACGTCCCCTGGGGCAGCATCATGGTGACGCCGGGATAGCGGCTTTGCAGGAAGTCCCGGATATACCGCAGGTTCCGGTCCAGCACGGCGCACAGCTGGTCCACCCACGCCATGCCCTCGTCGCTGTAGGCCCCGGTGAGGGCGTGCATGGACAGCACGTTGCAGTCGTTGTAGCCGGACAGGTTTCCCTGCCGCTGGACCCGGCAGCGAAGCCGGTCATTATAGATGATGTGGTAAGACCCGATCAGCCCCGCCAGGCTGAAGGTCTTGGTGGGGGCATAGAAGGCCACGGTGCGCTCCCGGGCGTCCCGGGAGACGGACTGGGTGGGAATGTGGGTGTGTCCCGGCATAATCAGATCGGACCAGATCTCATCGGAAATGACGGTGCAGTCGTTGGCGGCGTACACCTCCATGGCCTTTTCCAGCTCCCAGCGCTCCCATACCCGGCCGCAGGGATTGTGGGGAGAGCACAGGATAGCCACATGGATGTCGTTTTCCTTCAGCTTCCGGTCCATGTCCGCATAGTCCATGCGCCAGATGCCCTCCGCGTCCTGCGTCAGGGGCGTGTGGATGATGGGACGGCCCAGCCGCTCCAGGGTGTGGGTGAAGCCCACATAGGTGGGGCTGTGGACCAGAATCGGCTCGCCGGGGCAGGTCAGGGCCTGGACCACGGAACTGACGCCGCCCAGAACGCCGTTTTCATAGCCGATGTGCTGCCGCTCCAGGCCGGTGACGCCGTGGCGCACCTGCTGCCAGCGGATGATGCTGTCAAAGTAGGCGCCGCTCAGCTGAAAATACCCGAAATTCGGGTGGTCCAGCCGGGCCCGGATGGCCTCCAGCACCGGCGGCGCAGTGGGGAAGCTCATGTCCGCCACCCACATGGGGATCCGGGAAAAGCCCTCCTTGGGCTCCACCCCGTCATAGGGGATCATGTCCAGGGCCAGGGCGTCCCGGCCCCGCCGGTCCAGAATGGTATCGAAATCGTACTGCATGGTTATCCTCCGTTCTCCGTTCCGGACAGGTGGAACACCCGCCGGGTATTTTCCAGTATGGCCGCCTCCGCAGTTTCCGGCGGCAGATGCTTCAGCCGGGCGATCTCCTCCACGATGCGCGGCAGCAGCAGGGAGGAGTTGCGCACCCGGCTCAGGGATTTTTTGCTGCCCGTCCAGGGTACGTCCGGCAGCACATAGGGGCTGTCGGTCTCCACCAGCAGCCGGTCCAGGGGAGCGCGGGCCACCGCGTCCCGCAGGGCCTCCGACTCCCGGCGCAGCAGCGCCCCGCCGATGCCCAGACAGAACCCCAGGTCCAGATAGGCCCGGGCCGTGTCCCAGTCCCCCTGGAAGCAGTGGACCACCCCGCCGGGCAGCTGACGCCGCCTGCGCCGCAGCATGACCAGGGCGTCCTGGTCCGCCATGCGGATGTGCAGCACCAGGGGCAGTCCCAGCCGCCGGGCCAGGCCCAGCTGATACCGGAACCACAGCAGCTGGGTCAGCCGGTGCTTCCGGGGCAGGTGATAGTCCAGCCCGGTCTCGCCGATGGCCGCTACGCCGGGCTCCCGGGCCCAGACCTCCAGCTGCCTGCGCTGCCGCCAAGGGGCCTGATGGGTCCGGGTGGGGTGCACGCCCACCGCCAGGCGGATGAAGTCCGGATGCTGCCGGTACAGGGCAGCGGTTCGGCGGTTGGACTCAAAGTCGATGGCGGGCTCGATGGAAAGGACAACGCCGCTCTCCCGCAGACGGTTCAGCAGGTCCTCCCGCTGTCCCTCCCGGGCCGTCAGCTCGCCGGTGAGATAGCGGAAGGCACCGTCGAAGCGCTTGTGGCTGTAGTGGGCGTGGCTTTCGATGATCATGTGCGCCGGTCCTCCTCTCCGGGGTTACGCTTCTTCCGACTCCTCCGGCTGTGCAGGGGCCTCCCAGGGGACCATGGTGGCCACACACCGGTTGATGGTGACTCCCTGCTGATAGAATTTGGCCTCGTAGTCCGTCATAACCCCCACGGGGCCGTCGGCGTAGAGGTCCCGGGTGACCTGGGACAGCCGGAAGCCGAATTGGGGGATCTCCTCCAGGGACCACTCGAACAGCTTGTCGTTGTCGCTTTTGAAGTGAATCTCGCCGCCCATGGGCAGCACCCGGCGGTATAATTGCAGGAAATTGCCGTGGGTCAGACGGCGCTTTTTCTGGTTACTTCTGGGGCCAGGGGTCGCAGAAATTGATGTAGATGCGGTCCACCTCGCCGGGGGCGAAAAACTCCGGCAGGCAGGCGGCGTCACCGTCCACAAAGAACACGTTGTGCAGCCCCGCGTCCCGGGCCCGCTCCATGGCCACCACCATGGCGTCGGGGACCTTTTCCACGGCGATCAGCAGCACGTCCGGCTCGGCGGCGGCGGTTTCCGCGGTGAAGCGGCCCCCTTGCCGCAGCCCAGCTCCACCCGCAGCCCCTTTGCCCCGGGCAGCAGCTCCCGCCAGCGGCCCCGCAGGGCTCGGGGGTCCTCGATCAGCAGGGCGCCGCAGGCTTCCATCCGGGGCACCAGATTCTTTTTCTTTCTCATGCGCATGGGTCATTTCCTCCTGTGCGGCCATGGCCGCGAATAAAATACCAACTCTATATATACCACAAGATACACGGTTCTGTAAACGAAAAAAATGCTCCATTTGGTGCCGGGGACGGTTTTGTGACCGGATTATGAACATGTCATATTGAAAAATGTGCAAAGAAAATTCATTTCTTTTGTGAAATATCCTGAAAAAGAAAAAGCCGGGAAACAAGGGCTTGATAATTTTTAGACGAGGGACTATAATACAAGCTGTATGAAGAGTACGCATGATGGGATCGCTATGGTCGGCATCCCGTCGCGCACCCGCCGCTGCGGCGGGGGATCGAAGCAAGGAGGAACGATCATGACGAATGTTCTGTTGGAAAAGAAGGGCCACATTGCCGTTGCCACCATCAACCGGCCCAAGGCCCTCAACGCCCTGAACTCCCAGGTGCTGGAGGACATCGACCAGCTGGTGGAGCAGGTGAAGGCGGACGACGAGATTCGCGCCCTGGTCATCACTGGCAGCGGCGAGAAGGCTTTCGTGGCCGGCGCCGACATCGGCGAGATGAGCACCCTGACTAAGGCCGAGGGCGAGGCCTTCGGCAAGAAGGGCAACGACGTGTTCCGCAAGCTGGAGACGCTGCCCATCCCCACCATCGCCGCCGTCAACGGCTTTGCCCTGGGCGGCGGCTGTGAGCTGTCCATGAGCTGCGACATCCGCCTGTGCGCCGACACCGCCGTGTTCGGCCAGCCGGAAGCGGGCCTGGGCATCACCCCGGGCTTCGGCGGCACCCAGCGTCTGGCTCGTCTGGTGGGTATGGGCATGGCCAAGCAGCTGATTTATACCGCCAAGAACATCAAGGCCGACGAGGCCCTGCGCATCGGCCTGGTGAACGCCGTGTATCCCCTGGAGGAGCTGATGCCCGCCGCCGAGAAGATGGCCGAGACCATCGCCAAGAACGCCCCCATCGCCGTCCGCGCCTGCAAGAAGGCCATCAACGACGGTATGCAGGTGGATATCGACCGGGCCGTGGCCATCGAGGAGGGCCTGTTCGGCAGCTGCTTCGAGACGGCGGACCAGAAGGAGGGCATGGGCGCCTTCCTGGAAAAGCGCAAGCACGAGCCCTATCAGAACAAGTAACCCCATTTGGTTAATTAACAGGCTCCTTACCGGGCCTGATGATTAAAATCGCTATTTAAATAAAAATTTATTTAGGAGGAACAATCATGAAAGTCGCAATCTTTGGTGCAGGTACTATGGGCAGCGGTATCGCTCAGGTTTTCGCAGCGAAGGGCCACACCGCTCTGATGTATGCTTCCAGCGTCCCCAGCGCTCAGCGTCATAAGGACAAGCTGGCCGCCTCTCTGAACAAGAAGGTCGCCCGCGGCAAGATGACCCAGGAAGCTGCTGATGATATCATGAGCCGCGTCCTGGTGGAGGAGTTCGAGGCCGCCGCCGATGCCGACCTGGTCATCGAGTGCGTTGCTGAGAATATGGCCACCAAGAAGGAACTGCTGGGCCGCCTGGATGCCATCTGCAAGGAAGATGCCATCTTCGCTTCCAACACTTCCTCTCTGTCCATCACCGAGATGGGCCAGGGCCTGAAGCATCAGCTCATCGGCATGCACTTCTTCAACCCCGTGCCCGCCATGAAGCTGGTGGAAGTCATTGCCGGCGGCAACACCCCCGCCGAGCTGGTTGAGAAGATCAAGGAGCTGTCCATTGAGATCGGCAAGACCCCCGTGGTGGTCAACGAGGCCCCCGGCTTTGTGGTCAACAAGATCCTGATCCCCTATTGCAACGAGGGCGTTTGCGTTCTGCAGGAGGGCGTTGCCTCTGCGGAAGATATCGATATTGCTATGCAGCTGGGCTGCAACCACCCCATGGGCCCCCTGCACCTGGGCGATCTGATCGGCTGGGACATCGTGCTGAACATCATGGACGTGCTGTATAACGAGACCCACGATAGCAAATATCGCGCAAACGTGCTGATCCGGAAGATGGTTCGTGCCGGCAAGTTGGGCATCAAGTCCGGCGAGGGCTTCTTCAACTACAAAAAGTAAATCTGTAAAGGAGAAAAGAGTATGGATTTCCATCTGACGAAGGAACAGCTGCTCGTTCGCAAGATGTACCGCGAATTCGCAGAGAACGAAGTAAAGCCTCTGGCCGCTGAGATCGACGAAGAAGAGCGTTTCCCCATGGAAACCGTCGAGAAGATGGCAAAGCTGGGCATGATGGGTATTTATTTCCCCAAGGAGTACGGCGGCGCCGGCGGCGACGTCCTGTCCTATGCCATGTGCGTGGAAGAGCTGGCCAAGGTTTGCGGCACCACTGCCGTTATCGTCTCTGCTCATACCTCCCTGTGCGCCGCCCCCATTTTTGAGAACGGCACCGAGGAGCAGAAGATGAAGTATCTGCCTGACCTGTGCTCCGGCCGCAAGATCGGCGCTTTCGGTCTGACCGAGCCCGGCGCCGGCACCGACGCCCAGGGTCAGCAGACCACCGCCGTCCTGGATGAGTCCGGCGAGAACTACATCCTCAACGGTTCCAAGTGCTTCATCACCAACGGCAACGTGGCCGACACCTTCGTGATCATCGCCGTCACCGGCAAGACCACCGACAAGCGCGGCCGCTCCATGAAGGAGATCTCCGCCTTCATTGTCGAGAAGACCGACAAGGGCTTCTCCCAGGGCAAGCACGAGAAGAAGATGGGCATTCGCGGCAGCTCTACCTGCGACCTGATCTTCGAGGACTGCGTGATCCCCAAGGATCGTATGCTGGGCAAGAAGGGCGAGGGCTTCAAGATCGCCATGAAGACTCTGGACGGCGGCCGTATCGGTATCGCTTCTCAGGCTCTGGGCCTGGGCGAGGGCGCCGTTGAGGAAGCCATCAAGTATACCAAGGAGCGCGTCCAGTTCGGCAAGCGCATCTCCCAGTTCCAGAACACCCAGTTCCAGCTGGCTGATATGCACACCCGCATGCAGGCCGCTCAGTACGTGGTGTACGCTGCTGCCATGAAGAAGCAGAACCACGAGCCCTATTCCATGGATGCCGCTATGGCCAAGCTGTTTGCTGCCGAGGCCGCTTCCGATGTGACCCGCCGCGCCGTGCAGCTGTTCGGCGGCTATGGCTACACCCGTGAGTATCCCGTGGAGCGCATGATGCGCGACGCCAAGATCACCGAGATCTACGAGGGCACTTCCGAGGTCCAGCGCATGGTCATCTCCAGCCACCTGGGCGTTAAGTAATTGAGGAGGTAAAAGGTAAAATGAAAATTCTTGTTACTGTGAAGCAGGTTCCCGATACCTCCGGTAAGGTGGCAGTGAACCCCGACGGCACCCTGGATCGTGCCTCCATGCAGACCATCATCAACCCCGACGACCTGAACGCCGTGGAAGCCGCCCTGTCCCTGAAGGACCAGCTGGGCTGCAAGGTCATCGCGTTCACCATGGGTCCCCCTCCCGCAGAAGGCATGCTGCGTGAGCTGATGGCCATGGGCGTGGACGAGGGCGTCCTGATCACCGCCCGTGAGTTCGGCGGCTCCGACACCTACGCCACCTCCCAGATCATCGCCGCCGGTATCGACACCTACGGCGTGGAGGAGGACGACATCATCCTGGCCGGCCGTCAGGCCATCGACGGCGATACCGCCCAGGTTGGCCCCCAGATCGCCGAGAAGCTGCACCTGCCCCAGGTGACCTACGCCGGCGAGATCAAGAAGGACGGCAACACCCTGACCGTCAAGCGCATGCTGGAGGACGGCTACATGACCGTGAAGGTCAAGACCCCCTGCATGATCACCTGCATCAAGGAGCTGAATCAGCCCCGTTACCTGTCCGTGGGCGGCGCCTTTGAAGCCTATTCCAAGCCCCTGGTCACCATGACCTATGAGACTCTGAAGGATCATCCCCTGATCGACAAGAGCACCATCGGTCTGGCCGGCTCTCCCACCAACATTCTGACCTCCTTTACGCCTCCTCAGAAGGGCGCCGGCATGATGCTCGAGGGCGCCGGTAAGGAGACTACCGACAAGCTGGCAGGCATCCTGGCCGCCAAGCATATCATCTAAGGAAGGAGATAAGAAAATGGCTTTTAATAGTGCTGATACCGCTGCCTTCAAAAACGTTTGGGTTTTCTGCGAGCAGCGTCAGGGCGTGATGATGCCCACCACCTTTGAACTGATCTCCGAGGGCCGGAAGCTGGCCGACGAGCTGGGCGTTGAGCTGTGCGGCATTCTGCTGGGCGACAACGTGGACGGCATCGCCGCTGAGCTGGGCGAGTATGGCGCGGACAAGGTTTATGTGTACAACTCCCCCCTGCTGAAGGACTTCACCACCGACGCCTATACCAAGGTGATCGTGGAGGCCGTGGAGGAGATCAAGCCCGAGGTGCTGCTGTTCGGCGCCTCCAACATCGGCCGTGATCTGGCTCCCCGCTGCGCCGCCCGTCTGCACACCGGTCTGTGCGCCGACTGCACTCACCTGGACATCGACCTGCCCAACTATAAGAACTTCCTGAAGGAAGCCTCCACTCTGCCCGAGAGGACCGCATCAACAAGCTGGGCACCGTGATGATTAACCGAGAGCCCCATCCCGTGGACCGCGACCTGAAGATGACCCGTCCCGCTTTCGGCGGTCACCTGATGGCCTCCATCATCTGCCCCCGCTTCCGTCCCGCCATGGCCACCGTTCGTCCCGGCGTTATGAAGAAGCGCCTGTGCAAGAAGAACGTGGAGATCCTGCACCCCGCCTTCGCTCTGGAGGCCTCCGACATCCACACCGAGGTGGTGGAGACCGTGAAGGCCGCCAAGAAGCTGGTGGACCTGATCGGTGCGGACTTCATCGTGTCCGTGGGCCGCGGCATCAGCAAGGATGTCGAGGGCGGCATCAAGCTGGCTGAGGAGCTGGCTGAGGTTCTGGGCGGCGTCGTGGGTTCCTCCCGCGCCTGCGTGGACGCCGGCTGGATCTCCGCTGACCACCAGGTCGGCCAGACCGGCAAGACCGTCCATCCCAAGGTCTACATCGCACTGGGCATCTCCGGCGCCATCCAGCACAAGGCCGGTATGCAGGATTCCGAGTGCATCATCGCGGTGAACAAGAACGAGACCGCTCCCATCTTCGAGGTGGCGGACTACGGCATCGTGGGCGACCTGTTCAAGGTCGTTCCCGAGCTGATCGAGTCCATCAAGGCTCAGAAGGCCGCCAAGTAAACTTGTTTTACGCCATATAAAAGAGAGGCTGTCCCGCCCGGGACAGCCTCTTTTTACACGTGGGAAGCACTTGTACAGACTCCGGAATGCCCAAGTAAAAATGTGTGAATACGTTGTTAATTCTATGCAAATTCCGTGTAATTCACAGAAAAACGGACTCCGGTTGTGACATTTTTGTGAAACTGTATAAGACGCTGGGGTTGACTTTCCCGAGTGGGGAGGCTACAATACCATACGGTTCAAAGATCATTTCTGAAGAAAGGGGAGGAGCTATCATGGAGAAAATTTTGGCGGTTGCCATTTTTGTTGTGATGTTTGCCCTCATCATCTGGGACCGGTTTCCTCGTCAGTGGGTAACGCTGGGCAGCGGAGCTCTGGTGCTGGTACTGGTGTTCGGCCTGTGCATGCATGACGGAGGGGCTATCTGGGAGACGCTGAATCTCAGCTGCTTTATCCAGAAGGGCTTCTGGGTGGGCTCGTCCGAGTCCAATACAGGCATCAACTGGTCCACCATTGTTTTCATTGCCGGTATGATGGTGATGGTGGAGGGCATGGGCCATGCGGGAATTTTCCAGTGGCTGTGCCTAAAAATCGCGAAGCTGGTGCATTACCGGACGGTGCCGCTGCTGATCTGCTTTATGGTGATGTCGGCGCTTCTGGCCATGTTCATCGACAGCATCACCGTGATCCTGTTCCTGGCCGCTGTGACGGCGGAGCTGGCCAAGACGCTGTATTTTGACCCGGTGCCTATGATCCTGGCGGAGATTTTCTGCGCCAACCTGGGCGGCTCGGCTACTATGTGCGGCGACCCCCCCAACATCATCATCGGCACCTCCCTGGGGCTGAGCTTCTTCGATTTCCTGGGCAACACCGGCGTTATCGCGGCGGTGTGCCTGGTGTTCACGGTGGTGTATTTCTTCCTGTGCTTCCGGAAGCCCCTGGCCCAGAGCGAGAAGAATCGCCCGGCAGACGTGGTGTACCCCGACGCAGCGTCGGCGGTGACCAACCGGGCGGGGTTCTATGGCTGCGGAGCGTCCTTCTTAGTGGTGGTGGTCCTGCTGATCACCCACGCCCAAACGGAGCTGACGGTGGCCACCATCGGATGCATCGCTGCGGCTCTGATGAGCCTGGTGACGCTGCTGACCAGCGGCCGGAAGGCGGCTGCGGGACTGTTTGCCCGGGTGGACTACAAGACCCTGCTGTTCTTCACGGGCCTGTTCGTGGTGGTGGCCGGGCTGGAGCGCACCGGCTGCCTGGCCGTGCTGGCAGACGGCATTGCCAGGCTCAGCGGCGGCAAGGCCGTGGTGATGGTGGCCATCATCCTGTGGGTGTCCGCCGTGGCCAGTGCCTTTGTGGACAACATCCCCTTTGCCGCCACCATGGTGCCGGTGATCCAGGTCATGGCCCAGACCCAGGGCGTGGACCTGCATGTGCTGGCCTGGGCGCTGTCCATGGGCACGGACCTGGGCGGCAGCGCCACGCCCATCGGCGCCTCCGCCAATGTGGTGGGCACGTCCGTGGCCGCCAAGAACGGCCATCCCGTCACCTGGGGCAAGTATTGCCGCTACTGCGCGCCGGCCACCATCATGGTGATGGCGGTGTCCATGGTGTGCATTGTGGTGCGGTACATGTGAATCAAAAGGACCTCCGGCTGAGGTCGGGGGTCATAAGAAAGTAATATCGTATTTTCTCAGGAACGGCGTGGCTTCGGTCACGCCGTTTCCTGTTTCAGCAGTTCTTCCACAGGGACAAAGCCCACAAGGTCATAGGAAATGCGGATGCCCTGATGCCGCTTGCCGCTGGACTTGTCCGGGGCTTCAATGTAGATCGCCTTGACAAGTTCCCGCAGCGCATAGGGGGTAAGCTCGTCCAAGTCCTCATATTTGCGTACCCGCTGGATAAACTGCTCCAAATTTTCAATCTGTCGTTCCTGTACTTCGATTTCCTGCTGCAAAGTCTGGATTTCCACTTTAAGCTGTGCCTGTTCGTCCTCATAAGTCTTGCTCATCATAGAAAACTTTTCATCTGTGATGCGCCCCGCCACATTATCCTCGTAAATGCGGATAAACAGACGGTCAAGCTCTCCCAGCCGCTTTTCAGCCTGTGCTAATCGCTTCTTGTGTCCGCGGATCGCGGCTTCGCTGGACAGCCGGAGCTTCTGCTCCATGACGGCACGGAAATGATCCTCATACCGGCTGACATAGGAAATTACAGTTCTCATGTGCATCCAGACCAATTCCTCCAGAACAACCGCGCGGATAAAGTGTGCCGAACAGCTTCCCGTATTGCTGCGGTAGTTGGCGCATACAAAATGATCCTGCCGCTTTTCAAAGTAGTTGGTGGTGCAGTAGCGCATTTTTGCTCCACAATCAGCGCAATAGACCATACCGGAAAACAGACTGCTCTTGCCCGTCTTTGTCCTGCGGTGTCGCTGCTGGCGAATTTCCTGCACCTTGTCAAAAACCTCCTGCTCAATGATCGCTGGGTGGGTGTTGTAGAAAACCGCCTGTTTTTCAATAGGCGTTTCCCGCTGCTTCTTGTCCCAGATGGAGTTGGTGTAGGTCTTGAAATTGACGGTGCATCCCGTGTATTCCCGCCGTTCCAGAATGTGAACGACCGTGTTGGTGTTCCAGTGGTACGGATTAGCGGTTTCCGGGCTGGGCGTCTTGATGCCCTCGTGCTTCTTGTAGGCGGTGGGATTAAGCACCTTTTCCTCCTGCAAGAGCTTTGCGATCTGCATCGGGCCTCGCCCTTCCATGCACAGCTTGAAAATGCGCTTGACTACCAACGCCGCCGCTTCATCCACGACCCACTTTGTCTTTTCCTCCGGGTCTTTACGGTAGCCGAATGGAACATTGACGGTCAGAGGAACGCCGCGTTCACCCTTTGCCTTATTGACAGCACGGATCTTGCGGCTGGTGTCTTTGGAAAACCACTCGTTGAACCAGTTCTTGATACCAGCCATGTCGCTGTCGGTGCTGTTGGGGTCAATGGTGTCGAAATGGTCGTTGATGGCAATATAGCGCACATTGTACTTTGGGAATGTGAAGTTGATATACAGCCCTGTCAGCGAGGAATTACGCCCCAGTCGTGATAGGTCTTTCGTACAGCAGACTGCCACTCTGCCCGCTTCGATTTCCGCAAGCATAGATTGAAAGCCGGGACGGTCAAATATCAGGGTGGGATAACGATACTCCCACAAAGTCAGTAAAATCAATGGTTTGCGACAGCAGACGAGCGAATATGTAACGGGAAAAGCTGAATATGGCACAGCTCAGAAGGGCGCTGATACGAAAAATCAGCGCCCTTTTCCTATACCCACCTGAAAAATGTATCAATTAGGGTGCGAAACCCTCTGTTTTTTCCTCTCAGAGCGCCGCTTAAATGGCGGCGTGGGTGTTTTCCCATGGGAAGCGTCCGGGAGGCAGGACAGGGGCTTTTTGCGTCAAAATCAACACTTTTCAAAACCAGAGAAAGGAGGCGCCGGATATGGCAGTTTTCCGCATCGAAAAGACCAGAGATTACACGGTCATGTCCAACTACCATCTGCGGGATATGTCGCTGTCGCTGAAAGCGAAGGGGCTGCTGTCCCTCATGCTGTCGCTGCCGGAGGACTGGGACTACACCATGAAGGGGCTTGCCCGCATCTGCAAGGACGGTATCGACAGCATCAGCGGCGGGATCCGGGAGCTGGAGGCGCACGGCTATCTCGTCCGGGCGCGCGTCCGCAACGAGAACGGGCAGCTTGACCCTGCCTCCGCGCTGCTTTGGCTGGCGGGAGGGTCTGGCGCGTCCGGTCATCCGTGCGGTCAGGGCGTCCTCGGCGTAGTCCGCGCCCAGGGTCTTTAGCCTTGTGAACCGTTCCTGTCCCGGCGCTCTGGCGGAAATGTATTTTCCCCGCTTGAGCGCATAGCCCTCCCGCTGCAACCGCACCAGCAGCTCCTCCAAATCATGACAGCCGGGCAGCAGCCGGTCGATGGCGGCGCGCAGCTTCGCCTTATAGCTGGTGCCGGTCCGCTCCGCCTGATACTCGATGTAGCTTTTGCCTTTGTCCTGGCCTGGGACGATGACGGACAGGCCATGCTCCTTGCAGATCCGGTCTGAGGTGCGGCGGATGAAGTGATAGCTGCGCTTGTTGGAATGATAGTGCTTATGATCCGCAAAGCTGACGGCATTGAAAATCAGGTGGTTATGCACATGGTCACAGTCTATGTGGGTGGTCAGGACAAACTCATACCTGCCGCCCAGGATTTCTTTTGCGAGCTCCATGCCGATCTCATGGGCCTGTTCCGGCGTGACCTCCCCAGGCTGAAAGGCTTGGATCAGGTGGCGGCCCAGGTTCGTTCCCTTGTCGATGGCGTGGCGGCGGGTCCAGGCAAATTCGATATCCGCGGTTTCGGCGGCGCAGCCATAGGAAGAAACAAGCAGCTTCCCATCCGTCTTTTCCGGGTTGCAGATATAGTCAATGGCCGCTTTCAGCGTTGACTTGATAGGATGCGTCTTTGTAACTGCCATATCTCATCCAGCCTCTCCTGTATCTCCCGCATATCCGCTTTGTACGCGCCGCCTCCCGCGTTGACACGCTTGGCGATCTGGTTGATGTTCCGGCCGATGGCGGACAGGGCGGCGTTCATCCGCTTGATATCCGTGGTGTCAAGCTGGATGATATACCCGTCTATCGCCATCTTCCGCAGATACGCGCCGTACCGCCGTGTGGGGAGCTGCGCCATCTTTTCATCTATGAGCCGTTTTTCCTCCTCCGTCACATAGAACTTTATCTGAATGTTCCGCTTTCGGTTCGCCATGGGCAACCTCCGTTTCTCATAAGGGTCTGGGATATCCCAGCAAGCAATTTTGACTGTTCGGGCAAGGAACCTGAACAGCGCAAAATCCGCAAGCGGGTACTCGCTTGCTGTGCTTGCTATTCTTCTGTTTGCTTTCTTCCACGGTAAAAACGAGGAAATGCCAAAACCTAACGCAGAAAAGAAAAAACACCGCAATTTGCGGCGTTCCCAATGGCTGTATTTCACGAAAAAACGGGGGATTTTATTCCCCCGCAGTTTCATTTTTGACTTCCTGTATTGCTTTTGCTGTGGCGGTGATAACCGTCAAATCCTTGTTGTCCATGCTGTCAAGCAATGTTTCAAGCTGCCGCCGTTGTGTGGACTTATCTGTTTCCTTGTCTGGAAAAAAGAATTGGTCTACTGAAACATCTAAAAGCGTAACAAGCTCATAAAAGATTTGCAGGCTTGGGTGCTGTCCGCTATTCTCAATGGACGCGATATAGCGGGGAGCGATGTTCATCTTATCCGCTAACTGATTGCGTGATATGCCCTTTGCCTTTCTTGCTGCTTTTATGGCTTGACCGAAAGCCTTAAAATCAAATCTTGCGACTTCTCTTTTCATCTCATTTCACCCTACTACATTTTACTGTTCACCTTTCGATTTTGATATGAGTACACATATCATAGACTTGACCGAAATAGAGCATATAATTCACAGATAGTCCCTTGATTTTTGTTCGGCTGTCCGTATATAATTATACTTGTAGAATTATGTGAAAGGGTGTATGAAACATGGAATATATGTCTTGTCCGCAAGCGGCAAAGAAATGGAGTATATCAGAGCGGCGCGTACAGAAGCTATGCGAGGAAAACCGCATACCCGGCGTTTCAAAAATTGGCTATATGTGGCTCATTCCAATAGATGCGGAAAAGCCTGCCGACGGGCGGCAAAAAAATCAAAAAAATTTGTAAGATTTCTTGTAAGGTTTTCGCTTTTGCGTAGTCATATAAGAAAACGAAGCAAAAAAGCAGGAAGGAATGTGCCAAAATGATTGAAGTACAGAATGTTTCCAAAACATACCCCACCGGCATACGGGCAAATCACAGCATCAGCTTTACCGTTAAACAGGGAGAGATCGTTGCGCTGGTAGGTCCGAACGGCTCCGGAAAGACCACCCTGATGCAGCAAATGCTCGGCGTTCTGAAAATTGGCGAAGGGAGCATCCGCATTGACGGGGCAGAAAACAACACGCAGAACATCGCATATATCCCGCAGACGCCTGCGATCTACCCGGCGCTGACCGTCCGGGAGTCCCTCCTTGCCACCACAAAGTATTTAGGGGTTCCCCAAAAAGAAGCGGCGGAGCGCATCGACCGTGTTCTGGAAAAAACAGGGCTGTCACGCAATGCCCGGCAGCCCGCCTATACCTTATCGGGCGGTCAGCAAAAGCTCTTATCCTTTGGTTGTATGCTGGTACAGGAGGCGAAGAACCTCGTCATGGATGAGGTGACTTCTATGGTGGATGTCGTAACAAAGGAGCATATCTGGCAGCTAATTCTCGACGAGCAGAAACGGGGCTGCGCGATCCTCCTGTCCTCCCACGACATATCCGAAGTAAAGAAGTTATGCACAAAGCTGGTTGTTCTTCAAAAGGGCTCCGTCATTTTTTCGGGAAGCCCCCATGAGGTGCGGGACGAGTATTGCCATTGTACGATTCAGGTAGACAACGCAATACAGACAAAAACGGTTCTGAACGAAGCTGATTGCAGCTATACCCATGAAGGCAATGACTTTTCCATCGTTACGCAGGACATTACCCAAATGCTCAAGCTGCTGCATGAGCTTACAAAAACGGTCAGCATCGGAAGTTTCTCCTGCGAACACCCTGCGTTTTACGACGGTCTGCTCTCAATGCTGAAGAATCAGGAGGGAAACTGATATGCTGCACACCATCAGCACCAGTATGTGGATCAATTTCAAAAACCTTCGCTTCTTCCTGCTGCAATATCTGATGCTTGTCATTATATTCCCCAGCTCTTACCTGTTGATCAGCCTTACCTCGACAGGCACCGCGCAGCCGACAGAAGTGTATTCCATCGGCCTTTTTACCTCCATGCTGTTTTCCTTATTTATCAATATGCAGGCATCCATGATAGCAAACAGCAACTCCATCACTGCCATTGAGCAGTATGCCACCTTTAAGGTTCGTCCGCTGTTCGTGCATATGGGCGGCTGTGTCTATCATGCCCTTGTTGGACTGCCCTTTTTCATTGTTTTGCTTGTGATCAGCTTCATTTCACACAAAGGCATCAACATACTCCTGCTGCTTGCTTCGCTGGCGCTGGCAATTCTGTTTCTCTCTGCTGCCTCTATGGTGTTGGGTGGGCTTTTCCGCAATCCCAATATCGCGTCGCCTGCAATCAATATGCTGTATATGGTGATTGTTATGGTCACGCCCTTTTACAGCGACCTTGCCGCCCTTTCGCAGCCCGCACGGCTGGCGTATTGCTTCAACCCCTTCGCCCATGCGACCTCTTTGATCGGCGGGAGCTTCGGGCAGCCCATGCTGTGTGACCCGCTGATCTCGGCGGCAATCCTCTTTCTTCTGACCGCCATTCTTGGGGCGCTGTCTGTGAAACGCTGGTACAGCAGCCACGCGGCAGAGAAGTTGGGTGTTTTCTAACGGTTTCAAACTATCCTATCACACAGAAAAAGTTTGGCATATATAGTTTGAAATACTCAAAAATATATTTTCGTTTTCTCTTTTTTACTTGTAAGATTTTTCGTTTTTCGCAGTCTTATAAGTGAACGGGACAAGGAGGTGAGCAGGTGACGGACTTTGAACAGATATACAAAGACTATTTTCGGGATGTGTTCCTCTATGTGCGGCGGCTGTCCGGCGGGGACGAACGGCTGGCAGAGGATATTACCAGCGAAGCCTTCTTCCGTGCGCTTCGCCGCATTGACAGCTTTCGGGGGGATTGCGACATCCGGGTGTGGCTGTGTCAGATCGCAAAGAATTGTTACTATACCCATCTGAAACAAAGCCGCTGGACAGAGCATACAGCGGATATGGAACAGCTTATATCGGAAGCGGAGGAATCACCGGATGAAATGCTGCTGCGCAGCGAGAATGCCCAACAGGTAAAACATCTGCTGCATGAGCTTCCCGATCCGTACAAAGAGGTTTTCATGTGGCGTACCCTTGGCGAATTGAGCTTTAAGGAGATCGGGAAGCTGTTTCACAAGACGGAAAACTGGGCGTGCGTCACCTATCACCGCGCACGAAAAATGATCCAAAAGGGAATGGAGGTTGACAAAGATGAAAAATGAATGCAGTATCATCCGCGATATTCTGCCGCTGTATGTGGAAAACATGGTATCGGAGGATACGTCGGAGTTTGTAAAGGAGCATCTGGAAAGCTGCCCCGCCTGCCGTGCGGAGCTTGAAAAACTGCGGGAGCCTGTGGAGGTGCAAACAGAGCCGCAGCCCGACATGGATGCCGCGCCGCTGAAACGGCTGAAAAAGGCTCTGCTGATGAAAAAGGTGCAGACCATCCTATGCACAGCGGCGGTGCTGCTGGCGCTGATGCTGTCGGTCATTTCCTTTCTAACCGCGCCGGAATACTTCGCCTATTCGCCGGAGCTGGTGACTGTGACGGAGGAAGCAAACGGTGCGGTGACGCTCTCTTTCGGCAACGAGGTCACGAATTATAAGCTCCAACAAATCGCCGACCCCGATGATCGCAACACTGTCTACCATCTTGAGGTGTGGACCTCCGTATGGGACAGGGCGTTCCATAGGCCCGGCGCGCAGGCCGTGACCGCAGCGCCGGAGAGCGGCAAGCCGCTTCTCGTTTATTTCACGCAGTTTATCAACGGACACGCCGAAAGCTCCAGCGATAGCTCGGTGTGCATCTACGGCACCGCGCCCGACAGCGGCGGCTGGGTCGCTTTGGCGGGGCTTTCTTTGGGCTATTGGCTGCTATTCAACATCGCCCTGTTCCTGATCCTTACCGGGGTATGGTTCAAGCTGCGTAGGAAAGAAAAATCCCGCCGCCGGGTGGAGCGCCTACTCCCGATTCCTATCGCATACGGGCTGGGGCATCTGTGTGTCATGGGCTTTCGCACTGCATCCTGTTCGGAATGGCGCGACTTTCAACTGATCCTTGCAGTCGGCGTTCTGTTCTACTGCGCTATGCTGCTGGCATTGAGTATTTTTTATAATGTAAAAGAGCTGCGGGGTATAAAAAGAGAGGGTGAGAACGAATAGCGGTCTGACCATTTGGAAAGTAGGTGTACCATGAGAAAACTTGTGATCTTTTGCTTTGCCGTCTGTATGACCGTGCTTTCGGTACTATCCCTGTTCAATTTTGCACAGGACGCAGAGGAAAGCATGATACTGGATAAGCGGGCGGTAATCCTCGAAAAGCCGGAGACATTGAGCAACCGCGAATTTTTGGGACAGATAGATACTGCACTCGGAAAGATCGGCGCAGACATTATGTACCGCTACGCGGAGCTGGATGGGGACAAGCCACTGTACCGCTACTATAAGACCAGCCATACCGACAGCTTTCTTTCCGTTTCTACCGGGAAAGGGAGCGTGAGGCTGGAATCGGACGAGTTCTTTTCCACTGCAAAGCAGCCGGGAGCTATGGCGCTGCATCTGTCCTCGCTGTTTCAAGATACCGTCATCTATCCACTCATGCAGGCGCAGCAGCATGACTTGACCGCCGCGACCTGGTATGTGGCGGAAGGACAGCTTGACGCGGTGCTTCATGCGCTGAAAGGCTTGGGCTATTCCGTAACAGCAACCAACGAAAGGCTTTTGTCTACCAAACTGCCGCTTTATTTCCTGTTCATTCCTGCCTTTATGCTCTGCGTCAGTATCGTATTCTACACCCTGTCCGCAGGCAAGAAAAATGTGCTGAAAAAAATGGAGGGCTATACCACGGGGAATATCCTGCTGGGGGAGATCAAAGCCTTTGCCCCTGCTTTGTGTCTTTGCTTTCTGCTGATTTTTGCCGCCGCCATGATTTGCGCCGTGTGGCTTCATCCGGTGGCGACCTGGCAATTTGGGCTGTTCCTGCTGGGGGATTGTCTGTGGCTGCTCGTTCCTCTGATACTGGGCATCCTGCTCTCCCTGTTGTTCCTCTCCGGGCAGCGCAGCGCGGAGTATGTGAAGGGCAAAGTTCCAAAGCGCGGGATCTACATTACAAACACGCTTGCGAAAGCTGCTTTTCTGATCTTTATTCTATTCTCTCTCACCATTGCCGTGCGGAACATCACGCAGATCTACAACACCTTCCATGCAGCGGAGTTCTGTTCGCAAAAGACAAAGGGCTATGTGACTGTCCCTCTGAACAATGTTAATTCCGGCAGAGCACCGGAGGGCGCGGATTATCTGGCGTTCTATTATGCCACAGTGGATCGCTACAATGGCATACTCATGGCAGCCAACGATTTTAATTACGACCTGTTTGAAGGGAAAATGCTGGGAGAGGCATACGGTCAGGATTATGCCCACATCAACCGAAACTACCTTGCGTTCAACCCCATCTATGCGCCGGACGGGGAGCAGATCGGTGACGCTCTGCTTTCCGATACCCATGTGAATATTCTGCTTCCAAAGTCCAAGGAATACAGGCGGGATGAGGTACGGGAGTGCGGCGCGAGCTGGGGAAATTCCGGGGATGTGAATATTGTCCTCTACGATGATAAAGCGTCTGACATATACTCCTATAACGCCAGCACAGGGCTTGGGGGAAACGGCGCTCTGCCCGCGCCCATCCTTGTAGTCAAGGAAGGTGACCTGCTGGACGGGCTTTTCATCGAAGCATGGTGTTCACAGGGGGCGTATTTCCTCTATGTTCCCACCGATGATCCGTATGCGGAGCTGCTACCCATCCTGCGGGAAACGGGGATTGACGCGGCGACCGTTTCCACACCGACCGTCGCCGCCACCTTTGATAAAATGCTCCATCATCTGACCTATATGCTGATGATTTGGGGCGTACAGGCTTTGGTGCTGCTGATCGGGCTGTTCTGCCTGATCTTATTCGGCGCAAGGCTCTACTGCGACAATTACAGGGACAGGATCGCCTGTCGTCTGATTGAAGGGCATTCCCTATTAAGCTGTATTCGCACCCATCTCGTGCTGACGGTGCTGTACTATGGGGCGGTAGCGGCAGGGCTGCTGCTCTTAAAGCTCGCCATCGAGCTTGACTACAATATCCTGCTGGGTACATTTCTCGCGGAGCTGCTGATCACGCTGCTTGCTTGCGGCAGCATTGCCCAGAAAAACCTCTATCAGATTGTGAAAGGAGCGGAAGCATGACTGCCATTACTTTATCCAATATCAATAAACGCTTCGGGGAAAAAGTCCTGTTTCGGGATTACTCGCTGCATATTGAAGCCGGAGAGTTTGTCGCCATCAAGGGCGAAAGCGGAGCCGGAAAAACAACTCTCCTGAACATCATAGGACTGCTGGAAACGCCGGACAGCGGCAGCGTCACCCTCTGCGGCGCAAGAAACCCGTCCTTTTCCTCCCGCGCTGCGGTTCACCTGCGGCGGCACAAGCTGTCCTACCTGTTTCAGAATTACGGGCTGGTGGACACCGACACCGTGGAAGCCAACATGAAGCTCGCCACCCGGTTCGGTAAAGCAAAGGGCAAGGCAGAGAAAGAACGCATCGCGGATGCGCTGGCACAGGTGGGGCTTTCTGGCTATGAGCGTCGTAAGGTCTACACCTTGAGCGGCGGTGAGCAGCAGCGGGTGGCGCTGGCAAAAATCATTGCAAAATCCCCCGACATTATCCTTGCGGATGAGCCTACGGGCAGTCTGGACGAGCGCAACCGCAGCTATGTGATGGATATTCTCAAAGAGCTGAACCGACAAGGGAAAACCATTGTTGTTGTGACACATGATCCCTATGTGAGCGATTGCGCCACACGGCACATTGCGCTGTGAGAGGAACGCCAATAGGGTCAAATATCAAATAAATGTTCTGCAATCTGCCGCACGACGGCAAAAGAAAAAAACCGTCGTGCAGCAGACATCTTTTCACGCCCCAATGATAACGCGGCGGTTTTGAGAAATCAAAGCCGCCGCGTTTTGTCATGCGACGACATTAAAGACATGGCGGCATAAAGGAGGCTGCCGCCATGTTGCATTATCATTATAGCCCCTAACAAGCGGGGATATTTCTCAAAAAAAGTGTCTTTCCGTTATGGGGTGTTTCTGACCGTATAGATGAGCACACATATCACCATATAGCGGTATATGCTTCCTTTATAGCGCCCGGTTGCATTTTGCAGTCGGGCGCATTTTGCTTCTCCAAAAGTTTTTTTGAAAAAGTTTTCTTTTTCGGTTGGCATATTCACGGCTTCGCCGTGGAGGGTTGCCGAAAGGGGATAAATACTAACCCGCCCCCGGGACGAAAGGGGGTGAGAACATGGATTACCCTAATCGGCTGGAATGGCAAACGAGATGTGAGTTTAATGCGTACTGCAAACGCGCTTTACGAAATGAACTGATTGACGCTTGCCGAGAGCGAAAGCGCAGGCAACTCCGCGAAGTGATCTTTTCAGACCTGACCCCGCAGGAAGAAAGGCAGCTTTACACCGTTGACAAGTATTTTCAAGACGGCAACGAGGAAGCCTTTTTCGCAGGAGGCTTGAAGATTACCGCAAAACTACTTGCCGAAGCTCTGCACACCCTGCCGGACGAAAAAAGGCAAGCCGTATTGCTGTACTACTTTTTCAACATGACCGACGTTGAAATTGCGGAAGCGATGAAGATCCCCCGCAGCACAGTACAGTATCGGCGCACAAGCTCTTTTGAACTGCTGAAACGATATTTGGAGGAACGAGCCGATGAATGGAACGATTAGCAACAATTCCGATGAACGCGGCTTGTTACCTTACCCGGTCATTTTAGCCGCGACGAAGGGCGACCCCGACGCTATGAAACTTGTCTTGCAGCATTACCGAGGCTACATAGCCCACCTGTCTATGCAGAAAATCCGCGACGAAAGCGGCAATACCTATTGGGGCATAGATGAGGACTTGCGGGAGCGGCTGCAAGCAAAGCTCATGCGGGCTGTCCTTAACTTCAAGGCAGATTAACGCAAAATGCAAAGCGTCCCCCTTTCCGCTTTGCACGTTCAATCTGACCTTGACCCTGCTCCTTGACAAAGAAAGCCCGGCAAATCCCGGCGCAGCATAGAGCAGACGGATACATTCCCGTCTGTGCGGAGCCATACGGCCGGCGCGCCATGACCCTCCAACGAGGCGAGCGATACCCACCGGGCCGCAAAGCGGGCAAGGCTGCCCGCGGGCCACGATGCACAGGCGGGGCGATACTCCCTTGCAGTCACAGTCCGGGCGTGCAGCCGTATTCAGGCGGTGAGGCGTCGCAGGCAATGAGCAGGGCCGCGCGAGAACCGCGCGGGGGTGGGATTCCCGTGGAGCTGATAGGCCATTCAGCCGTCCGTTTCTGCTTTTTTGGAATAGCGGACAAGCCGCTGTTCATACGATAGAAGCAACCATGTATTTCCGAAAGGGGGACGACTATGCCTAAACAGGAAATACTGAAAAAGACAACGGAACGCAAGATAGGCAAAGTGACCTACCTTGTGAGCGCGGCGCCCAGCGAACGGGCGACCGAGCCAATAGAAAAGAAGCTGGCGAAGATGATCCGCAAGGAAGTCGTGCAAAGCGCCGAAAACGCGGCGGTTTGACCCAGTTAAGCCAAAACCAGCAGACAGGCAGAACGATATGCGGTATAATATGTGTGGGACAAGATCTGTCCTACACATATTCGCTTGTCTGACTGTCGGGAAGGAGGCAGAAATGTTACAGTCAGATAAGATCACCGCTTTATATTGCCGTTTGAGTCAGGAGGACTTACAGGCCGGCGAGTCCGGAAGCATCCAGAATCAGAAGGTCATCCTCCAGAGGTACGCAGACGAGCATCATTTTTTGAACACGCGCTTTTTTGTGGACGACGGCTTTTCTGGCGTCAGCTTCGACCGCGAAGGCTTACAGGCCATGCTCCAGGAGGTGGAGGCGGGCCATGTGGCTACTGTCATCACGAAGGACCTATCGCGCCTGGGCCGTAATTACCTGAAAACCGGCGAGCTGATTGAGGTCATCTTCCCGGAGTACGACGTCCGCTATATCGCCATCAACGACGGCGTTGACACGGCGAGGGAGGATAACGAGTTCACGCCTCTGCGCAACTGGTTCAACGAGTTTTACGCGCGAGACACCTCCAAGAAGATCCGCGCGGTCAAGCAGGCAAAAGCCCAACGGGGCGAGCGCGTCAATGGCGAGGTGCCCTATGGGTACATCATCGACCCGGAGAATAAGAATCACCTTCTGCCCGATCCGGAAACCGCCCATGTTGTCCGGCAGATATTCGCCATGTATATCCGAGGCGACCGTATCTGCGAGATCCAGGACTGGCTCCGGGAGAACAAGGTTCTGACCGTCAGCGAGCTTCGCTATCGCCGTACCGGGAGCTGCCGTCATCCGCGGCCGCATCCGAGCTGCATCTATAACTGGCCGGACAAGACCCTCTATGATATCCTGTCGAGAAAGGAATATCTGGGGCATACGGTAACGGCGAAAAAGTGCAAGGTGTCCTACAAGTCAAAAAAGACGCGGGTAAACCCGGAAGATAAGTAACCAATCAAGTTTGCTTTTTCTTGTCAATACTGAAACTTAGCCTTTCCGCACTAACTCAAGCGGGGATCGTTGCGCCAACCGCTGCAAATGTAGGTAAGTCGCCACAATATAAACAATCAGTTGCAGGATACCTGCCACAATAACCGCAATTGGCATTGATACGACTTCCGTTATCATATCGTTATATCCAATCGTGGCTGCACCGCTCAAACTTGTATTAAGCACTTCTGAAACGGAGGAAAACAGATTTAGTGTCGTAGCATTCATTGTAAGGATTCCAACAATGATCCCAGTTATTGTCGCAAGGATGATAGGTATTGCAGCTACCTCCCAGCTAAACATCACAGCGGTCCTTTTACCGGAACCAAGCGAGAGCATCAGTCCAAGCGTCCGCCGTTGACGGTTTACAAACAGAGCAAGAAATACGAACAGAGCCGCACTCGCTGTTATGCAGGCAGCGAAAAGAAGCTGCTGCGCACTGCTGTAGAATCCATGCAAAGTTTCAGCAATTTCAGTGTACCCGTTATCAAAGCAAAACAGAATGTTTGCCAGGTATCCATGTGATTCCAGCGCAGCTTGGAGCGCAGATACCTTTCCCGTTCTGCAGACGTATGTAAAGAAAACGCCATTTCGACTACTATAGCAATTTTCTGGCAGAGAAGTGTTAGGGACAAAGACGGTATTCGGAAGGAAGCGATAGTCTGCGGTATCCCACAAGTCTGACTGTCGGTAAATCCCTATAATCTGATACGTTTTCGTATCACCCGAAACCCCAATCTTTTGGGAAAAACGCTGTGGCTGTACCTTCCATTCCGGAGCTGTTAAATCAGCAAGAGGATTTGGACCCCAGTAGAACGACAAATCAATGCAGTCCTCCTGTACCAAGTCCGCTTGCAATGGCAGTTGTTTCAGAAATCAGGCAGACATTAGAGCCATTTTTGTAATCGTCCGCCCCAAAACTCCGTCCTTCTGTTACGAAAGAGTCCTTTTGATGGAAACAATACATGCTTTCCAGAAGATCTGTACCAATTACACTGACAGTATGATATTGCGTATCCAATTCTTGGGCTGCGCTCCGCCATTCAATTCCCGCATTTGAGCTTAGAAAGACATCCAGATCAGTTTCCAACGGGGTCATGTATGCATCAAGGTATTGGTCGTTTAGCAGTACACCCGTTTCGGAGCCGTCAATTGCATAGTCCAGCTGTGTTTCAGAATACAAGCCATGCCAATGCGTAACGGTCATTGCACAGGAATCTATTGCGTCAACCATGTCTTGCCCTAAAATAGTCGTTTTTTCACCAGAGGAGTATTTTGCTACCGGCAGAAAATCTGGCGAAGCGGTTTTCTTTTCGTCCTGCCGTCAAGTCATATGATATACGAGACAAATCAATATCTTCTACAGAGCATCGGTGCGTTCCTGCCAACGTTGTACGCAATTCCAAATCACGGTCAATATAATCTGCCCCAAAGGCCAAATACCGCCCACCAGGACGGATATCAAGAGCATCTAACTCTTCCTGAGAGTTGCACCCTATGATGAGGCGCAGTGTGCTGCGAACAGCATAGTCCGGATGAATTTTAATCACGTTTTCAATCGAAGCAGTAACAGATACGGACGCAATTTCAGCAAACTCAGGCAGATTTATCTCATCTACTGACGTGATACGAACTACCAAAATCGCTCGACCATATGGCGTATCAAGGCTGGGCGCATATGTGCCGTCTTCCTTGCCGCTGGTAACACTCTGAATAGAGGGGCAATAAGCACTGATATATTTTTGTTGGTACGCGCCTTTTATGACCTTCCATCCGCAGCAAGCTGATCCATATATGCCCACATATCTTGACTAATTATACTTTCTTCATGATGGAGCGTCAGCCCGTTGTACTCTGTTGCACACCCTCTGTCTCCGTTGTGGGGATGCCAATTGTTACATAGCGTTCTTCAATTTGCGCAAGCGTTGCCTTTGCAGATGCAAATACGCCTGCGCTCAGACAGATAAAAGCGGAAGCCATTCCCACCAGCAGGATAATTGCAAGCAAGCGAACTGGTTGACGAAAGAGCTGTTTCAAAGGTGTCATACAGCGTCCTCCTTGATTCTGCCGCTGTCCATACGGAATACGACATCCGCCGCTTTGGCAACCTCCAGATCATGTGTGACAACTACCACGCAACAGGTTTCCTCATGCGCCAGTCTAGAAAGCAGCTGAATAATTTGTGAGCTGTTTTCTGTGTCCAGATTTCCCGTAGGCTCATCTGCGAGAACGATCTGCGCATGAACAGCTAATGTTCTAGCAATTGCGACTCGTTGCTGTTCGCCGCCTGACAGCATGGCAGGGAGTCGCTTCCAATAACTTTCGCCCAGACCGACTTTTTCAAGAGCAATCTGTGCCTCTTTTTTTGCATCGGCATCGGAATGCCTCAGCAGCTTTAAGGGGTACATGACGTTTTCACAAACAGTCATAAGTGGAAACAAATTATAGCTTTGGTAAATCACAGACGCCTGCTTGCGGCGGTAGATATCCACGTCTATTTCCCGCAAACTCTGGCCGTTGACCATTATGTCTCCGCTCTGCGGCGTATCCAGTCCTGCCAGTAATGAAAGCAGTGTTGTCTTCCCACTTCCACTTTTGCCGACTAACGCATAAAGAGTTCCAGCACTCAAATCACACGAGACGTCTTTTACAGCCTGAACAGTTTGGTATTTTGTTTTGTATGAATAAGAAACACTTTGCACAGATAATACGGACATGCTACTCAACCTCCCGTAGTAATCGGATTCCGCTTTTTCCAGTTGCCATCAAGCAAGCTGTAATTGCCCCGACATTCATAGCAAAAAAGAGTGCTGCGGCCATGACATATTGGGTGGCAGTCTCTTGGACAAACAGAATGAGAGTTGTTCCAATAGCTGCGCCAACCAAAAACATCAGACATATCTCGACGAATACCATAATGACCGTTTCAATGCGTTTTGTACCAAGAGATCGTGCAATGGCAAATTCCCGCCTTCGGATATGAATATAGAAAAAACCTGCGGCAGCACCAATCATGACCTCTGTGCAGGCAAAAATTGGTTTTAGTCGATACAGTGTTTGCAAATTTCGATTCAAAGCATTCAGAGTTTCGCGGAGTGTTTCGTCATGAACTGTTATGGCAAATTGCTGATATCGGAGAGCTGGAGAATTATTGATTTCTTCTTGATGCCCGGAGGGGTCCACATTTGCGAAGTGACGCATCAGTATTTTCCGGAATTCGTCCAGCTCATGATTATCGCGCACTGTGGCGCTCAAGCTATCCCCCGTAATCTTCCCATCCAGCTCTGTTTGTACTGCGGCAACGCAGCTGAATGGACAATAGATCGTTTGAGATTCCGACGAATACGTCCCAGCAATTTCGAGCGAAATCTGTGTGGCCGCTTCACCGGTCGCAGCAGGCGACATCTGAACCGTCAATATGACATTACCATTATTATCAGTATCTTGCGACAGTTCTTCTGCCGCTGCGGTCGAAACAAGACACGCTGCTTTATTTGAGGTAAAAATTGATTCGTCGTATCCTTCAAAATAAGTAATCGAATTTCCTGAAACGGGTGCCAATTCCGATGCGGCATCAACAGAAGTAATGCCAATCAGCTTTTGCCGACTCGAAAAACCCGTCCCTTGGCTGTAATAGACAGATGCTTTCAGGCAAACATCCTTCACATAGGAGGAAAATGCTTTTTCCTGAAGCTCCCCGCCATAAGCATATTTGTCAGAGAGAAAGTAGTTGATAATATAGTCTGTAATTTTCAGGTCATCGGTTTTCGTGCCGGTAAGATTGGATACGACGACAGTTACGGGAATCACTGCGTAGGCGCTCTCCATATCCTGTTCTTTCTGGCAAATGAAGCCATCAAAGAGAGTAAAAAATGCACAAAGGAAAGCTATCAGCAATACAATACTCACCGTCTGCCAAGCGCCGCGCTTTAAGCGCACCTTTTCGTAAAAGAAAACAATCATTTAACTGCACTCCAATAATGCAAGCAGCGGCATGGGAGAAATATTCACCCATGCCGCTGCTCAGCTGTCACTTACTTATCTGTCAAAACCGGGAAAACAGACTGGGGCAGGATGCAATGCCCATTACCGGGGCAGCTGTAATGATCCCAATAGCCAGTGGAATGTCCACACTGGACGCAATGCCGTTCATAGCGGATATAATGATAATTACCCGCATGATAATTGCTCTCCCCGTATACGAGTAACTGGTCATTGTATGGGACGGCGTTGATTCATAACCATCCCTGATGTCGAAAGCACTACAACCAGAAACGGAGCATTTATACACAGGATAGAGCGTCTTTAAGTGAGTTTCATCGTCAATTGGGATATACGTAGTGTCATAATGGTCAAAATACCATTGATGAGTATGTGCAGTGATAGCATCAACATGAGCTTCGGCGGCGAGAGCCTGTGTCGGAATCGCTGCGAGGATAAAAAGGGCCAGAAAAACTGCGGCCAGTGACTTGATCTTTTGCATAAACAACGCTCCGTTTTAACTGATTTTTGTCTGATGTCTTCTTGGTTCAGCACATGAGCCAGAATCCGTTGAACAGACAGGCCATGTGCTTCCTCAAATGATTTTCATGAATTTTCCCTCCTTCCATGTAACCACATCGACAGTTAAATTAACGTCAATCCTATAGATAACGTAGGACTTTTCATCTGTAAAAATCAGTTGTTTTGAATTTGAGCAAGAGACTCTTGCTTCTTTATCGCTTCTCCCAACAAAGCGCTCTCAAGCTCTACTTCACGTTGCCGATCTTCGCTACTACTTCTATCCGAAATAGTTTGTCCATTTTGAATCACGTCCAATGTTGGAGGCTGATTTAGATCAATATAGTTGCTACCCTGAGCAGTACTTTCTTTTGGTTGTCTCGGGTTTGTCATAAAGCAGGCGACAACTGCCAAAACAAGTATCGCGGTCACGGTTATGATCCAAGTATGAGGCTTTCGATAAGAAAGTACAGCACGGATTCGTGTTTTCACATTCTTACTGCCGAAGGCCAGCGGGCAGGCCGCAAAAATACGCTGGTTTGCAGTGCAGGAGAGCAACGTCTGCGAATACGCAGCGCGCTGAGAATCACTCATATCCTTGATAGCGTATTCGTCACATGCCAACTCAATATCTTTACAAAGGAAATAATACGCAATCCAAATCAAAGGATTGAACCAATAAAGAGAAAGAATTAAGAACGCAATGGGCTTTAGCCAATGATCGCGGCGTTTTATATGCGCACGTTCATGTGCAATTATGCTATCCAATTCCTTGCTCTTTATATGGAACGGAATATAGATGCGCGGCGCAAACAGGCCAAGAATAAATGGAGCATTCACATGCTCGCTTTGATACACGTTTGACGAGAGCCGGACAGCAGTTTTTACTTTGCTGCGGAGATGTACATAGCTTAATGCTTCAAACAGAAGCATTGCTGCCATACCAGTACACCAGACGATTCCAACATAAGGAACAGGAGCAGTGAAACCTTTAGCAGAAAGCAGGCCCTGCTCGGATGCCGAAAAGCCACTTATATCAGGAATGACACTCAAGCGACTTTGCAATGCGTTTGGCATGAGAAGCCGGATCCACACAAAGCTCCACAATAAGGGGAACAGCCATTTGGGAGCCTTGTGGAACATGATGCGAACAAGCAGAACAGCCAGAACAAGCCATCCGGCATTGATGCTCATATTAAGCAGCTTCATAAACAATTCAGTCATCCGGATGCTCCTTCCGAAAGCGGTCAATCATCTGCTGCATCTCCTGAATTTCATCTGCCGTGAGCTGTTGGCTTGGTAAATGCAGTCAAAAAGGCCGGAATCGAACCGGCAAATTTTTTCTCGACCAATTCCTCAATTTCAGCTGTCTGTATCTGCTCCTTGGATACCAGCGAAGAAACGATCGTATTCTCATTCTTTATCACGCCACGCTCCGACAAACGCTTTATTACCGTGTAAGTGGTAGTAACCTTCCAGCCTAGTTGCTCTTCACAAAGTTGAGCTAAATCTCTGCTCTTGATGGGTTCATGATCCCAAAGGATCAGGCAAAAACGGTATTCGCTTTCAAAAACTTTTGGTGTACTCATTCTAGCGGCCTTTCATTCTAATCTGTTAGTATTATTCTAACGGATTAGAGTTGGAAAGTCAATAGGGAAAATGTGCATTTTTATCACTTAGCGCTGGAAGTGCTTGGGCTTTTGCGGGTCTGACCGTTGCCGACGAATAACCATCTGCCGTGCCTGCCGCTCTTCTGTGTCCTCTCCAAGCAGTCTGGATACTTCCTGCTTTGCGCTGAGCAGCATAATAACGAAGGCTTCTTCTGCAAGGTTTCCTCCAACTGCCTTTCCGCTGCCTTTTCCTGCGCAGGACGGAGGACCTGCCGTGCTTGGTACAGCTCCACCGGATCAAAATCCGAAGCCTGCGCTTTCAGCTCTGCGTATTCAGCCAGCGCCTTATCCAACTCGGCAGAGTATCTCTGCTCCTGCGCCTCCAGCTTTTTTAGACCGGCCTCCATAATAGCAATATCCTTACGGAATTCCTCAGCGCCTGCATCCTCCGCATACTCAAGTATTTTTGCACAAGGAGCGCCTTTTCGGAACGGAGTTCTTCCAAATCTTCTGTCAGCTCGGTAATACAGACAGCCAGCGTTTTGTGGCGTTTCACATGGTATATTGGCAATTCCTTTTTCTCAGCAACTAACGCTTTGCGTTCCTTGCTCTTTTTCTTGATTTGCTGCACCAGACCAGTGTAATGCTCCAGCTCCGGCTTCCATACGGCGAGAGATTTTTGAATATGCGCCTTTCCACTGCGAATGTGAGAGAGCTGATAGCAGAAGATCAGCACACGGCTGCGTAGCTTCTCCAGCCCCTCCGCAATGGCGGGGACAGTACGAGCGACCAGTGCGGCCAGCTTCTTGATTTCAGCTTTCAACTCCCGCAGCAGCGCATTGTCGGCCTTGATCTGCCGGTTAATCTCGCAGCGGTCAGCAATGATCCCTTCCGTTCCAGTGCCCGTGCGGTCACACCCTCGTGGATGGTAGGGATCTCGTCCAGCCCCGGCGGCGTTGCTGCGGTGGTCAATGCGTTCCTCATGCCCGTACCTCGTTCCAAATCAGCGGTTGGACGCGTCAGCCCACGCTGCCCGCCATACCGCAAGCTGTTCCTCGCTGTTCCAGCGCTCGGAGATGGGATTCTGACGGCCATAACGGGTGCTTTTGGGATGCTTGTCAGCGCGAACAAATATTTGTGCCTCGGCATCAGACGGCGTCATATAGACCTTCTTCTTGCCGACCTTATAAGGGTACTGCTTCTCCCAACCCTCGTTCTGTGCCACCTTAAACTCAGCAGCAGTAAAGCCGCGTTCCTCGCCGTTTCTCATGCAGAGGTATTCCTTCTCGGTCTTGTACTGCCAGCTTGCCTCGTTCGTCCAACGGGCGCACCGTCAAGCAGAATGTGGGCATGGGGATTGTGGCCATCCGTGTCGTGGATAGCAGCATCGGCACACATCCCGTCCGACATAAACTGCTCCCGGATAAATTCTTGCAGCAATTCGATCTGCTGCTCACGGCTCAGTTCAATTGGAAGCGCACGACGAACTCCCGCGCCAGTCGGCTGTCCTTGGCCGTCTCGACTTCCTCCACGGCGTTCCAGAGCTTTTCCCGATCTTTCCATTCCTGCGGGGCATACTCCGGCAGAAACACTTCCTGCCAGACAAGTCCCTGCTTTTTTGTGTAGTCATGCTGTATCCCGTCGTAATCGTTATACAGACGGGAACAGCTTAGATAAGCGGAGGCGGCCACGGCAGAGCGCCCTGCGCCACGGCCGACCACCTTCGCTTCCAAATGATAAATCGCCATATCTTTTTCACCTCATTCTTCCTTTTTCTGTTTCTCTTTCGCAAAAGAGAAAATGACCCGAAGTGAGCTTCGGGTCATAGCCGCAAATAAAGCTGCCGGTGGCAGGTTTGCGCAGGCAGGCGGCAACAGGGGTAGAGAATATCTACCCCTGTTTTGCAAATCGAAACAACTGCGACCTGCGCAGACGATGGCAGCAGCACTTGCAGGTGTTGTGGCATTGTCTGGAGGCTGCCGCAGCAGCCGCATTCGCCTCGCAGAGCGCACGATTTCCGCAGGAAATACCACTGCCCTTCAGGGTGGTGAGTAAGTGCGCCCTTCGGGAGAAAAAAGAGGAAGGCCCCCGGTTTCCCAGAGACCTCCCATCTGAAATTTAGATTTCTTTTCCCAGCTTCCGTGAAAGATACCCCTCCAGCGCAGGCAGCTCCATCGTCCGCACCTCCGGCAGCACCTTTTCCAGAATTGCACCCTCCTGAATGAGCCTGCGAGTGCGGGCTTTTCGCTCCTTGACGCGATCCCGCGCCTGTGCTTCCTCCAATCGGTGCTGCGCCTGCAACAGCTTCTTTCCCGTATCCGTCATGTGAACATCCTCCTCACTTCCGCCTCTGCCAGACGATCTCATAGCCCAGCGCGTCGGCAAGCTGGACAGCCTCGACATAGCGCAGGGACTCCCGCTGGAGCTTGTTTGAAAGGTTGGAAACGCTGTCAGACCAGCCGTGTTCGTCCCGCAGCAGATCGACCACCTCCTGCATGGTCATGCCCTGACGGACGATGTACGACTTGATCTCATTTCTCAGATTGGATTTCATCAACTTTTTACCTCCATATTTTCGTGATATTGGTTTTTGAGTAAGTGAACTGTGTGCGCTTTGCGGTGAAGAATCTGCCGTGCCGCAAATCCGCTCAGATTTCCGCCCGTGATGCCCTGTTCACAACTGCGCCCTATCGGCTTCATCGTTCTGTGTGAGAACATACGGAATGGCAGGATATGCCACAGTCCGGTACAGCAGCTTCGCATTTCGGTAAATCACCGGATGGTGCATCGTGTTCGACCTGCGGCGAAAATCTTCACGGATTTCACAAGCATTGATTTTGAAGCCGCTAAATTGAGCCGCCAGTGTACGGCTCGGTACGGCAAAGTCTCTTTGTGTACGCTTCTGTACGCCTGTTTTGCGTACCAGCCGTCGGTTCAGCGGCAGATTTTACACTCTGCCGTGAAATACTCCACGGTGCACACAAGCAAAATGGTTTTTAAGAATGAAATCAAAAACAGCCGTACAGGGTGTACGGCGTGTACGGCAATTTTGAAGTCCATTCCTCATTTTTAATACGGCGGCGGATTGACCACCTCAATGCCCATGAACCCGCGCACCCGCTTGCCGCCGACATGGACGTTGTTGGTGGCCTCCACATTGTAAAGCCGCTCATTTTGTGCAAGCTCGGAGCTGACGCGGTTGGCAGACATGGGCTTCTGCGCGTTGTCGTCGCACCATCTTGTATAGGCTTCATAGATCGCCTTGGAGCTGGCTTCGCTGTCTGCCCGAAAGCGGATATAGCCCTCGGATTGCAGAAACTCGATCACATTGTTGCTGCTGCGCTTGACCGTCTCCATATTCTCTTTGGCCTTTCCGGAAATGCTGAACTGATAGTTGTTGCGGATCAGCCGGTGCAGCCCCTCCAGACACCAGAGGAAGATCCCCTCCTTTTCACGCAGCAGCTTATCCACCAGAAACGGATCGTCCGCTCTGCCTGCGGGCCGGTCTTTGGTGGTCAGCACGATCTGGCGGCGAAAGAAACCGTCGGACTTGTCGTGCAGGGCGGTGAGCGCACCGTTGCCGAAGCAGAGAAAGCGGACATAGAGTTGACTTTGATAGCTCTGAACACCCTTGCGCTCCATATCCATCTTGCACTCGGAGGTCACGATGGATTTGATATAGTTGGTCTTGGGCAGAGCGCTCATATCCATATCGTCATCTACCATCAGGAGCTTGTTTTCCAAATCCGCACGGCTGAACCGGTTGCTCTCGACTTTCTGGATGCTGGTGGTATTCATACTGTCGCCCAGCAGTGAGCGCATGACCAGTCCAATGCGGCTTTTGCCTTCGCCGCCCTTACCGATCAGCATGAGCAATCTTCCTGTCCCTTGGTGGTTGGCAGCAGACAGTAGCCGAGAAACTCCTGCAAGGTGGGAACATCCTCCGGTTGCAGCAGCTCGGACAGGAATTGCAGCCACTTTTTCGGGTCAGGCGCGTTCTGGATTATAAGCGACGGTCAGCCGGTTGTTGCAGTAGCTCTTGTCGGCGGTGAAGCTGCCATCCATGAAATACGTTCCGTTGGCAACATGGATGCGATCGGTCTCAATGGGCAGCGGCGGTGAATACGCTTGCAGCTTGATGCTGGCAAGCAGATTTATCACGACTTTGGACAGTCCGGAGGTCAGAACACCGGAGATTTCCTCCAGAATGAGATTGCCGATCTGCCCCTCGTCCTCTATGAACCCATCTACCGTGAACAGCCGCCCGCGCACACATTTCATGGGGTGCTTGTCCAAAAACTGCTGGCAGAACAGCACTTCATTGATATGTTTGCCATCGTACCAGTCAGGCCACGCCTGCGGTGTCATTTCCATCTTCGATTTCCTCCTTGTGAATTTCTTCTAATCGTTTCCGCAGCCTGTCCAGCTTTTCGTCTTCCATCTGGTGCTGAACCACTTCGGCGCGTTCAAAAGAATCGCCGGCACACAAAATATCCAGAGTAATATTCCGCTTCATCGAGCTTGTGACAGGCTTCCGTAAACCGTGCGTGAACAGGTTGATCAGGTGACTGCGGCGCATACCGCACCTTCCAGTCCCGCAGCACATGGGCGTAATCGGATAAAACAGAAAAGCACAGCCGCTCGTTTTCCCTGAGCTGCTGTGCTTCCGTTCGAATGCGTTTTGCGTGGAGCGCCGCTGCGCTGGGCGGCTTGTCCGGGCTAAGATGAAAGTCGGCTGCCAGACGCTGCGCCGCCTCATAGAGCGACAAGCCGAACAGCTTGCCACAAAGTCGATTACGTCCCCGTGCTCCCCACAGGCGAAGCAATAATAGTGATCGTCGGCCACATACAGGCTGGGGTTCCGGTCGTTGTGAAAGGGGCAGAGGGCTTTGCCGTATCGGTTCACATCGATCCCATACAGTTCTGCCGCTTCCCGCAGATTGATATTTTCTTTTACGATTTCAAAAATACGCATGATACCTCCATTTCTGCGCAAAAACGGCGGCCTGCCCGATCTGGGGCAAGCCGCCGTCTGTGTCTTTTCTTATGATGTTTTCATTTCTTTCTCGTTCTTAGCTTCTCGCAAGGCTTTCTTTCGTGCGCTCTGCCGCTTGATCTGTGCTTCATACCGACAATCGTCACTGCAATATTTCACATCTGACCTCGTTGTGATAAACTCCTTGCCGCAGCTTTCGCAGGTACACTCCCGGCTGCGGCTTTCTGCCGCCTCCTGCCGGTAGAATTTGGCACGGCAGTTGGGGCCGCAAAACAGGGTATTCGTCCGCTTGGAGGCAAATTCCTGCCCGCAGCACTTGCAGGTCAGCGTGAAAGGCTGTCCGACAGTGTGTTCTCCGGCCTTGATTTTCTGATACCGTTCCCGGCTCTTAATGCGATGTCGCTTGAGCTGTTCCTGCCGCTTGATTTCTTCCACGGTCAGCTCCGGTGCGGGAAGCTCAAACTGCCCGATAAACCGAAGGTGGATTTCCACTTCCTGCACCCTGTCACCGTCAATGCTTTTCTGGAGCATGTACGATGATTTTCTCCACGAACTCGTTGATCATGGGCGTGGTCAGCTCGGAAAAATCCGTGTACTTCTTTGCCAGCTCCAGAAACTGCTCCACACGGGCGGTGTCCTCTGCGAAAGCGGACAGCTTTTCTTCCGCTTCTGCGACAGCAGTTTGCAGCGCTTTCTGCTCGGCTTCGTAATCTGCCAGCAGGCGGTCAAAGCGTTCATCGGTAATGCGCCCGACGGCAAAGGATTCATAGAGCTTCTTGATGATGGTGTCCAACTCGGCAATGCGCTTTTTGTCCTTGCTCAGCTTTCGCTTGGCATCCTTGGCCGCTTCTGCCTGTTGGAGCTGGGAGGCAGAGCGCACCTTTTCCATGAACGCCTCCTGATTGGAAATCGCAAAGGTGCTGACCGTGCGGATGGTGTCCAGAATCAGTGTGCGCAGGGCCTTGGTACTAATATGATGTCCACAGCAAGCGGCAGACCGTTTTTGATGTGCCAGCGTATAGGTGGAACAATCGTAGAAGTCGGACGGTAAGGATTATTCTCCGTGCCGTCTTTGGAGCGATGGTTATACATCCTTTGCACCGCAGTCAGCGCAGAACACAAGCCCCGTCAGCGGATTCGCTTCTCCCAGCGTGTCATGCCGCGCTTGGTGTTTTGCGGAGCTTCTGCGCCAGCTCCCATGTTCTTCTGTCCACAATGGCCTCGTGGGTATCTCGAAGATGAGCCAGTCCTCCCTGGGATTCATCACGGCGTTTTTATCTTTGTAGGACTGCTTGTGGGAGCGGAAATTCACCGTGTGCCCCATGTACTCCGGCTTGGAGAGGATCTGCCCCACGACATAGCCGCTCCAGTTATAGGGATTAGAAAATTCCTCTTTGCTTTTCCGGATGCCCTTGTTTTGCTTACCGAAGTACACAGCAGGCGTCTCCACCTTATCCTCAAAGAGAATACGGGCGATATCATAGGGTCCTTTGCCCTCGATGGTCAATCGGAAAATGCGGCGCACCACGGCGGCAGCTTCCTCGTCAATCAGCCAATGGTATTTGTTCTCCGGGTCTTTCTTGTAACCGTAAATGGCACAGTTGGTGGTGGGCTTGCCGGACTCGCCCTTGATGCGGATGGCGGTTTTCTGCTTGCGGCTCAGGTCGCGCAGATACCATTCGTTCATGATGTTGAGGAAGGGGGCAAATTCGTTGCTGTTCTGGTCATCACTGTCCACGCTGTTGGCGATGGCCACAAAGTGGACGCCGTGCTGTCGGAAGAATACCTCCGTGTAAAATCCGGTTTGCAGATAGTCACGCCCCGCCCGGCTCATATCCTTGACGATCACATGGGCGACTTTGCCCGCCTCAATATCCGCGATGAGCTGCTTCCATGCCGGCCGCTCGAAATTACCGCCGCTCCATCCGTCGTCCGTATAGTGCCGACAGTTGGTGTAGCCTTTCTGCTGGGCATAGCTTTCGAGGTATTTTTTCTGATTCACGATGGAGTTACTATCCCCGGCGTTGTCATCGTCGCGGGACAGCCGCTCATAGAGAGCGGTAATTTTGCTTTCAGTCTGTTTCACGCTCATGATGCGCTCCTTTCAGACTGTCGGCTCATTTGTGGTGCCTCCATTATACCATAGGTTCCGTCGTTTGTAACCATATCATTGCGTACAATCCGCAAAATTTTATCCTCCATGGTCTCGCCGCCACTTTCGTTGAACACGACTCTGACCTTGTAGGTGGTGCCGCCGATCCGGCGGATGATAAACTGCTCCTCGTTCGTTCTGCTCCATAGGCTTCCTCCTTGCGTGATTGGTTGGTTTTTGATATAATGTGTTTGGTTCCGTTGGCTGTAAGCCAACCGTGGCTTTCGGTTGCTTTTCCATGCTCTATACCCTCCTTTTCTTCGCTGATGGCTCGGAAAGTAACCCGTGTAACTTGTGCTAAGATTATTTCTCCATCTACTAATAGGAGAAATACGGGGTGTAAATCGGAACTGTTTTTGAAAAAAAGAAAAATATTTTTCGGGGAGGTGAAGCTGTCGTGGAACCGTGGGAGGATGAACTGCTGTGGGAAGATGATTTTTCCGACGAGGAAGAAGTTGCCGAAGAACAAATAGAGGAAGCCGGTCTTAAAACGGCTGCGGACAGCTTTGCCGATTGGGAGGATTCACCTGACGGAACGCCGGTGAATGAGACGCTGGAAGAGGCGCTTGCAAAGGAACGTACGCTGGAGCTGGAAAGCGAGCTGGAGCAGGACGAACACCCCAGAGACTATAATGCCGAGCTGGAGGACGAGGAGGAAGAAGCGGCGCCTACCAGTGAGAAGCGACTTAAGCGTGAAATTCGCGCTGAGGCTCTGCGGCGGCTGGAGGAAGCGGCCCGGACGGAATCCGATTTTCTGGCTATAGTGGACGAGTGGAACAAGCTGGGCAGGAATCGGGAGCGCCGAGAGCGTGACCATGAAAACCTGCGCGGGGATGTTCCTTTGGAGTTTCAGGCAGTGCCCGATCCGAAGATTGCTCCGCTGTGGATGAATCTACCGAGGTTCCGTCAGCTCTGTCAGGGAAACTTTCTTGACATCATCTTCTCCTGCCCATACGAGCTGCACGAGCTGACTGCGAACCGTTTTCTCTCCAAGCTTTTCTTCGCCCTCAGCGATGAGCAGAAGGAGGTGCTGTACTACCTGTTCGTTAAGCAATACAGCACTGCACGGCTTGCCGCCATCCGCGAACAGTCCGACCGGAACATCCGAAAGCTGCGGATGACCATTCAGAAAAAGCTGCAAAAGGCGGATGTACGAGCATCTGAGTGAAAAACAGGAGAAGGACTACAGCATTACCCTGCGAGAACGCGAGTTTATGGAGGAATATGAGGCGTTGCTGCAAACCATGGGCAAGATGCCGTGATTCGCCGAGAGAACAAAACGAACCGAGAAAAAAGAAAGCCGCCCTTGACGAAGGCAAGGACGGTTGATACAATAGTAATACGGTTAATATATAGTTGGATTACGAGTTGAGAGGAACAGCGCCATGAAGAATCTCTTTGAGCAGTCCCGTTCCCATTGGGTACGGTATGACCGCTATGAACTGAAAACCGACGCAGACGGCAAGCGGTACATCACGCCGGGAAAGAATGCCAAGCCCGACATCTATAATCCACTGAAGGAAGCGCCGGGAATCGTGCTGGATGCGCTGAATGCGGGGATGCTGATGATGAACCGCAGCCCGGAGGAAGAAGTGCAGAAGGCCATTCTGGAATTTGTGACCCATTACGGCCTGTTGGGCCTGATGACAGCGCTGCCCACCACGCCGTCCTTCATGGATTATGAGGCGGTCTATCTGCCGAAAAACCATTTTATCAAGGCAGAGTCTATGGAAACCGAGGACTATCTGGCACTGTTCTATCCCTTTGACCAGCTGGATGTGGTGAAACAGGGTGTTGAGTCCAGATGGAGCGTATCCGGCGACAATATGATGATGGCGCTGACCATGACCTTCATAAACGAGCCCATGGCAAAAACCATGAGCTTCCAGCGGGAGTATGCGGAAGCCTATGACTGGGTGGCGCAGCAGTTCAAGGACTGGGCCTTTACGCTGACCACTTCGATTCTGTACTACAACGATTATGACCTGATCGATGAGGACACCCGGAATCTGTACCGCAAGGGTATGGCTGCCTTCGGCGGCATTGCGCCCAGCTATCATATTGAGCTGCTGGATAAGCCCACCATCTATTGGGACTTCCATTCGCTGCTGCTGGGCATCCAGATGATGTTCAGCTTCCTGCTGGTGGACGGAGAGAAGCCCCTGCGGCTGTGCAAGCACTGCCAGAAGGTGTTCCTGAGCAGCCGCTCCAATTCCGCTTTTTGCAGTCCCCGCTGCAAGAATCAGTATAATGTCTATAAGAGCCGTGGGAAGAAAACCAGCGAAGAAGATTGAGGTGAAACGACATGGCAGACGCCAAGAAGGATAAACTGCAAATCCGCAACAGCACAGTGGATTTCCTTGTGTTCACGAAAGATGCCCATGAGGATGGCATTGAGGTACGGGTACAGGATCACGACGTTTGGCTGACCCAAAAGGCCATTGCACAGCTTTTTGATGTAGACCGGAGCGTTGTGACAAAGCATCTGAAAAATGTATATGAAAGCGGTGAATTGTCCGAAGATGCAACTTGTGCAAATTTTGCACAAGTTGCGGATAACGGAAAAACCTATCACTATAAGTTCTACTCTCTGTCCGCCATCATAGCCGTAGGCTATCGGATCAATTCCGGCAGAGCCACGCAGTTCCGTCAGTGGGCAACCAAGGTGCTGGACACCTTCACCAAGCAGGGGTATGTGCTGGATAAGAGCAGGCTCATCAATGGGCAGATTTTTGATGAGGACTACTTCGATCACCTGATTTCCGAGATTCAGGAGATTCGGGCCAGCGAACGGCGCTTCTACCAGAAAATCACGGACATTTACGCCACCGCTGTGGACTACTCTCTCGATAGCCAGACCACAAAGGATTTCTTTGCCACAGTTCAGAATAAGATGCACTATGCCGTCCATGGCGGCACAGCGGCAGAGGTCATTATGGCACGAGCCGATCACACCAAGGAACACATGGGACTGACCTCATGGAAGAATGCTCCTGACGGCAAGATTGTCAAGGCAGATGTGTCCGTTGCAAAAAATTACTTATCCATGGATGAAATGCAGGAACTGAACGAAATCGTCACCATGTATCTGGACTACGCCACCCGGCAGGCCAGACGGCATATTCCTATGACCATGGCAGATTGGGCCTCCAAGCTGGACGCTTTTCTGCAATTCAACGATGCAGAGATTCTGCAAAATAAGGGAAAAGTCACCGCTGCCATTGCAAAAGCCTTTGCCGAAAGCGAGTTTGAGCAGTACCGCGTCATTCAGGATCGGCTGTATCAGAGCGACTTTGACCGGCTGGTAGCCAGCACGGAGCAAAAGAACTAAAGCGCAGAAACGCCCGTTATCGGCCATGCAGCCAATAACGGGCATTTGTCATTCATATACAAGCTCGGTCAGGACGATTTCCTCTGCACGGCTGCGGATGTTGTTCATGCGGCACACCCATTCCATCTGGTCGGCAGCTTTGAGTGCTTCTGTTACACCTTCCCGCTTCGCTATTGCAGATACGATGATTCCATACGCTCGTTGCAGGCTTGGTTGATCTCGGCAAGGTGCCGATGCAGCGTTCCGCTTGTGAGCAGGCTTGCATAGAGAACCGGACGATGTTCTTTCAGATAGTTGCGGCGCATACACCCGTACTTGCCGATTTGGTATTCTGGTTCTTCCGGCAGCGCAAGGTTCGGGATAAGGTAATCACCCTCCTGACGGTAAGTGCCGCCCATTTCCTCAAATAGAGATTTCATATAGTTCAGCTCCTTTTTGTGTTGATTTGCAGCGGTTATAAGTTTTTTGACTCCTTTCCTATAACTGCTGTTCCATTCACCACAAATGAGCCGCAGTCATATGTATTAGGTTCATCATCGGCATAATGCTCGGCGGGCTGACGGGCGTTGCGATTATGTGCTGCTTGCAGATAAACCGTCTGTCCGAGAGAGAGGAAGTGAAAAATGCGAAAACGAAATGTGCAGATACTTTTCCGTCTGACTGAGGAAGAAGCCGAGCAGCTTAACGAGCTTGTGCGAAAATCGGGTCGCTCAAAAGAAGCATTCCTCAGAGAAACGGTAAAGGGCTACCGCCTGTGCGAGAAGCCCGACCCAGAGTTCTATAAAATGATGCGAGAGCTGTCGGCTATCGGCAACCGTATCAATCAGCTTGCGGTCAAGGCAAACGCCCTCGGCTTTATCGACACGCCGATGCTCCGAGAGGAAGCAAGGAAGTGGCACGAGTTTCAAATCGAAATCCGCAAAAGGTATCTGCTGCCCCGCAAGGTATCCTAATGGCGGTCTGCGAGATATGGGATGTGCGTGGCAGGCTCGACCACCCGATTGACTACGCAGAAAATCCCGAAAAAACCGCCAATCCCAAATACACCGAAGCTGATTTACAGGCGATGGTCGATGTAATGGAGTACGCCACCAATAAGGATAAGACCGAACAGCGTTTCTTTGTCACGGGCGTAAACTGCGACCCGACTACCGCAAGAGATGAAATGATGATTTCCAAAGCCCAATGGAACGACAGGAGCAAGATTGTCTGTTATCACGGCTTCCAGAGCTTCAAGTCTGGCGAGGTCACGCCAGAGCAGGCGCACGAGGTCGGGGTCAGACTTGCCGAGAAAATGTGGGGCGACAGATTTCAAGTCATTGTTGCCACCCACCTCAACACCGAGTGCCTGCATAACCACTTTGTAGTAAACTCCGTTTCCTTTGCGGACGGCAAGCACTATCACGACAACAAAGCAAATTTACGGCTGCTTCGTCATCACTCCGATGAGCTTTGCCGTGAGTATGCTCTGTCCGTTATTGAACACCCAAGCGGCAGGAAAAAGCCCTATGCGCTTTATCAAGCGGAAAAACAAGGACGCCCCACAAGAGATAATGTTGCAAGGCAGGCAGTTGATGAAGCCATTGCACAGTCCTACACGCTGAAAGACTTTGACCGCATTATGGCGGAGATGGGCTACCGTGTGAGCCTTGACCCTAATCGCAAGTATTGGACGATTATCGGAAAGGGCTGGCAAAGACCGAAGCGGCTCTATAAGCTCGGAGAGGATTATACCAACGACAAAATAACGGAGCGTATCAGTCAAAATTCCTATGCCGTAAGGCTTGACCGATTTACCGACCCACCGAGGCAGGTCAAGGTCTATCGGGTCAAGGGGTCACTTTCGGATATTAAGAAAATCGGCGGCTTGCGTGGACTTTATCTCCATTACTGCTACAAGCTCGGTATCCTGCCGAAGAACAAAAAACAGAATTAAATACGGTGCTGCCTTTCGGTGTGCGAAAGATTGACGCCCTGCGCACCCTTACAACGGAAAGTCTTGCGGTGTTTATTCCGTTTCGGGTGCAGGAAATCTATCACGAGAACGGCGTTTATTACGGGCAGAATGTAATCAGCAAGAATATGATTATCGCCAACCGCCGCCACCTGCTCAACGGTAATTCCTTTATCCTCGGCGTATCGGGTGCAGGCAAATCCTTTACGGCAAAGGAAGAAATGACGAACATCATTCTGACCGACCCCAACGCCGATATTATCATCATTGACCCAGAGCGAGAGTATTCGCCGCTTGTTAAGGCAATGCAGGGCGAGGTCATTCACATCTCAGCAACGAGCGAAAACCATATCAACGCTATGGATATGAACTCCGATTACGGTGACGGCGCAAACCCCGTTATCTTGAAATCGGAGTTTATTTTGTCCCTTTGCGAACAGCTCATCGGCGGCAGCAGTCTTGGCGCAAAGCAGAAATCCATCATTGACCGCTGTACCGCTTCGGTGTATCGGTATTATCAGCAAGGCAACTATATGGGAACGCCGCCGACCTTGCAGGACTTCCGTGAGGAGCTGCTAAAGCAGGACGAGCCAGAAGCGCAAGAAATCGCCCTTGCCATTGAGCTTTTCACGGACGGCTCTTTGAACACCTTTGCCAAGCATACAAATGTGGATACTCACAGCCGCCTTATCTGCTATGACATTCTGGATTTGGGCAAGCAGTTACAGCCAATCGGTATGCTTGTTGTCCTTGACAGCATCTTGAACCGTATTACCCAGAACAGAGCCAAAGGCAGGAACACATTCATTTTCATTGATGAGATTTATCTGCTCTTTCAGCACGAATACTCCGCAAACTTCCTATTTACGCTTTGGAAAAGAGTAAGAAAATACGGTGCGTACTGCACGGGTATCACGCAGAATGTGGACGACCTTTTGCAGAGCCACACGGCAAGGACAATGCTTGCCAACAGCGAGTTTATCATTATGCTCAACCAAGCGTCCACAGACCGTATCGAGCTTGCCAAGCTCCTTAATATCTCCGACCTTCAGCTCAGTTATATTACGAATGTCGGCGCAGGACAGGGGCTTCTCAAGGTCGGCAGTTCTCTTGTGCCGTTTGTCAACAAGTTCCCCCGCAATACCGAGCTTTACAAGCTGATGACGACCAAGTTCGGAGAGGTATAAAACGCAGAAATTGCGGTGTTCGTGTCGTATCGTGAGAGGTTAGAGAAAATAATCGTGTTAATTAGTGCGAAAATTCAAGGAAATTTCATTGATTTTTACGCGAATATCTGCTATACTATGGTCAGTACCTTTAAGGAGGACTGCTTATGTATAGAAAGATTATGGGCTTCTTGGAAGCGTGGAAAGAAAGCGAACACCGCAAGCCCCTTATTTTACAGGGCGCAAGACAGGTCGGAAAGACCTATTCCATTCTGGAGTTTGGGCGCACCCATTACGAAAATGTGGCATACTTCAACTTTGAAACCAATCCAAAGCTGAACGAAACCTTTGATGAAAACATCAGCCCCGATTATCTGATACCGATTTTGTCCCATATCGCAGGTCAGACTATCGTAAAGGAAAAAACGCTGATAGTCTTTGATGAGGTGCAGCTCTGCGAAAGGGCTTTGACCTCGCTCAAATACTTTTGCGAGAACGCTCCAGATTATCACATCATTGTCGCAGGCAGCTTGCTCGGCGTTGCGGTCAACAGGGCGAAATTCTCTTTTCCCGTAGGAAAGGTCGATATGAAAACGCTTTATCCTATGGATATGGAGGAATTTATGTTGGCTCTCGGTGAGGACGATTTGGTAGAGCAGATTAAAAAATGCTTCCAAACCGATACGCCGCTGCCGTCTGCCTTGCACGACGCCGCAATGCAGCTTTACCGTCAGTACCTTGTGGTCGGCGGTATGCCAGAGTGCGTGATGCAATTCGCTGAAACAAAGGATTATATCCTTGTCCGCCATACGCAGGATACGATACTTGCAAGCTATCTCAACGATATGAGCAAGTATAACAACTTGAATGAAATCAAGAAAACCAGACTTGCCTACGACAATATAACTGTTCAGCTCTCAAAGAAGAATACCCGTTTCCAATATAAACTGATTAAGAAAGGCGGACGGGCATCTGAATTTGAAAATGCGATTGAATGGCTTTGCCTGTCTGGTATCGTGTCACAGGTTTACAAGGTCGAGCAAATCAAAAAGCCACTTGAAAACTACCGTGATATTGATGCGTTCAAGATTTATGTGTCCGACTTAGGGCTGCTTTGCGCCAAGAAAGATTTAGCCGCCAATGACATTCTCTATATGGTCGAGGAAATCAACGATTTCAAGGGCGGTATGGCGGAGAACTATGTCAATGTACAGCTCTCCATTAACGGCTACCACACCTACTATTGGGAGTCCGAGCGTGGAGCTGAAATTGATTTTATCATTCAGCGTGACGGTCAACTCATTCCCATTGAGGTCAAGTCTGCCGACAACACCAGAGCCAAGAGCTTAAAGGTCTATATGGACACCTACAAGCCTGCTTATGCAATCAAGCTCTCTGCCAAGAACTTCGGCTTTGAGGACAATAAAAAAATCGTTCCTCTCTATGCCGCATTTTGTATCTGAAATCAATATTTTGGCGATAACGCTCACAGAAAATGTGGGCGTTATTTTTTGCCCCTAAAACAGAATAAGAAAGGACAACGCTTATGAAGAAATGCACAAAAATCATTTGTATGATTGCCGCCGTGTGCCTGCTTGGCACGGCGGCTTTTTGCAGCTTTCATATTTACAGCCACTATGCGCACGAAAGCGAGCAGGAAGAAGTCTTTGAGAAAATTGCCGAGGTTGTGGAACAGGCGCAGACGGGCGAAAGCGAAACGACCGATGTTCTGCGCACAGAGGAAGAAACCGTGCTTGCAGAGTACGGCGAGCTGTATCTGCAAAATACGGATATGGTCGGCTGGCTTTCGATTGCCGGCACGAATATCAACTATCCCGTAATGCAGACCCCGAACAACCCCAATTATTATCTGAAGCACAATTTTGAAAAGGAGTACAGCGATTTAGGTACGCCGTATGTGCAGGAAAATTGCGACCTATTGACGAGCGATAACCTTGTTATTTACGGTCATCACATCAAAGGGCAAAAGATGTTCGGCGCATTGGAGAATTACAAGAACAAGGATTTTTACGAGGAACACAAGACCATTCGTTTTGATACCCTCACAAAGCAGGGCGAGTATGAAATCATTGCTGTGTTCAAAACGGTTGCGTACAGCTCGGCAGGCTTCAGCTACTACGATTTTGTAAACGCAGAGGACGAAAACACCTTTAACGCATATATCGCCAAATGCAAGGAGCTTGCCTTATATGATACAGGCGTGACCGCAGAATACGGCGACAGGCTTATCACGCTTTCTACCTGCGAATACTCCGCACAAAACGGCAGACTTGTTGTAGTGGCAAAAAAGGGTGCCTAATATCTGTACCGCTTCAAGGAAAGGAGGCTTTTAATGGCTGATATAAAAACCAGAGATGCGGTCAAAGGCACGATAAAGACCATAGACAAAGCCGCCATTGCTACCGAGCGTATGAAGTCCGCTTATGCGAAAACAAAGGATAAGGCGGAACAAGGCTGCTATGCTGATGAAAACTCTGCTACGGAATATGCCGCCGACAGGCTTTCCTATGGAGCTGACCGTATCAAGGACGAGGGTATCCACCAATTTAACAAACAAGGGCAAAAGGCGGTCAAGGAAACAAGGGAAAATATCGGCAAGGCAAAGGATAAAATATCGGCATATAAACAGAAAAAGGCGGCAAAAGCCGCCGAACAGCATAACAACGGCTTGCAGATCCGTCACGGGGCTGCAAGCCGTTCCTCTGCTCCCGATAGCACCCAAAGGGCAAAATCTCAGTTTATCAAGACCCGACAGCAAGGCAAAAAGACGGTTAAGACTACCGCCCGAAATACAGAAAAGACGGTCAAAGCAAGCGCAAAAGGTACGGTCAAGACCACTCAGAAAAGCGTTAAGACCGCACACGCTACCTCTAAGGCGGCTATCAAAACAGCCGAGCATACCGCCAAAGCAACGAAGGCAGCGGCAAAGGCTTCGGCAAAAGCGGCTCAAAGAGCTGCACAGGCGGCAAAAGCCACCGCCAAGGCTACGGTTACAGCGGTGAAAGCGGCGGTAAAAGCTACGATTGCCGCAGTTAAAGCGATTATTGCAGGCGTCAAGGCTTTGGTAGCCGCCATAGCCGCAGGCGGTTGGGTTGCTGTCGTGATTATTATTGTTATCTGTCTGATTGCCTTGATTGCAGGCTCGGTGTTCGGCATTTTCTTTTCGGGCGAGGACTCTGGAAACGGTATGACAATGCAGAGCGTTGTACGGGAAATCAATGCCGAATACGATACCCGTCTTGACGAAATCCAAAGCAGCACGACCTATGATGTTCTGGAAATGTCGGGAAGCCGTGCGGTCTGGAAAGAGGTGCTTGCGGTCTATTCCGTAAAGACTGCTACCGACCCAGACAATCCGCAGGAAGTGGCAACAATGGACGAGGGTAAAAAGCAGCTTCTATCGGGTATTTTCTGGGAGATGAACGAAATCAGCAGCAGAACGGAAAGCAAGACCGAAACCGTCATAACCGAGAGCGACGACGGTCACGGGAACATCGTGCAGACCGAAACCACCGTTACACGGACTTATCTCTATATCACGGTCAGTCACAAGACCGCCGATGAAATGGCTGACCTATACGGGTTTAACGAGGAACAGCGACAACAGCTATCCGAATTACTTGCCGAGGAAAACAATTCGCTCTGGTCTGCTGTGCTTTACGGTATCTCGGATGGCGACGGCGAAATCGTGACCGTTGCCTTGTCGCAGGTCGGCAATGTGGGCGGTCAGCCCTATTGGTCTTGGTATGGCTTTGACGGGCGTGTAGAATGGTGTGCCTGCTTTGTGAGTTGGTGTGCAAATGAGTGCGGCTATATCGACAGCGGCGTGATACCGAAATTCGCAGGCTGCGTAAATGGGGTGCAATGGTTCAAAGACCGTGGACAATGGCAGGACAGCGGCTTTGAGCCGTCGGCAGGTCAAATCATCTTCTTTGATTGGGAGTGCGACGGTGAGGTTGACCACGTGGGCATTGTAGAGAAGTGCGAAAACGGCATTGTCTATACCGTCGAGGGTAACTCTGGCGATGCTTGCAGGCAAAAGCAATACGCTGTCGGCAGCAGCGTTATCTACGGATACGGTATCCCTGCCTATTAAAAAAGGGCAAAAGAAAAACAGAGGTTTTTCTTTCCTCTGTTTACTCTTTTGCCTTACATAAACCGTTGACGGTTGCTTCTACAATGGACAGTTCTTTATCATCTAAATTGTCGAGCTGTGCGTCTAAGCGTCTGCGGGCGGAACTTTTATTGACTTCTTTATTGGGGAATATGTACTCGTCAACCGAAATGTTGAACATCGTCATAAGCTGAATGAACAGCTCCAGACTCGGCTTTTGCCCCTCATTTTCAATCGCCTGTAAATGCCTTGGGTCGTAGTCAACAATACGGGCAAGCTGTTCTCTCGTCATACCCTGTGCTGTTCTGGCTTTCTTGATAGCCAAACCGATTGGCGTAAAATCGAAGTCAAAATCATTATTTCTTTCGTCCATAAGCTCACCACCTTGTGCCTGTAAAATCGTACTATATATATTCTACAGAAACGAGGCTTCTTATGAAACGGTCTGAAATCTCTTGCAATAGGATATTAAACCTCTTATAGCAGGCGATTAAAGTTCATAATTGCATACTTGATACTGCTCGGCAAATCAATTATAATAAATGTTGTCATACCGTGTCAGGTTTTTGATGGTATCTTATTATCAAAGGAGAATTAGACAATGCAGGAAAGCAGGTTGTTTAAGATAGTATATCACTTACTTGATAAAGGTCGGGCTACTGCCTCAGAACTGGCAGAAAAGTTTGAAGTATCTGTAAGAACGATTTATAGAGATATTGACGCTCTAAGCGGTGCAGGTATTCCTATTTATGCGGAAGCAGGGCGAAATGGCGGCATTTATTTAATGAATGACTTTGTTATGTATAAAGCTGTGCTTACCGAAGAAGAAAAGCGAGAAATTCTAACAGCCTTGCATAGCATCAATTCCACAAGCAATATTGACAACAGCCAAATACTGCAAAAGCTCTCTGCAATATTTAATGTCGGTTCAGAGAGCTGGCTTGAAGTGGATTTTTCCAGATGGGGCAATAACGGAACTGATAATGCTAAATTTGAATTGCTGAAATCGGCAGTAATTCAACAAAGGTGCGTGAAAATAACCTACGCCAACTCCTACGGAACGATTAGCGAGAGAATTATCCAACCGTTAAAAGTGTTATATAAATCTATGTCGTGGTATTTGAAAGCGTACTGTACGGAAAAACAGGACTATCGCATTTTTAAGCTGACTCGCATTATAACATTGGAAATGCTTTCAGACACTTTTGATAAAAAGTCTTTTCCAGAATTAGATGAGATGTCGGGGCAAGTTTATAGTACAATCGTACTGCGCTTTGCCAAAGAAATCTCGTATCGTGTTTATGATGAATTTGATAATACTCAAATAAGCACAGAAGAAAATGGGGATTTAATCGTTTCTGTTGAAATGCCAGAAGATGAATGGTTAATCGGGTATTTGTTATCATTCGGAACACAGGTGGATATTGTAGAGCCTGCGCATCTCAAGGACATCGTTGCAAAGCAGGCAAAAAGTATCTATGAAAAATATAAATCTTGACACAGGGTGTCAGTATAAGTGTGGTACAATCTTCTCGCAAATTAAATAGAGATTTATAAGGAGAACACTATGGCTTTTGATTTCAAAAAAGAATACAAAGAGTTTTATATGCCGAAGAACAAACCAGAGATTGTTACTGTTCCGCAGGCTAACTATATTGCTGTACGAGGAAAAGGTAATCCTAACGAGATTGACGGTGCTTATCAGAAGGCAATCAGTATCCTATACGCTGTTGCTTACACGCTGAAAATGAGCTATAAAACAGAGCATAAAATCGAGGGCTTTTTTGAGTATGTTGTTCCTCCGCTGGAGGGCTTTTGGTGGCAGGATAATGTTGATGGTATAGACTATGCTGATAAAGCTGCATTTAACTGGATTTCTGTCATTCGCCTGCCCGAATTCATTACGCAAAAGGATTTTGAATGGGCGGTAGAAACCGCATCCGAAAAGAAAAAGCTCGACTGCTCATCTGCGGAATTTCTGACCGTTGATGAGGGCTTGTGTGTTCAAATAATGCACATAGGCGCATTTGACGATGAACCGCAAACGGTAACGTTAATGGATGAATATATAGCGCAGAACGGTTATGAAAATGATATAACCGAAAGCCGATTACATCACGAAATTTACTTATCAGATGCACGGAAAGTAGCACCAGAAAAATGGAAAACCGTGATTCGCCATCCAATTAAAAGGTCAAGGCAACAATCATAAATTTGCTAATGAGATATATTCGGTGCACTCGGTCAACCATTGCTCGTGATTGTCAGCAAGGTTGTCTGGACTGTTAGAATGGGCATATTTTTCGGAATGGCATATAAGGAAACGGGAAACTTGTGGGTATCGACTATCTTCCATTTCCTTGTTAATGTTTGCGCTCTGCCGTACCTGTTTTCAAGTATAAACGGATATGCAGATGTAACGCTGTATATTATCGTGCCTGTTTATATAGCTTTGGGAATATACAGCATCTTTGAGCTGCAAAAGCGTGGAACTTACACAGATGCCATATAGTTTAGGAAGCTACAAATCTATTCTTTGCCTAACTTATAATACATATTGTTGACAGCAATATACTCGGCAAAAATCCGAAACCTAATGGCGTTTTTGGTGGCTGCAACCGTCGGTTGACATATTGAATGGTCTGGATTGGTGGTTTGCAACTTCGCAAAGTGCTAAAATATGAGCACAACAATCAAAACAATAGGAGGACAAATATGATTTTTGCCGATAAGCTTATACTGCTGCGAAAAAAAGCAGGTTGGTCGCAAGAGGAACTGGCTGACCAAATGAATGTAACACGACAGTCTGTTTCAAAATGGGAAGGAGCGCAATCTGTTCCAGACCTCGAAAAAATGCTACGCCTTTCCGAACTGTTCGGAGTAAGCACCGATTATTTACTGAAAGACGAAATTGAAGAAGCTGAGCATATAGACTCGTCCGATGATACGCCGTCATTAAGGCGTGTATCTATGGAGGAAGCAAACGCTTTTCTTTCCGTAAAGCTGCGGACAGCTAAAACAATAGCGTATGCCGCCTTTTTGTGTATTGTATCTCCGATTGCCCTTTTGATATTGGGTGCAATCAGCGAGAGTACGGTGGGTGTCTTGAACGAAAATATAGCGGGCGGAATCGGAATGATTGTTCTTATTATTCTTGTGGCAATCGCCGCTGTGATGTTTATATCAAGCGGCAGCAAAACCGCCCCATTTGCCTACTTGGAAAAAGAAAAGTTTGAAACCGAGTATGGCGTGAGCGGAATGGTGAAAGAGCGCAAGGCACAATACAAGGATTTGCACACGAAACATAATATTGCGGGAGCTTGTTTGTGCGTTACTGCCCTAATTCCTCTTTTTGTCGGAGCAATAATTGATGATGATAACGACCTGTTTCTAACGATTATGCTTTCACTTTCATTTCTCATTGCGGGAGTAGGCGTGATTTGCTTTATCAAGACGGGCATTATATGGGCAAGCTATGAAAAGCTGTTGCAAGAGGGCGAATATTCTAAAGAGAACAAAGAAAAACCGTCCTTTTCGGGAGCCATCTATACAGCGTATTGGGTGATTGCAACGGCAGTTTATTTGGGGTACAGCCTGTCATCAAATAATTGGGGACAGAGTTGGATAATTTGGGTCGTTGCAGGCGTAATATTTCCCGCTGTCATTGCAATTACTAATGCCTTTGAGAAAAAATCAAAATGAAATTTTAAAATAAAAATGTGTTTCGCTGCTTGTGGGCAACACATTCGCTGTTTGTGGGGAAGAGTTTTTGCGAAAGCCGTGCTATACTTTTCTTCGGAGGTACACAAAAATGGATCAAATAAAGATTGGAAAATTTATTGCCGCCCTGCGAAAAGATAAAGGCTTGACGCAGGAGCAGCTCGGAGAAAAGCTTGGTGTGACCAACAAAACCATTTCCCGTTGGGAGAACGGCAATTATATGCCCGATGTTGAAATGCTGTCGCTGCTTTCAAAGGAATTCGGCGTAAGTATTAACGAACTTATAAGCGGCGAACGGCTTTGGGCGGAGGACTTTAAGAAAGCCGCCGACGATAACCTTGTTACGGCGCTGAACAACAGCACCTTTACGCTGAAAGAAAAGATAGTATTTTTTAAGAAGAAATGGCTGCACGAACATATTTCAACTATCGTCCTGTGCGTTGTAGCGTGGATAGGTATTATAATATGGACTGCGCTGAAATTACGAGGTAGCGACTCTTATGCGCTTTTGGGTGCAATAGGCAGTATGCTTGCTATACTTTTCTATGTGGTACTGTATAACCGTATGATGGTATATGTGGAGAACCACGCATATCGGGCAACGCCAGACAAGGAAACCGAAACGAAAAACTAACCTTGATAAATCCAAAGTAGTTGAATGCTGTCTGAGTATTGGCAGCAAAGAGTTTGTGAACTTTTTGTTTTCCTCTTGACAAAACGGGTCTACAAGTGTTAGACTATAAGCAAAGGTCTGATGCTTGTAGACCCGCAAGGAGGATTATAATGAAAAATTACAAACTTGGAGATATGGAACTGGAGTTTGCCAACTTAATTTGGGAGAATGAGCCTATTTCCTCTGGAGGCTTGGTTCAGCTTTGTGAGCAGAAATTCTCTTGGAAGAAATCCACCACATATACGATGCTGAAGCGTCTTTGTGATAAGGGCATTTTTCAAAACAATTCGGGCAATGTCGTTTCTGTCCTTTCAAAGCAGGAGTGGTTTACGAAGCAAAGTGAGGGCTTCGTGGAAGAAACATTCAACGGTTCTCTGCCACAATTCTTAGTGGCGTTTACCCGCCGCAAAAAGCTCTCAAAGCAGGAAATCGCTGAGATACAGAAAATCATCGACCAAAATGCAGAGGAATGACTATGAGCGACAAAGTATTTCTCGATATTGTAAATATGAGTATTACGGGCAGCTTCGCCATCTTAATTATTATACTGGCACGGTTGCTGCTGAAAAAAGCTCCAAAGGTTTTCTCCTACGCATTGTGGTTTGTTGCCTTTTTCCGTCTGCTTGTACCCGTTTCCTTTGAAAGCGTTTTGAGCATATTGCCGTTCAACACAACGCCGCTGTCTACGGATATGCTATATATTGAAACCCCTTATGTGGAAACGGGTATAAAAGCAATAGACAGCGTAATCAACCCTGTTGTAGCAACTGAGGTTTTCGGTTCTACCGCAAATGTATATCAGATATTTACCTTTTGGGGGAAGATTATCTGGCTCATCGGCGTTTTGTCGTTTTGCCTGTATAGCATACGCTCATATTCCAAACTCAAAAAGAAATTACAGAGTGCCGTCCTTCTTCGGGATAATATTTATATTTCGCAAGTAATCTGCACGCCCTTTGCGCTTGGATTGCAAAATCCAAAAATATACTTGCCGAGCAATTTGGCTGACGCACAGGAATATGTAATTGCCCACGAACAGACGCATCTCGCTCGGCGTGATAACCTTGCAAAAATATTGGGATATGTGGTTCTTATCCTGCATTGGTTTAACCCTCTTGTATGGCTTGCGTTCAAGCTGTTTGTTACCGATATGGAAATGTCCTGCGATGAAAGTGTAATCAGAAATTCAAAGGAGGATATTCGCAAAGAATACAGCCGGTCGCTTTTAGAGCTTTCTATTGAAAAAAGCACACTTGGCGTACCGATGGCGTTTGCCGAGGGAAATCCCAAAGAAAGGATAAAGAATGTTATGAAATCAAACACGAAAAAAATAATTGGATTTGCAGGTTTAGGGGCGGTAATTTTAATTGTGGTAATTGCAATATGCCTTATTCCTAACCGTCCGCAGTATGCGACGGCAAAGCAAACTATTACTGAAATCAACGCAATTGCAACTCCGTCTGCAACGCACGCCGAAATTAAAACTGCCGACGGGAACAAAACCATTACAGACAGCGCATATTTCAATGAACTGTTGACCTTTGTTGAAGGTATTGAGATCAACACGAAAGAAGTTAAGAGAGGCTCTTGGATTGACAGCGAGGAAAATAACAAGATTACATTTTACCGAGCAGACAATTCTATGGACTCCATAATCAGTTTCACTTCCGATTATTCTAAGATTTGGATTGAAACAAGCGCAACGATTTCTTTCACATATAGTGTCAAAGACCCAGCAGAAGTGCAAAAGGGACTTGCAGCTTTCCTTGGCAACAATAGCTAAGGCAATCTTGCGTTTGTGACTCGGAGGAAATATGCCTAATGCAATAAGAAAAATTTATACTATGCCCCGTCTGCGGCAACAAAACAAGAGTACAGATACGGGAGGATACAGAGCTAAAGAACTTCCCACTATTCTGCCCTAAATGCCACAAGCAGACCTTGATAAATGCAAAGCAACTGAATATCACAAAAGCAGAAGTGCCAGACGCTAAGACGCAGAGCCGATGAACCTGTGAGATACCTCACAGCTCGTCGGCTCTTTTTTCATCAATAAATTTGGCAGCACAGCCCACCAAATAAAAAAAACGGTGCTTTGGTGGGCTGCTCTGTCACGCCCAAACAAAAATAGCTCAGCCCTCTAAGCCCGTTTAAGGTTTGGAGGGATTTTTTATGTGTTGGTCTAATATGACCGCAACGCTGCTCATCAGAAGCAGCGGATACATATAGAGTGTCACGCATGAACGAGGATAAGCTGTTAAAAAAATCCTCGCCTGTTCGTGGCACTTTTATGGTTTTCAAATAGAGATTTCATTTCTATGCCGTAGGTATAGTTATGCTTATTGCCGCAGAGGTCTTTGTACCTTTGCGGCTTTTTGCTTGTCCTGCTTCTCTTTGATACAGGACAAGCCCGCATCTGGCGTTGGTTGTCGCAGTCCGCCCGCCAGTCTGAGTTTTCAAAAAATTCAGATTGGAGGAAACAGTATGGCGTACAACAAAGCCAGAGAAGAAAAAAAATGGCGGCTATGGAAAGAAGCCGAAGAAAAACAGTTGCGGAGTTTGGGTGTCAGCGAGAAAGACATAGAAAAGCTCCGTGTTCACGATTGGGCGATTTTCAATTCCGACAGGCGTTACTATCAGCGTATGCAAGAAACAGGTACATACCTTGAAGAAGTCGCAGCGGATATGACACAGCCCGAAATAAACACGGTTGAGGACTTTCTGGATAACATCGAAAATCAGCAGCTCTATCAAGTGCTGATTAAGGTGGATAGGCTTACTCTGCATATCGCTTTTATGAAAGTACAGGGATATTCTACCCGTGAAATTGCATCGTATCTGCGTATCACGGAGAAAGCCGTTTACAGGCGATTGGACAGGCTCAAAGAAAAAATCCAAAAAATTTTTGAGTAGAGGGGAAAATTGAGCGTTCCCAAGGGCTACAGGGTGAGAGGACAAAACCTCTCGCCCTGTTTTCCTTTGTGTGGCGAAAACGGGATTGCTCTTTGAAAACCGAATACCCATTCGCCAAATACCTTCTCTTTGTGATTGTGATGAGCATAAGCGTGTCGAGAGGTACGCCATAACCTGCCGCAAGGCAGAGAGCGATAACTACCTACTCAAAATATCGGGCAGCTCCCGATTTCGCCATAACCCACAAAGAGGACAATGATACTCCCGTCCAGTCACAGTCCGAGCGTGATAAAACCGTCGCAGGCAATGAGGGCGGCTCTGTCAGAACGACAGTTGGGGTGAAACTCCCGTGGTGTCAGTTCGCTGCTGACCGTTTGGCGACTTCCCAATAGCATTTCGGGGTGTCGAGGACAAATTGAAATGCTTTCTCATAGCAGCCAGACGCAAGGCGGTCAAAAGAACAGAGAGATTGTTTATGCTCTCCCGATCTTAAATACTTCCTTGTGTTTGGCTGCCTACATAGGCAGAAAACCTCTGCCTAAATCATATTGGGAGGTCAAACACAATGGAATTGACTATCAAGCGTGGCGACATCTATTACGCCGAGCTAAATCCCGTTATCGGCTCGGAACAGGGCGGCACAAGACCTGTACTTATCATTTCCAACGATATAGGCAACAAGCATAGCCCTACGGTCATTATCGCCCCTATCACAAGTCGGGTACACACAAAAGCAAAAATACCTACGCACACCTTAATTAAAGACTTCGACGGTCTGGATAAGAACTCAATTATATTGTTTGAACAAATCCGCACCATAGACAAGCAACGCCTGCGAGAGTACTTAGGAACTCTTGACATGCGTTTTATTCATTGCGCAGACAAAGCCCTTGCCATCAGCATCGGGCTTGCAAAAAAGGATTAGCTCTCTCGTTATACGGTACAAGCGGTAGCTCATATACATTAGAAACGAGGGAGGTGTTGCGGCTGTTGCATAGAGAATTTGTTTATGTTGGCGACCCTGTTCCAGAATTAAACGAGCAGGAACACGCTGCGTTCCTTATGAATATCCATAAGTCGATACTCCTTTCTTTGGAGAAAAGAAAGCTGCTGACACATTCTCAGCGGGAACGCTGTTTGGTCGAGCTTGAAAAGCAATATAGTAGGGAGCAAAAAAGCAGACGCCGAGCATAACGCTTGGCGTTTTTACATAGCCGAGTAAAAAAACAAATTTGCACATTCGACACCGCACTCTCTTTTTTCTATAATTAAATACAGTAACAAAGTTTACTGAGAAAGGAGCTTCGCTATGATAAATAGATATGAACGCCTAAACCAAGAGCTGAAGATGGTTGAAACGAAAAGAAAGGTAGCTGCATACTGCCGAGTTTCAACGGACAATGAAGACCAAGCCAATTCGTTTGAAAGCCAACAGCGGTATTTCAGACAGTATATTGAGCGCAATCCCGATTGGGAGCTTTATGAGATTTTTGCCGATGAGGGCATTTCTGGCACGAATACAAAGAAGCGTAAAGAGTTTAACCGTATGATAGCGTGTGCCAAGAATGGCGACTTTGATTTGATTATCACCAAGGAGATTTCCCGTTTTGCGAGAAACACCCTTGATAGTATATATTACACCCGTGAATTGAAAAAGCACGGCGTCGGTGTTATATTTATGAATGACAATATCAACACCTTAGACGGCGATGCAGAGCTTCGTCTGGCGATTATGTCCTCTATTGCACAGGAAGAAAGCCGCAAGACTTCCGAGCGTGTGAAGTGGGGTCAAAAACGCCAGATGGAACAAGGCGTTGTGTTCGGCAGAAGTATGTTGGGCTACGATGTCGAGGGCGGCAAAATGACTATCAACGAGGAAGGCGCAAAGGTTGTACGCCTTATCTTCCATAAGTTTGTCAATGAGGGCAAAGGAACGCACGTCATCGCCCGTGAGCTTCGTGAGGAAGGTATCAGCCCTATGCGGGTCAAGGAATGGAGCAACACGGTTATTCTGCGAGTGATACGCAATGAGAAATACTGCGGCGACTTGGTGCAGAAAAAGACCTATACGCCCGACTTCCTATCTCACGAAAAGAAGTACAACCGTGGGCAAGAGGAATTTGTTATCATTAAAGACCATCACGAGCCGATTATCTCCCGTGAGTTATTCGATGAAGCAAACCGCATTTTAGATGCAAAGTCACTTTCGCAGGAGGGCAAGGCAAAGCACTCTAACCGCTATCCGTTCTCTGGCAAAATCAAATGCGGCTGCTGCGGCTCAAGCTATGTGGCAAGGTATAAAACCAGAAAAGACGGCAGCCGATATAAGGCGTGGCGCTGCAACGAAGCCACAAAGCACGGAAGCCCCCATATCGACAAGGCAGGAAATCAAGTCGGCTGTACGGGCTTGTCTATCCGCAATGAGGATGCGACCCACATTATGTATCTCGTAACCAAGAGCCTTAAATACAACAGAAACAAAATCATAAATAACCTAACTGCCGTTATTCAATCTATCATTGCTATGGATACGACGGGTACGGATGTCCTAAAGCTGCAAGAGCAGATTAAGAAGATTGAGGGCAAACGGGCTAATCTGATTGACCTGTATATGTCCAATCTAATCAACAAGGATGAATTTACCGCCACCCGTGCAAGCTGCGATGCGGAAATCGAGGAGCTTCAATCTATCATTGAAAGCGTGGATAAACAACGGGAAATGATAGAGCAGCAACAGCAACTCCTAAAGGAGATTGAGGACGCAATCAAAGAGATTGTCAGCGGCGTGGAGTACGAAGATGAGTTCTATAAGCACATTTTAGACAAGATGGTAGTTCAAGATAAGGACAACATAGATGTATATCTGAATTTGCTTCCTATGAAGTGGAGCTATACGGTTGCAAAAGCATCAAAAAAAGCCGTAGCCTCTGAATGGAACATTTCAGAGGCTTCTCTACCGATGTCCGTCAGCAGGGCCTTCAGCTCCGGATAGGGCATGGAGTACCGCTGGCTCAGATAGCGCAGAGACGCTCCCAGCTCGCCGTCTGGACCACCGTACTGGCTGATGATAAACGCCGCCAGCTTGGGGTTGGGATTGGCGATGCGCACGGGGTACTGCAGCTTCTTTTCATATACAAACATCAGTCCGAACCTCCTTCGTCCCAGGGCCACGGATCGTTGAGCCACCGATAGCCGCCTTCCGTGACGGTGGTCTGGGTCAGGGGGCCGTACTGCTCCTGATACCGGGCGCGGCCCTCCTTGGCCAGGGCGATATATTTCCAATACAGGTTCAGGACCTCCTGGTCATCGGCGTGGGTCACCAGATACAGCCCCAGCTCGTCAATGGCAAAATCCAGGGCCATCAGCTCCGACAGGGCGTTGTTGGCCGCCGGGAACCGGCTGCGCAGCTCCTTATGAAACGGCAGGTCCAGCCCTGGAAACAACGTTCCCTGCTGCAGGGCCTCCCGCTGGTCATACCGGGGCGGGTCCTGCTGCTGCATGGCCACAAAGGGAAAGGCCAGCGCCCCGCAGCCGCCGGGGAGACTGCCCTGGTTCTGCGGGCACCCATTGGCAGGGGTGCAGCTGCTTGTTTCTGTGTACAAGGGGATTCCTCCTTCACAAATCGTGGGTATGGCCCCCGCGCGGGGGCTCACTCCAGTATATGTGCCCCTCCCCCGGCGGGAAACGGGGGATTCCCTTTTATCGGAAAATGTGGTATGGTATAGAAAACGCATCCCCTGCATACGGTGAGCCGAAGGGGGTGCGGAGATGATCGTTATACTTCGCCGCCGGTATCTTGCGGCGGCTGCGGCGGTGCTGCTGCTGGCGGGAGCCGCCGCCGTCCTGCGGCCGGGACGGCCTGCCGCTGTAAACGCCGCCGGAGCGGGCTGCCGGACCATCGTTCTGGACGCTGGACATGGCGGCGAGGACGGCGGCGCGGTTTCCCCGGACGGGGTGGTGGAAAGCGACCTGAACCTGGCCATCACCCGGCGGCTGCGGGACGTGCTGCTGTTTCTGGGCCGGGACACCGTGCTGACCCGGACGGGGGAGGACGCGATTTATTCGCCGGAGGCCGTCACCCTGCGGGAGAAGAAGGTGTCGGACCTGAAAAACCGGGTGGCCCTGATCAACAGCCAGCCGGAGGCAGTGCTCATCAGCATCCACCAGAACAGTATGCCCGACCACCCGTCGGTCCACGGGGCTCAGGTGTTTTATAACGGCGCGGCCTCCGGCCCCCGGCTGGGAGAGACGGTCCAGGCGGCCCTGAACGGCGCCGTCAACGCCGGAAACGGGAAAAACGCCAAGGCCATCGACAGCACCATCTATCTGATGAAAAATGTACAATGTCCCGCCATTTTAGTGGAGTGTGGCTTTCTGTCCAACCGGACGGAAACCGGGCAGCTGCTGACCGGCGGGTATCAGCTGAAGCTGGCGGTGTGCATCGCCGCCGGATTTCTCCAGCACGACACGGAGGGAGCAAGCGCATGAAAACCAAAACCATATTTTACTGCACCGAGTGCGGCAACGAGACCCCCAAGTGGGCGGGACGCTGCCCGGCCTGCGGCGCATGGAACAGCATCGTGGAGCAGGCGGATAAGCCGGTGAAATCCGGCAGAAAGCCAGCGTCGGCGAGGGCTGTAAAGCCTGTTCCCATTACAGAGATCGGCGCGGCGGACGAGATCCGCTTTTCCACCGGTATGGGGGAGCTGGACCGGGTTTTGGGCGGCGGCGCGGTGAAAGGCTCCCTGGTGCTGGTGGGCGGCGCGCCGGGTATCGGCAAATCCACCCTGATGCTCCAGATCTGCAAGAAGCTGGGGGAGTTCGCCCGGGTGCTGTATGTGTCCGGCGAGGAGTCGGCCCACCAGCTGAAGCTGCGGGCCCAGCGCCTGGACGCGGAGAGCGATAATCTGTACGTTCTGTCGGAGACCTGCCTGGGGAATATCTTAGAGTGCGTCCGCAGCGAGCAGCCGGACGTGCTGATCGTGGACTCCATCCAGACCCTGTATAACGAGGACCTGGATTCCCCCGCCGGAGGGGTGGGACAGGTGAAGGACTGCACCATGGCCCTGATGCAGCTGGCCAAGGGCCAGGGGGTCACCGTGTTTGTCATCGGCCATGTGAACAAGGAGGGCTCCATCGCCGGGCCCAAGGTCCTGGAGCACATGGTGGACTGCGTGCTGTATTTCGAGGGGGACCAGCACATGACCTATCGGATCCTCCGGGCGGCCAAGAACCGTTTCGGCGCCACCAACGAGATCGGCGTGTTCGAGATGATGGACCGGGGCCTGCGGGAGGTGGAGAACCCCTCCGAGATGCTGCTGTCCGGGCGGCCCAAGGACGCCCCCGGCACCTGCGTCACCTGCGCCATGGAGGGGGCCAGGCCCGTCCTGGCGGAGGTGCAGGCCCTGATCGCCCCGGCCAGCGCCTCCAACCCCCGGCGCATGAGCAACGGCTTCGACTATAACCGGGCGGCCATGCTGCTGGCGGTGCTGGAAAAGCGGGGCGGGCTGAAGGTGTCCCAGTGCGACGCCTATCTGAACATCATCGGCGGGCTGACCCTGGAGGAACCGGCGGCGGACCTGGCGGCGGTGGTGGCCATCGCCTCCAGCTATCTGGACAAGCCCGTGCCGGACCATATGGCGGCCATCGGCGAGGTGGCCTCTCCGGGGAAATCCGCTCCATCAGCCACCTGGAGCAGCGGCTGACCGAGGTGCACCGCCTGGGCTTCACCCAGTGCATGATCCCGGCCCGCCGGGCCCGGGAGCTCAAGCCCCTGCCGGGGCTGGAGCTGCTGCCGGTGCAGAACATCGCCCAGGCCCTGCGCCTGCTGGTCCGGGAGAAATAATCCGGGCAGGGGAGACACTCTTTGGCACATAAAGGGCACTTTTTGGGAGAAAATGGAATAATTATCTTGACAGTAGGACCATAAGGGTTTATCCTGTTACCGTGAGAAACGCCCGGCGGACTGGGCCGGGTATGCGGAAAGGAGCATCCCCGTCGTGATTGAGTTGACGGATCTGCCGGATGGCGCACTGGAAGACATGAAACGTTATGTGTCCTATGCCTGGCCGCCGGGGCGCATCGCCCAGCTGCTGAACCGCGCGTATGATCTGAACCTGACTCGCGAGACCGTCATCGGCATGCTCCGCCGGTTGAAGCACGAATGTGAATAAAAATTTGAGCATCCCCTCCGGGCGCGGAAGGGATGCTCTGTTTTTGATTTTTGAGGAATCAGGCGTTGTTCTTTTCCTGCTCCCTGCGGTCCTGCTCCTCCAGTTGGCGCTTGGTGCGGCGCAGGTCCACGATCATCAGAACCGCCGACAGCACGCAGGCCACAAACAGGATATAATACACCGCCTGGCCCAGATAGATCCCGGCCAGCAGGAACAGCACAGCCAGAGCCGCCAGAATAAAGGTGATGTCCACCTGCTTGCGGCGCTTTTTCGTGCGGCGGAGAATTTCCAGTCTCTTTTCGTTGTCGTCCATGTTGCGTCTCCCTTTCTGTAATCTATCAGATGTCCTCCCGGGGACCCGGGCGCAGCTCCGTTCCGGACAGTTCCAGCCGCAGCCGTCCGGCGGACAGCTCTGTCAGCCGGTCCTGCAGCCGCCGGGGGGCGTCCTCCGGCAGGGACAGGGTCAAAGCCACCTCCGCCCCGTAGTCCACGGCGTCCACGGTGCCGCCGACGGCCTGCACCTCCAGCTTCACCCGCTCCAGCAGGGGATAGGGACAGGTGCAGCGGGCCGCGGTCCACAGGCCCATGGCCGCCACGCCCGCGGCGGCCAGCGCGTCCCGGGCGCTTTTGCTGTAGGCCCGGGTAAGCCCTCCGGCCCCCAGCAGGATGCCGCCGAAATAGCGGGTCACCACGCACAGAACGTTGGTGACGTGCTCCCGCTGGAACACCGCCAGCATAGGCTGACCGGCGGTGCCCTGAGGCTCGCCGTCGTCGCTGTAGCGGACCACGCTGCCGCCCAGCAGATAGCACCAGCAGTTGTGCCGGGCGTCGTAGTGCTGCTTCTTCACCCGGCGCAGCAGCTCCTGGGCCTGGTCCTCGCTGTCCACCGGCCACACATGGCCTATGAAGCGGGAGCGCTTTTCCACAAACTCGCTTTCCGCCTCCTGATAGGGAACGTAGATTTTATCCCCCATGGCGGACCTCCCACTCCTGTCTTGTGATGGCCTGGCACACGCCGGGGCGCTCCGTTCCGTCGGGCCACGGCGACGGCGGCGTATCGCAGACATGGCGGAAGCCGCACTTCTCCTGCACCCGCCGGGACTTCTCATTTTCCGGGGAATGGGCGCACCATACGCGCTGGACTCCCATCTCCTGAAACTGCCAGCGCAGCAGCTCCTCCACGGCCTCGGGAACAAGCCCCTGCCCCCAATAGGGGTGGGCAATCCAGTAGCCGATCTCCGGCTCTCCCTTCCCCACCGGTATCGCCGTGGGAAACACACCCACGGAGCCGATGGGACCGCCGTCGCCGCCCTTGAGTAGCACCGCAAAGGTGCCCTCCTCGGACAGCACGGTGCGGATGATCTCCCGGCTGTTTTCCACGGAGGTGTGAGGCGCCCAACCGGCGGAGGGGCCCACCTCCGGGTCCCTGGCCCAGCGGTACAGGGCCTGGGCGTCGCTGTCGCACCACGGGCGCAGGATCAGCCGCGAGGTTTCCAGCTGCGTCATAGCTCCCAGTCCTCCTTCGGCTCCTGCCAGTTTTCGATATAGTCCTTCACCTGGCCCAGCACCTTAGGCGGGCACACGGCCGCCACGTCGATGGTGGCGGCGTAGTCCACAGACTCCACCCTGGCCTCCCGGTACAGGCCGTCCAGAAGTCCGGCCTTGTCATAGGGCAGGTGCAGGGTCACCCGGCGGGTACCCTTGTCCAGCTTTTTGTCGATGCACGCCAGCAGCTCCGGCACCCCCTCGCCGGTCTTGGCGGAGATGGACACGGTGTCCTCCCCGGCGGTACGCTGACCGGAAAAGGCCAGGTCACACTTGTTGTATACCCGCAGACAGGGGATGTGGTCCGCCTTCAGCTCCCGGATCAGGCTCTCTACAATGGCGGCCTGCTGCTGCCACTGGGGATTGGACACGTCGATGACGTGGAGCAGCAGGTCCGCGTACTCCAGCTCCTCCAGGGTGGCCTTGAAGGCCTCCACCAGCTGGTGGGGCAGCTTGCGGATAAAGCCCACGGTGTCGGAGATCACCACGTCCAGGGTATCGCTGACGGTCAGCAGCCGGGTGGTGGTGTCCAGGGTGTCGAACAGGCGGTTGTTGGCGGGGATCCCGGCCCCGGTGATGGCGTTTAAGAGGGTGGACTTCCCGGCATTGGTATAGCCTACGATGGCCACCACGGGGATCTCGTTTTTCGTGCGGCGCTGGCGCTGGGTGCCCCGGACCCGGCGCACCTCCTCCAGCTCCGCCTTCAGCTTGTCGATTTTGCGGTGGATGTGGCGGCGGTCGGTTTCCAGCTGGGTCTCGCCGGGGCCCTTGGAGCCGATGGGACCCTTGCCGCTGGTGCCGCCCTGGCGCTCCAGATGGGTCCACATGCCGATGAGCCGGGGCAGCAGATACTGATACTGAGCCAGCTCCACCTGCAGGCGGCCCTCACGGGTGCGGGCCCGCTGGGCGAAAATGTCCAGGATCAGGCCGCTGCGGTCCAGCACCTGGACCCCGGTCATCTCTGTCAGCACCCGCAGCTGGGAGGGGGACAGGTCGTTGTCGAAGATGACCATGGTGGCCTTCTCCTCCTGCACCATGCGGCGGACCTCCTCCACCTTGCCCTCGCCGATGAAGCTGTGGGGGGTCCGGCTTGTCCCGGCTCTGCAGGATCATGCCCACGGCCTGGCCTCCGGCGGTGTCCACCAGGGCGGACAGCTCCGCCAGGCTCTCCTCGTCGGCGCTGTCGTCTCCCAGCACCGGGGACCGCAGGCCCACCAGCACCGCATAGTCGCGCTTTTCTTCCTGTAAGGTCGTTTGTTCCATATTTGCCCTCGTTTCCGGTGTTTTTTACCAAAGATTTTCGCATACCCGGCGGCAAATGCAAACAGGACCCGCAGCCAAAACGGGTGCGGGTCCTGTAAAAGTGTCTTTACTTGTCCAGACCGAAACGCTTGTTGAACTTGGCCACGCGTCCGCCGGTATCCACCAGCTTCTGCTTGCCGGTGAAGAAGGGGTGACACTTAGAGCAGACTTCTACGCGAATATCCTTCTTCGTAGAACCTGTCTCAATTACATTACCGCAGGCGCATTTAATAGTAGTCTGCTGATAATTGGGATGGATTCCTTCCTTCATTGCTCTGGTTCACCTCTTTCTGGTACAAAAGTCCTTTTCACAAAGGCAACTGTGATTTTACCACTTTTCCCGGACAATTGCAAGCATTTTTTGAAGAAAATTCCGGAACCGGGATTTTTGGCGTCTGACAGGCAAAAAGTCAAGGATTGGGCCGTATTTCCCCTGCGATTTGTGAGAAAATGCAGGAATTTTTGATTGACTTTTTTCCGGAACAAAATATAATTAATGAGTGTATTTTGGATTTAGCTGTTTAGTTATCTAAATTTGGGAGGAAGAAAGCATGTCGTTGGATAAGACCTATTTCGAGCAGATGGAGGCCAAAATCCCCCACGGGCGGGTCCGGACCCGGTTTGCCCCGTCCCCCACGGGCTATATGCACGTGGGTAACCTGCGGACGGCGCTGTATACCTGGCTGATCGCCCGGTCCCATGGCGGGGATTTCATCCTGCGCATTGAGGACACGGACCAGGGCCGCTATGTGGACGGCGCGGTGGACGTGATCTACCGCACCATGGCCGAGTGCGGCCTGACCCATGACGAGGGCCCCGACGTGGGCGGCCCCGTGGCCCCGTATATCCAGTCCCAGCGGCGGGACACCTATGGAAAGTATGCCCGTCTGCTGGTGGAAAAGGGCGGCGCGTACTACTGCTTCTGCGAAAAGACCGAGTCCGAGGAGGACTCCGGCGACTTTGACCGGGCGGCGACCCCTGCCGGGACCTGCCTCTGGAGGAGGCGGAGCGCCGGGTAGCCGCCGGGGAGCCCTATGTCATCCGTCAGCGGATTCCGGCGGAGGGCGTCACCACCTTCCATGATGCCATTTTCGGCGACATCACCGTGGAAAACAGCACCCTGGACGACCAGGTGCTGATGAAGCGGGACGGCCTGCCCACCTATAATTTCGCCAACGTCATCGACGACCACCTGATGGGCATCACCCACGTGGTCCGGGGCAGCGAGTATCTGTCCTCGGCCCCCAAGTATGACCTGCTGTATCACGCCTTCGGCTGGGAGGTGCCTACCTATGTGCACTGCTCCCCGGTGATGCGGGACGCCCAGAACAAGATGTCCAAGCGCCATGGGGACCCCTCCTATGAGGACCTGAAGGCCCAGGGCTATCTGACGGAGGCCATCCTCAATTATGTAGCCCTGCTGGGCTGGAGCCCCAAGGGCGACCTGGCGGAGCAGGAGATTTTCGACCTGGAGGGCCTGACCCGTGCCTTCGACATCACCGGCATTTCCAAGTCCCCGGCCATTTTCGACCGGGCCAAGCTGGACCACTTCAATGCCGTGTATCTGCGGAGCATGGAGCCTGCGGCCTTCGCCAGGGCGGCGGAACCCTACATCCGCCAGAGCGTCCAGAACCCCGCCTATGACCCGGCGGCCATCGCCGCCCTGCTGCAGGCCCGGTGCGAGCGGCTGACGGAGATTCCCGAGAAGGTGGACTTCTTCGACACCCTGCCGGAGTACCCGGTGGATTTCTATACCAACAAAAAGTCCAAGACCAACCCCGAGGTGTGCGCCCGGATGCTGGAGGCCGCCATTCCCATGCTGGAGGCCCTGCCGGACTGGACCGACGAGAGCATCCATGACGGCCTGGTGAACCTGGCCGCGTCCCTGGAGGTGAAGAACGCCACCCTCATGTGGCCCGTGCGCATTGCGGCGGCGGGCAAGCTGGTGACCCCCGGCGGCGCGGTGGAGATATGCCGCATTCTGGGCCGGGAGGAGACCCTGCGCAGGCTTCGCCAGGGGCTCTCCATGCTGACGGCATGCTGAAATGGCTGGCGCGGCAGCGGCAGCAGCTGCACGGGTTTTACCGGGACGGCTTCGGCCGTGCCTTCGGCATGACGGCCCTGGCCTTTGCCGTGGTCATGGTGGTCAGCTATCTGGTGACCCTGCGCTATCCCGCCCCCATTGAGCGGCTGATTGAGCTGTTCCGGGAGCAGATCGCGGACCGGGGCATCGTGGACGCGGAAGGGAATTTCAGCGCTCTGGGGCTGTTTCTCAACAATCTCCAGGCCTGCGCCCTGGCCATGGGCTATGGATTCATCCCGTTTCTGTATCTGCCTGCGGTGTCCCTGGGCATCAACGCCATGATGTTCGGCGGCTTTGCCTCGTACTATGTGCAGTTGGGCCTGCCTCTATGGTATTACGGCGCGGGGACGCTGCCCCACGGGATTTTCGAGCTGCCGGCCCTGTTTCTGGCCATGGCCGGTGGCCTGTACCTGTGCCGGACCCTGGTGCGCTATGTGCGGCGCAACGAGAAGGGCCTGGTGGGGCCGGTGGTGCTGAACCTGCTGCGGCTGCTGGTGATGCACATTGTCCCCCTGCTGCTGGCGGCCGCCGCTATCGAAGCGTATGTCACCCCCGTTGTTATGGAGGCGCTGGCGCGGCTGATCTGATGCTGTTCCTGCGGGCATTGCCCGCTGAAAGATAAAACTACAGACCGCAAGTGCGGCGAAAGGAGCCTTACAATGAACGAAAAAGTCACAAGTATCCCTGAACTGTTCGGAAGCATGGTGTTCACACAGGAGCAGATGCGACAGCGTCTGCCGGCCCACATCTACGATGCTTGGCAGCAGTGCCTGGTGCAGGGAACGTCATTGGACCGCTCCATCGCCGACGAGATCGCCGCCGCCATGAAGGAATGGGCCATTGAAAAGGGGGCCACCCACTATACCCACTGGTTCCAGCCCATGACCGGCTTCACCGCCGAAAAGCACGACAGCTTCATCGCTCCCCAGGGGCCCACCGGCGTGCTGATGGAGCTGTCCGGCAAGGAGCTATCCCGGGGCGAGGCGGACGCCTCCAGCTTCCCCTCCGGCGGCCTGCGGGCCACCTTCGAGGCCCGTGGTTACACCGCCTGGGACCCCACGTCCTATGCTTTTGTGAAGGACAAGACCCTGTATATCCCCACCATTTTCTGTTCCTACGGCGGCGAGACTCTGGACAAAAAGACCCCCCTGCTGCGTTCCATGAAGCTGCTGGACACCCAGAGCATCCGCATCCTGCGGCTGTTCGGCAACACCCAGGCCCAGCACGTCACCGCCCAGGTAGGCCCGGAGCAGGAGTATTTCCTCATCGACAAGGAGATGTACCGCCGCCGGGAGGACCTGGTCCTCTGCGGCCGGACCCTGTTCGGCGCCAAGCCCCCCAAGGGTCAGGAGCTGGACGACCACTATTACGGCGCCATCAAGCCCCGGGTGGCGGAATTCATGCACGAGCTGGATCAGGAGCTGTGGAAGGTGGGCGTTCCCGCCAAGACGGAGCACAACGAGGTGGCTCCCGCCCAGCACGAGGTGGCCCAGGTGTATTCCGATGCCAACAGCACCTGCGACCACAACCAGCTGACCATGGAGTTTCTGAAAAAGGTGGCCGACCGCCACGGTCTGGTGTGCCTGCTGCACGAGAAGCCCTTTGCCGGCATCAACGGCAGCGGCAAGCATGACAACTGGTCCCTGGCCACGGACACCGGCGAGAATCTGCTCAAACCCGGCAAGACCCCCAGCCAGAACGCCCAGTTCCTGCTGTTCCTGGCGGCGTTTATCAAGGGCGTGGACGAGTATCAGGATATGCTGCGCTGCTGCGTGTCCTACCCCGGCAACGACCACCGGCTGGGCGGCAACGAGGCCCCTCCGGCCATCATCTCCGTGTTCCTGGGCGATGAGCTGACGGCCATCCTGGATTCCATCATCAACGGCCAGGCGTATGTGGATAAGGCCAAGCGGAAGCTGGAGATCGGCGTGGACACCCTGCCGGAGATTCCCCAGGACACCACGGACCGCAACCGCACCTCGCCCCTGGCCTTCACCGGCAACAAGTTCGAGTTCCGTATGCTGGGCTCCTCCCAGTCCATCGCCAGCCCCAACGTGGTGCTCAACACCATCATGGCCCAGGAGCTGGAGGAGTTCGCGGACATTCTGGAGCAGTCCAACGACTTCCGGGCGGACCTGCAGAACCTGCTGCATGACACCTTCAAGGCCCACCAGCGTATCATCTTCGACGGCAACGGCTACGGCGAGGACTGGGTCCGGGAGGCCCAGCGCCGGGGCCTCAGCAACCTGCGGGACACCGTGGACTGTATGCCCGCCTATATCGACCCCAAGAACATCCGCCTGTTCTCCGGCCACAACATTCTCAGCGAGACGGAGATGCGGGCCCGGTATGAAATTCACCTGGAGAATTACTGCAAGGTCACGTCCATCGAGGCGGCTACCCTGCGGGATATGGTCATGCGGGGCATTCTCCCGGCGGTGAACCGCTACACGGCGGACCTGACCCAGGCCATCCTGCGCAAGCGGGAGCTGGTGGTTCCCTGCCGGGTGGAGGAGGACCTGCTGTCCAAGCTCTCCGGCCTGACCGCCAGCCTGTACGACACCATGGCGGCCATGGAGCAGGCCATGGACCAGGCCCCCGACGCCGAGGGCGGCATCGAGGCCGCCCGGTACTACCGGGAGGAGATCGGCCGCCGCATGGAGGAGGCCCGCCAGTCCATCGACCGGCTGGAATCCCTGACCGCCGCGGAATACTGGCCCTATCCCACCTACGCCGACATCCTGTTCTCTGTGTAAAATCAATCAACCAGCCCCGGGGGCCTCCCATTCAGGAGGCCCCCGTTTTTCTGCCCGGCAGTTTATAATTAATTTAAAAAGCATTAATGTTCCTCTAATATTTCCGCCGTAAGATAGCACCAGAACGAAGGGGAGACACCCCGAAACAAGAATATCAAGGAGGAACAACTTATAAAAAAGACCATCCGTAATCATATCGACACCATCACCACCTGCCGCCTGGCTGAGGGCCTGATCCTGGAGCGCCGGGTCACCGAGAACGGCATCGACCTGCGGGTGATGCTCCAGCGCCCCCTGGAGGAGTATGACGGTCTGCAGACCGCCGCCGAGGCTGCCTACATCGAGCAGTACCTGGTGGAGAAGTACCGGGGCGTGGCGGATGTTGCCACCATTCTCCAGCTGGCCTCTTGAAAAACCGGCCAAAATCTGTTGCGCTGATACCGAGACCCGGCGACGCCGCCTATCCCATCCTGCGGGCGGCGCCGCCATGCTTTATAAAAGAGGAGGGATCCCCCTATGCGCCTTCTGTTTGCCGAGAATCAGCCCCAGCTGCGCCGCTCCGCCCGGGAATACGCCCTGCTGGAGTATCTGATCCGCAACAAGGGCATCATCCTCTCCCGGGAGCAGATCGAAAACAACCTCTGGAACTATGACTACGCCGGAGACACCAATGTGGTGGACGTATACATCAGCTATCTGCGCAAAAAGCTGGACGGCGGCCACGAGAAAAAGCTGCTGCACACGGTCCGGGGCATGGGCTGGGTGCTGAAGGAGGGCGTATGAGACATATCTCCATCAAGGTCCGCATGACTATCTGGTTTACCGTGGTGATGGTGGTCATTTCCTCCCTGATGCTGGTGTTCGTGATGCTCATGAACCGCAACCAGGTCACCAAGCCTCCGGCGGCTCAGGTGGTGTCCGTGGTGACCCGTAACGCCGACCGGCTGGAGCGGTCTTTCGAGGTGGAGCGTCAACTTACCTCCGACGCCTCCCACGAGCTGCGGACGCCGGTGGCGGTGATCCTGGCCGAGTGCGACAGTCTGGACCACGGCCAGCCCACGGAGGAGGACTATCGCCAATCCGTGGACGTGATCCGCCGCCAGGGGCAGCAGATGTCCCGGCTCATCGGTCAGCTGCTGCACATCACCCGGCTGGAGCAGGGTACGCAGAAGCTCCAGATGGAAACGGCGGACCTGAGCCAGCTGGTGGAGGTCCTCTGTGAGGAGCAGGCCCATCTGGCCCCGGAGGGCACCACGCTGGCGGTGCATACCCAGCCGGACCTGCTGGTAAACGGGGACGTGACCCTACTGTCCCGGCTGCTGACGAACCTGATCTCCAACGCCTACCGCTATGGGAAGCCCAACGGCCATGTGTGGGTGGATCTGCGCCGGGAGGGCCAATGGGCCGTGCTGTCCGTCCGGGACGACGGCAGCGGCATCGCCCCGTAGGACCGGGAGCGCATCTTCCAGCGCTTTTACCAGGTGGACGCCGCCCGGGGCAAGGACGGCAGCGGCCTGGGCCTGTTCATGGTGCAGCAGGCGGCCCGGCTCCACGGCGGCTCCGTCACCGTGGACAGCTGGATAGGGGAGGGGAGCACCTTCATCGTCCGTCTGCCGCTGGCAGAATAAAACAAAACGCCGGACCCCATCGGGGCCCGGCGTTTGTGCGTATTCAGATGCTTTCGTTTACCTTCCGGGCAAATTCCGCCGCCAAGCGGGCCTTTTCCGGGTCCATGAACACCGTGTCATAGCCCCGGTGCCGCTGGGCCAGCATACCCAGCAGCCGCAGACGGGAGTGCTTGCAGTAGCGCTGCATCCCGGCCTCCCAAAGGTCCGCGCCCTTTTCCACGGGATAGCCGCAGGTGGCGATCAGGGCCACGGGCTTGTCCTCCCACAGGGACGGCCCCTTCTCCCGACCGTAATACTTGTTCATTCCGTATACCAGCCGGTCCAGGACCGCCTTCATGGGCGGGGTGCAGTACCAGGAGTAGATGGGCGTGGCCAGCACCAACAGGTCGCAGGCCAGCACGCTGTTGAAAATCTCCTGCATGTCGTCGTTCTGGGGGCAGCCGAACACCGTCCAATCCTGCTGGCACACCCGGCAGGCCCGGCAGGGCCGGACCTCCAGGTCATATAGCCAGACCGTCCGGCAGGACCAGCCCAGCTTTTCCAGCTCCGCCGCAAAGGGCGCCGTCAGCGCGGCGGTGTTGCCCTGCTTCCGGGGACTGGCCAGCAGGATACAGGCCTTTTTTCATGTCCCTTAGCCCGGAGGCCAGGTCATATCCCGGCCGGACAGCACATGGAAGTGCAGGTGATGCACGCTCTGACCAGCCTGCTCGCCGATGTTGGACACCACGCGATAGCTCTCCAGCCCCTGCTCCCGGCACAGCCGGGCGATGACCTCGAAGATGTGGGCCACCACGGCACTGTTGCCGCCGTTTACCTCCGCCACGGAGCCGATGTGCTCCTTGGGGATCACCAGGAAGTGCGTGGGGGCCTGAGGTGCGATGTCGTAAAAGGCGTAGCACAGCTCGTCTTCATACAGCTTGTTGGAGGGGATATCCCCGCCGACAATTTTGCAGAACAGGCAGTTGTCGTCTCGCATAGTCATGCTCCTTTCGTTATTTCCACTCTCCCGGCTTCAGGAGAGCTTTTCCGACACAAAATCGTCCACGGAAGCCAGGGCGTCGTCCACCTTCAGCAATTCGGTGCCGCCGCCCATAGCGGAATCTGGCTTGCCTCCGCCCTTGCCGCCGCACACGGCGGACACGGCCCGGACCAGGTCGCCGGCCTTGATGCCCCGGGCCACGGCCTCCTTGCCGCACACGGCCAGGAAGGATACCTTTTCGCCGTTGATGCTGGCGATGACCGCCACAACGCTGGGGTCCTTATCCCGCAGGAAGTCGCCCATGGTGCGCATGGCGGCGGTGTCCATGCCGGTGCGGGTGGTGGTGATCACGTGCAGGCCCTTCACGGTTTTGGCGGAGGCCAGGAACTGCTTGGCCTCGCCCAGGGACGCCTCGGCCTTCAGCTTATCCAGTGCCTGGCGCAGCTGCTTCATCTCGTTGGCCTGCTGCTCCATGCGCTCCAGCAGTCCGGCAGGTGCGGTTTTCAGGAACTGCGCCGCCTTGTGCAGCACGCCCTGGCTGCGCTCCATGCCCTGCAGGCTCAGCTTGCCGCAGGTGGCCTCGATCCGGCGCACGCCGGAGGCCACGCTGGTCTCGGACTTCACCCGGAAGGGGCCGGCCTTGGCGGTGTTGTCCACATGGGTGCCGCCGCAGAACTCGATGGACACATCGCCCATCTCCACCACCCGGACGGTGTCGCCGTACTTTTCGCCGAACATGGCCACGGCGCCCTTTTCTTGGCCTCCTCGATGGGCAGGACCTCCGTCACCACGGGATAGCCCTCCAGAATGGCGTCATTGACCAGCTCCTCCACCTGATGCAGCTCCTCCGGGGTGATGGCCTCGAAGTGGGTGAAGTCGAAGCGCAGACGGTCCGGCTCCACCAGGGAGCCCGCCTGGTGCACGTGCTCGCCCAGCACGTTCTTCAGGGCCGCATCCAGCAGGTGGGTGGTGCTGTGGGGCCCGGCGGATGGCCTTGCGGCGCTGGGTATCAATGGCGGCGTGGACGGTGTCGCCCACATGGAGGGTGCCCTCCGTCAGGCGGCCATAGTGCATGAACTTGCCGCCCTTGTTCTTCTGCACGTCGGACACGGTGAACAGAATGCCGTCTGCGCTGATGGTGCCGTGGTCGGCCACCTGGCCGCCCATCTCCGCATAGAAGGGAGACTTGTCCAGCACCACCACGGCGTCGGACCCGGCGGGGATCTCGCCCCGCAGCTCGTCCTCGGCCACCAGAGCCACCACCGTGGCGTCGAGCTCATCGTGATCATAGCCCACGAACTCCGTGGCCGGGATGTCCTTGCCGAACTCCACACCGGCCCAGCCCAGGTCGCCCAGGGCCTTCCGGGCCTCCCGGGCCCGCTGCTTCTGCTCCTGCATCAGCTGGCGGAAGCTCTCCTCGTCCACAGTCATGCCCTGCTCGGCCACCATTTCCGCCGTCAGGTCGATGGGGAAGCCGAAGGTATCATACAGCCGGAAGGCGTCCGCACCGGAAAACACCTTCTCGCCCTTGGCCTGGTGCTCCGCCAGCAGGTCGGAGAAAATCTTCATGCCGCCGTCGATGGTGCGGCCGAAATTCTCCTCCTCGGTGCGGATGACCTTGGTGATATACGTCTGCTTTTCCCACAGATCGGGATACTGTCCCTGGTTTTCATGGATCACGGTATCCACCACCTGATACAGGAAGGGATCGTTGACGCCCAGGAGCTTCCCATGGCGGGCGGCCCGGCGCAGCAGACGCCGCAGCACATAGCCCCGCCCCTCGTTGGAGGGCAGGATGCCGTCGCAGATCATGAAGGTGGCGGAGCGGATGTGGTCGGTGATGACCCGCAGGGACACATCCCGCTTTTCCGTCTCGCCGTAGTGGGCCCCGGTGAGCTCAGACACCTTGTGGGTGATGTTCATCACGGTGTCCACGTCGAACAGGCTCTCCACATTCTGGCACACGCAGGCCAGACGCTCCAGCCCCATGCCGGTGTCGATGTTCTTCTGCTTCAGCTCGGTATAGTGGCCCTCTCCGTCGTTGTCGAACTGGGAGAACACGTTGTTCCAGATTTCGATATACCGGTCGCAGTCGCAGCCCACGGTGCACCCGGGCTTGCCGCAGCCGAACTCCGGCCCGCGGTCATAGTAGATCTCGGAGCAGGGGCCGCAGGGGCCGGAGCCGTGCTCCCAGAAGTTGTCCTCCTTGCCGAAGCGGAAGATCCGCTCCTTGGGGATGCCGATCTCCTTGTTCCAGATGTCGAAGGCCTCGTCGTCGTCCAGATAGATGGAGGGATACAGCCGGTCGGCCTCCAGGCCCACCCACTGGGGGCTGGTCAGAAATTCCCAGCTCCAGGCAATGGCCTCATGCTTGAAATAGTCGCCGAAGGAGAAGTTGCCCAGCATCTCGAAATAGGTGCCGTGGCGGGCGGTTTTGCCCACGTTGTCGATATCGCCGGTGCGGATGCACTTCTGACAGGTGCACACCCGGTGGCAGGGAGGCTCCTCCTCGCCCTTGAACCAGGGCTTCATGGGGGTCATACCGGCGTTAATGAGCAGGATGGACTTGTCGTTCTGGGGTACCAGGGAAAAGCTGGGCAGACGCAGGTGGCCTTTGGTTTCAAAGAACTTCAGGAACATTTCCCGCAGCTCGTTCAGGCCGTGATAGGGATGGGACATGGTTCATTACTCCTTTATCTCAAATGTATTTTACTGATTTTCTTCTGTGGGGCACAGGGCGGCGATCTCTTCCTCCAAAGCCCGGTAAAAGCGGGCAATGTGCCATCCGTCCGCCAGGGCGTGGTGGACCTGGATGGAAACGGACAGCTGGGTCATGCCACAGCGCATGAACAGCTGCCCCCAGCTGACCCGGACGTTGCTGTCCGCCGGAGTGCAGGCCGGGTGGGTCAGGGACGTGTAGTTCAGCCACGGCAGGCAGGAGGCAAAGATGCTGGGGCTTTCCGCCCGGCGGTCCGTTTCGATGGTGCCGCCCTGCCGGGCCGCCGCCTGCTGCACGCGTCCCATGGCGATGTAGTCCTCATAGGGCACCCGGGCCGACTCCATCCGGCAATAGGCATAGCTGCCGTCTGGCTTCATCTCGGTGAAGGATACCGGGCACTCGTCATACTCTACCACCTGGCCGTCCTCAATGCGCCGCCGCAGCTCCGGCACCCGGTTCACCGCCCGGTGAATGACATACAGCATGGTCAGGAAGATAGGCTTGTGCTCCGCCCGCAGCCGCAGCTCCAGGGCCGTCACATCCAGCTGCACCGTTACCCCGGCATAGGGGAAGGAATACCCGCTGAACAGCTGAAACTGCTCCCGCCGCAGGTCCTTTTCCATATCAATTACACGCCGCTCCATAATCGCCTCCTGATAAACAAAAACGCCCCGCCCCACATAGGGGCGAAGCGATGCTTCACGGTACCACCCTAATTAACGGCCGCAGCCGTCGTCTCAGTCATCCGGTAACGGGGATGGGGCGTGCGGCTCGTCGCCGCCGGCTCGGACGGCCCTCTGCCCTGTGACCCGGCGGGCTCACACCCTTTCCCGCCTCGCTTGCGGCGCACTCCGCGGCAGATTCTTCTCGTCATTGCCTTTGACGTTCTGTATTTTACCACAGATCTGGCCGTTGTCAAGGGTTCCGCCCGCTTCCGGTCACAATTTTTTCACAATTTGCGCCCCAAAGCCGCACTTGACGCTGGGACGGGTCTATTGTATAATGGGTTGATTTAATGCGCGGAGGTATACCCATTATGTGGATCGCGGATGGCTGGAAGGATTATGAGCTGCTGGACTGCGGCGGCGGAGAAAAGCTGGAGCGCTGGGGCGACCAGATCCTGGTGCGGCCGGACCCCCAGGCCATCTGGGAGTCGGACCGGAAGAACCGGGGCTGGCGCACGGCCAACGCCCGCTACAGCCGCTCCAGCACCGGCGGCGGCCACTGGGACAAGAACAAGCTGCCGGAGAGCTGGCCCATCGCCTATAAAAACCTCCGCTTCCAGGTGAAGCCCATGAACTTCAAGCACACCGGGCTTTTCCCGGAGCAGGCCGCCAACTGGGACTTTGCCATGGACCAGATTCGCCGGGCGGGCCGCCCCATCCGGGTGCTGAACCTGTTCGCCTATACCGGCGGGGCCACGGTGGCCTGCGCCGCCGCCGGGGCCAGCGTCTGCCATGTGGACGCCGCCAAGGGCATGGTGGCCTGGGCCAAGGAAAACGCCCGGGTCTCCGGCCTGCAGGATGCCCCCATCCGCTGGATCGTGGACGACTGCGCCAAGTTCGTGGAGCGTGAGATTCGCCGGGGCAAGACCTATGACGCCATCATCATGGACCCCCCCAGCTATGGCCGGGGTCCCGGCGGCGAGGTGTGGAAGCTGGAGGAGAATCTGTATCCCTTTGTGAAGCTCTGCGCCCGGGTGCTGTCCGACAAGCCCCTGTTTGTGATCCTGAACTCCTACACCACGGGCCTGGCCCCGTCGGTGCTGGGCTATATCCTGCAAATGCTGGTGGGACGCCGCTTCGGCGGACACGTCACCTGGGACGAGCTGGGCCTGCCGTGCACGGATTCCGGCATGGCGCTGCCCTGCGGAGCCACCGGCCGCTGGATGAGCAAATAAAATTTCGCAGAAAAGAGACAAAGCAATGCAGCCAATGATTCAGACCGACGCCCTCTCCTTTTCCTACCCGGTGGAGGAGGGGCCAGCGCCGGACCACCGCCCTGGACAATGTGACCCTGTCCATCGAAAAGGGCAGCTTTGTGGTGGTGCTGGGCCACAACGGCTCCGGCAAATCCACCCTGGCCAAGCATATGAACGCCGTGTTGCTGCCCTCCGGCGGCGCGGTGTATGTGGAGGGCATGGACACGAAAAAGGAGGAGCTCCTGCTGGAGATCCGCCGCCGGGTGGGCATGGTGTTCCAGAACCCGGATAACCAGATCGTGGCCAACGTGGTGGAGGAGGATGTTGCCTTCGCCCCGGAAAACCTGGGGGTCCCCACGGCGGAGATCCGCCGCCGGGTGGACGACGCCCTGGCGGCGGTGGGCATGACGGAGTTCACCCGCCACGCCCCGCACCTGCTGTCCGGCGGACAGAAGCAGCGGGTGGCCATCGCCGGGGTCATCGCCATGGAGCCGGAGTGCATCGTCCTGGACGAGGCCACGGCCATGCTGGACCCCTCCGGCCGCCGGGAGGTGCTGGACACCGTTCACCGGCTGAACCGCCAGCGGGGCATCACCGTGGTGCACATCACCCACCATATGTCCGAGGCGGAGGACGCCGACCGGGTCATCGTCATGAACGACGGCGTGGTGGCCATGGACGGCGCGCCCCGGGAGATTTTCTCCCGGGTGGAGGAGCTGCAGGCCCTGGGCCTGGCGGCCCCGGACACGGTGGAGCTGCTGCGGCGGCTGAACCGGCACGGCATGGATCTGCCCTTGACGGCGATCACGGTTGACGAGTGTGCCCGCGCCATATTCCAGGCGCTCCATGGCGCGGAAGGGAAGTAAGCAGAGTTGGAACCGATCATTCGTATAGAACACCTGACCCACACCTACAGCGCCGGGACCCCGTTCCAGCGCAGCGCGGTGGAGGATGTCAGCCTCGATATCATGCCCGGCGAGTTCCTGGGCATCATTGGCCACACCGGCTCCGGCAAGTCCACCCTGATCCAGCACCTCAACGGACTGCTGCGCCCCACCCAGGGCCGCGTCCTGCTGAACGGGAAGGACATCTGGGCCGAGCCCAAGAAAATCCGACAGGTCCGCTTCCAGGTGGGCCTGGTGTTCCAGTACCCGGAGTACCAGCTGTTTGAGGAAACGGTGTACAAGGACATTGCCTACGGTCCCGGCAACATGGGCCTGGACCGGGACGAGATCGACCGCCGGGTCCGGGAATCCGCCGCCCTGGTGGGTCTGACGGAGGACCAGCTGGAAAAGTCCCCCCTTTGAGCTCTCCGGCGGACAGAAGCGCCGGGTGGCCATCGCCGGTGTCATCGCCATGGAGCCCAAGGTCCTGATCCTGGACGAGCCCACGGCAGGGCTGGATCCCCGGGGCCGGGAGGCCGTTCTGGCCCAGATCCGGGCCTATCACCGCAAGCGCGGCACCACCGTTATCCTGGTGAGCCACAGCATGGAGGAGATCGCCTGCAACGTGGACCGCATCCTGGTGCTGCGGGGCAGTCATGTGTATATGGACGGCACGCCCCGCCAGGTATTCCGGCGGGGCCTCCGACCTGGAGGAGGTGGGCCTGGACGTGCCCCAGGCCACCAAGATCGCCCTGGCCCTGCGCCGCATGGGCCTGAACATTGACACCGCGGTCTACACCGTGGACGAGCTGGAGCAGGCCCTGCTCTCCATAAGAGGGGAGGCGGGCGTATGCTGAGAGATATCACCCTGGGCCAGTTTTTCCCGGGCAATACCTTCATCCACCGGCTGGACCCCCGCACCAAGCTCCTGGCGGTGATCCTGTACATTGTGGCCCTGTTCAACGCCCAGGGGGTGGTGACCTACGCCATCGTGGCGGCGCTGCTGGCCCTGTGCATCATCGTCTCCCGGGTGCCCTTCCGGTCCCTGACCCGGGGCCTGAAGCCCATCTGGGTCATCGTGGCCTTCACGGCCATTATGAACCTGTTCTTCACCAGCGGCACCCCCCCTGGGCACCGGCTGGCTGCTGAGCCATATCTCCCAGGAGGGTCTGCGCTCCGCCATCTTCATGGTGCTGCGGATCGTGATGCTCATCATGGGCACCTTCCTGCTGACCTACACCACCAGCCCCATCTCCCTGACGGACGGACTGGAGAGCCTGCTGTCCCCCCTGAAGAAGCTGCGTCTGCCCGTCCACGAGCTGTCCATGATGATGTCCATCGCCCTGCGTTTTATCCCCACCCTCATCGAGGAGACGGACAAGATCATGTCCGCCCAGAAGGCCAGGGGCGCGGACTTTGAATCCGGCAATATCTTCCAGCGGGCCAAGGCCCTGGTGCCTATCCTGGTGCCCCTGTTCATCAGCGCCTTCCGCCGGGCCGACGAGCTGGCCACGGCCATGGAGTGCCGCTGCTACCACGGCGGCGAAGGCCGCACCGCCCTGCATGTGCTGCGCTTCCGCCCGGCGGACCTGTGGGTCCTGGCGGGGTTTGCGGCCCTGACGGCGGGGGTCATCGCCCTGGGGCGGCTGGGAATCTGAAAGAGGTACGCTATGCGCAACATCGCACTGATCCTGATGTACAACGGCACCGCCTACCACGGATGGCAGGTGCAGAAAACCGAGGTCACCGTGGCCCAGACCCTGGAGCGGGGTCTGTCCATGGTGTGCGGCCAGCCCATCAAGTGCACCGGCTGCGGCCGCACCGACGCCGGGGTCCACGCCGAGCACTATGTGGCCAATTTCCGCACCAATTCCCGTATTCCCGTGGACCGGTTGCCCTTTGCCGTCAACACCCATATTCCCGAGGACATCGTGGTGAAGGCGGCCTATGAGGTGGCGGAGGATTTCAACGCCATCGGCTCCTGCATCCGCAAGGAGTATACCTATCGCATCTACAATTCCCGGGTGAAGAACCCGTTTTATGTGAACAGGGCGTATTTTTACCCCAAGCGCCTGGACGAGGAGGTAATGGACCGGGCGGCCCGGATGTTCGAGGGGACCCACGATTTCGCCGCCGTGCGCAGCGTGGGCACCAACGTCCGCAGCACCGTCCGCACCATCCACTACTGCCGGGTCCGGCGGCAGGGGGACCTTTTGGAATTGAAGGTCTGCGCCAACGGCTTTTTGTATAATATGGTACGGGCCATCACCGGCACGGTGCTCTACGCGGCGGAGGGGAAGCTGACGCCGGAGGAGATCCCTGTGATCCTGGACAGCGGCAACCGTACCCTGGCCGGGCCCACCGCCCCGCCGGGAGGTCTGTACCTGACAAGGGTGTGGTATGAAGATGAAAGACTCAATGGACCGGATGGAATTTGACCAGGGCAACCCCCAGGAGGAGGCGCCCCGCCGGGTGCAGCGCCGGAAGCGGCCGGAGCTGAAGCCCATATGGTTTGCGGCGGTGGCCGTGGTGCTGCTGGCGGTGGTGCTCATCGCCGCCCTGACGGATACCACCGCCTTCGACGGGCTGCGCCGCAGCGTGACCTATGCCCGGGCCAAAAAGGACGAGACCGGCTGCGCCCAGCTGTACCACTACGCCGCCGATCGCACCAGCTGCTTCGCCTCTCTGGACGGCAGCCTGGCCATCGTCACCAACAGCCAGCTGCTGGTGATGCAGGAGGACGGCCAGGTGGTCTGCAACGAGACTGTAAAGTGGACCTCCTGTACAGTGACCGGAACCGGCAGCCTGGCCGCCGCCTACGACATCGGCGGCAGCGACGTGTATGTCCTCAATGCCCAGGCCTGGTCCGCAAAATCACCTGCGGCGGCGAGATTCTGTCCGTTACCCTGACCCGGGAGGGCCGCCTGGCGGTGACCCTCAACGAGCGGGGCTACAAGGCCGCCGTGGAGGTATACGACGAGGACGGTGTAAAGGAATTTGCCTTTCATTCTGCCGATAGCTTTCTGATGACCTCCTCCGTGTCCCGGAACGGCAAGGAGATGGCCGCCGTCACCATGGGCCAGTCCCAGGGCTCCTTCACCAGCAGCATCGTCCTGTATAAGCTGGACCGGCAGGAGGCCTACGCCACCTGCGACCTGGCCGGCGTGGCGGTGTATGACCTGGGGCTGGTAGGGAAGCGCTACTGCGCCGTGGCGGAGGACAGCCTGCATTTCATCGACCAGAAGGGCCGGGGCCGGGCCGCCGCGTCCTACAGCTATGACGGCGGCGTTCTGCGCCGGTGCAGCCTGGGCGGCGACGGCTATGCCGCCGTGCTGCTGGGGCCGTTACAAGGTGGGCAGCCAGCTGCGCCTGGTGACGGTGAACAGCGACGGCAAGGAGCTGGGGTCCCTGGACCTGGACGGCGATGTGCTGAGCATGTCCGCCTGCGGCCGGTATGTGGCGGTTCTGTTTGCCGACCGGCTGGTGATCTATAACAAAAACCTCAAGGAATACGCCACCCTGCAGGGCGTCAGCAGCGCCGGGGATGTGCTCATGCGCAGCGACGGCTCTGCGGTGCTGGCGGGCTCTGCCGCTGCCAGCGTGTTTCTGCCCTGACCCCGAAAGGAGAGTGTCCATGTCCGTATTTGCCGATATCCTGGTGCTGGCGGCCCTGATCGCCGCCGCCTGGCTGGGAGCCAAGCGGGGCCTGCTGAAAAGTCTGGCGGGCCTGCTGATCGTCGTGGTGGCCCTGCTGGGGGCCTCCTGGGCCGCCGACCACCTGACGGAGCCTGTGGCCCAGTGGATCGAGCCCCGGGTGACCCAGCGGGTGGAACAGAAAATTGAGGAGAGCCACGCCGCCGACGCGGGCCAGATGCTCCAGGCTCTCAGCTTCCGGGGCGACAGCCTCCAGAAGCTGCTGGACACCGTTTCGCAGCGGGTGCAGGAAACAGGGGAGAGCCTGATCCGGGCGGTGAGCCTCAGCGTGGCCCGCTCCGTGGCCAGCACGGCGGTGTATGTGGTGGTGTTCCTGATTCTGCTGGTGCTGCTGTGGCTTTTGATGAAGCCGCTGAATGCCATTGTCACCAGGCTTCCCCTGATCAGCACCGTCAACGGTCTGGGGGGCGCGGCCCTGGGCCTTGTGTGCGGCGGCCTTACGCTGTTTGTGGCCGTGTGGGCCATGCAGCGCTTCGGCTGGCTCCTGACCCCGGAGCTCATCGACAGCACCACACTGCTGAAATTCTTTGCAACCCAGACGCCGCTGGGCCTTCTGGCGGCGCTGTGAACAATTTACCCAGATAACGGAGGGAAACCATGCAACCGACTCTTTGTTCCAAATGTAAGAAAAATGTGGCCGTGGTCTTTATTTCCCGGCAGAATGAAAAGGGCGAGATGGTCAACGAGGGCCTGTGCCTGAAATGCGCCGCCCAGCTGGGCCTGCCCCAGGTGGAGGAGATGATGAAGCGAATGGGCATCTCTCCGGAGGACCTGGAGAACATCAACAACGAGATGATGCAGGCCTTCGGCGGGGCCGAGGAGCTCAGCGACATGCCTGCCCCCCAGGATGAGGACGACGAGGACGACGGCGAAAGCGGCAAGACCGCCACCTTCCCCTTCCTGAACCGCCTGTTCGGCGGCAGCAATCCCCCGGCGGAGAAGTCCGACGCCCCCTCTGGCCGGGAGGAGGCCCCCAAGGGCCGCAAGGCCGATAAAAAGCACAAGTACCTGGACAGCTACTGCATCAATCTCAGCCAGCGGGCCCGGGACGGCAAGCTGGACGCGGTCATCGGCCGGGAGGAGGAGATTCAGCGGGTGGTGCAGATTCTGAATCGCCGCCAGAAGAACAACCCCTGCCTCATCGGTGAGCCCGGCGTGGGCAAAACCGCCATTGCCGAGGGCCTGGCCCAGCGCATCGCCGCCGGGGACGTGCCCTTCAAGCTGCGGGATAAGCAGGTGTACCTGCTGGACCTGACGGCGCTGGTGGCGGGCACCCAGTTCCGGGGCCAGTTTGAAAGCCGCATGAAGGGCCTCATCGAGGAGATCCGCAAGCTGGGCAACATCATCCTGGTCATCGACGAGGTCCACAACATCGTGGGCGCCGGCGACGCCGAGGGCAGCATGAACGCCGCCAATATCCTCAAGCCCGCCCTGTCCCGGGGCGAGATTCAGGTCATCGGCGCCACCACCTTCAACGAATACCGCAAGCACATCGAAAAGGACACCGCCCTGGAGCGCCGCTTCCAGCCGGTGACCGTCAACGAGCCCAGCCTGGAGGATACGCTGAAAATTCTCCAGGGCATCGCCCATTACTATGAGAATTACCACGGCGTCTCCATCCCCCAGGGGGTGCTGCGCCAGGCGGTGGTGCTGTCCGAGCGGTACATCACCGACCGTTTCCTGCCGGACAAGGCCATCGACCTGATCGACGAGGCCTGCTCCGATATGAACCTTCACGACCCCGACATCAACCGCCGCATGGAGGTCAAGCGGGACCTGGAGAACGTCACCTTCGAGCGGGAGAACCTCATGTCCGCCCAGCCGGCGGAGGGTCAGGAGTTCACCCAGGAGGAGCTGGACGCCCGCTATGCCCGCATTGCCGAGCTCCGAAGCCAGGAGCTGCGGCTGCAGCAGGAGCTTTCCGACCTGGAGGCCAAGGGTATGCCCCAGCTGACCATGGACAACATCGCCCGGGTCATTGAGATGTGGACCAAGATTCCCGCCAGCAAGATCAAGGAAGAGGAGTTCAAGCGCCTGTCCCAGCTGGAGGACCGGCTGAAGCAGCACATTGTGGGCCAGGACGAGGCGGTTTCCGCCGTGTCCGCCGCCATCCGCCGCAGCCGCGTGGGCATTTCCCCCAAGCATAAGCCCGTCAGCTTCATTTTCGTGGGCAGCACCGGCGTTGGAAAGACGGAGCTGGTAAAGCAGTTGGCCGCCGACCTGTTCAACACCCCGGATTCCCTGATCCGGCTGGATATGTCGGAGTTTATGGAGAAGCACTCGGTGTCCCGGCTGGTGGGCTCCCCTCCGGGCTATGTGGGCTATGACGAGGCTGGCCAGCTGACGGAGAAGATCCGTCGCAAGCCCTATTCCGTCATCCTGTTTGACGAGATCGAGAAGGCCCCACCCGGATGTGCTGAACATTCTGCTGCAGATTCTGGATGACGGCGAGGTCACCGACGCCCACGGCCGCAAGGTGAACTTTGAGAACACCGTCATCGTCATGACCTCCAACGCCGGGTCCGACAAGGCCGCCGGGTCCGTGGGCTTCGGCCGCAGCGCCGATGACCAGGGCCGTGAGCGCACTATGAAGGCTCTGCGGGAATTCCTGCGTCCGGAATTTATCAACCGCGTGGACGAGATCGTCTATTTCCACCAGCTGACGGAGGAGAACTTCGCCGCCATCGCCCGGATCATGCTCGATGAGCTCCAGGCCTCCCTGAAGGAGAAGGGCTACAGCTTCAGCTATGACGACGCGCTGGTTTCCCACCTGGTGCACTCCTCCTATTCCGCCGCCTACGGGGCCAGGAATCTGCGCCGCTGCATCCAGAAGGAGCTGGAGGACCCCATGGCGGTTCAGATCATCGACAGCTTCGAGCACCCCATCACCCAGCTGCGGGCCACCGCAGAGGATGGCAAGGTGCGGCTGGACACGCTGTAAGGAGGGCGGTTTCATGCTGTTTCGCAAGGATATCGAGCCCCGATGCGCCTACTGCACCCAGGGGGTCCGCATCAACGAGACCCAGGTGGCCTGCGTGAAAAAGGGCATTGTGGCGGCGGAGAATCACTGCTTCCGCTTCCGGTATGACCCCCTGAAGCGGGTGCCGCCCCGTCCGGCCCAGCTGGCCACCGAAGGGCTGAAAGAGGAAGATTTCAGCCTATAAAACCCACAAAAATACACAAAAGAGGGGAAATATCATGACAACCGTTTGGGCCGTGTATTTCAGCGGCACCGGAACCACGGAGCGCACGGTAACGCACATCGCCGGGGAGCTTGCCCGGCTGCTGGCGGCGCCCTGCCGCAGTCTGGACTTCACCCGGCCCCAGGCCCGGCAGCAGGAGCTGAATTTCTGCCAATCGGACCTGGTGGTGCTGGGAACGCCGGTATACGCCGGGCGGGTGCCCAATGTGCTGCTGCCGTTCCTGCGGGAAAAGGTCCGGGGCGGGGGAGCGCTGGCGGTGCCGGTGGTGCTGTTCGGCAACCGGAACTATGACGACGCCCTCATAGAGCTGCGGGACATCCTCCAGCAGGACGGCTTCCGCTGCGTGGCGGCCGGAGCCTTCGTGGGGGAGCACAGTTTTTCCCGCACCCTGGGGGCGGGCCGTCCGGACGATGGGGACATGGCGGGACAAGCCGCTTTTGCCCGGGAAATCTGCGAGAAATTGGCGGGACAAGCCGGGACAGAAATGGCCCCCGTATCGGTCCGGGGCGAAACGCCCATCCGCCCCTATTACACCCCCCGGGACCGCCACGGAAACCCCATCAACATCCTGAAGGTGAAGCCGAAAACGGACCCGGACAAGTGCGGCGGCTGCGGCCTGTGCGCGGAGCTGTGTCCCATGGGCTCCATTGACCCGGCGGACGTGTCCCAGGTCAGGGGCATTTGCATCAAGTGCTGCGCCTGCGTCAAAAAATGCCCCTCCGGGGCCAAGTACTTTGATGACCCGGGGTATCTGTTCCACCAGCATGAGCTGGAGGACGTCTATACCCGCCGGGCGGAAAACGAGTGGTTTGTGTAATCGAATCAGGCAGCCCCCTGCTTTCCGAAAGTGAAAGCAGGGGGCTGCACATGATGTTGCCCCTCTTTGGGCAATCGGACTCTTTACGTCCGGGGAAATCCATGTTACCATGGGAAAAAACGAAGGGAGGCAGTACGGATGGAGCAGCCAAGGATTTTCCGCTATGACACGGTGGACTCCACCAACACCGTGTGCAAGAGCCTGGCGGCCCAGGGCGCGCCCAGCAGCACGGCGGTGATCGCCCGGCGGCAGACGGCGGGCCGGGGCCGCATGGGCCGGAGCTTTGAATCGCCGGAGGGGCTGGGCCTGTACCTCTCGGTGCTGTGGCGGCCGGAGGGGACGCCGGAGGACCTGCTGCCCCTGACCCCCATGGCGGCGGTCTCCGCCGCCGGGGCCATCCGACGCGTCACCGGCGCACCGGTGCGGATCAAATGGCCCAATGACCTGGTGCTGGAGGGACGGAAGCTGGCGGGCATCCTGACGGAGGCGTCGCTGTCCGGCAGGGGAGTGGACTATGTGGTCATCGGCATCGGCGTCAACCTGCGGCAGCGGCCCGATGACTTTTCGCCGGAGGTGGCCCGGATCGCCACGTCCCTGGAGGCCCAGGGCTATCCCGCAGACCGGGCTGCCCTGGAAACGGCCCTGGCAGAGGCTCTGTGCCAGGCCTTCGGACACTTGCACACCCCGGCGGTCTACGCCGCCGATTATCGCCGCCTGTGCCTGAATCTGGGGCAGACGCTGCGCATCCCGGACACCGGGGAGACGGTGACGGCCCTGGACATCGACTGGCAGTACGGCCTTGTGGTGCGCCGCCGGGACGGCACGGTGGACACGCTGCGCTGCGGTGAGGTCTCCGTGCGGGGCCTGTACGGCTATGTATAACAGATGACGGATCGGCGCATCTCCCCTGTGGGAGGTGCGCTTTTTCTGTGGTTTTGTACAAGCATCCCGTTGGGCACATTTGTCATTCTGCACAAATTGTTAAAATTGTGACGGATTACTGTTGACAGATTCGCCATCTGTGTGTATAATGGAGCAACATATCAAAGAAATTTGTCCACGTCTTGTCCGCGCAGACAGCAGACAAAGGACAAATCTTCCGGGATATGCACCGTCTGCGCAGTAAGAGTATGAGGGAGGAAGAAATGGACTATTCCAACTTATTTGTCGTGCTGATGGGCCTGGGAACGGTGTTTGCGGGACTTCTGTGCATCATTCTGCTGGTTTCGCTGATGAGCTGGGTGTGCACGCGCACTGCCGGCACCCAGACGCCGCCCAAGGCTGCGGTTCCCGCCGCCCCGGCGGCTGCGGAGGCCGTAAGCCCCGCCATGATCGCGGCTGTGGCTGCTGCCATCGCCGAGGACCTGGGGACCGACGTCTCCGCCATCCGTATCGTATCCATGAAGAAAGTGTAAGGAGGAACGCACCATGAAAAAGTACAGAGTCAACGTCAACGGCACCGTGTTCGAGGTGGAGATCGAGGAAATGACCGGTGCGCCCGCCGCTCCTGCGGTTGCTGCGGCTGCCCCCGCTGCACCTGCCGCCCCCGCCGGAGGCGAAAAGATCACCGCCCCCATGCCCGGCACCATTCTGGCCGTCAATGTGACGAGCGGCAGCGCCGTGAAGAAGGGCGACGTGCTGATGATCCTGGAGGCCATGAAGATGGAAAACGAGATCATGGCGCCCTGCGACGGCGCCGTCACCTCCGTGTCCGTCACCAAGGGGGCCGCCGTGGAGTCCGGCACCCTGCTGTGCACCATCGGTTGACCCCGGAGGGCCGCATATGGAAGCAATTGCCAATTTCCTGACCAGTACCGGCTTCTATCAGTTCTTCCAGGGGGAGAACTGGAAAAGCGCCATTATGCTGGTGATTGCCTGTGTCCTGCTGTTTCTGGGCATTGTGAAGAAGTTTGAGCCTCTGCTGCTGGTGCCCATCGCCATCGGCATGCTGGTGACCAATCTGCCCGGGGCGGGGATGTTCCACGAGATCCTCTTTGCCGGGGGCCACGTCCACTGGGAGCTGTTCGGCGGCCAGCCCATCACGGCCAGCTTTCTGTCTGAAATGCTGAACAGCGGCGTATCCGCCGATGTGCTGCAGCCTTATGCGGACTCCCTGTGGACCGCCGCCCAGAGCATGTTTGGCGCGGATGCACTGAGTCAGGTGGCCGCTCAGGTGGCCGCCGCCACCGGCGACGCTGTGAATTCCATCGCCGTACAGATCCAGACCTTGGCCAGCGCAGAGCAGTTCGCTGCCGCCAGCGGTCTGACCATGAGCAATGTCACCGTTTCCGCGGGCCTGGTGGATGTGCTGTATCTGGGCATCAAGCTGGGCATCTATCCCTGCCTGATCTTCATGGGCGTGGGCGCTATGACCGACTTCGGCCCCCTGATCGCCAACCCCAAGAGCCTGCTGCTGGGCGCTGCCGCTCAGCTGGGCATTTTCCTGACCTATCTGGGCTGCCGTCTGCTGGGCTTTACCGGCGCGGAGTCCTCCTCCGTGGGCATCATCGGCGGCGCAGACGGCCCCACGGCCATCTTCGTCACCGCCATGCTGGCCCCGGCGCTGCTGGGTCCCATCGCCGTGTCGGCCTACTCCTACATGGCCCTGGTGCCCGTCATCCAGCCGCCCATCATGAAGGCCCTGACCACCGAGAAGGAGCGGCAGATCGTCATGAAGCCCCTGCGGGAGGTCAGCAAGCGGGAGAAGATCCTGTTCCCCGTTGTGGTCACGGTGTTTGTGGCCCTGCTGGTGCCCTCCGCCGCGCCGCTGATCGCCTGCCTGATGTTCGGCAACCTGGCCAAGGAGTGCGGCGTGCTGGACCGCCTCAGCAAGACCATGCAGAACGAGCTGATGAACATCGTCACCATCTTCCTGGGCATCAGCGTGGGCGCTACCGCCACCGGCACCACCTTCCTCAGCCCCAAGACCCTGGCCATTATGGGCATGGGCGTGGTGGCCTTCGGCTTCGGCACCGCAGGCGGCGTGCTGCTGGCCAAGTTCATGAACCTGTTCCTGAAGGAGAAGATCAATCCCCTCATCGGCTCCGCCGGCGTGTCCGCCGTGCCTATGGCCCGGGTCAGCCAGAAGGTGGGGCCAGGAGGCCAATCCCGGCAACTTCCTGCTGATGCACGCCATGGGCCCCAATGTGGCGGGCGTCATCGGCTCCGCCATCGCCGCAGGCGTGCTGATCTCCCTGTTCGGCTGATAGGAGGTAAATTATGGAATTTTTATCGAATAAGCCCCTGCTGATTACCGATACCATCCTCCGGGACGCCCACCAGTCCCAGGCGGCCACCCGCATGACCATCGAGGATATGCTGCCCGCCCTGGAAACCCTGGACTTCATCGGGTACTACTCCCTGGAGTGCTGGGGCGGCGCAACCTTTGACGCATGTATGCGCTTTCTGGGGGAGGACCCCTGGGAGCGCCTGCGCACCATCCGCAAGCACGTGAAGAACACAAAATTGCAGATGCTGTTCCGGGGCCAGAACATCCTGGGCTATAAGCATTACGCCGACGACGTGGTGGACGCCTTCTGCGCCAAGTCCATCGAAAACGGCATCGACATCATCCGCATTTTCGACGCTCTCAACGACGTGCGCAATCTGGAGCAGGCCATCAAGTCCACCAAGAAATACGGCGGACAGGTGGAGGCCACCCTCAGCTATACCATGTCCCCCATCCACAACGAGGCCTACTTCGTGAAGCTGGCCAAGGAGCTGGAGGAGATGGGCGCGGACATGATCTGCATCAAGGACATGGCAAACCTCCTGCTGCCTATGGACGCCTATTCCCTGGTGAAGGCTCTGAAGGAGACCGTCAGCGTCCCCATCCACCTGCACACCCACAACACCTCCGGCACCGGCGATATGACGCTGCTGATGGCGGCCTATGCCGGGGTGGACATCGTGGACACCGCCCTGTCGCCCATGGCCAACGGCACCAGCCAGCCCGCCACCGAGTCCCTGGTGGCCACGTTGAAGGGAACCGTCCGCGATACCGGCCTGGACCTGGGCAAGATGTCCGATGCCGCCGTCCACTTCCGCCAGGTGGCCCAGCGTCTTCAGGACGCGGGCATTCTGGACCCCAAGGTCCTGCGGGTGGACACCAACACCCTGCTGTATCAGGTCCCCGGCGGTATGCTCTCTAACCTCATTTCCCAGCTGAAGCAGGCCGGGAAGGAGGACAAATACTACGACGTGCTGGCGGAGATTCCCCGGGTCCGCAAGGACTTCGGCTATCCGCCCCTGGTGACCCCCTCCAGCCAGATCGTGGGCACCCAGGCGGTGATGAACATCATCATGGGGGAGCGGTACAAGGTATTCCCCAAGGAGTCCAAGGCCATGCTCAAGGGCGAGTACGGCCAGCTCCCCGGTGAGGTGAACCCGGAGGTACGGGCCAAGGCGGGCATCGCTCCCGAGGACGTGGTCACCTGCCGTCCCGCCGACCTGCTGGAGCCGGAGCTGGAGAAGTACCGCCAGGAGTTCCGGGGCCTTGCCAAGTCCGATGAGGACGTGCTGAGCCTGGCCCTGTTCCCCCAGGTGGCCCCCAAGTTCATCGAGAAGCGGGACCATCAGCCGGAGCCCGTCAGCGACGATGCACCGGCGGTCCGGGAGCTTTATGTGGACGCCAAGTCCATCCTGTGACAACGACATAATAAAGGGCTTCCACCGGTCGGGTGGAAGCCCTTTATTTATCCAAAGAATTGATTCAGTTCAGACCCAGCAGCTGCATGGCCCGGCCATTCAGATAGGGCTGCAGCAGACTGTAGGGAATCAGGTACGACAGCTCTCCCGTGGCATAGGGAGCAATGGTATAGGGGTTGAACACCACGGTCAGGCCATTGTCATCGAATACCAGGCACTGATCCGCCCAGTTGCCCACGGTGTCCTCATAGTCTTCGAAGAAGGCCTCGGCTCCGTATTCCGTCCAGATGTCGCTCTCTCGAATCTGGTACAGCAGATTCTCCTTGACGGCGGCCCGCAGGCCCTCGCTGTCCTCGGCCAGCTCCATGATCTTGACGGCCTCGCCGGTGTTCAGGTCGAAGCTCACCGCCACGCGCCAGGAGTTGGGGTGGGCCCCGCCGGAATAGGAGCTGTAGTGCATCTCCACGCACAGGAGCTCCGGCCCCACCCAATAGTCGGTGGTAACGGTATCGGAGTACACATACTCCGGCTGCTCCCAGCGGGAGTCCTCCCCGTTGACACCGGCGTAAGCATCCCGGGCCAGGTTGGTCACGTCTCCCAGAAATTGCAGCTGGTCCTTGCGCCACTGCTCAAAATACGCGTTGATGCCCTCGGCGGCCGCGGCGGCGGCGGTCAGAGTGTCCCCTGAGCCCTCCTGGTTCAGCTGGAACACCTGATAGCTGCCCTTGGCCAGCAGCCGGTCGTCCTCGGCGAAGTTCTCCTTATCTACCTGCTCCAGGGTGATGTTCCAGTCCTGGCCCTCGTCCGTGACCTTCAGCGCGTCATTAGTCGGGCCGGGCAGATTGGGCGCTTCGGTGCCCCGCAGGGACACGGGCTTGGCGCTGCAGGCTGTCAGGCACGCCGCCAGCGTCAGGGCCGCTATCAGAATGATGTACAGTTTCTTCATAGGCATTTCCTTACATGATCCATGGGGTGGCCCCCGCCAGTCCGCGCCGCAGGCGCTCTGAGACAGGTCGGGATACGCCAGAGTATATAAATCGGTCCAACCGGCCTCCCGGGTGAACAGGTCCTGGGCCGTCTGCCCCAGGCGGGATACGTCGGCGGGCTTGGTCAGCACCGGCGCCCCGCGCATCTGCCGCAACAGGGTGCAGCCCCGGGAGCTGGCGGCCAGCAGCCGCAGATAGGGAATGTGCTCCGGCTCCGGCAGCTCCAGATACGCCACCAGCAGCATCCGCCGCAGCCGGGCCAGGGGATAGCGCCGGGTCCTGGCGGCCTCCAGCAGGCCGTCCATGTCCGTGGCCTGCCGCACCGCCCGGTAAAACCGGCGGTACAGCCCCTCGCCGCCGCCGTCATAGGGGAGAAAGTCCTCCTGGGACATGGTCCGCAGCCGGGCCAGAATGGCCCGCTGGCAGGTGTGCATATCCACCGGCCCCCGGCCTGCGGCGATTTCCCGCCGCAGCACCTCCGCCGATTCCCGGGGCAGGAAGGCCATGGCCTCCTCCGTGTGCCCCGCCCGCAGAAGCCCCCGGATGTGGGACGCGGAGGCGATCCCATCCGCCGCACCGCCGTCGTGGGGTCCGCCCCGGCGCGGGAACGTTATCGGTTCCATGGAAAAATCCGCCCGGCGCAGGGCCTTCAGATACTCGATGGCCAGGATGTTGTTGGGCTGGGACAGCAGCGCCGCGTCCCGGGGGTCCAGCAGCTCCTCCACCGCCGCCTGGCGGTAGCGGGCAAAGGTCTCGCCGCCCTCCAATCTCCGCCGGAGGGTCTCCTGAAAGCTCTCGGCGGAGAGGCAGGCTTCCACCCGTTGCAGGGCCTCCAGGTCGCCGCACTCGCTGCCGAAGGCCAGGTGGGTCACCAGGCCGGTTTTCTTCAGCAGCTCCACGCCGCCCCGGGCAAAGCGCTCCGCTCCGGACACCGCCCACGGCGTGGGCAGCTCCAGTACCAGGTCCGCCCCGTTCCGGACGGCCATCTCCGCCCGGGCAAACTTGTTCACGGCGGCAAATTCCCCCCGCTGGGTGAAGCAGCCACTCATGGCGCACACCACCGGTCCCTGCCGGTGCAGCTGCTCCAGCATCCACCGGTGCCCCAGATGGAAGGGGTCATATTCGCAGATCACGCCGAAAACGGGCATGCGATCACCCCTTCCCAGAAAATTACAAATAGTTACAAACTGGTTACAATTCTGCGACAGTCTTCCCGGCATTTTGTACAGGTTATAGGATATTAATCACCACACTGCTTAAAAATGCACTTTTGGTTCATTTCTCAGCTCATTATACCGCATTTTGGGAAATTTTGCAATCCTCTTGACAATCCACCCGGTGAATCCTTACAATATAGGGTGAAAATCGAATTTATCGGGAGGAAACCAACCATGAAGATCGGACTTGTATACGCCATGACCGGCGAGATTGAAAGCCTGCTGACCCAGGAGAATGCACAGCCGCTGCAAACCGTGGCCGGGGTGCCGTTTTATCAGATCCGGCCAGACGTCATCGCCTGTGCCGGCGGCGTCAGCAAGGTCAACGCCGCCATGGCCACCCAGCTGCTGATCAGCCTGTATCAGCCGGACCTGGTGCTCAACGCCGGTGTGGCCGGGTGCTTCGAGAATATGCCCATCGGCTCCATCGTTCTGGCGGAAGGGTTTTTGCAGCACGATGTGGATACCAGCACCCTGGGCGACCCTGTGGGACTGGTGTCCACGGTGAACCGGGTGCAGTTCCCCACCAGCGATCTGGGACCGGGCCAGGGCTGCCATGGACCGGGTGGGCGTTCCATACCGCACCGGCTGGGTGGCCACCGGCGACTGGTTCGCCACCGACACCCCCCCGGGCCCACTGGATCGCCGACACCTTCCACCCCCTGCTGTGCGACATGGAGGGCTGCGCCGACGCCCAGGTGTGCCTGCGCAACAACGTGCCCTTCATGTCCATCAAGTCCGTGTCCGACTGCCTGTTTGAGCACCACGACTTCGTTTTCAATTTTCCCACGGCCATGCGGGACCTGAACCGGGTGGTCATGGCCTTTGTGGACCAGCTGGAGGCGTGACATGGAACGGATCGCCAGCTTCACGGTGAACCACGACGTGCTGGTTCCCGGCCTGTACCTGTCCCGCCGGGACGGGGACGTCACCACCTTCGACCTGCGCTTCAAAAAGCCCAACACCGGCGACCTGCTGACCAATGCCCAGATGCACTAGGTGGAGCACATCATCGCCACCCTTCTGCGCAACAGCCCGGAAAAGGACGCCGTGATCTACTTCGGCCCCATGGGCTGCCAGACGGGGTTTTACTTCCTGTTCGACAGCCGCCGGCTGACGGATGAGGCGGCCATCCGCCTGGTGCAGCAGGTGTTCGCCGCCGGGGCGGTCTATGATGGTCCCATGCCCGGCAAAAGCGCCGCAGAATGCGGTAATTACCGCAACCTGGACGCAGCCCTGGCCCGGGACTGCTGCGCCTGGTACGCAGACCGGATCCGCAATTGGACGCCGGAAAGCCTGGTCTATCCCCAGGCGGAGGCAGAATGAAAAACGGCCCCTAGTTGTCAATTCGTTGACAACTAGGGGCCGCTATGGTATCATGGCCCCAATCTATTCCAAATCAGGAGGGGACCATGTCCGCACGAAAGCTGGTATATACCGCGCTGCTGGCCGCATTGACGGCGGCAGGCGCGTTTATTCGTATTCCGATAGGGATTTCCGTTATCACCCTGCAGTTCCTGTTCACCGCCATGGCAGGGGTGCTGCTGGGGCCGGGCGGCGGAGCCCTGAGCCAGGGGGTCTATGTGGCTCTGGGGCTTGTGGGGCTGCCGATCTTCACCGCCGGAGGCGGCTTCGGCTATGTGCTTCAGCCCTCCTTTGGGTTCCTGCTGGGGCTGATTCCCGCCGCCGCCGTCATCGGCGGTCTGAGCCGCCGCAGCAGCTCGCCGGTGAGGCTGGCCCTGGCCTGCGGGGCGGGGCTGGCGGTTCTCTATGCCGTGGGGGTGCCCTATATGGCGCTGATCCTCAACGGCTATCTGGGCAAGGGCATCAGCGCGCCGGCCCTGCTTTGGTCGGGGATGCTGATCTATCTGCCGGGGGACGCCGCGAAAATCGCCGTGACGGCCCTGCTGTGCCCGGTGCTGCGCAGGCGCATTCCCGGGCTGCGGTAGGGGAGAGGACGCCGGATAAGGCGGGTTCAAATCTACCATACCACGCCGGTAGGCGGATTGCAAGGAAAAGTTTCGAAAATTCCGCAATTTCGGCTGATTGTGCAGGGAAGCGCCGGAGGGGATTCTTTATTTTGATAAATATTCCGTCTTGACGGGGGAGGGCGGCGGCAGTAGAATTTGAAAGTATTTTTAATATGGTATTCTGCGGGTAAGGAGTGGTCACGATGAAGCATATTTTTGTTACCGGCGGCGTGGTGTCCGGGCTGGGAAAGGGCATCTGCGCGGCGTCCCTGGGGCGGCTGCTGAAGCAGCGGGGCTTCCGGGTGAAGAACCAGAAGTTCGACCCCTATTTCAATGTGGATCCCGGCACCATGAGCCCCTTTCAGCACGGCGAGGTGTTTGTCACCGACGACGGCGCGGAGACGGACCTGGACCTGGGGCACTATGAGCGGTTTGTGGACGAGTCCCTGACGGGGAACGCCTCCGTGTCCTCGGGCAAGGTGTTCTGGAACGTGCTGAACCGGGAGCGGCAGGGAGGCTATCTGGGCGGCACCGTGCAGATCATCCCCCACGTCACCGACGAGATCAAGCGGCGCATTTACGCCATGGACGACGGCGAAACGGACATCATCATCACCGAGGTAGGCGGCACCGTGGGCGATATTGAGAGCCAGCCCTATCTGGAGGCCATCCGCCAGGTGGCGGCGGAGAAGGGCCGGGAAAACGTGCTGTATATCCATGTGCCCCTGGTGGTGTCCATCCCCGGCACCGGGGAGCTGAAAAGCAAGCCCACCCAGCACTCCGTGAAGGAGCTGCTGTCCGTGGGCATTCAGCCGGATATTCTGGTGTGCCGCACCGACAGTCCCCTGCCGGAGGACCTGCGGCGGAAGATCGCTCTGTTCTGCAACATGGAGGAGGACTGCGTTATCCAGAATCTGACGGCCTCCACCCTGTATGAGGTGCCCTTGCTGCTGGAGCGGGAGGGCCTGTGCCGGGTGGCCTGCCGGAAGCTGGGACTGCCCCAGCGGGAGCCGGACCTGGCCGAGTGGACGGCCCTGGTGCAGCGCATCAACGGGGTGCATAAAACCGTGCAGATCGCCCTGGTGGGCAAGTATACCGGCCTGCATGATGCGTATCTCAGCGTGGCGGAGTCCCTGTTCCACGCGGGAACGGCCTGCGACGCCAGGGTGAACATCAAGTGGGTGGACTCCGAGGGGCCTGACGGCGGAGAACGTGAAGCAGGTGCTGGGGGATTGCAGCGGCATTCTGGTGCCCGGCGGCTTCGGCGACCGGGGCATCGAGGGGATGGTCCTGGCGGCGCAGTACGCCCGGGAGAAGGACGTGCCGTATTTCGGCATCTGCCTGGGGATGCAGATCGCCGTCATCGAATATGCCCGGCACGTGGCCGGGTGGGCCGACGCCCACAGCGCGGAGTTCTCCGGCCTGACCGCCCATCCGGTGATCGCTCTGATGCCGGATCAGGTGGGCATTACCGCCAAGGGCGGCACCATGCGGCTGGGCAAGTACCCCTGCGTGCTGGCGGAGGGTACCCTGGCCCGGGCCGCCTACGGCGCCGCCGACATCTCCGAGCGGCACCGGCACCGGTATGAGTTCAACAACCAGTTCCGCCGGGAGCTGCAGGATGCCGGACTGCGGCTGGCGGGACTGTCCCCGGACGGGCATCTGGTGGAGATCGTGGAGGAACCCGCCAATACCTGGTTTGTGGGGGTGCAGTTCCACCCGGAGTTCAAGAGCCGTCCCAACCGGCCCCATCCGCTGTTTGTGGGCTTCGTGCAGGCGTCTCTGGACAGGCAGGGATGACGGCGGCGGGCCATGGCGCATACACTGGAATGCGGAAACGGCTCCTGCCCCCAGGGGCAGGAAAACCCATCCGTTTTCCGGGAGGAGTTCTATGGCTTCCTTTACCAACATGGCTACCTTGTCCTACAACGGCAGCCAGATCAATTCCAACGTGGTCACCGGCGAGCTGCAGGACGCGCTGACCATCACCAAGACGGCGGTATCCGGCGGCTACCGGCCCGGCGACACGGTGACCTATGTGGTGACCCTCAGCAATACCGGCACGGCGGCCCTGACGGGGCTGACTCTGACCGACGATCTGGGCGGCAGCACCGCGGCCGCCGGCACCGTGTATCCCCTGGCCTATGTGCCGGGCAGCGTCCTCTATTATAACGGCGGCACGGCCCAGCCCGCCCCCACGGTGACGGCGGGGCCGCCTATGACCGTCACCGGCGTTACGGTGCCCGCCGGGGGCAACGCCACCCTGGTGTATCAGGCCCGGGTCACGGAGTTTGCCGCGCCGGGGGTGGAGGGCGAGATCCGGAACACCGTCACCGCCAGCGGCGGCGGTCTGGCCACGCCGCTGACGGCCACGGCCACCACGACGGCCCGGCTGGAGCCGGAGCTGACCATCAGCAAGGCCCTGTCTCCCGCCGTGGTCACCGGCAACGGGCCTCTGACCTATACCTTTACCATCCGCAACACCGGCAACACCGCCCTGACCGGCCAGGAGGGGGGCCGTGATCACCGACACTTTCGATCCCATCCTGAACATCACCGGCGTCACCTTCAACGGCACGGCCTGGACGTCGCCGGAGGACTACACCTATGACGCCGCCACCGGCGCCTTTGCCACGGTGGCCGGCAAGCTGACGGTGCCGGAGGCCACGTTCACCCAGAACGCCGACGGCTCCTGGACCGTCACCCCGGGGCAGAGCGTCCTGACGGTAACGGGCACCGTGTAACAGCCCGGGGCATAAGACAATAAGCGCCCGCCTGCCGCGAAAGCGGCAGGCGGGCAAATTTGCTTTGGAAAACGGCGAAAAGTGATTGACAAAGGTGAATTTCTCTGTTATACTCTATAAGCCGCTTTGAATGGGTCAAAAGTTCCGGCCTTGCCGGACGCCCCCGACAGCGAGTCCGTAATAAAGGAAAGGCAGGTGCAACAAGTATGCAGGCTATTATCGTGACCGGTGGTAAGCAGTACAACGTCTCCGAGGGTGACACTCTGTTTATCGAGAAGCTGGACGTCAACGCGGGTGATTCCGTGGTGTTCGACCAGGTCCTGGCCATCGTCGACGGCGAAAACACCAAGTTCGGCGCTCCCGTGGTGGAGGGCGCTAAGGTGGACGCCACCGTCGTCAAGAACGGCAAGGGCAAGAAGATCCGTATCTTCAAGTATACCCCCAAGAAGGGTTATCGCAAACGGCAGGGTCATCGTCAGCCCTACACCAAGGTGGAAATCGGTAAGATCTCCTTCTGAGTGACAGCATGACGACCGTTACATTCCTGACAGAGGAAGCCCGCATCGTCGGTTTCGATGCACAGGGACACAGCGGCTTCGCCGCAGAGGGTGAGGACATCGTCTGCGCCGCCGTTACCAGCGCCGTGCGCCTGGTAGAAGCCACCATCAATGACGTGATGGGCCTGTGTGCCGCGGTGAAAGTCCGGGAGCAGGACGCCGCCATCTCCTTTCGTCTGCCCGGGGGCCTGGCTCCCATGGCGGAGAACACCTGCCAGAATCTTCTGACGGGGCTGATGGTGTATCTGGCCCAGCTTCACGACGAGTATCCGGAAAACATTGAAGTGATGGAGGCGTGAAACCCTCCTGTTCCCCCCGCAATCATCTCATAGAAAGGATGGTACTGCATTATGCTGAACATTGGTCTGCAGTTCTTTGCCCATAAAAAAGGTATGGGCTCCACCAAGAACGGCCGTGATTCCGAGTCCAAGCGCCTTGGCCCCAAGCGCGCTGATGGTCAGTTCGTTCTGGCCGGCAACATCCTGGTCCGCCAGCGCGGCACCCACATCCACGCCGGCACCAACGTCGGTATCGGCAGCGATGACACGCTGTTTGCCAAGGCCGACGGTGTTGTCCGCTTCGAGCGTCTGGGCAAGGATCGTAAGCAGGTTTCTGTTTACCCCGCCGAGTAAAAGAACCACATGAAAAGCACCGCCTGCGGGCGGTGCTTTTTTGTATCAAAATATGTGCGGCGGTCAGTCCTGCTCCTGAAATGCCCGGATATACGCCTCCAGGGCTTCGGCGGTTTTCTCCACCCCCAGGACGCTGGTGTTCACAGTCAGGTCATAGCAGGAGCTGTGGCCCCAGAACTTGCCGGTGTGGTGGTGGTAGTAGACCCGGCGGTGCCGGTCGGTTTTGGCCACCAGCAGCGCGGCCTTTTCCAGGGAGAGATTGTGCCGCTGCTGGATGCGCTTGATCCGCTGGGTCAGTCCGCCCGGCAGAAGATCCGCAGCAGGCCCGGCCGCCCGGCCAGGGCGTAGTCGGCGCAGCGGCCCACGAAAATGGCGGATTCGCCGCTGTCGGCGATCTGGCGGATCATGTCGAACTGCCGCTGGGCCACGTTGTGGGGGATGGAGTTGTCAAATTCGTTGATCTTGCGGCTGAGAATGCGGTTCACCGGCCGCTCGTCGTACTCCTGGGCCAGCCGCTGCATTTCCGGGTCATTTTTCCAGAGCTCGTCAATAAGCTCCCGGTCCAGCATCCGGATGCCCAGCCGCTGGCTCAGCAGGACCGCCAGGTCATGCCCGCCGCTGCCGTATTCGCGGCCAATGGTGATAAGAATCTGCTTTTTCATGCGAAAACATCCTTTCTGCACCCCGTCAATGGTGATGATTTGTCTATATTATACTGCCTTTGTCCGGATTTGTCACCTGATTTTTACGGATTCTGTACAGGAAAATGAAAATGTATAGATGAGGCCTCCGGACGGGGCGGAAAACTTTTTCATGGACAAAAGGGCCGGGCCGTGGTAGAATAACCTGAATGCATATGTCGAGCCGGGGGAGGAAACATAGGATGAGCGGAAAACTGATCGTATTCGAGGGCACCGACGGCTCCGGAAAGGCCACCCAGACGGCGCTTCTGTGCCGGGAGCTGGAGAGCCGGGGCGTGCCCTTCCGCAAGCTGGAATTTCCCCGGTACAAGGAGGAGTCCTCGGCGCTGCTGCGGCTGTATCTCAGCGGGGCCTTCGGCACCGACCCGGCGGACGTCAATGCCTATGCCGCCGCCACGTTTTTCTCCGTGGACCGCTACGCCTCCTTCAAGCAGGACTGGGGCGGCTGGTACCGGCAGGGGGGGCTGGTCATCGCCGACCGGTACACCACCAGCAACGCCGTGCACCAGACCTCCAAGCTGCCGCCTCAGGAGCGGCAGGCGTTTCTGGATTGGCTGTTTGACTTTGAATACCGGAAGCTGGGGCTGCCGGAGCCGGACCGGGTGCTGTATCTGGACGTGCCCACGGAGCTGTCGGAGCAGATGATGCGCCGCCGGGAGCAGCTGACCCACACCACCGCCGACATCCACGAGCGGGACGAGGCATACCTGCGGTCCTGCCGGGAGAGCGCCGCCATGGTGGTGGACTACGGCGGGTGGACCCGCATTGACTGCGCCCGGGACGGACAGGTCCGCTCCGTGGACGACATCCACCGGGAGGTCATGGAGCGGCTCCGGGACCTGCTGAAGGGCGTAAAATAGGGAGGGAACGCCTGCGCGTCCCCTCCGGGCGAAGGTATGTACGGCCCTCAGCAGGAGCAGCAGCCGTCGCCTCCGTTGCCGCAGCCGCAGCGGGATCCGGTTCCGCTGCCGCAGCAGCAGAACACCAGCAGTAAGATCACGATCAGCCAGATGCAGGAGCAATTGTTGTTGTCAAAGCACATGCGATTCACCTCACTTGTTTCCTGTATGGGCTATTCTATGCCGGAGATGGCTCCGGCGTATCTTGTCCGGGTGTGCCCGGCGGAAAAAATAGAGAAAGGAACCGATCATATGTCCGATTATCAGAACTCCGATACGGCCAAATGGGATGCCCAGGAGGTCCGTAAGCAGGCTTCCGCCCAGGGGCCGAAGCCCAAGAAAAAGCGCCGCCTGGGGTGGCTGGGCTATCTGGCGGGGGTCATCGTGGCCTCGTTCCTGCTGGCCGGTATCGGCTGGCTGGCTGTCAACGATGTGTGCGCCCTGAATAAGGCTCCTCTGACCGCCACCATCGAGGTGGAAAGCGGCGACTCCGTGGGGACGGTGGCCACCAAGCTGAAGAAGGCGGGGCTCATCAACTCCAAGCTGCTGTTCATGATCACCAGCCCCGTGTTCCACGCCAGCCGCTATATTCAGCCCGGCGTGTATGAGCTGAACACCGACATGGACTTCAACTGTCTCATCAAGTCCATGCAGCCCACCGGCGGCGTGGCGGCCACCGTTACCGTCACCATCCCCGAGGGCTACACCGTGGAGCAGATCATCCAGCTGCTGGCGGAGAACGACGTGTCCGACGCCGCCGCCCTGGAGGAGTCCGCCAAGAACCATGTGTTCGACAAGTTCGACTTCGTGGACAACGAGAATCTGGGCAGCATCAGCCGCCTGGAGGGCTATCTGTTCCCGGATACCTATGAGTTCTATGTGAAGGAAAATGCCGACTCGGCCCTGAGCCGCCTGCTGGCCAACTTCCAGGACCGTATTGTGGACGATCCGGACCTGGCGCCGCTGATCGCCAACTCCTCCTACAGCCTGAAGGAGATCGTTATCGTGGCCTCCCTGATCGAGAAAGAGACCGACGGCACCGACCGCACGCTGATCTCCTCCGTGATCCACAACCGCCTGGAGAACGTGGGCGAGACGGCCCACCTGCTGCAGATCGACGCCTCCCTGGTGTATGCCGCCGGGCGGGAGATCACCGAGGACGACTATCAGACCCTGGACAGCCCCTATAACCTGTATACCCACCAGGGCCTGCCCCCCACGGCCATCGCCAACGCCGGTAAGGCCTCCATCCAGGCCGCCCTGCAGTCGGACGATACCAACTACTATTTCTATGTGCTCAATCCCGATACCCAGCGGCATGTGTTCAGCCGCACCCTGTCTGAGCACAACGCCAATCTGCGGAAGTTCGGATGACGGCGGAGCGAAAAAAACCGGAGCTGCTGGCTCCGGCAGGGGACTGGGAAAAGCTGCAGATGGCCGTGCTGTACGGGGCGGACGCCGTGTATCTGGCGGGGACGTCCTTCGGCATGCGGTCCTTTGCGGGAAATTTCAGTGATGAGGAGCTGCCCCGGGCGGTGGACTTTGCCCACCGGCACGGGGTGAAGGTCCACGCCACCGTGAACACCATGCCCCGCAGCGGCGAGGTGGACCGACTGCCGGAGCACCTGGAAAAGCTCAACGACGCCGGGGTGGACGCCCTGATTCTGGCGGACCTGGGGGCCTTTATCCTGGCCGGGAAATATGCCCCCCGGTGCCAGCGGCACATCAGCACCCAGCAGTCCATTGCCAACTATGCCTGCGCCCAGGCGTGGTTCGACCTGGGGGCCCAGCGGGTGGTGCTGGCCCGGGAGCTGGGGATGGACGAGATACGAGAGATCCGCCGCCGGGTGGACCCGGCCCTGGAGCTGGAAACCTTCTGCCACGGGGCCATGTGCGTGTCCTATTCCGGGCGGTGCCTGCTGTCCAACTATATGACCGGGCGGGACTCCAACCGGGGCGCCTGCGCCCAGCCCTGCCGCTATCAGTACGCACTGATGGAGGAGAAACGGCCCGGGGAGTATTTCCCGGTGTTCGAGGACGAGAAGGGCACCTACATCATGAACTCCCGGGATATGTGCATGATCGACCACCTGGACGACCTGATGGACGCCGGGGTGGACTGCCTGAAGATCGAGGGGCGGGCCAAGTCCGCCTATTACGCCGCCATTGTCACCGGGGCCTATCGCCATGTGCTGGACGACGTGGCCGCCGGGCGGCCGGTGGACCCGGTGTGGCGGGACGAGGTGGAGCATGTCAGCCACCGGCACTATTCCACCGGATTTTTTTATGGCCAGCCGGGGCAGTTCTATGAGGACGCCCGGTACATCCGTGATTGGCAGATCTGCGCCGTGGTGACGGACTGTACGCCGGAGGGCCTGGCCACCCTGAGCCTGCGCAACAAGTTTGCCTGCAGGGATCAGGTGGAGGTGGTGGGGCCGGACACCAAGCCCTTTACCATGACGGCCCCCATGATGATCGACAGCCAGGGGCTGCCGTTGACGGAGCCGAAAACGCCGCAGATGGTGTTTACCATGCAGCTGCCCCATCCGGTGCCGCCTATGAGCTTTATCCGCCATGCGGTGGACCTGGGCGGAAGATAAATGTGTTGAAGCGGGAATCCGACTTGCCGGATTCCCGCTTTTGATATAAATTCCCGAGCCTGGATTGCCGTGATGGTTCGGCCATAGCCCGATCACGCAAAAAGGATAGCCATCAAAGCTCGGAATGGAAACCTGGCCGACTTTTTCCCTTCTTGGTTCAGTTTATCACAACAGCATCCTGGTTGATATACACGGTGTAACCTTCAGAGAATTCGGGAATGTAGGCAAAAAAGCAATACATTCGAGCCACCCCATTTTCAATTTCGTAGGAGTAAAATGTAGAAAATGCGGAGTCTGACACGGATGGGAGCGGATCCTGATCTGTCGACATGTAAGTAATGAGAATGTAGTGCTCCCCATAGTCCGGGACGAAGCACTCTGTTATGTGGCACAAGTTGTCCTCTATTTGTGCCACTTTATCGGTGTAACGCAAAGAAATAGGGGCGACCTGTCCATTGTCGAGGATCTGAAAAACATTCCATTCGTAATTGCCGTTTGGTGCATCGTACCAATACAGCATGGCAGTTTCCGTTCCATCTACCCGCAGGATGACATCCTTTTTTGATATATCAACGAATGAAGGCCAAACGGTAACTGAAGACATGCAGGCCGTCAGCATACAAAGCAAGGAACACACGCAGAACGCGATGGCGAAGTGTCGGAACGGTTTCATATGTTTTCTCTCTTTCCTCTTATATGGCGGTGGGAAGCTCTCACCCCTACTATATACAACACCGTTGCAGCCGTTTTGCAACGGACTTTTTGTATTTTTGGAAAGATTGTGGTATATGCCAAAAAGCACACGTGTTTTTTGGCCGTTATGCCCGGGGAACGGAGCCTCTGTCGGGATAAATGCCGCAAAAGAGAACGGCGCGACCGAAGCCGTGCCGCTCTCTGAAAACGAAAGGTTCTTATCGCTTTTTAATTATCCGGCGTTGTGATTATCTGGCTGCATTGTGCCCGGCCTTATTGATCCTCGGCCCGGCGCTTATAGGACTCGTATTTGGCCTTGGCGGCGTCCTCCGCCTCGGCGAACAGGACCTTGGCGTTCTCCGGGAAACTCAGCTCCAGGGAGGAGTAGCGCACCTCGCCCTTCATGAAGTCGTACAGGGCCATGCTGGGCTCTTTGCTGTCCAGGGTGAACTTGTGGGTCTCGGGACTGTAGCGGTACAGGTTCCAGTAGCCGGAGGCCACGGCGTCCTTCATCTCCTGCTGGACGCAGCCCATGCCCTTCTTGATGCCGTGGTTGATGCAGGGCGCGTAGCAGATGACGATGGAGGGACCCTTGTGGGCCTCGGCCTCCCGGATGGCCTTGATGAGCTGGGCCGGGTCCGCGCCCATGGAGCACTGGGCCACATAGACGTTGTCGTAGGTCATCATCAGCATGCCCAGGTCCTTCTTCTTGGTCTTCTTGCCGCTGGCCTGGAACTGGGCCACGGCGCCCACGGGAGTGGCCTTGGAGGACTGTCCGCCGGTGTTGGAGTACACCTCGGTGTCCACCAGCAGGACGTTGACGTCCTCGCCCATGGCGAACACATGGTCCAGACCGCCGTAGCCGATGTCGTAGGCCCAGCCGTCGCCGCCGTACATCCACATGGTCTTTTTGGACATATCCTTGCGGCGCTTGAGGATCTCGTCCACCACGGCCTGCTCCTGAGCGGAGAAGCTCTGGCTCTCCAGCAGGTGCAGCAGCTCCCGGGTGGCGGGGGTGGAGGCGTCCAGGTCGTCATAGGTCTCCAGCCACTTGGCGATGGCGGCCTTGACGGCGGCGTTTTCGGTCATGTCGTCCAGCTGATGGACGTAGTCCGTGACGGCGGCGCGCAGCTGCTTCACCGCTAGGCACATACCATAGGAGAACTCGGCGTTGTTTTCAAACAGGGAGTTGGACCAGGCGGGACCCTTGCCCTCCTTATTCTTGCAGTAGGGCACGCAGGGCATGGCAGCGCCCCAGGCCTGGGTGCAGCCGGTGGCGTTGGCCAGGAACATCTTGTCGCCGAACAGCTGGGTCAGCAGCTTCACATACGGGGTCTCGCCGCAGCCGGCGCAGGCGCCGTTGAACTCCACCAGGGGCTGGCGGAACTGGCTGCCCTTCAGGGTGAACTTGTCGAAGCGGTCGTTCTTCTCGGGGATGGTCTGCAGGTAGTTCCAGTTGGTCTGGTCCAGGGATACCTCGTGGGCCGGGACCATGCGCAGGGCCTTGCCGCTCTTGGGGCAGGAGGCCACGCAGCTGCCGCAGCTGGTGCAGTCCAGGGTGGACACGCCCATGGTGTACCGCAGGCCGGCCAGTTGGGGACCCTTGGCGTCGGTGAGCTCCAGACCGGCGGGGGCGTTCTTCACCTCGTCCTCGTTCAGCAGATACGGACGGATCACCGCGTGGGGACACACGAAGGAGCAGCGGTTGCACTGGATGCACTCGTCCTTGTCCCACACGGGCAGATGGGTGGCGATGCCGCGCTTTTCATACTGGGAGGTGCCCAGAGGCATGGTGCCGTCCTCCATGCCCCGGAAGGCGGAAACCGGCAGATCGTCGCCCTTCTGGGCGTTGATGGGCACCAGGATATTCTTGATGACGTCGGGCACATCGGCGCGGGGCGGCTGGATGGCGGCGCCGGACAGGTTCTTCCACTCGGGCTTCACCTGCACCTGCACCAGGGCGTTGATGCCGGCGTCCACGGCGGCGATGTTCATGTTGACCACCTTTTCGCCCTTGAGACCGTAGGTCTTTTTCACGGCGGCCTTCATGTGCTCCACGGCGTCCTCCACGGGGATGACATTAGCCAGCTTGAAGAACGCCGCCTGCAGCACCATGTTGGACCGGTTGCCCAGACCCAGGGCCTGGGATTCCTTATTGGCGTCGATGATGTAGAAATGAATGTCGTTTTCCGCGATATAGCGCAGGATGTCGCCGGGGATGTGCTGCTCCAGCTGGTCCTCGGTCCACTCGCAGTTCAGCAGGAAGCTGCCGTGGGGCTTCAGCTCGGAGATGATGTCGTACTTGGTCAGATAGGTCTGGTTGTGGCAGGCCACAAAGTCGGCCCGGCTGACATAGTAGGTGGAGCTGATGGGGTGCTTGCCGAAGCGCAGATGGCTCTTGGTGATGCCGAAGGACTTCTTGGTGTCGTACTCAAAGTACGCCTGGCAGTACATATCCGTGGTTTCGCCGATGATCTTGATGGAGTTCTTGTTGGCACCCACGGTGCCGTCGGAGCCCAGGCCCCAGAACTTGCAGCTGATGGTGCCCTCGGGCTCGGTGAGCAGGGGAGCGCCCACGGGCAGGGACAGGTGGGTCACGTCATCCTCGATGCCGATGGTGAAGTGGTTCTTGGGCTCCTCCAGCAGCAGATTGTCGAACACGGCCTTCAGCTGGGCGGGGGTGGTGTCCTTGCTGGACAGGCCATAGCGTCCGGCGAAGATCAGGGGGCGGTCCGCCTCGTTGATATAGGCGGCGCAGATGTCCTCATACAGGGGCTCGCCGATGGAACCGGCTTCCTTCACACGGTCCAGCACGGCGATGCGCTTCACGGTCTTGGGCATGGCGGCCATCAGGTGCTTGCGGGAGAAGGGGCGGAACAGGTGCACCTGCAGGAAGCCCACCTTCTCACCCTTGGCGTTCAGATAGTTGACGACCTCCTGGGCACAGCCGGACACGCTGCCCATGGCCACGATGACGCGCTCTGCGTCAGGCGCGCCGAAATAGTTGAACAGGTGATATTCCCGGCCCGTCAGGCGGCTGATCTGGGCCATGTAGTCCTCCACCACGTCGGGGAGGTTGGCATAGTCGGTGTTGTTGGATTCACGCAGCTGGAAGTAGATATCGGGGTTATCCACCAGGAGCGCATCCGGGGATCCTCGGGGTTCAGGGCGTTGGCGCGGAATCTGGCCAGGGCCTCGTAATCCACCAGCTTGGCGTATTCGTCGTAGCTCAGCACGTCGATCTTCTGGATCTCGTGGCTGGTGCGGAAGCCGTCGAAGAAGTGCAGGAAGGGGATCCGGGCCCGGATGGCGGACAGATGGGGCCACGGCGGCCAGGTCTGCGGCCTGCTGGACGCTGCCGCTGGACAGCATGGCAAAGCCCGTCTGGCGGCAGTTCATCACGTCGCTGTGGTCGCCGAAGATGGAGAAGGCGTGGGTGCCCACGGTGCGGGACGCCACATGCAGCACGCCGGGCAGACGCTCACCGGAGATGCGGTGCATGGTGGGGATCATCAGCATCAGGCCCTGGGAGGCGGTGAAGCTGGTGGCCAGAGCACCGGCCTCCAGTGCGCCGTGACACGCGCCGCAGGCGCCGGCCTCGGACTGCATCTCCACCAGGCGGACGGTCTGGCCGAAGATGTTCTTTCTTCCGTTGGCGGCCCATTCGTCGGTTTTCTCCGCCATGGGGGACGACGGGGTGATGGGATAGATGCCCGCTACCTCGGAAAAGGCATAGGCAACATAGGCGGCGGCTTCGTTGCCGTCACAGATTTTCAGGAGCTTGCTCATATAGGTTCCTCCTCACACATTTTTGCGGCGGCCCCACACAGACCGCCGTCCGACCTATACATACATTTTTTATTTTAGCACTTTGAATTGAGATGTCAATGATTTAACAAATGATTTCATTGAATTTTTCCGTAAAATCTAATCGGGAGTCGTGGAAAGAAACAAAAAGCCATGGAGCCGGTAACTGGCTCCATGACTTTTACATAAAAAATATTATATTGGTGAGAATTATTTATTTCAGCAGCTTCAGGAACTCGTCCTCCGTCAGGACGGGGATGTTCAGCTCCTGGGCGCGGCGCAGCTTGGACCCCGCGCCGGGCCCGGCCACCACATAGCTGGTCTTTTTGGACACCGAGGAGGCGGACTTTCCGCCCCGCTGCTCGATCATCTGACCGGCCTCCTCCCGGGTGAAGCGCTCCAGGCTTCCGGTGAGGACGAAAGTCATTCCGGCAAAACGATTGTCAACCAATTCCTCTTTACAGCTCATATTGACCCCGGCGTCCTCCAGACGCCGCAGCAGGTCCCGGGATTGGGGGCTTTCCATCCACTGGCGGATATAGGCGGCGGTGATGGGGCCCACATCGTCGATGGAGGTCAGTTCCTCCTCCGTGGCCTGGGACAGGGCCTGCATGGTGCCGAAACGGCGGGCCAGGACCTTGGCGGCCTTTTCACCCACCTGCCGGATGCCCAGGGCGAAAATCAGACGCCACAGGTCGTTGTCCCGGCTTTTATAGATGGCGGCCACGGCGTTGGCGGCGGACTTCTCGCCCATGCGCTCCAGGGGGGCGATGTCGGCGGCGGTCAGGTCGTACAGGTCGGCGGCGGTTTTTACCAGACCGCTTTCGATGAGCTGATTCAGCACCGCCGGGCCCAGACCGTCAATATCCATGGCGTTCCGGCTGGCGAAATGGGTGAGATTCCGCAGGCGCTGGGCCGGGCATTCCGCGCCGGTGCAGCGCAGGGCCGCGCCGTCCGGGTCCCGCTCCACCGGTGCGCCGCACACGGGACAGGTCTGAGGGAGGTAGTAGGGGACCGCTCCGGCGGGGCGGTGCTGCGTTACCACCTCCACGATCTCGGGGATGATCTCCCCCGCCTTCTGCACCACCACGGTGTCGCCGATGCGGATATCCTTCTGGGTGATATAGTCCTGGTTGTGGAGGGTGGCGAAGGTGACGGTGGTCCCGGCCAGGCGCACCGGCTCCAGCTGGGCCTTGGGCGTCAGCACCCCGGTGCGGCCCACCTGGACCACGATGTCCAGAATGCGGGAGGTCTTGCGCTCCGGGGGATATTTATAGGCGATGGCCCAGCGGGGAAACTTGGCGGTGCTGCCCAGGGTCTCCCGGTCCGCCAGGTCGTTGAGCTTCACCACCGCGCCGTCCATGTCGAAGGGACGCTCCATCCGGGTGTCGTTGAGGCGGTCGATTTCCGCCATGATATCGGCATGAGTACGCAACAGGCGATAGGGGATGACCTTGAAGTGCTGGGAGCGGAGATAATCCAGGGTCTCCGTGTGGGTAGTGAAGCTGCGGCCTTGGGCCAGCTGGAGGTTGAACACGGCGATATCCAGCTGCCGCTGGGCGGCGATCTTGGGGTCCAGTTGCCGCAGAGAGCCTGCCGCCGCATTGCGGGGATTGGCCAACAGGGGCTTGCCCTCGATCTCCCGGCGGGCGTTGAGCTTTTCAAACACACTGCGGGACATATACACCTCACCCCGGACGATGAGACGGGGCAGCTTCTCCGGCAGGGTCATGGGGATGGAGCGGATGGTGCGCAGATTTTCCGTCACGTCCTCGCCTACCTGGCCGTCACCCCGGGTGGCCCCCCGGACGAACACGCCGTCCTGGTATTCCAGGGCCACGGACAGGCCGTCCACCTTGGGCTCCACGCTGTATTCCGCCTGGGGCATGGTCTCCGCCACCCGCAGCAGGAAATCCCGGACCTCCTCGCCGTCAAAGACGTCCTGAAGGCTCTCCAGAGGTACGTCGTGGCGGACCTGTTCAAACTGGGACAGGGCCGGGCCGCCTACCCGCTGGGTGGGGGAGTCCGGGGTCACCTCCTCCGGGTGCTCCCGCTCCAGGTCCTCCAGGCGGCGGAGCATATGGTCGTACTCATAGTCGCTGATGGTGGGGGCGTCCAGCACATAATAGCGGTAGCCGTGGGCGTTGAGGGTGTCCCGCAGCTCCTTCATCTCGGTCTTATAGTCCATGTTTCACTTATCCTTTGTTCATGATGTTGTCCCGGGCGGTATCCTCCAGCTCATCGGGCGTGGTGCTGAAATAGGTGTACGTCTCCGGCACGGAGCCGACGATGACGGTCTCTGCCACGGCGATCTCGTTGCTGACCTTGGTGGAGGCGGTGAAGCCCGGCAGGAGAATGCTGGTGTACACGTCCACGCTCAGCAGAATCTGGTGCCGGGTCTGGTTGATACCGGCGGCGGAAAAGGCGTTGCGCAGGCTGGCGTCGGTGGAGCCCACCGCCTGCATCCGCACCCGGATGCAGGGTCCCCGGCCCGCCAGCAGGGTGGAGCCGGTGAGGGTTCCCACGGGGATGGACAGCTCGCTGGTGGATACCTCCGACAGCCGCCGGAGAATTTCGTCGGCGATCTGGGACCGCAGACGGTTAAAGGCCGCCATGTTGCTCTCCAGAGCCGCCACCCGGCCGGTTTCGTCCTTTTCCAGGTGGATCAGCACGTTATAGTCCACCTGGCCGCTGTCGATGGCGTCCCGGACGGCGTCCACCACGATGCGGTTGACGGCGTTGGACACCCGCGCGGTGGCCAGGCTGACGATGATGGGCCGCATATGCAGCACCGCCGCGCAGCCCAGGCCCGCCGTCAGCAGGACCGCCAGCACCAGCCAGGTCAGCCGCCGCTGCCGTCCGGTGAGACGCAGATAACGCATTCTTCTCACGGCACACACCCCCTATGGGTCAATATATGCCGCAGGGGGAGCGGTCGTTACTCCTGCCAGGAGTTGACGATGGCCTTGAAGGTCTTGCCCCGCTCCATGAAATTCTTGAACTGGTCAAAAGCGGCGCAGGCAGGGGAGAGGGTCACCACGTCCCCGGGGACGGCCCGGTCCCGGGCGGTCTCCACGGCCCGCTGGAACGGCGTCACATCCAGTATTTCCGGATGGCCCGGCCGGTAGCCGGGGGGGCCTGCTCCACAGCGGCACGGATCTTGTCTGCCGTGGCGCCGCACAGGATCAGCAGCTTCACGTGCTCCACCACCTCGGGACCCAGCACATCGAAGGGAATGTGCTTGTCATAGCCCCCGGCGATGAGGATTACCTTCTCCTTGAAGGAGCGCAGGCCCGCGATGGTGCGGGAGGGACTGGAGGCGATGGAATCATTGTAAAACCGGACGCCGCGCCAGGTGCGCACCAGCTCGATGCGGTGCTCCACGCCGTTGAAGGCCCGGGCAAAGGTGCGGATCACATCGTCGGGCACCAGACCGTCCACCGCCGCAATGGCGGCCATGTAGTTTTCCACGTTGTGGACGCCGGGCAGGCGGATGTCCTCCGTGGTCATGATCTGGCGTTCATGACCGTCCCGGCGGGAGATCACGGCGTCACCCCGCAGAAACACGCCGTTTTCCGGCTCTGCCTGGCGGCTGAAATACAGGGCGCGGCCCGGGGCATGGGCGGACAGCTCCCGGGTGATGGCGTTGTCCAGGTTGAACACGGCGATGTCGCCGGGCTGCTGGTGGCGGAAGATGTTCTCCTTGGCCCAGACATATTCCTCCATGCTCTTGTGAACGTCCAGGTGGTTGGGGGCAAGATTGGTCACCACGGCGATGTGGGGGCTGTGGGTCATGGTCATCAGCTGGAAGCTGGACAGCTCCAACACCGCCCAGTCGGTGGGCCGGATGGAGCCGGCCTCGGCCAGCAGCGGGTGGCCGATGTTGCCGCCCACATGGACGGTGTGTCCCGCCGCCCGCAGGAGCTCGGCAATAATGGTGGTGGTGGTCGTTTTGCCGTCGGACCCGGTAACGGCGATGATGGGGCAGGGGCAGACCTCAAAGAACACCTCCATTTCGGAGGTGATGGTGCTGCCCTTGGCCCGGGCGGCCTCCAGCTCCGGCGCGTCGGGCCGCAGGCCCCGGGGTGCGGAAGATCACGTCCTGGGAAAGATTCTGAAGATACCCGTCGCCCAGCCGCAGCACGGCTCCGGCGGCCTCCAGCTCCTCCGCCAGAGCGCCCAGCTTCGCCCGGTCGCTGCGGTCGCGGGCGGTGACGGCGATGCCCTCCCGCAGCAGCAGACGCAAGAGCGGCGTGTTGCTGACGCCGATGCCGATAACGGCCACGGTCTTGCCTCGCAGAGAGGCGATATATTCCTGCAAAGTCATAGGATGAACCTCCTTATCGTATCTGACCCGGTTATTATACCGCATTCCGGGGCGGGGTTCAATCAATTTCCGCGAAAATCGGTTGACTTTCCGAAGTGGGTCGGGTACAATATTTGTGCGAGTAAGCCAGACAGTCGCGGGGACAAGGCGAAAGCCTGTTCATGAGGAAAGTCCGGGCTCCACAGGGCAAGGATAACGGGTAACGCCCGCCGAAGGCGACTTCAGGAAAAGTGCAACAGAGATATACCGCCTCCGTTGGAGGTAAGGGTGGAAAGGCGAGGTAAGAGCTCACCCATCGGCTCGAGAGTGTCCGATGCTGTAAACTCTATCCGGAGCAACACCGGTATGGGAGCAATAGGGCGGCCCGTCCGCTCCCGAGGTGGCTGAAGCGCACCGGCAACGGCGCGCTTAGATAGATGACTGTCAAATACAGAACCCGGCTTACAGACTTGCTCGCGCACACCATATGGGCCCGTCGGCGGAGATCGCCTGGCGGGCCCCTTTTTATGCCCGCAGCGAGGCGGAAGCCGACTTTTTTCGGGAATCTCTGTTAATCTATTGACAAACTATGGAAAAGGTGATTTAATTAACAATATCAAAACAGAGAAAGAGGCGGACAGGCTATGGCGATACCGTTTGACTATACGTCGGAATACAAACGCAAGCTGCGCACTCCGGAGGAGGCTGCGCGGGTGGTCAAAAGCGGCGACTGGCTGGATATCTCCATGGGCGGGGCTTTCCCGTCCCTGATGGACGAGGCCATTGCCAAGCGGAAGGACGAGCTGCGGGGCGTGAAGATCCGGGGCTATCTGATCCAGCAGCCCATTCAGATGGTGGAGTGCGACCCCAGCCGGGAGCACTTTATCTATAACAGCTGGCACATGTCCGGCTATGAGCGCAAGCTCTGCGACCGGGGCCTGTGCAACTTCAACCCTATGGTGTTCCGGAATCTGGGGGCCTACTATGACCATTTCCTCACGGTAAACGTGGCTATCACCTGCGTGACCCCCATGAACGAGCACGGATACTTCAACTTCTCCGTGTCCAACGCCTCCGCCCGGGCGGTGCTGGATAAGGCCGACGTGGTGATCCTGGAGGTCAACGAGAATCTGCCCTGGGTCTATGGCGGGCTGGACGAGTGCATCCACATCGACGATGTGGATATGATCGTGGAGGGCCCCCACGGCCCCCTGCCGGGCATCAAGACTCCCGCCGCCAGCGAGACGGAGATGAAGATCGCCGAGTATGTGGTGCAGAATATGGTGGACGGCTCCACCCTGCAGCTGGGCATCGGCTCCCTGCCCAACGCCGTGGGCCAGATGATCGCCCGCTCCGATCTGCGGGACCTGGGCATCCACACGGAGATGCTGTGCGACTCGTACCTGGATATGTACAAGGCCGGAAAGATCAACAACAAGAGAAAGACCCTGGACCGCTATAAGAGCGTGTTCGGCTTTGCCATTGGTTCGCCGGACCTGTACGACTGGATCCGGGAGAACCCCGGTGTGGTGACCTATCCCATCAGCTACTGCAATGATCCCTCTATCGTGGGGAAGATTGACAACTTCGTGTCCATCAACAACTGCATCTCCGTGGACCTGTACGGCCAGATATGCGCCGAAAGCGCCGGCACCCGGCAGATCAGCGGCACCGGCGGCCAGCTGGACTTCCTGGAGAGCGCCGCCGTGTCCAAGGGCGGTAAGGCGTTCATCTGTCTCACATCCTCCTTTACCAACAAGGAGGGGGAGATGGTGTCCCGCATCAACCCGCTGCTGACTCCCGGCGATATCGTCACCGATCCCCGGAGTCTGGCCTACTACATCGTCACCGAATACGGCGGCGTGAACCTGGTGGGCTGCAGCACCTGGGAGCGGGCGGAGAAGCTCATCTCCATCGCCCACCCCAAGTTCCGGGACGAGCTGATCGCCAACGCCGAAAAGCAGGGCATCTGGCTGCGGTCCAACAAGCGGTAAAGGGAATACATACATAAGAACACCCGCTGCGGCGTAATGCCGCAGCGGGTGCTTGAATATAGCCGGTTACTGGATAGGCTCCAGAACGCCCAGGACCACATAGCGGACGTTCTTGAACTCATAGGTGCAGGTGGACAGGGTGACGATATGACTGTCCGCCGAGGGAACGCCGGTGGTGGGGCGGAAGGTGGAGTGGTTTACCATCTGCTGCAGGAACTCCTGGGTCAGCTGGAACTGATAGACGCTGCAGTCGGAATAGGCCACCTGGCCATTGCCGTCGAGGATATAGCCCGAGGCGTCCACAATGACCCCGGCAAACAGGTGCAGCTTGTAGCTCTGCTGGGGGGTCAGCATATAGAGGTAGGGATGCTGGTCATAGTAGGCCTGCTGCTTGTACTTCACCAGGTTGGAGAACATGGCCCCGGACGTCATATTGTGGCCGTAGATCAGGCTGTTCTGGTCGGAGAAGTCGGCGCTGTTGGCGCAGTCCATGAAGATGCTGCCGTTGTCGTTCCAGGTGCCGTCCAGCAGGTGGCGCAGGTAGTAGTCGTTGTCGCTGCCCTGGACCACCGGGTAATTGATATGGGTATTGGCCCCGTAGATCCAGGCGATGACGTCGCCGTTGGTTTTCAGCAGCTCGTCAAACTGCACCGTGGGGCACTCCGGGTCGCCGCTGGGGTCCTGGGTCGGGTCGTTGTTATCGCTGTCGCCGGGAAGGGTCACAAAGCGGTTGGCCTCGGAAATGACCTTATCGCTGCGGTATTTTTCCAGATAGTAGCTGCCCACCTTGTAGGCGGCAAACAGGAACACGCCCACAAGCAGGGCGAGGATCACATAGTATACGGGCTTTTTCATGGCGGCGTCTCCTTTTGTGGGATGGCTCTATTTTATCAGCTTTTCCCCGGTATTGCAAGGACTTTGCATTTTTGGTATAATAACGCAAAAAGCCAAGGGGAGGCACAGCGATGCTGATTTTTGACATGGACGGCACCCTCATTGATTCCAACGGGATCTGGCGGCAGGTGGACGAGGCGTTCCTGGCCAAGCGGGGGTATCCGTATACCCGGGAGTATTACGAGGGCGTGGCCCACACCATTTTTCCCATGGCCGCGAAATTCACCAAAGCCTATTGCCATCTGGAGGAGTCCGAGGAAGAGATCATGGCCGAGTGGATGCAGATGGCCGGGGACGCCTACGCCGTGCGGGTGCCCATCAAGCCCGGGGTCCGGGAATATCTGGACCGGTGCCGGACGGCAGGGGAGAGGATGATCGTGCTGACCTCCAGCGTGCCGGAGCACTGCCGGGCCGCCCTGGGACGATTGGAGCTGACGGAATATTTCGAGCGCATCCTCTTTGCCCACGACCTGGGCATGGACAAGAAGGACCCGGAGACCTTCCGCCACGCGGCGGCGCTGATGGGCGTGACGCCGGAGGACTGCACCATGTATGACGACTCCGTGGCCGCCTGCCGGGCGGCCCGGGAGGCCGGGATGCAGGTGGTGGGGGTGTATGACGCCTTTTTCCACGTTTCCTGGCCGGAGATGCAGCAGGTGTGTCACCGGGTCATCCGCAGCTTTGAGGAGCTGTTATAACAAAAGGACCTCCGCCAGCGGCGGAGGTCCTTTTGAGACTGTCCAAAAAGGCGCTGCCTTTTTGGACAAAAGGCTTGCAGTCTGCCGCGCGCATAATTTGTTCGCTGAAAGCGAACAAATTCCACACTTGCAGACTGAGAAGTGGAGTGTTTTTTGCGACGTACACGCCGCCGCAAAAAACGGATTGCACTTGATTTGCCGCCTGCGGGCGGCAAACTCTGCGAGGCTTTTTGACAAGCTGAAATACAGGGGTCCGGCTTACGCCGGACCCCTGTATTCTGTCAGAAGCTGCCGATGGGGATGGAGCCGTCGTCGCTGCCCTTTTCGATGGAAAGAATTTGCAGCCAGTAGCCCCGGCCACCGCCCATGTCCACCTGGACCCGGTCGCCGCTGCGCCTGCCCAGAACGGCCTTCCCCACCGGGGACTCCTTGCTGATGAGACCCTTCAGGGCGTCCTGCCGCAGGGTGGTCACCAGCTGGATTTTCCGGGTCTTGCCGGTGTTCTCCATGAGGATTTCCACGGGGACTGCGGCGGATGGCGTCAATGACCCGGGGCGTCATCCGCTGGAGATAGCGGATACGGCTGTCGTTGCGGACGATAGCGGGTTTTCATGCGGTTGAGATCTGCACGTCCTCGATGAGCTTGGGGCGCAGCGTCTGGACCCGGTAGTCGATCTCCTCCTGCATTTTCTGGATGTCCTGTCTGGTCAATTCGTCATACATGATGGTTCCTCCCATAGCTGCGCCAGGCGGCGCAGTCCCTCCGGCAAGCGGTCCATGTCGATGCCGGCATAGTTGACAACTAATATGTGCTGGGGCGCGGCGGCGGGGCGTAATCCGACAAAAGCCCAGCTTACATGGCCTCCGCCCGGCGGCGGAGGGAACGGTCGTCCAGGTCCGTGAGCAGCACCATGAGAAAGTGCAGCCCCGCGTCCTGCTCCAATATCTCTGCCCGGTCCGACAGGGGACTGCGGCGGATGGCGTCAATCACGGCGTGATGCGGATGGACGGTTGAGGGCGATGGTCTTGGAAAAAGGTGTTCTGATAGATGGACACCAGGCGTGGTTCTCCCTGACGGAGCAGGCGGGGCGGCAGGATCATATAGCTGATGCGGATGGACGGGGCGATGGTCTTGGAAAAGGTGTTCAGATAGATGACCCGCTGGTTCTCGCTGACGGAGAACAGGGTGGGGATGGGACGGCCCACAAAGCGGAACTCGCTGTCGTAGTCGTCCTCCAAAATATACCGCTCCGGCTCCTCCGCCGCCCAGCGCAGCAGCTCCTGCCGCCGGGCAATGGGCATGACGATGCCGGTGGGGTAGTGGTGAGACGGGGAGATGTGGACCACGTCCGCCGGCTGGCGGCGCAGCTGGGCCACGTCCAGGCCGCCGCCGTCCAGCCCCACCCGGCACAGGGGGACCTGGTGGGCCTGGTAAATCCTGGCGATCTTGCCATAGCCCGGGTCCTCCACGGCGTAGCGCTTCTCCCGGCCCAGCAGCTGGATGATCAGGGTGTATAGCAGCTCCGTTCCCGCGCCGATGATGATCTGCTCCGGGTCCACGTCCATGCCCCGGAACTGGCGCAGGTGGGCGGCGATGGCCCGGCGCAGGGCCGGGGCCCCGTTGGAGGGGGCGGCCCGGAGAAGCTCCGTGTCCTCCTCCAGGATGGTCTGGCGCATGAGCCGGGACCACACGGTGAAGGGGAAGTAGGACCGGTCCAGAGACCCGGTGGCCAGGTCCAGAAACACCGGCTCCGCCGGTTTTTCCGGAGTCAGCGGCGGCGGGGTCCGCCGGAGGCAGAGGCCGCTCCACGGGGCTGACATAATACCCCTTTTTCTCCACGGTGTAGATATACCCCTCCGCCGCCAGCTGCTCATAGGCGTTCTTCACCGTGATGATGCTGACCTCCAGATGCTGGGCCAGAGCCCGCTTGGAGGGCAACTTCTGCCGGGGCGGCAGGGCGCCGGACAGAATGTCCCGGCGGATGCAGCCGTACAGCTGGGTATACAGGCTGCTGCTTCCGTTTTTCTCCAGCACATAGGTCAGCATGAAAAATCTCCTATCTGGTATTATCAAATAATATCAATATGGTTATTTCAATAATACCAGTTCTTACTATAATACAGACAGAATCAAAACGCAAGGAGATTTTTCCTATGAGAGACATGAAAATCAGAAAAATGGTACTGGCCGCTCTGATGGCGGCACTGACGTATGTGGCAACCATGGTGGTGCAGATTCCTTCCCCCCGTGCAGGGCTATGTGAATCTGGGCGACTGCTGCGTGCTGCTGTCCGGCTGGATCCTGGGGCCCTGGTGGGGCGGCGCTGCCGCCGGTATCGGCTCTATGCTGACGGACCTGCTCAACGGCTATGCCCACTACGCCCCCGGCACCCTGGTCATCAAGGCCCTGGATGCCATCGTAGCGGCGCTGATCGTGAAGGCCCTGGGCCGCAAGCCCTACGCCTATGTGGTGGGCGGCGTCGTGGGCGAGCTGATCATGGTGGCGGGCTATTTCGGCTATGCCTGCCTGCTGCTGGGCAAGGGCATCGGCGCGGCGGCCAGCATCCCCGGCAACCTGGTGCAGGGGGCCATGGGCCTGGTCATCGGCCTGGTGCTGTTTGTACTGCTCAAGCGCAGCAAGGCTCTGGACAAGCTGAACATTCAGTGGTAAAATAGCTTCAAACGGGAGGATTCCCGCAGAAAGGAAGTTTTATCATGGCAGGAATCGTTCATGAGGTAGAAAATACCGATCTGCTGGCCCAGGTGCGGCAGGAGTCCGCCGCCGCCGCCCGGCAGTTGGCGGAGGCCGCCCGTCTGCACAAGGGGCAGATCGTGGTGGTGGGCTGCAGCACCAGCGAGGTGGTGGGCCACCGGGTGGGCAGCTGGTCCACGCCGGAGTTGGGCCAGGCCATTTTCGACGGGCTGCACAGCGTGTTCGGCCCCATGGGTGTGTATATCGCCGCCCAGTGCTGCGAGCACCTGAATCGGGCGCTGATCGTGGAGCACGAGGCGGTGCCTCAGCTGGACATCGTCAACGTGGTGCCCCAGCCCAAGGCGGGCAGCTCCTTCGCCACCGCCGCCTATCACACCTTCCGCCACCCGGTGGCGGTGGAGGAGATCCGGGCCGACGCCGGTCTGGACGTAGGCGGCACGCTGATCGGCATGCACCTGAAGAAGGTGGCGGTGCCGGTGCGGCTGGAGCAGGACCGCATCGGAAGCGCCATTCTGCTGGCGGCCCGGGTGCGGCCCAAGTTCATCGGCGGCGAGCGCGCCGTGTACGATGAGTCCCTGAAGGACGGATACCCGGAATTCTGAAAAAGCAATCCCTCCGGCTAATGCCGGAGGGATTGTTCTCTATTTACATACCCGTCATAACGGTCATGACCTTGAACTCCTCGGAGTTCAGGGTCTTTTTCATGGCCAGCCCCTCGTCAATGTCCAGGTCGATGATCTGATCGTCCTTGGTGCAGATGACCCGGTTGGTCTTGCCCTCGGCCAGGATCTGGACGGCCTCATAGCCCATGCGGGTGGCCATGACCCGATCCTTGGCGGTGGGGCTGCCGCCCCGCTGGATGTGGCCCAGGATGGTGACCCGGGGATCCAGGGCCAGCTCCTCCTGAATCTGGCGGCCCACGTCCACGGCGCTGGCCGCGCCCTCGGCCACCACAATCATGAAGTTGGTCTTGCCGTTCAGGCGGGCGTGGCGGATCTTTTCGGCCACCTGGGAATGGAAATCATAGGGGCGTTCCGGCACCAGCACCGCCGTGGCCCCCACGGCTACGCCCACATACAGGGCCAGATATCCGGCGTGGCGGCCCATGACCTCCACCACGGCGCAGCGCTCATGGGACTGCATGGTGTCCCGCAGCTTGTCGATGCACTCCACCGCCGTGTTGGCGGCGGTGTCGAAGCCGATGGTGTATTCGGTGCAGACAATGTCGTTGTCGATGGTGCCGGGGATGCCCACCACGGATACGCCGCATTTGCTGAGCTCCTGGGCTCCCCGGAAGGTGCCGTCGCCGCCGATGGCCACGATGCCGTCCAGCCCCAGCAGCTTGCACACGCCGGCGGCCTTGGCCTGGCCCTCCGCCGTGCGGAACTCCTCGCTGCGGGCGGTATAAAGAATGGTGCCGCCGCGGTTGATGATGCGGCTGACGCTGCCGGAATCCATGCGGTAAAAATCCCCGTTGATGAGGCCGGACCAGCCCCGGCGGATGCCGATGCACTCGATGCCCCGATCCAGAGCCGAGCGCACCACGGACCGCACCGCCGCATTCATGCCCGGTGCGTCGCCGCCGCTGGTCAGCACGCCGATTCGTTTCACTGCGCTTTCTGCCATAAATGATTCCTCCCAATAGAATGCCAGAATGTTCCGAATATACCGTACATCATTTTACGACATTGTAGCACGATTTTCCTCCGGATGCAACAGGAAGTTTTCCCGGAGCGGCTGACGGATCAGCGGGGATGGTCAGGCAAATCGGGACACGTCCAGCCCCTCCAAGGCCAGCAGACGGCGCTTCTTGTCCACCCCTCCGGCATAGCCGGTGAGGCTGCCGTCGGCGCCTATCACACGGTGGCAGGGCACGATCAGGGAAATGGGGTTGTGTCCCACCGCGCCGCCCACCGCCTGAGCGGACATATGGGGCACCTCCAGCCGCTGAGCCAGCTGCCGGGCCAGTTCTCCGTAGGTGGTCGTTTCTCCATAGGGGATCTCCTGCAGCAGGGACCACACCGCCATGCGGAATTCCGTGCCCGTCAGGTGCAGCGGCGGGATAAAATGGGGCCGCCGTCCGGCAAAATACAGGTCCAGCCAGCGGCCCGCCGCCGCCAGCACCGGGGTCTCCTGTTCCTGGGCCTGGGTCAGTCCCGGGGCAAAGTGCTTCTGTCCCGCGAACCACAGACCTACCAGGCCCGCGTCATCTGCCGCCATGAGAATCTCCCCCAGGGGAGAGCGATATCGCTGGATATAGAGCATGGCCATTCTCCTTCGCTTTGTCGATATTCATATGCTCAGTTTATGGTAGAAATTTCTGCCTGTCAAGCCTGCTGCGGGCAACGAAAAAGCCATTCCGCCGCAGCGGAATGGCTTTTTGTGAAATTCGGTGCTCAGTGACGGGCCACGGGGTCCCAGTTTTCCTCATCCTCACGGATGATCTGCAGATACTCGGTATAATCCGACTCCACAGGGTTGCTCTTGGGGGCCTGGGCCTTATACTGCTCCAGCAGACGGCGGGACTTCTCCGGCGGCTGGACGGTACCGGCGCCGGCGATGCAGCCGCCGGGGCAGGCCATGCCCTCCAGCAGATAGCCGTCGTACTTCCCGGTGCGGGCCATGCGCAGCATCTGGCGGCACTCCCGCAGACCCTCGGCATACACGGTCTTGACCTGGCGATCCGGCTCCAGATTCTCGATGACCTTCTCCACCGCCTTGGCCACGCCGCCGCTGGCGGCAAAGCCCACGCCGGGGGCGGAGGCCTCGTACTGGGCCTGCTCGTCGGGGATCTGGGAGAAGTCGATGTTCTTAGCCTCGAACATGCCCCGCAGCTCCTCAAAGGTCAGGACGAAGTCCACATCGCTGCGGACGCTGCGGCGGCTGGCTTCCAGCTTCTTGGCGGCGCAGGGGCCGATGAAAGCAATCTTGCAGTCGGGGTTCCGGCGCTTCTGGAGCCGGGCCGTCAGCACCATGGGGGTCATGGTCATGGAGATATACGGTGCAAAGCCCGGGAACTCCTTCTTGGCCATCACGGACCAGGCCGGGCAGCAGGACGTGGCCATAAAGGGCTGCTTTTCCGGCACCACCCGTAGGAACTCCTCCGCTTCCTCAATGGCGCACAGGTCCGCGCCCACGGCCACCTCCTCCAGGCCCGCAAAGCCCAGCTCCTTCATGGCGGCCTTGATCTGGCCGGGGGTGACCTTTTCGCCGAACTGGCCCCAGAAGGCCGGGGCGATGATGGCGATGACCTTTGCTCCGCCCCGGATGGCGTGGATCAGCTGGAACAGCTGGCCCTTGTCCACAATGGCGCCGAAGGGGCAGTTCACCAGGCACATGCCGCAGTTGACGCACTTGTCATAGTTGATCTGGGCCCGGCCGTGGTCGTCCTTGCCGATGGCGTCCATGCCGCAGGCCTCCTGGCAGGGGCGGAAGAACTTGATGATGGCCTGATAGGAGCAGGCGGCCTTGCACTTGCCGCACTTGATGCACTTGGTCTGGTCGATCTGGGCCTGGCCGTGCTCAAAGTGGATGGCCCCCTTGGGACAGGCATGGGAGCAGTGCCGGGCCAGGCAGCCCTGGCAGGCGTTGGTGACCTCATAGTGGGTGTCGGGACAGGCGTGGCAGGCGTATTTGATGATGTTGATCAGCGGCGGATCGTAGTATTTCTCGGCAATGGCGCTTTCCTCCACGCCGTCGGACAGCAGCGTATGCTCGGACACATCCCGCAGGGGAAGGCCCATGGCCAGGCGGATCCGCTCGCCCACAATGGCCCGCTCCAGGAAGATGGACTCCCGGACGGTGCCCACCTCGCCGGGCATCAGCTCATAGGGCAGCTTCTCCAGCCGGGTATAATAGTCCCCGCCCTCATAGGCCAGCTTCGCCACCTCGGCGAACACCTTCTTGCGCATGTCGGTGATGGTGCACTGTAAGTTTCTCATGTTTTTGTTCCCTTTATCCTCATTCAGAATCTGTTAAGAGCCGTTGCCGTTGGGGCAACAGCTTTTTCAAACTTATTATAATCGAAAGTGAAAAAAAAGACAATACCCCGGGAACATATTTTTTTTCGCACGCTGACAATTTTTTATCGCGGCAGCGCAAAAAGCCCCCCGGCGAGATTTCTCGCCGGGGGGCCGATTCATTTACGAGTCCCGGCACGTTACCGGGGCGTCGGAGGGTCACTGGATCTGGATGGTGGAGTTCTTGGGCAGCTGCTTGTGCTCCTTCTTGGGGATGGACAGCTGCAGGATGCCGTTTTCAAACCTGGCGGCTACCTCGCCGGCCTCCACGTCCTCGCCCACATAGAAGCTGCGGCTGCAGGACCCGGCGTAGCGCTCCTGACGGATATACTTGCCCTTCTTGTCGGTTTCGTCCTTGTCCAGGCCCTTGGCTGCCTGGATGGTCAGATAACCGTTCTTCAGCTCCACATTGACCTCGTCCTTCTTGAAGCCCGGCAGGTCCACGTCCAGCTCATAGCTGTCCTCCGTCTCCCGCACGTCGGTCTTCATCAGGTTCTTGCTGTGCTTGCCGTACAGCGGATCGTGACGCTGGGGCATTACCATCATACCGAAAGGATCCGTAAAGAAATCATCAAACAGGTTCTCACCAAAAATGCTAGGCAACATAAGTCATACCTCCATTCAATTTCCGGGCGGCCTATGGGCCGCACCGCCGAACTTTTGTTACCGTTACATACAACGTTTTTCAGTTCCTCTGGGGGGGCCTCTCGCGGTCCCTCTCTCAAGGAACAACTGTATCATAGCACAAATTTTAGCACTGTCAAGCGTCGAGTGCTAATGTTCACAAAGCATCTTATGTTTGTTCATAAAATATACGATTTTGCCCCGTCCGGGCCGGACGGGGCAAAAATTATCGGCATTTTTCTCCGGTGAGGACCTCCAGCGCCTGGGGGGTGTCCACGTCGGTAAGCTCCTGGGGCGGGGCCTCCACCAGCAGCAACAGGTCCGGATGACGGCGGATCACGGCGCTGCCGCCGTGGTCCCCCTCCAGAGCCGTCAGCTCCGGAAACAGGCTGGCCGGAAACAGGCAGGGATTTCCCCGGACGCCGTCATGGGGCCAGGGCCGCCAGCCGGTCCGGGTGGCGGCGGAACGCCTCCACCAGCCGCTCCACGCTGTCCCGCCGCAGCAGCGGCTGGTCCGACACCTGGAACATCACCCCGTCCATGTCCTGCATATGGGCCATGCCCAGGGCGATGGTGTGGCTGAGCCCCAGGTCCGGCCGGGGATTCTCCACCGGCAGAAAGCCCATCTCCCGGGCCAGGTCCATGCCCCGGGGATACTGGGTCACCACCGCTACCCGGTCAAAGCACGCCGCCGGAACGGCCTCCAGCGCCCGGCGCAGCAGGGTCTTTCCCTCCACCCGGGCGTCCAGCTTATTGCTGCCGAAGCGGCGGGCGTTTCCCGCCGCCATAACGATGCAGCCGATTTTCATGGGCGTTTCCCCCTTATCTTATCGTTCCTTCCAGGTCCCCGGCGACAGCATCACCAGGATGGGCATCAGCGCCAGGCGGCCCAGCAGCATCCACAGGATCATCATCAGCTTGCTGACCTCCGTCAGGCTGCTGAAATCGCCCACCGGGCCGATGCTGCCCATGGCGGGGCCGATGTTGCTGAGGCAGGCCAGCAAGATGGTAAAGGCCTCGGCAAAGTCGTTCTGCCCCAGGCCACCACCGCCGCCCCCACCAGAAGCAGCAGCAGATACGCCACCAGATAGGCCCCCGCCGAGGCCGCCACCCACTTATTTTTGATGGGGCCCGGCTGCTCTGCCCGCATCGGACATACCGCATCTGCCCCGGAGGACCGTGGCAGCAGCGCCAGAAACAGCAGCGGCAGCACCATGCGCCCGGCCTCCACCCACAGGGTATAGCCCAGGACCTTAATGACCAACGGGTAATTCATGCCCTCTCTCCTTCACATTCTGCACCATTTTACGGCACAAAATACCAATTTAATTATATGCTCCGCCTAAAATCCTGTCAAGCACGATGGGCGAATTTGCGGTTCTGTGGACCGCATTTCATGCTGCCGGAGAGAAAGCAGGCCCGCCTGATGTGCTGTGCGAAACGTTTGGGATGGCGGGGCTTCCGCAGGTGCAGCTGCTGAGCTACGCAAATAATTCAAAAAGAATTGCCGTCTTTGCTTGCTATTTTTGAAAAATATGATATACTGAATGAGTGTGCGAATTGATACTTCCTGCGGATTGCCGTATGAAGTTTTCCACCCGTGGGCATGATAGACTCACGGACATATTTCTACACTACCTAAGAGAGGGTGCCTGTTTTGAATAAGTATATCATTCATGGCGGCCGTCCGCTGATGGGCGAGGTCACCATCAGCGGCGCAAAAAAATGCCGCCGTTGCCATCATCCCCGCCGCCCTGCTGGTGGACGGGGTCTGCCGCATTGAAAACATCCCCCAGATCAGCGACGTGACGCTGCTGTTCTCCATTCTGGAGGAGCTGGGGGCCCGCGTCCGGGTGCTGAACCGACACACGGTGGAGATCGACAGCCGCCATGTGCACTCCACCCAGCCGTCCTTCGAGATGGTGCGCCGGATCCGGGCCAGCTATTACCTGCTGGGCGCGCTGCTGGGCCGCTTCGGCAAGGCTACTGTGGCCATGCCTGGCGGCTGCAATTTCGGCGTCCGGCCCATCGACCAGCACGTCAAGGGCTTCCGGGCCATGGGCGCGGAGGTCACCGAGGGCAACCTGGTCCAGGCCGTGGCCAAGGGCGGCCGCCTGACCGGCGCTGCCGTGTATCTGGACATGGTCAGCGTGGGCGCTACCATGAACATCATGATGGCCGCGGCTCTGGCCGAGGGCACCACCACCATTGAAAATGCCGCCAAGGAGCCCCACATTGTGGACCTGGCCAACTTCCTGAACTCCATGGGCGCCGACATCAAGGGCGCGGGCACCGATTCCATCCGCATCCGGGGCGTGGAGAAGCTCAACGGCGGCACCTACTGCATCATTCCCGACCAGATCGAGGCCGGTACCTATATGGCCGCCGTGGCCGCCGCAGGCGGACGGCTGCTGATCCGCAACGTGATCCCCAAGCACATGGACTGCATCTCCGCCAAGCTGACGGAGATGGGCGTCACCGTGGAGGAGGAGGACGACACCCTGCTGGTGTCCCGGTCCGGGCCTCTGCAGCGCACCAACGTCAAGACCCAGCCCTATCCCGGCTTCCCCACGGATATGCAGCCCCAGATCGCGGTGGTGCTGTCCCTGGCCCAGGGGACCAGCCTGGTCACCGAGGGCGTATACGGGGCCAACCGCTTCAAGTATATGGACGAGCTGCGCCGCATGGGCGGACAGGTTCAGGTGGACGGTCGGGTGGCCGTGATCGAGGGCGTGGAGTACCTCACCGGCGCGCCGGTTCAGGCCTGCGACCTGCGGGCCGGTGCGGCCCTGGTGATCGCGGGTCTGGCGGCCCGGGGCGTCACCGAACTGACCCAGGTGCAGTTCATCGAGCGGGGCTATGAGGACCTGGTGGGCAAGCTTCGCTCCGTGGGGGCGGATATCCGCGTGGAGGAGATCCCCGAGGCCCAGGAGGCCGAGGCACGCATCGGCTGATACGGCATTTTTCACGGCGTCCGCCGCCATCCGCGGCGGATGCCGAATTTTTCTGTGAGGTAAGCGCATTTTGATGACCCTACATACCCTGTCCAGCGGCTCCCAGGGCAACTGCCTGCTGCTGTCCGACGGCGGCACCCATATCCTGGTGGACGCCGGAATATCCACCCGCCGCATCAAAACGGGTCTGGCCCAGTTGGAGCTGTCCATGGACGAGCTGGACGGCATTCTCATCACCCACGAGCACACGGACCATATCTCCGGCCTGGCCACCCTGATCAAACACCATACCGTCCCCCTGTACGCAAGTCCCGGCACCGCCCGGCAGCTGGCGTATCGCCTGGCGGGGGTGGAACCGCTGCTGCGGCCCCAGGACCCCGGAACCGAATTTTGCATCGGCTCCTGTCGGGTCACGGCCTTTGCCACGTCCCACGACGCCGCCCAGAGCATGGATTACCGCATCGACGGCTCCGGCTCCGTTGGCATTCTGACGGACACCGGCTATGTGACCCCGGAGGCGGAGGAGGTTCTGCCGGGGGTGGGCCTGCTGGTGCTGGAGAGCAACCACGACGTGGACCGCCTGCGGTCCGGGCCGTACCCCTATTCCCTGAAGCAGCGGGTCCTGGGAAGCCAGGGGCACCTGTCCAACGAAGATGCGTCGGCTTTTGCCGCCCGGATGGCCACCTGCGGCACCGAGTGCATCGTTCTGGCCCATCTCAGCAAGGAGAACAACACGCCCCAGCTGGCCTATGACGCGGTGGACCGCGCCCTGCGGGCCGGTGGGGCCCGGGTGCGGCTGTATGTGGCCCCCCGGGACGAGCTGAGTCCCGCCTACGAGACGGAGAGGACGCCATGCAGAAGATAACCGTCCTCTGTGTGGGAAAGCTGAAGGAGAAGTTCTATCAGGAGGCCGCCGCCGAATATGCCAAGCGCCTGGGGCGGCACTGCAAGCTGGAGATCATCGAGCTGCCGGAGAGCCGCCTGCCGGAGGACCCCTCGGCGGCGGAGATTCAGCGGGCTCTGGCGGCGGAGGCCGCCGCCATCCGGGAAAGGCTGCCCCGGGGCGGGGCCGTTATCGCCCTGTGCATCGAGGGCAAGCCCTGCTCTAGCGTGGAGCTGAGCCGCCGGATGCAGGAGCTGGCCGTGTCCGGAAAGAGTCAGCTGACCTTTCTCATCGGCGGCAGCGTGGGCCTTTCGGAGGACCTGAAGCGCCAGGCCGACTGGCGGCTGTCCATGTCGCCTATGACGTTTCCCCATCACCTGGCCCGCATCATGCTGCTGGAGCAGATCTACCGGGCCCGTCAGATCGCCGCCGGTACGAAATATCACAAATAAACTTTCATTTCAGGAGGTATCGCATATGGACAATTCCAAGTGGGCCTTTGCGCCGGATGCGCCGGAGTGGCCCGTCAATGCCAGGGGAGAGAAGGAGAAGGCGGTTCTGCTGACCAGCACCTTCGACTCCACCGCCGACGCGGATATGCTCATCTCGCTTCTGGCGGCCTATCGCATCCCCTGCTTCAAGTATTTTGACTATGAGGGCGGCGCGGGGAAGGTCATCAACGGCTTTTCCGGCTACGGCGCCAGCCTGTATGTTCCGGCCTCCCTGCTGGAGGACGCCAAGGAAATTCTGGAGGCTGAGCCGGTGGAGGAACCGGAGCAGCCCCAGGCGTAATAGAAGGGAAGGAGATTTTCTGATGGACTACATGCGGGAATATGAGAAGTGGCTGGCCTCCCCGGCGCTGACGCCGGAGGAGCACGCGGAGCTGGAAAGCATCCGCGGCGACGAGAAGGAGATCCGGGAACGGTTCTACGGGCCTCTGGAGTTTGGCACCGCCGGTCTGCGGGGCACCATGAAGGCGGGCCTGCACCAGATGAACGTCCATGTCATCCGCTGGGCCACCCAGGGCTTTGCCAACGTCATCTGCGCCGAAGGGGAGGAGGCCAAGCGCCGGGGCGTGGCCCTGTGCATGGACTGCCGCAACCACTCCATGGAGTTTGCCCGGGCCGCCGCCGAGGTCTGCGCCGCCAACGGCATCCATGTGCGGATCTTCGAGTCTCTGCGTCCCACGCCGGAGCTGAGCTTCGCCGTCCGGGAATACGGCTGCCAGGCGGGTATCAACGTCACCGCCAGCCACAACCCCAAGGAGTATAACGGCTACAAGGTCTATTGGTCCGACGGCGCCCAGCTGCCGCCTCAGCACGCTGCCGCCATCGCCCGGGAGCTGGAGCACATCGACATTTTCACCGGCGTGCGCCGGATGGCCTATGACGACGCGGCGGCCCAGGGCCTGATCCAGGTCATGGGCCGGGAGACCGACGACCGCTTTATGGCTCATGTCATGGCCATGGTCAACGACCGGCAGTCCATGGCCCAGGTGGCCGACACCTTCAAGATGGTGTACACCCCCTTCCACGGCTGCGGCTGGCAGCTGGTACCGGAGGCCCTGCGGGGCCTGGGCGTGAAGCACCTGTACTGCGTCAAGGAGCAGATGGTGCTGGACGGCAATTTCCCCACGGTGGCCTCCCCCAATCCGGAGAACCCCGAGGGCTTCTATCTGGCCATTGACCTGGCCAACCAGGTGGGGGCGGACTTCATCCTGGGTACCGACCCGGACAGCGACCGGGTGGGCATCATGGTCCGCAGCCACGACGGCTCCTTTGTGCCCGTTACCGGCAACCAGACCGGCGTGCTGATGCTGGACTACCTCATCGGGGCCATGCGCCGGGCGGGCAAGCTGCCGGAGCATCCCTATTTCCTGAAGACCATCGTCACCACCGAGATGGCCCCGGAAGGTGGCCGAGGCCAACGGCGTCACCTGCTGCGATACCTTCACCGGCTTCAAGTTCATGGCCGAGAAGAAGAACGAGCTGGAGGGCCAGGGCAAGGGCCAGGTCATCATGAGCTATGAGGAGAGCTACGGCTATATGCTGGGGGACTATGTCCGGGACAAGGACGCCGTCACCGCCTCCCTGATCCTGACGGAGATGGCCGCCTGGTACGCCGTTCAGGGCATGACCCTGTTTGACGCCCTGAACGCCCTGTACGAAAAGTACGGCTATTACGGCGAAAAGACCCACAATCTGGTGATGCCCGGCCTGGACGGCCTGGAGAAGATGGCTCAGCTGATGCGGGATCTGCGGGCAGATCCCCCGGCCGCTATTGCCGGGGTGGAGGTCCTGCGCCGCAAGGACTATACCGACGGCAGCGTCATCGACTGCCGCACCGGCGAAAAATCCGCCATGGAGCTGTCCGGCAGCAACGTGCTGCGCTATGAGCTGGCGGACGGCACCACCATCCTGGTGCGGCCCAGCGGCACCGAGCCCAAGATCAAGGTCTATGTCCTGACCATCGGCGAAACTCCCGCCGCCCGGAACGAGAACCTCCGCAAATACGGCGAGTGGGTCAAGACCCTGCAGCGGTAATACGACCACTATAACGAAATACCCCCCTCATGCAGGACGATAAACCGGCATGAGGGGGTATTATTGCAAGCAGAAAGGCTGTCAAAAGTGGGACAGCGCCATGGCGGCGCTGTCCCACTTTTTAGCCTATCGCACGCTGCTGACCAGAATGATGATCAGTGCCATATATGCTGTGCTGACGGCGGCCAGAAGGCCGCACGCGATCATGCACGCCGCCCGCAGGCCACGGCGCTGCCGCAGCCGCAGCGCACCGATGACGAACCCGGCCACAGCCAGGACGAATACCACTGCCGCACCCCAGAAGGGCATACCATCACCCCTTCAGCGCGTCCAGCAGGTCCGTGAACACACGGAGCTGGTCCACAAAGCGCTGGGGCAGGCCCTCCGGGCGGCCCTTTCCGGCGTCAAACAGGAGGTCATCCGTCTGAATGGCCGCAAACACGCGGCCGTCGGCCTTGACGCTGAGATAGACGCTGCCCATTTTCAGCAGCTGGTCCATGACCCGGGGGGACAGCAGGGACTGCCCGGCGGTGAGATTTTCGCACCGGACATTGAACCGCCGGTCAAACTCCGGATTTTCCGAGGCGAAGCCCTCCCGGCCCAGCAGGCGGGCCAGCTTGCCCTTGGGCGCTGCCTGCACATCGCAGGGGAGAGTGCGCCCCAGGTCCGCCGCCATCCACTGACCCTTGAAAATGGGAAGCTCCCGATCCTCCCAGACCTCCGTCTCGGGATTCTGGTACGCCTGGGTGTTGGAAAGCTCCAGATTGCTGATCTCCAGGGGACGGCCGTGGTACTTGCCGCAGACCAGGCCGCTGCCGCCTACGTTGTCGGCACTGGGCAGGCCCAGACTGGATTCCGCGAATTTTCCGCCGTCGATGCAGGAACCGGGGTGGTACTCCGCCTCCTCCAGCACCTGCTCCATAGCCGCCTGGGCCAGACCGCCCTGGGCCGCGCCCTGCAGCTTCTTGCCGCCGGCGGAGCTCATCAGTCCGCCGATGATCAGAAGGACGACGCCCACGACGATGACGGGCACCGCGCCGCCCAATATTGCGCCGATGGCCGCAATAACCAGGCCCAGGCCGGACAGGACCTTTCCGAATCCCTTCAGCGCCCGGCCGCTGCGTATATTCTGCACATTGTCATCCATTTTCCTGCTCCTTTTCATGCTCCGCGAACAACGCGCCGCACCGGCGCAGCGCCTCGATGATCCCCTGCAGATACCGCAGGGACACCAGATAGCTGCGGCGCAGGGCGTTCAGGTCCCGCACGTTGATATCCACCGGCAGGTCCATCACCGGCAGCGTGGATTCCAGCGCCAATTCCAGGCGGTTTTCCTCCCAGCGGACAGCCGCCGGACGGCCCAGGGTTTCCAGCAGGGGGACCAATTCCAGGGCATCCCGCCCGTATGTATCGTCCTCCCGGCGGTACAGATAGCCGCCCTCCGGGGCCTGCCGTTCCGTTTCGCAGATCAGCCACACACCGCCGAAAGCCTTCACGGACCGGGTCATGGTGTCGTTGACGTCCCGGCCCACGTGCTCCTCAAAATTGTGGGTCAGCTCCACGTTGGCCGCGCCGAACCGGACGCCCTGATGGACGCCCTGGCGGTAATTCTTGATCTGGAATTCTTCCCAGTGGCGGTCGATCATCTGACTGCGGCGAATGTCTGCCTCGTCAATGACCAGCTCCGGGAGCTTCGTGTCCGGACCGAAGGCCTGCTCCGTCTCCGACCGGAAAAAGTCCCCCATCTGCTCCCAGATCAGCTTCCGCTGGCGGCTGTCGCACCGGCACAGGCCGATGATGCCCACAGCCAGCAGGATAAACAGCGCCAACAGGCCCCAGCGGATATCGCCGGACTTCCACCATACAACGCCGCCCACAACAAAGCCCAGCACCAGCATGACGGAGCACACCGTCCGCAGCCGGTCCCACCGGGCCAGCCGCCGCCGCAGCTCCCGGTCCGCCAGGGACTCCTTATAGCCGCAGGAGCACGCAGTGGAGCCTTTTTTCAGTGGCTCGCCGCACATGGGACAAATATGTTTTTTCATGGTCTTATCCCCAGTTGTTCATCCAGTTTTCGCCCCAGTCCTCGGCGGGGTCGTAATCCACCGGGTCAAAACCGGCGGCGTACACCGGCCCGTCCTGCCGATAGGCCAGGCCGTCCTCGTGGAGGGTGTAGCTGCCGGTGATGTAGAAGGCGTCGTGTCCGTCGCTGTACCAGCGGCACAGGTCGTCCTCGTCCAGCTCAAAGCTGGCCCCCGGCAGGCCGGTATAGGCCGCCACCTGGCCATAGGGGTAGAACACGCCGGAGAAGTCGCCATTCGTTTTCCCATCCGGCAGCAGGGCGAAGCGGTCCGTCTCCAGGCCGGGGGAGATGTACGCATGGAAGCCGTCCATGGACAGATAGGGGCCCTTGCCGTCCCCGGCGTCCACAATGGTCCCGCTGCCGGCGGACAGGCGGGTATAGCTCAGATACTCCATGTGCTGGGAGTCGATGACCAGAGTCTCGCCCAGGGCGTTCTGCCACACGCCGTCCAGCTGGGCAATGTCCCAGATGTCCACCCGGGCGTCGCTGCGGGTGAAGGTGAAGTGGTCGAAGGACTCCGCGTCGCCGCTGCCGTTCTGGTTGGGCAGCAGCACGCCGTCATCCCGCAGGATGAAATCGTACAAGAAGCCGTCGAAGTCGATCATGGGCACGTCGCCGGAGGTGTCATAGCGGCCCTGTCCCGTGCGGCCGGAGAAGGTCTGGTAGTAATAGCACCCCTCGTCGGCCACGAAATACAGGATGTTGCCGGAAGGGGAGGACCACTTGCCCTCCAGCTCGCTGGCGTCCGTCACCTGGCGCTGATCCTCCGGCACGGCAGGGGAGGAGGGGGCCTCCCCGCCGCCGCTGCACGCCGTCAGGGACAGCAGCAGCGCCAGCACAGCCGCCAGCCAAAGCGTTTTTTTCATGAAGCAGCCTCCTCAGTCCGCCAGCGTGTCCATGAACTCGCCCCGGATCGTGTTCCAGTACCAGACGTAGGTCACATACTCGCCGTCCTGGTCGAAGGACATCTGCAGGTCGCTGTTGCCGTCGCCGTCCAGATCGCTGTAGTCCGTTCCCTGGTAGCGGCTGGCGGCAGAGTCGAGGGGCACCGGGAACTGCACGGTGGTGTAGAGCTCCTGCTCAGCCTTGTCATAGTAGAGGTCGGCGCCGGTGTCGGTGATGCAGATGCACACGTCGATCATCTGACCGTCGTGAGTCAGGGTGCCGGTGTCCTGAATGGTGCCCCAGGTGCGCCAGTCGTCACCAACGATGTCGTCGTCAGTCGTCCCCTGATTTCCGCAGGCGGCCAGGCACAGCACCAGGGTGCACAGAAGCAAGAGAATGCTGATTTTTCGCATGGTTCTTTCCTCCTTGATAAAATGAGTCCACTGTACATCCATTGTACAGTGGACTCAGATAAAATACCATTAACCAAAGGTTAGTTTTTGGCAAAAGATGGCAGAATTGCGGAGGCCCGGATTCACACGCCCAGCCGCTGGGAGATGGCCGACAGCAGTTCGTTTTTCCCGGTGCCCTTTTCGGCGGAGAAGGGGACCAGACAGTCCTGCTTCTCCAGCTCCAGGGTGTCCCGGATCAGCTGCAGATTGGGCTCGATCTCGCTTTTTTTCAGCTTGTCCAGCTTGTTGGCCACGACCACCACCGGGCATCCGGTGCCCCGGAACCACTGGAACATGGTCACGTCGTCCGCCGTGGGCTTGTGCCGGGCGTCCACAATGAGAACACCCAGGGAGATGAGGGCCCGGCTCCTGGAAATACGACTCCATCAGCCGTCCCCAGAGGTCCCGCTCCTCCTTGCTGACCTTGGCATAGCCGTAGCCGGGCAGGTCGGTCAGATACACCCGGTTGTCGATGAGGAAATAGTTCACCTGAGTGGTCTTGCCGGGGGTGGCGCCCACCCGGGCGAAGTTCTTCCGGTTGAGCAGGCGGTTGATGACGGAGGATTTGCCCACGTTGGAGCGCCCGGCAAAGGTCACCTGGGGCCGTCCGTCCCGGATAAAGGCCTCCGGGCGCACCGCCGAGCGGATAAATTCCGCCTTGTTATAGTTGATTGCCATGGCAAGCGCTCCTCCTTTACACTGACAGTGCGGCGGGGGATTCCGCCGATACGCGGCCACGGGGGGCGGCGTGCTCCCCGCGGGAAGGCACCAGCGCCGCCGCAAACACCTGGTCCACGGTGTCCACCGGGATGAAGTGCAGACCGGCCCGGACGGTCTGGTCGATCTCGTCCAGGTCCTTGACGTTTTCCCGGGGAATCAGCACCGTATGTACGCCGTTTCGCAGGGCGGCCATGGTCTTTTCCTTCAGACCGCCGATGGCCAGCACCCGGCCCCGGAGGGTCACCTCGCCGGTCATGGCTACGCTGCCCCGGACAGGCCGTCCGGTCAGCGCCGACAGCATGGCGGTGGTGATGGCGATACCCGCCGAGGGTCCGTCCTTGGGCACGGCCCCCTCCGGGAAGTGGACATGCACGTCCTTGGTCTTATAGAAGTCCCGGGGCAGGCCCAGCTCCTCCCAACGGCTGCGCAGGCAGGTCAGGGCGGCCTTGGCGGATTCCTGCATAACGCTGCCGAGATTGCCGGTAAGCTCCAGCTTTCCGCTGCCGTCCAGGGCCTGGGCCTCCACTTCCAGAATTTCGCCGCCTACCTGGGTCCAGGCCAGGCCGTTTACCACGCCCACCTGGTCCCGGTCGCTGTGGATGGACTCGCTGTACCGCTCGGTTCCCAGCAGTTCTTTCAGGTTATTCTCTGTAATGTCAACTCGCTTTACATCGCCCTCCACCAGCTGCATGGCGGCTTTTCGGCACAGCTTCCCCAGCTGGCGCTCCAGCACCCGGACGCCGGATTCCTTGGTGTAGGCGGCGATGACCCGCCGGATGGCGTCGTCGGTGATGCGCAGCTGGGTTTTCTTCAGACCGTGCTCCTTCAGCTGCTTGGGCAGCAGATGCCGCTTGGCGATCTGCAACTTCTCCTCGTCGGTATAGCTGGTGAGCTCGATGACCTCCATCCGGTCCAGCAGGGGACGGGGGATGGTGTCCAGGGTGTTGGCGGTGGTGATGAACATCACCCGGCTCAGGTCCACCGGCACCTCCAGGAAGTGATCCCGGAAGGCGTGGTTCTGTTCGCTGTCCAGCACCTCCAGCAGGGCCGACGCCGGGTCGCCCCGCATATCGCTGGCCAGCTTGTCGATCTCGTCCAGCACCAGCAGGGGATTCATGGAGCCGCTGCGGATCACCGCGTCGATGATCCGGCCGGGCATGGCGCCGATGTAGGTTTTCCGGTGTCCCCGGATGTCCGCCTCGTCCCGGACACCGCCCAGACTCAGCCGGGACAGTTTCCGGTGCATGGCCTTGGCCACGGACAGGGCGATGGAGGTTTTGCCTACGCCCGGGGGGCCCACCAGGCAGAGGATCTTGCCCTTGGCCTGGGGGTTCAGCTGCCGCACGGCGATGAATTCCAGGATCCGCTCCTTCACCTTGTCCAGGCCGTAGTGGTCCTTGTCCAGGATCTTCCGGGCCTGTTCCACGTCAGCCCGGTCGTGGGTCTCCACACCCCAGGGCACGTCCAGGCACACATCCAGATAGTTCCGGATGACGGCCCCCTCGGCGCTGCCGAAGGGCTGCTTGGACAGGCGGTGCAGCTCCTTCATGAGCTTCTCCCGCACCTCGTCACCGGCCCGGCAGCGGTTGATCTTCTCCTCGTATTCGTACAGCTCGTCGTCGCCGTCCTCGCCCAGTTCGTGCTGCAGAACGTGCAGCTGCTCCCGCAGGACCATATCCCGCTGGACCTGGCCCACCCGCTGGCGGACCTTCTGGTCGATATCCGACTCCAGGACGGCGATATCCACCTCATGCACCAGAATTTCGTTCATCACCAGCAGCCGCCGGGCGGGATGCAGCTCCTGCAGCACCCGCTGGCGATCCTGGTGCCGGAGGTTGATGTTGGCGGCGATGGTGTCCGCCAGCAGGCCGGGGTCCCGGATGTCCAGCACGGAGGCCACCAGCTGGTCGGACAGATTCCCCACCAGCTCCTGATACTGGCCAAACAGGGCGTATGTCCGCCGGGTCAGAGCCTCGGTGCGGTCCGAGGCCCGCCAGCTCTGGTCCTCCAGCAGCTCCACATTGGCCTGCAGGAAGGGCTTGGTCTGCCACAGGCGGCGCAGGGCCGCCCGGTGCAGGCCCCCGGCGATGACCCGTACCCCGGTATCCGAGGTCTTGACGATCTGGAAAATGCGGCACACGGTGCCGATCTCGTACAGGTCCTCCTCCTGGGGGTCCTGGACGCCGATCTCCCGCTGGGTCACCAGCAGCAGCTCCCGGTCGCCCTCCATGGCGTTTTCCAGGGCCAGGATGGATATCTCACGCTCCGCGTCGAAGCTCAGCGTCTGGCCCGGGAAGGCAGTCAACCCCCGCAGGGCCAGCACCGGCATATTTTGTGTGGTCATAAGGGTATCTCCTTTGCGATAGGGAAAGTACAATAGGGCAAGAGGGGAGAGGCGCACGCGTCTCTCCCCTTTGTGCTTGTTTCAGGACGCCGGCGCGTTCTTGGTGCCGCGGCTGGGATCCCGCAGGATCACGGGCGCTGCGCCGTCGTTGACGGCCCCGGCGGTGATGGTCACCTGTTCGATGGTGTGGTCCGAGGGAATGTCGTACATGATGGGGGTCAGGACTCCCTCCATGACGGCCCGCAGGCCCCGGGCGCCGATGTTGCGCTCGATGGCCTTGTCGGCCACGGCCTCCAGGGCCTCCGGCTCGAACACCAGCTTCACATCGTCATAGGAAAACAGCTTCTGATACTGCTTGACCAGGGCGTTCTTCGGCTCCGTCAGGATCCCGGACCAGATCCTCCCGGCCCAGCCCGTCCAGAGCGGCGATCACCGGCAGACGGCCCACCAGCTCGGGAATGATGCCGAATTTCAGCAGGTCGTGGGGCTGGACCTCCTTGAGGAGCTGTCCCGTCCGACGCTCGGCCTTGCTTTCCACCACGGCGTCGAATCCGATGCCCTTGCGGTCGGTGCGCTGCTCGATGATCTTCTCCAGACCGTCGAAGGCGCCGCCGCAGATGAACAGAATGTTGTGGGTGTCCACCTGGATGAACTCCTGATGGGGGTGCTTGCGGCCGCCCTGAGGCGGCACGTTGGCCACCGTGCCCTCCAGGATCTTCAGCAGCGCCTGCTGCACGCCCTCGCCGGACACGTCGCGCGTGATGGAGGTGTTCTCGCTCTTGCGGGCGATCTTGTCGATCTCGTCCACATAGATGATGCCGTGCTCGGCCAGCTCCACGTCGAAATCCGCCGCCTGCAGCAGCCGCAGCAGGATGTTCTCCACGTCGTCGCCTACATAACCGGCTTCGGTGAGGGTGGTAGCGTCGGCGATGGCGAAGGGGACCTTCAGCACCCGGGCCAGGGTCTGGGCAAACAGGGTCTTGCCGGAGCCGGTGGGGCCGATCATCAGGATGTTGCTCTTCTGCAGCTCCACATCCTCGCCGCCGCCGAAGAAAATGCGCTTATAGTGGTTATAGACCGCCACGGACAGGGCCACCTTGGCGGCGTCCTGGCCGATGACGTACTGATCCAGCACCTCTTTGATCTCCCGGGGAGTGGGCAGCTGGTCCGGGGTCTCGTACCCGGCCTCAGGGCCGGGCTCGTACCCATCGTCCAGAATGGACATGCACAACTGGACGCACTCGTCGCAGATGCGCACGCCAGGGCCCTGGATCATGCGGTGCACCTGGTTCTCCGCCTTGCCACAGAAGGAGCACCGCAGGGATTTCTTATCGTCTGCCATTGGTTACCTCTTGTAAATGACCTTGTCCACCAGGCCGTATTCCCGGGCCTCCTCGGCCAGCATCCAGTGATCCCGCTCGGAGTCCTGCTTCACCTGTTCGGGATCCTTGCCGGTGTTGTCGGCTAGAATCTGGTTCAGGCGCTTTTTCAGCTTCAGGAAATGCTCCACGTCGATCTCCATATCCGTGACCTTACCCTGGGTCCCGGCGGAGGGCTGGTGGATCATGATCTCCGCATTGGGCAGGGCAATGCGCTTGCCCCGGGCGCCGGAGGACAGCAGGAACGCGCCCATGCTGGCAGCCATGCCGATGCAGATGGTGGACACGTCGCACTTGATATACTGCATGGTATCGTAGATGGCCATACCCGCGGTCACAGAACCGCCGGGGCTGTTGATGTACATCTGGATATCCTTGTCGGGGTCCTGGGCCTCCAGATACAGCAACTGGGCCACCACCAGGCTGGCGGTGGTATCATTGACCTCTTCGCCCAGGAAGATGATGCGGTCGTTCAGCAGCCGGGAAAAGATGTCATAGGAACGCTCGCCCCGGTTGGTCTGCTCCACAACATAAGGGACTAAACTCATAGAAATGACCTCCTGTACAAATAGATGAAACTCAACCCCATTATACCCGCCCGGTGGGTATCTCAAGCAGGGGACGAAAAATTATTCCTCGTCCTTCTTTTCCTCTTCCTGCTTGGCTTCTTCCTTGGTCTCCTCAACAACGGGAGCCACGGCTACGGCGGCGTCGGCCACGGCCTTGATAGCCTTGCTGCGCAGGACCTGCTCGCGGACGTCGGCCTCGGGCAGATACTTCTTGATGGTATCCAGGTCCATGCCGTACTTATCGGCCACGGACTTCATCTCGGCCTCGATCTCCTCGGCGGTGGCCTCCAGCTCCTCGGCCTTCACCAGGGCGGCCACGGCCAGATCCATGCGGACCTGCTGCAGGGCGGGCTCATGGGCCTGCTTCTTGAAATCGTCCTCGGTGGTGTTGGTCATCTTCAGATACTGGTCAAAGGGGATGCCCTGGGCGGCCAGCTGCTGCTGGAAGTTCTCCATCATCTGCTGGGCCTGAACGTCCACCATCTCATCGGGGATGTCGGCCTGGATGCCGTCGGCCACCTTCTGCATCAGGGCGTCCTCAAAGGCGCGCTGGGCAGCGGCCTCGCGGTCCTCCACCAGCTTCTTGCGGGTGTCGGCCTTCAGCTCCTCCAGGGTGTCGAATTCGGACACGTCCTTAGCGAACTCGTCGTCAATGGCGGGGACTTCCTTGTGCTTGACCTCGTTGACCTTCACATGGAACACCACGGGCTTGCCGGCCAGCTCAGGGGTGTAGTTCTCGGGGAAGGTGATGTCGATGTCCTTCTCCTCGCCGGCCTTCATGCCCACCAGCTGATCCTCAAATCCGGGGACGAAACTGCCGGAGCCGATCTCCAGGTCGAAGTTCTCGCCCTTGCCGCCGTCGAAGGCCACGCCGTTGTCGAAGCCCTCGAAGTCGATGTCGGCGGTGTCGCCCTTCTGGATCTCGCGCTCCACGCTGACCAGACGGCTGTTGCGGTCGGCCATCTCGTTCAGGCGGTTGTCCACGTCCTCGTCGGTGACGTTGACCTCGGCCTTGGGGGGCCTCCAGGCCCTTATACTGGCCCAGGGTCACCTCGGGATACACGGCCACGGTGCACTTGAACACCACGCCGTCCTTGCCGCAGGACTCCAGCTCCACCTCGGGATAGCCGACGACCTTCAGCTCCTGCTCCTTCACGGCGGCCTCATAGGCGTCGGGCAGCAGGATGTTCACTGCTTCTTCATAGAAGACCTCTGCGCCGTACATGCTCTCGATCATCTTGCGGGGAGCCTTGCCGGGGCGGAAGCCGGGAACGCTGATCTTGGACCGCTGCTGCAGGTACGCCTTGTTGATGGCGGCCTCAAAGGCGGCGGCGTCTGCTTCGATGGTCAGTGCGACCTTGCTCTTGTCCAGTTTTTCACAGGATTTTACACTCATTTTGATTTTTCCTCCGTTCAGCATTAAATCGTATCAATGCAATTCTATATAATAGCAGAAAACAATTTCAATTTCCACACTTTTTTGCTCTAATCACAAATTTTTTTAGGATGAAAGCCCAAATAATCCCCGGAGACCATGTAAAACTCGGTTCCGACCCGGTCTCCCTGCAGGGCCCGGCGGTGAGAAGCACCGTGGAGATGGCCGTAGCAGCACACCTTCACGCCGTATTCCCGCAGCAGCCGCAGGATCTCCGGGCACTGGTACCCCTGATACAGCGGCGGATAATGGAGGAAGCACAGCTTCTCGCGGTCGCCTGCCGCCTTCAGGGAGGTTTCCAGCCGCCCTACCTCCCGCAGCAGCACCTTTTCGTTGTGGGTGCCCTGGTTGTCCAGCTCATAGAACCACCCCCGGGTGCCGCACAGGGCCACGTCCCCGTAAAAGCGGCAGTTGTTGTGGAGGATCTCCATGGTGGTCAGGCCGTTTTCCGCAAAGAACCGCTCCATTTTGGCGGCGGTGTTCCACCAGTAGTCGTGGTTGCCCTTGAGCAGGTATTTCTTCCCCGGCAGGGCATCGATGAACCGGAAATCCTCCAGGGATTCCTCCAGGCTCATGCCCCAGGACAGGTCGCCGCACAGCACGGTGACGTCGTCCTCTGTCAGCACGGAGAACCCCTCCCGGATGCGGGCCACATAATCCTTCCAGCCGTCCCCGAAGATCTCCATGGGCTTGTCGGACCCCAGGGACAGATGCAGATCGCCAATGGCATACAGCGCCATACGGCACCTCCTTCCTTATTATAGTATATCGTTATATCAGCCTCCGCAGATTGTTCCAGAACAGGTCCTCCAGCAGGGTCTGGGGATAGCCCCGGGCTGCCAGGGCCTGCCACAGGCGGGGCATGTCCTGGACGCCCTGCATTCCGGCGGCCAGCTCCTCGCAGCCGTCCAGGTCGCCGCCCAGGCATAGGGTTTTCTCCCCGCCCAGCTCCAGAAAATGCTCCACATGGGCCACCAGCTCCTCCATGGTGCCCGCCGGACCCACAAACGGCCGGTACAGGTTCAGCCCCACCACACCGCCGGAGTCCCGGATGGCCCCGGAACATGTCGTCGGTGAGATTGCGCCGGTGGGGGCACAGGGCCCGGCTGTTGGAGTGGGTGGCCACCACCGGCCCCCGGGCCAGGCGCACCACGTCCCAGAACCCCGGGTCGCTGATGTGGGACACGTCGGGGCAGATATGGCACGCCTCCAGCTGCCGCAGAAAGTCGGCGCCAAGAGGGGAGAGGCCCCGATCCGTGTCCCGGCAGTTGGTGCCGGACAGAACATTGGGCCAATTCCACACGGGGTTGAGAAACCGCACGCCCCATTCCGCCGCCGTCTCCACCTGTCCCGGGTCGCAGCCTATGAGCTCGGCCCCCTCTATGGAGAGAATCGCCGCCATTTTCCCGTCTGCCGCGGCCCGGTCCACCTCTGCGCCGGTGCGGCAGGGGACAATGACGTCCCGGTTCTGCTCCATCTCCTGTAAAAACCGCCGGTGAAGCAGGCGGCCCTCCCGGACCATGGTGCTGCCCCGGGGAACCTCCTCCGGGTCCTGATACAGGGCGAACACCTGGGCGAACCGCCCGAAGCTCGACGCCCGGTGCAGATCCAGATGAGCATTGTTTTCCCGCAGCTGCGCTCCGGTCCGCAGGCACCGGTAAATGGTATCGCAATGCGCGTCAAAATAGGGAATATGTTCCATACGTCACCTCAGAATGCGTTCTCAATGTACTCTATGCGGCTGGCCTTCTGGGGATGCGGACCCTCAGCGTACACCTCCGCCACGTCGAAGCGGGCGGGGCAGTCCAGGTCCTTCGCCATCAGGTACCAGGCCGCCGTTTTCCGCAGCCGCTCCTGCTTTTTTGGGGTCACATACTCCCGGGGCAGGCCGCAGGACAGATTCGTCCGGGTCTTGACCTCCACGAAGCACAGCACGCCGTCCTTCCGGGCGATCAGGTCGATCTCCCCGAACCGGCAGTGAAACCCGTGGGCCAGCAGGGTGTAGCCCCGGCGGCGCAGGTAGTTGGCCACCTCCGCCTCGCCCCAGGTGCCCTCGGCCCGGCTCATGACTGCCGCTCCTTCCACTTTTTCAGAAACGACTGCCGGTGCTCCGGGCAGGGGCCGTATTGGTCCAGCATGGCGTAGTGCAGCTTCGTGCCGTAGCCCTTGTGCTGGGCAAACAGATACTGGGGATATTCCCGGTCCAGCACCTGCGTCACGTACCGGTCCCGGGTGACCTTGGCCAGGATGGACGCCGCCGCAATGGATACGCTGCGTCCGTCGCCGCCTACCACCGTCTCATGGGGGAGGTCGATGGAGGCGCACCGCCCGTGATCCCGGTTGCCGTCGATCAGAACGTAGTCCGGGCGGAGGGTCAGGGCCTCTATGGCCAGCGCCATGGCCCGGATCCGGGCGCTTAAAATGTCCGTGGCGTCGATCTCCGCCGCACTGACGGAGGCCACCGCCCAGGCCGCGGCCCGCTCGGTGATGAGGGTATACAGGGTCTCGCGCTTTTTCTCCGTCAGCTTCTTGGAGTCGTCCAAGCCCGGGATATCGCAGCCCGGCGGCAGGATCACCGCGCCCGCGCACACCGGCCCCATCAGGGGCCCGGCTCCCGCCTCGTCGCAGCCGCACACCAGGGTATAGCCCCGCTTTCGGGCCGCCTGTTCCAGGGAATCATCCGGTCTCATTGGGCATCCTCCACCGTTTCCAGGGTGAACCGCCCCAGCTTGCCGCCCCGGAACTCGTCCAGCAGGACCCGGGCCATGCGCTGGGTGTCCACCTGGGCTCCCCGCATGAGAAAGCCCCGCTTCCGTCCGGCCTTTTCCAGCAGGTCATATCCGCTGTCCTCCGGCTCCACCTCAATTTTATACCGCTCCGCCAGCACCGGCGCATATCGCCGGGACAGGTAGTCCATCAGGCAGCAGGCCAGCTCCTCCATATCCACCACATCGTCCTTGATGGCGCCGGTGAAGGCCAGGCGTTTGCCCACCTCCGGGTCGTCAAACCGGGGCCACAGAATGCCCGGGGTGTCCAGCAGCTCCAGATTGCTGTCCACCGGCACCCACTGCTTGCTGCGGGTAACGCCGGGCCGGTCCTCGGCACGGGCGGTTTTGCGGCGGGCTACCTTATTAATAAAGGTGGACTTGCCCACGTTGGGGATTCCCAGCACCATGACCCGCACGGTGCGGCCCGCCTGGCCCCGCTGGGCCCAGGCGGCCAGCTTGTCCCGCAGCAGCTCCCGGACAGCGGCGGCAAACTGGGCGGTGCCTGCGCCGCCCTTGGCATTGGCCTCCAGCACAGCATAGCCCTTTTCCCGGAAATAAGCCGTCCAGCGCCGGGTCTCGCCGGGGTCCGCCTGGTCCACCCGGTTCAGGACCACCAGCCGGGGCTTGCCCGCCGTCAGCTCGTCCACATCCGGGTTCCGGCTGGACAGGGGAATGCGCGCGTCCAGAATCTCACACACGGCGTCCATATTTTTGATCTCCGCCGTGATCATCCGCCGGGTCTTGGTCATGTGCCCGGGGAACCAGCTCAGATTATCAACCTGCATGTCGTTCACCTCTCGTATTTCCTTCGTAACTAAGAAATTATATCATATTTTCCGCCGCTTGGCAAAAGAAAAAACGCCCGCTGTCTGCGGGCGTTCGTTCTTTTTTAGGGGGATACAGCTTACAGCTTCTCCTTGACCTTGGCAGCCTTACCAACGCGGTCACGCAGATAGTACAGCTTGGCGCGGCGCACGAAGCCGTGGCGGACCACTTCGATGGTGGCGATGGAGGGGGAGTGCACGGGGAACACCTTTTCCACGCCCACGCCGTAGGAGATACGACGGACGGTGAAGGTCTCCTCAATACCGCCGTGCTTCTTGGCAATGACGGTGCCCTCGAAGACCTGGATACGCTCGCGGGCGCCTTCCTTGACCTTCACGTGCACGCGGACGGTATCGCCCACCTGCACCTGGGGGACTTCCTTCTCCAGCTGCTCTTTGTTCAGTGCTTTGATCAGATCCATGGATATTTCCTCCTGTTTATATAGGCGTTCGTGCCGTCATGTATGCGGCGTCCGACTCGTTCCGGACCCCGGCGGCAGAGGACCGCCCTTTTTACGCCATGATAGGATATCACATCCGAGCCGGTTTTGCAAGCTTTTTTTGCGCTTTCCCTGAAAAAAAGAGTCGTCGTCAGGGAAGCAGGTGCATCTTGACGGGGCGGCGTTTTTCCTGTAAAATGGGTAGAATAAAAGCATATTCTTTCAGATGAGGTAACGATATGGCAAATGGATTTATTGATAAGGCCCGCATCACCGTCCGGGCCGGCAGCGGCGGCAACGGAGCCGTTGCCTTTCACCGGGAAAAATACATCGCCGCAGGCGGCCCCGACGGCGGCGACGGCGGCGACGGCGGCAGCATCATCGTCCGGGTGGACGACAACATGTCCACGCTGATGGACTTCCGGTATAAGCGCAAATATGTGGCGGCCAACGGTGTAGACGGTCAGGGCGGCCGCAAAAGCGGCAAGGACGGCCAGAGTCTGACCATCCGCGTGCCCCGGGGCACCCTGATCCGGGACGCCGAAACCGGCGAGATCATCAAGGATATGTCCGATGACCAGCCCTTTGTGCTGTGCAAGGGCGGCCGGGGCGGCTGGGGCAACCAGCACTTCGCCACCCCCACCCGTCAGGTGCCCCGCTTTGCCAAGGCGGGCCTGCCCGGCGAGAGCCACGACGTGGTGCTGGAGCTGAAGCTGCTGGCGGACGTGGGCCTGGTGGGCTTCCCCAACGTGGGAAAGAGCACCCTGCTGAGCGTGGTGTCCAAGGCCCATCCCAAGATCGCCAACTACCACTTCACCACCCTGTACCCCAACCTGGGCGTGGTGTATGTGGACGAGGGCGTGTCCTTCGTCATGGCCGATATCCCCGGCATCATCGAGGGAGCCAGCGAGGGCGCGGGCCTGGGCCACGACTTCCTGCGGCACATCGACCGCTGCCGCCTGCTGGTCCACCTGGTGGACGTGTCCGGCAGCGAGGGCCGGGACCCTATCGCCGACTTTGACGCCATCAACCAGGAGCTGCGGCAGTACAGTCCGGAGCTGGCGGACCGGCCCCAGATCGTGGCGGCCAACAAGACGGACCTGCTGGCGGACCCCGCCCGGCTGGACGCCTTCCGGGCCCATGTGGAGGAGGCGGGCTACACGTTCATGGCCATGTCCGCCGCCACCCACCAAGGCACCCGGGAGCTGGTGCAGGCCATTGCCGCCCGGCTGGCGGAGCTGCCGCCGGTGGCGGTGTACGAGCCGGAGTATGTCCCCCGCCCGCCCCAGATCGACACCTCCGAGCCTCTCAATATCCGGCAGGAGGACAACACCTGGCTGGTGGAGGGTCCGTGGCTGCAGCGGCTGATGGCCAACATCAACTTCTCCGACTACGAAAGCCGTATGTACTTCGACAAGATGCTGCGCCAGTCCGGTCTGTTTGACCAGCTGGAGCGCATGGGCATCCAGGACGGGGACATCGTGTCCATGTACAACCTGGAATTTGAATATCAGCGCTGAAAAAAGCCGCCGGTTCCTGAACCGGCGGCTTTTTTGGGGCCTCTGATGTTATTTTTGCGATGAAGCGGGATCATTATGCGCCATATGAACGAAACGACTTCATCTCGCTACCTTGTGCGAAATGCGGCAAAAGCCGGAAAATCACCAGACGGGAATTGTTTCGGTTGCACAACGGAGCGGGATATGTTATACTGACAAAACACGGAAAGGGGGGAATTCCATGAAAAAATTGACGGCGCTTCTGCTGGCGCTGGTGATGGCGCTGTCCCTGACGGCGTGCAGCTTTGTGATGCTGCCGGAGGAGCAGGACCCGCCGGCCGACCCGAAGCAGGAGCAGCAGCTGGCCCGGGAGGATACATACACCACAAAAGAGGATGTGGCGCTGTATATCCACCTGTATGGCCGCCTGCCGGACAATTTCATCACAAAAAAAGAGGCCCAGCAGCTGGGCTGGACCGGAGGCTCCCTGGAGCCTTATGCCCCGGGCTGCTGCATCGGCGGCAGCCGGTTCGGCAATTATGAGGGCCTGCTGCCGGAGGCCGACGGCCGCACCTGGACCGAGTGCGACATCAACACCCTGGGGGCCGATTCCCGGGGAGCGGAGCGCATCGTGTTTTCCAACGACGGCCTGATCTACTACACCGGCGACCACTACAAGACCTTTGAACTGCTGTATGGAGGAGAATGACTATGCAGATCCACCTGAACGGAAATGACATCACCAACCGGGAACAGCTGCACGACGCCCTGTCAGAGGCGCTGGAGCTGCCGGAATGGTACGGCCGCAGCCTGGACGCCCTGTATGACTGCCTGACGGACCTGTCCGTGCCCACCACCATCCATGTGGAGAACTGGCCGGAGGAGGACTATATGCAGCGGGCGCTGGCGGTGCTGCGGGACGCGGCGGAGGAGAACGAGCTGCTTCAGGTGCGCTTGGAGGACTGACCCAGCTTGTGCCGGGTGTACCACAGGGCGCCCAGAATCAGCAGACCGTCCGCGATCAGCAGGGCCCAGAACACCGGATTGCGGAAATCCAGGTTGTTGCCCAGAATGCAGAAGCACACCATGCCCGGCATGATGGCCAGCCACGACGAGGCCAGATACGACCAGTAATTCAGCCGCATCATGCCGAACAGCACCCCCAGCACCTCCATGTTCAGCCCCAGCATATGGATGGCGAAGCAGGAGACGAAGCCGTATTCCTGGGTGGCGGCGAAATATTTCTGGAGCTTGGGGTGCTTGTTCAGCAGGCCCTCCAGGCTCTCGGTGCGGGTGGAGCGTCCGATCCAATAGGAGATGGACAGGCACAGGGCCGTGCCCACGGCGTTGATGGCCAGGGCTGCCGGGAGCGGGAAGATCAGCGACACAACCACCACCAGCGCGTTGTATACCACCACGCCGGAGATGCCCTTCACCGCAAACAGGGCCAGGATCACCGCCACCGCCAGACCGGGCCGGTGGTCCACCAGCTGGGGAATGGTGTTCAGGTCCAGCACGCCTGTCAGCAGCAGGATGCCGAAGCCTGCCGTGCACAGCAGCATCAGCAGGATGGGCAGATAGTCCCGCAGGGTCTTTTTCATGGATGGCACAGCCTCCTCGGATAAAATATAGAAGAATTTATACCATAATTTTGTGAACAAATCAAGTATGCGGCGGGATTTTGAACAAATTCTGAATCCCGGGCAAAGGAATGGTTGACATTTTTCCGGAAATGGTGTAGAATGCCCACATATTGAAAACGGCTGTGATGGGAAGCAGTAGGCGGTATGCGGATGCCGAGAGAGGGAGCGGTTGGTGCAAGCTCCCGTGATGCGCCGCCCAAGTCGTCCCGGAGCCTTGGGCTGAACTGACAGTAGGCTGCAACGGCATGTCCTCCGTTATCGGGACAGGGCGTTTTCCGCGCCCATGAGTGCGGGATTTCCCGAATACAGGTGGTACCACGGACTTTTTACGGTTCGCCCTGTTTTGCTATGGCAAAACGGAGCGGGCCTTTTTGTTTTGCCAAATACTCAGACAAGGAGAATAGCTATGCGCAAAGAATTACCCAAGGTGTACGATCCCCGGCAGGTGGAGCCCCGGATCTACCAGATGTGGATGGACGGCGGCTGCTTCAAGGCGGAGCCGAATCCCGACAAGAAGCCCTTTTCCATCGTGATGCCGCCCCCCAACGTCACCGGCCAGCTGCACATGGGCCACGCCATGGACGCCACCCTGCAGGACATCCTCATCCGCTTCAAGCGGATGCAAGGGTATGAGGCCCTGTGGCTGCCCGGCACGGACCACGCCGGCATCGCCACCCAGATCAAGGTGGAGGAGAACCTGCGCCAGGAGGGCCTGACCCGCTATGACCTGGGCCGGGAGAAGTTCCTGGAGCGCGTGTGGGCCTGGAAGGAGAAGTACGGCAACCGCATTGTGGAGCAGCAGAAGAAGATGGGCTCCTCCTGCGACTGGGACCGGTCCCGCTTCACCATGGACGAGGGCTGCTCCAAGGCCGTCCGGGAGACCTTCTGCGAGCTGTATGACAAGGGTCTGATCTATAAGGGCAGCCGCATCATCAACTGGTGCCCCCACTGCCTGACGGCTCTGTCCGACGCCGAGGTGGAGTACACCGACAAGCCCGGCCACCTGTGGTATATCCGTTACCCCCTGGCCGACGGCAGCGGCGACATCGTGGTGGCCACCACCCGCCCGGAGACCATGATGGGCGACACCGGCGTGGCCGTGAACCCCGAGGACGAGAAGTTCAAGCACCTCATCGGTAAGACCTGCATCCTGCCCATTATGAACCGGGAGATCCCCATCGTGGGCGACGAATACTGCGAGATCGGCTTCGGCACCGGCGCGGTGAAGATGACCCCGGCCCACGACCCCAACGACTTTGAGGTGGGCCTGCGGCACAACCTGGAGGTGATCCGGGTCATCGCCGACGACGGCACCATCAATGAAAACGGCGGCAAGTACAATGGCATGGACCGCTACGAGTGCCGCAAGGCCATCGTCAAGGACCTGGAGGAGCAGGGCTACCTCATCAAGACCGAGGATTATTCCCACAACGTGGGCACCTGCTACCGCTGCCACAACGATGTGGAGCCTCTGATCTCCGCCCAGTGGTTCGTGAAGATGGAGCCCCTGGCCAAGGAGGCCATCCGGGTGGTGAAGGACGGCACCATCAAGTTCGTGCCGGAGCGCTTTACCAAGACCTATACCAACTGGATGGAGAATGTCCATGACTGGTGCATCTCCCGCCAGCTGTGGTGGGGCCACCAGATCCCCGCCTGGACCTGCGACGACTGCGGCCACATCAACGTCAGCCGGGAGGACCCCACCCGCTGCGAAAAGTGCGGCAGCACCCATCTGACCCGGGAGGAGGACGTGCTGGACACCTGGTTCAGCTCCGCTCTGTGGCCCTTCTCCACCCTGGGCTGGCCCGACAAGGACACCAAGGACCTGCAGTATTGGTATCCCACCTCCGTGCTGGTCACCGGGTATGATATCATCTTCTTCTGGGTGGCCCGCATGATCTTCTCCGGCATGGAGCAGATGAAGCAGGAGCCCTTCAAGACCGTTCTGATTCACGGTCTGGTCCGGGACGACAAGGGCCGCAAGATGTCCAAGTCCCTGGGCAACGGCATCGACCCCCTGGAGATGGCGGACAAGTTTGGCGCGGACGCCCTGCGCTTCAACCTGATCACCGGCAACAGCCCCGGCAACGATATGCGCTTCTTCGTGGAGAAGTGCGAGGCGATGCGCAACTTCGCCAATAAGATCTGGAACGCCTCCCGCTATGTGATGATGAACCTGACCATCGACCAAGTGGAGCTGCCGGAGAAGCTGGAGCTGGAGGACAAGTGGGTCCTCAGCAAGCTGAACACCCTGATCCGCGAGGTCACCGACAACATGGAGGCCTATGAGCTGGGCGTGGCCTCCGCCAAGATCTACGACTTCATCTGGGACACCTACTGCGACTGGTATATCGAGCTGACCAAGACCCGCCTGTACGGCGAGGACGAGAGGCCAAGCTGGCGGCCCAGAACGTGCTGTGCTATGTGCTGCTGCGGGTGCTGGAGCTGCTGCATCCCTTCATGCCCTTCATCACCGAGGAGATCTGGCAGGCGCTGCCCCACCAGGGCGAGTATCTGATCCGGGCGCAGTGGCCCACCTATCGGGAGGAGTTTGCCTTCGCCCGGGAGGATCAGGCCATGGAGGCCGTGAAGGACGCCATTTCCGCCGTCCGTGCCCGCCGGGCCGAGATGAATGTGCCGCCGTCCCGGAAGGCCAAGATCATCATCGCCAGCCAGACCCCGGAGATCTACGCCGGCGGCCAGAACTTCATCACCCGTCTGGCCTATGCCAGCGAGGTGGAGGTGGGCAGCCAGGCGCCCCAGGACCTGAACGGTATGGTGACGGTGTCCACTCACGATGCCACCATGTACCTGCCTCTGGCGGAGCTGGTGGATATTGAGAAGGAGCTGGAGCGCATCCAGAAGGAGCTGACCAAGGCCCGGGAGAACCTGGATCGCATCGAGAAGAAGCTGCAGAACGAGAGCTTCGTGTCCAAGGCCCCCGAGGCGGTGGTCAACGCCGAGCGGGAGAAGGCCGATAAGGCCCGGGCCCTGATTGCCAAGCTGGAGGAATCCGCCCAGGCCATGCGCGGCTGATTTTTCCCGCCCCGGCGGCTTCCGACAGAAAACGAAATCCCCAATATGATACAATCAGCGCAGATCGAATGATCTGCGCTGATTGCTGCTATCAAGAGAATCCGGCGGTTTTCGTTTTCGAAAAGGAAGATAGTTACGAAAGAAACCCATCCGGGGTGTCTTTCGTTTGCAATCAGGTTTTTTCAGAACTTTATAAAGTTCTGAAAAAACGTACTCAGCTTGTCAAAAAAATTGACAAGCTGACAATCACCGCAGATCGAATGATCTGCGGTGATTGTTTTCAGGCCCCGAGGGTCTTGGGGCCTGTGGAGGATATCGGATTCTGAAAGCACAAAAGCCCTGGAGCACAGGGCGGATGATAAGGGAGTGAATCGGCATGGAAATGACGGTCAGACAGGAGGAACGGTGCCTGGAGATCGCCCTGATCGGGGAGCTGGACCACCACGCCGCCCGGAAGATCGGGGGGGCCGGCTTGACCGGGCCATCGAGGCGGCGCTGCCGCTGCGGCTGGTGCTGGACTGGTCCGGGGTGACGTTTATGGACAGCTCCGGCATCGCGGTGGTCATGCGGGTCCGGCAGCGCGTGCGGGACCTGGGCGGTGCCGTGACGCTGCGGGGCGTGAGGCCCCAGGCGAGGAAGGTGCTGGACGCCGCGGGCCTGGACCGCTTTGTCACCGTGGAATAGGGAGGAGGTACATAAGATGAAGGCCGAAAACTATGTGACCCTGGAATTTCTCAGCCGCAGCGCCAACGAGGGCTTTGCCCGCATGGCGGCGGCGTCCTTTGCCGCCCAGCTGGACCCGACGCTGGACGAGATCGGGGACATCAAAACCGCCGTCAGCGAGGCGGTGACCAACGCCATCGTCCACGCCTATCCGGACGAGCTGGGGAAAATCGTGATGAAGCTACGCATTCTGGAAGGCGGCGTGCTGGAGCTGACGGTGCGGGACTGGGGCCGGGGCATCGACGACATCGGCCAGGCCCGGCAGCCGCTGTTCACCACCGGCGGCCAGGAGCGCAGCGGCATGGGCTTTACCATTATGGAGAGCTTTATGGACCGGCTGACGGTGAAGTCCACACCGGGGAAGGGCACCACCGTGTCCATGCGCAAGCGCATCGCCCCGCGCCTGTCCGGCCGGCGATGAGCGGCGGGCAGCTGTTCGCGCTGCTGGACCGGGCCCAGAACGGCGACAACGAGGCCTGCGAGCAGGTGCTGCTGGAAAACAGCGGACTGATCTGGAGCATTGTGCGGCGGTATTATGGCTGTGGGGTGGAGACGGACGACCTGTATCAGCTGGGATGCATTGGATTCATCAAAGCTGTAAAGGGGTTTGACCTGACGTACGGAACGCAGTTTTCCACCTATGCTGTCCCGAAAATCGCTGGGGAGATACGGCGTTTTTTTGCGGGACAACGGCGCGATAAAGGTGGGACGGAGCATCCGGGAGAAGGGGCAGGCCCTGGCCGCGGCCCGGGAGCGGCTGCGGCACCGGCTGGGCCGGGATCCACGGCTGTCGGAGCTGGCGGAGGAGACGGGGCTGACGCCGGAGGAGATCGCCAGCGTTGAGCTGGCCACCGGCGCGCCGGAATCCCTGCAGCAGGAGACGGCGGAGGGGCTGACCCTGGAGTCCACCCTGGGCACCGACAGCCCGGAGGAGCGCATGGTGGAGCACATCGCCTTGCGGGAGGCCATCGACCAGCTGCCGGAGCGGGAGAAAATGACCATCCTGCTGCGCTTCTTCAAGGGGCTGACCCAGGAGCAGACGGCCCGGATCCTGGGGGTGTCCCAGGTGCAGATATCCCGGCTGGAGCGCCGGGGGCTGGCAGATCTCCGGCAGCTGCTGGACGGCTGAGGCCCTCGTAGTCCACCGGAAGAAATTCCGTCATGACGTCCCGATACCGCTTGGGGAGAAACGAGTTCTGACAGCGGGGGTTGGTCCGCTCCCGGATGGATACGGTGCGGAAAAACTCCTGCCACAGGGCCCGGTATTGAAGCTCCTCCGAGCCGGGCAGCTCCAGCGTCAGGCTTTCCACCGGGACGATGCGGCGCTGGCCCTTGGTGTACAGCAGCAGCTCCCGGTGGGTGCGGTCGTACAGGAAGAAGGGCTCCCCGGCCATGCGGCTGCAGAAGTGGTTGGCCAGCAGAGGGAGCACCCGGTTCTTTGGCTCGATCTCGCCGCCCAGGATGCCGTTGTAATCGGAAAAACGCACGAAGCCCCGCAGCTTTTCCAGTTCACCGCCCAGGTGACGCAGGGCACAGGCGATGGGGTAGTACACATCGTCGGCCTGGCTGCGCATAAAGCCGGGCCCCTGATCGTACAGCTTGCGGATGAAGGCGTACAGGCGAAGCTCCTTGTCCTCCAGACAGGTCAGCCAGGCCCGGCGCAGGGCCTTCAGAGCCGGAGGGGACAGGCGCTGCAAACTGTCATACACCCGCTGGCTATGGTCCCGGCGGGTAACCACCACCCGCACCGGATACAGGGAGACGCATTCCTCATCGCTGTAAAAGGCGATGGGGAATTCTTTATGGGCATAGCTGTCGAACACGCAGCACAGGAAGCCGGGGAAGCTGCCATCATATTGAAAAATCACATCCTCCATGGCGTCACCCGGCATCGAACAGCGACAGCTGCCGACATTCCTGGGGCGGCAGCTGGCCCCGCTCCATGGCCTCCAGCTGGCGGGACAGGGTGGCGGCAGAGAAGTGAAGCCCCGGGCGCATACGGCCGCCGCAGGTGACGAAGAACTGCGCCCGCTTCAGCACCACGCCCAGCTTGGGCAGGTCCTCCAGCCGCAGAGGAGTCTGCCGACGGGCGGAGACGATGCGCCGGGCGCTGACCGGTCCGATGCCCGGCACCCGCAGCAGAGTCTCCAGGTCCGCCTTACGGATCTCCACCGGGAACTGCTCCAGGTGGCACAGGGCCCAATGGCACTTGGGGTCCAGCAGGGGATTGAAGTCCGGGTGGGCCTCGTCCAGCAGCTCTTGGGCCTTAAAGCCGTAAAACCGCAGCAGCCAGTCCGCCTGGTATAGCCGGTGCTCCCGCAGCAGGGGCGGCTTGGTGTCCAGAGAGGGCAAAAGGGCGTTTTCCACCACCGGAACATAGGCGGAGTAGAACATGCGTTTCAATCTGTATTTTTGGTACAGGGATTCTGTCAGGTGCAGAATATGCCGGTCCGTGTCCCGGGTAGCGCCGACGATGAGCTGGGTGCTCTGGCCCGCCGGGGCAAAGACCGGGGCGTGCTTATACTGCACCAGCTCCGCCTTGCTCTGGGCGGTCCGGTCCCGGATGAGGGCCATAGGCCGCAGGATGGCCTGCTTGTTTTTATCCGGGGCCAGGGTCTGCAGCCCCTCCTGGGAGGGAAGCTCAATATTGACGCTGAGCCGGTCCGCCAGCAGGCCCAGCTGCTGCACCAGCTCCGGGGACGTGCCGGGGATGGCTTTGGCGTGGATATATCCGTTGAACCGGTATTCCTGCCGCAGCAGGCGCAGACACTCGATCATCTGTTCGGTGGTGTAGTCGGGGCTGCGCAGGACGCCGGAGGACAGGAACAGGCCCTCGATATAATTGCGCCGGTAGAACCCGATGGTCAGCTCCGCCAGCTCCCGGGGGGTGAAGGCCGCCCGGCGGGTATCGTGGGACCGGCGGTTGACGCAGTATTTGCAGTCGTAGACGCAACGGTTGGTCATCAGCACCTTCAGCAGGGTGATGCAGCGCCCGTCGGCAGAGAAGCTGTGGCAGCAGCCTGCCAGGGAGGAGCTGGTGTTGCCGATCATGCCCGGCCGGGAGCCCCGGCGAACGCCGCTGGAGGTGCAGGCCGCGTCATATTTGGCCGCATCGGCCAGGATGGCCAGCTTATCCAGCAGTTCCATGACCGGCGGCCTCAGGCGGTGCGGCGGCGAGGACGGGGCTGGTCAATCCAGTCCGCCAGACGGATAACCCCGGCGGAGAAAGCACCGGCACCCAGCAGCATCACAATAAATCCAAAAGTCGTCATAGGGAACGCCTCCAAAACATTTGTTCTATCGGTATTATAAATCGAACAGGCGTTCCTGTCAAGAGATAATCGAACAAAAATTCGACAAATTTTGCGGAGCGGTTGACCGGAGGCGAAAATTGTATTAAAATGGAGGATAAGAAAACAGACAGGGGAAGGAACACTATGAACGACCTGGAGAAACGATTTATTGAGGCCCGGACAAGGGCCATTGCCACGGATTATGGGCACCTGAACCCCCGGCAGCTGGAGGGGGTTCTGACCACCGAGGGGCCGCTGCTGCTGCTGGCGGGGGCCGGGTCCGGCAAGACCACGGTGCTGATCAACCGGGTGGCGAACCTCCTGCGCTATGGCCGGGGCAGCGACACAGATGAGATCCCGCTGCCCATTTCCCGGGACGAGGTGGAATTTCTGGAGCAGTATGCCGCCCGGCCGGACCCGGAGCAGCGGCCGCTGATGCAGTATCTCTGCGCCGTGGAGCCCGCGCGCCCCTGGGAGGTGCTGGCTATCACCTTCACCAACAAGGCCGCCAACGAGCTGAAGGACCGGCTGGAGAAGATGCTGGGGGAGGAGGCCCGGGACGTGTGGGCCGCCACCTTCCACTCGGCCTGTGTCCGCATCCTGCGCCGGGACATCGACAAAATCGGCTTCGACCGCAGCTTTACCATTTACGACACCGACGACAGCAAGCGGGTCATCAAGGACATCCTCAAGGAGATGGGGCTGGAGGAAAAGACCTTCCCGGTGCGGGAGGTGCTGTCGGTGATCTCCAACGCCAAGGACGCCATGATGATGCCCGAGGAGTTCAGCCAGCTGTGGGAGCAGCGGGGCGACTGGAGACGGGTGCGGATGGGCCGGGTCTATGCCGCCTATAACCGCCGCCTGCGGGATGCCAATGCCCTGGACTTTGACGACATCATCCTGCACACGGTGGAGCTTTTGCAGTCGGACCGCCAGACCCTGGAATATTACCGGAACAAGTTCCGCTATGTCCTCATCGACGAGTATCAGGACACCAACCACATGCAGTATATGCTGGCCAGCCTGCTGGCCGGGGGACGGAAGAACATCTGCGTGGTAGGCGACGACGACCAGAGCATCTATCGCTTCCGGGGGGGCCAACATCGAGAACATCCTCAGCTTTGAAAAGCAGTACGCCGGGGCCAGGACCATCCGGCTGGAGCAGAACTACCGCTCCACCCAGAACATCCTGGACGCCGCCAACGCCGTGATCCGCCACAACGTGGGCCGCAAGGGCAAGACCCTGTGGACCGAGAATGGGGCGGGGGAGGTGGTCACCGTGAAGACCTGCTTCAACGAGGGAGACGAGGCCAACTATGTGGTGGGGCAGATCATGATGAACTATCGCCGGGGGGGTGAACTGGAAGGACAACGCCGTGCTGTACCGCATGAACGCCCAGTCCAACGCCCTGGAGTATGCCTTCAAGCGCAACGGCGTGCCCTATAAGATCATCGGCGGCACCAAGTTCTTCGACCGGGCCGAGGTGAAGGACATGCTGGCGTATCTGTGCGTCATCAACAACCCCACCGACGACCTGCGGCTGCGGCGGATCGTCAACGTACCCGCCCGGAAGATCGGCGCGGCCACCATGGACAAGGCCCAGGTCATCGCCACGGAGGAGAGTCTGCCGCTGATGGAGGTTCTGCGGCGGGCGGGAGACTATCCCCAGCTGAAGGCAAGTGCTGGCAAGCTGACAAGCTTTACAGAGATGATCGACGAAATGCGCCGCCAGGCGGACGATATGGGCCTGGTGGAGTTCTATGAATATGTGTGCCGCCGCAGCGGCTATGTGGGGATGCTCCAGGAGAAGAACGATGTGGAGAGCCGGGGGCGCCTGGAAAACGTGGAGGAGCTCAGCTCCAGCATCCAGGCCTTCCTGGAAAACGATCCGGAGAATCCCACCCTGTCGGGCTTCCTGGACGAGGTGGCCCTGTATACGGACCTGGACAGCCAGGAGGCCGGGGACAACTGCGTGACGCTGATGACTATGCACAGCGCCAAGGGACTGGAGTTTCCCAGCGTGTTCGTGGTGGGCATGGAGGACGGGCTTTTCCCGGGGAATCGCGCCATGGGAGAGCCGGAGGAAATGGAGGAGGAGCGGCGGCTTTGTTATGTTGCCATGACCCGGGCCAAGGAGAAGCTGACCCTGACCAACGCCCGGCAGCGGATGCTGTTCGGCCGCACCACTCCCTGCATGCCCTCCCGGTTTCTGAAGGAGATCCCGGAGGAGAACATGGAGTGGCTGGGGAAGCCCGAGCCCCGTCCGACGTCCTCCTGGGACGACTTCGGCGATGGGCCTGCCTATGCGCCGCAGCGGGAGGCGCGGCCCGGGACGGAGCGTCCGGCACACCTGGAGCGCCCGGAGCGTCCGGCACACCCGGAGCGCCCGGTGCGTCCGGCGGCGGTCTCCGCACCGCTGCTGCAGCTGCAGCCCGGCGACGGGGTGCGGCACAGCGCCTTCGGCCAGGGGATGGTCCTGAGCGTGCGGCCCATGGGCGGCGATGCCCTGGTAGAGGTGGCCTTCGACCGGGTGGGCACCAAGCGGCTCATGCTGAAGGCCGCAGGTGCGCATCTGACAAAGCTGTAAAGCATTTTCGCTTTGCAGAAAAAGTTAAAAATCCCCTGGCGCGTAAGCGCCAGGGGATCGTTGAAACGGGGATTTACTTGGCCAGGATCTTCTTCAGATGGGCAAAGCGGGGCAGGGAGTCCACCTTGGGCAGGTCCGGCTCACCCTGGATCAGGGGCAGCGCGTACTCCACAAACTGGTGGTTCACGCCGTTGCCGGCCTCGTTGATCCACTCCCGGGGAACCTTCTTTTCGGTGTTGGCCACCTCCATCAGGGGGATGAGCTTGGTCTTGCAGGCATACTTGCCGTCCCGGATGCCGCGCTCGAAGCCGATCATGCGGCCATTGATGCCGTTGATGGCGTTTTCCACGGCGGCCTTGCCGGCCATGTAGGACTCCTCAATATCGGTTTCGGAGGCCAGATGTGCGCCGCAGCGCTGCAGCAGGTTCAGCTCGATGCCCCGGACCTTGGCGCCGGTTTCCTCCTTCAGCACCTGGGCCAGCATGGCGGCCAGACCGCCCAGCTGGGCATGGCCGAAGCCGTCGTTGGCGGCCACCTTGGCCTCGGAGACGAAGCCGCCGTCCTCATAGTGGATGCCCTCGGACACGGCCACGATGCAGGAGCCTTTTTCGGCGTATACGCGCTTGACGTCCTCAATGAACTGGGGCATGCTGAAGTCCACCTCGGGCAGGTAGATCAGGTCGGGGCCTGCGCCGTATTCACCGGCCAGGGCGGCGGCGGCCGTCAGCCAGCCGGCGTGGCGGCCCATGATCTCCATAACCACGATCATGCCGGTATCGTACACGTGGGCGTCCAGGTTCACCTCCATCAGGGAGGTGGCGATGTACTTGGCGGCGGAGGCGTAGCCGGGGCAGTGATCCGTGCCGAACAGGTCGTTGTCGATGGTCTTGGGAACGCCCATGACCCGGCATTCGTAGCCCACGGACTGCATATACTGATTGATCTTGTTGCAGGTGTCCATGGAGTCGTTGCCGCCGTTATAGAAGAAGTAGCGGACGTTGTGCTTCTTGAACACCTCCAGGATCCGGCGATAGTCGGTGTCGTCGACCTCGGGATCGGCGATCTTATAGCGGCAGGAGCCCAGGGCGGAGGAGGGGGTGTATTTCAGAAGACGCAGCTCCTCGGGATCCTCCAGACCCATGTCGAACAGACGGTCGCTGAGAACGCCCTTGATGCCGTGCTCCGCGCCCAGCACCTGGGTGATGACGCCGGATTTCAGGGCCGTGTCAATGACGCCGTAGGCACTGGCGTTGATCACAGACGTGGGCCCGCCGGACTGACCGATGATACAGGCACCTTTTAATTCTTTCATGATTGACTACCTCCCAGTAGAATTTTCTTGCCGTGCGGAATATTTTATCATAAAAGATTGATAAAGTAAACCATCGGGGCTTGCAAAAAAGAAAAAATGTGGTACAATGCATATGTACATCTTATCCCAATCATTCCATACAAGTCAAGACCAAATTTTCAAAAGGAGCGATTTATTATGCCACTGGTTACAACAAAGGAAATGTTCGAGAAGGCCTATAACGGCGGTTACGCCATCGGCGCTTTCAACGTGAACAACATGGAGATCATTCAGGGCATCACCGAGGCCGCCGCCGAGCTGAAGGCCCCCCTGATCCTGCAGGTGTCCAAGGGCGCCCGGGCCTATGCCAACCGCACCTATCTGAAGAAGCTGGTGGAGGCCGCCGTCATCGAGACCGGCCTGCCCATCGCCCTGCACCTGGACCACGGCGACAGCTTCGAGCTGTGCAAGTCCTGCATTGAGGACGGCTTCACTTCCGTGATGATCGACGCCTCCTCCAAGCCCTTTGCCGAGAACATTGCCCTGACCCGTCAGGTGGTGGAGTATGCCCATGACCACGGCGTGGTGGTGGAGGCCGAGCTGGGCACCCTGGCCGGCATCGAGGATGAGGTCAACGTGTCCGCCGAGGATTCCTCCTATACCCACCCCGAGGAGGTGGAGGAGTTCGTGTCCAAGACCGGGTGCGACTCTCTGGCCATCGCCATCGGCACCAGCCACGGCGCTTATAAGTTCAAGCCCGGCACCAAGCCCCAGCTGCGCTTCGACGTGCTGGAGGAGGTCTCCCGCCGTCTGCCCGGCTTCCCCATCGTGCTGCACGGTTCTTCCTCCGTGCCCCAGGATCTGGTGGCCAAGGTGAACCAGTACGGCGGCAATATGCCCGGCGCCATCGGCGTGCCCGAGGATCAGCTGCGCAAGGCTGCCTCCCTGGCCGTGTGCAAGATCAACATCGACTCCGATCTGCGTCTGGCCATGACCGCCTCCATCCGGGAGCACTTCGCTCTGCATCCGGCGGACTTTGACCCCCGGCAGTATCTGAAGCCCGCACGCCAGGCCATCAAGGAGCTGGTGGCCCCACAAGATCGTGGACGTTCTGGGCTGCGACGGCAAGGCATTCTGAGAGATAAGGACCCTATTTGCGTCCCCCCTGTGACCCCACCGGTGCCCAGGGGGGCGCATTTTCAGGATTGCCACCCCAACAGAGCAGAGAGGAAAGACCATGAGAAAGACAAAAATCGTATGCACCCTGGGTCCGGCCACCGACAGGGAGGGGGTGCTGCGGCAGATGCTGCAGGCGGGCATGAACGTGGCCCGGTTCAATTTCTCCCACGGCAGCTATGACGAGCATCAGCGCCGACTGGACCAGCTGGTGGCCCTGCGGGAGGAGCTTCATCTGCCGGTGGCCGCCATGCTGGACACCAAGGGGCCGGAGGTGCGGCTGAGGAGCTTTCAGAACGGGCCGGTGCAGCTGAAAACCGGCCAGAGCTTCACCCTGACCACCGACGACGTTCCCGGCGACGAGAGCCGGTGCTCCATCACCTATGCCCAGCTGCCCCAGGACGTGAAGCCCGGGGACACCATCCTGCTGGACGACGGACTGGTGCGGCTGACGGTGCTGGAGACCACCGAACGGGAGATCCGGTGCCGGGTGGAGAACGACGGCGTGATGAAGGACAAGAAGGGCGTCAACGTTCCCGGCGTGTCCCTGTCCATGCCGTATATGAACCAGCGGGACCGGGAGGATATCCTGTTCGGTATCCGGCAGGGGTTCGATTTCATCGCCGCCAGCTTTGTCCGGTCTGCCGCCGATATCCGGGAGATCCGGCACATTCTGGATAAGAATTACTCCAGGATCCGGATCATCGCCAAAATCGAGAACCAGGAGGGCGTCAGCAATCTGGCGGACATCCTGTCCGTGGCTGACGGCATCATGGTGGCCCGGGGGGACATGGGCGTGGAGATCGACTTCACGGAGATTCCCGCTATCCAGAAGAGCATCATTGCCCAGTGCGTGGCCGCCGGGAAGCCCGTGATCACCGCCACCCAGATGCTGGACTCCATGATTGAGAATCCCCGGCCCACCCGGGCGGAGATTACCGACGTGGCCAACGCCATCTATGACGGCACCAGCGCCATTATGCTCTCCGGCGAGACGGCGGCAGGGAAGTACCCGGTGGAGGCCGTTCAGACCATGGACGCCATCGCCCGGAAAACCGAGAGCAACATCGACCGGGTCTGTCCCACCAAGACGCCCAAGCGCACCCGGCTGTCCATCACCGCCGCCACGGCCCACGCCGCCTGCACCACGGCGGAGGACATCGGCGCGGACGCCATCCTGACCGTCAGCCAGCGGGGCATTACCGCCCAGATGGTCAGCCGGTTCCGGCCTGCCGCCACGGTGGTGGCCCTGCTGCTGGACCCCCAGGTCCAGCGCCAGATGGCCCTGTACTGGGGGCTGGTGCCCATTACCATGCCCCGGGCCAGCAGCACCGATCAGCTGGTGGACCTGGCCATCCAATCCGCCCAGGAGGCGGGGCTGGTGAAGCATGGGGACCTGGTGGTGGTCACCGCAGGCGTGCCGGTGGGAATTTCCGGCACCACCAATATGATCCGCATCGCCCAGGTGGGCGGCTCCCTGGTCAACGCCATCGGCGTGGGCAGCCAGATCGCCTCCGGTCCGCTGTGTATCTGCCGGACACTGGAGGATATTCCGGAGAAGTTCCACCCCGGCGACGTGCTGGTGGTGCCCTATACCAACAACGAGGTACTGCCCTGGCTGCGGCAGGCTGCGGCCATCGTCAGTGAGGAGGCCAGCGCCGACTGTCACACGGCCACCGTGGGACTGCTGCTGAATAAGCCCGTCATCGTGGCGGCCTCGGACGCCACCCGCCGCCTGAAGGACGGCACCTTCGTGTCCGTGGACTGCGCCCGGGGAATCGTGCAGGTCATTCCCCAATAATCATATCAGGACAGAAAAATCGGGAGAAATCAGACGATTTCTCCCGATTTTTGCATCGAATGAGGTTACAGAGTCTCCCGGATGCGGTCGGCGATCTGGTCGGCGGTGAGTCCATACTCCCGCAGAACGTCGGCAGCCTTGCCGGACTGGCCGAACTGATCGTTGACGCCGATCTTGCGGAACTTGCAGCTGACCTTGCCCATGAGCACGTCGGCCACGGCGTCGCCCAGGCCGCCGATGACGCTGTGCTCCTCCACGGTGACCACATTGCCGCACTTTTCGGCCCACTGGGTGACGCAGGCGGCGTCAATGGGCTTGATGGTGTGGACGTTGATGACCGCGATGCGGATGCCCTGGGCCTCCAGCAGCCTGGCGGCCGCCAACGTCTCGCTGACCATCAGGCCGCAGGCAAACACGGCGGCGTCGGTGCCCTCCCGCAGGACGTTGGCCTTGCCGATCTCAAAGGGATAATCCTCCTCGAACACGGGGGTGGCCAGACGGGCCAGACGCATATAGGCCGGACCCCGGAACTCCGCCAGGGCCAGGGTGGCCTTCCGGGCCTCCTTGGCATCGGCGGGAACGATGACGGTCATGCCGGGGATCAGGCGCATAAGACCGATGTCCTCGATGGCCTGGTGGCTGCCGCCGTCCTCGCCCACGGACACGCCGGCGTGGGAGCAGCAGATCTTCACGTTGAACTTGGGATAGGCGATGGAGTTGCGGATCTGTTCATAGGCCCGTCCTGCGCCGAACATAGCAAACGTAGAGCAGAAGGGAACCAGCCCCATGGTAGACAGGCCTGCGGCGATGTTCATCATGTCCGCCTCGGCAATGCCGCAGTCGAAGAAGCGCTGGGGATAGGCGGCCTTGAAATGCTTGGTCATAGTGGCGCCGGCCAGGTCGGCGTCCAGCACCACCACCTGCTCATTGGCGGCGCCCAGCTCTACCAGAGCCTTGCCGTAGGCTTCACGGGTTGCGATTTTTTCACTCATGGTCTCAGTCCTCCAATTCCTTCAAAGCCTGCTGGCGCTGCTCCTCGTTGGGGGCCTTGCCGTGCCAGCCCACCTGGTTCTCCATGAAGGAGACACCCTTGCCCTTGACGGTGTGGGCCAGGATGCACTTGGGCTTGCCGGGGACGGCGGGGGCGCTGAGGGCCGCCTCAATGGTGTCCATGTCGTGGCCGTCGATCTCATGCAGGTCCAGGCCGAAGGCCCGGAGCTTGGCGGGCAGGTCGCCCAGGGACATGACCTCATCGTTGGTGCCGTCGATCTGCAGGCCGTTGTTGTCGATGATGATGGTCAGGTTATCCAGATGATAGTGGGCCGCTGCCATGAAGGACTCCCAAATCTGGCCCTCCTGGCACTCGCCGTCGCCCAGCAGGGTATAGACCTTGCAGTCCTTATGCTGCACCTTGGCACCCAGGGCCATGCCCACGGCGATGGAACAGCCCTGGCCCAGGGAGCCGGTGGCGGCGTCCACGCCGGGGACCTTCTTGCTGTCGGGGTGACCCTGGAGAATGCTGTGGAGCTGGCGGAAATTCTTGAACTCATCCCGGCTGATGAAGCCCATCTCCGCCAGGACCGCATAGTAGCAGGGGGCCGCGTGGCCCTTGCTCAGCACGAAACGGTCCCGATTGGGGTCGTCCGGGTGCTTGGGATCCACATGCATGTGGTTGAAAAACAGGCAAGTCATCAGGTCTGCCGCAGACAGGGAACCACCGGGGTGGCCGCTGCCGGCGTTGGCGGTCATGTTGATGATATCCCGCCGGACCTGCTTGCTCATGCTGGAAAGCTCTGCCGTATTCATGAGAAACCTCCATATAAAATAATTACCTCTCGTTAGGGTATAGCATTCCGGGCAGAATGTCAATGGCCTGGCCGGAAAAATTCCCGGTTCTCCCCGGAAATTGCCGCAAAAAGGGGAGAGGGTCCACACGGACCCTCTCAGTTGTCGTCATCCTTGATTCTCCCTTTGGTCTTCACCTGTGACAAGGGATTTGCCTTTGCAGCCACCCGCAGGGCCTCGTTGTCGATATGGGTGTATATTTCCGTGGTATTCAGGTGCTCGTGGCCCAAGACCTCCTGCACCGCCCGCACGTCCACGCCGTTTTGCAGCATCAGGGTGGCGGCGGTGTGGCGCAGCTTGTGGGAGGAATACTGGGTGCTGTCCAGCCCCGCCTGGGACAGGTGCTTTTTCACCAGGGCGTTGACCATGGAGCGGCTGATCCGTTGGTTGCGGGCCGACAGGAACAGGGCATCCCGGTCCGGCCCGGTTATGGGCCGCCGCACCGCCAGATAGTCCCGCAGCGTGTCCAGACACGCCTGGTTCAGGTACACCATGCGCACCTTGTTGCCCTTGCCCAGGACCCGCAGGGCGTCCTCGTGAACGTCCGACAGGTTCAGCCCGATGAGCTCCGAAATACGCAGTCCGCAGTTGAGAAACAGCGTCAGGATGCACAGATCCCGCTCCCGGTTGGGCCCGTCCACGGATTCCAGCAGGGAAATGCTCTCATCCAGCGTCAGATAGCGGGGCAGGGTCTTTTTCAGCTTGGGCGCGTCGATGTCCTTCACCGGGTTGCGGTCCAGTTTGTGGACCTTGTTGCACAGATACCCATAAAAGGAGCGGATGGTGGCCAGCTTCCTGGCCCGGGAGGTGGGGTTCAGTCCCTTGGCGGACCGGTCGCTGTTGGGGTGAAGCACCCGGTCCCGACTGAGGTAGGACATGTAGGCGTAGATTTCCGTCAGGGTCACGGAGCCCACGAAGGTCAGGTCCACGTCCCGGACGTCCACGGACTCCATGGGCTGCTCCTGCAGCGCCGGATCCCGGGTCCACTTCAGATAGCGGAAAAAATTCCGCAGGTCCAGATAGTATTCGTCCACCGTCCGCTGGGAGTGGGCCTTGATGGTCTCGTGATATGACAGGAAATCCAGCAGAATTTCCGGGGAATCCTCCCGGTAATCCATGGCTTCGCACCTCGCTTTCTATGGCTTAATCATACCGCAATCCGACCCGGCTGTAAACCCCTACAGGCTCAGCGCCGCCAGCAGAATTGCCAGGAAGCCGAAGCTGACCAGGGTAAACAGGCCCAGGAACCGACCGGTCTGCTCCGGGCAGCGGCGGGTGTATTCCCGGAAGGTGATGAGGCTGGCCAGGGACGCAATCAGCGTTCCGGTGCCGCCGATGTTGACGCCGATCAACAGCTCCCGGAAGCGGTCCGTGAACTGGCTCAGCAGAATGGCGGCGGGGACGTTGCTGATCACCTGGCACGTCAGCGCCGATACCGGCAGGACGCCATGGGCCAGCAGTCGGCCGAACAGCTCCCGCACCGGCTGAATCCGGGCCATGTTGCCGGAGAACACGAAAAACGCGGCAAAGGTCACCAGCAGCCCCCAGTCTACGCTTTTCAGCGCCCGAGGATCCATAACGGCCAGCGCCGCCGCGATGACCGCCAGGCCCACAGGGTAGGGGACCGCCCGCAGGACCATCCCCACGGCCAGACAGAACAGCAGTCCGTATGCGATGGCCCGGGGCTTGTCCAGCGTCAGCTCCCGCTGGGGCACCGCCAGTACCTGCCGGGGGATCAGCAGGCAGCACAGCAGGATCAGCCCCGTGGATAGGGCAAACGGCAGCAGCATAATGGACAGGAACTGGCCCACGGGAATGTGATAGTGGTCGAACAGATATAGGTTCTGGGGATTCCCGAAGGGGGTCAGCATACCGCCTAAGTTGGCGGCGCAGTTTTGCAGGATAAAGACATAGGCGGTCAGCTTTTCCTGTCCCGCCTCCTGCAGGACCATCCAGCTCAGAGGCAGAAAGGTCAGCAGGGCCGTGTCGTTGGTCAGCAGCATGGAGCCCACCAGCGTGATGAGCACCAGGGCCGTGCCCACGCTGCGGGCGGTTCCGAACAGCTGCAGCAGCTGCCGGGCGATCACCGGGAACAGGCCCACACTGCGCAGGGCGCACACCACCGCCAGCACGCAGAACAGGCAGGATAGGGTTTTCCAGTCGAAATATCCGGCATAGGCCGCGTCCGGCGGCACAAAACAGGCCGTGACTGCCGCTGTCAGCACAGCAATCAGGGGCATGGCGTTGGCCCGGCACCAGGAAGCGATTTTCATGGGAGTCTCCTTATTGAATGGCATAGCCGGACAACGGCCCAGCGTCTGATACGATACCACAGGCGCGAAAAAATAGCAAGGGCAGGAGCACCGGAGAGAAGATACTCCCGGTGCTTTTGTCATTCACGGGACCAGGCAGGAAGGGGGGGCTTTTTTTGGGTGCAATCATGATTGAACAAAATGTAAATTTTGTTCAATTGAGAGTAGGCGTAGAGCGCATTTGGGCTGAATGGGCATCCGGATCAAAGATTGCGCTTCCGGGGTCCCCTGTGCGGCCCCGGTGCAGAGTTTGCGGGTTTTAGTCACAGTGTGTTTACGCACGCTGTGCGTGCGCGCTCAGTATGAGTCAGTACTGCACCTATTTGAAAACAATTCCGGCCCGGGTAGCGTGTACCGGCTGCGTTTGCAGTCAGCGCACAAGCCACCCGGGCCGCCGTTATTATTGCATCCGGTACCTGAAGCGATCATAGGTGTTTGTCCATTGTTTTTTCCACTCTTGCCGCATGAGCCAGTGTCTTACTTTCCCCATTGCTCCAGATACTGCTCCAGGCAGAGACCCTTCTTGTAGATGTCCTGGGCGTACTCCTTACCGACATACCGATAATGCCACGGCTCATACACGATTCCAGTGACATCCGTCTGGTCCGTAGGATAGCGCAGGATGAAGCCATAGCGCCAGCTGTTTTCCAGCAGCCACTTCTGCACGGCGGTGTTCTCCTGGTTGGTGTCCAGCAGCTGATAATTGACGTCCACAATGTCCACCGCCAGCCCCAGCTGGTGCTCGCTGGTGCCGGGGACCGCCACCTGATGCCCGGCCTTCTCCCGGGCATCCCCCCGGCTATAGCCCTGCTCCATCCACTCGGACACCTTGTTGTCATACAGGGTCTGCTGGAAGTCCTGAGTCCGGTAGGCAGAGCAGATCACCGGCGTCAGACCGGCGTCGTAGCATCCGTCGATCATGTCCATCAGCGCATCATAGCAGCGCTTGTCGATCTCAAGGCCGTTGGGCAGGGTCATCAGGTCCACCGACCAGTCCTCCGGCACCTGATTCCAGGGGTTCACCAGAGTCAGAAGCTCCGGTATAGGCTCGGGGTCCGGCTCCGGTTCGGGGTCCGGAGTCGTGGGCTGGTCATGGGAAACAGGAGTGGTGTTGGAGCTGTCCGGCAGCACCTGGGGCTGCTTATTCAGCTCCACGATCAGCACCACCGCCAGAATGACGGCGGCGCACAGGGCCGGGATCAGCAGCCAACGGCGGCTGTCTTCTCGCTTTTCCAGTCGCCGGGACGGCTGTTTTCTACTGCTTTGCATGTGAAGTGATTCTCCTTTTCAGTTCCGCAGCGTAGCGGGATATGTACCGTTTTCGTGGAGCCGGGCCAGCTCCTGGGCCACGGCCTGGCGGTCCTCGTGATAGGTCATGCCGAACCAGCGATCCGCCGAGTGCAGCACGGACACGGACAGCTGCCCCTTCTTCAGCAGGTCCCCTACCATGTTGGGCAGCAGGCACTCGGCCTTCAGCTCCTCCGGCGGCAGGGCGCGGAGGAAGTCCTCCAGATAAGTCTCCATCTGGTCAAAAATCGACGGCATGAAGCCCCAGAAGTTCATGGACACCGGCGTATCCGCCGCCAGCTCACGGCGCTGGCCGTCGGCCACGTCGGCAATGCTGCCGTCGGGGAACAGCTGGATCTTCAGGGCCTCGTGGATCCCGGCCAGATGGCCGTTTTCCACCTGGCACACGCCCCGGGACACGGTACCGTGGGCGCTGACGGTGTTGCGCAGCAGATAGCCCACCATGGTGGCCTTCCCCTGCTGCGGCAGACGGCCCAGCTCCTCATAGATGGCCCGGTAGGCGTCCACGCCGTAATAGTCGTCGGCGTTGATGACGCAGAAAGGCTCCTGCACATAGGGCCGGGCGCACAGCACGGCGTGGGTGGTGCCGAAGGGCTTGGTACGCCCGGCGGGCACGGTATAGAAGGCCGGCAGACTGGAATAATCCTGCACGGCGTAGCATACCTCCACCGGCTCCCCGTCCCGGGCCGTCAGCCCGGCGATCCGGTCGCCGCAGAGGCTGCGCATCAGGTCCTGCATATCGTTTTTGATAATGAACACGATCTTGGTGAAGCCCGCCCGGATGGCGTCATGAATGGAGTATTCCATCAGAATTTCGCCGCCGGGGCCTACGCCGTCCACCTGTTTATTTCCGCCATAGCGGGAGCCAAGCCCGGCCGCCATGATAACAAGAGCTGCCTTCATATCTGTTTTCCTCCTCATATTCCGGACCCGGTGTTCCGCGCCGGGTCCGACAGTGTAGTTCATCATACCACATTTTTTCCGCCGCTTCAACCGTTTTACCGTATGAAACCGGGGACTGGGATGGTAAATATGGGGAAATTCATAAAATTGTTACAATTTGGGATGGAAATTTGCGGCCGCAGGATATATAATAGGAGACTGTTATAATAGGTGTGCTTTGCGAAGCGGCGCACCGGCGACTTATCCCATTGCAAAGGAGACACGCTATGACAACCGAAAAGACCTCCTCCCCCCGCCGCAGCGGGGCGGATTGGTTCGGCCTGGTCGCCTTCGCCGTGCTGGTGATCTGCAGCGCGGTGCTGGTGGTGCGGCTGATATCCACCAAGTTCCTGCCCACCGGCCAGCTGCTGCTGGCAGTTGGGGCGCTTCTGGTGCTCAGCGGTCTGCACGGCTGGGTCCAGCTGCCCCACCGGGAGAAAACCGGCGGAAAGATCGCCTGCGGCATCGTGGCCCTGGTGCTGGCCGCCGCCATGCTCTATGGCGCGGTGGCTCTTGGTTCCGTGCAGCACGCCATCACCGATGTGGCGGACAAGTCCGTGGAGACGGACATCACCTGCGTCATCGTCAACGCCGATGACCCGGCCCAGAGTCTGGACGACGTCAAGGGCTACCGGTTCGGCATTCTGGAGGACCGGGATACCGAGAACACCCAGTCCCTCCTGCAGCAGCTGCAGGAGAAGCTGGGAGCGGCAGAGCACACGGCATACGCCTCCCCTGCCCTGCTGACCGACGCTCTGTACGATGACCAGGTGGGGGCCATCCTGCTGAACAAGGGGTATATCCCCCTGCTGGAGGAGCAGGAGGGCTATGCCGACTTCTCCGACCGCACCCGGATTCTGTATGAATACACCACCACCAAGACCGTGGAGCCCGCCCCGGCGGATACCAACGCCCAGGTGGACGTGACCAAGGACCCCTTCGTGGTCTATTGCAGCGGCATCGACGCCCGCAGCAGCAACATCAACATCACCAGCCGCAGCGATGTGAACATTCTGGCGGTGGTGAACCCCACCACCCGGCAGATCCTATTGGTGAACACCCCCCGGGACTATTACCTGCCCCTGGCCCACAACGGCCAGCTGGACAAGCTGACCCACGCCGGAATCTACGGCACCGGCGAGTCCATGCAGACCCTGGACAATCTCTACGGCACCCACACGTCCTTCTATATGCGGGTGAACTTCGCCGGTCTCACCAAGATCGTGGACGCTCTGGGCGGCGTGGACGTATATTCCACCAAGACCTTCTCCATGGGCGGCTATAACTTCACCGAGGGTGTCAATCATCTGAACGGTGAGGCGGCCCTGTGCTTCTCCCGGGAGCGGTACGCCTTCGCCGACGGCGACAACCAGCGGGGCAAAAACCAGATGGCCGTGATTCAGGCCATTATCAGCAAGGCCTCCTCCCCTGCCGTGCTGAAAAATTATCAGACGCTGCTGTCCTCCCTGTCCGATGCGTTCATCACCAGTCTGAGCTATGACGACATCGCCTCCCTGGTGCAGATGCAGCTGCAGGATATGTCCGGCTGGCACGTCACCAGCTACGCCGTCTCCGGCTCTGGCGATACCTCGTATTGCTATGCTCTGGGCGATGCCGCCTGGGTCATGCGCCCCAATATGGACACCGTCAATACCGCAAAAGAGCTCATCCGCCAGGTCATGTCCGGCGAAACGCCTCAGATCCCCTGAGCGGCACACGCAAAAAGATATAGAGAAAAAACAAGGAGAAAACCCATGAGTTATCGTCGCAGAAATGCCTATTCATCCTATTACGGTTCCCGGGGCGGAAGCCGGGGCCCGGCAGATTGGCTGGGACTGCTGGCCCTGGTGTGTATGCTGGTGTGCAGCGTGATCCTGCTGGTGCGGGTGCTGGACGCCGGAGTGCTGACCACGGCGCTGACCGTCGTGTTCATCCTGGTGCTGGTGCTTCTCAACGGACTGCACGCCTTTGTGCAGCTGCCGGTGCGCCGCAGCGTGGCCGGGAAGCTGGTCTGCTCCGTGGTGGCCCTGGTGCTCTCCGCCGCCATGATCTTCACCTCCACCGCCGCCGGCTCCTTTATGAAGTTCCTGTCCAACATCACCTCCGGCGGCTCCGCCAAGACCACCGTTTCCGTGGTGGTCCGGGCGGATGACAAGGCCGAAACCGTCAACGATACCTTCGGCTATACCTATGGAATCCTGGAGGCCATGGACCGGGAGAACACCGACGCCCTGCTGTCCCACATCGAGGACGGCCTGGGCCAGGTGCAGACCGAAACCTTCGGCACCCTGCCCCAGCTGGCCGATGCTCTGCTGAATAAGCAGGTGGACGCCATCATCCTCAACAACAGCTATTTCTCCGTTCTGAAGGGCACGGAGGGGTATCAGAATTTCTCCAAGGACACCAAGGTCATTTACCGGTTCTCCATTGACAACCCGGATGCAGAGCCCATTGCCCCCAACGCCAACATTTCCCGGGAGCCCTTCGTGGTGTATTGCAGCGGCACCGATGAGCGGGTGGATTATATTCCCCTCAACAGCCGCAGCGATACCAATATTCTGGCTGTTGTGAACCCCTCCACCCACCAGATTCTGTTGGTCAGCACCCCCCGGGACTACTATCTGACGCTGCCCTCCAAGGGCCAGAAGGATAAGCTCACCCACTTCGGCCTCTACGGCATTGAGGAGTCCATCAAGGGCCTGGAGCAGCTGTATAACGTGGACGTGAGCTATTACGCCCGGGTCCACTTTGCGGGGCTTGTGGGCGTTATCGACGCCCTGGGCGGCATCGACGTGAACTCGGACGTGGCCTTCAACACTGTGGGCATGGAGGTGCCCGACGAAGACGGCAGCGGCAAGTTCCACTTCGCCGCCTACTCCTTCCAGCAGGGGCTGAACCACCTGGACGGCCGCCAGGCCCTGGCCTTCGCCCGGGAGCGGGACGCCTTTGACGACGGCGATATGCAGCGGGGCCGCAACCAGATGCTGGTGATCCAGGGCATCGTCAATAAGGCCGCCTCCCCGGCCATTCTCAAGAGTTATCAGGACGTTCTGGCCGCCGCCTCCGACTCCATCGCCACCAATATGCCCAAGGAGGACATCATCTCCCTGGTGAAGATGCAGCTGCAGGATATGTCCGGCTGGAACATCACTACATACGGCCTTGCCGGCGAAAACAGCGCCGACTATTGCTACAGTCTGGGAAATGACGCCCGGTACGCCGTGGTCCTGCCCAATGAACGGATGGTCGCCACTGCCCAGGACCTGATCCAGCAGGTTCTCCGGGGTGAAACGCCTGTTGTGAACCCGTAACACAGAAAGGACGAAACGCTTATGAACGAACAAGAACAGCCCCGCCGCAGACGGCGCCGGCTCTACCGCACCAGCGCCGACTGGTTCGGTCTGGCGGCCATGGGCCTGCTGATGATCTGCAGCCTGGTGCTGCTGGTGCAGCTGATGTCCACCAAGCTGCTGACGGACCTCTATCTGATCCTCATCGAGATCGTGCTGCTTCTGATCAACGCGGGCCATGTGATCATCCAGCTGCCCATCCGCCGGGTCAAAACCGGCAAGGTGCTGTGCGGCCTGCTGGCGGTGCTGCTGTCCGGCCTGATGCTGTACGGCTCCGTGGCTGCTGCCTCCGGCAAAAGTGCCCTGCTGGCCATTGCGGGCAAGAACCTGCAAAAAACTACCTCCTATGTGGTGGTCATGGCGGATGATCCCGCCCGCAGCATCGGCGATACCGTGGGCTACACCTTCGGCATCCTCAGCGAGGACGCCGACATCAGCGCCGACAACACCAGCGCCCTGCTGGAGGACATCAAGGACGGCCTGGGCGGCCGTGTGGATACCAGCACCTACGCAGACCTGACCTCCCTGGCGGATGCCCTGTACGACGGAAACGCAGGGGCCATCATCCTCAATTCCGGCTATCTCACCGCCCTGGATTCACTGGACGATTACAGCACCTTCACCCAGGACACCCGCATCATCTATGAGTTCAGCACCACCAAGGAGCTGGAGCCCATCAAGCCCAACGCGTCCATCACCTCCCAGCCCTTCGTCGTCTATTGCAGCGGCATCGACGCCCGCAGCTCGGACATCAATATCCAGAGCCTCAGCGACGTGAACATTCTGGCGGTGATCCATCCCCGGACCCACCAGATCCTGCTGATCAACACCCCCCGGGACTACTATGTGCCCCTGGCCCGCAACGGCCAGCGGGACAAGCTGACCCACGCCGGTATGTACGGCATCGACGAGTCCGCCGCCGTTCTGGGGAATCTCTACGGCGTGAAGGCGGACTACTACGCCCGGGTGAACTTCGCCGGACTGAAGAAGATCGTGGACGCCCTGGACGGCGTGGACGTAAACTCCGACTATGAGTTCACCACCGTGGGCATGGAGGTGCCCAACGAAAACGGCGACGGCGTCCACATGGCGGGCTACACCTTCACCAAGGGCATCAACCACCTCAACGGCGAGCAGGCCCTGTGCTTCGCCCGGGAGCGCCACGCCTTTGACGACGGCGACAACCAGCGGGGCAAAAATCAGATGGCCGTGATCCGTGCCATCGTGGACAAGGCCTCCTCCCCTGCCATCCTAAAGGGCTATCAGAAGGTGCTGGACGCCGTGTCCACCTCCTTCATCACCAGCCTGACCTATGAGGACATCAGCAGCCTGGTGCAGATGCAGCTGCGGGACAACGTCCACTGGAACATCACCAGCTACTCTGTCAGCGGCGAGGGCGGCATGGAGCCGTGCTATTCCGCCGGAGGCGAGGAGCTGTGGGTCATGTGGCCCGACGCCACACAGATCAACACCGCCAAGGGCCTGATCCAGCAGGTTTTGAACGGCGAGACCCCCACCCTGCCCCAGGATTGACACAGGTAATCTAAACCCAAGCAAAATGCCCGGCAGTGCCGGGCATTTTGCGGGTCCGCAAACCAAACGCGAGGATAGAAAGAGGAGAGAAGAACCATGAAAAAGAAAACCCTGGGGCATATTTATGCCCTGTTCACCATCCTGGTCTGGGGCAGCTGCTTCGTGCTGACCAAGGTCATGCTGACGGCCTACACCCCCACCCAGATCATCCCCCTGCGGATGGGGCTTGCATACCTGACCCTGTGGGCCCTGCGGCCCAAAACCATGAAGCTCCCCTGGAAGGATGAGCTGATGTTCATCCTCATCGGCATCACCGGCGGCAGCTTCTACTTTTTCCTGCAAAATACTGCCTCGGCCCACACCTCTGCCGCTAATGTCAGCATTCTGGTATCCATGTCCCCGATTCTGACGGTGATTCTGGCCCAGCTGTTCTCCCGGAAGGGCGAAAAGCTGGGAAAGCTGGTATACATCGGCGCGGTGGTGGCCATTGCCGGTGTGGTGCTGGTGGTGCTCAACGGCACCCTGTCCTTCCACCTGAGCCCTCTAAAAACCTGCTGGCCCTGGCCGCCGCCCTGATGTGGGCGGTATACTCCATCCTGGTGAAGAAATATACCGAGCGGTATGACAACTTCCTGGTGACCCGCCGGGTGTTCCTGTGGGCCTTCCTGACCTCCCTGCCTCTGGTGCTGCTGACGGACGGTCTGCCCAGTCTGACGCCCCTGTTCACCCAGCCCAATATCCTGATCTCCTGGCTGTTTCTGGGCGTATTCGGCAACGCCGTGTGCTTCGCCATCTGGAACATCGCCTTCAAGCGCCTGGGCGTGGTAGTCACCAACAACTACCTGTACGCCTCCCCCTTTGTCACCGTGGTGGTGGGCTGGCTGCTGCTGGACGAGAAAATCAGCTGGATGAGCATCCTGGGGGCGGTGCTGATCACCCTGGGCGTCATTTTCGCCAACAAGAGCACGGAGCAATAACGCCATGGAGATCCGAAAGAGCACGACCGATGACGTCCCCGCCATTCTGGAGATCTTCCGGGCCGCCAAGGCGTACATGGCCGCCCACGGCAACCCCACCCAGTGGGGCGGCGGCTATCCGGGGCTTCCCGAGCTGCTGCCGGACATTGCCCGGGGCGACAGCTATGTGCTCACGGAGAATGGAACCGTTGTGGGGACCTTTTCCTTCATCATCGGCGACGAGCCCACCTATCAGGTGCTGCTGAACGGACGGTGGCACGCGGACCGGCCCTACGGCACCATCCACCGCCTGGCCTCAAGCGGCACGATCTGCGGGGTGTCCCGGGCCTGTTTCGACTTTTGCACCGGCCTTTCCGACTATGTGCGGGTGGACACCCACGCGGATAACCGCGCCATGCAGGCCGCCATTGAGGGCTACGGCTTCCGGAAATGCGGGAATATCTACGCCTCCAGCGGCACCCTGCGCACGGCCTATGACTATGTGCGGGAGGGCTGATACCCGACTTGAAGTAAAAAGCGGCTGTCCACCGAGGTGGACAGCCGCTTTTGCAATCTACTGAATCAGCGATTAGCCGTTCTCGCGCATCTTGGCGAAGCAGTCGCTGCAATAAACAGGACGGTCGCTCTTGGGCTCGAAGGGCACGCGGGCCTCGCCGCCGCAGGCAGCGCAGGTGGCGGTGAAGAACTCCCGGGGGGCCGCGGGCGGCGTTCTTGCGAGCGTCGCGGCAAGCCTTGCAGCGCTGGGGCTCGTTCTGGAAGCCGCGCTCCGCATAGAACTCCTGCTCACCGGCGGTGAACACGAACTCCTTGCCGCACTCCTTGCAAACCAAAGTCTTGTCTTCGTACATGATTTTACCCTCTCTTTGAGATGAAATATATTGCGTTCAGCTGTTGCTGATATCGCCGGATGAAAGCTGCCGCGCCACTTTGCGGCGAATCCGCTGCACGGCGTTGTCCACCGATTTGATGGGCTTGCCAACGGTTTCCGCGATCTCGCCATAAGCAAGACCGTCCAAAAATAACCCTAAAATCTTTTCCTCGAAAGCGGACAACTGTTTGCGGGTATTCTCCAGCAGACTGGCAGCCTTTTCTCTGTCGATCAGCAAGCGCTCGGGATCGACCTGCGCGAAGACGGAATTTGCGTTCAGAAGCGAGGGATTCAAGGGGACGGATTGGTTAAGCGGTGCGTTCTTCTGGCTGGCATCCCGCCGGAGCGCGGAACACACCTGCTGATGGATGCAGAGCCCGGCGAAGGGCCGGAACAGTGGGGAGCGCTGGGGATCAAACTCCCGCATGGCCTTGATCAGGCCGAACATTCCCTCCTGCATCAGGTCCTCGCTGTCGCCGCCGATGAGAAAATACGGGCGGGCGCAGGAACGGACCAGCCAATGATACCGGGTGGCTAAAACGTCCTCCGCCTGACGCTGCCCTGCACGACTCAAGGAACAAAGTTCCTCGTCGGACAGGTTTTCTAATTGGTCATAGCGAAGTCCAGTATCCAAAACCATAGACATTATACCTTTTCACTAAATAATTTGTCAAGCCTTCTTGGGAAATTTGTGTATCCTGTGATGAAAATCACAGTTTTTTTATGAAATCAGCCAAAACGGAGGCCACCTGATGGGCAATTTCCGTGGTTTTCGCCTCCACCATCACCCGGATCAGGGCCTCGGTGCCGGAGGGGCGGATGAGAATGCGGCCCTGGCCGCCCAGCTTTTCCTCCCAGCGGCGGGTCTCCTGCCGCAGGGATTCATCGGCCATGATGCGCTCCTTGACCCCGGGGGTGTGGGGGACCTCCACGTTGATGAGCTCCTGGGGATACTGGGGGCAGCGGGCAGCCAGCTGGGAGGCGGGGACGCCGCTGCGGCGGAGGGTCTGCAAAAATTGCAGAGCCGTCAGCTCGCCGTCGCCGGTGGTGGCATACGCCCGGAAGATGGTGTGGCCCGACTGCTCGCCGCCGATGGCGAAGCCGTCGGCCAGCATCCGCTCCAGCACATGGCGGTCGCCCACGGCGGTGCACACCAGGTCCAGGCCGTTTTCCCGGCAGTACTCATGCAGGCCAAGGTTGGACATGACGGTGGCCACCACGGTGTTGCCGGAGAGCTTCCCCTGGCGCTTGAGCTCGGAGGCGCACACGGCCATGACCTTGTCGCCGTCGATGGTATTCCCCTGCTCGTCCACCAGCAGGCAGCGGTCGGCGTCGCCGTCGAAGGCGATGCCCAGATCGTACCCGCCGGAGACGACGCCCTGGGCCAGGGACTCCAGGTGGGTAGAGCCGCAGCCGTTGTTGATGTTGACGCCGTCAGGCTCCGTATGGATGAAGTCCGCCTGAAGCGGAAGCGCCCGGAACAGGTCCGGCGCGGTGGCGCTGGCCGCGCCGTTGGCGCAGTCCACCAGCACCCGCAGGTCGGTCAGGTCGCAGTCGATGCTGCCCAGCAGATGCTGCACATAGGCGCTGTGCAGGGCGTGCATACCGTGGTGGCGGCGGCCCACGGCGCCGTCCACGGCGGCCGGAAGCTCCGCATGGTTCAGGATCAGGTCCTCCACACGCCCCTCCATCTCATCGGAGAGCTTGTAGCCCTGGGCGTTGAAGACCTTGATGCCGTTGTAGGCATAGGGGTTGTGGGAGGCGGAGATGACGATACCGGCGTCCGCCTGCTGCTGCACCGTCAGAAAGGCCACCGCCGGGGTGGGGATGGTGCCCAGGGGCATCACGTCGCCGCCTACGGAGCAGATACCGGCCATCAGGGCCGCTTCCAGCATATCGGAGGAAATGCGGGTGTCCTTGCCGATGGTGATGAGGGGGCGGCTGCCCTTTTCCTCCGTCAGGACGGCGGCCACCGCCTGTCCCACATGAAATGCCAGCTCCGCCGTCAGGGTCTGCCCCGCTATGCCGCGGATGCCGTCGGTGCCAAAGAGTTTTCCCATATTCCGATTCTCCTATTCGTTATAATTCCAGCTGTTCCTGGCCCATAAAGTCCATGTGCAGGTGCTCGTATGCCTTACGGGTAACGCAGCGGCCCCGGGGGGTCCGGGTCAGGAAGCCCAGCTGCATCAGATACGGCTCATACACGTCCTCCAGGGTCACGGACTCCTCGCCGATGGTGGCGGCCAGGGTATCCAGGCCCACGGGGCCGCCGCCGTAATTCTCGATGATGGCCCGGAGCATCCGGCGGTCTACCGGGTCCAGGCCCAGATAGTCGATCTCCAGAGCCTGAAGGGCGTGGTCCGCCATTTCCCGGGTAATGGTGCCGTCGCCCTTGACCTGGGCAAAGTCCCGGACCCGGCGCAGCATACGGTTGGCGATGCGGGGGGTGCCCCGGGAGCGGCGGGCGATCTCCATGGCCCCCTCCGGCTGGATGGGGACGTTCAGGATCCCGGCGCTGCGGGTGACGATCAGGGCCAGCTCCTCCGGGGTGTACAGCTCCAGCCGCAGGGTGACGCCGAAGCGGTCCCGCAGGCGGGGCGGACAGCTGTCCGGCCCGGGTGGTGGCTCCGATAAGGGTAAACTTCGGCAGGTCCAGCCGGATGGAATTGGCGGAGGGGCCCTTTGCCGATGATGATGTCGATGGCGTAGTCCTCCATGGCGGGGTACAGGATCTCCTCCACTGAGCGGTTGAGGCGGTGGATTTCGTCCACAAACAGAATGTCGTTTTCACTGAGGTTGGTCAGCAGCGCCGCCAGGTCGCCGGGCTTTTCAATGGCGGGGCCGGAGGTGATGCGGATGTTCACCCCCATCTCGGCGGCAATGATGCCGGCCAGGGTGGTTTTGCCCAGGCCCGGGGGGCCGTGGAGCAGCACATGGTCCAGAGGCTCCGTCCGGCGGCGGGCCGCCTCGATGAAAACGGACAGATTCTCCTTGGCCTTCTGCTGGCCGATGTATTCCCGCAGGGTGTGGGGGCGCAGGGACAGCTCGCCGCTGTCCTCCGGCAGGAAGCTCTTGGAAACAAGGGGCTCCTCGTAAATATCCGTTCCGAAGTCGATGCTCATGGGCCTGCCTCCTTACCGTACCATTTTCTTCAGCGCCTGACGGATGATCTCCTCCAGGGGCAGGGCGTCCATGTCGACGCCCTTCAGGGCCAGGCTGATCTCCTGGGACCCGTAGCCCAGCACCGCCAGAGCCGCCGCCGCCTCGTTGCCCTTGTCGCCGGGCAGGGATACGGGTGCCGCTCCCCCGCCCTGGGCGGAGAAGCTGCTCTGCTCCTTGGCCAGCTTGTCCTTCAGCTCCAGGATGATGCGCTGGGCGATCTTTTTCCCGATGCCCGGGGCGGCGGTCAGGGGCCTTCTCGTCGCCGGTGACGATGGACAGGGCCAGATTCTGGGGCGTGGCGGCGGACAGGACGGACAGGGGCCGCCTTGGGCCCCACGCCGGAGACGCCGATGAGCATCCGGAAACTGTTCAGCTCCGCCTGGGAGGAGAAGCCGTACAGCTCGAAAATGTCCTCCCGGACGTGGAGATGGGTATACAGCTTGGCCCGCTCCCCTTTTTTCAGCTGGGACAGGGTATAGTTGGTGGTGGCGCAGGCGTATCCCACGCCGCCGCAGTCGATGACGGCCAGATTGGGGCCGGTTTCGGCCACAGTACCGTTTACATAGTAAAACATATCAGACGGTCTCCTTTACATCCGGGTCCTTCCGCCGCAGCAGACTGGTGGCGCTGCGGGCGTGGCACATGGCGATGGCCAGGGCGTCGGCGGCGTCGTCGGGCCGGGGGATGGACCTGAGCTTCAGAAGCCGACGGGTCATGTCCATGACCTGGTGCTTGTCGGCCAGGCCATAGCCCACCACGGCCTGCTTGATCTGCATGGGAGTGTATTCATACACCGGCAGGTGCAGGCGCTCAGCGGTGTACAGAATGACGCCCCGGGCATGGGCCACGGCGATGCCGGTGGTGATGTTCTTGCTGAAAAACAGCTCCTCGATGGACATTTCATCGGGCTGAAACTGGGTGATGAGGGTCTCCATGTCCTGGGCGATCTGCACCAGGCGGGCGGCCAGCGGCTGACCGGCCGGGGTGGTGATGGCCCCGTATTGTATCATTTGCTGGCGGCCTGCCTGGGCCTCGATCACGCCGAAGCCCACGGTGGCCACGCCGGGGTCGATCCCTAAAATGCGCATGGCTGATCCTCCACCGAGATATCATCTTATTATAACAAATGTTCGGGTGAAATGCAACACAGCGCAGCAGTTTTTTGCTGCGCTGTGGTTCAATCCTATCAGGCCAGGGGGTGCGCCTTGCGGTACACATCCTGCAGGCGCTGCTTGATGATGTGGGCGTAGATCTGTGTGGAGGAGATGTCCGCGTGGCCCAGCATCTCCTGAATGGAGCGCAGGTCCGCCCCGTTTTCCAGCAGATGCACCGCAAAGGAGTGTCGCAGGGTGTGGGGGGTGATGTCCTTGGTGATCTCGGCCTTGGCCTGGTAGTGCTTCACCAGCTTCCAGAAGCCCTGGCGGGTCATGCGCTGGCCGTTCATGTTGACAAACAGCGCCGCCTCCTCCTGGTCCGCCAGGCGGGGACGGATGACCTGGATATAGTCCCGCAGGGCCTTCACCGCCCGGGGGTACAGGGGGATGATGCGCTCCCGCTTCTCGTCGCCGCAGCGTAGGAACGCCGCCGGAAGATTCACGTCCTCCACGTTCAGGGCAATCAGCTCCGACACCCGGACGCCGGTGGCGTACATCAGCTCCAGCATGGCGTGGTCCCGATAGCCCTTCTCGTCCACGCACTTGGGCTGCTCCAGAAACAGCTCCACCTCCCGGCCGGTCAGGATCTCCGGGCATTTGCGCTCCACCTTGGCGGCGGCCACGTCCTTGGCGGGGCTGGCCTTCATGGCTCCGGAGAGCACCAGGTAATGGTAAAAGGACTTGATGGAGGCGGCGCTGCGGGTGACGGTGGCCGCCGAGCGGCCCCTGGTCCGTCAGGTGGGCCAGATACTCCTCCACGGCGGCGGGCTTGACCCGGCGCAGGTCGCTGCCCTGGGGCAGCCACGCCCGGAACTGGGTCAGGTCCCGGACGTAGGAGCTGACGGTGTTGGGGGAGGCGTGCTTCTCCTGCTCCAGATAGGCGCGGTACAGGGCGATATAGTCGGGCATACACGTCTCCTCCTCTCTTTCTACAGTGTGCGGGCGATGACCCATTGCAGCAGCCGGGGGCCGAAGGTCAGCTCCAGAGCGGCCCCTATCAGCAGAATCAGGCCGCACAGCCCCACCCGGCGCCAGTAGGCCCCCTCCGTCAGGCGGACCTTCTGGCCGTCCCGGCGACGGGCGGCGGCGGATAAACCCTGCACCGTCAGAAGCAGGGTGCAGGGCAGAACAAACAGACATCGGGGCCCGAAGGCCGCCAGGGCCAGGTATACGCCGCCCCGGCCCAGAGCCCGGGCAAAGCAGCCGACGGAAAACGACAGAAAAAAGCCCTGGGCCACCGACAGAACCGGCAGCAGCACCAGTCCCGCCGCCGTCAGCCCCAGCAGCGCCGCTGCCAGCGGATAGCGGAAATAGGCGGCGGCCACGCTGAGGGCCGAGGCCGAAGGCCCCCGGCCGTCCGCCGTGGCCTGGGCATATTGATGCAGATAGTCGCTGAGCTCCTGCCGGTCCTGCTGGGGCACGGCCCGGCAAACGGCAAAGCCCAGCACTGCCCCCAGCACCAGCAGCAGACACACCAGTACCAGCGCCGGAAGCCGCAGGGCTTGGGTCCTTACGGGAAACAGCTTCATTTGCACACTCACCTCATCTGATCCTATGAGACAAGCGGGGCAAATAGAAGCCATAAGCCAAACAAAAGGGACGTCCTTTAATATAGGCCAAAACGGCCGCCGGCGCAAGGATTATTTCGGCGGTGGCGGCAAATTTGTGAGTTATGTTAAATTGTTATGTAAACAGTGTTATGTTAACCTAGTAAACCGTGGGATCAGGTCGTCTCTTTTCGGGTCGAAAAGAGCAAGATATGGGGCCGGACGGTCCGGCTTTGGCCCCATATCTTGCCTGTACGCATGATTACGATTCGTATAGTCCCCTGTCAAGGAAATTTTTGCTGCGGCGGCATTTTCGTGATTTTCACCACGCCGCTCCGGCGGGCCTATTTCCGCCGGACAGGCTTTCGGATCGGCGGTCTGGCGTCCCGGCGCTTCTTCCGGGGTCTGCTCCCCAGCAGCCCCGCCGCACCGGCACCGCCGAAGATGGCAGCCGTCAGGTACAGCCCGCCAGTACGGAAGGTGGGGTCGCCTATGGCCGCACCCGCCAGCCACGCCAGCAGGTACGCCGCCGCACCGGCGGCCAGAGCCGCCGTCAGCGTCCCCTCTCCCCTGCCCCAGACGGCCACCCGCCCTCCGGCAAAGGCAGCTAACGCCCAGCAGCCGCAGCTCCAGGCCAGAGCGCCGCCCTCCGGCAGGACGCCCTTCACCACCAGCAGCGCCCCCAGGGCGCAGCCCCCGGCCGCCGCCAGCAGGATAGCGCCCGCCCCCAGCCAGGTCCGCTTTCCCAGAACAGCCCCCAGTGCAGACATAAAAAGACCTCCCCTTGCCGCTTTTTCTAAGCGTATGCAGGGGAGGTTTTTTTATGAAGGAAAATTACTCCTGATCCTCGGCCTTCTCGGTCTCGGCGGGGGTCTCCTCGGCGGGAGCCTCCACGGGAGCCTCGACAGGCTTCTCGGCCTCGGCACCCTTCTTGGCCTTGCGGCTGCCCCGCTGCGCGGCGGCGGCCTGCTCATCCAGGGTACCCACGGAGCCGATGGCGGACTTCAGGAACTCGATGCGGACCCGGTCCTCGCTGGTCTCAATGACCACGGTGCGGTCGGTGATGGCCACGACGCGGCCATACACGCCGCCAATGGTGGTCAGCCAGTCGCCCTTCTGCAGGGAGCTGCGCATTTCCTCGGCCTGCTTTTTCCGCTTGCTCTCCGGACGGATCAGCATGAAGTAGAAAATGGCCACCATCAGGACGATCAGCACGATAGAAGACATACCGCCGCCAGCAGCGGGAGTATTGCCGGGCGTGGTGGCGGCATAGGCAAATTCAATCATGGGACAAAAACTCCTTTTTCACGAATATAGTGTTATTATACAATAACTTCTCCCTGTTTGGCAAGGGGGACAGTCAAGTTTTTTCAGAAAACCGCGGAAAAGCCAAGACTGTCTAAAAAAACCGAAAAACTTCCGCCATCGGAAAGGAAGATAGTTACGAAAGAAACCCATCAGGGGTGTCTTTCGTTTGCAATCACAGGTTTTTCAGAACTTTCTGAAGTTCTGAAAAACTGCACACAGCTTGTCAAAAAGACTTTTTTGACAAGCTGAAGCCGTCAGATACGGCGGCTGAGCTTCTCGCTGTACTCCCGGCGGAAGTCCTCAAAGCAGCCGGCGTCCAGGCTGTCGCGGATGCGCTGGGCCAGCTTGTTGTAAAAATACAGATTGTGCATCACCGCCAGGCGCAGGGCCAGGATCTCCTCCGCCGCAAACAGGTGGCGGACATAGGCCCGGCTGAACCGGCGGCACACTGGGCAGTCGCACTCCGGGTCGATGGGCCGGTCGTCCAGCTTGTACTTGGCGTTTTTGATGTTCATGGCCCCCTGCCAGGTAAAGAGCTTGCCGTGGCGGGCGTTGCGGGCGGGCATAACGCAGTCGAAGAAGTCCACGCCCCGGGCCACCCCCTCGATGATGTTGCTGGGAGTGCCCACGCCCATGAGATACCGGGGCTTGTGGGCGGGCATATAGGGCTCCACCGCCTCGATGATGCGGTACATGACCTCGGTAGGCTCCCCCACCGCCAGGCCGCCGATGGCGAAGCCGTCGCAGTCGATTTTGGCGATCTGCTGCATGTGCCAGATCCGCAGGTCCTCATAGGTGGCCCCCTGGTTGATGCCGAACAGCATCTGATGGGGGTTCACGGCGTCCGGCAGGGCGTTGAGCCGGTCATGCTCCGCCTTGCACCGCTCCAGCCACCGCAGGGTGCGCTCACAGCTGGCCTTGGCATAGTCGTACTGCGCCGGGTTTTCCACGCACTCGTCAAAGGCCATGGCGATATCGGAGCCAAGGTTGGACTGGATGCGCATACTCTCCTCCGGCCCCATGAAGATGCGGTGGCCGTCCAGATGGCTGGCAAAGGTGACGCCCTCCTCGGTGATCTTCCGCAGGCTGGCCAGGGAGAAAACCTGGAAGCCGCCGGAGTCCGTGAGGATGGACCGTCCCAGTTCATGAACCGGTGCAGGCCGCCCATCTGCCGCACCACGTCGTCGCCGGGGCGCAGATGCAGGTGATAGGTGTTGGACAGCTCGATCTGGCAGCCCAGATCGTGAAGGTCGAAGGCGTCCACGCCGCCCTTGATGGCGGCCTGGGTGCCCACGTTCATGAATACCGGCGTCTGCACCGTGCCGCCGTGGGCACAGCGGAACTCGCCCCGCCGGGCCCGGCCCTCTTTTTTGATTACTTTGAACATAGCTTCTCCTTAAACAGACAGACATCCGTTTTGCCGGATGCTTCTTATTTCACGGGGCCTATTATAGCAAATCCGGCAGAGTATTTCAACTCCCCGGTTTTTGGGAGAGAATCGGCAAAAAAGTGCGCGGCCCTCTTGACAAGACGCAGCCAGCGGATCATAGTAAAGCTAATGAATATTAGTTAGGCATCCGGAACGATGCACAAAATCAATATAACAGGAGAAGTGATCATGTAGAATCCGGTTTTAGGAGTGCGAAGGTATCAGGCCTCCCAGCGAAAGAATACGAAAATATAAGGAGATATACAATGAATAAGAATCTTTTGCTGCTCGCCGCGGGGCTGGCATTGATCGCCGCCGTGGTGCTTTTTGTGAAAAAACGGGGTGCCGCCGGAAAATGAAGGGGCGCCGGAAAGGCACCGAATGGCCTCCGGAAAATGGACGCCTATGACGGCATGAGTCTGTGCGGCGGGCTGGTATTCTTTGCGCCGGTGGCCCTGCTGGTGCGGACCCAGGCCGGGATCAGCGAAACTTCGTGGCGGAGGCCCTGGTGGAGGGAATCTCCGCCTGTCTGTCCTCCGGAACGGCCAGCGCCTATCTGTACGCTCTGTACGGTGAATCGGACTATCTGCCCAAGGCTGCCCATGCCGCCAATTTAGGCACGGCGGGCTTCCTGCTGAGCACGGCGGCCTATGCCCTGCTGTACCGGTACTTCGGACTGACCGGACTGCTGTCCGCCACGGTACTGGCGGGAGCCGCCGGAGATCGCGTCCCGTTTGCCTCCTCCCTGCTGACCGCCCTGGGGATCGGCTGGCGCTTTGCCCTGTGCGGCGGGCTGCTGCTCCTGGGTGCGCTGGGGTACATGCTGAGCAGCCGGAAAATCACCGGATAAGCCTTCATAACGATTAACGGCCCGTACCGGCCAATACCCGCCGGTACGGGCCTTCAGCATTCAAACCGCACATTTCAAACAGGAAAATGTTGCATTTTTCCGGAACGGATGGTATAAAAGAAGGAGAACTTTGGCAAAGGAGGCGGCGGTATGTCACGCGATTCGGGACCCAATGTATTCCAGCGCGGCGTCATGGCGCTGATCCTGCTGTCGCTGCTGCGAAGGGAAGATATGTACGGCTACCAGCTGGTGCAGGAGACGGAACGGCGCAGCGGCGGACGGCTGAAAACCCAGGAGGGTTCCCTGTACCCGGTGCTGTACCGGCTGCAGGAGCAGGGACTGATCTCCGACCACCGGGTGCTGGTGGGCAAGCGGATGACCCGCGTATACTACCACCTGGAGCCTGCCGGAGAAGCCCGGCTGGAGGAAATGATCCGGGAATATGAATCCATGATGACCGGCGTGACGGCCATCATTCGAGAGGAGGTACCGCCATGCGGAAAAGACAGCGGCAGGTCAACCGATATGTCCGGGCCGTCGGCAGCTATCTGCCCTGTGCCGGAAAACACAAAAAGCAGCTGCTGACGGCTCTGCGCAGCGAGGCGGAGGCCTACTGCGCCGAAACCCGGGACGCAGACCTGGAAGCCCGGTTCGGGACGCCCCAGCAGGTGGCTGCGGCGTATGTGGACGCCATGAGCACCCAGGAGCTGCTGGCCGCCCTGCGGCGGCGGCGTCAGGTGCTGACCATCCTGATCGCGGCGGTGCTGGCGGCGCTGCTGCTGTGGGTGGCGGCCCTCTGCGTCAGCCTGTATGACTATCACCAGGCCTACAACGGCTGGAGCGAAACCAGCATCATCGAGGAACCCTCGCCATACGGCCAATAGGCGGAAATCCCCCCGGAAAGCCCTGCTTTCCGGGGGCTTTGTTTGTCGCGGCCGCATCGTCGGCCCGCAATACGTTTTTTAGAAAAACATTTTCAAGAATATTGACATATTTTGCACAATATGCTACAATCCAGCTTGCAGCTATCCTGTTGATTTGCAACAAAAGCCGCCCGTCTGCCGCACATACTGTGTGATAGATGGGCAAAATTTACGATTCCATCGGGGAGGGACTATCCAATGAAACGCTTCGTACCATGCTTTCTTGCGCTGCTCCTGCTGCTGACGGCCTGCTCGGGGCCCGGCGGCTCCGCCGAGGACCCGGTCAGGGACCCGGACCCGACCCCCGTCGCCCAAGGGCACGCCCTGCCCAAGGACAACCGGGACGCCGCCGGGACAGGCTCGGTGTTCACCGACGACAACGGCTGGTATATTTGCGCCGCCGGGGCGGTGAGCTACTACGACTATGCCTCCGGCCGGACCATGGCCCTGTGCGCCCAGCCGGGCTGCTCCCACAGGGACGCCAGCTGCCAGGCGTGGGTGGGGAATGTCAACAGCTTCGCCGTTTTGGACGGGGTGCTCTACGCCACCCTCGATGACGCGGGCAGCGGCGCAAGCCTGGTGCGCAAGGAGCTGTCCGGCGGGAAAGTCACCGTCCTGGAGCAGTGGGACAACACCGACAATCATTTCTACACCGCCGCCCTGGGGCGTTTCTCCTGCGGCAAGGCCACCCTGCATCTGGAATGCCGCATCACGGAGCAGCAGGCGGACGGGCGGGTCGAGAGCCGAACCGAGGGCAGCTCCCTGCTATATGACCTTGCCGCCGGCAGCTATCGGGAGCTGTCTGTCCCCGGGACGCTGATGGGCTTTTCCGCCCGCTGGGGCGCCGTGGTGGAGGTGCTGAAGGAGCCGGACCGGATGAGTACGGAGGAGTTCACGGCCCTGTACGGGGAGGACGCCTCCTACGGGCGGTATCTCTACAAAAACACCCAGCGGCGGCTTCTGCTGTGGGATATGGAGAGCGGGGACTATACCGTTGTGGCCGATCATAACAAGGACGGCTATATCATGACCGCCGACCCCGCGCAGGTCTACGGCATGGAGCATATCTACCAGTGCGGGGACCAGCTGCGCCTTCTGAACCTGGAGAGCGGCGAGAGCCGCACCCTGCTGACCATGGAGGATATCATCCACTACTGGGTCATGGACAGCAAGGCATTTATCATCACCGAGACAGAAGCGGGCTATCGGTTCTGGATGGCCGATCTGCAGGATGGTAAGCCCGTGGAGCTGGTGGGTGCCACCGGCGAGCACGGCATAGCCATGAGCCCCTTCCAGGAGGGCGGCTCCTTCTTCCGGGCGTTGGGCGACAATGGACAATGCGTCATCTCCAAAGAAGATTTCTACGCCGTACGCTTTGAAAACGCCGTGACAGTCGGGTGACGGATATGGAACTGCAATTTCACGACGTCGCCAAGCGATACGGTGCAAAGGAGGCCCTGCGGGGCATTGACCTGACCCTGACGCCGGGGGTATATGGGCTGCTTGGCCCCAACGGCGCAGGCAAAAGCACCCTCATGAACATCCTCACCGGGAATCTCCGGCCCACCCGGGGCCGCGTCACCCTGGACGGGCAGGACACCGTCTCCATGGGGGAGGCCTTCCGTCGGCGGCTGGGATACTGCCCCCAGCAGCAGGCGTTATATCCCGGCTTCACCGGGGAGCAATTTCTCTATTACATGGCGTCCCTCCAGGGCATGAGCCGGGAGGATGCCAAAGGGCGCATGGACTGGGCCCTGGCGCGGCTGGATCTCACGGAGGCGGCAGGCCGCCCCATCCGTGGCTGGTCTGGGGGCATGAAGCAGCGGCTGCTTTTGGCCCAGGCCCTGCTCCACGACCCGGATATCCTGGTGCTGGACGAGCCCACGGCGGGCCTTGACCCCCGCCAGCGGGTGGCGGTGCGGAATCTCATCGGCGAGATCGCCGGGGAGAAGATCGTGCTGCTGTGTACCCATGTGGTGCAGGATGTGGAATTCATCGCACGGGAACTGATCTTAATGAACCAGGGGCTTGCCATTCGGCGCGGCTCCCCCCACGCCCTGGAGCAGGAGCTGGAGGGGCAGGTATGGGAGCTGACCGCAGCGGAGGCGCAACTCCCCAGCATGGCGCAATACGGCACGGTGTGCGGCGTTTCCCGGCAGCAGGAGGGCATTTTAGTGCGGCTACTCAGTGAGGCAAGGCCGCCCCTCCCCTGCGCCCCGGCCCGGCCCGACCTGGAGGATGTGTATCTGTTCCACTTCGGGGAGGGGGCGGCGCTATGACCTGGGAGCTGCGGAAGATCGGCAGCAGCGGGCGGCTGTGTCTGCTGCTGGTTCTGGCGGTGCTCTGCAATGGGGTGCTGTTCGCCCTCCACGCCGCCGGAGACGCAGACGGCTATACCGTGTCCGCTCTGCGTCGGGCCATGGCCCAGAAGGACCTGCCGGGATACGAGGAGCGCCTGTGGCAGGAGCTGGAGCAGGCCGCATACACCGGCACGCGCAGCGAATACGACGCCCTGCGCCGTGAGCTTTCCGCTGCGGACGCGGCCCTGGCGCGGGTGCGGCAGGCGGAGGAATATCCCTCCTTCCGGGCGGGCTTAGCGGCGGAATCCCGGCTGAAGCTGCGGATGGGCCTGTTTGAAGGCTTTGCCGCCCGCTCCCTGGAACGCGGCGCGGCAGTCTATGAGTCCCTGGCGGACGTGATCCCCCGGGCGGCGTTTCTGGGCGGACCGGAGGTGCTGCTGTCCTTTCATCTGACGGACGCTTTGGCGCTGCTGTTCCCCCTGGCGGCGGGACTGACCCTGCTGACCCACGAGCGGGCGGCGGGGCTTGTGAACCTGACCCGCCCCACCCGCCTGGGCCGGTCCCGGGTCTACGGGCGAAAGCTGGCCGCCGCAGCGACTCTCTCCACGGCGGGCTTCGTGCTGCTCTACGGCGTCAACGCCCTGATCGCCGGGCTTCTGTACGGCTTTGCGGAGCTTGACGCCCCGGTGCAGAGCCTGTACGGCTTCGCCGCCTGCCCCTACCGGATGACGGTGGGCGAACTGCTGGCTCTGGCGGCGGGGCTGAAATACCTATGGCTGCTGTGCTGCACGGCGCTGATCTTCCTGCTGTGCGCCCGGGCGGCCAATGCCGCTGCGGCGGTTGGCGGCGCGGCGGTCTGCGGGGGCATAGCCGCCCTGATGGCGGGCAGCTCCCAATTATGGCTGCGGAATCTCAGTCTGTGGCAGCTGGCGGACGGGCAAGTCCTGTGCCGGGAGGCGGTGTATCTGAACCTGCTGGGCAGTCCCTCGGATCGGGTGCTGCTTGGCGCGATATTCCTGGCGGCTCTTGCCGTGATCGCCGGAATAGGCGGCGCGGCGCTGTATGCCCAAACCCCCGGCGGTTCCGGCAAGCGGGTGGCCTTTACACGGTCGCTTCCCCGCCCCCGGCATACCTGCCTGGCGGGACACGAACTGTACAAGGCGCTGATCTCCCGGTGCGGGCTGTGGATCCTTTTAGCATTTTTTGCCGTCATCGCCCTGCTGTACGGTCGATTCACCCCGGAGCGCAGTGAATTTGAGGTGTATTATCGGAACTATTCCGAGTTTTTATCAGGCGCGCCCAGCCAGGAAAAGGACGCCTACCTGGCGTCGGAGCAGGCACGGTTTGACGAGCTGAACGAGCAGCTTGTGGAGCTGGGGCGGCGGTATCCCGACTCTGTGACCTTTGACCGGGAGGCGGAGCCCATACGGAATCAGCTCCACGCGGAGGACGCCTTCCACATGGCGCAGAACCAGTACCGCGCCCTGCGGCCGGGGCAGGTGTACCTGTATCAGACCGGCTATCAGCGGCTGTTGGGGGCGGATGCCCTGCGTCAGGATGTTTTGGAGCTGGGCGGCGCGTTTTTGGCCGTTGCCCTGCTGCTGTTCGGCAGCTTCGCCGGGGAGCGGGAGAGCGGCGTGGATGCCCTGCTGACGGCCAGCCCCCGCCGAAAGAGCGTGGTGCGGTGGAAATGCGCCATCGCAGGGGGCTATGTCCTGCTGCTGACGCTATCCCTGTGGCTTCCGGGTCTGTTGACGGTGCAGGGAGCCTACGGCCAGCTGAACATGGCCGCTCAGGCCAACAGCGTGCAGTGCCTGTCCATCCTGTCGGACGGCTGGACGGTGGGCGGCGTGGTGCTGGCGCTGCTGGCAGGCCGGTTTCTCCTGTTGGCGACGGCTGCCGCTGCGGTACTGCTGCTCTCCCGCCGGTGCGCCATGGTTCCGGCCCTGCTGCTGTCGCTGCTGCTTCTCCTGCTGCCCGTGGGGGCGGCATACGCCTGGATGTGAAAGATACAAAAAGGGTGCGGACATCGCTGTCCGCACCCTTTTTGGCTTATAACATGTAGGGATGATCCCATATATCGTTCGTATTGGACGCACCTGGCGATAGCTTGCTCCTGCTGGCTATCCTCAGATCAGCACGGCCCGGTGGAACACCTTTTTACCCTTGCGGATGATCAGGCCGTCGCCGGTGAACTCCTGGCAGCCGAAGGATGCGTCGATGGAATCCACCTTCTTGTCCCCCACGGTGATGCCGCCCTGCTGCACCAGCCGACGGGCCTCGCCCTTGCTGGCGCACAGACCGCACCGGACCAGCAGATTCAGCACGTTGATCTCGCCGCTGCCCAGGTCGTCGCCGGTGAGCTCGGTGGTGGGCATATCCTGAGCGTTGGCGCCGCCGCCAAACAGTGCCCGAGCCGCCTGACGGGCCTTTTCGGCCTCCTCCTCGCCGTGAACCAGCTTCGTCAGCTCATAGGCCAGGATATCCTTGGCCTCGTTGAGCTTTGCGCCCTCCCACTCGGCCATCTCGTCGATCTGCTCCAGAGGCAGGAAGGTCAGCATACGGATGCACTTGAGCACGTCCGCATCGCCCACGTTGCGCCAGTACTGATAGAACTCGAAGGGGCTGGTCTTGTTGGGGTCCAGCCACACGGCGTTGCCCGCGGTCTTGCCCATCTTGTTGCCCTGGGAGTCCGTCAGCAGAGTGATGGTCATGGCGTGGGCGTCCTTGCCCAGCTTCCGGCGGATCAGCTCCGTGCCGCCCAGCATATTGCTCCACTGGTCGTTGCCGCCGAACTGCATGTTGCAGCCGTTGTGCTGGAACATATAGTAGAAGTCGTAGCTCTGCATGATCATATAGTTAAATTCCAGGAAGCTCAGGCCCTTCTCCATGCGCTGCTTATAGCACTCGGCCCGCAGCATATTGTTGACGGAGAAGCAGGCGCCCACCTCCCGCAGCAGGTCCACGTAGTTCAGCTTCAGCAGCCAGTCGGCGTTGTTGAGCATGATGGCCTTGCCCTCGCCGAAGTCGATGAAGCGCTCCATCTGGCGCTTGAAGCAGGCGGCGTTGTGGTCGATGTCCTCCTTGGTGAGCATCTTGCGCATATCCGTGCGGCCGGAGGGGTCGCCGATCATGGTGGTGCCGCCGCCGATCAGGGCGATGGGCTTGTTGCCCGCCATCTGCAGGCGCTTCATCAGGGTCAGGGCCATGAAATGACCCGCCGTCAGGGAGTCCGCCGTGCAGTCAAAGCCGATATAGAACGTGGCCTTGCCGTTGTTGATCATCTCGCGGATCTCATCCTCGTTGGTGACCTGAGCGATCAGTCCCCGGGCCACCAGTTCTTCATAAATTCCCATGTTTTCTGATTCCTTTCCGATATTTTTGGCTTCCAGGGGGCAAGAAAAACGCCCCCTGTCGTGTTGACAGAGGGCGACGTAAATCGCGGTACCACCTCAGCTTCGCCGCCGCCTCACGGCATGCGGCCTCATCGGGTGCAGCAACACCCTATCGCTGTAACGGGCGAACCCGACACATTCCTAATAGGAGAGACCGTTCAGAAGGCTGCTCCGGGATGTATTCTCCTGCCGCCGCCTCTCCCCTTTTCACCGCACAGGGGCTCTCTTTGCAGGCAGACTGGCCGGATACTTCTTCCCTTCATCGCTGTTGCATATGAAGTTAGGCATATTATAGCGTTTCCGTCCCCGGTTGTCAACGGGTCAGGCCAAGGTTTTCTTGAATTTTTCCGCCTGGTCCAGCAGCTCCCCGGCCCCCCTCCAGCATGGTGGCGGAGATGGAGGCCCCGCCGGTGAGACGGGCCAGCTCCTGCTGGCGCCGGGCACGGTCCAGCTGCACCACCCGGGTGAAGGTACGTCCCCCCTGCTCCCCCTTTTCCACGGAGAAGTGGGTGTCGGCCATGGCGGCCAGCTGGGGCAGATGAGTCACGCACAGCACCTGCTTGGTGCGGCTGATGCGGGCCATTTTCTCGGCCACCTTCTGGGCGGCCCGGCCGGACACGCCGGTGTCCACCTCGTCGAACACCATGGTGCCCACCTGATCCTGCTCCGACAGGACGTTTTTCATGGCCAGCATGATGCGGGCCAGCTCGCCGCCGGAGGCGATCTTGTGGATGGGGCGCAGCTCCTCGCCCACGTTGGCGGACATCTGGAAGCGCACCTGATCGGCGCCGTTTTCCGCCAGGGCCTGCTCCGTAAAGCAGATGGCAAAGCGGATCTTTCCCATATCCAGCTGCCGCAGCTCCGTGAGAATCTGCTCCTCCAGCCGTCCGGCAGCCTCATGTCGGGCCTGGGACAGGGCCTCCGCCGCCTGGCGGGCGGCTTTTTCCGCCTTCTTCAGCTGCTTTTCCAGATGCAGCAGGGTGTCCCCCGCGTCCTGTATGTCGTCCAGCTCCCGGCGGCAGCGGGTCTGATACTCCAGCATCTCCTCCACCGTGGGGCCGTATTTCTTTTTCAGGCGGTACAGCTGGTCCAGCCGTCCCTCCACCCGGTCCAGCTCCTTGGGAGAGAAGTCGAAATCCTCCCGCTTGTCCCGGATGGTGTCCGCCAGGTCGTAAATCTCGCTGTAGGCGGCCTCCAGCCGGTCATACAGCTCCCCCAGCTCCGGGTCCAGACCCCGCACCGGGGCCAGGGCCCCCTGGGCCTGGCGCACCAGGTTGGCGGCACCGTCGCTGCCGTCGTCACCGTTGAGGCAGAAGTCCGCCCCGGACACGGCGGAGATGAACTTCTCCGCGTTGTGCAGCAGGGTCCGGCGGCTTTGCAGCTCCTCCTCCTCGCCGGGGCGCAGCTTGGCTCGCTCCAGCTCCTGGAGCTGATAGGTCAGGGTATCCACCCGCCGGGCCTTCTCCGCCTCGTCCATTTCCAGGGCCTGCATCTGCCGCCGCAGGGCGGCCATGGCCTGGTATTTTTCACGATACTCCGCCAACAGCTGCTCCGTCCGGCCAAAGCTGTCCAGATACAGCAGGTGCTGCTCCTCGTCCAGCAGTTGCTGGCCATCGTGCTGGCCGTGGATATTCAGCAGGCGGCTGCCCAGGGTGCGGAGCTGGGTAACGGTGACGGGGCGTCCGTTGACCCGGCAGACATTCTTGCCGTCGCCGTGGATCTCCCGCTGCAAAAGCAGCTCCCCCTCCCAGGCGATGCCCAGGTCCTCCCCCAGCCGGGGCGGAATGTCCGTGAAGCACGCGCTGACAAAGGCCATATTGGCCCCGGTACGGATCAGGTCCCGGGAGGTCCGCTGGCCCAGCACGGCGCTGATGGAGTCGATGACGATGGACTTACCGGCGCCGGTCTCGCCGGTCAGGGCGTTGAAGCCGGGCCGGAACTCGATGTCCGCGCACTCGATGATGGCGATATTCTCAATGTGGAGCAATTGCAGCATCTGCGTATCCCTCCGATGTCTGCGCCATGTCCCGCGTCAGCGCAGCATTTCCTTGATCTCTTCCGTGAAGTCCAGGGCGCTCTCCGTGTCCCGCATGATCAGCAGGGCCGTGTCATCGCCGGCCAGGGACCCCACCAGATACGGCACGTCCATGCCGTCCACGGCGGAACCGGCGGCGTTGGCCAGGCCCGGCAGGGTCTTGATGACCACGATATTCTGGGCGTTGTCCACCGTCAGGACGCTCTCCCGGAAGATGGTGCGCAGCTTGTCGGCAAAGTTCAGCTTGGTGCGGTGGGCGGAAACGGCGTAGCGGTACCGGCCCTGCCCGGCGGGCTCCTTGATCAGGTGCAGTTCCTTGATGTCCCGGGAAATAGTGGCCTGGGTGCTCTTGATCCCCTTGGCCTGGAGCCGCTCCAGCAGCTGCTCCTGGGTCTCGATGATCTCCTCGCTGATGATCTGGAGGAGCTGGTTCTGGCGGTCGTTTTTCATTTTTTAGAAGCCTCCGTTCCCATTTTTTTGTCCAGTATTTCGCAAAAGCTCTTTTTGGAGAGCCGCACCAGCCTGGTGGTATATTTTGAGGTGCTTACCCGCACCTGGTCTCCGTTTTTCAGGGAAAACGCCTTGCCGCCGTCCACGGAAAGATAGACGAATTTCCGGTTGGCGTCCGCCGCCTCCACCGTGATCACATGCTCTGGCGAAAGCACATAGGAGGACGAGCGGGTGGAATGGGGGCAGATGGGCGTCAGCAGCAGGTTCCGGGCGGTAGGCTCCACAATGGGGCCTCCGGCGGCCATGGAATAGCCGGTGGAGCCGGTGGGGGTGGAGACGATGATGCCGTCGCCGCCTACCTTGGTCAGGCGGCCCTCCTCCGTGAAGATGTCCAGCCGCACCACCCGGGCGATGGAGCCCTTGGACACCACTGCGTCGTTCAGGGCGATGTTGTTATACACCTGCCGCCCCTCCCGCAGCACCGACACGTCCAGCATCATCCGGGATTCCACGGTGAAGCGGCCCTGGGCCAGGTCCCGCAGCCGGTCCAGCTCGTTGACCTCCAGCTCCGACATGAAGCCAAGGCTCCCCAGGTTCACCCCCAGCACCGGCACGCTGTGCAGCGCCACGGTGCGGGCCAGGTGCAGGATGGTGCCATCGCCGCCGAAGGCGATCAGCAGGTCCGCCTGGCGGATCTCCTGCTGTAAGGGGCGCATGGACAGGCCCAGCTCCTCGCCGTACCCCTCCCGCTGGAAGGGCAGGCAAACGGAGGTCTGCATCCCCAGACTTTCCAGCATATCCCGGGATTGTCTACACACTTTCAGTTCACTGTCCCGGTACGGATTGGGACAAAGTATCACGCGTTTTGGTTTCATGCCGCTCACCTCAGTCCTTCAATTGGCTGTGGGACGCCTCCACGATCTCCGACAGAGAGAAGTCGCCGGGGGTTCCCTGCCCGTGACGAAGATAGCCCAGATATTCGATATTCCCCTCCGGTCCCCGGATGGGGGAATAAGTGATTCCAAGCACTGTAAAGTGATTTTCCTTCGCATGGTGCAGGAACGTCTCCAGCACCTCCAGGTGCACGGTCGGGTCCCGGACCACGCCCTTTTTGCCCACCTTTTCCCGGCCCGCCTCAAACTGAGGCTTCACCAGGCAGACGGCCTCCCCCTCCGGGGACAGCAGCCCGTCCAGGGCCGGAAGGATCAGGCCCAGCGAGATAAAGGACACGTCCACGGAGGCAAAGTCCAGCTCCTGGGGGATCTGCTCATGGGTGAGGTACCGGGCGTTGGTGCGCTCCATGCACACCACCCGGGGGTCCCCCCGGAGCTTCCAGTCCAGCTGGCCATAGCCCACGTCCACGGCGTAGACCTTCTGGGCGCCGTTTTGCAGCATACAGTCGGTGAAACCCCCGGTGGAGGCCCCAATATCGGCGCAGACCTTGCCGGTAAGGGTCAGCGGAAAGGTCTTCATGGCCTTTTCCAGCTTCAGGCCGCCCCGGCTGACGTAGGGCAGGGCGTGTCCCCGCACCTCGATCTGTGCGGTGTTGGGCACCGCCGTGCCGGGCTTGTCCACCCGCTGACCGTCCACAAACACGCTGCCGGCCATGATAACGGCCTGGGCCTTCTGGCGGCTTTCCATATGCCCCTGCTCCACCAGCAGCACGTCCAGTCTTGTTTTATTGCTCATGCAGCATCTCCTCCACACTGTCCGCAACACTCCGGGCGTCCAGACCGAAGGCTTTGTATAACTGGTCCACCGTACCCTGGGGGGCAAATCGGCCGCCCAGATTCTTCAGCGTCAGACAGCGGGGCTCCATCCGCTCCTGGGCCAGAATGGCGGCGATCCGCTGGCCCACGCAGCCGGTGGCCATGCAGTCCTCCAGCACCAGCAGGCGCTCTGTGCCGGAGAGGGCCTCCTTCACCGCGCCGCTGTCCAGAGGACAGATCTGGTTCAGCTTCAGCACCCGGACCCGGATCCCCTTCTGGGCCAGAAGGTCCGCCGCGTCCAGGGCCTGGTTCACCAGAATGCCGTAGGTCAGGATCGTGGCGTCCTCGCCCTCCCGCAGGCAGGCAAAGGCTCCGTCGCCGCCGTCCTCCCGGTAGCGGCCCTGGCCGCCCCGAGGATACCGCACCGCCACGGGGCCGTCGATCTCCTCCACCGCCCGGTGCAGCATCCGCCGCAGCTCGGCAAAGCTGGCGGGACACAGCACCGTCATCCCCGGCACCTGGGACAGGTACATGGGGTCGAAGCAGCCGTGGTGGGTCTCGCCGTCGGCTCCTACCAGCCCCGCCCGGTCCACCCCCAGCACCACATGGAGATGATTCAGCGCCACATCGTGCAGCAGCATGTCATAACCCCGCTGCAAAAAGCTGGAATACACCGCAAACACCGGCACCATGCCCTGCTGGGCCATACCAGCGCACATGGCCACCCCGTGGCCCTCGGCAATCCCCACATCAAAAAAGCGCTTGGGCAGGGCGTGGGCAAACTCCGTCAGCCCCGTGCCGTCCACCATGGCGGCGGTAACGGCGCAGATCCGGTCGTCCTTTTGGGCCAGGTCCAGCAGCTCATGGCCAAACACGGTGGAAAAGCTCTCCCCCGACGGCTTCAGGGGCTTTCCGGTCTCCACATCAAAGGGGCCCACGCCGTGGTACTTCCCAGGCTCCTGCTGGGCGTAGGGGTATCCCTTTCCCTTGACGGTGTGCACGTGCAGCAGCACCGGCCGGCGCATATCCCGGGCCAGCAGCAGCATCTGGGTCAGGGTCTCCACATCGTGGCCGTCCACGGGACCCATATAGGTAAAGCCCATGTTTTCAAACACCGTGCTGCCGGGCAGCAGGGATTTTTTCAGGGCCGTTTTCACATCGTGGCTCATGGCGTACACCCGCTTGCCGGTCTGGCTGCCGGTGAGCATCTGGCGATAGCGCCGCTTGAACTCGTAATACTCCGGCGTGCTGCGCAGCCGGGACAGGTGCCGGGACAGGCCGCCCACGTTGGGGTCGATGGACATGCCGTTGTCGTTGAGGATCACGATCAGCGGCTCGCCGCTGGCTCCGGCGTCGTTGAGCCCCTCGAAGCTCAGACCGCCGCCCATGGCGCCGTCGCCGATCAGGGCCAGCACATGATAGTCCTTCCCCTGCAGGGTCCTGGCCCGGGCCATGCCCAGGGCCACCGACACGGAGTTGGAGGCGTGACCGGCGATAAACGCGTCGTGTACGCTCTCCCAGGGCTTGGGGAAGCCGGACAGGCCCCCGAACTGCCGCAGGGTATCGAATAACTCCCGCCGCCCGGTCAGGGCCTTGTGGACATAGCACTGGTGGCCCACGTCGAACACCAGCCGGTCCACGGAGGTGTCAAACACCCGGTGGATGGCCACGGTAAGCTCCACCACCCCCAGATTGGAGGCCAGGTGGCCGCCGGTCCGGGATACCTCCCGCACCAGGAAATCCCGCAGCTCCGCACAGAGCTGCCGGGCCTGATTTTCATTGAGCCCCTTCACATCGGCGGGGCTGTCCATATGGTCTAAAATCAACGATATCGCTCCATTTCAGCGTGAGAGATGCAGGGCGTGCATGATCCGGGCCACCCGGTATACCACACTGGTGCACTGGTTGATGGCCACGGTTTTGCCCAGGGCCTTGCCGCCGATGGTAATGCCGGAGATCAGCGCCGTGGCCCCGATGGAGATCAGCACCGAGGTGGTGCTCAGGTCCCTTTGCAGGTGGGTGACGATCACCGCCGCGGTGGAACCGCTGACGATGCCGCAGATGTCGCCCACCACGTCGTTGCACACGGAGGACACCTGGTTGGCATTCTGCAGCAGGCGGATGGCCGCCTTGGCACCCTTTTCCTTGTGGGCGGCCATGGAGTGGAAGGGCTTGGGGTCCGCCGCCGTAACGGCCACGCCGATCATGTCGAACACGATGCCCAGGCCGATGAACACGGCCAGCACCAACGCCGCCACAACGTATCCCGTGCCCTCCAGGGCGGTGGTGGAGAAAAAGCTCAGCAGCGCCGACAGCACCACCGCCAGCACAAACACCCGCAGGGCCCAGCCCCGGCCGCTTTTCTTTTTCCCGCCGTTTTTGTCCTTGCTCCTGTCGCGATCGCTCAAGAGTAGATCCCTCGCTTTGTTGTTATAGTACACTGAACAGGGCAACGCCGAAGGTTAATCTTACGGCTTAGGTACGGGTTGGATTTCCCCGCAGCGCGCCTTCCGTCGCCGGTCAGGCGGTTTCCCGTTAGGCGCTGCGCCATGGTGTTGCCGGCCATGGGACCCGATTGCCACTTAGTCCGCACTGCAATCCCTCCGGCGTCCCGTGAGGACAGCCTAGGTGATTTCCACAGCGGTCAGACCGTCTCTTAGCCTCTTTTGCAGCCAGGGTTTCAAGGGAATCAACACAGCCTCCCCTGGCCGGGGAGACCGGTGCTTCCACTTCCCTATCCACCCTGCCCACGCAAGGCAGGCTACTCTGCACACAGCGTTACGGCGGTAAAGCCGGGTAGCACCGCATTGCAGGTTCATCATCTGCCTCGTACACAGGTCGCTTGACCACAGGGGGAGTACGCCTGTGCACAACAGCAGGTCTCCACGATGGCAGGGTCGGGTCCTCCATGCCATTGGAGGGCGCCCTACCATCGCAGACGCGGGGGCTCCCGCGTCTCCCCCCAGCACCCACCCCAAACTGGGCGTAAGCAGCAGGCACCAGGGACTTCACAGTTGTGCCCTTTAAAGGATTTTTAGGCCCTTCTTACAAGACGGCAGATCCGACTAGGATACTGCGCCGCTGTTCAGTAATTAAGTATATTAGCACACTTTCTCCAAATATTCAAGCATTTTATGCAATATATTCCGTATAAAATGCGGCAGGGAGCGCCGCAAAACGGTCCCTGCCGGGAAAAATCACAGAATGATGCAGATCAGGCCGCCGCTGCCGTCGTTGATGATGCGCTCCAGGGCCTCCCGCAGCTTCTTCTGGGAGTTCTGCGGCATCCGCCGGAGCTTTGCCTGCAGGTCGTCTCCCACGATCTCGTGGAAACTGCGGCCAAAGATGTTGGACTGCCAGAGCTTGCCGGTGTCTCCCTCGAACTCCTGGAGCAGATAGTTCACCATGTCCTCGGACTGCTTTTCATTGCCCACAATGGGCGAAACCGTGGTGGCGATGTCCGCCCGGATCATGTGGATGGAGGGGGCGCTGGCCTTCATGCGGACGCTGTAGCGGCCGCCCTGGCGGACGATCTCCGGGTCCTCCAGGTTCAGCTCCTCCACGCTGGGCATCACAATGCCGTAGCCCGTGTCCAGCGCCGCCTGCATGGCGGGAGCCAGGCGGTCATACTCCTTCCGGATGGCGGCCAGGCTGGTCAGAAGCTGCATCAGGTCGCCGTCGTCCGTCACGGACAGGCCCGACTGGCGGCTCAGGGTGTCGTAAAACAGGCTCCGGGGCAGGTCCAGGTCCGCCTCGGCAATGCCGATCCCCAGGTTCAGGCTGCGGATGGAGGCGGCGGAGATATCCCCCTCCCCCTGCAGGGCAGACAGGCAGTCCCGCAGCTGCCGCACATGGGCCAGGTCCGCCGCCTCCCGGCGCACCGCCTGGTATACGCCGGTTTTGATGGGGTGGTCCGGCGGCAGGGCCTCCACCCAGGCCGGCAGGAACAGGTCCAGCTCCCGCAGGGGAAATTCATACAGCAGCCCCTGCAGCAGCTCCGTGATCTCCTGCTCCCCCAGCTCCAGACAGTTCACCGGCAGGCAGCGGACGTCGTACCGCCGCTCGATGTCCGCCGCCATGGACTGGGCCCGGGAGCCCTGGGGCTGGGCGGAGTTCAGCAGCACCACAAATGGCTTGCCAAGCTCCTGCAGCTCCCGGATCACCCGCTCCTCGGCCTCCAGATAGTCCTCCCGGGGGATCTCCGTGACGCTGCCGTCGGTGGTGACCACGATGCCCACGGTGGAGTGGTCGCAGATGACCTTCCGGGTACCCAGCTCCGCCGCCTCGGTCATGGGGATCTCGTGGTCGTACCAGGGGGTCATCACCATCCGGGGAGACAGGTCCTCATACTGGCCCACGGCGCCGGGCACCATATACCCCACGCAGTCGATGAGCCTTACGGAGAACGTGACCCCCTCCTCCATGCGAACCTCCACCGCCTCCTCCGGCACGAACTTGGGTTCGGCGGTCATGATGGTGCGGCCGGAGCCGCTCTGGGGCAGCTCATCCCGGGCCCGGTCCCGGCGGTAGCCGTCCTGGATATTGGGCAGCACCTGGGTCTCCATAAAGCGCTTGATGAAGGTGGATTTTCCGGTGCGCACCGGCCCCACCACGCCGATGTAAATGCTGCTGCCGGTGCGGGCCGCCATATCCTGATAAATGGATGCGGACTGATTCATGGTCCATTCCTCCTGCTCCATAACATCTTGTCTGGTGCTACTCTATGCGTCCCCGGGCCGGGATAGACGGAAAATTTTTACAGAAAAAGCCGACAACATGTTGATTAATAGGCAATACCTGTGTTAAAATACAGGTCAAACAGATTCGTTAAAAATCCAACAAAAAGGGGGATGCCCATATGGAACAGTCCAGCACAGACCGCCGGGTGCGAAAAACCAAAAAGCAGCTGCGCCTGGCGCTGATGGAGCTGCTGGCGGAAAAAAGCGCCAAGTCCATCTCCGTGCGGGAGCTGACCGAGCGGGCGGATATCAACCGCGGCACCTTCTATATCCACTACCGGGACGTAAAAACCTTCTGCAGCGGCTGGAGGATGAGATGGCGGACCGGCTGACGGCCCTGTGCAAGGACCACAAGCCTGAGGACTCCACATGGGAGCAGTTCCCCTTCCTGAGGGACCTGTACCACTTTATCCTGGACAACGCCGACCTGTGCCGGGTGCTGCTGGGTCCCAACGGGGACATCGCCTATACCAACCGCATCTGCTGCATTCTGCGGGATTATTTTCTGTATGACTTCCTGTCCCAGTTCTATCCCGGGGACCGGCAGCGGCTGAACCACTTCTGTTCATTTATCGTGTCGGGCAACCTGAATCTGGCGCTGTCCTGGCTGCGGGACGGGGGCCAGGAGTCGCCGGATGAGATGGCCCGTCTGGCGGGCAGTATCATCATGGGCGGCGTCAGCGCCCTGGGTGCGCCAAGTCTGTAACAGGTCCGGAATCCCCTGCAGCTGCTTATAAAAACACCCCTCATGCAGGTTTATACGCCTGCATGAGGGGTGTTTTTTTCTGTTTTCCGGTTCGATGCAATTGTTTTCGGAAGCTCTGTCTTTGCTTACAGTTCGTTTCCCTCGTCCGGCTGCTGGACCAGCAGGGTCTCTCCGGCCGGGGCGTCGGTGAAGTCCAGCTGCACCACCGCCTGGGCGGTGTTCACGGAGCAGCTGACGCATTTGCCGCGCTCTGCGGCTGCGGCGGCGCAGCGGTTCAGAAGGTCCGTCAGGATTTCCCGGTTCAGCCCGCCGCCCCGCCAGTGGAACACAAAATGGGGCTGCTTTTTCCGCAGGGCCTGGCGGGCGCGGTTCTCCACGTCCTCCGCCTTGGTGAAGGACAGGGGGCGGTAATAGTACCCCTTGTCTGCCGTGCAGGGCGGCAGCGGAAGCACCAGCGTCTCGTGATCCCGGAAGATGTGCCGGTCGTCCAGGTTGAAATAGTCGTACCGGGGCGTTCCCCGCTGGAGGGAGTTGTCAAAGGTGGCGTCCAGGTGGTAGCGCTGGCCGTCCACCGTTATCACGTTCCAGGTGTGGCGGTATTTCACGCCCCGCTTCGGGGCCGCCTCGCTGAGGGCCACGATGCAGGGCAGCTGCACCGCGTCGCACAGGGCCTTCACCGTTTTGGCGATGCCCTCGCACACCCCCACCCCCTGGGTCAGGGGGCCGATGATCTCGTGGGAATAGGGCTTTTTCAGCTTGTCATACCGGACGTTCTCCAGAATGAAGGCGTGGATGGACAGCTCCTTGTCCCGGTCGCTTTCCCTGCAGGGGCCGGGCCAGACGGTCCAGCCGGGCGGCCACCGCCTGGCGGTGCTGGCGGATCTTCCCCTTGTCGAACAGATACTCCGGCAGAAGCTCCACATGGTCCCCGCCCCGGGCATCCACCGGTACTGAAACCCGGTGACGTAGAACAGCAGCGGCGTGTCCAGCTTCAGCCGCAGATAGATGTCCGACAGCTCCGGGCCGTCCAGCCGGGGCACCCGGATCCCCGGGGCCAGGGCCTCCATACCCGCCAGCATGGCGTCGTATACCCCGCGCTTTTCCCGGTCCAGCTGGCGGTAATAATAGCCCGCCATCAGCGGCAGGCGTGGGGCAGCAGCTCCCGCACCTGCCCGGCCAGCCGGTCAAACTGGTCGCAGGACAGGGCCTGTGCCCCGTCGGACAGGGCGCAGGCCGGGCGGTCGTGCACCTCCACCATCAGGCCGTCGGCTCCGGCGGCCACGGCGGCCAGCGCCAGGGGAGCCACCAGCTCCGCCCGCCCGGCAGCGTGGCTGGGGTCCACGATCACCGGCAGGTGGGTCAGCTTTTTCAGCACCGGAATGGCGGCAATGTCCAGAGTGGCGCGGCTGTCGGTCTCGAAGGTCCGGATGCCCCGCTCGCACAGGATCACCTGCCGGTTGCCCCCGGCCAGGATATACTCCGCCGCCTGCAGCAGCTCCGTTACCGTGGAGGACATACCCCGCTTCAGCAGCACGGGCTTCATGATCTGGCCCAGGGCCTGGAGCAGGGCGAAATTCTGCATATTCCGGGCCCCGACCTGCAAAATATCCACCTGATCCAGGTCCTCCAGCTGGCGGGGGTCCGTGATCTCCGTTACCACAGGCAGTCCGGCCTCCCGGCCCGCCTCCGTCAGCATGGAGATGCCCGGCTGGCCCAACCCCTGGAAGGAATAGGGGGACGTCCGGGGCTTGAATACCCCGCCCCGCAGCAGCTGCGCTCCGGCAGCCTTGACCCGCCGGGCTACCCCGGCCATCTGCACCTGGGATTCCACGGCGCAGGGTCCGGCGATCAGGCAGAACTCCGCCCCGATCCGGGCGTCGCCCACCTCCACCACGGTGTTCTCCGGGTGGGAAGCGCGGCTGGCCAGGCGATAGGGCGGCGTGATGCGCCGCACGTCCAGCACATAGGGCAGGGCCGCCAGACCCTCCGGGTCCAGCCGCCAGGTGTCTCCCACCAGGGTCAGCACGTCGGTGTCCTGCCCCGGGGTCCGGCCGATCCGCACCCCCTGATTCATCAGGCGCACCGCCAGCTGCCGCAGCGCGGGCTCCTGGGTGTCTTTTTGGATAATAACGATCATATGATCCTCCATGCGGCCGTGCCGCTGTATATTCCCGGATATTGTACCGCAATGCGCGGGTTTTTGCAACCGGGGAATTTCCCGGGGAATACGAAGAATGTAGTATCCGAAATACGGATAATTTCCATATATATAGCTTGACGATTGACAATGTGTATGCTATGATAGATGCAGGTCATCAGAATAGACAAAATGCGATGCTTTCAGGCGGAAATATTTTCTGTTCTGACGGCCTGCATGGCTCATCCCATCCAACCGGACATAAACGGAGGTATCAGATGAAAAGACTGCCGAAAATGCTCTGCGCCCTGATTCTTTGCGCCCTGATGGTGACTGCCGCGGTTTCCTGCGGCCGGAAGCCCGCCCAGCAGCCCCAGGACCCGCCCCAGCAGGAGGACCCCCAGCCTGCCCCAGAGCTGAAGATCGCCGTGGACAGCAATCCGGCCCGTTCCGCCGTCTACAACTGGTTTTATTCGGAGGAGGGGCAGGCCCTGTTCGGGGACACGGATCCGAACGACGTGATCTTCTCGGTGGATCCCCGGGACATCGCCCAGGAGCTGAAGCTGGGGAACTATGACGCCGCCGTGTGCGCCCCCGATCAGAAGGCCCTGCAGTTGCTGGGCGGCTATGAGTCCATGCCCCTGCTCAAGGACGCCGTGATCTTTGTCCACGGCAACATCGGGCAGGAGGATGCGGACTATAACCTGTCCTCGGAGACCCTCCGCAGCATATACGCCGGCACCGCCCCCCTTTTCTGGGATGAGGCACAGACTCAGCCGCTGATTCCCGCCTATGGCTATGCCAGCGATGCCCAGGACCCCCTGTGGCAGCTGATGTCGATGCAGTTCGGCTTCACCGCCGACGCGCCGGATATCCTCACGACGGGGACATCGGGCAACCCTGTGATGGCCACTGTCCAGACCGGGCGGGTGGGATCGCCGCTGTTCCCCCTGCATTATAATTGGCTGTTCGGTGAGGCGGGAATCAACGGGTCGGTGATCTCCGTGGACGGCGTGCGGCCCACAGACGCGACGCTGGCGGACGGGTCCTATCCCTTCACCCTGTCCTACTACGGCCTGTATTGGCCCAGCCATCCCCAGGCCCGGCAGATCGCCGCGATCTTCCAGGGCGTGCAGGCTATGCAGTCCGCAGACTGACCGCGTCCCGACGTCGTCCTCTCTTTTTTCGGAAAACAGTTGCCGTAACGGCGAAAATATACTATACTGTTTATTTGACAGTGCCGCTGGCACAATTTACCGAAAACAGGACGATGGATATGAAAACAAGCGACTTTAACTATGAATTACCGCCGGAGCTGATCGCCCAGACGCCCATCCCCCAGCGGGACGCCTCCAGGCTGCTGGTGCTGGACAAGAATACCGGCGCATGGCAGCACCGGCATTTTTACGACCTGCCGGAGTATCTCCGGCCCGGGGACTGCCTGATCCTCAATAATTCCCGGGTGCTTCCGGCCCGTCTGCTGGGCCACCGGCTACCCGGCGGCGGGGCCTGCGAGGTGCTGCTGCTGATCGACCGGGGAAACAAGACCTGGGAGTGCCTGGTGCGGCCCGGCAAGCGCATGCGCACCGGGGCGAAGCTGTCCTTCGGCGACGGGGAACTGACGGCGGAGGTGGTGGAGGAGCTGCCCGGCGGCAACCGCCTGGTGCGCTTCGATTATGAGGGAATTTTCCTGGAGGTGCTGGAGCGTCTGGGGAAAATGCCCCTGCCCCCCTATATCAAGGAGGAGCTTCAGGACCAGGAGCGCTATCAGACGGTGTACTCCAAGGTCAACGGCTCCGCAGCCGCCCCCACGGCGGGCCTGCACTTCACTCAGGAGCTGCTGGATCAAGTATCCGCAATGGGTGTAAAGCTGGGATACGTTACACTACATGTGGGCCTGGGGACCTTCCGCCCGGTGAAGGAGGACGAGATCGAGGGCCACGAGATGCACAGCGAATACTGCGTGATCCCCCAGGAGACGGCGGACCTGATCAATGAGACCAAGAAAAACGGCGGCCGGGTCATCTGCGTGGGCACCACCTCCTGCCGCACCATCGAAAGCTGGGCCGCAGAGGACGGCACCATGACGGCCAGCGCCGGATGGACGGATATCTTCATCTATCCCGGGTATCGGTTCAAGGTACTGGACGGTCTGATTACCAACTTCCATCTGCCGGAGTCCACTCTGATTATGCTGGTGTCCGCCCTGGCGGGCCGGGAGCACGTCCTGGCGGCATATCAGGAGGCGGTGAAGGAGCGCTATCATTTCTTCAGCTTTGGTGATGCAATGCTTATCCTGTAAAGGATGCAGCAATACAATAAGGACCGACAAGTGAAGCGGGAGCCCGGCGTCTGCCGGACTCCCGCTTTTGCAAAAGTTTATACAACTTGCCGCCAGTCCGCCTTTTATGCCAATGCGGCGGAGCAGCGATTTGCGAACTGCCGGTCTGTAGCCCGGCAGGATATTTTCCCCGCAAAAACAAAAGAAAGTGCTCAATTCACAAAGAATCAAGCACTTTTCTCCTGGCACGCCGTGAGGGATTCGAACCCCCGGCCTTCTGGTCCGTAGCCAGACGCTCTATCCAGCTGAGCTAACGGCGCGTGTCTCTTGACGACTTTGCTATAATACCACGGTCTCCCAGAAAATGCAAGTCTTTTTTCAAAAAATCCAAAATTTTTTTTGGATGGCCTGTTCAGCGAAAGCTGATGGGATTCTGTGGCGCCGTATAAGGAACTTTTCCCCGGGAATACTGTTTTTATCCAAGTGACGGAGGCAGTAGTGGAATGCAGGGAAAAGTGGAGATCTGCGGCATCAACACCGCCAAGCTGGAGGTTCTGAAAAACGACGAAATGACGGAGCTTCTGCGGCGGACCAAGGAGGGAGACATGGCCGCCCGGGAAAAGCTCATCCGAGGCAACCTGCGGCTGGTGCTGTCGGTGCTCCAGCGATTTGCCAGCCGGGGCGAGAACATGGACGACCTGTTCCAGGTGGGCTGTATCGGCCTCATCAAGGCCGTTGACAACTTCGATATCAACCAGCCGGTGCGCTTTTCTACCTACGGCGTTCCCATGATCGTGGGGGAGATCCGGCGGTATCTCCGGGACAACAGCGCCATCCGGGTGTCCCGAAGCCTGCGGGACACGGCGTATAAGGTCCTCCAGGCCCGGGAGCGTCTGCTGCGCCAGAGTCAGCGGGAGCCTACTGTGGAGCAGCTGGCCCAGGAGCTGGCCATCCCCCGGGAGGAGGTGGTGCTGGCCATGGACGCCATCGTGGACCCGGTGTCCCTGTACGAGCCCATATACTCCGAGGGCGGCGACACGGTATGCGTCATGGACCAGGTCAGCGACCGCCGCTGCACCGACGAGAGCTGGATCCAGCGCATTGCCCTGAAGGACGCCATCAGCCGCCTGACGCCCCGGGAGCGCAGCATTCTGATGATGCGCTTCAACCAGGGAAAGACCCAGATGGAGGTTTCGGCGCAGATCGGCATATCCCAGGCCCAGGTGAGCCGCCTGGAAAAGGGTGCCATCCGCGCCATCAAGAAGGAGCTGTAGCGCATACCGTCTCCCCTGCCCTGCCCGGCAGTCCATCTGCCGCAGGAATATCAAAAGGGCCTGCTGCCTGCACTTTGCAGACGGCAAGCCCTTTTGGCTGCTTGAACGATATTATGCCCTTCTGCGGCGCTTGCGGCGGAATTTGTCCAGCACTCCGGTGACGATGCCCCGCTCGTAGCGGTTCATGCCAAACAGCCACAGGCTGGCGGCGTAGACAGCCACGAACACGCAGCCCCAGATGAGAATATCCAGATACCCGGACACCGGAGCCAGCACGGCGATAAGCACCGCCACGATGGCGGGTACCAGCATGGACGGCAGCAGCCGGGCGATGCGGACCCAGAACCAGCGGACATCCAGGCCCACATGGCGGCGGAAATACCAGTTGATGGGAAGGACGTTCCCCACCACCGTGATAAACAGGATGGAACCGGCCACGCCCACCAGGCCGCCGTATTTGCACAGGGGGATCATCAGCCCCACATTAACGGCGGCGGCGGCCAGATAGACCCAGGCCCGGAACCGGTGCATATTCTTGGCCCGGAGGATCTCCAGCCCCACAAACTGGATGGCGGAGACGATGGTGCTGGCAAACAGCAGCAGGGCCACGGGATAGTCCACGGCAAACTGCTCCTTGCCGCCGGCCCACAGGATCACAAAGGGACGGCCCACCGCCACAAAGCCCAGGAACACCGCCATCAGCATGATGAACTGCAGGCGTCCTGCCTTGGTCATCAGCCGGGTCAGCTCCCGGTTGGAGTCGCCCTCCGCCACCATCCGGTGGACCCGGGGGATCAGCACATTGGAGATGGCCATGGCAAAGGACAGATAGTACACGTTCAGCTGGTTGGCGCTGTAGTATACGCCGGACAGCTCCGCGCCATGGATCCAGGTGGTCATCAGGGTGCCGATGCCGTAGTTCAGCTGGTCCACCACCACCGCCAGGAAGATGTAGAACGTGAAGCCCATCATGCTCTTCATCAGCGGCAGGTCGTAAGTCCGGAAGGACACCGGCATTTTCAGCACCGCGAAGCAGTAGGCCATATACGTCAGGCCGCACACGATGGTCAGCACCAGCGAAAGCGTGGCAATGGCCGGGGAGCGGAAGCCCAACAGCAGCAGGGGAATGGAGATCAGCGGACTGAGCACGGATTTGGCCATGGTGACAGCCTTCAGGAACAGATACCGCTCGTGGATGTTCACATGGGACTCAAAAACGCTGAAGGGGAAGGACAGAGCCGCGTTTAGGGTCATGATCCGCAGGAGCTTTGCGCCCAGGGCCAGTTCCTCCGGGGCCCACTTGGTGCCGAACACCATCTGGGGATGGGCGGCCAGAAAGAAGCCCAGGGCCAGCAGCACCAGTCCCAGCAGCGACAGGGTCACCAGGAACATGCCGTTGAGCTTTGCCATTTCCCGCCGGTCCTTGGCCACCTTGGCCTGGGAATAGTAGCGGATATAGGCGCTGCCCAGGCCCATGCTCAGCAGCAGCAGGTAGGAGATGATGGGCCCCACCGCGCCGTATACACCGTATTCCGTTTCGCCCAGCCGGCCCAGCATAATGGGCGTATAGATCAGCGAGATCAGCGTGCTCAGGCCCATGGACACATAGGACAGCACCGCTCCCAGCCGCACTTGATTCACTTGCAAGGGTCCACCCTCTTTCTGCATATCCGAGTAATTATACCGGGTTTTCCGGGCTATGTAAAGAGTCCGTCAAGTGAATTCATGAAAATGTCACAAACTGGGGCAGGCTGGGACAGGCTGAGACAAGCCGGGACAAACCGGGACAAGCCGGGGTCATGCGCGGAAATAGCCGTACAGCTCGATGATGGCGAAAAGGATGTTCAGCAGGCCGAAGGCGAAGATCAGGGTCACGGCGGCCTTCTGGCCGGAGCGGCTGCGGTCCATGCCGGAGGCCAGCAGGAGCATGGCCCCCGCCAGAGCCAGAGCCGAGACACCGGGGATATACACCACCGCCAGCTGCCGCAGCAGCCAGAAGATCACGGCCACGGCCAGCAGGAGCATGGATAATCTGCGCTTGGTTTCCAATTTCATGAAAAACCTCCTGATTTTTTCCTATTAGTCTACCGAATTTTCCCGGGAAATACAAGGGCCTTTGTTGAATTTTCATAAATTTGCAGAAAAATGGCACGGCTTACGCCGTGCCGCCGCGTGTCAAAAAAGCCTCACAGAGTTTGCCATTCGCAGACTGCAAGCCTTTTGTCTAAAAAGGGCGTTGCCCTTTTTGGACAATTAGCGGCACGGCATAAGCCGTGCCGCTATCCGTGCAGCAAGCCGGTTATTCCGGGTCGTAGGCGATGGTTACCATCCGGCAGGCGGCGCACCGCTGGGCCGGAACGTGGTCCGTTTCCGAGTGGGGGGCCTTTCCCAGAAGCAGGAAGCCCGGGCAGCCCACGGCCGCGCCCATGGGCCGGTTCTCCGTCACCCAGCACACGCCGCCTCGGCCCATAGCCCGGACAAAGCCGGACTGCATCTCGTTTCCACAGCAGGGACATTTCATGGTAGGTACCTCCTCTTGCTCATTATGCTTTATACTTTCCATCATATGATATATGTTGCTATTATATTACCATAAATACAATATATAAATGTGAACAATGTAAGAACAAACCATAAAAAATATGTGAAAAAATTATAAAGTGACAGCCACTTGCAGACAAGCGGCTGTCATTTTTGACGGAATATTACTTTTGGCTGGGCATTTTCCAGGCTTGATGGTCGGTGTGAAGCAGATGGTGGGATACATCGCTGAGGGGCTTTTTCATGAACTCCCGATACAGCTCGTGGACCTCGGGATTCTCGTGGGAGAACCGGGAGGGGGCGGCCTTGTCGATGTTCCACAGGACGCTGCCGCGCTTTTCCGCCAGCTCCACGCCGTCGTGGATGGGCTGACCGCCGCCGCCGGCGCAGCCGCCGGGACAGGCCATGATCTCCACGAAGTCATAGCGCACCTCGCCCCGCTCCAGGGCGGTCATGAGCTTGCGGGTGTTCAGCAGGCCGCTGGCCACCGCCACGGACACCAGTCCGGCCCCGGGGATATCGAACTTGGCTTCCTTCCAGCCGTCCATGCCCCGGACGTCACGGAAGGCGTCGGGATCGGGATTTTGGCCGGTGACAAGGTAGTAGGCGCTGCGCAGGGCCGCGTCCATGACGCCGCCGGTGGCGCCGAAGATCACCGCCGCGCCGGTGCCGCTGCCCAGAGGGCTGTCAAAGGGCGTCTCATCCAGGACGGCGGGGTTGATCTGCTCACCCCGGAACATCCGGACGATCTCACGGGTGGTCAGCACCACGTCCACGTCCGGGTCGCCGCAGGCGTCCCGCATGGTGGGCAGGGCCGCCTCGCTCTTTTTGGCGGTGCAGGGCATGATGGACACCACGAAGATGTCGTGGGGGTCCACCCCCAACTTCTTGGCGAAGTAGCTCTTGGCCACGGCACCGAACATCTGCTGGGGACTCTTGGCAGTGGACAGATGGCTGACATACTTGGGGAACTGGGTTTTGACGAACCGCACCCAGCCGGGGCAGCAGGAGGTAAACATGGGCCAGGTGTACTGATCCCGGTGGGTAAAGCGCTCCACAAACTCGCTGCCCTCCTCCATGATGGTCAGGTCGGCGGTGAAATTGGTGTCGAATACATAGTCAAAGCCCATTTGCTTCAGGGCGGTGACCATGCGCTGGGCAGTGGCGTACTCGGGCTTCAGGTGGTAGTATTCCGCCCAGGTGGCCCGGACCGCCGGGGCCATCTGGACCACGGTGATCTTCTTGGGGTTGGCCAGGGCGTCGAACACCCGGCCGGTGTCGTCGTGCTCCTGCAAACCGCCCACGGGACAGTGGGTCATGCACTGGCCGCAGAAGGTGCAGTCGGAGTCTGCCAACGTCCTGGCCCCGGACACACCGATGGTAGTGCGGGTACCGGTGCCCATCAGGTCCCAGATGTGCATACCCTGGATCTTGTCGCAGACCTGGATGCAGCGCATACAGCGGATGCAGCGGTTTTCAAACCGCACCACGGGGGTGCTGAAATCCGGCTCGATGGGCCGCAGGTCCTTGATATAGTGGTTGCCCAGCAGGTTATAGTCGTTGGTGAGCTGCTGGAGCTTGCAGTTGCCGCTGCGGGTGCACTTGGGACAGCGGATGTCGTGCTGGGCCAGCAGCAGCCGCAGGTTCACCCGGCGGGCCTCACGGACCCGGGGGGAGTTGGTGTGGACCACGATGCCCTCGGCCACCTGGGTGTCGCAGGCGGCCACCAGGCGCTGTTCCCCCTCCACCTCCACCATGCAGATGCGGCAGGCGCCGATCTCGTTGATGTCCTTCAGGTAGCACAGGGTGGGAATATCCAGGCGCACGGAACGGGCGGCCTCCAAAATCGTGGTGCCCTCCGGCACGGTGACGGTTCTGTTGTCGATGGTCAGCGTTACCATTTGATATCTCGACCTCCTCTGAAAATGCCGTAGCCAAAGTGATCGCACCGCAGGCAGCGGGAGGCCTCGGTGACGGCGCCCTCCTCGGTGAGACCGCACTCGATGTCCTCAAAGTCGCACTTGCGCTCACAGGCCTGGCGCTCGGTGGTGTTGATGCGCCCGTGGGGCGGGCGGTTGTTCAGCCGGGGAGCCGGGATGTCCACGTCCACCCGGATCTCATGGTGGAAGCCCAGGTGCTCGTCGATGTTGGCGGCAGCCACCTTTCCGGCGGCAATGGCCCGGATGGCGGTGGCGGGGCCTGTGACGCAGTCGCCGCCGGCAAAAATGTTGTCCATATCGTTGACCTGACCGGACAGGGCGGCCACCAGCCGTCCGCCGCGGGTAATGGGCACGCCGGCCTGGTCAAAGCCCTGGATCTCGATGCCCTGGCCGATGGCCACCACGATGATATCCGCCGGGATGCGCACCTGGTCCAGGGCGGCCTTGTTGGGCTTGGGACGCCCGGAGCTGTCCACATCGCCGATGATCTGGGGCTGGACCCACAGAGCCCGGGCCACGCCGTCCTCGTCGGCTTCAATGCGGACGGGAGCTGCCAGGGTCATCATCTCCGCCCCCTCGGCGGTGGCCCCTGCCACCTCGTCGGGCAGGGCCGTCATATCCTCCAGGCGGCGGCGGTACACACAGCTGACCTTGCTGGCTCCCAGACGGATAGAACTACGGGTGACGTCCATAGCCACGTTGCCGCCGCCGATGACCACCACCTGCTTGCCGGTGAAGTCGGGCATCACGTCGTCGCCGATGGCCTTGAGCATCTCCACGGCGGACATGACGTTCCTGCTGTCCTCGCCGGGAATGCCGGTTTTCTTGTCCTGGTGGGCGCCGATGGCGATGTAGATGCAGTCAAACTGCTTCTCCAGCTCCTCCAGCCAGATGTCCCGGCCGATGCGGACGTTGGTGCGACCTCGATGCCCAGGGACAGGATGGAGTCGATCTCGGCGTCCAGCTTCTCCCGGGGGAAGCGGTAGCTGGGGATGCCGTAGCGCAGCATGCCGCCCAGCTTGCTGCATTCCTCGAAAATGGTGACCTTATGGCCCATCAGGGCCAGGTAATAGGCGCAGCTGAGGCCGCTGGGGCCGCCGCCCACGATGGCCACGGTCTTGCCGGTGGCCGGGGCGCAGGGGGGATTGGGCACCACGCCTGCGTGGTCCACGGCATACCGCTTCAGGCCCCGGATGTTGATGGGATCGTCGATCATATTCCGGCGGCAGCGGGCCTCGCAGGGATGCTCACAGATGTAGGCGCAGGCGGTGGGCATGGGGTTGTCTTTGCGGATCAGGCGCACGGCGTCGGCGTAGCGCCCGGCTCCCACCAGGGCCATGTAGCCCGGGATATCTACCCCTGCCGGACACAGGGCAACGCACGGCACGGGATTCTGGAGGCTTGCCAGGCACCGGTGGTGCTGCGCGTGCTCCTCATAGTCGTCCCGGAAGCCCTCCAGGCCGTCCACCACCAGGCGGGCGGCGTCCCGGCCGATGGCGCAGTCGGCGGTGTCCACGATGCTGCGGGCGGTTTTCTCGATGATGCGGACGGTGTCCATGTTGGCGGTGCCGTCCAGCACCTGGGAAATGAGTTTGGTCAGCTGGCCCCAGGCCGATGCGGCAGGGAACGCACTTGCCGCAGGTCTGGGCGTGGCACAGCTGCAGAAACGACAGAGACATTTCCACCGGGCACAGGCCCGGAGGGCTGGCGGCGATCCGGCGCTCCACATCGCGGTAAAGACCCTCTACCACGGTCTGAGCCCTGCTGGGGGTTTTGATGTCAAGTCTGCTCAAAACAGTTCCACTCCTTCCGTCCGCTTGCGGCGTTTGGCTGTGCGCCGCAGACGGACTGATATTGGTTACAGCTACAGAATGCCACAATTGATTTCAAAAGTCAATTGTTTCAGAAAAGTTGTCTATCCGATGAGAAATTTTCATAATTGATGAGAAAACATTGCAGAAAAATTCACGGAACCATAGGGCGGCCTGAAATTTTGAAATCTTCGGAAACGGCGGAAAACCGGGAACGTTTCCCACTCCATTGCCAAGATTGTGACGAAAATTGTTTCGTATAAATGCAATAAATTTCGGCACATGAAAATCAGCCCGGGACAAAGTGTTGCATTTGCATATTGCGGACGGGGCCTGTACATGTTATAGTGAGTGTACAAATCAGAAAGGAGGCGCGCCATGAAGGTTCGGCTCAACGAGGACCGGCAGGTGGTGGACGCCATCCGGGAGGGGTTAAAGCGCACCGGCGGGTACTGCCCGTGCCGCCTGGCCCGGACGGAGGAAAACCGCTGCATGTGCAAGGAATTCAAAGACCAGATCGCAGATCCTGACTTTGAGGGGTACTGCCACTGCCGTCTGTATTATAAGGAGAAGTAAGACCTGAGACTGTCAAAAAATCCGGAAATCTTTCGCCATCGGAAAGGAAGATAGTTACGAAAGAAACCCATCAGGGGTGTCTTTCGTTTGCAATCACAGGTTTTTCAGAACTTTCTAAGTTCTGAAAAACCGCAAGCAGCTTGTCAAAAAGACTTTTTGACAAGCTGCCTGTCCCCCGGTTCACATTGAACCGGGGGATTTTTTCGCCCGGCGGAGGAGTGCATCATGCCGGTATAATTCCAGCAAATGGCAGGGATGTTTGTCGATAATGACATAATTTAGCGCAATTCTGCGTTTTTATGCATTATAGACGATTATAAACGGTATGTTTTGTTGAATTCACAGAAAGCTGACAAATTGATCAAATTTTTGTTGCATGGTGCAATATTTGCGAGTAAAGTAGTGAAGTACCCAGCAGGAATCCGGGAAAAAAAGAAGGAGAAAAGCATATGGAAATTCAAATTCTGCCCGCGCAGAAAGAAGGCCTTCGGCGACTGGGGCCTCAGCGCCGTGTGGTACGTCCTGGCGGCTTCCATCGCCATGATCCCGCTGGCCTACTTCGCTCCCAAGATCCGCAAGACCATGGCTGTCACGATCCCCGAGGTGGTGGGCCGCCGCTTCGGCAAGTTCTCCAGCAACTTCACGGCTATCCTCAGCGTGCTGTCGCTGTTCTGCCTGACCTCCTCCCAGATCGGTGCTTCCGGCGCTGTTATCAACGCGCTGATCCCGTCGATCCCCCTGAACGTCTGCCTGCTGCTGGCCGGTTTCGTCACCATCTTCTACACGACCTTCGGCGGCATGATCGCGGATCAGGTCTCCGACCTCATCCAGTTCGGCATCATTCTCGTCGGCCTTGCCATCGCAACGCCGATCGTCCTGAAGCATGCCGGCGGCTGGGCTGCGATCTCCGCTGCACTGCCCGGCGAAAAGCTGAACATGACCCAGATCGGCTGGGCTTCCATCATCGGCTACATCTTCAACTACTTCTGCACCTTCCTGGCCGGTCCCGAGATGGTCTCCCGCTTCGAGACCGCCAAGGACGAGAAGACTGCAGTTCGTGCTTCCTTCCTCTGCGCCATCCTCATGGCTGCCATGGCAATTTTCCCGACCCTCCTCGGCCTTGCCGCTTTCGCGCTGAAGGATCAGCTGCCCAGCCTTGCTGAGAACGGCTCCAACGCCATGATGGTCGTCACTGGCACCTATGCGCCCGGCATCATCACCGGCCTCATCTCCGCCGCCATCATCTGCGCCACCATGTCCTCCGCCGACTCCAACCTGCTGTGCATGTCCACCATGATCATCAACGACATCTATCCCGGCTTCGGCGGCAAGAAAAAGCTGACGGACAAGCAGACCATCTTCTATACCCGTCTGTGCAACGTTATTGCAGCGCTCATCGCCATGTGCATCTCCATGTTCGGCGTTTCCCTCGTCGCCATGAACACCTTCGCATTCGGTATCCGCTGCGCAGGCCCGTTCGCGGCATACGGCCTCGGCCTTGCCGTTCCGAAGGCAACAAAGAACTCCGGCCTGATCTCCATCTTCACCGGCACCATCGCCTGGCGTTGCAAAGCTGGAAGGTGCCCTCGATGACCCGGCCGGAGCGGGTGTAGACCCGGACGTTCTCCGCCTCGCCGTTTTCCGGACGCATACCGCCCAGAGCCGTCAGCCGCAGGCGGCCGCTACCCTTGATCTCCGCCACCATGCCGCCCAGGGTGTCGGCATGGGCCTCCAGCAGCAGGCCGTCATTCTCGTCGCTGCCGCCCAGGTCGATGAGAACGCCGCCCTTGACGGTGGTCCGGGCCTCATAGCCCAGGGACCGGAAGGCGTTCAGCACCCACTCCGCCGCCTGCCGGGTGAAGCCCGTGGGGCTGTCGATGGCCAGCAGCTCCACCGCCTGGTGGGCGGCATATTCCGCATAGGTACGTTCCATAGTTGAATCCTCCTGTTATTTGATCTTTTCCCAGCAGCCGGACCGCAGGGAACCGGCAGCCACCGGGCAGTCCAGCCGCTCCGCCAGCTGACGGGCCAGGGGACGCTCCTCCTCCTGATCCACCTGGTTCACGAAAACCTGGTCATGAAATCCCTCCCGGGCGGCCACCCGGGCCGCGATGGCCGGGGTCACGGGCCGGTTTTCCGGCACACCGGCCAGCCGGGCATACAGGGCCGGACGATGGGCCGCAACGCTGATGGGACGGCCGAAGCCGTCGGCTCCCAGCACCAGAATGGTGGTGTTGCGCCGGGGCGGCAGCACCGGCTCGTGTTTTTCGTGGCCCTTGAAGGGCTTTCCGGCGGAGCCGTCCGCCTCCACCAGGGTATAGTCCGCCAGTGCGTCCCAGCCCTCAAAGCCCGGGGACACCAGTTTGCCCTGAGCCGACGGGACCCCCAGGCACACCAGGCCCTCCCGGGCCAGAATTTCCCGGGCGGTATCCGGGTCCCGGGCCACGGCGATGCCGGTGGGGGGGCCAGATCTTGGTGGTGGTGGTCACCGCCACGGTGCCCCGCTCCCGCAGCTCCCGGGCCAGGTGATACATCAGGGTAGTCTTGCCGCCGCCGCCGATCAGGGCGGTGACGCCGGGCCGGATGTCCAGCAGGTCGCATAGCTTATCCACTTTCTCACTCTCCCTTTGCGCCGCGTGTGCGGCAGGGCCATTGTATCACAGGGCGGTGGAAAAATCCACCTATATTTCCGCCTATTGACGCCGGGCGGTGCGGTATTCGTCGCCGGGCCGCCAGTAGGGGCAGTCCCCCCGTCCGGACAGGAACCGCACCATCTCGTCCTCGTCCAGGTCCACGTCGCAGATGTATTCGTCGTATTCCTCGTCGTAATTATAGAAGCAGCAGGTTTCGCACTGGGTCATGTGCCGGGCCTCCTTTCGTCAGGATGATTATACGTCCATCGGGTGCTGCGTCAACAACCAGCTTGTCAAAAAAGTTTTTTTGACAAGCTGCGTGCGGCTTTTCAGAACTGAAAAGTTCTGAAAAGCCTGCGATTGCAAACGAAAGACACCCCTGAAGGGTTTCTTTCGTAACGATCTTCCTTTCCGATGGCGGACGGTTTCCGGTTTTTCCGACAGCCTCCAGAATATTTATCAACAGAAAGCTTACAATTATTCGAATTTTACACTTGACGAAAATATGAAAATCAAATATAATCATGAGTGGAGAGGGTCTTACCTCCCGTGCCTATGAAGTGAGCGTGCATCCGGGTAAAGAGGGCGGATGCACGCTCATTTCCTTTATTTTCTCAGCTCCCGCAGCTGAAGCTCCACGTCTCCGATGAGGTACAAGGACCCGTAGCACAGCACCGTGCCGTCAGGCCCCTGCCTGCTCCAGGGCCAGGGCCACCCCCTCCCGGATGGTGCCGCAGGCCGTGGCGGAACAGCCCAGCTCCCGGATATAGGCCGCCAGCTCACCGGCAGGCAGGGACCGGGGGTTATCCGGCGTCACCGTGATGAAGGAGTTGGCGTAGGGCGCCACGCCCCGGTACATGCAGTGGTAGTCCTTGTCCTGCATGACCCCGGTCAGCACCGTCAGGGGGGCCGCCCGGGCAGATAGTCCCGGATGTTCTGCTCCAGGGCCTGGATGCACTGGGGATTGTGGCCGCCGTCGATGATGAACAGCGGGTCCCGGCCGATGATCTGGAACCGGCCGGGCCAGTCGGTGGAGGCCAGCCCCCGGCGGATGTGGGCATCGGTAATGGACCAGCCCCGGGCCTGAAGCACCCGGATGGCCGTCAGGGCCACGGCGGCGTTGCACAGCTGGTGCCGTCCCAGCAGCGGCAGGCGCAGGCCGGTAAGCTCCTCCCAATCGAAAACCTGGCCCTCCAACCCGGCGCTTTCCAGACGGATGCCGTCGAAATCCGCCAGGTGCAGGGGAACACCCAGACCGGCGCACCGCTGGCGGATGATCTCCTCCACGGCGGCGGACTGGCGATACAGCACCGCGTCACAGCCGGGCTTGATGATCCCGGCCTTGGTGGCGGCGATTTTTTCAATGGTGTCCCCCAGATACTGGGTGTGGTCCAGGCCGATGTTGCAGAACACGGCGGCCTCCGGGGCGGGGATCACATTGGTGGCGTCAAATTCGCCGCCCATGCCCACCTCGCACACCACGATATCGCAGTTGTGCCGGGCGAAATAGGCGAAGGCGATGGCCGTGACCATCTCAAACTCCGTGGGGTGAGGGTCCAGGGAGTCCGCCAGAGGGCGGACCTGGGCCGTGATTTCGCACAGCTCGTCGTCGGTGATCTGCCGGCCGTCCACCTGCATGCGCTCGTTGAACCGGATCAGGAAGGGCGAGGTGTACAGGCCCGTGCGATAGCCCGCCGCCTGGAGGATGCTGGCCATCATGGCACAGGTGGAGCCCTTGCCGTTGGTGCCGGTGACGTGGATGAACTCCAGGCCCTTCTGGGGGTCCCCCATCAGCGCCAGCAGCGCCCGGATGCGCTCCAGCCCCGGGATGCTGCTGCGCCAGCAGACGGCGTGGATATAGGACAGGGTTTCGTCAATGTTCATTGTATATCATTTCCTTTCGACTGCACCGGCGGCAGGCCCACGGCCCGCAGAGCGCCGGAGCGCTGCAGAAGCCACACCACCAGCACGTCCAGCACGCCGGTGATGGCGAACTGCACGCTGCGGGCCGCCAGCCGGGTGAGAAAGTACGCGGCTTTTGCGCCGCCGCCATAGATCATGGCCAAAGCGAAGCTCTGGTACAGGATGGACCCCAGAACCACCGCCGGCAAAAACGCCGCCGCCAGACGCAGGGGGCTGCATCTGCGTGTCAGCCAGGGCCGGAAAAAACCGGCGCACAGGCCGTACAGGATCGGGGGCACGCAGAAAATCGGGTTGTAGCCATAGGGGGAGAACAGGCAGCCGATGAAATCGGCGGCGAAGCCGGTCAGGGCCCCGGGCAGCGGCCCGAACAGCATCCCGGCCAGGAAGATGGGCACCGCCTCCAGGGAGAATCGGGTCACCTCGTTGGGGGTAGGGATCAGGAACCGGGCCAGCACCACGCTGACGGCGGTCAGCAGGGCGCAGGTGACCATGGCCCGCACGGGCCACTTGGGTCTGCCGTGGGCAGATGCATGGGTGTGACGTTCAGACATAAAAAATACCTCCTAATTCGGGTAAAAATTGGGAGGAGGTTGGGGAGTATGCACTTGTCAGGGCGCGAACCCCCGGGCCGGCTGCCAAAGCGGATGCGAAGACGGCACCGCGGAGACAGGTCTCCTTCGTCCGGCGGCAACCTCCCATCCGACCGGCACTTAACGCGCCGCTTCTACTCTTGCAGCAAAAGCCAGTCATGATTATACAGAAGCCGCCGGGAAAAAGCAAGGGAAATCGGAAAAAATGCCGAATCCTTCGGGGAAGGAAAGATAGGGGTTGCATTCCCGGGAATATTTGATATAATTACAGCAGATGATACAAACTGTACGCATTATTTTTCTTAATGAGGTGCTGTCATGTCCGTGAAGCTGGAGCTTTATCGTGTGTTCAAGGAGGTAGCGGAGGCCGGAAACATCACCGCCGCCGCCCAGACTCTGTTTATATCCCAGTCCGCCGTCAGCCAGTCCATCAAGCAGCTGGAGGCGGAGCTGCAGACCCGGCTGTTCGCCCGGAACTCCCGGGGCGTCACCCTGACCGCCGATGGGCGGATGCTGTATGAATACGTCCGCAGCGCCATGGGCCTGCTGGAAACCGGCGAGGAGAAGCTGTCCCAGAGCCGGGACCTGCAAATGGGCCACCTGACCATCGGTGCCAGCGACACGGTGACCAGCCAGTTCCTGCTGCCGTATCTGGACCGGTTCCACCGGCAGTATCCGGCCATTCATATTCAGATCATCTCCGGCCGGAGCCACAAGGTTTTGGGCCTGCTGCAGTCCGGCAAGGTGGACATCGCCTTTGCCAGCACCCCCCAGGAGGGGGCGTCTCTGGAGACCTTCCCGTGCCTGGCCACCCACTCCATTTTCGTGGCCGGGGCGGAGTACCCCTGCGACTTCGACCATGTATACACCCTGGAGGAGATCGCCCGGTTCCCGCTGATTCTGCTGGAGCGGAAGGCCTCCTCCCGGCTGTATCTGGAAAAATACTTCCTGCAGAACGGGCTGCACCTGAACCCGGAGATCGAACTGGGCGCCCGGAGCCTGTTGGTGGACCTGGCGGCCATCGGGTTCGGCGTGGCCGGCGTCACAGAGGAGTTTGTCCGCCGGGAGCTGGAAAGCGGCCGCCTGCGGAAGCTGCGCACGTCCTTTGATATCCCGCCCCGCAGCGTGGACCTGTGCGTGCTGCGGGACGTGCCCCTGACGTCTGCGGCCCAGCGCTTCAGCGATTTTATCCGGGAGAGCCTGCGCCGGGGCTAAACGCCGTCATAAGTGACAAAACTCGCCCCGGAAATGCCGGGAACTTCGCCCTTTCGCCCCCTTGCTTTTGTACCGGGAATAGGGCAGAATAGAGTCATTATTCACAGCAATGTGAGATTTATAGGAGGAATTTATGGAACTGCTGAAGGAGCGCATCCGCCGGGAAGGTAAGGTCCTGCCCGGCAACATCATCAAGGTGGACGGTTTCCTGAATCACCGGGTGGACACCGCCCTTATGAGCCAGCTGGCCGATGAGTTCGCCAAGTATTTCGATGTGAAGGACATCACCATGGTGCTGACGGCGGAGGCCAGCGGCATCCCTCTGGCCACGGTGTGTGCCCAGAAATACGGCGTTCCCATGGTGTTCGCCAAGAAGGCCAAGAGCGACAATATCGAGGGCGGCCTGTATCAGAGCGAGATCTTCTCCTATACCTATAAGAAAAAGGTCACCCTCATTGTGGCCCAGGAATGGCTGGGTCCCAATGACCGGGTGCTGATCATCGACGACTTCATGGCCAAGGGCTATGCCATGCAGGGCCTCATCGACATCGTCAAGGCCGCCGGGGCTGAGCTGGTGGGCATTGGCGTGGCAGTGGAGAAGGGCTTCCAGCATGGCGGCGACGCCCTGCGGGAGAAGGGCTATCCCATCCACTCCCTGGCCGTCATCGAGGAGGCTACCCCCGACCACATCACCTTCCGGGAGGATGATCCCGTATGAAAAAGGTTTTAGTGCTGGATTTCGGCGGCCAGTATAACCTGCTGGTGGCCCGCCGCGTCCGTGAGTGCGGCGTATACTGCGAGATCAAATCCTTCCGCATGACCATGGACGAGGTCCGGGCCTTTGCCCCGGACGCCATCATCTTCACCGGCGGCCCAGCCACGGTGTTTGACCCCGGCGCTCCCATGATCGACCCGGAGATGCTGTCCATGGGTGTTCCCGTGCTGGGTATCTGCTACGGTCTGCAGCTGATGATGCACCTGCTGGGCGGTCAGTGCTGCAAGGCGGACACCCGGGAGTACGGCAAGACGGAGCTGACCCATACCGCCTCTCCCCTGTTCGACGGCGTGCCGGAGACGGCTGTGTACTGGATGAGCCACGGGGTGGAGGTGGAGCGCCTGGCCCCCGGCTTCGAGATCATCGCCTCCACCGAGGGCTGCCGCCACGCGGCGGTCCAGTGTCTGGAAAAGAAGCTCTACGGCGTGCAGTTCCACCCGGAGGTGGTGCATACCGAGTATGGCCGCCAAATTCTGGAGAACTTCCTGTATAAGATCTGCGGCTTCCGGCCGGAGTGGACCATGGCGTCCTATCTGGAGGAGGCTGTGGCCCAGTGCCGGGAGAAGATCGGCAATGGCCGGGTGCTGCTGGCTCTGTCCGGCGGCGTGGACAGCTCCGTGGCCGCCGCGCTGCTGCAGCGGGCGGTGGGCCGTCAGCTGACGTGCATCTTTGTGGACCACGGCCTGCTGCGCAAGGACGAGGGCGACCAGGTGGAGCATGTGATGACCAAGCAGTTCAACGTGGACGTCCGCCGGGTCAACGCCGGTCCCCGTTTCCTGAGCAAGCTGGCCGGTGTCACGGACCCCGAGCGTAAGCGGAAGATCATCGGTGAGGAGTTCATCCGCGTGTTCGAGGAGGAAGCCAAGAAGATCGGCGCCGTGGACTTCCTGGCCCAGGGCACCATCTATCCCGATGTGGTGGAGTCCGGCCTGGGCGGCGAGTCCACCGTCATTAAGAGCCACCACAACGTGGGCGGTCTGCCTGACTGCGTGGATTTCAAGGACATCGTGGAGCCTCTGCGCCGCCTGTTCAAGGATGAGGTGCGGCAGCTGGGCCTGGAGCTGGGCCTGCCGGAGCAGCTGGTGTGGCGTCAGCCCTTCCCGGGTCCCGGCCTGGCCATCCGCGTCATCGGCGAGATCACCGAGGAAAAGCTGTCCATCCTTCGGGATGCCGATGCCATCTTCCGGGAGGAAATGGCTCTGGCGGGTCTGGATCGCACCACCAGCCAGTATTTTGCCGTGCTGACGGACCTGCGCAGCGTAGGCGTTATGGGCGATGAGCGCACCTATGACTATACCCTGGCCCTGCGTGCGGTGCAGTCCCAGGACTTCATGACCGCCACCTGGTCCCGCATCCCCTATGATCTGCTGGACAAGATTTCCGGCCGCATCGTCGGCGAGGTGAAGCACATCAACCGGATCGTCTACGATATCACCTCCAAGCCCCCCGCGACGGTGGAGTGGGAATAAGCAAAAAGTGGATATGAGGGCCCGAAAAGGCGCATAAACACTGGGGTTTTGATTTCCAAATTCCCCATTTGATAGCAGATTGATAGCACTCGTCAAATCCCGATTTATTGAGTTTGAAAAGAAAAATCGGGTGGCTTGCGAGTAGCCTAAAAATCCTCATCTTTTTATTCATAAGTAAAAGGTCTAACTGATTTTTGCTGATCAGTTAGACCTTTTTTATTTTTCTCTCATTTATCTGAATTATCTGATTTTGCGCAACAAACGGCCTTTCCCGTGGCCTACAAGTGAGAGGATTAGATCAGCCCCTCCGGCGGCACCTTGGCACGGACCTGGCTGTTGTCGTACTCCGGGTAATGGTAACGCCAGCGGTCGTACTCCTCCTGAGAGATTTCTCCGGCCTCCAACTTGGCGACCTGTTCCTGCCAGGTCCAAAGCATTTCGTGCAGTCGGGCGGCATCCTTGTTTTTGCGAAAATCCACCTGCAAGGCAAGCTCACCGTCCTGCTCCGTGACTTTCAGCCCGTAGTTGTCCTCCAGGGTAAACAGCGTATGCATCAGCCCTACATAGGAGTCTATGTCCGGGACGGAAAGTGCATGAGGCGAGACATCCAGTACCTCAGCCAAGGCGGCGGTCAGGTCTGCCTTTGGGGTTCTTGATCCTGTTTCGTACTGTGCAAGGCGTACATCAGCAGACTTCTCCGGGAAGTCCAGTGACATGCCGAGATATTTTTGTGTCATCCCCCGCAGGAGACGGAAAAAGTGAATTCGTTCACCAATCGCCATATCATCAACTCCAATCTATGATTGTTCTTATTTGGAACATAGCATATTTGTTTAGTTTTGTCAAGATAATCTAAGCAAATTTATTTAATAATATTTCTTTCAAAACACTTGAACTAAGCTTATATGTATAGTATCATAAGAACACTAAGCAAATAAGTTTGGATAACGAAGCACAAAAAATATTACGCCAGCTTTTTAGTTATACAACTGAGAAAAAAGTGGCAGTAGAGAGTAAGGAGGTCTTTATGAAAAGCAAAATTAGCAGGCAGTTACCAACAACAAAGAAAGGAAGGTATTTACTATGGCTAATCAGATTTTTATGCGAGTCAACGAAGTGGCAGAGGAGTTGGGGATCTCCATTCCCTTTGCCTATAGGATCATTCGACAGATGAATGAGGAACTGGCTAAAACCGGCTGCATCACCATTGCCGGGCGAATTGACCGAAAGTTTTTCCACGAGAAATTCTATGGTACAAGATCTGAGACAGAAAGGAAGGAGAAATAATTATGGCAGCGTTCAAAAATAAGGACAATGGCACCTGGTATGTTCAATTCCGCTACACCGATTGGAAGGGCGAACGCCAGCAGAAGCTCAAGCGCGGCTTTGCCACCAAGCGAGAAGCGTTGGAATGGGAACGGGAGTTCCTGATGGAAAAACAGGCTGATGTGAACATGACCTTTGAGAGCTTCGTTGCTTCGTTGCTCTCTATGCAAAATGAAATCCGGGAGTTGAGGGACTGCCACGGCAAACCTCTGTCGAAAACTTACCTGAAGACAGTTCACAATCAACTCAGTGCCATTTTCAACCATGCTGCCCGGTTTTACGGCCTGAACCTCAACCCAGCCCGACAGGCTGGAGGGAACTGCTGGCTCGGAAGAACCGTTTTTAAGTCTTACCAGCGGCTTGATGGATTCTCAAGCGCAGGCTTATCCTGATGCTCGGCGAAAAACTCGCGGAGCTTGTCAGCAAACTGGGGTGAAAAGGATTCGCATCGATTTGGGGTCAAGGACAAAAAGCCGCCTGATGGAAGCCCTGTCCGTCCACTCTGCAAAGCCGAAGCCCTGTCCGTCCACTCTGCAATAGAGAGCGATTTTCATATCTGCCTCCTCAAGCGAAAATGTCTTGGATTTTGTATGCGATCTCAATGCGCTTGTCAGGGTACACCAGCACCCTGTCGATCAGCAGCTCGGCCAGCGCGGTGGTCAGCGTATCTGCATCGAAAATCGCCTTGGACGCTTCCTTACGGCTGTCCTGCCGTGCCTGTTCGTCTTGCTTTTGCTTCGCCTGTGCCAATACTGCGGCATAGGCATTTTTTTCGTTTTCAAAAGCAGCTCGTCACATGCGGCCTTTTCTGCCTTGTAGGTGTTCAGGTCGATCTCGCCCATGAGATAGCGTTCGTACAAGTGCGCGCTTACCGTCTTGAAGCATCTCGATTTGCTGCTCATATTCGGCGCGTTCCGGCACGGAGGCATCTGCCCGAAGCGTACCGTCAGGGGCAAGCGGTGCGGCGGCCTCCATTTGCTTTTTCAGCGTCAGAAATACTGCCTGCTCCAGCTCTGCGGCGTTCAGGCGCATCTTGTGGCAGCGGCTTTCTACGTCCGCCTCGGAATGGCGGCAGTGTAGTATGAGGTTTTCTGCATGGTGCGGGACAGCGCATGACCGCAGCAGCCACAGAAGGCTTTGCCTTTCAGCGGGTAATCCCGCTTCTTTCTTGTTGGGCTGGGAAAAGCGGAGCTGGCTGGCCTGCACGGTATCAAACACAGCTTTCTCAACGATGGCCGGGTGATGGTCGGGGATGATGTACCACGATTCTCTGTCCTTCAGGCGGCTTCTGGTGCCACCTACTTCGAGAACCGCCCTCTTGCCGATTACATACACGCCGGTGTAGCGTTCGTCCTCCAAAATGCGGAGAATAGTGGATGTACTCCAAATCCCGTGACAGCGGGAAATATCGTGGGTGTGATTGCCGTGCGCCGCTTTGTACTGGCCGGGAGTAGGGATGTTCCTGCGAACAGCTCCCGCGTGATGGCGGTGGCGTTGATACCCTCGGCGGCAAGCTGGAAGATGAGCTGCACAACGGCAGCGGCCTCCGGGTCAGGCTCCATTCTGCCATCGGCGCTTTTGCGGTAGCCGTAGGGACAGATCTTGCTCTGATACTCGCCGCGCTGCATCTTGGCGTACTTGGCGCTCTTGGTTTTAATGGACATATCGCGGCTGTAATACTCGCTGATGAGGTACTTGAACGCTACGTCCATGCCACCGGTGTCACCCTTGAATTTGCTGCTGTCAAAATCGTCGCTGATGGAAATGAAGCGGGTATGGAACAACGGGAACACGCGCTCGATAAAGTAGCCGGTTTCAATGCTGTTTCGCCCGAAGCGGGAAAAATCCTTGACAATGATGCAGTCGATCTGATTGGCCCGCACCAGCTCAATGAGCTTCTGTATCTGCGGGCGCTCGAAATTCGTGCCGCTGTATCCATTGTCGATGAACTCCGTAATCTCCGCGTTCAGGGCTTCGGGCATGGAAGCCGCATACTCGTGGAGGACAAGGCTCTGATTTTCAATGCTCAGGCTGTCGTACTTATAATCTTCAATAGAGAGGCGGATGTAGAGGGCGATTACATATTTCTGCATTGTTCCAGCACCTCCGCATAGGTTTCAAACTCGCTCTGGAAGCGATAGCGCACCGTAATCTGCTTATCGGGGGATACCTCGATGCGGTCGATCAGCCGCTCGATGAGAGCGCCGGTCAGCGCACGGTCGGTCTTGATTTGCGCGGCGTCCTGTTCCAGCGCCCGGTGCTGCTCCGCTTGAGCATCTATCGTTCGCAGGCCGTCCTCCAACTGTGCTCCATTTCCACGGCGAGGTCGGCAATGCGGCTTTCGTACTTCTCCTTGTAGTCATCGAAGTATTCATCCTTGGTGAGAACGCCTTGGACGAGGTTTTCATATAAGCTCCGCACGATACCGCGAAGCCGCTGGATTTCCTGCTTGCGGCTGGTGATCTTCTCCCGCAGCTCAGCGCGGTCAGCGGCCTGCCGGGGTAGCTCCGCAAGCGACAGGCGGTAGTCGCCCAAAGCGGTGTTGAGCGCTTCCTGAAGCATATCTGCCAACATATCCAGCAACGCATCCTCGCAGATGGTCACGCCGGGGCAGGCGTCTTTGCTGATTCGGCTCCGGCTCAGACAATGGTAGAAGTACACATCATCGGACTTCTTGCGGATATTTCTCTGCCGGTGCAGACTGCCGCCGCAATGGGCGCAGAACACCTTGCCTTTGAACAAATTCGGCGTATAGGCTTTGACCAGCCGCGCCTTGGCGCGGGAGGCGGTCTGATTGAGAATTTCCTGCACCGCCGCGAACTGTTCCCGGCTGATGATACCCTCGTGAGTGTCCCACCACCGTCCATTCCTCGACATCGGCCTTGACCTGCCGGTGATCCACGGTTTTGGTCTGTCCCTGCACGAAATCTCCGGTGTAGACCTCGGAGCGGAGAATGACGCCGACCGTTCGGGTCTGCCACTTGCCGCTGCCGAGCAAATTCTCATGAGTGATTTTGCCCTGCATCTTCTTGTAGTGACTGGTGTGTGAATGCCCGCCTCGTTCAGCCGAACGGCAATGGTATTGAGGCCAGCGCCCTCGGAAGCCCAGCGGAACATCCGCTGCACCACAACGGCGGCAACGGGGTCGATGATAAGCTGGTGACAATCGTCCTCGGCTTTCAGATAACCGTAAGGAGTACGCGCACCGATGAACTTTCCGTCCTTCATGGCCTGCCGCTGCTGCGCCCTGATCTTGCGTCCGATGTCCAAAGCGTAGGCTTCGTTTATCATGTTCCGCAGCGGGATGATGATACCGGAATGGGCATCTTCCGGGGCGGCGGTGTCGAAGTTTTCGTTGACCGCAATGAAGCGGACGACTGCGGATACCGGAAATACTGCTCGATGTAATAGCCGGTGTCGATGGTGTTCCGTCCCAAACGGGAAAGGTCTTTGACAATCACGCAGTTTACATGACCGGCCTCAATATCCGATAGCATCTGCTGAAAGCCCGGACGGTGGAAGTTTGTCCCGGTCGCGCCGTTGTCGATATAGGTATCGTATACGCTGATCTCCGGATACTGCTCCAGATAGCGGGCAATAATCATCTGCTGGGTTTCAATGGATACGCTGTGCGTGTGGGTATCCTCCACTGAAAGGCGGACGTAGATCGCGGCGCGGCAAGGGGCGTCGGCCTCCTGCACGGCTACCGCAGCCGTTTCTTTCCTGCTTTTTCTCGCCATGCTCAGCCCACCTTTCTCTGTTCGTAATCTTTCTCTGCTGCGCTGCCAGCGCCAGAAGCTGCAACGCCTTTTTGTATTCGTCCTCATGGGTAAAGGTAATATCCAGCTCCTTTTTGCCACGGACGCGGATGCTCTGTACCATGTGAATAAGCGCCCTGCGATCTAAGGTTTCCAGAGTGGAGAACTGCGTAAACTGTGAAATCCAGCGGTTGCGCTCACTCCGGTTTTCCAAAACCTCCGTGAGTTTTTCCTTGAGAACGCGGACGCTCTCGCGGATGTCCTCGGCCTGCTTGGTGTACTTGGCTTTGTAGGAGGCGTATTCTTCTCTTTGCTGATGGTGCTACCCCACAAGGCTCTCATAGAGCCGTGCGCTTGAACTCCAGCACCTGCTCCAACCGGCGCTCATTGTCGGTGATGTGGTCGCTGTATTCCTTGGCAAGTGCCTGATTGATGCTGGACTGGTCAATGCCGGTCAGCAGCGCCTCCAGCGAAGCAATATTGCCGATATAGGCTTTCAGGCTGTCCCGCACACAGTCGATCAGGCTGCTTTCTTTCAGCATGACCGGATGGAGCGCAGCCCTTTTTCTTGCCGGTAGGACAATAATAGTAGTGGTACTCCTTGCCGTTTGCACGGTTGGTCTTGCGGGTCATGCGGCTTCCGCAGCACCCGCAGATCAGAATACCGGAGAAGAGGTACACCGTGTCCTCGTTGGGAGAGGTCCGGGTATCAAGCCCCTTGATGCGCTGCACCAGCTCAAAATCCTGACGGGCGATCAGCGCTTCGTGGGCATCCGGGACACGCACCCACTCGGAGGCGGGGCGCTGCTCCATCTGCTTGATCTTGTAATGCGGCGTACCCTGTTTGCCCTGCACCAGCGTTCCGGTATAGGTTTCGTCCTGTAAGATGCGGATGATCGTGGTTGCAGACCACTTGCAATCCTCTTTGTCGGCATAGCCGTGTTTGGCATAGGGAAAACCATTGTTTTTCTTATAGGCAAGAGGGGAGAGGATGCCCATTTCGTTCAGCACGGTGGCGATCCGCAGGGCGCTTGTCCCATCCAGACGCATACGGAAGATGTCCCGGACAACGCGGGAAGCATACGGGTCAGGTACAAGCAGATTTTTGTTTTCCTCGGATTTCATATAGCCGTAAATGGGAAAGGCTCCAACAAAATCTCCGTTGCGCCGCTTTATATCCAGAGAGGTGCGGGTCTTGATGGAAATGTCCCGGCAGTAGGCTTCGTTCATAATGTTCTTGACCGATACGGTCAGATCATCGCCGCTGTCGTGGGCGGTGTCGATGCTGTCGGTGATGGCGATGAAGCGCACCCCATAGGCCGGGAATACCCGGCGCAGATAGCGGCCGGTTTCAATGTACTCGCGCCCCAGGCGGGAGAGGTCTTTTACAATGACGCAGTTGATGTTGCCATCGGTAACATCCTGCATCATTTCCTTGAACGCGGGACGGTCAAAAATGATGCCGCTGTAACCATCGTCGATCTTTTCGGATACGATTTGGATGTCCGGGTTTCGTTCAATAAAGTTCTCAATCAGCTTCCGCTGGTTGGAAACGCTGTCGCTTTCGCTGGAATGATCGTCGGTGTAGGACAGGCGGATATAAGCGGTAGCTTTGTATTTGGGCATGAAAAAGCACTCCTTTCTCCCGGACTGCTCCCGCATGAAAAGAGTGGATTTCGAGGCTTTCAGTTTTCATCCTTTTCCATGCACATCGTAGCACGATTTTGGAAAAAGAGCGAGGATGTCGATTACCTTAAAATCCCTTGCAGGCATTCCTCCAATGTGACCCCGTTGCTGGAAAAGCAGCGTTTACCACGAAATCGCCGCAGCGGAAGCGGTAAGGTTTTTGATCTGGCGGATAAAGGCGGCAATACGTTCTTCCTTGGGAAGATTTTTGTCAACAGATACTTCCCGGATGTCCACCAGCTCATCCGTGTGGATTCGGGATTCGTTTGGCGTTGGCTGCATCATGGCGATCTCCTTTCTCGGTTTGGTGGGTTTTCTCAAGGTCACATGAATGCGCTGACGGAAAGCCCGTCAGCGCATGGTATCTGACTTCGAGAGGCGGCTGCGCGGGTAGAATTGGAGCCACATAACATAATGGCGAATACCGGCGCAGCCGCTCTGCTTGTCCATTTGAGAAGAACTATCCTATTTGCCACGCGCCCCGGATAGTGGGCATGATGCAGGCCGCCCTTGGCAGGGCTGTCATAACTCCACGATACCGCTGCCTCAAAGGGCTGGCGCATACCGCAGGGTTCCCCCTCAAGTCTGTGGGAGGGCGTGAGCAAGTTTCATTATCCGCCGCGCTGTCATCGCGCCCGATTTGCCGAATCGGGTCTAAGGCTGCGTAGATCGCTCGGATGGCTTTTCCGGAATCACCTCCTTGAAGCCAACGTCGTGGCGGCGCACCTTATGCCGCTATCACGCGGGTTTTGTGCCTGCATCATGGTCTATTCAGTTTTCAACGTTCAACGAAAGGCTTCGTGGAGAATGTCCCTTCACCTATCATCTTTTTTAGGGCATTTTTGCACCCTGTTTTTGAGCTTACGGGAAAAATTTTTTGATTTTCTTCATTGCGGAGCCGATGCTTTTGGAAATGTTCTGGTGTCTGATGCCCTCAATCCGCCCAATTTCATCAACGGTCATTCCGTCAACGTAGTACATCCAAAGCCTGCGGAACTGTGTTTCCGTCAGCTTGTCCCTGATCTGAGAAACCATCGCGGAAGCCACTCTGCGCCGCTCAGATTTCTCGTGCTGGCGCTCCATAACCACATCAATGGCAGGAATGGAAAATGCGGCTTCGGACAGGCCGTCAATAGACGTATTGTGTTTCCCCTCTACCACATCCTGATTGTCCTCAGTGTGGTAGTTTCCATCCGACCAAGATTTCCATTTCAGAAATTCTTCCTCGCTGGCAAAGTCCTCGCGGGTCAGGCGGACGATGACTTCATTGGCGTCCATATAAACGATGGCATCGGGGTCTTTCTTATTCAGCGCATAGATGCTTTTCCTATTAAACATTTTGTTCCTCCGTTCAGATCCGAGTGGGTAAAAAGGTCTGAACGAAGGGCGGCGGGGAGCGGCAGCCCACAGAGAAGAAAAACAGTGCAAACAAAAAGGCACCCGCACAGGCATAAAAGCCTGAACGAGTGCCTTGCAATTCTATTTCATAATTGGGCGGAGCTATATCGCAGATAATCTGTGATGCACAGAAAACGAGCTGCAACTCACATAGATGAGTGCAGCTCGCAAAAGTCTCTACAACACCTGCTTCTTTTTGAGATGTTCTGCATCCACTTCCTTTGCGGTGGATAGCCGCATTAGCGATACCTCCTATTGTCAGTCAATCCCATAAGACATCCTCACATATTTCGTACTTGTGACGTATAACTCATTTGACATGAGTTGGGTGTATATTTAGATGAATTAGAACTCACCATAAAATATAGGAGAGGTGATTTCTGATGAACTTTCTTGACCTTTTTGCCCTCAAACTTCGGGAGAAGCGAATCCAGCAGAAGATAACACAGCGTGGACTGGCTGAAAAACTGAACATGTGTACGCGCACGATTATTGAGATTGAAAACTGCAAAAGCAATCCGAAGTTTGAAACCGTGGCTCTCATTTCCAAGGAGATGAGAATCAGCCTTGACGCCGTGGTGTTTCACGACGAAAAACCGCGTGAAATTCCAAAAGTTGTGGCAGATTTCTTTGCCGGAAAGAGTGATGCAGAAGCGGAGCGGTATATTGCATTGTGCCAAAGCGCAGAGAAGTTGAAAAACGGTGAGTAAAAGCGACCATCCATGCGGATAGCCGCTTTGACTTATAGAATAGCCAGCGGGCATAGACGCACAATCTTAACCCGCTGGCTGCTTTTGTCCGCGCAGTTGGAACGACGGGCAACTTTTATTCTATTTTTCCTGTTTGTGCGCATCCCTGATTTTTTCGAAGCTGTCCTGACTGACGGCGTGTTCAATCAGGCAGGCTTCGTATTCGGCGATTTCCGGGTCTACGCCCACAGTGATCAACTGCATCGTAAAAAACTGGTGCCGCTAGTAAATTTTCTCAGCAACTTCGCGACCCATATCGGTCAGATGGAGAAAGTAATCTTCATCCATTGTGAGAAAGCCGCCGTCTCGCAAGGTAGCCACCGCATGGCACACGCTGGGCTTTGACACCTTCAGGTGCCGAGCGACATCCACGGAGCGTACCATGCTGAGTTTCTTTTGGAGAACAAGGATGGTTTCCAGATAGTCCTCCCCGGACGCATGAAGTTTCATTAAGACCTCCCTTCTTAAAGAGGTTAGACAGCCCAGCCAAGGCTTTCCTGCTGAATATGGAACAGCTTATGATACAGACCGTTCTTCTTCATCAGCTCATCGTGGGTTCCATGCTCTACCAACCGTCCATTGTCAAGGACGAGGATTTGGTCTGCATCTACAACTGTACGGAGCCGGTGAGCAATCATAATGACCGTCTTACCCTCCACCAGTTTGGCAATCGCCTTTTGAACCAGGACTTCATTTTCCGGGTCAAGGGATGCTGTTGCCTCGTCAAGCAGAATAATGGGCGCATTTTTCAACAATGCGCGGGCGATGGAAATACGCTGGCGCTCACCGCCGGAAAGAGTGCTGCCGTTCTCACCGAGGACCGTCTGATACCCGTCCGGCATTTCCCGGACAAATTCATCACAATAGGCGGCTTTGGCCGCAGCAATTACTTGATTGTCCGTTGCGTTTGGATTGCCAAGACGGATATTGTTCATAACCGTATCATTGAACAGGGTCACATCCTGGAACACGAAGGACATATAAGACATGAGACTTTCCGGCTCCATACTCTTAATGTCTTTGCCGCCCACGGTGATCTTGCCCTGCTGAACATCCCAAAACCGGGCAATCAGTTTGGAAATCGTGCTTTTACCGGACCCGGACGGGCCAACAAGGGCAGTCACGCTCCCCTGGGGAATTTTACAAGAAACATCTTTGATGACATCTTCCTGATTGTAGGCAAAGGTCACATGGGAAAGCTCAATATCGCAGTTCGGGACCGTTTTTCCTTCACCGTCCATCGCAGGAGTAGTGAGCAGGGTACGCATACGACTTGTGACCACATTCAAATTCAGCAGTGAGGACAGGTTCGCCAGGATCGCCAGGATCGGTCCATAAATCCGTGTGACCATCAGCAGGAACATAAGCAGAGGAAGAAGCTCAATCTGTCCTTGTGTTAGAAGAATAGCGCCAACAAAAATCGTGATACCGATGCCAGCCTGCAAAATCATACTTGCACTGGACATGAACACGCCGACAGCCATCTCCACTTTGATGGCGATTTTTTTCATTGCTAACAGAGCTTTATCCAGCGCGCTGAAATGAGAACCGGACAGTCCGCAGGACTTGATGATCTTCATGCCTTCCAAGTATTCCTGTACCTGGTCAGAAGCATCCAGCTTTGCGTCAACCTGTTTTTCAAACAGCTTCTTTTGATGATTCCGGCTGAGCCAGATAATGAGGAAGGCAATCGGAACCGTGATAAATACACACAAAGCAAGCCGCCAGTCAAAGAAGGCCAGCAGGATGCAGGTCAGGGTCACCGTGATGCCGTTTGCAATCAGCGGAGGGATCGTGCTGCTGAGCAGGGATTCCATGCTGCTGCAATCTGCCATCATATTTGTGGTCAGTTCGGAAAGGTCCTTGGTGTTAAAGAAATTCATCGGAAGTTTCCGCAGATGCTCCGCAATCCGAAGCCGGGTCGTGTTCGACTCTTTATATGAGGCAATATAGGTTTTGCGGTAATCGTTTTTGGCAGCCAAAAATACCAGAATGGCCGAAACAATACCCGCGCCCCACAGCATCCAGATATGGTTCCACTGAATGGAGCCGCCATTGACAAAGGGAGTCAGAATTTCACTGAAAATCATAACAGTTACACAGAACGGAAGAAGCATAGCCAAGTTCGTCAATGTGCAGGCGAAGATTGCTTTTTTCAGATCTGCGTAACCTTTGTCTGATAAAAAGAGAGCTTTTTGTAATCTGCTCATAGTTACACCGCCTTTCCGCTGATTTTCCAGCCAATCGCTTCTGTATAGTGGTTCCACATTTGCGCATAGCGTCCGCCTGCGTCCACCAGCTCGTCATGTTTTCCTTCTTCGATCAGGTGCCCTTTCTCCATGACAATAATCTTATCTGCATTGCGGATCGTGGAGAGGCGGTGTGCGATGATGATAACTGTCTTACCCAGCATCAGCTTTTCAAAAGCTTTCTGGATCAGGTATTCATTCTCCGGGTCGCTGAACGCCGTTGCCTCATCCAGCACGATGATGGGCGAGTCCTTGATAATGGCCCGCGCAATGGCAATTCGCTGGCGCTCGCCGCCAGAGAGATGGATGCCTTTGGAGCCGACCACCGTATGATACCCGCCCGGTAGTTTGGAGATGAACTCGTGGCACTGCGCCGCTTTCGCCGCCGCAATCACTTGTTCCTCACTGGCCGAAGGATTGCCCATACGGATATTATCCAAGATGCTCTGCTTGAACAGGAAAATATCCTGGAACACAAAGCTGACATGGCGCATCAGGTCATCCTCCGCCATATCGCGCACATCTACGCCGCCGATGGTAATGCTGCCGGAAGATACGTCCCAAAACCGAGAAATCAGATTGGCAATCGTACTCTTGCCGCCGCCGGACGGGCCGACAATAGCTGTGATCTGTCCCTGTTTTGCTGAGAAAGATACATTTTCCAGGGCTTTCTCGGAAACATCCCCCGTGTAGGAAAAGCTGACATCGTGGAAAGCAACATCATCCCCAACAGGTTTCTTAGGATGAGATGTTTCCGGCATTTCAGGGATGTTCAGAATTTCATCCATCCGAGCCACATTCCCATCAATCTGCATGAACGATTCGGAGATATACATGATTTTGTTCAGTACACCGGAAATTGCGGGTACAAAGAGCAGATAGAAAATGAAGGTCATGGCAAACCCAGCAAAATCATCCGACCTGGAGCCGATTAAAATTCCGACAGGTACAAGGATCAGATAAACATTATTGATGATTGTGGTGAAGGCGGGCATACAGTTCTGCCAGCCCAGGGAAAATTTCAGGACCCACTCTGTATATCCGGCAATCGCTTCTTTGAGCTTTTTGAAAGAGGATGCGGTCTGGTTGAACGCCTTTACAACCGACATTCCACGAACATACTCTACAGAAGCGTTGTTCATTTCTTCCAGGGCTTTTTGGTACTTACCCATATTCTCTTTCATCTCGCCGCTGCCAAAGCCAATGAACTCCGCAACAAACGCCAAAATGATACCTACCAGAGAGGCAAGACCGAATCGCCAGTCAACGGCCAGCAGGATGATGACCATGACAATGGGAGCTGTAATAGAAGCGACAAAATCCGGGAGCTGATGAGCAATAAAGCCCTCTACGCTTTCAATGTTTTCATCCATGATTTTCCGCAGACGTCCGCTGCCAATCGTCAGGTGATACCCAAGTGGAATTTTCGTAATATGGTTTGCAAAGAGAACCTTCAGCTCGTACAGCGTTCCGAACGCTGCCATGTGTGAACTAAAAATAGCCAGAAAGTACAGCAGGATATTCGCCACGATCCCGGCGAGCGCCAGCCAGCCATAATTCATGACCATCCCCATATCCAACTGATCCAAGTTCGGGAAAACACCGATAATTGAGCGGATCATAAAATAGACCGCTATGTACGGGATGAACGAAGCAATGGCCGCCAGTGACGAAAGAACCGCAGCTAAGAATACAAGGCCCTTTCTGTCAGAAGCCAATTCCATGCATCGTGCCAAACCCGTCTTTGGTTTTGCCTGTTTCGATTTTGCGTTTGACATAGCATGAACCCTCCTTAAAAGTGAAAATGGTGAGGTTAGCAACTTCTAACCTCACCATTCATTTTATCAATCTTTGAAATTGCCTGCTACTCCATATCTCTGTTCCGGTGTCAAAAATAGCCCAAAGATACCAGAGAGTTAGTCGTAACTATATTGTCCTTAGACAATGCCTGCCTTCTGAAAATGCTTTTTGAACACGCCTTTTGCAATCAAAGCGCCGACGATGCCTGCAACGAAGGTCACAACAGCAATGATGACTACCATTGTTCCATTCATAAAGCTATGCAGCTCCGTCAGATACTCGGCGCTGACACCATTCGACGTAGACATATCATCCACATAGCCGGTCATAATGACCATAGGGAGATAGGTTCCCAGCGCAAAGAACATCATATACACGGAATAGCCAATGGTATTCAGCCAGAAGCTCTTGTAGTGGCCGATACGGGCCAGAAGCTCCGCAATTACGGCACCGGCAATAAAACCGACGGCAACCGCCCATCCTGCGCCAATCAGGAACTCAATCAGGCCGATCACCACACCGCTCAAGAGAACGCTCCCGGCCTTTGGCACTTTAGCGCGCATCAGCATATAGATAATGCCTCCAGGAATTGCAGCAATGGCGCTCCCAAACGCGAAGGTCACCACGGTAGCTGCGGAGGCAAAGATGCACACCATTACTACGGCAAAGAACAGAACCGTAAAAATGCCCAGTGTAATATAGTCCTTTGCCTTCATTTTGTCGGACACGCCGACAGCTTTTGCTTGTTCACTCATATAGATAGCCCCTTTCTATTATTGGTATATAACTAAGATGAAGTCTTTTCATCCATGCGAATGACACGGGAACAAATCTTCATCAGTAGTTCATTGTCATGGGAAATCACCAAGATGGCTTTTCCTCTTTTGGACAGCGCACTTAAAATTCCTGCAACACTCTCCATGTTTTTGTAGTCCAAGCCGCTTGTAGGCTCATCAAAAATAAGTACCTCTGCATCCCGGAGAGCCGCAACGCCGATAGCAGTGCGTTGCTTTTGCCCACCTGATAGGGACATTGGATGCCGCTCTTTATAAATCGTCAAATTCAGCTCATCCAGAATATCGTCTATTCTCTTTTCGTCTTTATCCTTCTGGTCAGATAATGCCAGCAGTAGTTCCTGGTAAACGCTATCGGTAAACAGTTGATAGTCCGGGTCCTGCATGACAAGATATGCTTTCCTGATCCGCCGTTTGCTTGGGATCATACTGTTTTGGTATAGAACTTCTCCACGGAGTTCCTTCTGCAAGCCACATAAGGTCCGGGCTAAAGTTGATTTCCCGCAGCCATTTTTTCCTACCACACCAACAATTTCTCCTGGGTAGACACGAAAATTCAGGTGCTGCGCCACGGGTTTCCCTTTCTCATATCCTATCGCAAGATCTTTAACTTCGACAGCCGGGGTATCGTTTCGAGATGGCATTGTTTCGGGAAGTTCTAACCTTGCAGGCGTATAGCTTCTAAGTCCCAGCGCCTTGATTTGCTCGGTACTGAGTAAAGCAAAATCACGGGCGGACCAAGATTGTTTCAGCTTACCATGCTCCATAAGGACAATGCGGTCTGCAATCCCATTCAAGAAGTAAAGGCGATGTTCGGATACAACAATCGTTTTTCCCTGCGACTTAATCAGCAAAAGCAGCCGCCGTAGTTCTTGGATGGCCTCCGGATCCAAGTTTGAGGAAGGCTCGTCCAAGACAAAAATATCAGGATTTAATGCGTAAACGCTGGCAAAGGCTATGGTCTGCTTTTGTCCGCCGGACAAGTCAAACAGGTTGCGATCCTTTAACTTTTCAATATGTAATTCCCGAATAGTCTGTTGATAACGATCCAGCATCACTTGATAGGGCATACCCTTATTTTCCATACCAAACACAATCTCGCTGTCCGTATCCAGACTAAAAAACTGACTGCGTGGATTTTGGAAAACGGAGCCTATCTTGTCCGACAAATCGTGCGGTTGGATCGTGCGGGTATCAACTCCGTCAATGAGAACCACCCCGGACATTTCCCCTTCGTAAAAGTGGGGAATAAGCGTATTTATCAACCTGGTCACACAAGTCTTTCCACATCCAGATTCGCCAGTGAGAACAACACACTCCCCCTTTTTAATCTGCAAATTGAAATCTTGCAGATTTTCCTGTTCAGCGCCGGAATATTGAAAAGATACATGGTCAATATCAATCATCATCATATCCTCCCATATATCTGGTATTTGCAGAAAAACAGCACAACGAAGGCAACAAGAAAGAAGCACAGTACCATCCAATCTTTAGCATGGACTTTTAGCTGAATGAACGAAGTTCGTTGTGCCGGATTATCAATGCCTCTCGTCACCGCAGAAGCAGATAATTCTTCTGCAATCGAGGCAGAGCGCATCACGATGGGGATAGCGATTGCCTCCAGAATGAGCATGGGGCGCGTGAATACATTTTTCCACGAAAGGGCGATGCCTCTTAACTTCATCGCGTCATAAATGTTGTGAATCTCCTCACTGAAAGTAGGGAAAAAGCGTAGCACCATAGCGAATGTAATGGTAATGCTCCGAGGTATTTTTAGCGAGTACATAGCCGCAATCAATTCGCTGACTTTCGTTGTAGCGATAAAGGTTGAGGCAAAGAGTACCACGGGTATCATCACCCGGATAAACAATGTGAAGATCGACAAAATAGTTTCGATGGCCTGGGGGAGGTAGATACAAAGCTGCTGTATAGCCGCGATCACCACATAAAAGACAAGGTATTTCAATACAATCTTTTTCTGCCCCATCAGGCACGAAAGGATACAGATAAAGAAAAAACACACGCTGCCAAGAATGAAATCCTTCAAGCCGAACACCATAAAGTTGATAAGAATGAATAACAACAACTTTATTCGTGTGTCTATAACAAGCACAAATCACCACCTCCTAAAAATGGGTTGATGTGGTTAGATAAAGCTAACTACATCAACCCATTATACACAGTCCCTCAATTTTTTCCGCTCCATTCCTTTGAGATGATGCAGAAAATAGCCCGTTCTTCCTATTTATTTTTTCGATAGTCCTTTGGTAACATCCCATACACAGATTGAAACGCTTTAGCAAATTTGCTGGCATTGCTATATCCGAGTTCTAAAGCTATATCCCCGATTTTCATTTTATCTTCCGAGAGCCACTGGGCTGCTAAATTCATTTTGTATTTTTTGAGATACGCATAGGGTGTGTCTCCGTAGATATGAGAAAAAACCAAATGAAAAACAGAGAGGTTCAAATGCGCTTCTTTTGCCATCTGCTCCAAAGACACTTTTTCGTCCAAGTGAGAAACAAGATATTCCCGGATTGCTTTTGTAGACTGTATTTGTTTCTTATCAAAATACTTCGAGTCGCACCCGTTAATCTGCGTTAGCTGATCCATGTGGTACAGGAGTTCAATAGCCTTAATTTTGAAATAGCCGATTGGCTCCGTCTCAGCGGCAGAATATAATTCTGAAAACAGATGCTTCAACTGCGCTGGGGTATCACTGACATACCACCGTGTTTCAAGTCCCAGCGTTGTTCCTATTTTATCAAGGTCAATAGGGATTGTCTGCATCATCCGGCGTGTTCCATCTGAAAGCGCCTGACGGTTAATGACGAGGCTGACGCCGTAATATTTTCCCAAAGGGAAAGAAAAAGAAACCGGCAAATGCTCTGTTGCCGCAACGCTAAAATAGCCTTCTGGCAAATACGATACAGTGTGGTTAGCAAATTCACATTCATACCGGCCGGTCTGGCAGTGCGTGATCTGAATAATATCTGGATTAAACTTTTGTGTTTCCATAGACTCATCTGATTCAAAATCGAGGAAACAAAGCTGTATTCCCTCAAACAGATTATAGTTTTTTACAATTCCCCGGCCTTTGCAGCCATAATCTACGACTACACGATCATCACTTTGCACCAGAACTTTGGCCTGCATACCGTACCAGTCTTGATTGAAACTGGCATTTCCCATTATCCTCACTCCAATCAGTTAGTTGTAACTTACTGATTTTATAATAACACACGCCTGGACGAAATTCAAGAAAATAGCCCGTTCATGTTTTTACGAGTCCAGATTCGGGATAATACTGGCAAGCAATGCAAAGCGGTACCCACTTTGCGAAAACAGGCAGATTCCGTTCACACGGAACCCGCCTGTTTCATGCTTGTTGGGGCGCTGCCCCAATCCCCGCAGAACACAAGTTTTGTGTTCTGGAACGATGGATAAATCCATCGGCTGCGCGATTTTGCAAATCGCTTGTGGGCGGGCAGCTCAGCGCTGCTCCGCCTCTTTTTCCCGTCGTTCATTCGCTTCCTCCAGCTCCTTATCCAACTCCAGAATACGGTCGATATTGGCCTTGGCCGTCAGCAGCTCTTTCATTTCTTCACGGGCTTTTCGGTAGTCGGCGTAGGCGCTTTCTTCTCCGCCAGCAGCTCGGCGTACTCGGTATTCAGCGCCTTGATGGTGGGCAGCTTCTTGAAGCCCAGTCCATCAAAATAGTTCTTTGCGGCCTTGTGGATCGTGATCTCGCTTTCATGCTCTGCAAGAAATTTCTTGGAGTACCCGGCCTTGCGATAGGCAACGTAGGTATCGCGGGTCTTGGCATAACCCACGATATGCTCCCGCAGCACGGCAATCTCGGCCATGCGTGTTTCCGCAGATTTGATCCTTGCGGAAAGCTCGTTGAAGTGAGCGGACGCTGCCGCCGCTTTCTCCGAGAGAATGGCGTAATCTAACAGCTCATGGTCTTGCAGATAGGCCACCGTCTGTGCCATCTGTTTCAGGTTGAACAATGTCGCCCAACGCGCATAACCGGCACCCTTGCCCGCGCGTAACTTGGCCTGAATGTCCACCAGCAGATTCCCGCTGCGCTTTTCCGGTTTGACCGGCGCGGCGACGTTCTTTTGCGGCGTATGCGCCTTTTCACCTGCAATCACCGCGCGGAGATCTGCGGGAGTATAACCGTCGCCGAGGGTATCCATGCGAATGGACTTTTTCTGTTCGCCGCCTAACAGGGACGGGACTTTCTTGCCCTTGACCTCATACCCGGCCCGCCGCAGCAGCTCCAGCAGCGTTTCAAAGCTGTCGGGCTTTTGCGCCAGCGCATCGTCAATGGCCGCACATATCCGCTCCCGGTGGGAGGGCTTCTTTTTGTCGCCCAGCCACTTGTTGTAGCTCTTGCCGTGGCGCTTCGGATTCTCCACGATGGAGTAGCCGTTCTCGATGCAGATGGTATCGTTGAGCCGCCGCACGGCGCGGCTGCTGCCCCAAAAGTTTCTGAATTTCCGGGTCTGGCTGAGTGCGGTGGAGTTCCAGATCACATGATTGTGAATATGGGCTTTGTCGATATGGGTGCAGACGATATAGGCGTGATTGCCCTTGGTGAAGCGCTTGGCCAGCTCACAGCCCAAACGGTTCGCGTCCTCCGGTGTGATCTCTCCGGGAACAAAGGATTGCCGTAGATGGTAGGCGATCACATCATCCTCGCCGCGCACTCTGCCGGTCTTTTGGGTGTATTGATTTTTGGCGAAAAGGAACTCGGCATCGGCGATCCTGCTGTCGCACTGCCAGCTTGTTATCAGCCTGCCGCCGTCTGTCTTTTGCGGATTATCGGTGTAGTCGATGATAGCGCTGATGGCCTGTCCCACCGTGCGGCCTTTGCCGGTGTGCAGAGGCATCAGGCGCGTGGTTGCCATGTTGAACACCTCCTTGAAAAGTAAAACGGCCTGCCGAAGCAGACCTCTTTGCACTATTCTATTTCTTCTGCATCATCCAGCACATCACAAGTGTGCGTGTACCCAAAACGCACTTCATATTGCTGCTGGGCAAGTGCTTTGACCTCGGTGCGGCGATCATGCGTCCTGCGCTTTAGCCAACCTTTTTGTTCTTTGGGAAAGCTGCCACGGAAGATTCAGCAGCCGGTTGATTGCCAGCATCTCAGCTTTCTTTTCCGGTGGCAGAGCAGAACAGGCTTTGCAGATGTGGGCGGCATGGCCTTTGCCGGAAAATTTCTCATTTGACTTATATTCGCCGCAGATTTTACAGTAATGTCCGTGCTTCTTCATACTGGCCTCAGTCCGTTTCTGCTGCGGGCTTATTCTGCTTATCGCTGCATTTCCAGAGCGCCATCGGATGCTGCCCGATACGAGAGAGAATATCTGCGTCTTGGAAAAGCAGCTCCGGGCGATATTCCTGCTTGCCGAACGAAGTCCAGAAGGAAAGCTCCCGTTCGTCCGGCGTCAGCAGTTTTTCCAGATAGGCGATGACCTGTTCATGCGCCTGCTGCGCATCAAACCAAGTGCCACGGCGCAGTACCGGGATAAGGTCGGTTTTGACACGCTGCTGGGACACCGAGGCGATCTGCTCGAAATGGAATCGGTCTGGAACGCTGTCGGAGCCAATGGCGCTATAAAACATGACACACTTTTTCAGCATGGGTTCCTGCGATTCGTCAAACAATCCATACTCCATCATTGTATGTATGTCATAGAGGTCGCGGGGAGCTGCGCGGTTAAGAAGTGCAACGATCTTTGAACCGTAGATTTCCAGCGGATCGACGCTCAAAACAGTAAGCTCCTGTTCCAGCCAAGGCAGATTGACTGTCCTGCGCACCGGCGCTAACACATGGCAGCGAAGCATATAATTGATCTCGATTTTGAGGTTGTCTTTCATCCCACCGGCATTTTGGTACTCATAAACAAAGGAATCCAGCGCATGATACGTTTTAGATTTCTGGCTCAGATGATACCCTGCGGCGGCCATGTATTTACTGATCCGTTCCGTGATCTGCTTCCGTATTGCAAGCATTTCTTCACGGGGAAGATTTTCAGAAAAGTCCATGTCAATGTCAACAGACAGCCGGGGTAAATTGAAGATAGTCAGGTTAATGGCCGTTCCGCCTTTCAGCGCCAGCGCATTGGAAAGCAGTGCATCCTTTTGAATAGAATCCAGCACATCGGCCAGACGGCAGACCTTTTCAAAGGTATCACGGACGAAGCCCAATTCACGGGCTTTCTTGCCCAAAGCCATTCTGTCAAATTGCATCATAGTCTGTTACCCCTTTATCTATCATGTGCATCAGATTTTTCGGTGCATACAGCTTCCAGTCCTCGTGCCAGATGAAGCCTTGGCTCTCGCTTGATAAATAGGATTTTCCTTTCGGGAGGTGCGATTTGCACATGGCGAAAAAACTATCAGAGAGGCCGAGACTGGCTGCAAAGGCGGACAGGATATAGCCCGTTTTTTGATAGAGGAAGCCGCTTTCATACTCCGCGAGGCAGGCCGAAAGCGCTGCTTCATCCAGCGTGGGGATCAGCGCAAGGCAGCGCAAAAGTTCTTCCAGCCCACCGATTTTCTCAAACAGATTGATGGAATCAATCACCGTCCGCTCCAGCGTTGTGACACGGATGCCGTTTATCTCGGTGATACCGCCAGTAATGCGCGGGGCAATCCGCCGGTATGTCACGCCGTCGTATTCAAAATCCCGGAACCGGCTCTCGCTGGTCACTTGCGTTTCGTAAAAGACCTGATTGCTGTAACCGTAAAACTCGAAAGAGCTGTGATACGATACAGCGGCATCGTTACTGATGTGAGAGGCAATCACATAGCGGTTGGCAATGGGCTGTTGAGTTTCCAGACTGATAGCAACATACAAATCCCGCTTTACGCGCTCAATGTAGCCTTTCTTTTGATACTCACGGCAAAGCCACTTTGCCGCCGCTTCGCTGCCAGTGATCTGCTCCAGATCGTTTTTGCTGAAGCAGCCTAATTCCAGCAGCTTCTCATAGTGCTTCATAATGCTCACCTCTCTAACGTTCGTAGACATTATAGCACAGAGAGATAGTTTTTACAATCTCTTTGAGTAAAATCAAAAACGAGATTTATGAGAAAACAAGCCGAGGCGTTCGCCCCGGCTTGCGCTTTAACTATGGATGAAGTTTTTCATGGCAGCGTTCACGTCTTGCAGCTTGCCAAGTCCCTGCACAGCCAGCATCGGAAGTCCCATCGGGCTGATCAGAAACGCCAGCACAAGGAGGATGATGCCGTTTCTTTACGGAGTAGGTAATCAGCACGGCGAAAGCCAGCAGGGAGAGCAGTCCGCTTGCCAGCTTGAACACGAAGCCGGAGCAGGACAGCAGCCCCGCGCACAGCCAGACGAACAGGGACAGGATAAGCGATAGCGGCACAAGGATAATTTTCAGAATAGACATTTGACGGCCTCCTTGTCAAAGACGTTATGCTTTTCTAATATCAGAATACCATGACAGCACGCGCTTTGCAACAATGCGGGGCTTTTGTGCGAACAGGGGCAGCGGTCATTCCGCCGCCCCTGCGACTTATTTCAGTGCCGCCAGCGAGGAAACGATTTTCTCTGCCGCCGTCCATATCCGTTCCTGACTTTGCTGAATGTCCTCCAGATCGGTTTCGTAGATGCGGCCTGTTTCGTGGGCGCGGCGGGTGAATTGGTTGAGGTTGTTGCTGGAATACCGAAGCAGGGACACCAGCTCCCGCAGCTCCGGAAGATCGAGCTTCACCACATATCCGTCAATCGCCATCTTGCGGAGATATGCCGCCATGTTGGTGGTGCCGAACTGCGCCATCTTCGTTTCGATCATTTCCCGCTCCTGCGGTGTAACGCGGAATTTAAGCTGAATGTCCCGCTTGCGCTTTGCCATCGCTCAACGCTCCGGGGCTTTGGACTTCGCCGAAATTTTCGGTGAAGTTGTTTCAGGCGGCTTTTTCAGCATATCCCGGACAGAGGTTTTCTGCTGCTCCTGCGCGTAGGCTTTGCGGGTCTGACTGAGAAACAGATCGACCAGACCGGGATGGCTGTTGACGGCCAGATAGCAGTTGCGGTCAGTACCCCATGCGTCGGGATTAGCGGGGATGGACATGGCGTTTGCCCAAGCCCTGTTGTCGGGAGAATAGCGCCTGTCCCAGTCCGCTTGACAGACGGTGATGGCGAGGATATGAAATGTGCGGTCATAGCCGAACTGCTGCACCACCTGATCGACTGCCGCTGCATCCAGCCGGTTATCCCGGTAGTGGTCGCGGATGGCGGCTTCGATCGCTTCCTTGCAGGCTGCGTTCGCCTGATTGGAAGCGCGGTAGGCGCAAGCTCATCATGCTCTTTGGCATAGGATGCCGGGTGCTTATAAACGGGGATTATTTTTCATCATCGTGCCTCCATTTCTTTTTTGTGGGGCTTTTCCGGTGTGCCATGAACAGGCGACGCTTTCAGCCTGTCCAGAACGGAAGGCCGTGCCGATTTTGCAATCGCCTGCTCAGGCTGCGGCTGTCCCTTGCCGTCCAGATTCAGCTCCATATCCAACTCAATGAGCCGCGCAGTTTTCGCGGCCAGCTCCTGCTCCTGCGGGAACGGCTTACCGACCTCAGCCTTTGCCGCTGCCTGCTGGTTATAGAGGTTTTCAAGCTGCTCCTGAACGCTGCGCAAACGCTCCGGCATTTTATCCAGCGCGTTCTCAATGCGGACAAGGTTGCCTCTGGCATCCGAACCGAGTTCAACGCGATGGGTCATTTGGCCTTTCAGCGTCAGCGTGTACGTTTTCCACATGGAATCAAAAGCAACGGACATGGTAAAGCCGCGATAGCTGCCGATCTGTACCGGGTCTTTGCCCTTGACCTCCTCGCAGGTATCCAGCAGCGCGGCACCGGCGTTTTCCTTATCAGTGAGCCGGTCGCCGCGAATCTCCATGCCGACAAAGCCCTCTGCCGGGAGCGGATGCGCCGCGAGGGTCTGCATATCCGCCTCCAGCCCACGAACAAAGCCTTGTGTTCTTCTATCTTTTCCGGGAAGTATTTCAGCAGACTGTCCTCCAATCGGAATTGCTTGCTGTTGTGGTCTGCCTTCATAATTTTGAGCTTAGACACCTCAATGTCCAAATCCATGCGCTCTTGATGCGGGGATCACCGGCACACAGCGCCTTGATCTCCGCAAAGGACAGCGCTGTAGCGTCCACGTCCTCACAGGAGCGAACCGGAGATTTTGAGGTCATGATCTGAGAGATGAATTTCTGTTTGTTTCAACGGTTTGCCAGAGGTAGGCGTCAAACGTCCCTTCGGTCACATAGCGGCAGACATGAACGAGCTTGTTCTGATTGCCCTGACGCTCGATGCGGCCTTTTCTCTGCGTGAGATCACGGGGACGCCACGGGCAATCCAAATCGTGAAGTGCGACCAAACGATCCTGCACGTTGGTGCCCGCGCCCATTTTGGCCGTGCTGCCCATCAGGACGCGCACTTGACCGCTGCGTACCTTTGCGAACAGTTCCGCTTTTTGACCTCCGTATTGGCATCGTGGATGAACGCGATCTGTTCCGGGGGCATACCGGCGTCAATGAGCTTTTGGCGCACATCCTCATAGACCGTGAACGGCGTTTCCGCGCTTTCCTCCAATGAAATCGAGCTCTCCAGCGCATGGATTTCCGGGCTGTCCAGCGTACCGGGGGAAGCCTTTGCCGCCCGCTGCGAGGGCGTGGTCTTTGGCGTAGAAATGTCGCAAAACACAAGCTGTGTCAGTTTTTCCTCCTCGCCGTCGCGCCAGATCTGCATGATATTGTCCACGCATTGATTGACCTTGGTGCCCGGCATCCGGCAGCAGCTGGTTGATGATGCGCTGGTCAAGCCCCAGCTTGCGTCCGTCCGAGGTGATTTTAAGCATATTGTCCACATCCGGGCTGACCGCACCGCTGTGTACCTTGGACGCACGTTCCGAGAGAGCTTTCACCATGTCCTGCTGATGTTCGGTAGGCTGGGCCACGATGTTGTGGTACTCCACTTCCGGGGTGGGCAGGTTCAGCTGATCGGCGGTCTTGATGTCCGCGACTTCTTTGAACAGGTTCATCAGCTCTGGCAGATTGAAAGAACTTGCTGAATCTCGTTCTTGCCCGGTAGCCGGTTCCTTCCGGTGCCAGCTCCAGCGCTGTGACGGTCTCTCCGAATCGGGAAGCCCAGCAGTCGAAGTGGGTCATGTTCAGCTCTTGCAGGCGGTCATACTGAAGGTAACGCTGCATGGTGTAAAGCTCGGTCATGGAGTTGCTGACCGGTGTGCCGGTGGCAAAGATCACGCCACGATTTCCGGTAATCTCGTCCATATAGCGGCACTTGGCAAACATATCGGAGGATTTCTGTGCGTCCGATGTGGATAAACCAGCCACATTCCGCATTTTTGTGTATAGAAACAGGTTTTTATAGTTATGGGCCTCGTCCACAAACAACCGGTCCACACCCAGCTGCTCGAAGGTTACCACATCGTCTTTTCGTCCCTCGGCTTGCAGCTTTTCCAGTCTGGCTTCCAGAGACTTTCTGGTACGCTCCAGCTGCTTGACGGTAAAACGCTCGCCGCCACTGGCCTGCACCTCTGCAATCCCTTCAGTGATCTCGTCGATCTGCTCATAGAGAAGCCGTTCCTGACGCTCCCGGCTGATGGGGATACGCTCAAACTGGCTGTGTCCCATGATGATGGCGTCATAATCACCCGTCGCGATACGAGCGCAGAACTTCTTCGGTTGTGGGTCTCAAAGTCCTTTTTTGTGGTGACAAAGATATTGGCAGAAGGATAGAGACGCAGAAACTCCGACGCCCACTGCTCGGTCAGGTGGTTTGGAACCACAAAGAGAGATTTCTGGCACAGCCCAGGCGTTTGGCTTCCATCGAAGCAGCTACCATCTCAAAGTTTTACCCGCGCCTACTTCATGTGCCAACAGGGTATTCCCTCCATACAGCACATGGGCGATGGCGCTTTTCTGGTGTTCCCGCAGGGTAATGGCCGGGTTCATGCCCCCAAAAGTGATATGGCTGCCGTCATACTCGCGGGGGCGGGTGGAGTTCATTTCCTCGTTGTACTGGCGCACCAGAGCTCTGGCGGCGCTCCGGGTCTCTCCAGATCCAGTCCCTGAAAGCATCCCGGATCGCCTGCTGCTTTTGAGCTGCCAGCGTGGTCTCCTTGGCATTCAGAACCCGGCGCTCTTTTCCGTCTGCGTCCTCTATGGTGTCATAGATACGGACATCCCGCAGGTTTAAGCTGTCCTCCAGAATCTTGTAGGCGTTGGCGCGGCTGGTTCCATAGGTGGTGTAAGCTGCCACATCGTTGTAGGATACGGAAGATTTCCCCTTGATCTGCCATTCAGCGGTAAAGGACGAATAGTTGACCTCGATATTGCGCTGGAGATAAAACGGCGTGTCGAAGGTCTCGTACATAAACTGCTGGATATATTCCTTGTCAATCCAGGTAGCGCCCAGACGCACCTCAATTTCCGACGCATCCAGGTCTTTGGGCTGGGCGCAGCGGTAAGAGCTTCCACATTGACTGCATAAAGGGTCCTGCTGTGCGGCCCGTTGCGCCTGACGCAGTTTGCGGCGTACATTGCCGGAAGAGGTATTCATCAGCAGTCACATAATGGGGCGTTCCGTCCTGCTCCAACTGTCCCGGTACACGGAAGATTACGCCTTGCAGTTCTCCGGCCAGTTCTTCTTTTGTTTTTCCGGTAAGCTGGCTCATATAGCTCATATCTACGCAGGCTTTTTCCGAGATGGACACCGCCAGTGCTTCGCTTGCCGTATCTACCGAGTAGCCACTGCCTGATGGGGCTTGATGGTCCGCTTGGTGAACATATCTGCCTTGCGCTCCAGCTTCCCGTCCTCGTCGATGACTTCCAGCGCACAGAGCAGGTAATAGGAAGAATCATCTGCATAGGCCAGTCGGTTTGCACGGTCATTGATAAGGCCATATTTTGCAGAAAAGCTGTCATAGAGCCTGTTCAGTTCCGCCTGCTCGGGTAATGGTGCTGTCTGGAACCGCTGCATCCATCTGAAGGTCGATCAGTTCCTGCACACAATCCCGCAGTCCCACAAGACCTTTCACGCGGGCTTCTGCGGTGGCGTTGAGGTCAGGGCGCACCATGCGGCTGTTTTCCCGGTAGTACACCTGCCCGTCTACAATGGCATAGGAATAGTTCTTCACATTGGGGTCGGCAGGAATGGAGGTGTCGATGGCTTCGCCCTCGCCCAGCTCCGGCAGCTCGGCCTCCTGGTAAGTCCCGCGAATGTACTTCACAGCATCATGCAGCTGATCGGCAAGCTCCAGTCCCTCGATGGGGTTCCCTCGATGGGGTTCACGGTTCCTGTCGGCCCAGCACCATTTCCATGCCATGATAGCGGTTGATGGTGCTTCCCGTCGTCCTGTCTGCCCAGCACCATTTCCGGGTGGTCGATAAAATACCGGTTGATGGCAAACCCGTCCTCCGTCTGTCCGGTCTGGGTCCATTCCGGCACGATGTCCATCGGGCGGTCCCGCTTTTGGAGGAAAATGATGTCCGATACCACCTCGGCACCGGCATTCTTTTTGAACGCGTCATTAGGCAGACGGATCGCTCCCAGCAGCTCGGCACGCTGGGCAAGATAGCGGCGCACGGTGGAATCCTTGGCGTCCATCGTATAGCGGCTGGTTACAAAAGGCCACCACACCGCCGGGACGCACCTGGTCGAGTGCTTTGGCGAAAAAGTAGTTGTGAATGCTGAAATTCAGCTTGTTGTAGGCTTTGTCGTTGACCTGATACTGACCGAAAGGCACATTGCCGATGGCAAGGTCAAAGAAGTCACGCCTGTCGGTGGTCTCAAAGCCGCCTACTGTGATGTCCGCCTTGGGATAGAGCTGCTTGCGATACGTCCGGAAACCGGCTGAATCCAGCTCCACGCCGTAGGGCTTGCTGTTTCGCATCTCCTCCGGCAGCATACCAAAGAAGTTGCCCACGCCCATAGACGGCTCCAGAATATTTCCGGTCTGGAAGCCCATATTGTCCACCGCTTCATAGATCGCCTGAATGACGGTAGGGCTGGTGTAATGGGCGTTCAGCGTGGACGCACGGGCGGCAGCGTATTCCTCCGGGGAAAGTGTGGCGTACAGCTCTGCAAACTCGTCCGACCAGTTTGGTTTATTTTCATCGAACGCATCAGCCAAACCGCCCCAGCCCACATAGCTGATGTGGAAATTCTGCGCGTTGCGGCGGCTTGCCGCCTTGAAGTCAGCATAAGCGGCCTGCTCCGCAGCGGCGACGCTGGGAAAGTCCTGCCACTCGCCGTCAATGGGGATAGATACCGCAGGACGGTGTGCGGGAGGCTCGTCGATCTCAGCCTGAGAGATGGCATCATCAAAATCAGGCACAAACTCGCCCATTTCCGAAAGTGCCGCTCGGCCTTCCTGCTCCAGAATCAGCGCTTCTTCCTCGCTCATGGCGGGAGGTTCAGGCTCGGCGGGTTCCACAGAGGGCGGGTCATGCTCCGGTTCCGGGATGTGCAGCGTCTGGATTTCTATGTCGTAGGGCAAGTGTGTTTTCTCGGCGGGATAGAACGCGACGGGTTTGGTGATGGGCTGCGGCTGCTCCTGTTCCTGTTCTTCAACAAACGAGCGTACAAACGCAACGTGTTCAGCGCGGAAGATCGGATAGCCGGTGTGACTTTGAAAAGTCACATCTCGCAGAGATACTTCATCCGCGCCGTAATTCACGCTGTCAATGACAAACTTCCGTCCGTCGATCTCCAGCTCCATGCCAATGGGAATGTACTCCTTGGCATTTGCTTCGTTAAAAATTTCATAGCCGCCGGTTTCATCCGGCTGCGCAAGCACGAAGCTGTGTCCATGCTCCAGCAGCCGCTTTGCGGCGCTTGCCCATTGTCCAAAATCATAGCCGGTCACAGCAGTTTCGCCCACACCGGGAATATCGCGTTGCAGCAGGCGGCGATTCAAGGCGCTGGCGGCTCGTTCTGCATCTGCACCATAAAAAAGCAGCCGTTCTCCGACACGGACACCGATGAGCTTTTCGGGATGCTCTGTACGAAGTGCCTGATATGCCGAAACATTCGGCGCAAGCTCGCGACCCTGATCTGTGATTCGTGTGAGGACAGCGGAAAGCGGCTCGGTTCTGTGTTCCGGATCGTGATTGCTCTCGCTGGAGGATGGAACGTTGCTGAGATGCGCGACAGTTTCATCTGCGGAATCAATAGTATAGAGCGTACCGTCAATTTCTACGCGCTGACCCACAAGGTTTTGAACCGCTTGCGGCGTCTCCGGGGTTGGCTGTTCTGTGTGCTGCGCCGCAATGACGCGCTGCGGCTCCGGTTCAGAAACCTCGAAATATCTGGTGTCGAGGTAGCGTTCAAAGGAATTGCGGTCGATGCTGACAGGTTCCTGTCCGGGTACGTTCGGTAACGTGTGCCAGACGTGATCTTCATCTACACGCGCGATAACGCCGACTGCTGCTATGTGGTCTAACTCTATGGATGAAATGCGATCTCCAATATGATAAGTATAGCCAAGCGGTGTTGTAAACGCCGGAGGGGATAGCTCAATTCCCATATCTCGTTTGATGCCATCCAAGTAAGCAATGGCGTTATTCTGTTCTGCAAAGCGGAGCGTTTGTTCCCCATCTCCGCAGAACCGTTCCAACACCTCATCCCAAATGCCGGTAATTCCGCCCTCGCCGGGATGCAGACGAATGGAGTATCGGTCAGGTGAAAATAACCGCAGTCGCTCATTCTCATCGTAAAATTTATTCTCGCGGATGAGCTGTGCCAACCGCCGCTGTACCTGCGCCCATGTGAGCGTCACCGGCTCGGCGTTTCCTACATGGATATACATGGGAGTTTTGCTATCTTCCCAGCCATATTTTGCAGCCAGCCATGCGGCGGTGCTGCGTTCTCGCCCATGCGCCTGCATATATAGTGCGACTTCCTGCTTGCCCTTTAGGTTGTTGTGCCAATCCAGAAGCGCGTTGTCAATGTCCTCCTGTGTGATCTGATAGGGAGAGGGTGCGACCGTCGCTGCCAGCGTGGGATACAGTTCCTCCAAAAGCTCCTGATGCAGCCGGTTATGGAACGCGGGCATATCAAAGTACAGGCGGACAAGCTGGAGATCATCAGATGCCGTGACAATACGACGGATAGCGTCCGCACCCTCCAGATAAGCGTTCTGGCGGTCTGAATTGCGGCAGGCATTGACAAAAGCCGTATCTTTGGAAAGCGCGTTGCCAACGGTCAGCTTGTACCCGTCAAACAGCTCCCGTACCGTGGGCTGCGGCGCGTCGGCGGCAGGGTCGCGGAACACCCTCGTGCCGTCCGCGCCGAACTCTGCTTCATAAGCATTGATGGCGGCTTCTGCTTCATGGTCGATAGAGCGCAGCGTGTAAATGTGGCGCTCACCTCTAAAGTCCGATGCTTCGGCAATCGTCACGTCGTACTTATCGCGCAATTTCTCCACATACATCTCTAAATTGTGCGACGGAAGGCCGCACATCTCCACACGGCCAGCGCCGGGTATCTCTCTTGTGGTAAGGTTGAGGTCAAGCAGCTCCGCCGCCTGTTTTGCGTCCTCGCCGTAAATCTCAAAGAAATCGCCCACCTGAAACAGCACGATGTCGTCCGGGTGGGCTTCCTTGATGGCGTTATAGCTGTCGTAGGCGGTGTTTCGCACCACATCCTGTGCCTGCGCCTTATCATAAAGCGCCTGTTCGTCTGGTGTAAAATAGCGGTTCATCCGAATCAGCTCAGAGATACGCGAAGCGACCTTGTTCCAATTCATTTGAACATCTGCACAGCCCGCTTTTTTCAGCGTGATGCCCTTGCTGCCGTGATCCTCGTAGCTGCCGCTCTCTCTGGATACGGCATGGGTATGCCCGCCGATGCCGTACTCCTTTTTCAGAAAATCGGCATTCTCCTTGGGAGTGTGCGAAGTCTGGAAAAACGCATAGATGCGGGTCTTTCCACCCTCAAAGCTGCTTCCGTTTGCAAGAGAAGCCGCAATTTCATCTTCGGTGATAAACCTGCCGGTTGCTGGAACAGCCTCCATATCGGAGCGGAATTCCTTTCGTGGAAGGGACAGATCTTCCAAACGTGTGAGAAGTGTCTGCGGCCGGTGGTAATGGAAGCGCAGCAGCGCACGGTTTTCGCGGTAGGCGTCCATGAATACCTTGTATTCTGACAGGAGCCTATCCCGGAACGCCGGATTCAGCAGATCGTCCGTCAGACGCTCCGTTTCCTCTGGAAAGCTGGTGCTATGGATATTACCCAAGCAGGACAGATACCCCAGCGACTTTGCTTCATCCGAGAAATCGTGATAAAGGTTCCAAACATCCACAGCAATACCCAGCCGCTCATAGCGCGGGGCTTCCGTGACCTCAAGATTGGTGGCAAATGCGCCGCCGTCCAGAAGTTCCTCAATACGCTCCGCCGCATCTGCCCAGCCTATCACTTGGGCAGAACGAAGATAGCGAGAGGTATCTCCGGTTGCAATATGGATACCATCGTCCCCGTACCATGCGGAAAACCTGCCGTTATCCGTAATCAGGCCGTTGCCGCCGTGGTAAAGAGCTTTCAGAAATGCCGCGCGATCCTCTAAAGGCTTTTGCTTGGAGAATTCCGCAGCAATTTTCATCCGCGCTGCATCCGCATTACCGCCCGCGCGCAGGATGTGGTCAATATTATCCTGAGAAATGAACATAGAAAAAGCGGAGGGTGTTACACTCTCCGCTTCTGCGATGGATTGAATTTGTTCTGCCTCTGAGGGGAAGAAGGACATCTGCGCCCCAGCAGGGGCATCGAACATATTTAGCTGAACACCAGTTCCGTGAGGATCGTTTCCTCGGCCTGCGCTTTCAGCGTGTTCATCAGCCCTACCCACTTCATCGGGTCGCTGGCTTTCAGCGCTTCCGTCACGCCCGCTGACTTCATCAGCTCCGGCATCATCTGTTCCAGTCGGTTGTTCGCTGCCTCGTCGATCTCCCGCAGATGGGGGTACAGCCTCTCGGACAGCAGCAGGCTGTTCCACAGCACCGGGCGATGCTCCTTCAAGTAATCCTTCCGCATCCTGCCGTACTTGCCCAGCGGGGCTTGCGGCTGCTCTGTCAGGCTCAGGTCGGGAATCAGATAATCCCCGCTGCGGGTGTAGGTCAGTTCGCTCATGGCTTTCGCTCCTTTCCGCGATTTTCTCGCGCTCATAATTCTTGATGGTGACTTCGATCTGCCGCAGCACCAGCTCGCTGGACTGGCTGATGGCCGTTCCAAGAGCGGCGACGGTCTGCGGGGTATTGAAATCAAAGACATTCAGAAAATCCTCATGCTCGAAGTAATCTCCCGGCTGCATCCCGCAGCGGGACAGCAGCGCATAGGTGGTGCTGACAACGGCGGCGTTCCGAAAAGCGGCTCCGATGTTGAACTCATCATAGTCCTCCAAAAAGGAACCGTCAACGATGCCGACAATATCGCACCGGTTGTCGTGCCAGTATTCATCTACAAGCTGCGCCGCCACACGCTCCATCTGATCGGCAAGTCCGTTTTCACCGGAAACGTCAAAGCGCTGCTCCAGCGCCGCAGATACCACCTCACGATACTCCTGCCGGTATTCCCAAAGGTAAGGGCGGCGAGAGTTCTCGCCGCCGCTGGTGTCGGAAACATCAAATACATATCGGAGTTTGGGTTGGTCGCTGCTGGTATCCACAAGGGCGATGCCCTTGCTGCCTCGCCGCACATAGCGGCGCATCTGCTTATTCCAAAGGTCGTATTCCGCGCAGGCCGTGGCTTCCGGGCGCTGGGCGAAAATCATGAGCTGTTCATTGTAGGGGTACTTATACAGCCTTGCGGCGGTGGTCAGAAATGCCGTCCACTTCTGGTAGCTTCCCGTGATCTGCTCCGCCGTGCGGTCTGCCATCTGCGCATAGAGCTGTACTTTACTCGGCATCCATATCCTCCTTTTCAAAATCGGGGAACAGGTCGAGCGCGTCATATTCCGCGTCGCTCATCCTGCGCAGCTTTGCGATGGCGCTGTCCGTCAGCTCCCGCAGCTCCGTTTCATCCGCAGCGAGGTAGCCGCGCATTTCCTCCAGCGCCGCGATCAAGCCCGTGCGGGTGCCGGTGTTGTAGAGGCTCATAAGCTGGCGTTCTTCAAAGGTGATGTTCATATCAAAGCTCCTTTTCCGCGCTCTTTTTTGGCGCTGTTTTGTGTGGACGTTCTTGGGCCGGTTGGCTTTTGAGCTGCTCCAGCACAGATTTCTTCTTTTCCCGGTGTGCCGCCTCTGCCAAATCCATCAAGGAGATGGACATACCGGCCTTGACCTGTGCTTCAAGGTCGGCGACGGTGGGCTGTTTGGGGCCGTTGTTGATAATGCCGTCGATCATGCCGTAATCGTCCTCCATCGACATTTCGGCGGCTTTCAGGTAATTCTCCGGTTTCTGAAAGGCGGGCAGCTCCTGAAATCCCATGCTGTCACAGTAGTGATAGGATACCTTGCCGTCCTGTTTCAGCGCAACGATGTCGCTGACGGAGAGGCTGTGTCCCACAAAATCGCCGGGGCGCTCGTCGTTGAAAATGTAGTAGAAGTTTTCAAGGATTCTGCCGGTATCATCGTCCGGGTACACCTCACGGGTATAGACGGCTTCATAGTTGGCCGGGTCAGGCGGCGCGGCCAGACTGCCGAGGTTGGCAAAACGCAGCTCCACCGGCGCATCCCGGCGCAGTTGGTAGATCGCCATAGAATCGGTGGGACTGTTCAAAAAACGCTGCTCCACATCGCGGGGAGGAATATGGCCTTTGACCGCATCCCAATCCGGTCTTGTGACGCCGAACATTCCGTCGTGCTTGATGATGTCCTCGGCTTCAAAGACCATTTCCTCGGCGTTGTCGGGATAGAGCATATAAACCGTGATGTCATGTTCCAGCAGCTCCACTGCCCGATCCTTGGAAAGCGGGAGCATATCGCTATCCAGATACCCATAGCTGCGCATATCGTCCACCGTCAGCGTGGGGTCAGGCATAGGTGTGGCCTGTTCCAGCTCTGGCGAAGTTGGAAGTGTGCCTGCGGCATGAGAACCGGCCTCCTCGTGAACAACCTGATTGTCATCCGATGACAATTCGAGTGAGTACAAAATCCCTGCAAACTCATTTGACAAAACTTCAAACGGTACGGTCTTATCATACCCATGTGTTTCACAGATACGAATCGCAGCCGCCAAAAGAAAGTTTACATCATCGTCATGTACTGTTCCGCTTTCCAGAAGGTGTAGAGTGTCCTTGTCGTAAAGTTCATAGGCATATTTTGCACCATCTTCTGTTATGCGAAGATGCTTGCTCCCACCATCAACCGCATACCAACGCTCATTAGCGTCGAGTTCTTTTAAGGAAGTGTGACTTTCCTGAAATGCCTCAACTTCCAACAGCAGCTCATTCGCTCTGTGCGCGTATTCATCGCTCTGCTCAAGCGTTTCGGACAGGAAGCCTTTTATCTCATCTGCTCCCGTCAACAGATCTTCGTAGAAATGCTGAAGGCAATCTTCCTGACTTGCGAATTCGCTGAGAAAGGCAAGGCCATTCGCATCGAGATACAGCTCTGAAATGCTTTTTGCCAAGTCAGCCGCAGACATATTGCTATTCTCTTTTAATTGGCTTTCCGATTGCTCGGATTTCTCCACAGAAATGCCACGCTCCTTGCAGATCTCCGCAAAGTTCCGGTCAATGTCCGTAATCAGCTCGGATGCCGTCTTGTTGATAGTTTCCAGACTGGCGCGAAGTTCTTTCAGCTCCTTGCCCTTTGACCATGTGGCGATATAGCCGAAGCTGTTTTCTCCCGTTTCAATGCCGTAATACTGGCAGACCGCATAGGAAATGCTTTCGGCCTCGACCTCCTCGGTGTTGCGACTCTTTTCTCCGGGGACAAGGATCGTCTCACCATCGTCCGCAAGCTCCGTCATGTGTTCATAGTCGTGGAGCTTGGCATGGGCGATCTCATGGACGGCGGCGCATACCGTCTGCACCTCACTCATACCGGCGCGGATGGTGATGCTCTGCGCCTTAATGCTGAAAAATCCGTCCGTATCCCGCGCAACGGGCTTTATCTCCATCGGAACGGGAGAAGCGCGGCGCAGCGCCTCCATGAAAACCTCATACTGCTGCACATTGCCGCTCAGATCAGCGGCAAGCTGGGGCAAGGGCTTTCCCGCAGTCTGCGACACATCAAAGACGGATACCACCTTGAACATGGGGATACGGATTTCCTTTTCCTCAATGATGGCCTTGCCGTCCGCATCCAGCACCGGCGCATTGGTTTCCGGGTCGGTCTTGATCTCCTCGACCTTTTTCTTATAGGGAGTGGGAGCGATAATGCGGATACCTTTTTCGCCTTTCAGGACGTTCCTGCCGAACTGATTACGCCACTTGTTGAAGCCCGCCACATGGGTGGCGTCGGGGCGCTGCATATAGATGAGCATGGTATTATTGACCGAGTAGCGGTGAAAACGGCTCATCGTGGAGAGATACTGCCGGTACTTATCGCTCTCAAACAGCTCCTTGATGCCGTTTTCGATGCTGTCAACGATCTCCCGCATCCGGTCTTTGTTGGTTTGCTTTTCAGCCATGATAATCTCCTTTCAGAAAAAATAGCGCCCCTGCGCAGAAGAAAACACATCCTGCACAGGGGCAATTCTCCGCAGATAGACGTTGTTTCCGGGCTTGCGGATAGAATGTCTCAGCCCCTTGGGATTCCGCATGGAAAAAGCCTTGCGGCACGGGGCTTTTACGCCCTCTATCTGCGGAGGTTCCAGTATTGTTCACGCTTCCGTTTGGCGTCCTGCTTTCTCCGCTCCTGCTTGGCGCAGGCAGGACAATACTTGGCGCGGTTGGAGGAAGAATAGACCGGCTTGCCGCAAACGGCGCAGCACTTTCCCGGCCTTTCCCGCATCACGTCGGCCAGCAGCTCATGGTCGGCGGGAAGCACCGCGTTTCGGAACCAGTTGCACAGCAGCGAGTAGGAAATACCCTGTACGCAGACGCAAGGCTCTCCATCATCCAGCGCGAGGCAGTTGCCGTGATCGTAGTTACAGCAGAGCTTCCGAATGAGCTTCTTGGAGCGGCGGAGTTGCTTGTGATCCATACGCGGCGCATCAGCCATTGTCGAACACCAGCTTATAGCCCGTGCGCTGCCCATCGTCCTCCAGAAGAACAACGGCATCATAGGTTTTCCCAGTCTTTTCCGAGTAGCAGCCTTTCAGCGGGGCGCAGCCATTTTTCAAAAGCGCAGCGGCAAGAGATTTCGTCAGAACCTTTTTCTTGGCGGTGAAAAAACGGCTGTTTTTCCAGAGGACAAAGGAACAGGCGCGATTCTCGCAGAAAAAGCCTTTCGGTGATTCCGTCACCTCGGCTCCGCAGCGGGGACACTTGCCGACCACCTCACGCCCGGAGGGGAACAGGACTTCCGCACCGGGGATGGGCTTGTAGGTCTGCACCAGCTCATTCAGCATGGCGGCGATCCCATCCATGAAGCTGTCCGGGGCGATTTCGCCGCGCTCGATCTCTTTCAGGCGGTGCTCCCATTCAGCGGTGAGCTGCGGAGACTGGAGCTGTTCGGGCAGAACGGTGATAAGCGCCGTGCCGGTGGAGGTGGGCAGCAGATTTGTGATCTTTTTGGACTTCCTGCGCTCCACAAAACCGGAGGACACCAGCTTTTCAATGATACCGGAGCGGGTCGCCGGGGTGCCAATGCCCTTGCGCTCGGCATCATCGGGCATATCCTCCTTGCCCGCGTTCTCCATCGCAGCCAGCAGCGTATCCTCGGTGAAATGCTTGGGCGGCGTGGTTTTTCCGGTCTTGACCGATGCGGCAGATACGGAAAGCGTCTGATTCTCCGTTACCACCGGCAGCGCGGGCGCTGCCTCTGCCTGCCCCTGCTCATAGCGCTTCCAGCCGGGAGCAAGAACGGTTTTTCCCTTGGCGGTGAAGCTCTGACCGGCACATTCCACCGTAATGACCGTTTCTGCATAGCGGTGGGGTTCATCCACGGCACGAAGCAAGCCCCTTGCCGCCAGCTTCAGCACCTCGCGTTCGCCCAGCGGCAGAGAGGCCATATCTACCTTTTCCGCGCTGATGGTGGGAACAATGGCGTGGTGATCGGTGACTTTTTTGCTGCTGCACACCTGCTTGGCGCAGATGGTCAGCGGCTTCTCCATGCCGCAGACAGCGGCAGCGGCGGCGACAAGGCCGGGGACGCTGCCCTCCATATCGTCGGTCAGAAAGCGGCTGTCGGTGCGCGGGTAGGTACAGAGCTTCTTTTCATAGAGTGCTTGGAGATAATCGAGGGTCTGCTGAGAGGTGTAGCCGAGAATGCGGTTGGCGTCGCGCTGGAGGGAGGTCAAATCGTAGAGCGCGGGCGCTTTCTCGGACTTTTCCTTGCGTTCTACGCTTTTGACCGTTGCCGTCTTGCCCTTGCAGGTATTGGCGATGGCGTCGGCATCCTTTCTGTCCTTCATTCGGTCTGTCGCGGCGGGAAAGCCGCAATCAAGCTGGACGGTGTAGAACGGCTCTGCCACAAATGCGGAGATCTCCGCCTCACGCTGTACCAACAGCGCCAGCGTGGGCGACATGACGCGCCCGATGTTCAATGTACGGCCATACGTCAGGGAGAAATACCGCGTGGCGTTGATACCAACCAGCCAATCAGCCTTGGCGCGGCACAGGGCAGATTGATGCAGGCCGTCATAGTCGCGCCCAGACTTAAGCTGCTGAAAGCCGCTGCGGATGGCATCATCCTCCATTGAAGAAATCCAAAGCCGCAGAATCGGCTTGGAGCATCCCGCAAGGCAGTAAACCGTGCGGAAGATCAGCTCACCCTCGCGCCCAGCGTCGCAGGCGTTGACCACCTCTGCCACATCCTCCCGGCGCATCAGCTCCCGCAGAATGTCAAACTGCTTCTGCTTTTCAGAGCGGACGATGAAGCGGAACGAGGTAGGAATGATGGGCAGCGCCGCCAGCGTCCATTTGGCATCATCGGCATTGTAAACGGCGGCGTCGGCCAGCTCTGCCAGATGCCCGAAACACCACGACACGATGTACCCGCCGCCCTCCAGATACCCGTCATGCCGTGATTTAGCACCCAGCACGGCGGCGATGCTTTGCGCCACGGAGGGTTTTTCGGCGATCACAAGGCGCATGGTGCAGCCTCCATTCTCTTTACGTCACGGTAGCATGGGCGAACGCAGCTCTGTCCGAAGCGCTTGCAGCCGTAGCAGAAGTGTTCCTTGGCAGCGTCGGGAGGGCTGTCCTCCCGCGCTGCTTTCGGCTTCTGCATCATCAGTCGTTCCAGCGGATTGTTGGTGAAATATCTCATGCGTTCGTATCCTCCGTAGTATCCTGTTCCGGTTCGTCCTCATACGGCTCAAACTCGTATTCGTCCTCGTCCTCACCGTAGTCATAATCGTCCAGATCGGCGCTGCCCTTGGTCTGCGGCTTGGCCTTTTTCTGCTTGAAGATGTAGAACGCGGCACCGCCGCCCAGCGCAAGGATCAGCAGAACAACAAGGATGCCGCCCACGCCGCTCTTTTTCTCCGGTTCCTCGGCGGCGGGTTCTGTCGGCTCAGCGGGGACTTCGGGCTTTGCCTCCTTGCCCACGCACTCGGTCATGTTGACCGCGCAGACGGGGCAGGATGTATTGACCGTACCGGCCACGCATTTGGTGGTGCAGGAGCAAGTGGCGAGCGTTTCTTCCTCGCCGGTCAGCGCCATCAGGTCAGCCTCATCCACCTGATTCAAGAAGTGGACGGTTTCTTCGCCCTCATCGTCACGGTCAATAATCAGGTAAAATGTATTGCCGTTCTTGCTTTCCAGCGTAATGAACTGTTTCCCTGCCTTGGTGCTGGAGCCAATATCGTCGATCAGCGTCAGATTGCCGTCCGGTGTCAGCGCGTCGCTGCCGCCCGTCATGCTGCCAACAAGGAGCTGCCAGAGGTTGGCCAGCTCTTTTTCATCAAACGGAAGCGTAATGCCGCCGATGCTCACGGTACTGTCGGCGGCGTCGGTGACGGTCAGATAGCTGCCGTACACATAGCCCACACGGGCGGGCAGCAGGATTTTTACCCAATCGCCGTCCCTGCCGATCACATCGACCACCGTGCCATTGGGAAGCTGCGTAAACGCGGTATTGTCCAGTCCCGCGCCGGTGCGGACGTTCAGGCTGCCGCCGTTGGTCGTGACCGTGCCGATCTGTTTTGTTTCCTGCGTGTCTGCGGCGCTGCTTTCGACGGCAGGCAGCGTATCATCGGGATAGTCGCCGCTGCTGGCAAAAGCGGAAACGGGGAGAATCCCGATACACAAGAGCATCAGCAGCAGACTGATAAAAATGCGCGGTGTGTTCTTAGTCATGGTTCAACGCCTCCTTTTCCAAAGTGGCCGGTGCAGGCGCGGCCTGCATACGGCGGAACAGCTCGGCGAACTGCTCCATCGTCATGCCGTTCTCACGCACCATGCCGATGATGTCGGTGTCCTCCAACTCACGAATCTGCTTTTCCAGCTCGCGGTTGCGGCCTTGCAGATCGGAGATTTTGCCTTTGTTCTTCTCCAGCTCCCCACGGAGCTTCATGATTTTCGGGTTCATATCGTTCACTCTCCTTTACGGCAAGCGCCCATAGCGGTAGAAATGGGACTGCCAATAGCTTGAATTTAAGTTCGCATAAGAGATCGGGTCGCCACAGTGGATCATCATATTGTTGCCGACGTAGATACCCACATGGCTGACACCGGGGGTATCATACGTTCCGGTGAAAAACACCAGATCGCCCGGTTTGACGTTGGCAGAGGATACGGGCGTACAGATGTTGCAAAGCCCCTGCGCTCCCAGCCTGCCCACATCCCAACCGGAATGATTGATGACCCAACTGACGAAGCCCGAACAGTCAAACGAGGTGGAGGGACTGCTGCCGCCCCAAACGTAGGGGTAGCCGAGATACTTTTCCGCTTCCTTGATGATGGCGGCAAATACCTCATCGTCCAGCGCCTCCGGGGGAATGTCGTAGTCGGTATAGCTGCCCTCCACATACTTGCCGATGTAGCCCGAACCGGGGAACAGGTCGGGACGGTTGCCGAGGGTGGCCATATAGGTGGCGTACATTCCGAGCTGTTCTTCGCTCATAATGTAAACGGGAACATGGGAGAGATTGAAGTTTTCCAGCGTGACCGTGCAGATGTAGTAGTCATACGGCACCTGATAGGTGTCCGTATGGGAGTTACCGTCCTCGTCCGTCCATGTGTCGGTTTCTGTGCGATACCGGGTTTCCACCACCACATCCTCGGTCAAAATGTACTGGCGGTCAAAGAGCATTTGGAGCGTACCCTGCACCTCATCCAGCGTCCATTCCCCTTGATGCAGCGCCGTAATTATGGAAATGAGTACATAGGGGTCATGCTCGATGGTGTCCAGATCAAAGTGGTACTCATCGTAGTCGTGGGTGCTTTCATAGGTGTCGAGGTAGCGCTGAAGCTCTGCTTCCATTTCGCAATACTGCGCTTCCGCGCCCAGCATATCGGCGTCCTGCGACGGATAGGTACTGGCCGCGATCCCGGAGCCGACGCCATCCATTATCACCGAGCAGGAGGACAGGCCGTTGAGCAGAAACGCCAGCATCAGCAGAATTGCGGCGGCAATGGCAAAGCCGCGCCGGTGTTCCCACACATATTTGCCCGCTTTCTCAGCCTTTTCAGCGGCTTTTTTCGCGGCCTTGGCGGTATTCTCTGCCGCCTTTGCCGTAGTCTGCGCCGCCTGATTGTGCTTGGCAGCGGCATACTGCTTCTTAATGGCCTGCTTCTGCTGCCATTTGGAAACGGGATTGCTGGTGGGGCTGTCGATCTCTGCTTTCTTCTGGAGCGCGTCAAGATTGGCTCGTTCCAGCTTTTTCTCTGCACGGATGGCAGCACGATAAGGCTTGAGCTGATGGGCGCGGTGGGCAGACTGCACCAGCCGCCCGCCGCTCTCCACGGCTTGCTCTACCTTGTGCGCGGCCTCTACGCCTACATTGTCATCCTCGCTCTGCCGCACCTCTCGGTGAACCTGAGAGAGAACAAAGTTGGCGGGGGCATCCTGCACGGCATGGGTCAGCTTTGAGGGCGGCTTTTTCTTATCCACTTCCTCAAATCGGAGCTGCGTTTTCACCTTGCCGGTGGCAGGATCAAAGCCGCGTTCCTTTTTGACCACGGTTTTCTTGGGGATTTTCGCCTGCGCCTTATCCGCCTTGGCCTCCGCTTTTTTCACCCGCTTGATGGGCTTTTCCAGCTTCGGCTCGGCAAGATTGGCGTCGGAAAACTGCAAACGCGGTTCTCTTTTCATGCCGACGCCACCTCTTGCGGTTTGGTGGTCATGACGCGGTACAGCTCGGTGTCCTTCGGGAAGTGGTCAATGAAGGGCAGGATCGTGTTGCCGTAGAACAGCAGCCCCTCGCCCTCACCGGAGTGGGTCACATAAGAGAGCTGATGCGGCGAAATGTTGAGCTGCTTTGCGAGAATCTGCCGGTCGCCAGCGGCCTGATTGAGCATATAGATGAAATCGCTGTTCTCAAAAATGTTCTCAACCTCGCGGCTGGATAACAGGTCTTTGACATTTTGCGTGATCCCGGTGGGGATGCCGCCCCATTTGCGATAGCGTTTCCAGATTTCGACACTGTACGAAGCCGTCTGTTCCTCCTTCAAAAGAAGATGGAACTCGTCAAGATAGTAGCGGGTCGTTTTATGGGCGGCGCGGTTGATGGTCACACGGTTCCAGACCTGATCCTGCACCACCAGCATCCCGATTTTTTTGAGCTGCTTGCCCAGCTCCTTGATGTCGTAGCAGACGATGCGGCTATTCACATCCACGTTCGTGTGATGGTTGAACACATTCAGAGAGCCGGTGACGTAGATTTCCAAAGCGGTGGCGATGTACTGCGCTTCCTTTTCATCCTGCGCACGGAGGGCGTTATACAAGTCCTCCAGCAGCGGCATATTCTCCGGTTTCGGGTCATTGAGGTAGTCCCGGTAGACGATGCGCACGCAGCGGTCGATGATGGTCTTTTCCACAGGAGCAAGCCCATCCTTGCCGCCGACGATCAGCTCACACAGCGACAGAATGAAGTCGGATTTCAGGCTCAGCGGGTTATCATCGTCGCTGTAATCCAGATTCAAGTCCATCGGATTGATGTAGCAGGGCGAACCGTCGTAGCCCTTGCCGGTGGGCGACAGCTTAATGACCTGACCGTGCAAACGCTCCACCAGCGGTGTATATTCGCCCACCGGGTCACAGATGATGATGTCATCCTTGGGGCAGATGAGAAACGCATTGGTGATCTCACGTTTTGCCGAAAACGACTTACCGCTGCCGGGAGTGCCTAAAATCAGGCCGTTGGGATTTTTCAGCAGCTTCCGGTCTACCATGATAAGGTTGTTGGACAGGGCGTTGATGCCGTAATACAGCGCCTCCGAACCGTTCTGGAACAGCTCCTGCGTGGTGAAGGGGACGAAGATCGCCACGCTGGAGGTGGTCAAGCCCCGCTGAATCTCGATCTGATTCAGTCCCAGCGGGAGGCTGCTCATCAGTCCTTCCTCCTGCTGGAAGTCCAGCCGGGTCAGCGCACAGTTATACTTCTGCGCGATGCTGGAGGTCTGGAAGATGTTGTTGTCAAGCTGCCGGGGCGTGTCTGCCGTATTGAGAATGAGGAAGGTCAGCAGGAACATTCGCTCATTGCGGGACTGCAAATCCTGCAACAGCTTTTTAGCCTCTGCGCCGTAGGTGGCGAGGTCGGACGGGATAATGTCCATGTCGTACCCTGCACGGACGGCTTTCTTCTGTTCCTCAATTTTGGATTTGTCGAGATCGGTGATCTTGCGCTTGACGGTCTTGATGGCGTTGACCTGATCCACAGACTGCACATGGAGGTTGACGAGGACGCTGCTCTCCATATCCAGAAAATCCGCCAGCATCCGGTCATTCAGCTCCGGTGCCAGAATCTGCACGAAGCTGATCGCACCCAGCTTTTTGCCCATGCGGAACATCCTGCCGGTCTTGAACTCAAAGGAGCTGGGCGCGATAAAGTCCTTGGTGGACAGCCCGGAGGGAGCCAGCCAGTCCCACGAAAAGCGGAACGGCTCCTGCTCGTCCATCCGCAGAATGTCGTGCATGACGTGCAGGCGCTCAAAGCCGTTCAGCGGCGCAGCCACAACGCCCAGCCGCTTGAAGTTGTTCAGGAGGTCGGTTTCGATGCGCTCCAAACGGGGCTTGGCAGCGCGGAGGTTGTCGGCCTCAACGCCGAACGTGAGATACTTGGTCTTAATGAGGCCGTTGTTGCCGCGGGCAAGCTGATTTTGCAGCATACCGGCGTACTCGGCGCGGATGCCGTCAAACTCGTCCCCGCAGGGCGGAATGGAAATGCTCCGTGCAAAGGTTTCCTGCGAAGCCGAGAGGTTCACAAAGGAAAGCTGGAATTGCACGGAGCTGTCAAAGTAGTTCAGGAAATCGCACCACGCCTCAAAGATGGCGGTCTTGTCCTCATTCTGCGAGAGCTGGTAGTTGATGTCCTGATACTGGATCGTTTTGGTGTAGCGCGTGTCGGTCACGCGGCAGATGCCGTCTGGCCACATACGCTGATACGGGATGCTGTCCTGCGCCGATTTTTCTTTCTTATCCGTTCGGTTCGCTCTTGCGATGGCGGCTTCGATCTGTTTTCGTTCGGCGCGGGTCAGCTTTTTCTTTTCGGACAATTTGATACACCTCCCGGTCTAACTGGTTTTGCCGCTCCAGAACGGCATAAAAATTGTTGGTCTTATACGGGCGCTGCTTCGGCCTCTGGAAGCACACGCGGTAGATGTTGCGGATGACGACCTCCAACGGCTGACCGTTCTTTTCATACATGGCGAACAGCATGGCCGGGATCATCACCACCATCATCACCATGGCGGCGGGGCTGGTGCCGATGCCGCCCTTGAGCAAGAAGAAAAGCGGTACGCCGATGAGCGCGCCGCTTCCGAAGCAAATGAGCTGCCGTTTCGTGAGATTGAACAGCACCTTGGTCTTTACTTTGGTTAAGTCCTTTGGGACATTGACATAGGCCATAGAAATCCCCCCTTTACAAGAGCTTTTCATATCGAAGTTTCATCTGCGCCGGATACAAAGCGGAGGCGGGCTTACGGCTGCCTGTCCAGCATTTGCCGCCTGCCATGCCTGCGCAGCTCCAACCAGCGGCGCGGAGACTGCTGCCGCTCTCGCTATCCAGCGTATAGGTGATGATTTTGCGGTATCCCATCGCCTTTGCCGCCCGCGCGGATGCGGCATAAAGGATGCTGCAAGCGTTCTTCTCACCAGTGGTGCAAAGGCGATTGACCTCCAATGTCCAGCCATCATCCAGATACCGGCTTACCGGACGGCCTACGATTGCAACACCGACAAGCTCTCCATCCTTGGCACAGCCGATGGAAAACTTATGCCCCGCAGTTGCCTTATGGTGCCGGTGATGCGCATTGACAAATGTGTTCGCTGCTGCAAGGGTAACGGGCGTGAGCGTCAGCATGGTATCACCCCCGTTAATGCGCATTGAACACGGACTTGGCAAGGCTGCTCGTTTTGAACAGGCAGAAGCACAGCAGCACCGTGTAGCCCATGCAAGTCCAGATGGCGTAGATGATGTCAATTTCGATTCGAAAAATGTGTCGTGTCTTATCGCTGTCGATGTCTCATGGACAACGATTTCTTTAATCCGGTTGAGGGTGGCAGCGTCCAGCTCCGTGATGTCGGCGTATTCCTGAATGGCTTCTACCCATTGGCGGGCGTCACACGCAAGCCGGATTTCATCGGCCAGCTTCTTCCGCGGCGGATTTCATCAGCCTTCCTCAACCCTTGCCTTCAACTCGGCCTGTTCCTTCTGCGTCTTATCCAGCATGAGATTGAAGTTCGCTTCGCTGATACGTCCGGCAACCATGTCCTCATAGAGCCGCAGAACCATTTTTTCCAGTACCTCAATCCGTTCCTCGTGCTTCGGCAGGGAGCGCTCCAACGCTTCCCGCTGGCCTTTCTGCTCGGCTTCACAGGTGTCGGTAAGCCGTCCGGCAACAGCTTCCCCGTCCATCAGGGCGGCCTTCGCACATTCCCGGATTTTGTTCAGCACAAGCCGGTAAAGGGTTTCGTACTCCACACGGTGCTGGGTACAGTGCTGTTTCCCATAGGCATTGTAGGTCTTACAGGAATAAATCTGCTTCGGGTGCTTGTCGTTGGTGTAGCGGATAGTCAGTGATTTCCCACACTCGCCACATTTGAGAAGCCCCGCAAACAGGCTGATTTCCCCGGTCTGGCGGGAACGCTGCCGGGATTTCAGCTTGCGCTGCACGATGTCAAAGCTCTTGCGGTCAACAATCGGCTCATGCCGTTCCTCCACGACAATCCATTCCTGCGGCTTTCTTCTCCCCGATGGTGCCGATTTTGAAGCGGTATTCCTTCTTCTGGGAAGCGATAGCGCCGGTATAGACGGGGTTCATCAGGATGTCCTTGATTACCGAAAAATCCCACATATACCGCCCGTTTACCGGGTCTTTCTTTTCCCATTTAGTGCGGACATTGCGGAAGCCCCGTTCCCGGTTCCACCATGTAGGGCAAGGCACCTTCTGTTCTTCCAGCCTGCGCCGGATAAAGTTCGGGCCGTGTCCTTCCAGCGCCCAGCGGAAGATTTGCCGGACAATGGGGGCGGTTTCCTCGTCCACCAGCAGATGGTTTTTGTCCTCCGGGTCTTTCTGATACCCGAAGGGGGCGATACAGCCGGTAAACTGGCCTTGCTGGGCTTTCAGAAGGTAAGAGGAATGTACCTTCTTGGAAATATCCTTGCTGTACATCTCGTTGAGGATGTTCTTGAACGGCGCAATGTCGTTATTCTCCCGCATGGTGTCGATACCGTCATTCATGGCGATATAGCGGACGCCGTGGCGGGGGAAAGAAGTCCTCAATGAGTGTGCCGGTCTGCAAGTAATTTCGACCCAACCTCGATAAATCTTTCGTTATGACAAGGTTTATCTGCCTGCGCTCGATGGCTTTGAGCATCCGTTTCAGGTCGGGGCGCTCCATGTTCAGCCCCGTGTAGCCATCGTCCTGATAGACTGCCACAACCTCCCATCCCTGCTTTTCGCAGTAGTTTTCCAGCATATCCCGCTGGTTGGCAATACTGGCGCTCTCCCCGTCAAGGTCATCGTCCTTGGAAAGCCTGCAATAGATAGCTGCCCGGAAGCTGCCTGCCAGTATTGCGTCCATGTCTGTATATTCATATCCGTTCATCATAACCGTTTACCCGCACAATCCAGACGGAACACGGTTCTTCTGAACCTCATCCTTATTATACTCTAAATCTTGTGTTTTCGCAAGATTTTCTTTATCATTTCTCTGGCTGTATTTCTGTGCAATCAGGCTCACAAAGACGTCTGTGGCGTCCAGTTCGCCGTCAAAATACTGTGGTAACATGGATCTCTGTTTTCGTTTTTTGCCATAGGCAGTTACCTCCATAATAGAATAAGCCAGACAAGGAGAAGGTCGGCAACGAAGTCCGGCAACGGGCTTCAAAAAAACCTGAAAACTATCTCTGTCTGGCAGTTACTCTTATTTTTATTTTCTTTTATTTTTCTGTTGTTTTGGTTGCTCATAAGGAGAAAAGCCCGCAGTTACGGGGTTTCCCGGCAACCGGCTCGGCAACGGGAGTGCAACGGGGTCGGCAACCGGCTGCATTTTTCAGAAGGGAAGCTCCATCTGCTCCGTGACTTCCTCAAATCCTTCCGGGATTTTTTCACCCCGTTGCAGCGCCCGTTGCTTTCGTTTCCCGCTCCCAGCCCTTCTGCCTGCCGTATCCCTCAAATATCCGGGGATTGGAGAAATACTTCCATCCCGTGATACCGTGGTTCATGATGTCATTGACTTCCCGGATTTCCCATTGCTTCGGCTCGTCAAAGGGGTGGTTCAGGGCTTCCTTGAAAAGCTGCTTGGAACATACGGCGCCGCCGGTATAGCGGTCAAGGTAGGCCTGTATCATCCCGGCCTTGGTGTCCTCCGGCATGAAATCCCGCTGGTGTTCTTTGAGGTAGCGCACCATTTCCGGGGTAAAAGACAGCTTAAAATCCCCACTTTTGTACCGTCATGGCTTCTGCCCAGACCTGTGCGAGATAGGCTCTGGAAGCGGCTTCGTCCTCCAAAATGTGTACCTCGGCCTGTTCCGGGTACACCATGACCGGCAGGAAGCGCCGGTTCCCGGAACGGTCAAGGGGCAGGAAGTCAAGGGCATTGGAAGTGCCGCCGAACACACATTGCCGCAGCCTGTCCTCCGGGTGGGTTTCGTATGGGATTTTATAGACCTCCTTCTGGCGGCTTAAAAAAGACTTGATTTCCTCTATGCTCTTGGCATTTGCGGTGGCAATCATCTCCGACATCTCGATAATCCAGTGGCCTTGTAGCTTGCGGTACACGTTATCATCATCCAGCTTCCGCAAATCATCGGAAAACCACTCGTCTTTTACTGCCAGCAGCCGGAAGAAGGTGGATTTCCCGGCTCCCTGACCGCCCACCAGACAGAGCATGACTTCAAATTTACAGCCGGGGCAAAATGCCCGGTGGATGGCTCCCAGCAGGAACAGCCGCAGGGATTCATAGGTGTACTGTCGGTGTCGGCTCCCAGAAAGTGGCGCAGGCAATAGCGGATACGCTCCTGCCCATCCCATGAAAGGCCGTTCAGGTAGTCCCGGACGGGGTGGTAGCCGTTTTCATTGGCGGCCGATCAGCGGCGGTTATCTTTTTCTCACTTGTAAGCCCATAGGTATTTTCCAGATACAGCCGGATATATTTCATGTCCGTATCGGTCATGGCCTTGCTGCCGGTTCTGCGTTTCCTGCCGATGGGCTTTACAAGGTCCACACGCTCGGTCAGCAGATTTTTCGCGATTGCCCCGGAAAGCAGCGGGTCATACTGAAAGACGGTCAGGCAGTTGCGGATACTGTTGCGCACGCTGCCTTTCTCGGTGCCCTCCAGCATGGCCTTTACTTCCTCAACGCTCCGGGGCGGGGGTGCGGCTTCGATGGTGTCCGTCACGGCCTGCCGCAGTTCGGGCGGCAAGGTCTGCCATTCTCCGCTCAAGGTTCCTCACTTCCTTTCCGTAGCTGGCAATCAGGGCAGCCCGTTCCCCTATGTCAGAGAACAGCAGCACATCCAGCAGATATTCCACATGGGATTGCTTCTGCAAGGCTTCCACAAAAAGCGGGTGCCATGCTTCTTCCGGCATCTTAGGGGCATAGTCCCGTTTCCAGCGGCGCAGAAGATGGTAATAGTCGGACAGCACCCGGAAGCAGTACGCTCCATGCGGCAAAACCGCTGTTCCGGGTTTCCTGCCGGGGTTTCGTTTTCTCCTGCCGGGTGGTTCCCTGTCCTCATAGGGGATGGAGAACTCCTGCGCCAGCATGAGGGCGGCTTCCTTCGGACTGACAGCTTCCAGACGGGAAACAAAGTCAATCACATCCCCGTCTGCCTGACAGCCGAAACAGTGAAAGCGCCGGTCAACCTTCATGCTGGGGTTTTTATCAGCATGGAAGGGGCAGACACACATCCCGTTTCGTCCCACCCGGATTCCGTAATGCTCCGCAGCCTGCCGGGTGGTAACAGACTGCTTCACAGCTTTAAATACATTCAATATAAATCCTCCTGAAAATAAGAAAAGCGCCTGTCATTCTCGAAAAAGAAAATAGCAAGCGCCTATTAAAGTTCCATATCCTGTTTCTCTGTGCGGGGCTGCTTCCGTTTCTCGGCCTGTTCTTCCCGGATACGCTGCGTCCGGCCTTTGACTGCCTGCTGGATGGACGGTTTCTTTCCCGGCTCTGCGGTCTGGCGGTACTGTTCAGACGGTAGAACCTGATTGAGCCAGTGACGCACATCCCGGAGAATCTTCACATCCTCCTGTACGGCAGTCAGCGCTTCCGTCTTGGAAGCGATATTCTCTGAAAGCTGTGCCTGTTCCCCGGCCAGCTTCTTTGTGCTGTACTTCGCCCCATCAAGATGAACCTTGAAATACCGCAGGGCAGCGTTGTAGGCGTCCAGTTCCTCCTTATGGTCGGCGGCAAATTTCTCCTTGGGTTTCTTCCAGCGGATAGCGGCATATTTCGCATGAACCGGCTTATTTGCTTCAAAGTTCCCGATATGGGAAAGCAGCCGGTCAATCTCTTTCACACGTTTCTCCATCGGCCTGATTTCCTCACGGATGGAAACGGCCTGTGCGCTGGCTTCATCCAGATAGGCGTCAAGGCTCTCCACGGTGGAAATCTCTTTCTGCCGCAGATAGTCAAGGGCTTCCATAACCTTGTTGAAATCGGCAACAGTACCTTTCACTTCCCCTTGGAAGTCCAGCCGGTGCGTTCCTCGCTCCGCTTATCCAGATACCGGGAAAGCAGTTCGGGGATAGTCGGCTCCTTTGCCTGTTCCAGTGCTTCCATCATCGCCGCCTTTTTCTCTTTCAGGCCGGACAGCCAGCCCTTTCAGCTGCGTACCATCTGCCGGATAGATTGCATAAGGGAATTGGCGGCTTTGATGTCCCGGTTCAAGTTGCCGATGTTGGTCTGTATCCCTCGTTTCTCCAACTGGCTGACTGCTGGCCCCATATGGACGGTGGGGATTTTATCAAGCCCCTGCCGGTCATAGGAACGAAGGTCAAGGCGCTCCGGGCGTCCGTTGGCTTCCAGATAGCGGTTAGCGGTAGCCGCCCAGCCCTGCCGCCAGATCTCTCCGTACTTCTGGTCGTTCCAGTCCACGGTATCCTCCTTGTGGCTTTTCCAGCTCCCGGACGGGAGCCGGATACGCTCGCCGTTCTCGTCAAGGTCGTAAACCTTCCGGCTCTTGGGAAGCCATTTCCCGGTTTCGTCCATTGCCCGCATGGTCAGCAGGATGTGGGCGTGGGGATTCCCATTCCCTTTGTCGTGGATGGCAAAGTCGGCAATCATGCCCTTGGAAACAAAAAACTCCCGGCAGTAGTCCCGGATAAGGTCGGCGTGCTGTTCCGGGGGGATTTCCCTCGGTATGGCAAGCACGATTCTCCGGGCAAGCTGGGAGTTCCATTGCTTCTCGATAGCTTCGGCGGCGTTCCACAAAGTATTGCGGTCTGCATACGCTGGTGGGGCGTGGGGCGGCAGCATGATTTCTGTATGGACAATCTCGCTTTTATGGGAATAGTATTTCTGCTTCTGGTCGTACTCGGAAAACAGCCGTTCCCCACTCTGGTAGGCGGCAGACGCAACGGCTGACTGGTGGTTGCTGCGCTGGATTATTTTTATATCATGGTGTGGACAGGGCATAGCGTTCCTCCTTCCTGTGGTTGTCCAGGAAACCGTTTCTGATTTCCTGCTTAGTGGTGTCGCTGGTAGGCGATTAGTATTCAGTTTTGAAGATTCGGGTCAGGTTGGCGGATGCTTAAAATTTTCATCCGTAATTCCCTGTTTTATAAAATCCAAAAATCAGAAAAAAACCGTGCAAATATGGTAGGTTCTAAGAACACGGGATATTTCCGACATTCTAATGTTTTGCCAATACCAATAAAAATATTAGGTGCTATGCTTTGTGCATAATCCCAATGCTCTTTTTCTTTAATCGTTTTTCCGTAACCGGATGTATTTTTTACATAATCCCAAAAACCATAACAAAGGGTATGATGAAATTCAAAGCAATCAATCCATACATAAAACCATCTCCTTAGATAGTGGTCATTGTTTCTTTTATACCATCTGTTTGTGGACGGGAACAGCTTGCAGCGCAAGGTGTTCCCGGGCGGCAAGTCCACAAAGGGGTAGCTGGCGCAGCGCAGCCTGCGTCCCTGTGATGATTGGAAGCAGCCGTTTTGAAAATCATCTTGGTGGAATAATAATTCTTCCATCCTGTGATTTTCACGCTTTCTGCAACTATTTCCTTCATGCCACTTTGAGAAAATGCCTGTTTCAGAATGTCCATCACATCCTCGTCTGTCAGCACTTCCGGCCTTAAAAGGAAACTTTCCAGCATAGCTCCTCTGGTACAGAGCCGGTGCGTCCGTTCCTTCCGGGTAAGCTGCTTCACCTGGTGTTCCAGTATTTTTTCTTCATGCTGCGCCCGCCGCAGTCTGGCTTCGCCTTTGGCAATCTCCTGATTCAGCTTTTCCAGCTTCTCATTTATCATGGCAGCCCTCCTTTGGGAAGCAGCGTGTAAATGCGGTTGGATAAAGGATAAATGTCCTCCAATTCTTTCAGGGAACGCTTCACAGTGACGGGGCTGCGGGAGAGGGCTGCCGCTAATTCCATGATAGGAAAACGGACAAACAAAATGCCGTTGCTATCCTCTATCCCTGCCGTAAGGGTGGTGTTCAGCAGACGGGCATACATGACTTTTGCTGTGCTGCTGATCGGCAGCCGAAGCATTGCGGCGGGTAGCGGCATACAAGGCGGCAGAACCGTGTCTGCGCTCATAAATTCAACTTCCATTTAGTCGGTGTTCTCCTTTACTTTTCGTTTTGAGCGTTTGGACAGGTAATGGGGGCAGTCTACATGACAGCCCGGAAACTCTGCTTGCACTTATGCTGGCACTTCCGGCACAGGTCGTTGTAGGCCACACGCCCCCGGTCATTGAGGAAGAAGGAAAGCTCCAACTTCCTCTCTTGCTCATTCTCGGCATAGTGCCTCCTTAATCGAAAATCCGCCCATTTCAGCCGTAACAACGGGAACAGGCGGATAAAGTTTTTGGTGTCATGTTTCGGGGCGATTTTCAAGGAAAATACGGCCATAGAGCCGCTTGGAAATGCCCCATAGTATTACGGATAGGGCAGACTACACCCCGCGGATTGTCGTGTTTCGGTAGCGTTTTGGTATCATTCTGCCGGGTTGTCCCTGCTGTCGTTCCTGCCCCTGAATCTCACAGCGGCGTTTCGTTCCCGTTGGTACGCTCGCTGCGGTCAAGGTTCCTCCATTTCCTTGCCGCAGGTCGTTGCGCTACATCGCCGGGGAGCATATCCCATCAGGCCGGTCATTCGATTGGAAATAATCCATCGATGAACTGACTTAATCATAGCTCATTTTTGAACCCTTTCCCGTATGTCCATAAAATAGGAAAACCGCCCCAAAATCGAAAAATTCCACGATTTCGGAACGTATATGGTATAATAAGGAATAACAGCGGCAGCCAGCCGCAGGAAGGAGCGATGTGTTTATGAAAACCCGCATTTCCGTACAGGAACGCCTGAAAGATTTACGGGTGGAACGGGGCTTGAATCTGGAAGAACTGGCACAGGAAACCGGCATTTCAAAATCAGCCCTCGGCAGTTATGAAAACGACAACGACGAATACAAGGAAATTAACCACGGCAGCCTGTTGAAGCTGGCAGACTTCTATCAGGTGTCGGTTGACTATCTGCTCGGCCTTACCAATAATCGGAGATATGAAAACACCCCGATAGAAGAATTACATTTGAGTGATGAAGTCGTGGAACTGCTGAAAAGTGAACGCTTCAATAACCGGCTGCTGTGTGAGATTATCTCCCATGAAAAATTTAAGGAATTGCTGGCAGACGCAGAAATCTATGTGGACGGGATAGCAACCATGCACTTCATGACACAAACAGCTCACTGGCTGCTTTACGGGCTATGGTACTGGAAGAACACCCCGAAGCTACGGCAGACCGGGCAATCAAAGTATTGGAAGCCTGTCAGTAGAGGAAGAAGATTTTTTCTGCCATGTGACGCACAAAACATGGGACGTCATTCTCCATGATATACGCAAGGCGCACGAAAATGACAGCGAAAGTGCGCCGGATACCACGCCTGCCGATGAACTTATACGGGAAGTACAAAAGGCCATGCAATCTCCGGGGGACAGGGTTCAGCAATTCACGGAGATATTCTGCAAGGCGTTCCGGCTCAAATACAAGCGGCTCTCACAAGAGGAACGAAGCCTTTTGAAGAAGCTGTTCAAGAAATCCCCGCTGATAAAACAGTCCGGTATGAACTTCCGGCGCAGGCCGTGGAAATAAAAACAGCCGTTGTGGGAATGGTTGTTCCTGCAACGGCAGCTTTGATTATATATGAATTTGGAAATCCTGAAACTTAAACAATCCATTTCCCTGTTTGAGTTTTCCGGCTCTCTCTAATTGTGCAAATCCGGCTTCAATATCGGCTATCAAAGAAACGGGAATATCCAACTGATGGTGTCCGGGCAGAACTTTTTTTATATTGTATTTCCGTATTCGCCTTATGGATTGATAGAATAACTGCGGGTCGGTAGTTGGGTAAAATGCATCAAGGCTTCCCTTGTATATCAAATCCCCGGAATACAAATAGTTTCGTTTTGGTTCGTAAAAACAACAATGTCCCGGAGAATGTCCCGGCGTGTGAATAACCTGAATTTCCTCGCTCGCCTAAATTTAAAAAATCGCCATCATGTAAGATTCTTTGTGGCATACCTTGAAAAATCTGATAAGCGTTAATATCAAAATCTTTTGGGAAATCACAAGGAAGCCTTGTCAAATTATTCTTCACAACTTGCAACGGTATCGGAAA